>Ga0068862_100000025_pt1 | contig 197313 bp, 158 predicted proteins | sample KBSSwiS52_FD_66598 | JGI IMG/M metagenome (GOLD analysis project Ga0068862, IMG submission 66598) | Switchgrass rhizosphere microbial communities from Kellogg Biological Station, Michigan, USA - KBS Switchgrass S5-2 | ecosystem: Host-associated > Plants > Roots > Rhizosphere > Soil ...
TCGCGTGACGCTTGAAGGTCACGAACACGGCCACATGCAGGGCAGCGCCACTACCCCTTCACGCCAAAGCTCGACTCGTGACGTTCAAGCGGCACGCAAGCGAGCTGGGCGCGGAGGAGGCCTCCGCAGTGGTTCGGCACAAGCGAAGCGAAGTGCCGAACCACGGAGGAGGCCGCCGGAGCGCCCGTGAGCGCAGGAGGACGGCGCGTAGCGGCCGCGTCCGGAGCCTGCGGAGGACGCGGCCGATGCGCGCCGCCCGCACGGAGCGAACCATGTCAAACCTTCCCGCCCGGCCCAACCAGCGACCTTCAAGCGCCACCCGCCCGAGCTGCGCCCGCACGGAGCGAACCATGTCAAACCTTCCCGCCCGAGCCAGGCCGTTCCAGCCCGAGCGAGACCCCTACTGCCCCGAGCCAGCCGTCCTGCCCCGCGGGGAGGCGTTACTCGCGGCGCTCCACCAATTTGCTGATCTTTTCGGCCTCGGCGGTGCGCAGGGCCTCGCTGCCGACGCCGGCGGTGATCCGCAGGATCAGCGGTTCCGGGGTGCCCGGGTGGGTGGCGCGCACCTCGATCGTCTGGTCCCGGCCCATCACGAAGCTCACTTCGACGGGCGTGCCCCTCGGGTGGCCGGACGGGATGCCACGCAGCGCGTCCGCGACGATGACCTTGTTGTCCTCGATGACGGGTGACGCGACCGCGGTGCCCTGCTCGAAGACGCGGATGTCGACCTCGGTCTGGTCGTCCGTGACAGTGTAGAAGGTCCTCGTCACCGAGATCGGCAGCGGGTCGTTCTGGTGGGCGAGGAAGGCCGCCACCGGCCGGCCGCGGTCCTCGGCGAAGATTCCGAAGCCGCGCGAGGTGACGTTCGTGACGGTGGTGCGCACGAGGCCGGCGACGGCCGCCGCCGGCAGGCCCACCTCGCCGGCCCGCTCGGCCGCGGCGGCCGCGACGTCGGCGTCGGAGGCCGCCGCCAGGTCGTCCTCGGCCCCGATCCGCCCGGCCTTGACCAGGTCGTCGCGGACGGCCCGCTCCAGGGCCTTCTTCTGGCCGTAGACCGCGGCGCCCTTGGCGACGGCGAGGTCCGGGTCGACGAGCTTGCAGGCGAGGCCGAACTCGTCGGCGAGGCGCCGGGCGACCGCCGGCGACTTGCTCATGCCACCGACGAGGAGGCAGGTGTCGATCTTCTCGACGCCCTTCTCCTTGGCCCGGTTCAGCACCGAGCCGGTCAGCTCGATGGTGCGGTCGAGCAGCGGCTTGGTGAGTTCCTCGAATGCCGCCCTCGTCACCTGAACGCTGGTGCGCCGCCCGCCGTGGACGACGAGCACGTCGACGCTCTCCCGGCCCGACAGCGCGAGCTTGGTGTCCTCGGCCGAGGTGAGCAGCTCCTGCTCGTCGTAGACGTCGTCGAGCGGGTCGCCGGCTTCGGGCTGCGCCTCGACGAACCGGCGGGCGAGATGCCGGACCAGCTCCAGGTCCCAGTCGGCGCCGCCGAGCTCGTGGTCGCCGTCCGTCGCGACGACGGTGATCCCGCCCTCGCGCAGCCGGATCACCGTCGTGTCGAAGGTGCCGCCGCCGAGGTCGTAGACGAGGACCGTCGACTCCGCCGCGCCGTCCTGGGCGAACCCGTACGCGAACGCGGCCGCCGTCGGCTCGTTGATGATGTCGACGACGTTGAGCCCGGCGAGCTCACCGGCGAGCTTGGTCGCCTTGCGCTCCTCGTCGCCGAAGTAGGCGGGCACGGTGATGACGACGTCGGTCACCGAGTCGCCGGTGGCGCGCTCCGCGTCGGCGACGAGGGCCTTGAGGACGAGGCTGGAGACGGCGGCCGCCGTGTACTCGACGTCGTGCGCGATGAACCGCCAGTCGGACGTGCCCATGTGGCGTTTGACCAGGCTCGCCACGTCGTCAGGTCGGATCCGCAGCTGGCGCTTGGCCTGGGTGCCGACGACGAACGAGACCTGGTTGTCCGCGCCCTCGTCGAACAGCACCACGGATGGGGTGGTCGGCTGCGACTCGATGTTGCGGATCACGTCAGGTCGGCCGTATTCGTCCAGCCGCGCAATGCACGAGTAGGTCGTGCCCAGGTCGATTCCGAAGACCTTGGCCCCTCGGGCGCCGTCGCCCTCCGCCACGTCGTCACCGTCCCTTCCGACGCGCCGCGCCCGCGATGGCCGCCTGCCCGCCTAGAGAGCCCAAGGACGCACGAAAAGGATCTTCCGTCGTACGCCCGGCGGCCATTGTCTCCAGAACTGCTTGTCTGTCCTTTGTACCGAGCGCGCTCGAGCTGCTCGCCACCAACCCACCCAATTTGGCTCAATCCAGTTCTCTACTCGGCCGAGTTCCCTGAGACGGCACCCACGCCGACCTGGGCCGGGCCATCACCAGTAGCGGTGGCCCGGGGCCCTGCCGATCTGCCACACCAAGCTCGATCAGCGCCAAACCTTCAGAAAGGACCGAACCGGGCAGATCGGTGGGGGGAGGGCCTAACGGTGGCGGTAGACCTCGGCCTCCGCCGGGCGCAACACCGTCGACGTTCCACGGACGAAGCCGGGACGGACACCACGGGCGACCGTGCGGTCACGGTTGGGTTCGTCGGTGGCGACCCCGCGCAGCGCGAGATGGCGAGTCGGGTCGAACTGGCTGCCCGGCACGGCGATGTAGGGCCGAACGTCGGCGGCGATGTCGAGCACCTGCAGGAGCTGCTTGCGCAGGATGCCGGCGACGCTCTGCGGGTCGTCCGCGCCCAGGCTCGACATCTGGTCGTGCAGCCGGATTAGGCCGCGCAGCAGCGGGCTCATCGCCTCGGTGAGCTCGCCCTGGCGCAGCCGGGTGTTCTCCTCGTGCAGCCGGTCGACCAGCTCCACGTCGTGCCGGCGCAGCCGGGCAAGCTCGTCCACCCGCCGGGCGAGGACGGTGAGCTGCTCGACCAGATCGCTGCCGGCGCCACCGGGCGGCGTCGGCGGGCCCACCGCGAGCCCGGCCGCCGACATGCCCGCCACCCGCTCGCCTCCCGGCGGCGTGACCGGCCGCTGGGCCGGCGCCCCCCAGTCCTGCCCACCGCTCGTCGGCTCGTCCACCGGGTCGTACGCGTCGTAGTGGCCCTGCTCGAAGTGTGCAGGCCCGTCGAGCGCGCTCGCGCTGGTCGATCTGCCGTGCAGGCCCCGCGGGTTCGAGATGTCGATCGCGCCGGGAGCCGCGGGCATGCCGCGACCCCCGTCGGACGCCGACATGATCGGCAAGGTGGTCGGCGCGCCGCCGGGGTTCCCCGGGCCGGGGAGCCCCGCCCCGCCGCCGTCGTCCACGTCGGCACCCTGGCCCCGACCGGACGGACCAAGCGGGTCCAGTCCGGGGAACCAGCGGCCGGACCGTTCCCGGCGGCGACGGGGCTGCGGCTCGGTCACTTGCGGCCCGGCGTCCAGTTCAGGCCCCAGTTGTAGGCGGCGTCGAGCTCACGGTGGCCGCCGACATAGCGGACCTCCCGGCTGACGGTGAAGTCGCCGGCCCCGTTGTTCGTGAGCAGCGCGATCGCGCACATCCGCTTGCCGCCGGCCTTCTCGTCGAGCCGGACCTCGATCGGCGCGCCCTGAGCCGGGGTCAGCGTCACCACCGCGTTGGCCTGGTCGAAGGACGCGACACCCTCGTAGATGAAGGCGAAGATCAGGATCCGGCGGATGTTGGCCGCCTGCGCCAGGTTGACGTAGAGGTTCTCACCACCGACTGCCGCGCCCGTCCGGTCGTCGGCGTCCAGCACGACGAACGGCGGGGCGTCGAACGAACCGAAACTGTTACCCAGCGCCTGGACGACGCCGCCCTGTCCGTTGGACAGCTCGAACATCGCGGCCAGGTCGAGGTCGATTCCCCCCGAGCCGAGCACCCGCTTGAGGAAGCCGCCCTTCTGGCCGCTGCCCGAGTCCCAGTTCAGGTTGACGTGCAGCCGCCCGCCACCGCCCTGCTTGGACAGCGACACGGACGGGGCGGACTTGGTGAGGGTGACCTTGCTCAGGGACACGCCGGGTGCCGCACCGGGCGTCGCGCCCGGTGTGTCGCTCGGACGCTTCGAGTAGTCGATTGCCATGTCCGCTCCTTTGCGGTGTCGTCCGCGGCGGCCTGCCGGGATCGGGAGGTGAAGGTGCTAGCCCCCGTCAGGTCTCCTGGCCGCCACCGGTCCGGCCGATCCCGCTGACCATTCTGCACAGCGGTAGAGCCGGTGGAGTACCGCCTCACGGCTGCCCGGGACTTTCCTTCTAGGAATGGTGGCCTTCCGGGAGCACGGCCGGACCATGGCCGGCCGCGGGCAAGGTCTCGACAACCGGCGAAAGGCCAGGTGCGGCCCGGCCTGACGCCGTGTTCTCGGATGCGTGCTCTCGTCCGTCGTGGGTTACCCAACCGCACGGTCAGGACTTGGTCAGGACTTGGCGGCGACGGGCTCCGGTGCCTCCTTCTCGCCAGCCTCGTCGCCCTCGCCACCGTTCGCGTCGCGGTGTCGAATCGACGACAGCAGCGCGAGCCCGATGAAGCCGACACCGACCAGCCCGGTGACGATCTCGGGAACCTCGGTCTCGATCGACACGGCGAGGATGATCGCGAGCGCACCGATCGCGTAGTGCGCGCCGTGCTCCAGGAACACGTATTCGGACAAGGTTCCCTGGCGCACCAGATAGACCGTGAGCGACCGGATGTACATCGCGCCGATGCCGAGGCCGGCCGCGATGATGAAGATGTCCTGCGAGATGGCGAACGCGCCGACGACCCCGTCGAACGAGAACGACGCGTCCAGGACCTCGAGGTACAGGAAGAGGAAGAACGCGGCCTTTCCGGTGGCCTGGACGATGCCGCCGGACGCCGTGCCGCCAGCCGCGGCCGGCGTCGTCTCGGCGTCGTCGTCCTCGTCGGCACCGATCCCCTGCGCCTCGAAGAACTCACCGAGACCGCGCACGGCCAGATAGGTCGCGAGGCCAGCGACCCCCGCGACGAGGACCTGCTCGGTGTGATCGCCGGCGAAGGCCTCACCGACAACGAGCAGCGCGACCAGCGCGACCACCACGGGAATGACGTCGAGCTGCCCCGCCTTGCGCAGCGGCTCCTCGATCCAGCGCAGCCACTGGACGTCACGCTCGGCGTCGAACATGAAGTCCAGGAAGATCATGAAAAGGAAGATGCCGCCGAAGGCGGCGATCGCCGGGTGGGCGTTGTTCAGGTGTTCGGCATAGGTGAACCCGTCACTCACCTTGTCCGAGTTGATCGCCAGGTCGATGACCTGTACCGGGCCCAGGTGCGCGGTGAGCGCGACGACGACGATCGGGAAGAGCAGCCGCATGCCGAAGACGGCGATGAGCACACCGACGGTGAGGAAGAGTCGCTGCCACACCTGGCTCATCCGGCCCAGGATGGTCGCGTTGATCACCGCATTGTCGAACGACAGGCTGATCTCGAGGACCGCAAGGATCGCTACGATCGCGGCGGCGTGCCAGCCGCCGAGCACCCCGGCACCCGCGACGACCACGGCGGTCACCGCGAAGGACCAGCCGAAGATCCGCAAGATGTGCACCAGTACCAGCACCTCCGCGGACCGGTCGAGGAATATGGCCGACGGGCGCCCCGGCGCCACGGATCCGGTCCGCCGGAGTCCGCGGCACCGCCGTCATCGGCGCCGTCGTCTGCCGCACCGCCCCGAGCGTCCCGCCGCCCGCCCGAGCCCGGCGATGCCGAGTGGGTCCGGTGGGCCAGGCCACCGGTCGAACGAACTGCGACACGCTGGTGGGACTTGTGCGGCTCTCGGCATCGTAGCCAGCGCTACCAGGGACAAAGGTGGCATACGGGCGACACGACGCCAACAATCACCGTCCCGGCCAGGCCCGCCACCCTCAGCCGCCCGCCTCCGGCCCTCGCGATCGCTCCATCCTTGCCGCCGCGAGGCCTCAGGGCGCAAGTGACATTGCATTCTGAGGCCTCGCGGTCCAAGCGCCGTCGCATCAAGCGGCACGCGACCACCACAGGTGACAGCGCATCAGCGCAAGCGCAAGCGCCACCCGGCCACCTCATCGAGGTGGGAATCCAGGTCGGGCCACTCATGGACCATGAGCTAGAACCAGGCCAGGAGGGCGCGCAGCGCCCGACGTCTGAGGGCCCGGGGTTCCTGCCGGATCCGGGGTTCCTGCCGGATCCGGGGTTCCTGCCGGATCCGGGGTTCCTGCCGGATCGACGGAGCTTGCGGAGTCGATCTGGGAGGTCCGGGAGCTTGCAGAGTCGATCTGGGAGGTCCGGGAGCTTGCGGAGTCCGGGGTCCCTGCCGGATCGGCGAAGCCGATCCGGCAGGTCTGCTGGGAGGTCCGGTCGCGCTAGCGACCTTCGAGGCCCTTAGACGTTGACGCCGTAGTCCTGGGCGATGCCACGCAGGCCGGTCGCGTAGCCCTGGCCGACCGCGCGGAACTTCCAGTCGCTGCCGTGCCGGTAGACCTCACCGAAGAGCATGGCGGTCTCGGTCGACGCGTCCTCGGACAGGTCGTAACGGGCGATCTCGGCGCCACCGGCCTCGTTGACGATCCGGATGAACGCGTTGCGCACCTGGCCGAAGCTCTGCTGGCGCGACTCGGCGTCGTAGATCGACACTGGGAAGACGATCTTGTCGATCTCCTGCGGCAGGCTGGCGAGGTTCACCTTCACCTGCTCGTCGTCGCCCTCGCCCTCACCGGTGAGGTTGTCGCCCTGGTGCTCGATCGCACCGTCCGGGCTCTTCAGGTTGTTGAAGAAGATGAAGTACTGGTCGGAGAGCACCCGGCCGTCGGCACGGCAGGCGATCGCGCTCGCGTCCAGGTCGAAGTCGCTCCCGGTGGTCGTCCGGGCGTCCCAACCGAGGCCGACGACGATGCTGGTGAGACCGGGCGCCTCCTTCGACAACGAGACGTTGCCACCCTTGCTGAGGCTGACTCCCACTGCGTTTCCTCCCGCTATCTGTGCGAACGGGGCTTCGGCGTCCCGTGCACCCTTACCCCGACTGGCTGCCAGTGCGACCGGCAGCCTACTGCTCACAGGCAGACGGGCCAGACGCTCGCCTGCCTGAGGACCGCGTCCGTCAGGACCTTCTACAAGCCATACGAACGATGGCGGCCCAGAAGTTCCCCGGAGCCGCCAGCACGGGCTTGACGCGATCCTTTGGGTGGTCGCCGGTGTGGCACGGCCCAAACGTGCCGTCGAGCTGCGACGGCGCCGGGTGGCGGCCCGGTATGCGGCGGCCCGTGGGAGCACGCGGCGGGAGCGAGGCGGCTGGCCGTGGCGCCGCCGCGGCAGAAGTCGACGGATTGGGCACTCACGCGGTGGTTTCGCCGTCCCAACTTGGGAACATCGACCACGGGCCGACCACCTCCCTGGCGTTAACACGCCCAGGGTGTGCCCTCCCGGCCCACCACATTGGGGCATCCGGTGGTCTCACGCAGTTCACGTTGGGGTGTCGCCATTTGCCATCTGGGAGGCGGATCATGGGGCGTGTGGTTCGCCTGGATAAGGTCGACGTGATGATCGGACGTTCTGTAGGCCGGGTCGTCATCTCCGACGTCACCCCGGCCGTCTCGTGTGGCCGTTGGCCCTCGCGCGCGGTGATCGGCGAAACCGTCACCGTAGGCGCGACTGTGTTTCGGGAAGGTCACGACCTCATCGGGGTGAACGCGGTGCTCTCCGGCCCCGACGGGGTTGGCTCACCGTTCACCCGGATGTTGCTTGTCGGTGCCGGAACCGATCGTTATGAAGCCGAGCTGACGGTGACCGCGCCGGGGCTGTGGGGCTTCCGGATCGAGGCGTGGGCCGACCCCGTCGCCACCTGGGTGCACGGTATCGAGCTGAAGGTGGCCGCGGGGCAGTCCACCGACGAGCTCGCCGTCGACTTCGAGGACGGCGCGCGGCTGCTGCTGCGGGCGCTGCCCGGGGTGCCCGAGAGCGAGCGGGCCGCGGTGGCGCGCGCGGCGGCGGCGCTGCGTGACGACTCGGTCGACGACCCCTGGGAGCGCATCGACCTGGCCTGCGCGCCGGCGCTCACGGAGGTACTGGCCCGCAACCCGCTGCGCGAGCTCGTCACCAGGTCCCCGCTGCACCGCGTGTGGGTCGACCGCGAGCGCGCGCTGTACGGGAGCTGGTACGAGTTCTTCCCCAGGTCCGAGGGCGCCACCTTGGACCCGCCTCGTTCCGGCACGTTCCGCACCGCGGCCCAGCGGCTGCCCGCGATCGCCGACATGGGCTTCGACGTGGTCTACCTGCCGCCGATCCACCCGATCGGCGAGGTGAACCGCAAGGGCCCGAACAACACCCTGCACCCAGGCTCCGAGGACCCCGGCTCGCCTTGGGCGATCGGTAGCGAGCACGGCGGCCACGACGCCGTGCACCCGGACCTCGGGACGCTCGAGGACTTCGACGCGTTCGTCGCGCAGGCCCGCTCGCTGGGCATGGAGGTCGCGCTCGACCTCGCGCTGCAGTGCGCCCCCGACCACCCTTGGGCCAAGCGGCACCCGGAATGGTTCACGGTCCGCTCCGACGGCTCGATCGCCTACGCCGAGAACCCGCCGAAGAAATACCAGGACATCTATCCGCTGAACTTCGACCTGGACCCGGCGGGTATCTACCAGGAGATCCTCCGGGTGGTCCGGCACTGGACGTCGCACGGCGTTCGCATCTTCCGGGTGGACAACCCGCACACGAAGCCGGTGGAGTTCTGGGAGTGGCTCATCCGCGAGGTGAAGTCGACCGAGCCGGACGTGCTCTTCCTCGCCGAGGCTTTCACCCGCCCCGCCATGATGCAGACGCTGGCGAAGGTCGGGTTTACCCAGTCGTACACCTACTTCACCTGGCGCAACGCGAAGTGGGAGCTCGAGGAGTACGCCCGCGAGCTGGTCGAGGGCGCGTACTACATGCGTCCCAACTTCTTCGTGAACACCCCGGATATTCTCTCCGAATATCTCCAGCACGGCGGCCAGGCGGCGTTCAAGATCCGCGCGGCGCTCGCCGCCACGCTCTCCCCCACCTGGGGGGTGTACTCGGGCTACGAGCTCTATGAGCGCGTCCCGGTGCGCCCGGGCAGCGAGGAGTACCTCGACTCGGAGAAGTACCAGTACCGCCCGCGTGACTGGGCCGCCGCCGAGCGGGCCGGGGCGTCACTCGCGCCCTACCTGCGCAGGCTCAACGAGATCCGGCGTGCCCATCCGGCGCTGCACTGGCTGGCCAACCTGCGCCTGCACCACGCGGACGGCGACGAGATCATCGTGTACTCGAAACGGTCCGGTGACGGACCGGGCGCCGACGTCGTGCTCGTCGTCGTCAACCTTGACCCGCATGCTGCCCGGGAGACCACCGTGCGACTTGACATGCCCGCCCTCGGACTCGAGTGGTGGGACACCTTCGACGTCCGGGACGAGATCACCGGCGCCACCTACACCTGGGGCAAGGAGAACTACGTCCGGCTTGACCCGTTCGTCGAGCCGGCGCACGTGCTGACGGTGGCGCGACGCTCATGACGGACGACGGGGGGGCAGCGACCGGTCTCGAGGCACAACCTCCGGAGACCGCGCCGCTGGGCACGGACACAGCGAGCACGGACACAGCGAGCACGGACACAGCGAGCGCGGAGGCACCGGGCGCAGACGTGCTGGGAACGGACGTGCTGGGAACTGAGCAGCAGTCGGGGGCCGAACCGCTGCTCGGCGACCGGCTTTCCAGCGACCCGCACTGGTACAAGCGGGCGGTCTTCTACGAGGTGCTGATCCGGGGCTTCGCCGACTCCAACGGCGACGGCACCGGCGACATCCGCGGGCTGATCAGCAAGCTGGACTACCTGCAGTGGCTCGGCGTCGACTGCCTGTGGCTGCTGCCGATCTACGAGTCGCCACTGAAGGACGGCGGCTACGACATCGCCGACTACTTCCAGATCCTGCCGGAGTTCGGTGACCTCGGTGACTTCGTCGAGCTGGTCGACCAGGCGCACCGGCGCGGGATCCGGATCATCGCCGACCTGGTGATGAACCACACGTCCGACCAGCACCCCTGGTTCCAGGCCTCGCGGGCGGACCCGACGGGCCCGTACGGCGACTTCTACGTCTGGTCGGACACCGACGACCGCTACCCGGATGCCCGGATCATCTTCGTCGACACGGAGAAGTCCAACTGGGCGTGGGACCCGGTGCGCGGCCAGTACTACTGGCACCGGTTCTTCTCCCACCAGCCCGACCTGAACTACGACAACCCGGCCGTGCAGGACGCGATGATCGAGGTCCTGCGCTTCTGGCTGGACCTCGGCATCGACGGGTTCCGCCTCGACGCCGTGCCCTACCTCTACGTCGAGGACGGCACCAACGGCGAGAACCTGCCGGCGACCCACGAGTACCTGCGGCGGGTCCGCAAGGAGATCGACGCCAAGTACGCCGACCGGGTCATGCTCGCCGAGGCGAACCAGTGGCCGTCGGACGTCGTGGAGTACTTCGGCAACGACGACGAGTGCCACATGGCGTTCCACTTCCCGCTGATGCCGCGCATCTTCATGGCGGTGCGCCGCGAGTCGCGCTACCCGATCTCGGAGATCCTGGCGCAGACGCCGGCCATCCCGCCGAACTGCCAGTGGGGCATCTTCCTGCGCAACCACGACGAGCTCACCCTCGAGATGGTGACCGACGAGGAGCGCGACTACATGTACGCCGAGTACGCGAAGGACCCGCGTATGAAGGCGAACATCGGGATCCGCCGCCGGCTCGCCCCGCTGCTGGACAACAGCCGCGACCAGATGGAGCTGTTCACGTCGCTGTTGCTGTCACTGCCCGGCTCGCCGGTGATCTACTACGGCGACGAGATCGGCATGGGCGACAACATCTACCTGGGTGACCGGGACGGTGTGCGCACCCCGATGCAGTGGTCGCCGGACCGCAACGCCGGCTTCTCCAAGGCCGACCCCGCCCGCCTCTACCTCCCCCCGATCATGGACCCGGTCTACGGATTCCAGGGCCTCAACGTCGAGGCGGGGCAGCGACTGTCGACGTCGTTCCTGTCCTGGACGAAACGAATGATCGAGGTGCGCAAGCGGCACGCGGTCTTCGGCCTTGGCGGCTTCGAGGAGCTGGGGGCGTCGAACCCGTCGGTGTTCGCCTATGTGCGCACCCTCGGCGACGACCGGGTGCTGTGCGTCGCGAACCTCTCCCGGTTCGCCCAGCCGGTGGAGCTGGACCTGCGGCGCTTCGAGGGCCTGGTCCCGGTGGAGCTGCTCGGCCGGGTGCATTTCCCGCCGATCGGCGAGCTGCCCTACCTGCTCACTCTGCCCGGTCACGGCCACTACTGGTTCGCGCTCACCACAGTCGGGGAATTCACGCCCTAAGGCCGTCCCGCGGCCGGACGCTCCGCGCCCCAGACCTCCCAGATCGCTTCGCGATCCGGCAGGGACCCCGGCCGGGCGCGGCCGGTCGGGCGCCAGGGCGCCCTCCCGGGCCTGGATTCGGGGCTGGAGTGCTCGATCGTGGCCGGGCTGGTACAGGTTCGAGGTGGTGGTTGGGTTGACGCCAGCGCCGATGCGCCGTCACCTTCTGTGGCCGGGTTGCGCTAGCGGCTCGCCAGAACGGCCCATTGCATCGACGCGGTGCAGTTAGGACTGTGGTTTGTCCCGCCCGCCGCTAACAGGCGGTGTACCTACGCGCGGGCACCGTTCGCCATCCCCACGAAAATCAGTTGAACAAGTGCTGCCTTACGGGCGCTATGTCCGTTAGGTTGACAGGCGGAGAGCATGACCGTTCCGGTACGGCCCACCACGGTCGTCGGCGAAGGCCGACCACCCGGTGGGCCGTGGCATATCGCCGCCCGGGATGATCGCGCCCGCCGAAGGCGACTCCCAACCTCGGACAGCCCGCAAGCCCAGGTCGAGACGGACGGATCGCGACAAGAGTGGCGTTCGTCGCACACTCGCCAGTCTTGGTCGGCTCCTCGGGGGAACAACTGAACTCAACAGGCCTACATTCGACGCCCACGGGGAGGTAACACTCCCCCGTTCTGGGGACAAAAGGTTCTGCGGCCGCGCGACCAGCCCGACAACCGGTCGCCCGCCCGCAGCCTTACATCGCGTAGGCCTCCGGTGGTGCGACCGCGACACGATCCGCCGCCTTTGGCCAAAGGGAGGTCGACCGTGCGAGACGACTCCGAGCTCACGTCCCTGCTGGCCGAATGGCTGCCCCGACAGCGCTGGTTCGCGGGCAAGGGTCGTCCGGGGGCGCGCCCGGAGATCCGTCAGGACGTCCAGGTCTCGGACCTGCTGCGCCACCTGGTCGTCGAGGTCTGCTACGACGACGGCGGCCCGGCCGACTTCTACCAGGTTCCGCTGGTCGTCCGGCCGGACGCGCCACACGGGCACTCCGGCTTCCTGCTGGGCGAAACCTCGCAGGGCCTGGTCTACGACGGCCTGCACGATCCGGACGGCAGCGCCGCGATGCTCGAGTTCCTCGCCGCGAGCACGGATCGGGACGGTCTGTCCGCGCATGCCGTCGCCCCGTTGACCGGGCTGCCGGCGCACTCCGTCGGCGCCGAGCAGTCCAACACCTCGATCGTCTACGGCGAGGACTACATCCTGAAGGTGTTCCGCCGGCTCTGGCCGGGGGTGAACCCCGATCTCGAGGTGACCGGCGCGCTGGCCACCGCCGGCAGCTCCCATGTCGCCCGCCCGCTCGCCTGGCTCGACGGCCACCTGCCAGCCGTCGCCGACGAGGCCCCCACCAGCGACGCCCCCGCCGGCGAGCAGGCCGACGAGCCGACGACGTTCGCCTTCATGCAGGAGTATCTGCGCAGCGGCACCGAGGGCTGGAAGCTCGCGCTGACAAGCGTGCGCGATCTCTACGCCGAGGGTGACCTGTCCGCCGCCGAGGCGGGCGGCGACTTCGCCGGCGAGTCCGAGCGGCTGGGCGTGGCGACCGCCGAGGTGCACACCCTGCTCGCCCGATGCTTCCCGACAGTGGACGCCGGCCCTGAGGCGCTGCGCGCGGCGGCACGCCAGCTGCACGCGAGGCTCGACGCGGCGCTGGCCGGGGTCCCGCAGCTCGCCCCCTACGAGCCGGGCGCCCGCGCGGCCTTCGACGCGCTGGGCGCGGACCGGTCCGCGCGGCCGTTCCAGCGGATCCACGGCGACCTGCACCTCGGCCAGGTGCTGCGGACCGACAGCGGCTGGGTGCTGTTCGACTTCGAGGGCGAGCCAGCCCGGCCGGTCCCGGAGCGACGCCAGACCGCGACGCCGCTGCGCGACGTCGCGGGAATGCTCCGCTCGTTCGACTACGCGGCCCAGTCGATGCTGCTGGAGCGCCAAGACGAACAGTGGCTTGGCGAGCGCGCCCGGGAGTGGGCCGACCGCAATCGCGCGGCCTTCCTCGCCGGGTACCAGGCCGGCAGCGGTCTGGACCTGGCGGCGTCCGAGGTCGAGCTGCGCGCCTACGAACTGGACAAAGCGATCTACGAGGTGCTGTACGAGGCCCGGCACCGGCCGACCTGGCTGGAGATCCCACTCGGTGCGGTGCGCCGCCTCACCTCGTTACAGCCGCCACTCGCCGCCGGATCGGCCGTGGGATGAGAGCAACTGGTAACGCAAGCCGGACAAGCTTGGGAGAAGCAGTGATCGACATCGACGACGGTCGCCCCAGGCCATCGGACGCTGGCTCGGCTCAGAAGAAGACCGCGCCCCCGGCCTCATCACCCGCACGTGCGGACGCGGCAGGCGGCGAGGCGCAGCCAGCCCGTGGCCGCCCGACCGGCGCGCTCGCAGCGCCGGCGGTCCTCGCCCCGCCGCCCGACGTCGACGTGCCCCGGGGGGACCTCGACCGGCTGGTCAACGGCCGCCACCACGACCCGCACGGGATCCTGGGCGCCCACCCGGCGGGCGACTGGACGGTCGTCCGTGCGCTGCGGCCGGACGCGGTGAGCCTCGCCGTGGTCGTGGGCGACGAACGGTACGAGGCGAGGCGGCTGCACAGCGCCGGCGTCTTCGCCGTCGCCGTCCCCGGCGGTCGGACGCCGGACTACCGGTTCGAGGTGACCTATCCCCACGGGTGTTATCTCGTCGACGATCCCTACCGGTATCTGCCGACGGTCGGCGAGCTCGACCTGCACCTGATCGCCGAGGGCCGTCACGAGCGCCTGTGGTCCGTGCTGGGCGCACGGACACGCCACTACCCGACAGAGGACGGGCGGATTGTCAGTGGGGTCAGCTTCGCCGTCTGGGCGCCGGCAGCGCGCGGTCTACGGGTAGTCGGCGACTTCGACTTCTGGGACGGCCGTGCCTTCCCAATGCGCTCGCTGGGGCGCACCGGGATCTGGGAGCTTTTCATCCCCGGAATCGCGGCCGGCACCCGCTACAAGTACGAGATTCTTGGCTTCGACGGCGTGTGGCGGCAGAAGGCCGACCCCATGGCGACGCACACCGAGACCCCGCCGGCGACCGCGAGCGTGGTCTTCGAGTCCGACTACACCTGGACGGACGAGGCGTGGATGGCCGAGCGGGCCGGCACGCCGTGGCACGCCAGGCCGATCTCGGTCTACGAGGTGCACCTGGGCTCGTGGCGCCGCGGACTGTCGTACCGGCAGCTGGCCACCGAGCTGGTCGACTACGTGAAGGAAGCCGGGTTCACGCACGTCGAGTTCCTGCCGGTCGCCGAGCATCCGTTCGGCGGCTCCTGGGGCTACCAGGTCTCCGCGTACTACGCGCCGACCTCCCGGTTCGGCGACCCCGACGACTTCCGCTACCTGGTCGACGCACTGCACCACGCCGGCATCGGCGTGCTCGTCGACTGGGTGCCCGCGCACTTCCCGAAGGACAGCTGGGCGCTCGGCCGGTTCGACGGCACGCCGCTGTACGAGCACGCCGACCCCCGACGCGGCGAGCATCCGGACTGGGGCACCTTCGTCTTCGACTTCGGCCGCGTCGAGGTGCGCAACTTCCTGGTCGCGAACGCCCTGTACTGGTTCGAGGAGTTCCACATCGACGGGCTTCGGGTCGACGCCGTCGCCTCGATGCTCTACCTGGACTACTCCCGCCCGGACGGCCAGTGGCTGCCCAACATCCACGGCGGACGGGAGAACCTCGACGCGGTGTCGTTCCTGCAGGAGGTCACCGCCACGGTCTACCGGAAGATCCCCGGCGCCATGATGATCGCCGAGGAGTCCACCGCCTGGCCGGGCGTCACGCGCCCGACGCATCTGGGCGGGCTCGGATTCGGCTTCAAATGGAACATGGGCTGGATGCACGACACGCTCGACTACATGGCCAAGGCGCCCGTCTACCGGATGTACCACCACCACCAGGTGACATTCTCGATGGTCTACGCCTACTCCGAGAACTACATGCTGCCGTTCAGCCACGACGAGGTCGTGCACGGCAAGGGGTCGCTGCTCGGCAAGATGCCCGGCGACCGCTGGCAGCAGCTGGCGAACCTGCGCGCGTTGTACGCCTACATGTGGGCGCATCCGGGCAAGCAGCTGATGTTCATGGGCTGCGAGTTCGCCCAGGACCGGGAATGGGACGAGTCGTCGACGCTGGACTGGTTCCACCTGGACGAGCCGGGCCACGGCGGCGTAGCCCGCCTGATAACCGACCTGAACCACACGTATCGCGGCACGCCGGCGCTGTGGTCACGGGACAACGAGCCGAGCGGTTTCGGCTGGATCGACGCGAGCGACACCGAGAACAACGTCCTGTCGTTCCTGCGTTTCGGCGACCAGCCCGTCACCGACACCCCGTACCCCCAGGCTCCGCCCCAGAACCCCGGCGCCGCCACCGAGCCCACCGCTGTGACCGAGCCCGCCGCGGCCGGCCGCGGGCCGACGATGCTCGCCTGCGTCACCAACTTCTCCGGCGCCCCGCACCACGGCTACCGGCTCGGCCTGCCGCACGCCGGCCGCTGGCGGGAGATCCTGAACACCGACGCCACCGCCTACGGCGGCTCCGGCCAGGGCAACCTCGGCGAGGTCCACGCCACCGACGAGCCCCATCACGGCCAGCCCGCCTCGGCCCCGCTCACCCTCCCCGCCCTGTCGACCATCTGGTTCGCCTACGACGAGGAGCTATAACGTCGACTCCGTCTGGGGAGCCGGGGATCCCATCGAGAATGATGGCGGCGGGATGAGTGGACTACCGGCTGGTTCAGCGATCGCGGGCGCGCTGACCGCGTATGCCTGTGGTGACGCCTTTGGACTTCCCTGGGAGGGAAAGGCACCGGGGACGGCGGAGCCGGCTCGCGCGATCGAGGTCCCGGCTCGGGCGCGGTGGCCGCGTGGCAGCACGTCCGACGACACCGCCCTGACCCTGCTGGTGGCCGAGCACCTCGTCACCCACGGCGGAGCGGGCGACCCAACCCGCCTCCTGCGGACGCTGGCCGACCGGGTCGAGTCGATCTACGGGCTCGGGCCCAGCACGATCGCCGCGATCCGGCACTTCCAGCGGTCCGGCCACCTGCCGACGGAGGGTGGCCGGACCAACGGCGCGGCGATGCGAGCCATGCCGGCCGGTTGGGCGACCCCGGCGGACGCTCCCGAGCTGCGCCGTCGGTGGGTTGTCACGCTGTCATCGGCGACCCATCCGAGCCCCGACGCACAGGCCGCCGCGTGTGTCGTGGCCGCGTGCGCATCCTGGGCCGTGGAGGGCGCCGACCGGCCGGCCCTTCTGACGGTGGCGCTCGAGGAAGCCTCGGCGCTGCGAAACGTGGGGATGAGCGCCTCACTGGAGGAGCTGGTGCGGGCGGTCGGTCAGGGAGCCTGGATTCCGCCCGCCGCGGGAATCGGTCTCGATCCTCTGGAGACCGTCGGCGCGGTGCTGCACTGCATAGCGACCGCGCGGACGCTGGAATCGGCGATGTTGACAGCGGTCGACCTCGGCGGGGACACGGACACGGTCGCCGCACTCGCCGGTGGCATCCTCGGCTGCGGGCTCACCCCCGACCAGGTACGCGCCGAGCTGACCTGGAGCAGACATGTCCTGCTCCCGCTGCCGGACACCGTCCGGACCCTCGCGGACGGCCTGGCCGAACTGCGCAGGCGCCCGCCCCTGCCGCCCAGTTCCGCGGCGTAGCCGTGCGCTGGAACATCCTCGGCCGGCGGCAGGTCTTCACGACCCCGTGGCTGAGCGTCGTGCTCCTGGACGTCGAACAGCCCGACGGCGCCCGGTCCGAGTACCACGTCGTGTAGCTGAGGGATCTGGCCGTGGTCGCCGCCGTCGACAGGGACCATCGCGTGCTGATGATGTGGCGGCACAGGATCGCCACCGACCGGTGGGCGTGGGAACTACCCATGGGCCTCGTCGAGGACGGCGAGGACCCGCGCACCGCCCGACGCTCGCCGCGTGCTCGTCGTCGAGGTCTGCAAGGCGCAGCAGGTCGAGCTAGCCCGGGCCTCCGCCTCCGGCAGCGGGGCGGAGTGCTCGGCCTCCAGCGCCGCCGGGCTCATGCACCCCACGGTCTCAATCTCCGAGGCACCATCAGTCCCGGGCGTCGACGATGACCGTGCCTGGCTCCTAGACCCCTCCGGACCGAGTCAACCGCTCAATCCCGTCCGGCGATCACCCAACCTGACGGACCCGACCCTCGCGACGCCGGGTGGTGCGTTCGCGGTCACATCACCGGTCAACCAACTCAAGCCGCCCTGTCACCCAACAGCACGGGTCGGCCTGTACCAAATTTGGGTATTCGGTTGACTTCGGATGATCAGTGTCAGATTGTAGGCGCGTGGTAGCCACTCGGCGCAGAAAAACCCAGGTCTAGCAGCGCCGATGACGAAGAGTAGCAATTCTGGCGCCATCGCCGTGCCCACAGACACCCTGGTCGCCGTCGTCGGAGCCCATGGTGGCGCCGGGACTACCACCGTGGCGACGCTGCTGCGCCCGGCCATGGCGCTCGACCTACAGACCATCACCCCCGCGCGGTGGGACGTACACGCCGGGCGGTGGGCAACTCTGCCACTGGTGGTGGTTGCCCGGGGGACGGCGCGAGGCACGGCGGACGCAGTGGCAGCCGTCTCCGGGGCGGCCGCGGTGGGGCTGCGACCGGCGGCGCTGGCCGTGATCGGAGACGGGTGGTGGCCGGAACCCGCGGTCGTGCGGGCCCGGCTGCGGATGCTGTCCGGCCGGGTCGGCGCGGTGGTGCGCGTTCCCTACGCACCCGCCTGGCGCTACGTCGACGACCCGCTGGCCGCCGCCCCGTCCTCCAGAGTCGACGCCGCCATCGAACGAATCCGGACGGCGCTCACACATGCAGACGGTCACACATCAGGACAGACGGGGTGGACACCTTGAGCCGTCAGAACGCATACGTCGGCCACATCTCCGGCAGGCCACCGACTCGCCGCTGGCTGGTGCTGCTGGTGCTGGTCCCGTTGCTGGGAATGGTCGGCGTCACCAACACCCTGCTCCTGGCCAGCAGCGGTGGCGGCAGGTGGGATCCGGCGCCGCCCGCCCGGTGGACGGTCGGTATCGGCGGTGACCTCGCCGGGTTGGCCCGTTCACCACTCGACGCGATCTCGGCCGCGACCGGCACCGTCGAACGGGCCGCCGGTCAGATCAGCGCGACAGCCGCGCCGGGCGTCCGGGCGGCGAGCGTCGCCCTCGCGAACAACACACTGGCCGCCAGTCTGGTGCCGAATCCACCCGCCCAAGCCCCTGACGGGCTCAAGAAAACCGTCGACATGGTGGTCGGCTGGATCAAATGGGGCGGCCTCGTCGCCGGCGTCTGCGGGCTGATGTTCTGCGGCATCCAGATGGCCATCGGCCGCCGCCAACGGCACGCACTCAGCGCCGAAGGCGCGGCCGGCGTGCCATGGGTGTTCGCCGGACTCAGCCTCATCGCGATCGCCCCGATGCTGGTATCGGCATTCCTGAAGTGACAACCCCAGGCACCGCCGGCGCAGGCACACCCGGACGCCGGCCCGCGATGCTCGCCCTCGCCGCGGTCATGCTCGTCGTGCTCGGGATCGGCGCCGGCCTGCTCATCGCCGGCCGCGACGGTGACGGCGGACGGCCGTCTCCGGCATCCTCCTCTGCACCGTCAACAGCGAATGGGTCCGCGCCGCCGGACGTGTCCAGGTCGCCTGCGACGTGGGCGAACGACGTCACGTTCTACGACGTACCAGGCGGGCTGCGGCTGCCGCGGTCGGCATCTGCCGGCCCGCACACCGTGACCGCGCGAGGTGCGCTCGCGTCCGGGTTCGCCCACTCACCACAGGGCGCCATCATGGCAGCGATCAACATCTCGGATCGGACCGCCGGCGCTCTCGGCGAGCCGATCTATCGGCCGACCATCGAGCAGCAGGTGGTCGGGGACGCGAAGGCGGCGCTGCTGGCCACTGCGCAACGCGAGGGCCGCCCCGACGTACCCGCGCCCGGAGACCGCGTCGAGGGCAGCGACGCCAGGGAGGCCGGTTGGCAGCTCCTCTCCTACACCGACGCCTCTGCGCAGGTGCGCCTCCTAGGTTCAAAGATCCTCTCAAACGGCAAGACGCTCTACGCGGCGGTGCCAGTCGAGGTCCGCTGGATCGACGATGATTGGCGGCTGGTCGCGCCGGCCAGCGGTGACTGGGCGGGCACCGGCGAGGTCGTGACCGACACCGGACCCTTCGTCCTGTTCAGCGGACACTGACATGTGCAACAAATACGACCCAGCCTGCGTCGTCGGCTCGAAGGTCGCCTCGGCGTTCAGCTCCGCAGCCGACGCGACGGTCGACAAAATCCTGTCGGGGTTGGCGTCGGCGCTGACGGACGGGGTTGCGACGGTGGTGACCTTCACGTCGACGTGGTGGGTCGACATCCCGTCGAATGTGGCGTGCGACGGCGCTGACCTGTCGACGGTGGATCGCGACTACGGCAACCCCGGGAAGACCGCGCTGCCCAGTTGCGGTGATCTGAACGCGATAGCGGCGATTCGGAACTACGTGTACCCGCTGGTGGTGGCGGTGCTGGTCGGCGGGATGCTGGTGCAGGGCATCCGGCTGGCGGTACAACGCCGCGGCGACCCCATGATTCGCGTCGGGGCCGGCCTGGCGAAGTTCGCGATCGCGTCCGCCGTGAGCCTGGGTCTCCTGGTGAGCGCGCAGCGGGCCGGGGACGCGTTTTCCAGCTGGGTGCTCGGCGCCTCCACCGGCCATGACTTCGCGGATCAGATGATTACGACCCTCTCTCCAGCGGCGATCGGCTCGCCGATCGCACAGATCTTGTTCAGTGTCGTCGCGTTGCTCGCGTCCTTGGTGCAGGCGGTGCTGATGCTGTTCCGGGAAGGCGCGCTGGCCGTGCTGTCGGGGCTGGTGCTGCTGGCGGCGGCGGGGTCGATGACCGAGTCGACGCAGGGGTGGTGGGGCCGGGTGACCGGCTGGATGACGGCCCTGTTGTTGTACAAGCCGGCCGCGGCGTTGGTGTACGCGGCCGGATTCACCTTGATCAAAACTTCGAGAGGACCACAGACGGCATTTGTCGGGATCACGATCTACGTCCTGGCGATCTTGGCCCTGCCAGTGCTGCTGCGGCTGACGAACTGGACCGCCGGCGAGGTCGCCGCAGGCGGGGGCGGGCAGCTGCTCACGAGCGCCGGCTACGCGCTGCAGGCGGCACTGTCAGCCCGCGGCCGCAGCGGCGGGGAGCCAGGCGGCGGCTTGACAGCCAACGACTGGGCCCGCCACATGGACCGGCAGACCCCAGCCGGCGGCCCCGGCGGCAGCCAGCCCACCGGGCCGATTCCCACACCGACGCTCACCCCGGGCGGCGCCACCGGCGCGAGTGCGGCGGCAGGCAGCGGCGCGGCAGGCCGGGCAGCGGCGGCCGGCGGCCCGGCGGGCGCAGCGGCGGCAGCCGTGACCACGACCGCCCAACGGGTCAACGCGGCGGCCCAGTCCGCCGCCGAGACGATGGGCACCCCACCGACCGGAGCCCCCTCCCCCCCGCCGCCACGCCCGGCCCCGCCCCGGCGGCCGGACCCACCGCCGGCGGGCGGTGGTAGATGACAGGGGCGAATCCACCCCCGCGGGCGACCTACGGCGGCTGGCGGCGCCGCCGCCAGATGGGCCTGCTGGGCCTGGGGACGACACAGACCCTGATCCTGCTCGGAGCCACCGCACTGGTGCTGCTGCTCGCCGCGGTCAACATCGGGCTGCTGCTCGTCCTCGGGGGTCCGCTCGCCGTCACGGTCGGCCTGGCGGCGGCGAGCTGGGACGGGGTCCCGCTGCTGCACATGGTGGCCCAGCACATCCGCTGGCGGTGGGCGGTCACCCGAGGCTGGCACCGCGTCGCGACGGCGGTGCTCGTCGAGCATCCCCACGCCTGGCAGCTGCCAGGTGTGCTCGCCCCACTCGAACTGGTCGACGTCGAGAACGGCGCGGGCGGCCGGTTCGGGCTGGTCTGGGACCGCCGGACAGGCATCATGACCGCGACCGTACGGGTGGCCTCGACCTCCACCTGGCTGGCCGGCAGCGACGCGGACCTGTGGGTGGCGTCCTGGGGTGGCTGGCTCGCAGGCCTGGGCTACCAGCCAATGGTGCGCTGGGTGACGGTGACCGTGGACTCGGCGCCGGACCCGGGCACCACCCTGGCCGACCACGTCCTCGGCGGCTTGGACCTGGCTGCCCCGCAGCTCGCCCGCGCGGTGGTGGCCGACCTGGTCGCCGCCGCGCCGGCCGCGGCGGCCGACGTCGACACCCGGGTGTCGATCAGTTTCGAGCCACGGGCGGCGCCGTCCCGGCCGACGACGGTGCTCGACGCCGCCGCCGAGGTTTCCCGCACCCTGTGGGGGCTGGAGTCCGCCCTGGCCGGCTGCGGGGTGACCGTGCTCGGCCGGGCCAGCGCCCCGGAGCTCGCCGGGGCGGTGCGCGTCGCCTTCGACCCGCATGCCCGCGGCGAGGTGGCCCGTCTCCTCGAAGGATCCGCGCAGGACCAGCAGGATCTGCTGCGCTGGGCGGACGCCGGGCCGGTCGCCGCCGTCGAGTCCTGGGACACCTACCGCCACGACGGTGGGCTGTCGACCTCGTGGGTGTGGCGGGAGGCGCCGCGCCAGCAGGTCCACGCGGACGTGCTCGCCCGGCTGGTCGCCCCGGGGCCGTGGCCGACCCGGGTGTCACTGCTCTACCGGCCGCTGTCCGCGGGCGCCGCCGCGCGGCTGCTGGAGCAGGAGGTCACCGCGGCGGCGTTCCGCGCCGGAGTGCGGGCGAAGACCGGCCGGGACTCGACCGCCCGCGACGCCGTCGACGCCGAGGCGGCGGCGCGGGCCGCCCGGGAGGAGGCCCAGGGCGCCGGCGTCGTGCTGATCAGCCTGTATGTCACCGTCACGGTCACCGACGAGACCGACCTGCCGGCCGCCGTCGCCGACATCGAGGCCCGCGCGGACAGCGCCAAGATCCGCCTGCGGCGGGCGCACGGCGGGCAGTCCGCCGCGTTCGCGACCACCCTGCCGGTCGGGCTCTGCCCGCCCGTCCTCGCGACCCGGTGGCCACGATGACGCAGCCCCAGCCCCAGTCCCGGCCGCAGCCGCTGCCCGGCCCGGCCTCCGTCCGGAACGCCGACAGCGTCCCCCTCCCCCCTTCCGACGGCCCCCGGGAGGACGCCCGGCTGGCCCGCCGGGAAACCGCCGCCGTGCCGCCGGCCCGCCGACCAGCCGACCAGCCCGCCCCAGCGGCACTGCTGCCGCCGCCCGCGGCGATCCCGCCCGGGGAGACGATGCCGGCGGGCGCCGCGGCGCCGCTCGCCCCCGCCTGGGGCTGGCGCCTCGTGGGTGCCGGCCGGGCCGCCCACGTCGAGGCCGCTCCCGAGTACCAGGCGACCTCGACCCAGGCGGCCGGCCTCTTCCCATTCGTCGCCGGCTCCGGCGCGCCCGCCGTCGGAACGCCCATAGGCCGGCACATGCTGTGGGGCGAGACCGTCTGCCTGTCACCGGTGGGGTGGCTGCGCGCCGGCCTGGTCACCAACCCCGGGCTGTTCGTCCTCGGCCAGCCGGGCACCGGCAAGTCCGCGCTCGTCCACCGGCTGATCACCGGCGAGGTCGCCGCCGGCAGCCGCGTCCTGATCATGGGGGACACGAAGCCGGACTACAGCCGGCACGTCGCCGCCCTCGGCGGGCAGGTGATCGTCATTGGCCGAGGGATGGACCGGATCAACCCGCTCGACGCCGGGCCGCTCGGCCAGGTGCTCGGGCAGGTCGACCCGGCGACCGCGACCCAGCTGCGCTGGGAGGTGCGCGGCCGCCGCCTCGCGCTGCTGCTCGCCCTGATCACCCTGGTACGGGGCGCCCGGATCCCCAACACCGAGGAGGTCGTCCTGGGCCGCTGCGTCGACGTGCTCGACCAGCGGCTACGGCGCGACCCGACCGTCCCCGACGTGCTGCGGGTCCTCGACGAGGGCCCGGACCTCGTCCGCGCCGCCGCCCGCGCCTCCGACCCGAAGACCTACGCCGACCGGGTCGGCGACCTCGTCGCCTCGCTGTCGCTGCTCTGTGAAGGGTCGCTGGCCGGGGTGTTCGACGGGCCGACCAGCCAGCCGATCGACCCGGACGCCTGGGCGGTGTCGATGGACATCTCCCGGGTCGGCGCCGCCGGTGACACGCTGCTGGCCGCGGCGCTGCTGTGCGCCTGGGCGTACGGCCACGCCCAGGTCGACGCCGCCGCGGCGCTCGCCGACGTCGGCCTGGCGCCGCGGCGGACCTGGCTGACGGTGATGGACGAGCTGTGGCGGGCGCTGCGCGGCGGGCCGGGGCTCGTCGAGCACGCGGACGCGATCACCCGGCTGTCCCGGGCACGGGGCATGGCCAGCGTCATGGTCACCCACTCGCTGGCCGACCTGGACGCGCTGCCGACGCCGGAAGACCGGGCCAAGGCGGTCGGCTTCGTCGACCGGTCGTCGATCACGGTGATGGCGGGGCTGCCACCGCGGGAGCTGGACCGGGTCCACGAGGTCACTCCGTTGACCGATGCCGAGCGGGCGATGGTCGCCTCCTGGTCGGCGCCGGACTCCTGGCGGGCGGGCGCCCGCCACCCCGGCCGCGGCAAATACATGATCAAAACTGGGGGGAGGCTCGGGATCCCGGTGCAGATGACGCTGACGCCGGCCGAGTTGGCGCTCTACGACTCGGACGCGGCGATCCGCGCGGCCGGATCATGAGCGGGCCGCAGGGAATGACCACCCGCACCGGCTGGCTGCCGTGGGCGGTGCTCAGCCTGTTGTGGGGGCTGGTCGGCGCGGTCTGGCTGCTGTGGGCGGTGGCCCGGCTCGCCGCCCTCCTGGGCGGCGGGCAGGTCGCCGCGCCGGTGGCGATGGCCCGCCACCTGGTCCACCGCGAGCCGGAGCTGGCCTGGCCGGGGGTCGGCACCGGCTGGCTGGTCGCCGTCGGCCTGGTGGTCGCCACGGCCGCCACCGCGGCCTGCGCGGCGCTGGTCACTTTCGCGCGGCGCTGGGCGGCCCGCCGCCGTCGGCGCGTCACCTGGCGGCTGGCGCTGCGGTCGCTCGCCTCCCCGGCCGAGGTCGCCCCCCTCACCCCGTCCCAGGTCGCCGACCGGGCCCGCCGGCTGCGCCCCTCCCTGGCCACCGCCGCCTCCGGCCGACCTCGCCCGGAGCAGGCCGGCTGGCTGCTGGGCAGCCTGCTGCCCGGCGGGCCGGAGCTGCGGGCCGGCTGGGAGGACGTCGCGCTGGCCATCATGGCGCCGAGGGCGGGCAAGACCGCGGCGCTCGCGGTCCCCACGATCCTCGCCGCGCCCGGGCCGGTCATCGCCACCTCCAACAAGGCCGAGCTGTGGACGATGACCGGCGAGATCATGGCCGCCGCCGGCCGGCGGGTGCGGGTCTTCGACCCCCAGTCGATCGCCTACGCCGACCAGACGTGGTGGTGGAATCCGCTCGTCGCGGTCGACTCGACCGAGGCCGCCGACCGGCTCGCCGCCCACTTCGTCCAGGAGGTCCGCGGCGGCGACCAGGACCGCGGCGACTTCTGGCTGCTGGCCGCCGGCGACCTGCTGTCCTCGCTGCTGCTGGCCGCGGCCGCCGACGGGCGCACCCTCGTCGACGTCTACCGCTGGCTGAACGACTCGTCCGCACCGCTGCCGGCCGAGCTGCTGGAGCAGCACGGCCACCGTGCCGTCGCCGAGGGGCTGCGCGGCCGGCAGGCCGGCGCCGTCGAGACCCGCGAGGGCGTCTACGAGACCGCGCGGGCGGCGGCGCAGTGCCTGCGCTCGGCGTCGATCCTGCGCTGGGTCACCCCCGGGCAGGCTGACGAGCGGCTCGACGTCGCCGCGTTCGCCGCGGGCCGCGACGTGCTGCACCTGCTCTCCAAGGACGACGCCGGGTCGGCGGCGCCGCTGGTCGCGGCGCTGACCGACCAGGTGCTGCACGCCGCGGTCCGCCAAGCCGAGGCCCGCGGCGGCCGGCTGGACCCGCCGCTGCTCCTCGTCCTCGACGAGGCCGCGAACATCTGCAAGATCCGGGATCTGCCGGCGCTGTACAGCCACCTCGGCTCGCGCGGCGTGATCCCGCTGACCATCCTGCAGTCCTACAAGCAAGGCACCGGGGTGTGGGGCGAGCGCGGCATGGCCGCGCTCTGGGGCGCCGCCACCATCAAGATCCTCGGTTCGGGGCTGGACGACGCGGAGTTCACCGAGCAGGTCTCCCGGCTGGTCGGCGAACACGACGTCGACACCGAGACCTATTCATCCTCGGCGCAGGGGTCGTCCTGGTCGGTCGCGGCCCGCCGCCAGCGGATCCTCGACGCCGCCGACATCCGCGCCATCCCCAAGGGCTGGGCGCTGCTGCTCGCGACCGGCCTGCGCCCCGCGGCGCTGCGGCTACAGCCCTGGTTCACCGGCCCCGACCGCCGCCGCATCGCCCAGGCACAGAGGGCGGCGGACGAGGCGCTCACCGCGCGCGCCGCCGCGCGGATCTCAGCCACCCGCCCGGCCGAGGACGCGGTCGGGCTCACCAAGGCAGGGCTCACCAAGGCAGGGGGCAGCTCGTGACCACATCGCCGCCGGCACCGCCGGTCTCCCTCGACCAGCTGGCCGCGCGCCTCGCCCAGCTGTCCGCCACCGTCGAGGCGCACGAGGCCGCGCTCCGCGCGACGACCACCGCCCCCGCCGGGCAGCCCGCAACCGCCCCCGCCGGGCAGCCCGGTGCCGCCCCCGCCGAACTCTGTTTCCCCGACCTGTGGTCCTTCGTCCGCGACTTCTTCGCGCCGGCGTTCGGCCGGCCCATCGGCGGCACGACCCGCTGGTGCCCACACTGGTACGACCACGTCGAAGCGGTGCTACGCCTCGAGGCACTGTGGCGCTCCTTCGAAAGCCTCCGCCTCGACCCGCAGACCGGAATCGCCAGCTGGCTACGCGACCACGTCGACCACCAGCTTCCCCAGCTCACCTCCGCCAACGGCCCCTTCGCCCGCTGCGGATCCGGCCACGAACCCGACCGGCCCCTGCCGGTCGCTGCGCCTCCCGCAGACTGGTCAGGAGACGAGCCCTGATGTCACGCCAACGGCGCCGGCCGTTCGGGCCGGCCCGCGACGTACGTCCAGAACGCCCCAGTTGCTCTCACTACGCGAAACGCTTGAGGTCGGCGTCCACCTCTTCTCGCCGACAACCTCTCGAATCCACCCAGGAACCTCATGACCAACGGCGGCTGCGCTCCCGCCGTATGGCAGGGTGCGCACGGCCCCTCAGCCGAAACAAGCCCAAGCAGGCATCACGATCAAAACCAAACATCACCTCAGACCGGGTACTCCGCTTCGAGGACGTGCGCCAGCGCGCGAACGAGCCGTTCCCGGAGCAGGTCATGCCCCGGCCCGAGGGCGTGTTTGGCATCCCTCCGGTCAGGATAGCGCCACACGGGGCCAGAGCGATACGCATCCGGCTCCCAGGAGTACCTGGCATGCACATGACCGTGCAGATGCGGCCACGAGTTGCCGAGTACCTCGTAGTTCGTCCGCAAGAAGCCAGGATCCAACTCGGCGCACGCCCGAGCAACGGCCTCACCGAGAATGGACAGTTCCAGGAGAAACAACATCCGCTCGGACCTGGGGAGGTCTACCAGGTTGTCCGCGGTACCACGGTACAGCAGGAGACAGTAGCCTGGCAGGTGCTGCGTGTCCCCAATAACCGCCCAGCCGGTCCGCATCCGACCGAGAACCGTTGGATTCTCTCCACGCTCCGCCGCTCCCACACGATCCTCACGCCAGTCCATCCGGGTCGCCCCCTCCCTTGCGCTCTGCCCATTACACTCTACAATGACCATATGTTCAACTCCGCAGAGCGGCGTGCGGCAGGGCGACTGGCCGATTTCTCCGAGGGGCAGTGGGGTTTTATCACCGTCGAGCAGGCGGGTATGTCGGGAGCGCCGCCGGAGATGGTTCAGGAACTCATGCGGGCCCGTCTTCTCGAATCCACTTTCGACGGCGTATTCAGGGTACGCGGCGGAGCACGTCACCCTTTCCCAAAAACATATTCGATGTGGTTGCTACTGAATCCAGTGAAGGCCGCCTGGGAGCGCGATCCAAAAATTGACGGCATACTTTCGCACGGATCTGCCGCGCGCATCTACGAGGCCCTGTCCGTCCCCGGACCATATTTGGAGTTGACACTCCCCGAGACCGTTGCGCCGCCTGCGGCGACTCCTCACCTTGACTGGTTCGCACATAGACGCTCGCTGACAGACGATGAATGGTGCGACGTCTATGGCCTTCCAGTTACAACACCAGCCCGGACACTGATCGATCTTGCCAAAGACTCGCCGGTCGACCTTGCCGACCTAGGAAAGATGGCCTACAGGCTGCTAGCAAAGGGATTGTCCACCCGCGACACACTGATCGCGTCGCTCGATCGGTACGTCATTCCAGAAGGTTTGGCAGCATCAGGTCACGAGTGGCTCGACATTCTTCTTGACAACGACCTTCTCGCCTCCTAGGTGGCTCGAAGATGGCGTCAAGCCCGAATCAAGGCGATGACCATTTTTCCGCGGATTTCAGAGTGGAGTTCCCTACGTGGCACGACCTTCGGCGTCACGTGTCCAGTATTGCGAATCACCCCGAATTCGACGAGCGACGCGCGCTGCATCAAATACTGGCGGCCGACTTCGCCGCGCGCCTTCCCAGTGTAGACAACGGTGAATGGATGCTTTTCGGTTCGCTCTCCCTGCCAACCCGAGTTCCCCTCGGCTGGGAGTGGCCGGAGGCGCTGGCTCCTCCGCCAGGGCACGCCGTAGACATGGCTTACCTCGCACCTCGCACCGCCTTCGACCTCGATCTTTGCGCGCTGGGCATCGCGGAGGGTGGTCCGAGCGACCCCGAGGCGGCGGCCCGACATTATGGGGAGCGGGTCAATGCCACGCTTCATGAAGTGGCTTCTCCCAGTGAACAGCCGGGGACTCTGCAAGGACTTGGACTCGGCGGTCTCGTCCGGTACATCGCTGGCGATCTTCGCATCTTCGACAACGGCCAAGTCATGGGTGTCATCACGGCCCAGCCTGTCGATACTCGCCACAGTCTTCGCTACGTTCCTCCGATCGACGACCCAATACAAATCGAGATCGACGTCAAGCCGCGGAGCAAGGTCGTCTTCTCCGGGAAACCGGAGGATCCACAGCGTCCCATCACGGGAATATCCTTGCCCGGCTTCTCACCTCCAGCCTTGCCGCTTTATCCGACCGCAAACCAGTTCGCCGACAAAGCATGCCTCCTCGTCGGGCCACCTGTCAGCATGAGAACCGCGACCGCGGCGCCCTGGCATCGCTACAAAGATCTATTCGACTTGTATTTTATTGTTCAGTCCCATCCCATGGATGGCACCAAATTGCGGGAAGCCCTGGAAACGAATTGGAACCTAGGAAGAGCTGGAATTACAAGAATTCCTGCGCCGTACCGCCTGTACGGCGACAGATCTCGTCCAGGAGAACCACCTGTTCCGTGGAACGAAGGCTGTGAACGACTGCGCTCCGGGGTAGCCCAACTTCAACGATGGTACCCAGACTTCAAAGGATTGCGGGATTCTGTCAGCGCCTACATAGACCAGCTTCCTGGCGTGAATCAGGCGAGCCAGTGGCATCCTTCTCAAGGGTGGACACCGACTGCCGCCAGCGAGCGCAGGCCTTCCCGACCCGCGCAGCTAGGCGCAACAGCATTCCCCCACCCAGCGGGCTCTCACAACGCGCCCACCCTACAGACGCCACCAGACACGAAGCCCAAGCCCGGCCAGCCGCCATCACCGCCACATCAAGCGCGCCGATCGTGAGCGGTGACGCAAAGTCCTCTCACCGATCTCCTGTCGCATGATCATACGAAGGCGCCGACTCAAGTCGCCAGCCCACGATCGTCACCAAAACGGGCAGGCCAGCACCAGCACGAGACAGCCAAACAGCTAACCATCTACAGCGGGCGACTCCACGAAACGCCACCAGAGCGCCTCACCTGCAGCTACGATCATCGCCACGACACCGCGCACAACCTGCGCCAAAACTCGAGAAGGCGAGTCGAATGACAGAGCCGTCCAGCACCAACAGATTGCCGCAAGACGACGCGGTTGCATACGAGGTCGCACGCGAGGCACTCGGCCAACTGGTCGGCTATGCTGCCAGCCGCATCGACCAAGAGGCCGCGAAACCGACGCCTGACGAAGTAGTCCTCGCCACGTGGAGACAGCGCCGCGACGAATGGTCAGCCACCCGAGCGGCTCTCGACCCCTATGATACAGCGACGGTACGCACCGTACTGCGCGACGCCAATCAACTGCTGCGTTCCCTTCCCTCGGCATAGACCGTGGCCGACCCAGCATCCCAGACTCAACACCTGCTCCCCCTAGACCAATCTGAGCAGATCTTCCGCGATCACATCGCACCAGTCATGCTTGGCGGCGCTGAACCGCAGGAACACCCCACCCTAGTCATCGTCACCGCCCAGCCCGGCGCCCGGAAGACAACGATCTCCCGTCTACTCCAGCGGGATCTGGCGAGCCATGGCGGTTCGGTGCACATCGACGTGGACTCGTTCTATGCTTTCCACCCGGAGTATCGTCGGTTCCAGCGTGAGGACGAGCTCACCGCCGACGATCTGGTACACGCGGACGCGAGACGTTGGCTGGACCAGTCCATCGACCATCTCAACGCGCAGCGCGTCAACATCGTTCTCGAACACGGGCTGCGTAGTCAACCGGTCATAGATTCGCTTCTCGCACGTTTCCCCTCCGATGGTACCGACGTCGTCTACGACGTTCATGCGGCACTTGTCGCGACCCCCGCGCCCGTGAGCGCCCAGGGAATTTTGAATCGCTACCAGCTGGGACACGAGATCTCTGGCTTCGGTCGGGATGTAATCCCCGAACTCCACGACGAACGCGAACGCAACCTGCTCAACGTAGCGGACCTTCTCGAAGCCAACTCGCGGGTACGCGTGATCTCCGTCTACGATCGCCATGCCCAGCTACTGAGTCAAAGAACGCGGAGCAGCGCCGGTCGGCTGGTGCCGGCACTCCCCACCCGAGATGCGTTGGAAGCCGAGCGCACCCGGCTGTGGGCGCTCGACGAAAGCAAGGAGTTCCTCCGCATCGACGGCAGCCTGACCGCACGGATGGCCCCCCAGTGGGCCAGCCGCTTGGAAGCTACCCGGGTTGCCGCGACGCCGTTTCTGCATCCTGACGCAGAAACCCCCGCACACGACAAGACAGCGGTGACCTACGGCCGCTACCAGCTTGTTTCCATCGCCCATCTGGACACGGTGCGCACCATTCTGCAGGACTGGCCGCGCGCGGTCGTGGGTCTCATTGAGCTGGGCTCGACGGCCGCTCCTCCGCCGGTCGCCGACCACCTGCGCGAATACTATCGGCAGTCGGAAGCAAGTAGAGCGCCGGAACGTAATCCCATGACCGCCGCCGAGCGTGTCGAGTTGTGGCGGGCGGCGGTCGCCACCGCCGGTCTGACTGATCGCATCGAGGTTCAGCAGATTCCCCGCCCCGGTCTTGACCCGGACGGTTTCAACCGCCGGTTTCCGGCGGAGCAGTACGATGTGGTTTTCCCGGCCCATAAGGACGACGGCCCCGATCCGAACAGCATGCGCGCGGAAATCCTCGGCCGACCGATACTTACCGTCGATCCGCCGCTGGAATACCACACGTCCGATATCAGAGCCGCCTACAGGCGAGGGGACGAGGAGCTATGGAAACGCGCCCTCGCCCCGGGCACGGTCGGGCCGTTCACCGCGGTCGACGGCCCACGGCGGCTCCTCGCCCTGGGCAGCCCGCCGACGAACCCGGGGAACGCGGCCAGCGTCGTCTCGGCAGCCTTTCCGGCGAAGCAGCAGGATGGCGATACCGCACAGCGGCGCGCCGCTGATCCCCCGTCTCCACCTCGGCCACCCGGCCAGGCGCCAAGTCCGCACCATGGTAGGTGATTTGCCTGCCATGGTGCCGCTCAGCCGAGGATCCGCGGCTACGGATCTTGATTTGCTGGCTCTCGGGGTTGTGGTTTCGGCACTGAGGCTGTCTGTCGGACGCCTGACCTCGGCAGGTGGCCATTCCTTGGAAGGAGACCCGTCGTGGATCGTCCCGAAGACTCAGTGAGCCTTTCCGCGCAACGATCGATAGCTCTGCGTGAGCATCACGGACGGTAGGCGGTGGGGTGGTCCGAAGGGGGCAGTGCAAGAAGAAACGCGGGACCCCGGTAGAAGTCTGTTCCGACCAAAGATCAGCTTCAGGGAGTCCCGCGCGCGCCATGAGTGTGACATACACGGCCGTACTGCCGTTTCAGGACCACACGGTCGAGTTCGTCACCGGCCTGCTGGAAGCGGAACGTGTCCGCTGCGGTACCCGGAAGGGGACACGGAAGCTCACCAGTCGTGAGCAGGCGGTGCTCGTGCTGCGCTGGTTCGCCGACGCCACCCGGGTCGCCCAACTGATCGTCGACCATGGGATCAAGAAGTCGACCGGCTACGACTACCTTCACGAGGGGATCCGGGTCCTGGCCGAGCAGGCTCCTGACCTGCACAACGCGTCCTGCTCGCCGCGAAGCTCGCAGGCTACGGGCACGTCATCGTGGACGGCACGCTGATCGAGACCGACCGGGTCCGCACGCCCGGCCCGACGAAAGGCGTCGACCTGTGGTGGTCGGGGAAGCACCACCACCACGGCGGCAACGTCCAGGTGGTCTCCGCCCCGGACGACGGTTGGCTCCTGTGGGTGTCCGACGTACGCCCCGGCCGCGAGCACGACACGACCGCCGCGCGCGTCCAGGACATCGACGACGCCCTGGACGACTTCAACGGGATCGGCGGTGAGACGTTCGGCGACCTCGGCTACGAAGGGCTACAAGGCACGGTCGCCGTGCCGTTCAAGACGCCCAAGGGCGGAACGCTCACCGACGACCAGAAGAAGCACAACAGGATCCACAACGCCCTGCGGGCCGTCGGTGAACGCGCGAACGCGCTCCTGAAGCACGTCAAGGCGCTCCGGAACGTCAGCCTCGACCCCTGGAAGATCGGCCTCATCGCCAAGGCGACCCTCGTGCTCATCCACACCGAGCACCGCCGCACCACCTAAACAGCCACTACACGAACAACACATCGGCGATCACTAGGCGTCACGGGCCGTTACGCGGAAAGGCTCAGTGCTAGGGAGACCGGTGACATTCGAGTGGCCCCTCGAACGCACCGTAGGGTTCGAGGTCGCGCTGGACGCGCCGGGCCGCGTCATCGCGCGCGGCGCCGTAGCGGTAGCAGCCGTCCTGCTCGGGAGCGCGCTGGTATTGACCGGATGCTCGTCAAACGGGTCCACAGCCACTCCGACACTCGCGAATTCGAGTCTCCAGACGACGGTCCCGTCCGCCCGACCGGAACCAGCCCAAACGGGCCCCGCCGTGGTGGGTGACATCACCGACCAAGCAGTTGGTACGGCCGTGACAAGGCGGCTGGACGCTGCCCGGCGGGTGCGTTTCGTGAGGAACAAGTTCTCCTATCAGGCAAGGGCCGTGATGGTCGACACGCTCACGGACGGCACGGACAGCGCCCCACCTGGTTTCCATAAACTTATCTTCGCGGTTGAGCTGAACAACCTCCAGAGTGACCGTCCAGCGCCACTACCACCCGTCTTCCGCACATGCGCGCATCGCCGCAGGTCAGCGCGTTGACTGAATCGCTCAGACAGTGCGTCGCCGCAGGTCACGGCCCCATGTGCGGAGAACAGGCTACCACTCACACGGTACCTCCAGACCTACGATGCGATAGCCGTACCCAGGCAGCTTGTCCCCGATACGCGGGTCGGCTGCTCATACCCTTTCCTCCAGCTGACGAACGAGCCCGGCGAGTACTGTTACCTTAGACTGACACCCGCCTTTCAAACGTCAGAAGAGAGCATTCCCGCAAATGACGCGGCCGTAGTTCTATTGGTAACCGAAGGAAACGTGCCAGACTCGGTCCCGGACTCCACCGTTCAACTCTTTCTCGAGACCGAAACGGGACCGGGGATCTTTGACTCCACGCCGTTGAACGTTCCTCTTGGCTGATTTGTCGCAGATCGGAGTCGAATACGAAATTCGACGGCTCAGACAGGTGTTTCAATGTGGGCCAGGCAGCATCCGCTCGGCTCTCGGAAGATCTACCAGGCTGCTACCGCGGTATCGCGGTACCGTGGTAGGCAGTAGCCCGGCGGGTGCTGGGTGTCGCCCATGACCGCCCGACTGGTCCGCATCCGTCCAAGAACCGTTGGATTCTCCCCGCGCTCGGCCGCGCCTACACGATCCTCACGCCAGTCCATCCGAGTGGCCGCTCAGCGGAGGCGGCTCGGTACGTGTGCCGGCCGCGTGCTGATCGTTCCGACGGCCGGCGGGGTGTGGAGCCGAAGAGCGCTCGGCTCGGTCGGGTAGGCGGCTCGACGAACACGTCCGTTGGTGTCCGGCGAGACGCCCGCGCCGTCGACGGTGACGGTGGGAACGAAGGGACGGCGGCCAGCGTCGGAGGACGCGTCAGGTGCCCCGCGCCTAGGTCCAGCAGTCTCGTGGGGACCACTCTCGGGGATACGTCCAGGTACCCGTGCCGAGGGGCGCGAGGAAGGCCTGGCGTTGGTCTCGCCGCGGCGAGACCTGATCATCTGCTCCGCGACCGTGTCTCGCGGGAGGACGTCCTCTGCGGTACGGCGCCGCGGGGGAGTCGCCGGGCCACCGCGGCGGCCCGGTCCTCCGGCCCGCCGCGCGAGGATCATTTGAGACAGCAGGTTCACACCGAAGACGACCTGCTGCCCGACCTGTCCAAGGGCTCCAGAGAAGGGCTCCGAGTACACGGGCGGCGGTGAGGAATCGGCCATCATTCCTCCATCCCGATCGATGCGGCGATCATCTCGATGCTTCACCACCGCGCCAGTTGACCGACACGCCTCCGCCGGGCAGTTTCAAGATCGGCAGGCCAGACGCGCCACGGGCGGCGCTTTCGGCCTGCCAGATCTTCATTCCTCGTCAGGACCCCGGTCCGTGACGTTCCAGCACTGGGCGGACGGGGCGAACCATCAAAACAGTGCGGCAGCCAGGGCGCGGCGGGCCGGGGGGACGGCCGGGTCGGCGTCGCCGAGGGCCTGGAAGAGGCTGACGAGGTGGGCGCGGGCCTTCTCGCGCTCGTCGCCCGCGGCACGCCGGACGAACGCGACCAGCTGCTGGAACGCCTCCTCGACCTGCCCCTGTGCGATCATCAGGTCCGCGGCGGCGAGGGCCGCGTCGACGTCGTCGGGGTTGGCCACGAGCCGTCGGCGCACGTCCGCCGGGTCGAGGCCGCCGACCCGCTCGAGCAGGGTCACCCGGGCGAGGCCGAGAGTGGCCTCCGGGTCCGCCGGGGCCTCGGCGAGCCGGGCGCGGAACGCCACGGCTGCGGCCGCCAGGTCACCGCGTTCGAGCGCCTCGTCGGCGGCGGCCAGATTCGCGTCACGCGCGGGGCCCGCGGCGCCGGGCGCGCCACCGAGCGCCTCCGCGACGAGGGCGAGCAGCTGGTCGAGCCAGCCGCGCACTTCCCGCTCGGGCATCGCCCCGGTGAACTCGCCGATGATGCGGCCGCCGACGACGGCCTTGACCGCCGGAATCCCCTGCACGCCCGCCGCCTGCGCGAGGCCGGGGTTGGCGTCGACGTCGATCTTGGCGAGTACCCACCGGCCGCCGTCGGCCTCGGCCAGGCGCTCCAGTATCGGGCTGAGCTGCTTGCACGGCCCGCACCACGAGGCCCAGAAATCCAGGACGACCGGCACCTGCATCGACCGGTTGACGACCTCGTCGGCGAAGGTGGCTTCGGTGACGTCGATGATCACCGGGCCGGTGGGTACCGGGCCGCCGGGTGCCGAGCCGCCGGTAGCGCTGGCGGCCGGAGCGCCGTTCGTCGCCTGACGGGCCGCCGCCGGCGGCGCCGCCGCCGGCGCGGGCTTCGGGTCGAGCGGCACCGCGCCGGCCAGCCGCAACCCGCCGAGCCGGTCCGGAAGAGGTCCAGCCTGGGCGCGCGAGGACTGTGCGCGCGGCGCGCGTCCAGGGACAGGAGGCCTACGTTGCATACCCACCATCGTGACATCTCCGATGGCGGGTGGACCGCGTCGGCCGCGAGAGTTTTCCCCGCGTCCCACTGGCCCTTGCTCGCTAGCAGCCCCTGCGTCGGCCTCGGCCCGGGCACCGGCTGCCGCGTCTGGAGATCACGACGCGGGATCGCGGGCGATGGCGGCCGGCAGCGACGGCTGGTGAGCGGCGCTCAGGACTCCAGGTGGCGTTCGACGGTTGCCACCTTGGCATGGAGTGCGTCGGCCACGCCCGGCCGAATGTCGGCCTTGAGGACAAGGCTCACCCGGCCTGCCCGTGCCGAGACCGCTTCGGTCGCCCGGCGCACGACATCCATGACCTCGTCCCATTCGCCCTCGATCGTCGTGAACATCGACGTCGTCTCGTTGGGTAGGCCGCTGGCCCGCACCACGCGGACAGCCTCGGCCACCAGGGCACCGACATCCTCGCCCACGCCGATCGGGGTCACGCTGAACGCCACAAGCATGGTCCTGGCTTACCACGCCCGCTCGCCCGTCGGACGTGCGCACAACGGTCGCGCGACACGGCCGACCGATGACGTGAAGCGGTCAAGAGGAAACAGACAATCGCCCACGTCGTGATGACTACGATACGTACACGGTCGCTGTCATAGCGGCGTTGACGGACACGATTCGAACAAACATGACAGCAGAGACGATTTGAGGTATGACATATACCTCAAATTTAGACAGTTTGGGTAACGAGAGGTTGCGTCTCGGTCCACGATGAAGCTACGGCCAGCGTTGCTACGCAAACCCGCCACAACGCCGGATGAAGGAACGCCCTACCATTGGCCGCCGTGGGATGGACTTGGGTGGCCTCGTCCCGCCGAGGAGGCTCGGCGGGTACTTCCGTGTGCTTCCACCCAGCCGGGTCGCGCCATCGCGGCCGGTCCCATGAGGTCACACGCCACGGGCAGCCCAACGGGATGTGGTCGAGGTGAGCACCCGCACGCTGTTGGACGCGTTGAACGACCTAGTGGTTGTCGTCGGTACCGACGGCCGCCTGCTCGACATCGGCGCGGCCGCGCGCGCCTTCCTCGGTGACCGGCTGGCCGGCGTCACCTGCCTACGGGAGCTCACCGGCGTCGTCGAGCCGGGCATCGAGATCTCCCCCGAGTTCGTGCTGGATGCGCTGGCCCGGTCCGGCGAGTGGCGCGGTTCGGCGCGCCTCCTGGACATGGCCGGCCACCCCCTGCCCTTCGACGTGACCATCAGGGCCGACCGAGCCGGCTGGGTGGTCTTCGTCGCCAAGGAGGCCGTCGACCGGCAGGCCCGTCTCGACGCCGAGCGGGACTCGCGGGCCAAGGACGAGTTCATGGCCCGGTTGGGCCACGAACTGCGCACGCCGCTGAACGCGATGCTCGGCTTCGCGCAGCTGCTCGAGCTCGAGCAGCTGCCCGACGGCGCGCTCGAGGACGTCCAGCGGATCATCACCGGCGGCCGGCACATGCAGGCGATCATCGACGACGTCCTGGACCTCGCCCGCCTGCGCGCCGGGCGTGGCGACATCACGAAGGCGCCCGTCAACGTGCTCGACATCGTCGAGGGTGTCGTGGAGCTGGTCGAGCCGCTCGCGCAGCGGCGGGGAATCCGCAGGATCATCCATCCCGCCGAGCCGCTGGTCGCGGACGCCGACCGGCGCCGACTCTGGCAGGTGCTGCTCAACCTGCTGGGAAATGCGATCAAGTACGGGCGCGACGGCGGCGCCGTCCGGGTCGGCATCGTCCCGATCACCGGCGGACGGCTGCGCATCGAGGTCGAGGACGACGGGCAGGGCCTGGCGCCGGAGGCGATGAGCCGGCTCTTCCGCCCCTTCGAGCGGCTCGGTGCCGAACAAACCCGGGTCGAGGGCAGCGGGCTCGGCCTGGCCCTCTCCCAGGCACTGGCGACCGCGATGGGCGGCGTGCTGACCGCGGCCAGCCGCCCCGGCGTCGGCAGCGTGTTCGCCGTCGTGCTCGACGCCGTCGACGTCCGATACCCGCACCCCGACCCAGACCTCGACCTCTACCCACCTGGCACCGGCGGCCGGATCCCCGCCGAGGCCGCCATGCGCGTCATCCACGTCAGCGGCGACCCCGCGACCCGCGCCTACGTGAGCAAGACGCTTGCGCGCGCCTTCGCGGCGGACGTGGTCAGCGTCCCGCGCGGGGCGCTCGCGCTCGACGCCGTCCACCGGGCGCGCCCCGAGCTCATCATGATCGACCAACACCTCCCGGACACCACCGCGGCGGACCTGCTCGCCTACCTCGCGACCGATCCGGTGGCCGGCACGATTCCCACCGTGGTCCTGTCCGCCGCCGACGACCCGGTCGAGGTGCTGCGCCTGCGCCAGGCCGGCGCGCGCGACGTCGTCTCCTCCCCCATGGACACCGGCGCCCTCGTCATCGCTGTCAAGACCGCCGCGGCCACACCCGTCGAGCCCTCGCTCAACCACCGCCCCGTCGTCCCCCAGCAGCCGGCCACCCAGTACCCGACCTGAGGCTCTACGTATCTTCTGCGCCAACCTTTCCCCGGGGTCCCCGGGGTCCCTGCCGGATCCGGGGTTCCTGCCGGATCGACGGAGCTTGCGGAGTCGATCTGGGAGGTCCGGGAGCTTGCGGAGTCGATCTGGGAGGTCCGGGAGCTTGCGGAGTCGATCTGGGAGGTCCGGGAGCTTGCGGAGTCCGGGGTCCCTGCCGGATCGGCGAAGCCCGGGGTTCCTGCCAGATCGGCGAAGCCCGGGGTTCCTGCTGGGAGGTCTGCTGGGAGGTCTGCGATTGGCTGCCAACTGGAATCAGCAGGGGCGTACTGATCGGCGCCGAGTCCCTACTTAGCCAATCGGTGGGGGAGGCCGGAGTTCGAAGTCGGCGAAGTCGAAGCCGGGAGCCACCACGCAGCCGACCAGCACGGCGTCGCCGGACGTGGGCTCGGCGGTCTGCCAGTGACCGGCGGGGACGACGGCCTGCAGGGCGTCGCCGGCGCCGGGGTCGGGGCCCAGCACGACCCGCTCGGCCGGGACGGGCTCGGGATCACGGCCGTGGCCGCCGAGGGTGTGGGTGAGTCGACCGCCGCCCTGCCAGAGCCAGATCTCCGCGGACGCGACCCGGTGCCAGGCCGACACCTCACCCGGCTGGAGGAGGAAGAGGATCGACGTGGCGACCGGACGGACACCGCCATGTGCCGGAATCTCGTCGGGACTCGCCCAGGTGCGCCGGTACCAGCCGCCCTCCGGATGCGGGGCCAGGCCCAGCGCATCGATCAGCGGATGACGCCCGCCGACGGCGTCCCGGGCGTGTTCCAGTCGCCTCCGACCGTCTGCTCCCGTGCTCACCGCGCCAACCCTTCCACACCGTCCGATCCACCGGTGAGCGCGCCGAGGAGGTCGTCAGCGGCCGTCCAGGGGTCCAGACGGCCGGCGACGACCTGGGCGGCGAGAGCGTCGAGGCGGCGGCTGCCACGCGGGTCCCCGAAGCGGGCACGCAGTGCCCCCAGGGCAATCTGCTCGATCTCGTCCGCGGCGCGCCGGGCGCGCCGGCGGGCGAGCTCCCCGGTGCCGGTAAGCCAGCCGCGATGGGCGGTGATCGCGGCGACGACATCGGCCGCGCCGGTCCCTTCGGCGGCGACGGTACGCACCACCCGCGGAACCCAGCGGCCCGCGTCGTCCGCCGGCACGGCGGCGCCGCCCGGGCCACTGTCGCGGCTGCCAGGGCCGGCGGTGACACCGCCGCCTCGGCCGCCAGCGCCGTCCGTGACGTCAAGACGGCCTGGACGGCCGCGTCCGGCCGGCCGGGAGAGCTCGACCATCGTCCTCAGGTGGCGGTACGTCTCGTCCGCGCCCGGGCGGTCCGCCTTGTTGACGACCAGGACGTCGGCGATCTCGAGAATGCCGGCCTTGGCCGCCTGGATCCCGTCGCCCATCCCGGGCGCGAGCAGCACCAGCGTCGTGTCGGCCAGCGAGGCGATGTCCACCTCTGCCTGGCCGACGCCCACCGTCTCGATGAGCACGACGTCGTAGCCTGCGGCGTCCAGCACCCGGGTCGCCTGCGGCGTCGCCCAGGACAATCCGCCTAGGTGGCCGCGGGAGGCGAGCGAACGGATGTACACATCGGGGTCGGTCGCGTGCGCGGTCATCCGTATCCGGTCGCCCAGCAGCGCGCCGCCGGTGAACGGCGACGACGGGTCGACCGCGAGCACCCCGACCCGCCGGCCGGCCGCCCGGTACGCGGCCACGAGCGCCGAGGTGGACGTCGACTTGCCGACTCCGGGCGCGCCGGTGACACCGACGATCTCGGCGTGCCCGGTCCGTGGCACGAGCAGCCGGGAGATCTCCCGTAGCCACGGCGAGCCGTCCTCCACCAGCGAGATCAGCCGGGCGACCGCGCGCGGCGACCTGCCCTCGACCGCCGCGGCGACCAGCTCGGCCGGGGTCGCGTACGGCGTCCGGCCGCCCGCCGACGACGCCGCCGTGGCCGACGACGCCGTGGCCGACGACGCCGGCGTGGCCGCCCCGGACATCGTCACCGGCGGTGAACGACGATCGGGTGGCCGCGCGCCACACGAAAATGACCTTCATTCGCGCGGCCCGCGGCCCCCGTCCCCCCGGTCATCGAGTCAGCGGGCAGGCGAAAATGATCCTCCTTCGCCTGCCCGCTGACCGCCGTTGCCGGAGTCACCGCATCAGGAGGCGGCCGGCACGCGCAGGACCAGGGCGTCGCCCTGGCCGCCGCCGCCGCACAGCCCGGCCGCGCCGACGCCGCCGCCCCGGCGGCGCAGCTCGAGCGCCAGCGTCAGCGCGATGCGCGCGCCCGACATGCCAACCGGGTGGCCGAGCGCGATCGCCCCGCCGTTGACGTTGGTGACCTCGGAGGTGATGCCCAGCTCGCGCATCGACTGGATGCCGACGGAGGCGAACGCCTCGTTGATCTCGTACAGGTCGACGTCCGCCGGCGTCAGGCCCTCCTTCGCGAGGGCGGCCTTGATGGCGTTCGCCGGCTGCGACTGCAGCGAGGTGTCCGGGCCGGCGACGAAGCCGTGGTGGCCGACCTCGGCCAGGATCGGCAGGCCCAGCTCCTCGGCCTTCGCCCGGCTCATCACGACGACGGCGCAGGCCCCGTCCGAGATCTGCGACGCGGAGCCGGCGGTGATCGTGCCGTCCTTGCTGAACGCCGGGCGCAGCTTCGCGAGCGTCTCGACGGTGGTGTCGCCGCGCACGCCCTCGTCGTCCCTGATGACGAGCGGGTCGCCCTTGCGCTGCGGCACCTCGACCGGGACGATCTCGTCCTCGAACAGGCCGTTCTTGACGGCGGCCGCGGCGCGCTGGTGCGACAGCGCGGAGAACTCGTCCTGCTCGGTGCGGCTGATGCTCAGCGGCACGTTGTAGCGCTCGGTCGAGACGCCCATCCCGACCTGGTCGAAGGCGCAGGTCAGCGCGTCGTGCTCGGTGGCGTCGATCAGCGGTGCGGTGCCGTAGCGGATGCCCGCGCGGCCGTTCAGCAGCATGTGCGGGGTGTTCGTCATCGACTCCATGCCGCCGGCGACGATGATGTCGTACTCGCCGCTGGCGATGTAGGTGTCGGCGAGCGCGATCGAGTCGAGTCCCGACAGGCACACCTTGTTGATCGTCAGTGACGGCACGGCCAGCGGGATGCCGGCCTTCGCCGCGGCCTGGCGCGCCGGTATCTGGCCGGAGCCGGCCTGGATGACCTGGCCGAAGATGACGTACTGGACGGCGTCACCGGCGATCCCGGCCCGCTCGAGGGCGGCCTTGATCGCGATCCCGCCCAGCTCGGTCGCGGAGAATCCCTTCAGCGCCCCGGAGAGCTTGCCGATCGGGGTCCGCGCTCCGGCCACGATGACCGAACCAGGCATGGCTGCCTCCTGAAGAGAGGGATGCGGGGAATCGAAGGACGTCCTTCGCTGTGCTTGAAACCATAACGTGATCTTGACTGACGTGCCGGCGGAGCGTGGCCAGCACCACCCCGGCCGGTCACTGGCCGCCGACGGCGCCGGGGCCGTCGGCGGGCAGCTGCCCGGTCGAGCCGCCGCCGAGTCCACCAGCGTCAACGACGCGGACGCCCTGGGCCATCCCATCCCGCCACGCGCGGCGCCCGGGCGACCGGCCCATCTCCCCGAGCCGGGCACACGTTCACCACGAGAACCACCGGGAACGCCTGCCCACCGAGGCCCCGACGAGCCAACCGGAGGTGCCGGCGATGAAGGTGCGCGCGCCTACTTGGACCAGTCGCCGCAGCGCGCGCTGAAGGACGGGGTCGCGGACGTGGCCGGCAACGCACCCGTCGACGGGGTACCGAACTGAGTCAGGCCGTCGATCGTCACCGCGAGCATGGTGACGGTGACGTCGTAGTTCGCGCCCCCGTCCGTGGATGTGCCGACGACCTGCCGGATGCCCGTGTTCGAGCAGGCGAATCCGGTGCTCGTGGTGGTGGACCCGGAGGACGTGCCGCCCGCGGTGACCGGCGACGTCGACCCGTTGTTGTCCAGCACGGAGATGTCGCCAGGCGCCATGAAGCGCAGCACCGCGTACGTGTCGACACCGCTGGCGGACCCAGTCTGGACCACCAGCTCGGAGTAGCCGTCCCCGTCGAGGTCGAAGCCGGCCCACCGGGTGGCCGTCGCCCCCGTGGGAAGCTTCGCGACTTCGGTCCCACCCCGGCTGCGGGTCACCTCGACCGTCGCGCCGTTCAGCCGGACCGTGTCGGCCTTCCCGTCGCCGTCGACGTCGCCTGCGATGGCGGGACGCTCACCCAGCAGCGGTGGCCGGGTCGGGCTGTTCCCCTCGGAACCGGGCGGGCTGGTGCTGCTCGGCACGTTCGACGTCGGGTCGACGGTCGGGGTGATCCCCGGCTCGGTCGCGGACTGGCTGGCGCCCGGTCCGGATGAGCCCACGGTGGTCGAGCCGTTGCTGCTGACGGCGCCCCCCGGCCCGGGCGAGCCGGAATTCAGCGAGCTCCGGCCAAGGGCGGGCGGCGGCTCGACGACCCGGGAGGAGGAGGACGACGCCCCCGGCCGCAGAAGCAGCACGCCCAGCACGGCCAGCCCGGCAAGCACCGCGCCGCCGGCCGCGAACAGTGGGGCGCGCCAGCGGCGGCGCCGCTCGACACCGGCCTTGATCTGCCGGTAGGCCTCCGGCGAGGGCCGGATCGGCTCGACGGCGGCATGCAGCAGCCTGCTCAGCTCCTCCGGGCCGAGCTGGGACTGCTCCGAGCCGTTCACCGTAGATCCGCCAGCTTGGTCGACAGGGCAGCCAAGCCCCGGGAGGTGTATGCCTTGACCGAGCCGACGCTGCACCCCATCACGGCGGCGGCGTCGGCCTCGGACATGTCCGCGTAGTAGCGCAGCACGACAGCCTCGCGTTGCCGGCGGGGCAGCTCGCGCAGCGCCTGCACGACCGCGGCTCGTTCGACCAGAGAGTAGGCCCCCTCCTCGGCGCTGGCGGCATCGGGCATCGGCTTGGGAGCGTGCTTGAGCGCGACAAGCCGGCGGCGCAGCGTGGAGCGGGCGAGGTTGACGACGGTCTGACGAAGGTAGGCGAGCGCCTTGTCCTTGTCCTGGAGGCGGCCCCAGGCCGCGTGGACGCGGATGTAGGCGTCCTGGACGACTTCCTCGCACAGGCCGATGTCGTCGAGAAGCAGGGCCGCCAGGCGGACCAGCGAGCGGTAGTGCTCCGCGTACAACGCTGTGAGCGCCTGGTCTGCGTCCCTGGCGACGGCGCTACGGGCGGCGTCGCTCCGCGCAGGCACGGGCCGCCACCCTTCCACCAAGGTCATGGGCGCAGTCACATCAGATTTGACGCGGACCGTGCCGTCTGGGTTGTCTCCACCGTTCTACCGCTTTGCGCCCAGGGGAGTCAGCCCGGTGGTGAAAGCCAGGTATGTCAACCACGGGACCATGCCGGCCGCGTCCAGGCAGGCGGCGGCGACCCCGCCCGTTCGGGTGAGGCTGACTCCTCACCAGCGGCCTCAGCGGCGGTGAGTGGATGATCACAACTTCGGCGAGGCAGAGCTTCCGCGCGACCCGGCAGGCCCATATGGACGACACTTGCTGTGCCGCTCGCCCGAACGACTGCCGGAGGTAGACCGTGAAGGACATCCTCGACGCCATCCTCGCTGACGCGGCCCCGGCGGAGACGCGCCAGAAGGAGTTCGGCGCCCTCCCTATTCCAGAGTCATACCGGGGCATGGTCGTGCGCAAGGACGAGGCCGGCATGTTCGACGGCATGACGTCCCGCGACAAGGACCCGCGCCGGTCACTGCACCTCGACGAGGTCGCCACGCCGGAGCTCGGGCCGGGCGAGGCGCTGGTGGCGGTGATGGCGTCGGCGATCAACTACAACACCGTCTGGACGTCGATCTTCGAGCCAATGTCGACGTTCGGCTTCCTGGAGCGCTACGGCCGGACGTCGCCACTGGCCAAGCGCCACGACCTGCCCTACCACGTCGTCGGCTCGGACCTGGCGGGCGTCGTCCTGCGTACCGGGCCCGGCGTGAACGCGTGGAAGCCGGGCGACGAGGTCGTCGCGCACTGCCTGTCGGTGGAGCTGGAGCGGCCCGAGGGACACGGCGACACGATGCTCGACCCGGAGCAGCGGATCTGGGGCTTCGAGACGAACTTCGGCGGCCTCGCCGAGCTGGCGCTCGTGAAGGCCAACCAGTTGATGCCGAAGCCGGACCACCTGACATGGGAAGAGGCGGCAAGCCCCGGCCTCGTGAACTCGACCGCATACCGTCAGCTCGTCTCACGCAACGGGGCGGACATGAAGCAGGGCGACATCGTGCTGATCTGGGGCGCCTCCGGCGGCCTGGGCTCGTACGCCACCCAGATGGCGCTGAACGGCGGTGCGATCCCGGTCTGCGTCGTCTCGTCGCTCGAGAAGGCGGACGTCTGTCGCTCTCTCGGCGCCGAGCTGGTCATCGACCGCGCCGCCGAGGGCTACCGGTTCTGGCGCGACGAGCAGACGCAGAACCCGAAGGAGTGGCAGCGCTTCGGAAAGCGGATCCGGGAGCTGACTGGCGGTGAGGACCCGGACATCGTGTTCGAACACCCGGGCCGGGAGACCTTCGGCGCATCGGTCTACGTCGCGCGTCGCGGCGGCTTGATCGTCACATGTGCCTCGACCAGTGGCTTCATGCACAGCTACGACAACCGCTATCTCTGGATGAACCTCAAGAGCATCATCGGTTCCCATTTCGCAAACTACCGGGAAGCGTGGGAGGCGAACCGGCTCATCGCGCGCGGCCTCATCCACCCGACCTTGTCCCGGGTCTACCCGCTCACGGAGACCGGCCAGGCCGCGTACGACGTGCATCGCAACCTCCACCAGGGCAAGGTCGGCGTGCTGTGCCTGTCCCCGCGCGAAGGCCTCGGCGTCCGGGACCACGCCATGCGCGAGCGTCACCTCCCGGCTATCAACCGATTCCGAGGGGTCTAAGCCCGGCACTGCGGCCCCGAGTCACGACCAGGACCGACCCGGCCGGTCGAGGACCGACCCGGCCGGTCGCCATCAGCGGCAGCGGCAGCGGCCGGAATCCCTCCAGTCCGTATCCGATCCGTCACCAGGCCGAGTGGACAGATCGGCACATAGCCGGCGGATCGGCGAGGAGGGCGCACCGATCCGCGGCGGCGTTTGAGTGGCTCTTGATCGGACCGCATCTCCGGGATTGGACCGGTCTATGTGTTCCCGCGAAGAGGCAGGGGCGATGCGCGCAGTGGAAGTGAGGACGGTAGGGTAACGGCTGTGACTAGCCACGCCACCGTCTGGAATGCAGGTCTCGTATGACCGAGCACTCCGATCTCATCCCGATGGCCGGCGAGGGCGAAGGCTCCCCCGGCTTCGACCTGGTTCGTCGCGGCTACGACCCGCACCAGGTCAACTCCCACGTCGCTTGGCTCATGGAGCAGCTTCGCGAGGCCGAGGCGCACCGCGCGGCCGCCGAGGCCGCCGCTTCCGAGGCCGCCGCCGAAGCAGCGCGCATCCGAGACGATCTGGCCTCGGGCCGGCCCGCCTGGGACGACTTCGGCGGTCGCATCACCCAGATCCTGATGCTCGCCGAAGAGGAAGCCGCCACCGTGCGCGCCGAGCGGACGCGGGACGCCGAGGCGCAGCTCGAAGAGGCCCGCCACATCGTGTCGGACGCGGAGCACACCCGCGACCGCACGCTGCGCGAGGCGGACGAGCAGGCGGCCGGCATCGTGTCGACCGCCCGCGGCGAGGCCGAACACATCATCGACACCGCCCGCGGCAAGGCCAACAAGCTGGAAGGCGAGTCGCAGCAGCGGCTCAGCGAGCTCGAACGGCAGCGGGACCAGGTCACCGCGCAGCTCGGCGCGCTGCGCGACCAGGTCACGCAGCAGCTGTCCGCGCTGCGCAACCAGCTGGCCGCGGCGACCGCCGCGATCGAGCTCCCAGGCGCGGACGAGGCCAAGGCCGTCGGCACCCCGAAGGCCGGCTCGCGGATCTGACGCGCCAGCCCAGCTGGCCGAGGGCGTGCGAACCAACTCTTCGCACGCCCTTTCGGCGTTGTCAGAACGGTGGTCAGTAAGGCGCCCGGTAGGGCGCGGCACCGGCCCGGCGGCGCTTCCAGCACGGCGTGTGCCAGTGACGGCGGTTCGCCATCCGCCCGCTCGGCCACGCCACCACGTGCGGAGTTCCAGGCGGAATCTCATGATCACAACCCGGGCAGCGGTACACCTTGGTGCTCGCGGCCCCGGTCACCGGACGAGCTGCCCAGTCTTCGCCGTCCACCACCACCGCATCGACGAGCCAGGACGGCCGCCGGCCGTCCTCATCGTCCGGCCCGCCGCTTTCCCTGCCGGCCCCGCCAGCCCTGCTGTCTTTCCCGGCCCCGCCATCCGCCCGGCCGGAACGCTGGGACCCGCGGGCGGGCCGGGCACGCCGTGGGCTCACCACGGTCGCCCTGCCATCCGGCACCCTGCCATCCGGCAGCCGGCTATCTGCCGGCCGGACGGCCGACGCCGGCGCTCACTTGCGCAGACGTTCGCCGCCGGTGCCCTTGCCGGCCGCCGGGCCCGTGGGAGTCTCGTCCACCCGGCCGATCACCTCGCCGTCGACGACCCGGTCGGTACCGCCGCCGAACTTCCCGCCCCAGCCGGTGACCCCGCCGACGCGGCCGAAGGCGGCGGCGGCGATCGTGCTCGCGACCTTGGCCCTGCGCAGCATCCCCGCCGGGCTGGCGAGCGCCGACGACGCACCGATGAGCGCGTGGAAGGACCGGTCGCTTCCCCGCCAGTGCTCACGCAGGATCGGCTCGCCGGCGCCGACGACCAGCCGGCGGAAGGCGAACGCGACCACCGCCACGTCGTCGAGCTGGCCGACGATGGGGAACAGGTTCGTAATCTTGTTCTTGGGCGAGACGAGGTATGCGAGAGCGGCACCCGCCTCGAGCTTGGCCTGCTGAGGCACGCGCGGATCGGCCACCACCCCGCGCAGCATGAACACCAGATCGGGAAGGAACGTCGCCACCTCACGGCCGAACGAGCGCAACGCGTCCTTGTCCAGCGAGACCATCGGCCGCCCTTCCTCCCCGTCCCAGCCCCATCCAGCCCCGTCCTGCCTGCAGGTCGCCACCCGCGGCGGCCGTGCCGGCGCCATCCCGGCGCCACCGGCTAACCCATCCTAGAACGGGCGTACGACCATACAGTCGCCCGACGAGTCCCGCGTGCCGACCGTCCGCCCGGCACGCGCCTCGGGTGGTCCGCCCCGACCGGCGGCTCCGGTTGGCGCGCCGCCGGGCGGCATGGTGACACTCGCGTCGACGACACCGACCGCGATGGCCGAGCATTGCTCGCACCGAGATCCGTAAAACGGGTGAAACGGGCCACACTCGGCCTCCAATAGGCATCACCCTAATTAGCGATCACAAGCCTGTCCGTCGTGTATCTGGGAGGATCCCCCAGCGGCGGGCGTTTCTGGCACGCGGGCCCGGAGAGCGACACAACTCGGCACAGGAGGCTGGCATGGGGCTCGAGCTGACGACGACGGTGGCAGTGATCGGCCTCGGAACGATGGGTGCCGGCATCGCCGAGGTACTCGCCAGGGCCGGCATCGAGGTGATCGGCATCGAGAAGGACGCCGCGGGGCTTGAACGCGGGCTCGGACACCTGGCCCACTCGACCGATCGGGCGGTCCGCGGCGGCAAGCTGACCGGGCAGGAACGCGACGCCCTGCTCGGCCGGATCCGGACGGGCACCGACCTGGCCGCCGCCGCCCCCGCCTCGCTGGTCATCGAGGCGGTCGACGAGCACCTCGACGAGAAGAAGGCACTGTTCGCACAGCTCGACGAGCTCTGCCCGTCATCGACCATCTTCGCCACCAACACCAGCTCGCTGTCAGTCACCGAGCTCGCGGCGGCCACCAGCCGGCCGTCCCGGGTAGTCGGCATGCACTGGTTCAACCCCGCGCCCGTCATGGGCCTCGTCGAGATCATCAGCACGGTCGTCACCGACCCAGCCGTCCTCGTCGATGTCACCGCGCTCGTCGAACGGGTCGGCAAAAGCGCGGTCACCGCCGGCGACCGCGCCGGGTTCATCGTCGACGCGCTGCTGTTCGGCTACCTCAACAACGCGGTACGGATGCTCGAAGCGCACTACGCCAGCCGCGAGGACATCGACGCAGCGATGCGCTTCGGCTGCGGCCACCCCATGGGCCCGCTGGCACTGCTCGACCTCATCGGCCTGGACACCGCCTACGCGATCCTCGACTCGATCTACCGCACCTCGCGCGACCACCTCCACGCCCCGGCCCCGCTGTTCAAGCAACTGATCACAGCCGGGATGCTGGGCCGCAAGACCGGCCGCGGCATCTACACCTACGCCGCGCCCGACTCACCCGAAGTCGTCGACGTCGCCACACCCGGGAACGTGGACGGCGCCCAGGCCCGCGAGATCCGCACCGTCGGCGTCGTCGGCACCGGGACCATGGCGGCCGGAATCGCCGAAGTGCTCACGAAGTCTGGCTACGACGTCATCGTCCGTGCACGCGGTGAGGAGAAGGTCGCGGCCGTACGCAAACGCGTCGAGTCATCGTTGGAGAAGTCGGTCGCCAAGGGCCGGATGTCCTCGGAAGACCGCGACGCCACGCTCTCCCGGCTCCGGGGCACCACCGACCTCGGCGACCTCGCCGAGGTCGACCTGATCATCGAAGCCGTCGTCGAGGACCTCGACGTCAAACGCGACCTGTTCACCCAGCTGGACAAGGTCGCGAAACCGGGCGCCGTGCTCGCCACGACCACCTCGTCGCTGCCCGTCGTCGAATGCGCCGCGGCCACCTCCCGGCCGGCCGACGTCATCGGCATGCACTGGTTCAACCCCGCACCCGCGATGAAACTGATCGAGGTCGTGCCGACCGTGCTGACCGCACCCGACGTCGTCACGACCGTCCTCGCCGTCGCCAGGAAGGCACGCAAACACCCGGTGACCTGCGCCGACCGCGCCGGCTTCATCGTCAACGCCCTGCTGTTCCCCTACCTCAACGACGCGGTGCGGATGCTGGAAGCGCACTACGCCACGGTCGAAGACATCGACACCGCGATGAAAGTCGGCTGCGGGCACCCCATGGGCCCGTTCGAACTCGCCGACGTCGTCGGGCTCGACGTCACCCTGGCAATCCAGCGGACCCTCTACCTCGAGTTCCGCGAACCCGGCTACGCGCCCGCGCCACTGCTCGAGCATCTTGTGCGGGCCGGGTATTTGGGGCGGAAGACCAAGCGGGGATTTCATAACCACGCGAGGTGAGTTGGCGGTAGCGGGGCGGACGGCCCGGGGCAAAAGAGCCCGGCCCGGGCGGGAAGGGTCTGGCCCGGGCGGGAAGGGTCTGGCCCGGGCGGGAAGGTTTTACATGGTCGCTTACGTAACGCTTGAACGTCACGAGCCGAACCGGCCCTCGTAGTCGCCCCAGAAGCGTTAGCCCAGCTCGCGACGTGCAGCGGCACGCGACCACGCTGGGTGCGTAGGCGCGCCTCCGCGGAGGCCCGGCCCCCGAGCGAAGCGAAGGGGGTTGGGCCGCAGCGGAGGTCGCCGGAGCACCCGTCCGCGGAGGAGGACACGGCCCGGAGGTCCCTTGGGAGCGAAGCGAGCAAGGGGCCGTAGGGCCGTGCCCGCACGGAGCGGACCAATGTCACAGCCCGGACGGAGCGGACCAATCAAAACAGCGTGGGGATGGACGGGGTTAGGCCGCGTAGGGCGTCGTAGTTGACGGTTACGCAGGAGAGGCCGCGGTCGGTTGCCAGGAGGCGGGCCTGGGGGGTGATCGACTGGGCGGCCAGGATGCCCTGGACAGGGTGTGGCAGGCCTGGGTCCTCGGTCATGCGGGCGACGTAGCGGGTCAGCTGTTCCACGCCGTCGATCTCGCCGCGCCGTTTGATCTCGACGGCGACGGTCGAGCCGTCGCCCCCGCGGCACAGCAGGTCGACCGGGCCGATCCCGGTCTCGTACTCGCGGCGGACCAGCGTCAGGTCCTCGCGGATCGCGTCCGGCCGGTCGGCAAGCAGTACCTGCAGGTGCGCCTCGACCCCGTCCTTCTGCAGGCCCGGGTCGATACCGAGCTCATGGCTGGAGTCGTGCATCACCTCTTCGATGGTGATCAGTAGAGACTCGTCCGCCTTGTTGGTGACACGCCAGAGCCCCTCCCCCTCGGTTATGACGCATGGAGGGCTCATCCAGTTGAGCGGCTTGTAGGCGCGGCCATCAGCATGGATCGACACGGACCCGTCGGCCTTGACCAGTAGCAGCCGCACCGCGCTGGGCAGGTGGGCGTTAAGCCGGCCAACGTAGTCCACGCTGCACCGAGCGATCACGAGGCGCATTGGGCCACGTTATCGCGGAGCCAACCAGCTACACGGAGAGGCCGCCTAATCGGCCTCATCGGTCCGTGTGGTCTCGGTGACGGCGGTCCCCAAGACGGTCACGGCGGTCGCGGCGGTTACGAGGTCCTCCAGGAGCGCGCGGCGGCCGGCGTACCGGGTCGCCAGCCGGTCGGCCTGCTCGGCCGGCAGCCTGGCCAACCGAACCGGATCGCTGTTGTCCGCCATGTCCGCACGTTTGACGACCACCGCGAGCGGGTTCGCCGCGACCCGCGACAGATAGGCCTTGGTGGCCTCGCCGGGGCGCTTCGTCAGGGCGTCGACGGCGGCCACGACCTGCGGCGGATATCCGCGGGCCGCCAGGTCCGCGAGCGTCACCGGCGTGTCCTCGACCACGTCATGGAGCAGCGCCGCGAGCTGGGCGTGCTCCGCGTCGACCCCCGCGGCCGGCGCCGTCCGTTCGGTCCTGGCTTGAACCCTGATCGGGTGGCCGATGTACTCCTCACCGGCCTTGTCGAGCTGTCCGGCGTGCACCGCGGCGGCGAAGGCAACGGTCTCCTCAAGCGTCGGCGTGGTGACGGAGTTCACCTCGGCTCCCTCGTCGTGGACCAGGCGGGCCCCGGCGTACCGAGCATCGCCGCCCTCGTTGTCGGTCTTCCTGCTGCCCTGGCCATCAGGGACTGGAGGAACGGTGCCTGACTTGGGACGTTCCATCCGCTCCATGCCGTCCACGGTAGCCTCGGAGACCGCCTATCTGCCGACTGTGGCAACCCACCCGCCACGGCCGTCGTCAGATGTTGGTCTGGGACATTCAGCCAGCGGCCGGTCAGGCACGCTTGGCGACCACGCTGGCCGGGAAGGTGCGGGGAATGCCGGTGCCCACTCGGGATGAACCCCTATCGGGTGATGGACATGTCATGCGCTCGCGTAGGGCAGGAAGACCAGGCGGGCAGGCCCTAGCATCGCCTTCCGTGGAGCGCTTCGTCGTCACTGGCGGATCTAGGCTTGTTGGCCAGGTCCTCATTCCCGGGGCGAAGAACTCGGTGCTCAAGCTGATGGCCGCGAGCCTGCTCGCCCCTGGCACGACGACGCTCTCGGCGGTGCCGGACATCCTCGACGTCGGCGTCATGGCGGACGTGCTGACCGCGCTCGGTGCGACCGTCAGCCGCGACGTGGACGCCGGGACCGTATCCATCGAGACTCCGACGACGCCCGGCGCCGCGGCTGACCCCGCGCTCGTGCGCCAGATCCGCGCCTCGGTGGCCATCCTCGGCCCGCTGGTCGGCCGGCGCGGCGAGGCGCGGGTGGCACTCCCGGGCGGCGACGCGATCGGTTCCCGCGCGCTCGACATGCATGTCAACGGGCTACGCCGTCTCGGCGCGGTGGTGGACATCGAGGACGGCGCCCTCGTCGCCCGCTCTTCCGGCCGGCTACAGGGCGCCGCGATCTGGTTGGACTTCCCTAGCGTGGGCGCCACCGAGAACCTGTTGATGGCCGGCGTCGTCGCCAAAGGGACCACGGTCATCGACAACGCGGCCCGCGAGCCGGAAATCGCCGACCTGTGCGAGTTCCTCATCGAGATGGGCGCACGGATCGAGGGTGTCGGCGGATCGACACTGGTCATCGAAGGTGTGGACGAGCTACGGCCGGCGGCGCACGAGACCGTGCCGGACCGGATCGTCGCCGGTACCTACGCCATCGGCGCGGCGATGACCCGCGGTGATGTGATGATCCGCAACGGTCGCGCCGAGCACCTTGGGATCGTTCTGGAGAAGCTGACGACGGCCGGGGCCGAGGTCGAGGTCGGGGCCGACGGTTTCCGGGTCAGCGCCACGGACCAGCCACGCTCCATCGACGTGGTCACGCTGCCGTACCCAGGATTCCCGACCGACCTGCTTCCGCAGGTGATCGCGCTGGAGGCCGTCAGCCACGGCATCTCGTTGATCACCGAGAACGTGTTCGACAGCCGGTTCGTGTTCTGCCGTGAGCTTCTCCGCCTGGGCGCCCAGTTGCGCACCGACGGTCACCACGTCGTCGTCCGGGCCGCCCCACGGCTGACCGGCGCGCCGGTGGTGGCCTCCGACGTGCGGGCCGGGGCCGGCCTGGTGCTCGCGGGGCTGGTCGCGGAGGGGACCACCGAGGTGCACGAGGTCCACCACATCGACCGTGGCTACGCGGGTTTCGTGGAGAACCTGCGAGCCCTCGGCGCCGACATCCGCCGGGAGCAGATCACTGCCGCCGCCTGAGCGCGGCGCCCGGTACGCTGCGGCAGCCGCCAACGTCGACGGTCACCCAGTGCCAACTGATAAACCAGTGTCAACGGTGACCAGCGACGGCTCCACCGCGACACGGGGACACCCGCACCCCGGCGGCGCCAGGCCGCCCGGCCCTGTGCGATCCTGCCTTTCGATTGCACTGGCCGCAGGCCTACGTCCCCGGGCACCGCGGGGGAAGGTGTGGAGGCCGAACGGAGGCACGTGCTGGAGATGGACGTACCGATGCCGGCAGGCTCTGGCGGGGGAACCCGCGCGGCTGGCACGCTGGCGAGCTGGGTCGAACAACGGCGCCCGCTCGTGATCGTCGGCGCCTTCGTCCTAGCGGTCGTGCTGGGCATTGTGATCGGGTTGGCCACCGCGCCGTCTTCGCCTTCGCAGGAAGCGGACGGCGCCGCCGATGTCACTGCCCCGGCGCGCCAGCCACCTGTGCAGCAGATCTCCTGGGACGCCAGCCATGCGCCAGGGACTGGCATGAACGTGACCCTCGACCAGAACATGTCTCCCGTCGTACGGACGGCACTGGCCTGGGCAGCGGCTGACTACGCGCTCGACCAGGCCGGGAAACCGACCTGGTCGAAGGTCTTTCTCGACGCGGGTTCGCCGGCCCCGGGCACGGTGAACGCGCAGTCGGCGACCGACCGCGCGACGCTGACGGACGAGTCCATCACCATCCCGCAAGGTCTGCTCTACGGCGCCGTCAGAGGCGCTGACGCCGCACATGACCAGTTCTGGGCCGTCGGCAATGCCGACACCACGAGTTCCACCCTCCCGGCCGGCGTCTCTGTGGACAAGGTGTACGTCTGGGAGCGGATCGGCAGTGGCCCGTGGACGGTGGTCGCTAGCGGCGCCAACGCCTGCGCCAAGATCCATCCGAGTATGACCGCGATCTGGGGCACCCATCCGGCGCCTTGCAACGCCACCTGACGCGCCCTCGATCGCATGCCCGCGGGAATCCCCGAACTGTCTAGCTCGGGATAACTCATGACAGTTCGTATGGCGAGCGCGCAGCAGCCTGACACAGGTACGCTTTCGCCGTTGGCCACGATCTGGGAGGCGGGCTTCGCCGCGGCGCAGCCTCCCCAACGGTGAGGGGATGGCTGGCGATGGTGGACCAGGCCGGTCAGGGCACGAACGGCGCGGGTACTCGCCCCGAGCGGGACCGGCCGTGGATCGTTCGGACATACGCGGGTCATTCCAGCCCGGCGGAGAGCAACGCGCTCTATCGGCGCAACCTTGCCAAGGGCCAGACGGGACTGTCGGTCGCCTTCGACCTGCCGACGCAGACCGGATACGACCCCGACCATCCGCTCGCTCGCGGCGAGGTCGGGAAGGTCGGAGTCCCGGTCACCCACCTGGGCGACATGCGCGCGCTCTTCGAGGGCATCCCGCTGGACCGGATGAACACCTCGATGACGATCAACGCCACCGCGATGTGGCTGTTGGCCCTCTACCAGGTCGTAGCCGAGGAGCAGGGCGTAGCGCCCTCGGCCCTCAACGGCACCACGCAGAACGACATCATCAAGGAGTACCTCTCCCGCGGGACCTACGTCTTCCCGCCGGGGCCGTCGCTCCGGCTGATCACCGACCTCATCGCCTACACGGTGACCGAGATCCCCAAGTGGAACCCGATCAACGTCTGCAGCTACCACCTGCAGGAGGCCGGTGCCACGCCGGTGCAGGAGCTGGCCTACTCGATATGCACCGTGATCGCGGTGCTGGACGCCGTGGTCGCCTCCGGCCAGGTGCCGCGCGAGCGGATGGGTGAGGTCTGCGCCCGGATCTCCTTCTTCGTCAACGCCGGCGTGCGTTTCGTCGAGGAGATGTGCAAGATGCGCGCCTTCGTCGCGCTCTGGGACGACCTGCTGCGGACCCGCTACGGCGTCGAGGACCCGAAGCACCGCCGGTTCCGGTACGGCGTTCAGGTCAACTCGCTTGGCCTGACCGAGGCGCAGCCCGAGAACAACGTCATCCGCATCGTCCTCGAAGCGCTCGGCGTAACGCTGTCCAAGGACGCCCGGTGCCGGGCGTTGCAGCTACCGGCCTGGAACGAGGCCCTGGGCCTGCCGCGGCCGTGGGACCAGCAATGGTCGCTACGTATCCAGCAGATCCTGGCCTACGAGACCGACCTACTGGAATACGAGGACATCTTCACGGGCTCGGTCGTCATCGAGAAGCGGGTCGCCGAACTGGTCGGGGCGGCACGCGCCGAGATCGACCGGGTACAGGCGATGGGTGGCGCGGTGGCCGCCGTCGAGTCCGGCTACATGAAGTCGCAGCTGGTCGCCTCGCAGGCGGCTCGCCGCGCCCGGATCGAGAGTGGCGCGGACGTCGTGGTCGGCGTCAACCGGTTCACCGAGACCGAGCCGAACCCGCTGCTGGCCGACCTCGACGCCGCCATCCAGACCGTCGACCCGGCGGTGGAGGCGGCGGCCATCGAGGCACTGGCCGGCTGGCGGGCGAAGCGCGACCCGGCGGCCGTCGACGAGGCGTTGCTCGCGCTGCGCGAGGCGGCCAAGTCGGACGCCAACCTGGTCCCCGCGACGCTCACCTGCGCCCGGGCCGGCGTCACGACCGGAGAGTGGTCCGGCGTGCTGCGCGAGGTCTTCGGCGAGTACCGGGCACCCACCGGCGTGTCCGACGTCGCCGTTGGCGCGGCGGCCAGCGCATCCGCCGGCGACGAGCTGGCCGCCGTCCGGGAACGAGTCGCCGCGACCGGCCGCGACCTGGGCCACCGGCTGAAGGTCCTGATCGGCAAGCCCGGGCTGGACGGGCACTCCAACGGAGCCGAGCAGATCGCCGTGCGCGCCCGCGACGCCGGCTTCGAGGTGATCTACCAGGGCATCCGGCTCACGCCCGAGCAGATCGTCGCCGCGGCCGTCCAAGAGGACGTCCACCTCGTCGGCCTGTCGATCCTGTCCGGCTCCCACCTGGAGCTGGTCCCCCAGGTCCTCGACGGCCTGCGCGCCGCCGGCCTCGACGACATCCCGGTCGTCGTCGGCGGCATCATCCCCGACCGCGACGCCGACACCCTGCGCGCGGCCGGCGTGGCCGCCGTCTACACCCCCAAGGACTACGGCCTCACCGAAATCATGTCCGGCTTCGTAGACATCATCCGCAGGGCCAACGGACTCGCCTGAGGCCCACCGGCGCGGACACCGGCGGCGGCGGCGTGGGCACATCGAGTCCTGCCCTCGCTTGTGGGGCCAAAAGCCGCGCCTCGGTCCCCACGCCGCATGGCCCGATCTGCTGACCCGACGGCCGTGGGCTACCGAGGACCACAGCAGGCGTCGGGCTACAAGCTCTGACGTGGAGTTTTATATCGCCCTGTCTTTGACAGGGCGATATAAAACTCGCCGCCATCCGCCCCACCGCGGGCTCGTCTGCCTCACCTGCTGGACGTCGGGCGCGCGACCACCGGGTAGATTCTCTGGCGCGCGTCAGTTCGGCACTCGCGCAGAAGAGCTGGGGTCGATCAGACTGATGCCGTCGTGGCTCCGTACCGCTGGGTCGCTAGCGCCAGAACATGCGTCGAGGACCCGGACCGCGAAGGCCGGCACGCTGCGTTCCTTCACCTCCGCCAGGGTCAGCCAGCTGACCTCAGCCGACTCCTCGGTCTGCATGCTGACCTCGCCTGCGTCGTCACCAGGCCGGCACAGGAACACCAGCGCGACCACGCCACGCACGACATTCAGGTAGATTCCGGTCAGCCGGATCGGCTCCACGGCGAGCCCGGTCTCCTCGGCCACCTCGCGGCGCAGGCCGTCAGGAATGTGCTCCCCGGTCTCCAGCACACCGCCGGGAATCTGCCAGCTGCCGTCGTCCCTGCGCCGGATGCACAGCACCCGACCGTCCTCTCGCTGGACCACCCCGGCGACGCTGACCGAATGCATGTGCGGAACGTACCAATTTCGCTACGCTCGCGACGTGGAACATGGGCCGCTCGGCGTGGCGCTGGCCGCCCTTCCCACCGAGACCCATCCCGACTACGGCGCCCAGGCCCGACGGCTGTTGCGTGACCTCAGCCCCACCGACGAGCAGCTGTCCACGTTGCTGGACGACACGTCCGTGTCGGAGACGATCAGGTTCAATGCCTTCTACTGCGCGCAGGCCCGCGCGTGGCGCAGAAAGGACTACAGCAGGCACCGGGCCAACACCGACCGATACCAGGCCGAGTTCGGCCGGCATCCCATGTTCTTCTTCATGCAGGCCGAGTACTACGCCTCATTGGACGAGGACCCGGTCAACCTCGAGGCGGCCATACGGTTCGCGGAGCAGTCCGTCGAGCGCCTTCCCGGCGTTCCAGGCGTGTTGCATCTGGCCGCAGAAGTCATCGCGGACTACTCCGACCGGCAGCCAAGCCCGGACCGTGACCTCCTGCTCACCGCGGACCGACACGTACGACAGGCCATTGCGCTCAGCGCCAACCGGTATGCCCGGTATCACGCCACGCTGGCGCGTCTCTGCACGCTGCGCGGCGACTTCGCCGGAGCGCGAGCCAGTATCGCGCGTGCCATCGACGGTGAGGACAGCTCGGACCCGGAATACGCGCTGCGGATCGGCAGCTACCAGCTGATCAGATCGCGCATCCAGTACGCCCAGGAGAACGAGCAGCTGCGGCACCGGCAGGAGGAGGCGAGCGGCGAGCTGCGCCGGATCCGGGGCCAGATCCTGGAGGTCATGGGCCTCCTGGCCGCCGTCATCGCGCTCATCACGACGGCCGCCAACATCGCCTCCGGACAGTCGGCGCGGGCGGCCGGTGGCTTGATGACCCTGACCGGTGGTGTCGTACTCCTGGTCTTCTGGGCGTTTCATTTGTTGATCGTCGACACACCGGGTACGCGGCAGCGGCTCGTGGCGCTCATTCTCGGCATCATGCTCGTCGTAGGCGGATGGGCTCAGTTGGGATGAGGGCCGGTGGATGCGAGTACGCGAAGCGATCAGCAGGTCCTCGAAGGTTTTCAACGAGGATGCATACGGCTATCGGAAGGACGGCGTCTGGGTCATCGACGGGGCCACGCCGCTGGACGATGGCCCGCTGGTCGATGGCGTCAGTCCGGCCGCCTGGCTGAGCCACACGGCGAGCCAGCTCCTGCGTGACATTCCGTGGTCCGGATGCAGCCTGCGCGACGTGCTCGCGACGGTGATCGAGGAGGTCACCCACCTTGGTCACGCCCACGGGCTTGCAGGTGCGGAGTTCCCCACCGCGGCCATCTCGATCGTTCGTCAGACGAACGACGGCCTAGAGGTCGCCTCTCTCGGCGACTGCCTGACGCTCGTCGGCATCGGAGGAAGGAAGGCAGAAGAAGTCGTCGATCCTCAGTTCGACGGGGCCGAGGAATCCGTGCTCGTACGAGTACGTGACCGGATGTCCCAGGGGATCCGCGCAGAGGACGCATATCGCGAAGTCAGAACGGAACTGCGACGAAGGCGGCGTGAGCGCAACTCGCCTGCGGGGCTGTGGGTGCTGGGAGCGGACCCCGGCGCGGCGCAGCACGCGGCCTTGCAGCTGATACCCGCGCCGCCGGGCACCCATGTCGTGCTGATGTCCGATGGCTTCGTCCGCGTCCTGTGGCCCTTCAAGCTGGTTGAGGATTCCGTCGAGCTGATGGACCGAGTCACGTCAGGCGGCGCGGCCGATCTGCTCGACGAGCTGCGGACCGCCGAGGGCACGGATCCGGACTGCGCCCGGATGCCGAGGTTCGGCGCACACGACGACGCGACGGTGGTCTGGGCTCAGGTGTGACCCGCCTCGTCGGGGCGAATGGCCTGAGTCGCGCCGCCCCTAAGGTGGATCCATGGCAGTGCATTTGACCCGCATTTACACCCGAACCGGGGATGACGGGACTACCGCCCTTGGGGACATGTCGCGGACCTTGAAGACGGACCCGCGGCTCGGGGCCTATGCGGATACGGATGAGACGAACGCGGCGATCGGCGTGGCGCTGGCGCTCGGTGGGCTGGCCGACGAGGTTCGCGAGGTGCTCGGGCAGGTCCAGAACGACCTGTTCGACGTGGGGGCCGACCTGGCGACGCCGGTCGTGCCGGATCCCAAGTACCCGCCCCTACGCGTGACCCAGGCCTATGTCGACCGGCTCGAAGCGGCCTGCGACCGGTTCAACGAGGAGCTGCCCAAGCTCGACTCGTTCATCCTGCCGGGAGGCACCGCAGGCGCCGCACTGCTCCATGTCGCCAGGACGGTCTCGCGGCGGGCGGAACGCAGCGTCTGGGCCCTGCTGGCGGTCGACGAGGAGCGGACGAACCCGCTGACGGCCCGCTACCTCAACCGTCTCTCGGACCTGCTGTTCATCCTCAGCCGCGTCGCCAACCCCGGCGGCGACGTCCTCTGGCGCCCCGGCGGCAACGCCTGAGCCGCGCTAGAAGCGGTAGGCATCTCGCCGATGCCGGATGGAGTGGATCTCCACGAGATGCTTGGCTTCGTTGATGCGGTACATGATCCTGTAAGTGCCCCGACGCGCCGAGAGAAACCCGTCGTACGGCTTCTCCAACGGCTTGCCAACGCGGTGCGGATTCGTCGCGATCGCGTTCGTAATGGTCTCCATCGCTGCGGTCGCGACCTCAAGCGGGAGATCTTCCTGCAGGTTTCGGCGGGCTCGACGGGACAACTCAACCTCGTAGGGAGCCGCCGCATTCGGGACCACTAGGCATCGCCGCGTCGACGACGCTCCAAGTCCGCCCGAACCTCGTCGAGAGTGAAGGTGTCGCCAGCGGCGAAATCCTCACGGGACTGACGCAGGTCGTCCAGAGTCTCATTGTCGGACAGGATGTCGAGGGTCTCGAGCATCGACTCGTACTCCGCGACCGAGATCAGCATTACGTCGGCACGCCCATTGCGCGTCAGAGTGAAGTGATCATGCTCCCGTGCGACCCTGTCGGCCAGCTCGGCGATCCGAGCCTTGGCCTCAGTGATCGGGATAGTCTCCATGTGGACCATAATAACAACCGGTCCGAATTCTGACCATAGCTTCCAAGATTCTGGCGACCAGCGCAGCTCAGCGGACGAAACATCGACAGCGGGGCGCGAGCGACAGCGGGGCGCGTTCGTGGTGAACGCGCCCCGCTGTGGTGGTTCGGGAAGGCCAGGCCTACGTCGTCAGGCCTTGGGGGTCGCCGTTTCGGCGAGGATGCTGACGCCCTCGGCGGTGACGGAGATGAAGCCGCCGCCGACGGAGTAGACGTGGTCGCCCTCGGCCGTCTCGACCTTGACGTCGCCGCCGTCCTTGAGCACGCCCAGCAGCGGGACGTGCCGCGGCCAGACGCCGAGGTCGCCGTCGGTGGTCGTGGCGAGGACGAAGTTCGCCTCGCCGGACCAGACCTCCTCCTCCGGGGAGACGATCGCGACGCGCATCGTCGCCATTACAGGTTCTCCGCGTTCTTCTGCGCGTCCTCGATGCCGCCGCACATGAAGAACGCCTGCTCCGGCAGGTGGTCAAACTCGCCGAGAGTCATCCGCTTGAACGAGTCGATCGTCTCGGCGACCGGGACGAACTTGCCGGGGATGCCGGTGAACTGCTCGGCGACGAAGAACGGCTGCGACAGGAACCGCTGGATGCGCCGGGCCCGCCGGACGAGGACCTTGTCCTCCTCGGAGAGCTCGTCGATGCCGAGGATGGCGATGATGTCCTGCAGGTCCTTGTAGCGCTGCAGGATCCGCTGCACCTCACGGGCCGTGTCGTAGTGCTCCTGGCCGACGTACCGGGCGTCCAGGATCCGCGACGTCGACTCCAGCGGGCTCACCGCCGGGTAGATGCCGAGGTCGGAGATCGACCGGTCGAGCACCGTCTGGGCGTCGAGGTGGGTGAACGTGGTCGCCGGCGCCGGGTCGGTGAGGTCGTCGGCGGGCACGTAGATGGCCTGCAGCGAGGTGATGGAGTGGCCTCGGGTCGAGGTGATCCGCTCCTGCAGCACGCCCATCTCGTCGGCCAGGGTCGGCTGGTAGCCCACAGCGCTCGGCATCCGGCCGAGCAGGGTGGACACCTCGGAGCCGGCCTGGGTGAACCGGAAGATGTTGTCGATGAACAGCAGCACGTCCTGCTTCTGGACGTCCCGGAAGTACTCGGCCATCGTCAGGGCGGCCAGGGCGACCCGCAGCCGGGTGCCGGGCGGCTCGTCCATCTGGCCGAAGACCAGCGCCGTGTCGTCGATGACGCCCGCCTCGGTCATCTCCAGGAACAGGTCGTTGCCCTCGCGGGTGCGCTCGCCGACGCCCGCGAACACCGAGACGCCACCGAACTCCTTGGCGACTCGGCGGATCATCTCCTGGATGACGACGGTCTTGCCCACGCCGGCGCCGCCGAACAGGCCGATCTTGCCACCGCGCACGTACGGCGCGAGCAGGTCGATGACCTTGATGCCGGTCTCGAACATCTCGGTCTTGGACTCGAGCTGGTCGAACGGCGGCGCCGAGGCGTGAATCGGCCGGTAGGCGTCGGCGTCCACGGACTCGACGTCCAGCGGGCGGCCGAGCACGTTGAACACGTGCCCCTTGGTCGCGTTGCCCACCGGGACCGAGATCGGCGCGCCGGTGTCCTTGACGGGGGCACCGCGGACCAGGCCGTCGGTCTGCTGCATGGAGATCGCCCGGACGGTGTTGTCACCGATGTGCTGGGCGACCTCGAGGGTCAGAACGGTGGTCTCGTCGCCGATCGTGCGCTCGACCTCGAGCGCGTAGTAGATCTCGGGGAGCTCCTCGGGAGCGAACTCCACGTCGACGACGGGGCCGATGACTCGGGCGACCCGGCCGATCCCTGGGACCCGGCCGTCCGCCGCGGCGGTCGAGCTGGTGGTGACGGTCATGGCGTCCTCGATCTTCACTAGAGCGCCGTAGGGGGCGCGTACTGCGACTTCTCCGCGCCCCCGGAGGCCCCCGCGCTACCGATGGGGTCCCTAAGGGCTGGCTTGGCGCCCTCGGCCACCCGTGGCTTCAGGCAGTCATCTTCACTGCGGTGGTGCAACGTCACTGCGGTGGTGCAACGTCATTCGTGCCACGTCGCCGGCTTCGGTCGGTCCGTCCCGTGGAGGGTGGAGTCCTGCGAGCCAGGTCCGTGGCGGTCGGCGGCCGGTTCCGGGGCCGGTTCCGGGGCCGCGGTCGGGCAGGTCCGCGCCGGGCCGCTCGTCCCGCCGGCCGGTACGGAAGTATCCGGCCGGCGGAACCGATGTCGAAACTTCGACCCCGCTGTGGTGGTTGTCCCCACCTACGATGCCTTACCAGCGCGATTCCGGCACCTGGGCCCGCCGCAAAGCGGGGAACACCCGTGTTAACCGGCGTCCGCCAGCGCGTTCGCACCGCCGACGATCTCCGAGATCTCCTGGGTGATCGCCTCCTGGCGTGCCCGGTTGGCCAGCCGCGTGTAGGTGCGAATCAGCTCCGAGGCGTTGTCGGTCGCCGACTTCATGGCCCGCTGCCGGGAGGCCGACTCCGACGCCGCCGCCTCCAGCAGGCCCTCGTAGAGCCGGCTCTCGACGTACCGCGGCAGCAGGGCGTCGAGGACGCCCTCGGCTGACGGCTCGAACTCGTAGACCGGCAGCGGCCCGCCGGGCGGCGGCGCGTCCGACTCCGTCAGCACCATCGGCAGCAGCCGGTGCGCGACCGGTGTCTGCGTCATGGCGCTGACGTACTCGGTGAAGACGACGTGGATCTCGCCCACGCCACCCTCGGCCTCGTCCGTCGTGAACGCCGCCAGCAGCTCGTCCGCAATCGCCTTGGCGTCGGCGTACGTCGGCTGCTCGGTGAACCCGGTGAACTCGCCGGCGAGCTCGCGCCCCCGGAAGCGGTAGTACGTGACCGCCTTGCGGCCGACCGCGTACAGCGCCACCGACTTGCCCTCGTCCTCAAGGAGCTCCATCAGCTCGCCGGTGCGACGGATCGCGTTGGAGCTGTAGCCGCCGGCGAGGCCGCGGTCCGAGGTGACGACCACCACCGCGGCCCGGGTGACCCCGGACCGCTCGGTGGTGAGCGGGTGCTTGATCGTCGACTGGGACGCCACCGCGCTGATCACCCGGGTGATCTCGTGCGCGTACGGCCGGGAGGCCGCCACCCGCGCCCGGGCCTTCACGATCCGGGACGCGGCGATGAGCTCCATCGCCCGAGTGATCTTCTTCGTCGACTGGACCGTGCGGATCCGCCGCCGGTACTGGCGAAGCTGGCCGGCCACGGCGTCAGGCCTTCTCGGCCGGCGGCTTCGGCCGGTGGACGGTGATCGCCTCGTTCTCGATCTCGCTCGGGTCGAGCGCCTCGAGCTCGGCCTCGTTGACCAGCGTCTCGCCGGAGGTCAGCGTGAACTGCGCCTTGAACTGCCCGATCGCCTTCTCCAGGTCGGCGACCGTGGCGTCCTCGAGCTTGCCGGTCGCCGAGATCACGTCGTAGATCCCTGGGAAGGAACGGCCGACGAAGTCGAGGAACTCGGCCTCGAACCGGCGAACGTCCTCGATCGGCACGTCGTCGAGCTGGCCCGTCGTGCCCGCCCAGATCGACACGACCTGGCGGTCGACCGCGAACGGCTGGTTACGCGGCTGCTTGAGCAGCTCGACGAGCCGCGAGCCGCGGGCGAGCTGGTCGCGCGAGGCCTTGTCCAGGTCCGAGCCGAAGGACGCGAACGACTCCAGCTCGCGGTACTGGGCGAGGTCGAGTCGCAGCCGGCCGGCGACCGACTTCATCGCCTTGACCTGCGCCGAGCCGCCTACCCGGGAGACCGAGGTGCCGACGTTGATGGCCGGCCGCACACCCTGGTTGAACAGGTCCGACTCCAGGAAGATCTGGCCGTCGGTGATGGAGATGACGTTCGTCGGGATGTACGCCGAGATGTCGTTGCCCTTGGTCTCGATGATCGGCAGGCCGGTCATCGAGCCGCCGCCGAGCTCGTCGGACAGCTTCGCGCAGCGCTCCAGCAGGCGGGAGTGCAAGTAGAAGACGTCGCCCGGGTAGGCCTCGCGGCCCGGCGGACGGCGCAGCAGCAGCGAGATCGCGCGGTACGCCTCGGCCTGCTTGGACAGGTCGTCGAACACGATCAGCGAGTGCTGGCCGTTGTACATCCAGTGCTGGCCGATGGCCGAGCCGGTGTACGGGGCGATGTACTTGAAGCCAGCCGGCTCGTCGGCGGGAGCCGCGACGATCGTGGTATACGGCAGCGCGCCGGTCTCTTCCAGCGTGTTGACGACCTCACGGATGGTCGACTTCTTCTGGCCGATGGCGACGTAGACGCACTTGACCTGCTTCTTCGGGTCGCCGCTCTCCCAGTTAGCGCGCTGGTTGATGATCGCGTCGATGGCGACGGTGGTCTTGCCCGTCTGCCGGTCGCCGATGATCAGCTGGCGCTGGCCCCGGCCGATCGCCGTCATCGCGTCGATGGCCTTGATGCCGGTCTGCAGCGGCTCCTTGACGGGCTGGCGCTGCACGACGGTCGGCGCCTGCAGCTCGAGGGCACGCTCGCCCTCGGTCGCGATCGGGCCGAGGCCGTCGATCGGGCGGCCCAGCGGGTCGACGACCCGGCCGAGGTACCCGTCACCGACCGGCACGGACAGGATGCGCCCGGTCCGGCGGACCTCCTGGCCCTCCTCGATGTGCGAGCCCTCGCCGAGGATGACGCAGCCGATCTCGCCGACCTCGAGGTTGAGCGCGAGGCCGAGCACGCCGCCGGAGAACTCCAGCAGCTCGTTGGTCATGGTGTGCGGGAGGCCCTCGACGCGGGCGATCCCGTCACCGGTCAGGATGACCCGGCCGACCTCTTCCCGGTCGGCCGAGGTGGCCTGGAACGATTCGACGTAGTCCCGGAGGGCGTCGCGAATCTCCTCCGGCCGGATGGTCAGCTCAGTCATCGCTTCGGTCCTTCATCGCGGGGCGAGGACGTGTCAGCACCCCGTGGCTTTTGTCCGGCCTCGAAGAGGACGGCTGGTATGGAGCCGGCCTTTGTCGAGACCGGAGCGATCAATTCGGAGCAGGCGAGGAACGCGGGACCGCGCCGCCGGCTGTGAGCGCCGGCGGCGTGGCCGCGTACCTGGGTCGTCATGCTCACCGGCGCTACCGCGCCAGGGCCTGGCGGGCGGCGGCGAGGCGGCGCAGCACCGAGCCGTCGACCACCTCGTCGCCCACGCGCACGACGACGCCGCCGAGCACGGAGGGGTCGAGGTCGGTCTGCACCTGGACCTCCCGGCCGAAGTACCGGGACAGCGCCGCCCGCAGCCGGGCGAGCTGGCCCGCCTCCAGCGGGACGGCCGTGCGCACGACGGCGACCACGCGGTCGCGCCGCGCCGCGGCGATCCGGCTGAACTGCTCGAGGCGCCGCGAGAGGTCACCGAACTCCCGGTCGGCCACGGCCTGCTTGGCCAGTCGCACGGTCACCGGCTGCGCCTTGCCGGCCAGCAGCCGCTCGACGAGCGCCTCCTTGGCCGGGGCCGGCGCGGCCGGGTCGGTGAGCGCGAGCGACAGCTGCGGGTTGCGGTCGAGGATCCGGCCGAACCGGAACAGCTCGTCCTCGACCTCGTCGAGGGTGCCCGCGGTCTCCGCGTCGACGAGCAGCGCGTCCACGGACAGCTCGATCAGGGCGAGCCGCAGGTCGACAGGACTGCGCCAGCGACCGGCGACGGCCGACCTGACGACGGCGAGCGAAGCCGGGGCGAGCCGGGCGGCGAACAGCCGGTCGGCGAGGCCCTCCCTGGCGCCGGCGGGCACGCTGGGGTCAGCGAGCGCGCGCCGCAGCGTCAGGTCCTCGCCGAGCAGGTCGGCGACCGCACGCAGTTCGGCCGCGACCCGGCCGGAGTCCGCCGCCGCCGCGGGCCCGCCACCAGGCGGGACCGCGGTGGCCGTGTCGAGCGTGGCCCGCGCCGCGGCGAGAGCCGCCCGGCTGGGTCCCTCCACGCCTCAGCCCCCCGACCCGGCGGGCGCGGCGGCCGCGTCGCCGGAGGCGTCGAGCGCCGAGATGAAGTCGTCGATCAGCCGGGTGTGCTCGTCCGGCGCAGCCAGCTCGTGTCCAACGATCTTGGTGGCGAGCTCGAGAGCCACCCCGCCCAGCTCGGCGCGCAGCGAGGCGACGATCTGCGACCGCTCCGCGGCGAGCTGTGCCTCGCCACGGGCGCGGATCTCGGCGACCTCGCGGTCGGCCTGGGCCCGCAGGTCCGCGACGATCTGACGGCCCTGGACGGCCGCCTCGTCACGGATCCGCCCCGCCTCGGCACGCGCGTCGGCGAGCTGCGCGCGATACTGCTCCAGCAGCGCCTGAGCCTCGGTCTGCGCGGCCTCGGCACGGGCCAGACCGCCTTCGATGCTCTCGGTCCGGGCCGCGTAGAACTTCTGGATCTGGGGCTTGACCTTCCAGAAGAAGAAGGCGACGAGCAGCCCGAACGAAACAATGCCGATGATGAGCTCACCCAGCGGCGGAACCAGGACGTTCTCGTCGTCCGAGTGCTCCGCGGCGGCGAGCAGGACTGTCGACGTAACGCTCACGCTCGTCCTCGGATTACTTGAAGACGAACGGAACGACGAAACCGATCAGGGCGAGCGCCTCGACCAGGGCGAATCCGATGAGCATGTACCGGAAGGCGACCTGCTCGGCCTCCGGCTGCCGGGCGATGGCCTGCACGCCCAGACCGAAGATGAGACCGATACCGATACCCGGGCCGATGGCGGCGAGACCGTAGGCGACGGCGCCGAGACTACCGCTGACGGCGTCGGTGGCCGCCAGAACGACGGGTGAAGCCATGTGAGGTGTTCCTTATCCTGTCGGGCACCGGGACTCCCGGTGCGGGTCGGGGTGTCCGAAAACTCAGGAGTGCGCCGCGACGGCCGCGACGGGTGCGGCTTCGGGCTCGGGCGCCTCGACGCCGTGCTCGGCGTGGGCGTCGTCGTGGCCCCCGCCGTGGGCGGCGATCGCGCCGCCGATGTAGGCGGCCGTGAGCACGGTGATGATGTAGGCCTGCAGGATGTCGATGATCAGCTCGAACCCGGTCATGACGACCGTCATCACGAACGAGAAGGCGCCGAACACGTACGGCGGCCGCTCGATCATGTACTCCGCGCCGAGGCTGAAGATGAGCAGCAGCATGTGGCCGGCGAACATGTTCGCGAAGAGCCGGACCGCCAGCGTGAAGGGCCGCACGATGAGCGTCGACAGGATCTCGATCGGCGCGAGGATGAGCCGGATCGGCAGCATCGCCTGCGGCGCCGGGTCGACCATCTCCTTGAAGTACGCGCCCGCGCCGTTCGCCCGGATGCCGACCCAGTTGAAGATCACATAGGTGATGGCCGAAAGGACCATCGGGATGGCGATGCGCGAGGTGGCCGGGAACTGCGCCACCGGGATGACGGCCAGCAGGTTGCAGACAGCCACGAAGCAGAACAGCACCACCAGGTAGGGCGTGTACCGCGGGCCGGTCTTCCCGATGATCTCGCGGGAGATCTGGCTGTCGATGAAGTCGTAAATCGACTCGACGAAGTTCTGCAGGCCGCGGGGAATGATCGAGGCGCGGCGGTAGGCGAGCCAGAACAGGACCCCGACGAACAGCGCCGAGAAGATCACCAGCGCGGTGGCCTTGTTCAGGTAGAAGTTGAAGGGACCCAGGTCCACGTCGAACCAGTGCGGAGGGTTGAAGACCGCGGTCGTAGGACCCTCGAAGCCCTCGTCACCAGCGGCGAGGACGGCCACGCAACACACCTCCATGATCCAAATATCAACGATCCGAACTTCGACGATCCGAACTTCACGATCCGAACTTCGACGCCAGGCGAACCGGGCCCACCCCACGGCGGAGGGGACCCCACCCTACCGGCATGTCCAGCCCGACCGCCCGAGTTGTACGCATCGTGAGCGCCGTACGAGCTTCGAGACCTTTGATGCCCGTGGCCTACGGACATGCGCGAGCGCATGATCGCATACCGTCGGCCGGGCACACGGCCCAGCGGCAGACCCGTCTCCGGCGGGGCCGACAGCGCCGGCGCCCGGTACCGCGAATACTATCCACACCTTCGCCATCGCGGCACGCGCTGCGATCCGCCCCGCGCCGGGTTCATCTACACGTTGCCGCCGCGTTTCGGTCTGTTGTGAACCGCTTGGTGCTACGAGAGCGGCTGGACACGCGGAGCGACATCTCGGGCTACGGGAGGCCCATGCGTGCGCGCAGCGCGTCGAACCCCTGCTCAGCCCTGCTTACGCGCCGCCACCGGCCACAGGGCAGCCAACCCGCCGGCCGGCTACGCACCGCCATGAGCCACCCGGTCTGACCAGGACTCGACCTGTAACTCGATGGAGATCTGAGCTCCGCTTCGACTCGGATCAGTGCGCCCTCCCGCGAACGACCTAGCGATGCAGCGCCTGGTAGATCACCAGGTAGAGAGCGGCAGCGAGACCCAGAACAATCCCGATTGGTAGGAACACGTGGTGCAGGCCGGTCAGCCGGTCGATTCCCCACCCGACCAGACCCCAGAAGGCGATGCCGGCTCCGAGCGTGCCGACCGCGTTCCATGCCTCCCCCAGGACGAAGTCCCGGCTCGGCGGCCGCTCGTCTCCGCCCCGCTGCCCGCCGCCCCGCTGCCCGCCACCGCGCTGCCCGCCACCGCGCTGCCCCCCACCGCTGCCCGCGTTCGCGCCGCGGCGAGCGGCACCATCGCGCCGGTCACGATCACCGTCCCGATCCCGATCCCGATCCCGATCCCGGTCATGGTCACCGCCACGGCCCGGCTGACGGTCACTGTTCTGGCTCATCGGACCCGTCGCCTGCCGGTCACCGACGCCCGCCCGGCGCCGGCGCCCCACGCGAAGAGGAGCCCACCACGGCGTTGCCGTCCCCGGGGGCGGCGGACGCGGGAGGGTTGGCGCCGAACGTCGCCGGGTCGAAGAACGGCACTCGGGTGTGGGTTGCGACCCACACCTCGGCACCGATCCAGCCGATCACACCGGCGACCACCGTCCAGGCCAGCGTCGGCAGGTTCACCGCCTCGACCCCGTCCAAGGCGACAAGCAACACGCCCAGAAAGACGATCTTGGCACCGTAGGTGCCGAGCGCGGCCGGCAGCAGCAGGTGCGGCGCCCGACGAGCCACGAAGCCGACCGCGAGCTTGCTCGCCACGAAGAACGCCACCACGATGCCGACACCGAGCAGCGCCGCCGCGGCACCCGCCCGGCCCCGCAGTCCCGTACCGAGCGGGACCGCGACGACGGCGACCACCGCGCTGACCAGCAGCCCGAACCGGATGATCGGCGCGCTGCTCAGGGCGCGTCGCCGGCCGTCGCCTGCTTGCGGATCCGCTGCCGTCCCGCGGCGCTCGGCGAGCGCGTCGCCCGATCTTCCCGTCACCGGCACGCTCCTGTTCGTGACCGCCCATGCCCCGACCGTCGGCCCGGACGGGCATCTCCCACGGTAGCGGCCGGCGGGCCCGGGCCGACGGGCCAGACCATGCCCGCCGGGCCCAGGCTGCCCGGCGGCGGGGCTCAGGAGGACGTCGAGGTGGGACCACCCGCCGCCGCGCCCGCGGCACCCGGCGCACCCGCGGCACCCGGCACACCCGCAGCGCTGGCCGTGCGGCGAGCGGTGCGCTGACCGAGCAGGAGCAGCACCATCAGGCCCAGCAGGCCGAAGCCGAGGGTCGCCGCCAGGATCGGCAGGGGTGCCGAGGAGAACGACGCCGCCACACCACCGAACCCGACGAGCGCGGCCCAGAAGTACATGAAAAGCACGGCGCGGACCTGCGACTTGCCGATCTCCAGCATGCGGTGGTGGAGATGCATCTTGTCCGGCGCGAACGGCGAACGCCCGGCCTTCGTCCGGCGCACGACCGCGAGGCCGAGGTCGAGGAACGGCACCATCAGCACGGCGACCGGGATGGCGATCGGGATCAGCGACGGCAACGACTGGGACGGCCCGGCGTAGCCGCCGTAGGCGACCTGGCCGGTCACCGAGATCATCGACGAGGCCGAGAGCAGGCCGAGCAGCATCGATCCGGAGTCGCCCATGAACAGCTTGGCCGGATTGAAGTTGTGCGGCAGGAACCCGACGCAGACGCCGGCCGTGACGGCGGCGAGCAGGGCCGCGGGTGAGGCCCGGTAGAAGCCGTTGACGACGGAGAGCGAGTAGGCGAAGTAGAACGTCGCGCCGGAGGCGATCGCCGCGACGCCGGCGGCGAGGCCGTCCAGGCCGTCGATGAAGTTCATGGCGTTGACGAGGACGACGACGGCGAGGATCGAGACCGGCACGGCCGTCTCCGGGCCGAGGCTCAGCGTCGTCTCGCTGTCCCAGTTGATGGCGAACGTGAACTGCACCCCGAGCTGCACCATCACGGCCGCGGCCACCATCTGGCCGGCGAGCTTGGTCAGCGAGTCCAGCTCCCACTTGTCGTCGGCGACGCCGAGCAGGCAGATCAGCGTCGCCGCGACGAGCGCCGCCCGCGGCTCGGACCAGTCCCGCGAGACCTGGGACAGCAGCGGGAGCCGGTCGGCGACGGCGAGCCCGGCGTAGAGGCCGGCCAGCATCGCGACCCCGCCCAGCCTGGCCGTCGGCGCGGCGTGCACGTCGCGGGACCGGACGCCGGCGACCGCCCCGATCCGCAGCGCCAGCGCCCTGGCCACCGGCGTCGCGAGGTAGGTGACGGCCGCGGCGACGACGAAGACGAGCGCGTACTCACGCACGGCGCGGCCTCAGCGGCCCGAGCGGATACAAGAATGATCTTCCTTCGCGGGGCCGGCGGCCTTCGCCTCCGGAAGAACTCACGAGGAGACTCCGGACGGCGCCTCGACCAGCGGAAGCACCGCACGCAGCGTGGGCAGGTCGATCGCGCCGAGCCGGACGACCCGGGGGACCTCCGTGGTGCAGTCGACGATGGTCGACGCGACGCCCTCCGTCGAGGGACCGGCGTCGAGGTAGACCTCCACCTGCTCACCCAGCTGGGCGACCGCCTCGTCCGCAGTGGTGGCGGCCGGCCGACCGGACAGGTTCGCACTGGACACGGCCATCGGCCCGGTCCGGCCGAGCAGGTCGACGGCGACCGGATGCAGCGGCATCCGGACCGCCACTGTTCCGCGGCTGTCGCCGAGATCCCAGCGCAGCGAGGGTGCCTGCTGCACGATCACGGTCAGCCCGCCCGGCCAGAAAGCCCTGGTCAACTCGCGTACCGGCATGCTGACGTGGTTGACCAGGCCTTCCAGCGTGCGCCAGGACCCGATCAGCACCGGTACCGGCATGTCCCGGCCGCGCCCCTTCGCAGCGAGCAGCGCGCGCACCGCCGACGCGTCGAACGCGTCGGCGCCGATCCCGTACACCGTGTCGGTGGGCAGGACGACGAGGTCACCGCGGCCGACGGCGCTCGCGGCGGCCTCCAGGCCGGCCTGTCTCGCCGACTCGTCCGTACAGTCGAACCGCCGCATGATCCCTCGCCCACGTCCTCGCACGACCACCTGGCTGGCTGGCCCGTCCCGGCAATCTGGCCCGTCCCGGCAATGCAGATGGGGAGCGCCTGTTCCGGGCTGGCACGCCCCACGGGCCACAAACCTACGCCTGGCTCACCGCGACGCCACGATCCACCCCGTCGAGATCGCGCACGCCTAGAGACGACGGGCTGTGACGAAACGATCTCGGCCAGCGAAATCACGGTGGGTGGTGATCTCGCACCAGCCGCCGGCCTCTGCGAGCAGCGCCCTGGCCCCGGCGCCCTGGCCGTCGGCGTGCTCCATCGCAAACAGCCCGCCGGGACGCAGGAGCGCCGCCGCGGCCACGGCCACGGCGCGCGGGCCGGCGAGCCCGTCCCCATCGCCGCCCCACAGCGCCCACGGCGGGTCGTGGTCACCGACCTCGGGCGCGACGACGGCCCGGTCGGCCTCCGGTAGATAGGGCGGGTTCGAGACCACGGCAGCCACCCGGCCGATGATCCGCGCGAGTGCGGCCAGCACGGGCTCGCCCGCCCAGCCTTCGGGCGCCGCGACGCCCGCCGCGACAGGCGGGCCGGTGCCGATGACGTCCGCGGCGTGCACCTCGACCGGCAGGCCCGTCGCGGCGACGTTACGCCGCAGCCAACGCAGCGCCGCCGGATCCGCCTCGACGGCGTGCACCTCGGCACCGCGCACCTCGTCGGCAAGCGCGAGCGCGATGGCCCCCGACCCGGCGCACAGATCGACGCAGAGTGGCCGCGCCGTGGCGTCAGCGGGTCCGCTGCCGCCCGGCGCCAGCTGGGAGGAGGCCTCCTGTGTGTGCGCTTGTCCGGGACTTCCCGCGCCGCGCGGCCTCCCGGCCAGCCGTAACGCATCGATCACCCAGCCGACGACCGTCTCGGTCTCCGGCCGCGGCACGAACACGCCAGGACCGACGGCGAGGGTGAGATGACGAAAGTACGCCTCGCCGGTGAGGTGCTGCAACGGCACCCGCCCCACCCGGCGGCCGACCAGCAGGCGCAGCCGCGCTGCATCCTCCGGTGTTATCTCCCGAACCAGTGGCAGTCGCCCGCGCGCCACCCCGAGCACATGCGCCGCCAGCAGCTCGGCGTCGGCCCGCGGGCTCGCGACGCCGGCGTCCGCGAGCCGACCGGCCGCCGCGCGCAGCTCGGCGGCCAGCGGCACGCCGGCAGCTGCGGGCCCTTCGTCTCGGCTCACCGCAGGCGCTGGACGGCTCACTCGTTCCAGTCCTAGTCCTCGTCGGGGCTTCCCGCGAGCCGGGCCGCGAGGTCCGCGGCGGCCAGCGCGTCGAGCACGTCGTCGAGCTCCCCGTCGAGGACCTGCTCCAGGTTGTGCGCCTTGTAGTTGACCCGGTGGTCGGCGATCCGGTTCTCGGGGAAGTTGTAGGTCCGCACCTTGTCCGACCGGTCCAGGGTACGGACCTGGCTGGCTCTCGCCGCGGACTTCTCCGACTCGGCTTTCTCCCGCGCGATCGCCAGCAGCCGGGCGCGCAGGATGCGCAGCGCCGACTCCTTGTTCTGTAGCTGGCTCTTCTCGTTCTGGCAGGAGACGACGACGCCCGTGGGCAGGTGGGTGATGCGAACCGCGGAGTCGGTGGTGTTGACGCTCTGACCGCCGGGACCCGACGAGCGGAAGACGTCGATGCGCAGGTCGTTCGGGTCGATCTCCACGTCGACATCCTCGGCCTCCGGCATGACCAGGACGCCCGCCGCCGACGTGTGGATCCGCCCGGCGGACTCGGTCACCGGCACCCGCTGAACGCGGTGCACGCCGCCCTCGAAGCGCAGCCGTCCATACACTCCCGGCTGCCCGGGGGGAACCTGGCCGCGGTATTTCACCGCGACGCTGACGTCGCGATAGCCGCCCAGGTCGCTGGGATTGGCGTCGAGGATCTCCGCCTTCCAGCCGCGCCGCTCCGCGTAGCGCAGGTACATCCGCAGCAGATCACCGGCGAACAGCGCCGATTCCTCGCCGCCCGCGCCAGCCTTGACCTCGAGGATCGCGTCCCGGCCGTCGTCGGGATCAGCCGGGACGAGTAGCGTCCGCAGCCGCTGGCGCCGCTCGGCGATGGCGGCCTCGAGGTCGGCCACCTCGGAACGGAACGACGCGTCCTCGGCGGCCAGCTCCCTGGCCGCCTCCAGGTCGCCGCTCATCTGCTCGATCTCGCGCGCCAGGTCGACCACGGGGGCGAGCTCCGCGTAGCGCCGCCCCAGCGCGCGAGCCCGGGCGGGGTCGTTGTGCACGTCGGGGTCGGCGAGCTGCTTCTCGATGTCGGCATGCTCGACGAGCAGCTTCTCCAACGCGGACGCCATCGGTTACCTCTCCACAAATAAGGTGGAACGAAGCAAAACGGCGTCCGCCCGGCACAAGCCGAACGGACGCCGTTTACTGCTTACTTGCCGGAAGCCTTCTGGCCGGGCTGGCGCTTGCCGAACCGGCGCTCGAACTTCTCGACTCGGCCACCGACGTCGAGGATCTTCTGCTTGCCCGTGTAGAACGGGTGGCACTGCGAGCACACCTCGGCGTGGATCACGCCGCTCTCCTTGGTGCTGCGCGTGGTGAACGTACTGCCGCACGTACAGACCACAGTGGTCTCGTGGTACGTGGGGTGAATGTCAGCCTTCATGGTCCCTCTTCTCACGTGGCCGCCGGGTCGCCGCCACCTGCGTGACGGCGTGAACCGGAGCCTCCAACCGACCCAAGTCTGCCAGACCTGCCGACCGAGTCACGGTGCCAGTGCTCTAACACCACCGGCACCGTGCCTAGTCCCGGCCAGCCCGCCAGCCCGCCAGCCCGCCAGCCCGCAGTTAGTCCTGAGACGGGGTGGACTTGGCGATCTGCATGAGGAACTCGTAGTTCGTCCTCGTCTGCTTGAGCTGGCCCAGGAGCAGCTCGATCGCCTGCTGCGGCTCGCGGGTGTGCAGGACACGCCGCAGCTTGTGCATGATCGCGAGCTCGTCGGGCGCGAGCAGGATCTCCTCCTTACGGGTGCTGGACGCGTCGACGTCCACCGCAGGGAAGGTCCGCTTGTCCGCGATCTTGCGGTCGAGCTTGAGCTCGGCGTTGCCGGTGCCCTTGAACTCCTCGAAGATGACCGTGTCCATCGTGGACCCGGTCTCGACGAGGGCCGTCGCAATGATGGTCAGCGAGCCGCCGTTCTCGATGTTGCGGGCGGCACCGAGGAAGCGCTTCGGCGGGTAGAGCGCCGTCGAGTCGACACCACCGGACAGGATGCGCCCGGACGCCGGCGCCGCCAGGTTGTAGGCGCGGCCGAGGCGGGTGATGGAGTCGAGCAGCACGACGACGTCCTGACCCAGCTCGACGAGCCGCTTGGCCCGTTCGATGGAGAGTTCCGCCACATTGGTGTGGTCCGACGGCGGCCGATCGAACGTCGAGGCGATGACCTCGCCCTTCACCGACCGCTGCATGTCGGTGACCTCCTCCGGCCGCTCGTCGACGAGCACGACCATGAGGTGGCATTCCGGGTTGTTCGTCGTGATCGCGTTCGCGATCGACTGCAGCACCATCGTCTTGCCGGCCTTCGGCGGGCTGACGATCAGGGCCCGCTGGCCCTTGCCGATCGGCATCACCAGGTCGATGACCCGGGTGGTCATGACATGTGGCTCGGTCTCCATCCGCAGGCGGTCCTGCGGGTAGAGCGGGGTGAGCTTGGTGAACTCGGGGCGGCCGCGGGCCTCTTCCGGGTCCATCCCGTTGATGGTGTCCAGCCGGACGAGCGCGTTGTACTTGTCGCGGCGCGGCTCGCCTTCCTGCGGGGCACGCACGACGCCGGTGATGGCGTCGCCACGGCGCAGGCCATGCCTGCGGACCTGGGCGAGGCTGACGTAGACGTCGGCCGGGCCGGTCAGGTAACCGCTCGTCCGGACGAACGCGTAGTTGTCCAGGACGTCCAGGATGCCGGCGACCGGGATGAGGACATCATCCTCGCGCAGCACCGGCTCGTTGTCGGTCGTGCCGCCCTGGCCACGCCGGTTGCGGCCACGCTCGCGGAACCGGCCGCGCCTGCGGCTGCTGTCCTCGTCGTCGTCCTGCGCGGCCCGACCGCCCTGGCGGTCCGTCTGCCGGTCGGTCCGGTCGGTCCGGTCGGCTCTGTCAGTCCGGTCGGCTCTGTCAGGCCGGTCGGCCCTGTCAGTCCGGTCGGCCCTGTCAGTCCGGTCGGCCCTGTCAGTCCGGTCGGCCCTGTCAGTCCGGTCGGCCCTGTCAGTCCGGTCAGTGCGGTCGGCCCGGTCAGTGCGGCCGGCCCGGTCAGTGCGGTCGGCCCGGTCGGTCCGGTCGGTCCGGTCCGCTCTGTCAGCCCGGTCGGTCCGGTCAGTCTGGCGGGAGTTCTGGCGACCCGTTGAGCGGTCGGCGCGCTCGTGTCGATCGCTCTGGGTCCGCTCGCCGCGCTCCGGACGCTCGCCCCGGTCGTTCCGCTCGGCGCGCTCGCCCCGCTCGGGGCGTTCGCGGCGGTCCTCCCTGGCTCGGGGAGCAGCGTTCTCGTCGCGGTCCGCGCCGGGCGCCGGCGGCTCCTCCGCCCGGACCGGCGCCTGCACGGCGGCGGTCTCCTGGTCGGGCATCTGGACAAGCTCGGCCTGCTCAGGACTCCCGGAGGCGCGTACCACCCGCCGACCGCGGGTGCGCGGCGGGGCGTCGGTGGTGGCGGCTGGCGCAGCGGCCGAAGGCTCGCCGACGACGGCCTGCTGGCCGTTCGAGGCCGCGCCGTTCGACATGGGCACGCCGTTGTTCTGCGCGTTCTGAATGGCCGCGATCAGCTGGCCCTTGCGCAGCCGGCCGGTGCCCTGGATGCCCAGCGAGCTGGCCAGAGTCTGCAGCTCCGGCAGAAGCATGGCCTGTAGGCCGGTACCGCTGCGGCGGCGGCGAGGAGCGGCCGAACCAGAAGCCTCCGTGTCGGCCGCGTCGGCGGACGGCACAGGGCCGTCACCGGATACACCGCTGTCCATCGACGCCGTCACCGGCGCCGGCGCAGCCGGCGCGGCCGGCTGGCTGACGGGAAGCGGTGCGGGGGGCGCCGCGGACTCACGTGCGCTCTCAGGCAGCACGTCGGTGGTGTCGCTCAAGGTTTTCCTTCCCTGAAGGAACCGGCTCCGATCGAGCCGGGTGACGCGTATGGACCTCTCTTCACCCGCTCCACCACCTATGTGTGGCTGACAGATGAAGGAGGTGTCGCCGCTGGCCGGGTCGAAGGACGCGCCCGTCGGCGAGGCGGAGGGCCTGGACCTCCCAGCAGACCTCCCCGATCGCGGACCTTCCGGATCGCCGATCTCTCGCCGATCTGGAAAGAACCCCGTCAGTGATCGGGAAAGAACCCCGGATTCGGGAGAACCCCCGAACCAGGAGTGAACCCGGAATCCCCAGGCCGGAGTCCGGCGGTCGCCCCGGGCAGACATCGCGGGCTAGCAGGGAAGCTGACCTGAGGTCAGCGACCAAGCTCACCCACCCCGGGGTTCCGAGGGCCGCCCCCGGAGAGACATCGCGGGCCAGCGGGAAGCTGACCGAGGTCAGCGAACACGCTCACCTGCCACGTCCGCCGGTGTCGAGCCGAGGCAACGACGGCGAGGCGCGGGCACCGAAATCCTGTACCAGGACGGACCAGAGAAAGCTCCAGCCAGACCGGCGGGGCGAGCACGCGCCGCGGGGCGGCGGGTGCAGCCATCAGACTATCCAGACGGAGACACCTCGGCAACAACCTGGGGTTGCGCAGACTTTCCGATGTGGGATCCCCGTATCTCTACGGTACCCGCCAGTCGCGATGATGCAACTTCCGTCACCCAACGTCATCAAGATCACGTCCCAAACCAGGCGATCGGGACACAACGACCTCACTGGCCGGACAGGGCGCTGACCACCGCCCCGTCGCGGTCGACAGCCAGCGGAAGGACGGCGAAACCCGGTGCCCAGGCACCTACCGCGGCGGCCGCCTGCTCGCCGCCGACCGCGAGCGCGAGAACGGTGGGCCCGGAGCCAGACAGCACGGCCGCGACTCCAGCGGTCCGAAGCCGCTCGACGAGCGCGGCCGACTCCGGGACCACGGGCAGCCGGTAGGGCTGATGCAACCGGTCCTCGGTCGCGACGAGCAGCAGCCGGGCGCGGGCGGCCCGCGCCGCGTGGACGCCGCCCGCACGGCTGTCGGCCACGCGGGCGTCGGCACGGGTGATGGTGCCGGCGGGTGCCTCGCCGGCCGGCCCGGCCGCGACCGGGTCGGCCTGGGTGAGCGCGAGTGCGAGCAGACCGGCACGGCCAGCCGAGAATGCCGCGTCCGCGTGCGGGAGCTGCTCCGGCAGCCGGCCGCGCGAGTCGGCCGTCGACGTGCGTACCGACGGTACGAAGGCCACCGGACGCAGGTCCGCGACCGGTTCGGCCCGGTGCGCGACGGGGCCGTCGGGCCCGTCCCAGGCGACGGTGAAGCCACCGAACAGCGCCGCGGCGACATTGTCGGGATGTCCTTCGAGCGCGGTTGCCACCCGCAACGCAGCGGCCCGGTCAAAGGCGACGGCGGGTGCGGACAGGTCGGCGGGCCTTCCCGAACGAGCGGCGGCAGGCCCGGCCGCGACGGCCGCCCCCGGACCGAGGCGGGCCGCGGCGTCGAGCGCGGACGCGGCAACGACGCCGGCCACGATCGCCGCGGCCGACGAGCCGAGCCCACGCCCATGCGGCACCCGGTTGACGCAGCGCACCGCAAGCCCCGGCTGGGGACGTCCGAGCTCGTCGAACGTCGCCCGAATCGCTCGGACGACGAGGTTGTCCTCGCCGCGCGACACGTTCTCGGTGCCCTCGACGGCGACCGAAAGCCCGCTGGGACGCAGCGTCACCTCGACATCGTCGTAATAGCCGAGCGCGAGTCCGAACGCGTCAAAACCCGGACCAAGGTTGGCACTCGTCGCCGGTACCCGAACCCGCACGCCGACCACCGGAGCGTCGGCGCTCGCCAAAGGCTCGTCGGCCGGGGTCAGGGCACCGGCCGACACGGCACCGCTGGCCGCGCCCCCGTGGCCAGCGGTGCCGGAGGCGCCGACCGTGGGCAGGGTCACGACCGCCGCAGCCCGAGCGCCTCGGCCGCGCCGGCGACCGTCGGCCGGATGGTCTCCGGCTTCGCCGCGCCGCTGATCGCCCAGTCCGGGTCCTTGAGCCCGTTGCCCGTCACCGTGCAGACGATCCGCTGGCCGGGGTCGACCTTCCCGGCGGCGTGTGCTGCGAGCAGGCCCGCCACGCTCGCCGCGCTCGACGGCTCGACGAACACACCTTCGCGGCGCGCCAGCAGCCGGTAGGCGGCGAGGATCTGGCGGTCGTTGACCGCGTCGATGAGGCCACCCGAGGCGTCCCGGGCCTCGACGGCGAAGTCCCAGGAGGCCGGGTTGCCGATCCGGATGGCGGTGGCGATCGTCTGCGGCGACGTGACGACGCTGCCCTGCACGATCGGCGCGGCACCCGCGGCCTGGAAGCCGAACATCCGCGGCCTGCCGGTGCCACCGGCCTTGTCGGCCTCGACGTAGCCACGCCAGTAGGCCGTGATGTTCCCGGCGTTGCCGACGGGCAGGCAGTGGATGTCCGGCGCCGCGCCAAGCACCTCGACGATCTCGAACGACGCGGTCTTCTGGCCCTCCAGCCGGTACGGGTTGACCGAGTTGACCAGCGTCACCGGGTGGGTGTCGGCCAGCTCACGCGCGACCCGCAGGCAGTCGTCGAAGGAACCGTCGAGCTGCAGCAGCCGGGCGCCGTGCACGAGCGCCTGCGCCATCTTGCCCAGCGCGATCTTGCCGCTGGGGACGAGGACCGCGCAGACGAGCCCGGCACGGGCCGCGTAGGCGGCGGCCGAGGCGCTGGTGTTGCCAGTCGAGGCACAGATGACGGCTTTGGAGCCCTCGCCGACGGCCGCGCTGATCGCCACCGTCATGCCGCGGTCCTTGAACGAGCCGGTCGGGTTCGCGCCCTCGACCTTCAGGTAGACCTCGCAGCCGGTCAGCTCCGACAGGTGTCCGGCGGGCACGAGTGGCGTGCCACCCTCCAACAGCGTCACCACCGGGGCGTCGGCGTCCAGCGGCAGCCGGTCGCGGTACTCCTCGATGATTCCCCGCCAGCCGCGGTGGGCCGATCCGGCCAGCCCGTCCGGGCCGCCGAGCGGCGATGAGCCCGCCGCGGCCCCCGGGCTGGGCTGGCCGCCGGCCGCGCCGGCGGGAACGCCGGCCCGCGCCGATGACGTGGTCGTGGTGGTCATGGCTCACCTCCCTCGACCCGCAGCACCCCGGCCACCGCGCGCACGATGTCCAGACCACGCAGGTCCTCAACAGTGGCCGCCAGCGCGGCGTCCGCGGCGGCGTGCGACACCAGCACCAGGCTGGCATCGTCTCCCCGGCCGTCCTGGCGCACGCTGCGGATGGACACGCCGTGCCGGGCGAACGCGCTGGCGACGGTCGCCAGCACGCCGGTCTTGTCTGTCACGTCCAGGTTGACGTGGTAGCTGGTGGTGGTCTCACCCATCGGCAGCACCGGGAGCTTGGCATAGGCCGACTCCCCCGGCCCACGCCGGCCCGCGACCCGGTTGCGGGCGACCGCGACGAGGTCGCCGAGCACCGCCGAGGCGGTCGGCGAGCCGCCGGCGCCACGGCCGTAGAACATCAGCTGCCCGGCGGCCTCCGCCTCGATGAACACGGCGTTGAACGCCTCACGCACCGATGCCAGCGGGTGCGAGCGGGGCACCATCGCCGGGTGCACCCGCACGCTCACCCCCGGACGGTCCGAGGAACGCTCGGCGATCGCGAGGGCCTTGACGGTGCAGCCCATCGCCCGGGCGCTGGCCATGTCGGCCGCGGTGACCGCGGCGATGCCCTCGCGGTACACGTCGTCCAGTGTCACCCTGGTGTGGAACGCCAGCTGGGCGAGGATCGCTGCCTTGGCCGCGGCGTCGTAGCCGTCGATGTCGGCGCTCGGGTCCGCCTCCGCGTAGCCGAGCGCGCTCGCCTCCTCCAACGCCTCGGTGAAGGACGCGCCGGTCTCGTCCATCCTGGTGAGGATGTAGTTCGTGGTGCCGTTGACGATGCCGAGCACGCGCCGCACCCGGTCACCGGCAAGACTCTCGCGCAGCGGGCGCAGCAGCGGGATCGCGCCGGCGACCGCGGCCTCGTAGTAGAGGTCGACGTCGGCCGCCGCGGCGGCGTCGTGCAGCGTCGAGCCGTCGGAGGCCAGCAGCGCCTTGTTCGCGCTGACCACTGACTTGCCCGTGTTCAGCGCGGCGAGCAGCCAGCTGCGCGCCGGCTCGATGCCGCCGACCACCTCGACGACGATGTCCACGTCGTCGCGGGCGGCCAGGCCCGCCGCGTCGGTGGTGAACAGCGCCGCGTCGACGGGCACGTCACGCTGACGATCGAGCCGGCGGACCGCGATGCCCGCGAGCTCCAGCGGTTCGCCGACCCGCGCGGTCAGGTCGGCGGCCTGCTCGGCCAACAGGCGGACCACCTCGGAGCCGACGACGCCGCAGCCCAGCAGCGCGACCTTCATCGCCCGGCCTCCCCAGGTTTCGAGCTTTCGTGGCCGCCGTCCGCCCTGGCGGACTGGCCAGCCGCGCCATGGACGACGGTCGTGCCGGTGCCGGTGCCGGTGGGCGTGCCAGTGCCGGTGGACGCGCCCAGGTCGTCCACGTCGAGGCGCAGCAGGTCGTCCTCGGTCTCCCGCCGGACGATGACCCGCGCCGCGCCGGCGCGGACCGCGACCACCGGCGGGCGGCCCACATGGTTGTAGTTGCTGGCCATCGAGCGGTGGTAGGCGCCGGTGGCCGGGACGGCGACCAGATCACCGGGCGCGACGTCGGCTGGAAGGGGGACGTCGTGGGCCACGACGTCACCGGACTCGCAGTGCCGGCCGACCAGCGTCACCACGTGGTGCTCGGCCGAGCCGGGCCGGGACACCAGCCGGGCGGTGTAGCGAGCGTCGTACAGCGCGGTCCGGATGTTGTCACTCATGCCGCCGTCGACGCTGACATAGGTGCGCAGCCCTGGCAGCTCCTTGACGGTGCCTACCCGGTACAAGGTGATCGTCGTCGGCCCGACCAGCGCCCGGCCGGGCTCCACCGCCAGCCGCGGCACGGCGAGCCCCGCGCCGGCGCATTCCTTGCCGACGATGGTGTGCAGCCGCTCGGCGACGTCCGGGACGGCCAGCGGCGCGTCCTCGCCGGTGTAGGCGATACCGAGGCCGCCGCCGAGATCCAGCTCGGGCAGCTCGACGCCGTGCTCGTCCCGCACGGCCGCGAGCAGCCCGACCATCCGGTGCGCGGCCAGCCCGAAGCCCGCCGTGTCGAAGATCTGCGAGCCGATGTGGGCGTGCAGGCCTACCAGCTCCAGCACGTCGGCGCACTGGCGGACCCGGCCGACCGCCGCCATGGCGGCGCCGCTGGCCAGCGAGAACCCGAACTTCTGGTCCTCCTGGCCGGTGGAGATGTACTCGTGGGTGTGTGCCTCGACGCCGGGGGTGACACGGATCAGCACCCGCTGGCGGACGCCCGCGGCCCGCGCGACCTCGGCGAGCCGGTCGATCTCGGCGAACGAGTCGACAACGACCCGGCCGACGCCGTACGCGACGGCCCGGCGCAGCTCCTCCACAGACTTGTTGTTGCCATGGAAGAGCAGCCGCGACGGCGGGAAGGCGACCGAGGCCGCGACCGCCAGCTCTCCGCCGGTGCAGACGTCGAGGCTCAGGCCCTCGTCGGCCACCCAGCGGGCGACGGCCCGGCACAGGAACGCCTTTCCGGCGTAGTACACGTCCCCGTCGGGGAAACCCGCCTGCCAGGCCCGGGCACGGGCACGGAAGTCGTCCTCGTCGAGGAAGAACGCCGGCGTGCCGAACCGTTCGGCGAGCTCGTCGGCCCGTAGCCCGCCGACCCGCAGCACGCCGTCCTCGTCGAGCGCGGCCGTCGCCGGCCACACCTGTTCCTCCAGCGGTGCCCGCCCGGGCGCGGACGCGGCCCCGCCTGAAGGTCGCGACATCACATTCACATCCGTTCCGGGGCGAAGATGCCGAGCATCCACAGCCCGTTCGCGAGGACGACCCTCGTCGCCTCGACCAGCAGCAGCCGGGCGCCAGTCAGCGGCGTCGGCTCCTCGTCCCCCTGCGGGAGTACCCGGCAGGTGTCATAGAAACGGTGGTAGGCCACGGCCAGCTCCTCCAGGTAGCTGGCCAGCCGGTGCGGCGCGCGCAGCGTAGCCGCCGCGGTGACGACACTCGGCAGCTCCCCCAGCGCCCGCAGCAGCTCGCCCTCCCGCGGGCCGCTCAACAGCGCGACATCCACGCCCTCGAGCACCGCGGCGTCGCCGCCCGCCGCCGGAATGCCCAGCTCGGCCGCGTTGCGCAGCAACCGACAGGTCTCGGCATGGGCGTATCGAACGTCGAAGGCCGGGTTCTCCGGTACCTGCCGGGCGGCCAGATCCAGGTTCAGCGTGCGGGGCGCGTCCGGCGGCAGGCGCACCAGCAGATACCGCGCGGCATCCGCGCCGACGGCGGCGGCCAGCAGGTCCGCGACCTCGCGCGGCGGCCGCCCGGCCACGCCGGCGAGCTCCAGCGCCGCGGCCGAGGCATAGTCGCCGTAGCGCGGATCCTTCGGACGCCGCACCGAAACCGTCGCCGGGACCGCCACGTCGATCGCGCCATCCGCGACCGCATCGCGGACGGCCGACACGATCGCGTCGGCGACGTCGGCGGAGGTCATGCCGCGATGCTATCGGCGCGTCCAGACAGCCGGCGTCGACAAGGAAGCCGACAAGATCACAGCAGGACTGCCGCACGCCCGCGAGGACCGTTCACCCAGGCCAGATTGTCAGCCCGACGCAGTCGCTCAGCGAGCCGCCGCCCCCGGCTCTCCAGCCTTGCGGCCAGGGCTCGCGAGGCTCGACGTGTTCGGTGGTCAGACCGGCTGGCCGGCCGCGAGCCGCTGAATGACACCAATCAGATCGTCCGGGTCGAAGGGCTTCGTCAGATAGCAGTCGACGCCGAGGCGGGCACCGCGGCGCAGATCCGCCTCCTGAGCGCGCGCAGTGAGCACGACCACTTTGATGTGCGCCGTCGCCGGGTCATCCCGCAGCCGGCTCGCGACCTCCCAGCCGTCCACCCTGGGCATCATGAGATCCAGGGTGATCACCGCCGGTCCGATCTCGTGGATCCGCTCCAGGCAGTCCTGGCCGTCCACCGCGGTGTGGACCTCGAATCCCTCCAGCTCCAAGTTGACGACCACAAGCTGGCGGATCACCGGGTCGTCGTCGACGACCAGGACACGCGGAGGTTCGAAGTGCACGCCGGAAGCTTACGGCGCGGCCGCTTCCCGGTCTGGCGTTCAGACCTGGTACGGTATGCCTCGTTGCCCAGGCGATCCGGACAACCGCGCGCGGGGCACCATCCCGCCCCAGATGACCGGTACGCCCCCGTAGCTCAGGGGATAGAGCACTGCCCTCCGGAGGCAGGTGCGCAGGTTCGAATCCTGCCGGGGGCACACGATCGGCGTTGCCTGTTCGCAGATCCTTCGGATCTGCTCCCAGGCTCCCGCGGAATGTTGCTCCGGGGCCGAGCCCCGGACCCCACACCAGGGGGCTCCGCCCCCTGGACCCCTGTGACGACTACATCACCTCGCCGGTCGACGAAGATCGACCGCGTTGGCGGAGATAGCGGTCAAGATCAGAGTTCAACTTCCATCGCTGAAGCTGCACGTACAGCATCCACGCGGTGAAGGTGCAACCCGGCCAGCGGCATCGCGAACGGCGACACCGCCAGGTCCGACAGTTCCGGGTTCGCCGGATCCGCCGCTCGCCTCGTCGGCCCAAGTCCCGGACGACCTGGTTCGTCCGCCCGGGACGGACGGTCAGGATCGATCACGCCGCCTCCTCCTCCGATCCACTGTTTCCGCTGGCCTCGCCGGCGGCCCACAGCAAAAGATCACGGATCACGTCCGCGAGCTCCGCCCGGATCCGGTCAGCCTCCGGGCCGCTGATCGTCTGGACCTCGCCGTGGAACACCCACTGCCGGCCCGGCCGTGCCCGCCCGACGTCCGGCTCCGACCGGGGCCGCAGCGCGACGACCCGCGCGTCTTCCTCTTCCTCGGGCCGCTCCCCCACCGACCCGTGAGCTTCGCCGGCCGGGTCGGCGCCCAGCGGGGACGGCTGTTCACTCTGGCCGGGGTGGGCGGTGTCGCGCGGGGCGATCGGCGGCCCGCCGCGGTCGTCCGGGGTGTTGAGGGGAGCGGGGGTGTCGGCAGCCGTCACAGAGCGTCCAGACGTCGAGAGAAAGGACGTGGCAGAGGCAGGGGAGCGACCGTCGCATGGTGCGCGGTCCAGCGAACCGACGTGTCGTTCGCCAGCCGAGTTGTGGCGCTGCCAGCGTGTCTGAGGCAGGCCGGTGACGGAGGAGGCGTCGTGAGCCAGTCCCAGGAGTTTGATCCAGCGCGGCTGACCCAACGACATTCCCGTTGACGAGGAGCCGCGGCGGCAGGGTTGGGGTGATGCGCCGGAAAAGCCAGTTGCGACCGGGTACGGGATTGCCTGTACTGCGTGAGGTGGGCCTGCCACCGGTGCTGGCTGGGCGTGTGACAGGGGAATGGGTGATGTCGCCAGGTGCGGATGAGTCGGTCGCGCGGGTGCGGGAGGTCTTTGACGCGTTCGATAGGGAATGGGAGCGGTTGCGCAAGGATGTCGCCGGACGGGTCTCCTTCGAGATCCACCGCCGTTTCCTCGATGAGCACCTGACCTCCGCTCCGCGGGTGCTGGAGATTGGCGCCGGTCCCGGGATCTTCACCCAGTACCTGGCACGGCGCGGCGCCCGGCTCACCGTCACTGACCTCTCCCCGGTGCAGCTGGCGGACAACCAGCGGCGGATCACCGATGCCGGACTGGGCGGCGCGGTGGAGGACTTCCGGGTCGCGGATGTGCGGGATCTGTCCTGGTGGGCCGATGGCTCGTTCGACCTCGCGGTGGCCTACGGCGGCCCGCTGTCCTACGTCTTCGAGGACGCGCCGGCCGCGCTGGGTGAACTGCTGCGGGTCACCCGCCCGGGCGGGACGGTCGTCGCGTCGGTGATGTCCGCCCTGGGGGCCTACCGGCACTTCATGCCCGGCGTGGTGGACATCATCATGGACTACGGCAACGACGCCAACGACGCGGTCCTGCGCACCGGAGACCTGCGGCCAGTCCAGCCCGCCGGCCATGTATGCACCATGTACCGCTCCGAGCAGATCCCCGGCCTGGTCGAGCAGGCCGGGGGTCGGCTGATCGCGATGTCGGCATCGAACTGGTCCTCGCTCGGCGACATCGGAGCCCTGGCCCGGTTGGAGGCCGACCCGGTGCACTGGGCGCGGTTCCTCGACAACGAGACCTGGGCGTGCCGTCAGCCAGGCTGTCTCAACGGCGGCACCCATCTGATCTTCGCCGCCCGCTACCACCACTCCGCCAGCACGTCGAGCGACCCATGGAACGGATCGCATGACCCAGGTCGGGCTACGGCCGGCGACAGCCGCTGACAGCGACTTCTGCTTCGCGCTGCACCGCGACGCGATGGGCTGCTACGTCGAGCAGATCTGGGGCTGGGACGACGCTATCCAACGCGCCTCTACTACAGCTACGCCTGCTCGGTGATGCCGGGTCTGGCTCGGTCCGACGACCGCACCCTGGTCGACGCCATGCAGCACATCAACGTGGCGATCGAGAATCCGGTGTTCTTCGCCAGCTTCCTGGGCGCGCCGGTACTCACCCTGGTTGCGCTGGTTATCGAGCGGCGCTCGCGCGAGCACGAGGCAGCCCGTTACATCCTGGCCGGTCTGGTGCTCTCGGTCCTCGGCTTCCTCACCACGATGGCCTTCAACATTCCGCTCAACAACACCCTGGAGAACGCCGGCGCTCCCGGTCGGATCACCGATGTGGCCGGGGTTCGTGACGACTTCCTGATGCCCTGGGTCGCCTGGAACATCGTGCGGGCCCTGGCGACGACCGGCGTGCTCGGCTGCCTCATCGCCGCGCTGATGCTCCGTGGGCGGTCCCCGGTGAGCGGCGCGATTAGCGCCGACGAAGCTGGCTGGTGACGACCTGAGAGGTCGAGAACAACGACGGGAGGCCTTGATCAGATTAGTCCGATCAAGACCTCCCGAAGCGTGCGCCGCCTCGCCCGGGAGCTACCGTCATCCGCCATGACAGAGCCGGCCTATCTGCACACCACCCGGACGGCCTACGACACCGTCGCGGTCGAGTACGCCGAGCGTTTCAGCACGGCCCTCGAGTCCAATCCGCTGGACCGGGCGATGCTTGCCGCGTTCGCCGAACTCGTGCACGCCGCCGGCGCCGGTCCGGTGGCCGATCTCGGCTGCGGCCCCGGCTACGCGACGGCGCACCTGCACTCTCTCGGGTTGACCGCCTTTGGCGTCGACCTGTCTCCAACGATGATCGAAATTGCCCGGCGGGCCTACCCAGAACTGCGGTTCGACGAGGGTTCGATGACCGCCCTGGACCTGCCGGACGGCGCTCTCGGCGGCATCCTCTCCCGGTACTCCATCATCCACACCCCGCCCGAGCAGCTGCCGGTGACATTCGCCGAGTTCCACCGGGTGCTGGCCCCCGGTGGTCATCTACTGGTCGCCTTCCAGGCCAGCGACGATCCTGGAGACCCGGCCCAGGCGTTCGACCACAAGGTGTCGCTCGCCTACCGATGGTCACCCGACCGCATCGCCGACCTGCTGGGCCGGGCCGGGCTTGGCGAGGTCGCCCGCCTGCTGCGGGAACCCGACGAGGACGAGAGGTTCCGGCAGGCCACCCTGCTGGCCCGCAAGCCGGCGACGTCGTAACCGTGGACCAGGCGCGGTTCGAGTGCCCCACCTGGGGCGACGTCCGCGCCTGACGTCCAGATTGACTGGACGATGACCATGGGCCGGGACGAGTTGCCGAACGGGGACGACGTGTGGAAGGCGTACCCGGGCGACGAGTACGTCGACATCATCGGGATCGACTACTACGACATGGCCCCGGCGAAGTCGACCGAGAAGGTGTGGCACGACGCGTGCGTCGCCGCGTCCGGGTTGTGCACGGTCGTCAAGGAGGCGCGGGCGCACGGAAAGAAGTTCTCCGTGCCCGAGTGGGGCGTGGTCAGCGGCGAAGGAGGCACGGGCGACAACCCGTTCTTCATCGAGCGGATGTATGCGATCTTCCGCGCCAACGCCGACATCGTGGCGTACGAGGCCTACTACAACAATTCGGAAGAGGGCAACGTACGCTCGTCGCTGGTCAACCCGGTGCTGAATCCGAAGTCGGCGACGGGCTACCAGCAGCTCTTCGGCGCGGGCTGACTGTAACCCACCAGAGACCACCAGACCGTTTGATTCTGGCCGCGAACTAGCGCACGCGCACGACGGCCAGCCTATCCGTGGAAGCCATTCGCGAGCGGCCTGGCACGACAGAAAGCCTCGACGGCGACTGAGCGAGGTTCGGCTTCTCCCGTGCTAGCAGGCGGCCGAGTTGGTGATGGGTGTATTCGCCACCGCAGGCGACGCACAACATGTGGCGGAGCTCTATTGACTCCTGGCTCGGCAGCTCGATTGAAGTCTGCATACGTGCCAGTACAGTTCGCCCGGTGGGTGTTCCTTAGATTTTTGGAGGCATCAGCCTCGGCCGGGCGCGAGGGAGTCTGACGGCTCGGCTGTGGGCACTGGTGCTCCTTCGCCGTTGTCGTGGCGATGGTTGTCGAGCGGTTCAGATAGCTTACCGATTCGGGTGCGCGACGTCGCGGGTACCGCGCTCCATGGGGAATGGTGTGCTGGCTCCCAGTCGGGTCGCGTGAGGCCGTTGACCAGGCCGTGTAGGATTCGTAGGGCGCGAGCCGCGTCCGTTGGCCGGCCTGTGACACTTTTGCGAGCTGCGAGCATAAGAAGTTGCGTGGCGTGCACGCTTGGCCAGGCTTTGCCGAGGCTTTCTCGATGGTGACGAAAGTATGTGGCCGCGGAGCGGCCGAGTTCTCGGTGCATCATTGGTGATTGTCCGGTGGTGCCGCCGCCGTCATGTACTACGTGCCACGATTCGTCGGCCCAGGCGATCCGGCCGCCGGCTCGAAGGAGCCGATAGAACAGGTCGGTCTCCTCGTAATACATCCAGTAGCGCGGGTCGAATCCGCCCAGTCGGAGGAATGCTTCGCCTCGGATCGCGAAGAAGGCGCCGATCGGATATCGGTGGCCTGGCCAGCGGCTGATCGCGGCGGCTTCGCCTCGTAGTACCATGAACGCGTTTGTCCGTGACGTGGGCAACACCGAGCTGCCGCGTCCCTGCCTTCCGTTCCCCGTCCGGATCGCGAAGCCGACGGCGTGAGCGCTGGCCGGGGTTTCGTCCAACAACGTGGGTAGCATCTCGGCGGTGTGGTCGGGTAGGACGATGTCGCTGTTGACGACCAGGACCCAAGCTGGGTGTGGATCGTGCTCCAGGTGACGTCGAACGCCCAGATTGACCGCGGTGCCATAGCCGACGTTGCCCTGCTCATAGTGTACGCGCACGCCTTCCGGAAGCCACGGGTGTCGCACACCGAAATCATTCTCCATCAGCGTCACGCGACAACCGTTCACACGATTGAGTGTCGACAGTAGCGCCGGGAGGTAGGTCGATCCGCCGTAGGAGACGACGACCGCGAGTAGGTTCTCCATCATCCGCCTTAGAGTCGATGCCGTGCCCTTAGGCGTCGGCGACAGGTGTTCCGCGGTGCGATGATCCTGGAGTACGAGATCCCGAAGTGGGGTGGCGATCTGGGCCGACCGTCGCTGTACGTCCCGCTCGCCGACTACGTCGTCGGCGACGCGAGGGTCGCGCATTTGCGCCGTCATTTCCCCAGCCAGCGTGGCAAGCCCTGGTTCGACGAGGAGCTCGTTCGCTCGGTGCTGCGGTTCCGCGGCGTGGAGAGCGGGACTCGCGACGCGGAGGCGTTCGGCGCCCGCAAGCTCGTCCTGCGATGGTGAGCTCACCCCGCGATAGGGCGGTGCGTTCCGCCTGAGGTCGCCGGGTGCGACCACTGGTACCCCTCCGCCCGACTCGCCCTGTCACGATCAACGGTCGCCTGCGCCCCGGGCCGGCCGTCGTCTCGGACGTGTTTGTCGTTGTCCGCAGGGTCGTGCGGGATCGCTCATGGGCGCGGCGCGGGGTCCTGGAACGTCGCGTGTCCATGAACGAACACTCACGCCTGGCCGGATGGCGTGGCGCTTTGGGGCGTGCCGATGAGTCCGGTGTGCGACGTGTCCCGGGCCGCGGGCCATCACGTAGCTCCAGCATCCGCGGCGTACGCCCGGTGAGACCACGACCGCAGCGGACACGGGGCGGCCGTCGCCTCCCGTCAAGGTCCCGCCACCCGCCGACGACCTGTGCCACGCCTCGCCCGTCGAGGGGCGTGCGTAGATCGCCGCGCCTCGTCGCGGTCTGCTGCCTCCGCCACAACACCCCACGCCGCAACCCTATCCTTACGTAAGGGTAGGGTCGGTGCACGTTGGTCGCGACGCGCCGGTTGTGCGCCGATGCCGAGTGCTGGTGCGGCGGTCGGCGGTTCCGTCCCTGATAGCGCTCGGGCGGCGTACCCGGGCCGGCCGGGGCACCGTCTCCTGGGACACCTCCGCGGTTGCCGCGCTCAACAGCGTGGCGGCGAAGTTCGCCGATCGCGGTGTCGAGGTCGAGATGACCGGTCTCAACCAGCACAGCGCCCAGCTGCACGCCCGCACGAGGGGGCATCTGGCCGCGACCCCCTGAGCCCATCCAGAAGGAACGCCACACGACCGAAGGACGAACTCGTTCCATGACCGCATCAAAGGGCGCCCTGGACGGGCGAAAGGCGCTTGTCACGGGGGCTACCAGCGGGATCGGACGGGCCACCACGCTGCGGCTGGCTCGGGCCGGAGCCACCGTGATGGCGACCGGACGCGACTCGGGCGCGCTGGATCTTCTGGCGAAGGAAGCTGACAACCTCGGTCTCGCGGTGTTGGCCCAGCCCGCCACGTTCCCGAACACCGACGACGTGGCCAAGCTGGTCGACGCGGTCCGTCACCAGCTCGGCGGCTTGTCGATCCTCGTGCACTCGGCGGGTCTGTACCAGCGGGGACCTCTGGCGGAGTCCGCGCTGGCCGAGCTGGATGACCTGTTCTCGGTGAACGTGTCGGTTCCCTACCAGCTGACCCAGGCGTTCCTGCCCGATCTCGGTCGCGGCGGTGGTGACGTCATCTTCGTCAACTCGACCCAGGGGCTACAGGCCTCAGCCGGTGTCAGCCAGTACGCGGCCACCAAACATGCGCTCCGAGCGCTCGCGGACCCGCTTCGCGCCGAGGTCGCCGATGCCGGCATCCGCGTCTGCACCGTCTATCCCGGCCGGACGGCGACCCGCATGCAGGAGCAGATCATTCGGGACGAAGGCCGCCTCTGGAATCCGGATACGTTGCTACACCCGGACGACGTCGCCGAGGTCATCGCTACGGCGGTCACAATGCGCGGCGATGTCGCGTTGACTGACATCATGGTTCGACCCGCCCGACGGCTGTAAAGGTCGCGACCAACCTTGGCCGGGGCCATGCCGAGGTACCCGTCGGGGTACCGGCGAGCGCCTGGGCCGAGAGCGGCGGCCTGCTTAGAAGACTGTCTCGATCGCCGGCGTGAGCCCGAGGCTGGCGAGACATCCACGAATCTCATTCTGGTAGGCCGAGTTCATGACGAGCACAGTCGTCACCTTCCGGCTGCACAGTTCCTCCGGAGCGATCACCCGGTGTCCGGTTCCGGGCACGTACGTGCCCTGTTTGCGCGGGTTGATGTCCACAACGCTACTGATCGCCGGTCCTGGGTCGAGAAGGTTCAGGAAGCTCACACCTTTGGCGTCGGCGCCCCAGAGATAGCATCCTTCCTCGTCGCCGTGATCGGCCAACCTGTCGCGCCATCGCTGCAGCACGGACGTATACCGCTCCTGGAAGGCGCGAGCCAACTGATCCACGGGGGTGGCTGGCGCGTCGCTGACGCCGAGGGGTTGTGCCCCGGCCGACGCTCGGCGTCGCCTCAGCGACGGGTGGCGCCCAGCCCCTTGATGCCGACACGGACGGCGACGGGATTGGACGGCCCTGAGATTGTCAGCTGACCGCGGTACGTTCTTCGAGGTAGCCGCGCAGTTCGCCGACGGTGGCGAAGGAGCCGAGCCGGTCGTCGGGGATCTCGACCTCGAACTCGTTCTCGATGGTGAACATGAGGTTGATGTGCGCCAGCGAGTCCCAGGCGGGGATGTCGGCGGCGGTGGTCTCGTCGGTGATGACGAGGGTGTCGTCGGAGAAGATCTCCCGGAAAACCTGCTGAAGTCGATCAGGCATGGTCAGTGGATTGTCCCTTCGAGTTCTCGGCCAGGGCGGGTCGCCTGGGTATCGGCGTGGAGTACCTGGATGAGGCCAGGCGGGCTGCCCGCCGCGTTGACGTCGAGCAGCCAGGTCGTGGCGTCGGGCTGCCTCGCTGGCACACCGTCGTCGGAGACGGGGGTGAATCCGAGACGGAGGTAGAGGTCGGCGACCAATCCGTTCTTGGCCGTCGACACATGGTGCCCGCGCAGGTGGCGGCAGCCGCGTCGGCGGGCCTCGGCGACGAGGAGGCCCGCCGTCTCGTCCTCCAGCGTCCGGCCGATCACTCGGCAGCTCATCAGCCAGGTGTCGATGTCGAGCACGTCGCCGTCCTGGCTGACGATCGCGACGGCGACCAGGCCGTGGTCGGCGAACTGGTCGGCGAGCCGGACGCACAGCACCGCGGCAGCCGGGTCCGCGGCGAGTGCCGCGAGCTCGGCCTGGCCGCGGCGCCGGCCGGTAAGGTTGAACTGGTTGGTCTTGGCGACGAGCTGTGCGACGCGTGGCAGGGTCACCTCGTCGAGCGGGACGACGGTGGCGACCATGGCGAGGCTTCGGTGGAAGTCCGCGAGCGAGGTGGCGGTGGCGGCGAGCTGGGCGGCCTGGGCTCGGGCGCGGTACTGGGCGGCGCGGTCGGCGTCCTCCGTGGTGAGGGCCGGGGTCTCGAAGAACGGGTAGGACGCGAGGGCCCGCACGTACCCGTGTGGGTCGGGCGGCAGGTCGATCACGTCGACCTCACCGGCCAGTTGGCGCACGACCTCCCGTTCGGCGGGGTTGTCGTCGACGAAGACCAGTGAGTCCAGGCCGATGCCAAGCGTGGCCGCGATCCGCCGTATCTGCGCCGGCTTGTCCTCCCAGGACGCGGAGAACATCGCGATGTCATCCAGCCGAAGCCGCATCGCGGGATGACGCTCGAACACCTCGCGGGCGTCGGCGTCGTTGTTCTTCGAACAAACCGCGAGGATGACGCCTTTGGCCTTCAGTTCCAGGATGTGGTCCTGGAACGCGGTGAATGCCTCGCCCGCGGGGCCGTCGCCCAGGGCGATTCCGCCCAGGCCCTCCTCGCCCAGGACGCCGCCCCACAGCGTGTTGTCCAGGTCGAGGACCAGGCACTTGCGGCTGGCGCCGAGCTGGGCGCCGAGCACGGCCGCGGTGTGCCGGGCCAGCAGCGGCACACAGCCGAGCGAGACCGCCTGCTTGGCCTGGTGCCAGTAACGGGCGTCGAACCAGCGCCGTTTGCCGACCTCGGCGGCGAGCCGGTCGCAGTCGACCAGCGCCATGCGGCTGCCGGCCGCCCGCCCGAGGGCGGCGTTCACGGCGGCGAGCATCGTGGCCCGGCAGCCCGGGGTGCGGGCGGCCAGGTGCCCCAGCGCCACGTCCGGCGGGATGGCGAACAGGTGCTGGACGACCCTGGCGCCGGTCCGGTCTGCGAGCAGGTCCCACAGCGACGTCCAGCGGGCCGCCTCGGCCGCCACGTCGACGTCCGGGTCCTGGCTCATCGCCGGCAGCTGGGCCTCGCCGGCGTGCACGGCCAAGACGACGACGTCCGGGCCGAACCGGTACAGCCCGCTCGACGGGTCGAGGATCTCCTGGCGGTACTGCCCATAGCCGCACTCGTAAACCTCGACCGCGACCCCTGCCCGCGCCGCCGCGACCGGCAGCAGCGCCGACAGCTGCGACGTCGTGTAACTGCCGAGCACCGCCACCCGAGCCCGACGGGCCAGCGGCGTCACCCTGAGCAGGCAGCGCGCCACGATGCCTGCGGCAGCCGACCAGCCGGCCAGGTCGTCGCCGGCGTCGGTCGCGGCCAGCGCCCACCGCACCGCCCCGGCGTCATCACCCGCCCGCTCGGCCTCCCGCGCGCGATCGAGATGTCCGCGCGGCGTCGCACTCCTCGGCTCCGCGTCCTGAGCGGGCACCCTGGCGGGGGGTGGCGTCGCCGCGGGGACCGCCATCGGCAACCTTCCGGTTCGCGGGTTGGCGATCGGTTCGGTTCCACCGGTCGCGGTGCCGTGCCGATCGCTGGTCATCTGAGCCGGAGCCTCCCCTGTGATCCGAGCCTGCGAGGTCAAACCATACAGTTACGTAAGAGTCGAGTCGGACTGGGGTCTGGCAAACGACGGCAGCGATGCGGCCTTGTGGGAGAGCGCTGGTGACTCCACGAACCACCAGCTCAGCAGCGCCGCGAGGGACGCGGCCGTGAGCGAGGCGACCAGATAGCCGGGGAGTCCCCAGGCGTCTGCCCCCGCTTGGAGCAGATCAGCTGTAGCGGCCAGGCATAGATGTAGATGCCGTAGGAGAGGTCCCGGCGCACTGCGACGCGGGCGAGCCGCGGTGACGTGCCCGCGTGCAGCAGCAGGTAGCCGAACGCGGCCGGCGCGAGCGCCAGGTAGGCGGACGGGACCGCGACAGCGACGGCGACCAGCAACACCGCCGCGGCAGTCAGCGGGCGGGTGAGCGGGATGTGCTCGCCGTAGAGGAACATCGTCGAACCGACGAGGAAGACGCCGGTCCAGCGGACCGTGTAGGTGGTCGCGAGCACATCGCCCGGCACGATGGCCTCGACCGCGGCGACGACGGTGAAGGCAGCCGCGGCCACCAGTACCAGCCAGCGTCGCCGCCGCAGCACTCCGAGAGCCCCCAGCGCCGCGATCAGCAGGTAGCAGAGCATCTCGAAGAACAGGGTGTGCAGCGAGCCGTCAAGCGCCGCCCCGCCCTGCAGATCGCCGATGTTGAACTGGTTCATGCGCACGGCGCCGTTCACGGCGACGTAGGTCAGCGCGGAGTCGGCCCCGAGCCAGGGATAGCCGGCCAGCGTGTCGCGTTCGAGCCACCACAACACGGGCGCGAGCACGAACGCCGTAGCCAACAGGCACACCCAGAACCCGGGAACGATCCGCAGGAAGCGGTGCCACAGGTAGCGACCAGTGGAGCTGGCACGCAGCTGACTCCTGGTGATCAGAAAGCCGCTGATCAGGAAGAAACCGTCCACCGACATGTCACCGAGGTCGGGGCCGTCGGCGAGCCGACCCACAGGGTCGGACTCGTCACGGGCGAACTGCCAGGAGTGCGACGCGAGCACGGCGCAGGCCAACAGCAGCCGCAGCGCGTTGAGACTGTTCTCCCGCGGGTCAAACGCCGCCGTCAGCCGCGGCGCCCGGCCGGGACCAGCCGCCGCCTGCCTGCTGTGGCGGCCCATCACGTCGCTCGCTTCATCACCCGGGCCGGTGCCGCGAACACCGTCGCGCCCGCGGGGACGTCCATCGTCACGATCGAGTTCGGCCCGATCCTGACCTCGTCCCCAATCGTGATCGGTCCGAGCAGGTGCGAGCCGGGCCCGATCTCCACCCGGGCGCCGATCACGGGCACGGCCTCCCGGGGCGCGTCCGTGGACGCGAACCCGATCGTCACGTTGTGCCGCAGGATGCAGTCGTCGCCCAGCACGCAGAACGCCGGGATCTGCAGCGCCTGGTGGTGCCCCATGCGGACGCGGCGGCCGATGACCGCCTCGTCGGCGATCTCCACCCCGTAGACGTTGCGGACCAGCAGCTCATTGACAATCTTGTAGGCGATGCCGACCGGCCGCCGCAGCCAGGCCGGCGCGCTCAGCCGCCAGTGGCCGACCCGGTACACCACCAGCGCGTGCAGGCCCGGATGAACGAACGAACGGCCGTGGGTGACCCAGTCCTCCCAGATCAGCGTCCCCAGCGTGGTGCCTCGCGTCGCGGACGTCGGTTCGTCCGGCCCGGCCCGCCCGTCGGTCTGTGCCGCGTAGTGGCCACGGTCTGTCTCCTTGCCCATCCGACCCCTTCTCGTCGCGACCTCCGGCGGGCACAACCATACAGTTACGTAAGAGTTTGGTTCGACCATCCGGGTCTTTCCGTGTGCGGCCGAGTCGGCCGGCTGGGCATGGGGAGAGTGGCGACGGTCGACCGGAGGCGCTGGGAGAGTCCGACCACCTTGGGGCGGCGGATTGCACACGGCTCGGTGTCAGTCGGGAAACGAGCGCCGGTGCACGGGCGGCGCGTGTTCGGGGCAGTCCGCGGGTGGGGTGCAGGCGTGAGGTGTTCGATCCGTGTGGCGCCACGTCGCCTCGCAAGAGGATCTTGGGTGGGCGGGGAGCTGGATGCGGCTCGCCCAGCCTCGCCGGCACGACCAACGCGGCAGCCGGATCTTCAGCTATGTCGGCGGACCTGTCTGATGCCCGCCCCCGACCGTGGACCGACGTACAGTGTGCGCAACACCCCACCAAACACTAACGTAAGGGTCGGGTCGACACGCAGGGAGCGAAAGGGCAACGCGATGGAAGACCCGGCACCGGTGGAGCTGCTCCAGATCGGAGGGCTGGCCGAGCGGGTCCAGCTCTCGCTCCGCACCGTCCACTACTACGACCAGGCCGGACTACTCGGACCGGCGAGCCGGACAGACGGCGGATACCGCCTCTACGACAACAAGTCGGTGGAACGCCTCCTGCTGATCAAAAAGATGAAGCCGCTGGGCTTCACCCTGGATGAGATGCGGTCACTGCTCACGCTGCGCGACGAACTGTCCGATCAGGGAATTTCTCAGGACCGGCGAGGTGAGCTGCGCAAGACCCTCCAGACCTGGATAGTCCTGGCGGAAGAGAAACTGGCGGCCCTGCGCGCCCAGATGAGCGTCGCGGAGGACTTCGTCGCCAACCTCCACTCCAACACAGACCGCTCAACCCGCAGATAAAGGCGAAAGCCAGTCCGGACACGGACCGCGCACGGGGTGGATCCGGCGACGGGTGTGGGTACGGGCGCGGCGCGCAGCACGAGTGTGGCGAGGCTGGCGGCGAGCAGGGAGCGGCGAGTACGGCCACTTTTGCCCGGTCGTCGCGGATGCTGCCTTCGCCGTAGGCGAGCTCGCCGATGAGCAGGGACACGGTGAACCCGATCCCGCCGAGCAGGGCGAGCCCGAAGACGTCGAGCCAGGACAGGTTCTCGTCCAGGTCGGCTGGGTCCGTTCCTACCCGACGTCCGGCGGGGCCCGCCTGCTGTGCGTGGAAGGCACCGGGTGGAACCTGGTGGCCCGTACCGACACCTCCGCCTATGTATTTACCGAGGCGCTGCCGCATCTGGTCATGGCCGTTGATCGCGGCCCGCGGCTGCCGGGCCTGCTATCGGGACTCGACGCGATCGCCGAACGACGCGACCCGCCTCCAGCGGCGAACCGTGTCGCCGACTCGTGAAACGGTCCGACACGGCAGCACGGATCGTGTCGTTTGTTCCGCATCGACCGTTGCGGGTCGCGAGGCTGGAAGGCCAGTCCCGGTGACGAGGAGACCTTGTGACGGACGACGCGACAGCCCGCCTGACCGCCGATGTGAACCGGCTCCTGGAGCTGCTTGATCTCCTGCCTGTTCCCGATCTGCACGATCATCAAGACTTCTGGGAAACCTTCGCCCTGGCTCATTGGGCACACTGGAAGCCGTCCTACTATGTCGGGAAGCTGGCGGTCGGCATTGAGGCGCTGGACAGCGACGCCGCCGATGCGGCTCGTGCGCGGGAGCTGGCCGAGTACTGCCTGATCTTCTTCGACGGCGACAACTCCGAGCTGTGGACAGTGCTGGACCAGCCGCCGTCCGCCGGCCGCAGCGGGCGACGACTCGCGGCGTCGCTGTGCGAGGCCGCCTGGCGGATCTGCGTTCCGTTGGAGTCGGCCCGGCACGGCATCGGCCAGCTCGAAGGGCAGGTACTCGGTCAGCTCACCGAGATGACCGGCCGCGAACACCCCGGCGGCGGACCGGACGACACGGACGACAACACTCGTGGCACACTCGTCGGGCAACGGGACCGCGGGACACTGAAGGGGGGATCTTGACGGATTCCCCAATGTAGATCAGGTCCGTTGCCCGTGTCAGGCCAGCCCGGCACACCGCGTCCACCACCCCCGCGCCACCCAGGACCGGCAGCGCGGCACCGCACCAGCCCAAGAAGCAGACGCCGCCGCCGCTGCCGTCATGGACACCAACGCCACTCACGCCGAACACGCGCCTGCTCGAATGCCCTGACGGAAAGGGTTGACAGCCAACCGCGCCACGCAATAGCTTTCCCAGCCTTGCCTACGGAGTCTGATCCAGGTGGAGATCCGGTGTTTCTCACATGTCGGGATGACAGTGACAAATCTCGACCGTTCAGTGGCTTTCTACACCGATGTGCTCGGCTTCCAGATCCGTTTCGAGGCGCGGGAGAAGGACTGGGGGCGGGTCGGCCTCGGGGTCGACTCAATGATGCTCGAGCTGTTCAGCCCCCATCCGACCGGACAGGCCCAAGAGCCGGTGGACATGCTCTACCCCGCGCCCTACGGCCGTCCGAAGATAGCGCTGACGGTGGCCGATGTCGACGCCGCCTACGACGAGCTGACCAAGCGATCTGTTCCCGTCATAGGACCGGTCAGTAGCACAGGAATATCGAGGCTGATCTTCGTTCTCGATCCGGACGGTACGCTGATACAGCTCCACCAGTTCGACGGGGGGCAGGAACGCGTGACGGACCTCTTCGGCCACTGAGATCGGCACCACCCGCCGGCGTACGGACCAATTGTCGGTGTCGGTCACTCAATGGGGGCCATGCTCGCCGTCTTCCAGCAGTCGCCGCACGGCAGCTTCGACGACCTCGGCTACGGGACGGTGACATCCTTCGCCGCCCACCTATACCGCTTAGAAACCCGATGCGAGGTGACAACAAGTGCATCTCGTTCTCGTGCCCCATTGCGGGCATGCAAGTATTTCGACCGGTGGCTGGGGGACAACCAGCTCGGCGACCTTGCCCGCGCGGCCGAGGAGGCCGGCTTCGACGCCATCGCCGAAACGGACCACCCGTTTCCGGACGTCGGCGTCACCCGGCTGTCCATCGAGATGAGAGGGCGAAGCCTCCAGGAGGTGCGTCAAGAGGCGGAGCTCTTCGCGGAGATAGTGCCCACCGGCGGCAGCAGGACCGCATGAGGGACATGATCGTGCCCTAGGCGCGGGAAAGTACTATCTGCTGGCCGTGAACGTCACCGACCCGCGGAGACGAAACGGAAGCGCCCGGTGGCCACAGCCACGATCTGTCCCGTCGCGGCCACGACCTCGCAGCGCGCCGCACCGTCCACCGCGCCGACATCGAGCAGGCTCGCGCGCGCGACGAGCTCGGGCCACGGCCACGGCGGCGAGACCAGCACGTCGACGGACAGCTCGGCGGTGACGGAATGGCTGCGCCGCGGCCGGTTGCGGTACACCTCCAGCCCGGCGGCGTCATCGATCATCACGCCGAGCGCGGCGACCGTCTGTCCGCCATCGGGCCCGAGTGCCCAGGGTCCGAGCCGCATCGGGACGCGCACGGCCTCGTCGAGGGTCGGCCGACCCACCCGAACCTCGTCTCCGCCGACTCCCGTGCCGGTGTTCCCAAGACCGTGCTCTCCCCATCGTCCAGGCCCAGCCATTGGTCGGGACATACGGCGCGGCGGGAGGAGAGTCCTTCCCGACGGCCTGCTCAGACGATCTCCGCGCTCCGACGGGAAAGCGTGTTCGTCACCAACGGCGGGTACGGAGGGGTGCACTATGCGCTGCGCTACGGCGTTCCGATCGTCGCGACCGGCGGCCAGGAGGACAAGCCCGAGGTCGGTGCACGCATCGCCTGGTCGGGCGTCGGCATCCGGTTCAAGCAGGAGACTCCGTCCCCCGCCGCGCTGCGCAAGGCAGTGCTCCGGACCCTGCGCGACGACCGCTACCGAACCGCCGCCCGCCGGATCGCCGACCGGCTGGACGCCGCGCCCGGCCTGCCCGGCCTCGCGACGCTCCTCGACGAGGTCGCCGCCTCGCGACCGCGCCGCTCCACCCTCGCGGCCTGACGACGCAACGCTGCCCGACCGCGTGCGCGTTAGCCAATCGCGATCATGCCGCCCATCGCGAGTGTCGACAGGCCGGCTGCCGTGAGCTCGGCCCTGGCCCAGCCGTCTTTGCCTGTCGCAAGCCAGACGGCATACGCGGTATACGCGGCGCTGGCCGCGAGCGACGCGGTGAGCAAGGCGGTGCCTGCCCCCGGCCGGCCGGCAGGGATGCCATGGGCATGGGCGGAGGGAATCGCCGTCGTGACCACGGCCATGGCGGCCAGGTGCGCGGCTCGCGGACCATATCTGACTCTGGCCGACGCCCGCGAATTCGTGGCCCCGGTCGCCGCCGCGCCGCCCCTGGCCTCGGCTGTCACGCCGCGGGTCGCGGCGTCCACCCCGCGGGTGGCGCAGAGCCCGCCGGCCAGGGCGGCGTAGACCGCCGCCCAGGCCAGCGCCGGCAGCACCGCGCCGCCGAGCAGCATGGTGTCGGTCATGCCGAGAACCATCACCACCATGGCGGCCCCGACCGCCAGGTCCCGCGCGCGCCGCCCGGGTCTGCGCGCGGCGGGGCGTTCGCCCGTGCCGTCGCGAGCGGCCAGGCGCGGGCCGGCGCCGCCGGCGGCCGACCGCGGGCCGGCGCGGCCGGCAGCCATATACGGGCTCAGCACGCAGCACCCGGCGCCGACCGCGGCCGGCAGGACACAGCCAAGCGCGAGTGCCTGGTCCACGGACGCCTAACCCTCGGCGTGGCAGCAGGCGCCGCCGTGTCTGGGCGGGTTCGCGGGGACGTTCAGCGCCGGGTTGCGGTCGAAGAAGCCGTACGGCACCAGCGTGAACTTGGCGTAGTCCACCGGCATGACCGGCCAGTCCTCGGGTCGCGGGAAATGCGTGACACCGAAGGTGTGCCAGATGACGAGGTCGGCGCCGTCAAGGTTGCGGCCGGCCGCCTGGTAGGCGGGCAGGCCGTCCCCGCCTGGGTTCTGGTTCACGAATTCGCCGGCCGGGTAGCGCTCGTCCGGCGAGTAGGCCGTCACCCACACCTGCTTGGTGGTGAATGCGGCTCGCCTGGTCACCGACGCGCTCGGATCAGCCAGCAGCATCGGGTTCTGCTCGGCCTTCAGGACGTACGCGGTTGGCTGCCCCATCCGGTTGGTGCGCTCGGTGCTGACGACGTGCCAGGCCCGCCCGACGGAGGCGTCGGCGGCGCGTGCGGCGTCCGCCTCGGAGGTGATCCGGGTCTTCGAATAGGTGAACGCGTTGCCGTGGGGGTTGTGATCGCTCACCGGCACCCGGACAGCGTCAACCTCCTCGACGGCGTTGGCAAGACCGTCGACCATCATGTCCAGCCGAGCACTGAACAGGTGCTGGTGGAACGGCGCGCCCAGCCCCGGCGCGACCTCGGTGGCGTACGGCCACGCGTCCATTCCCTTGTAGGCGGACGGGAACAGGATCCCGGTCAGCTTGGCCTCGCACTCGATCTTGCCGTCGAGGTAGAGGTACCAGTAGAAGCCGTAGTCGTAGTTGCCGACGGTGGTGAAGAACGAGACCACCAGGCGGCGCTGCCGGCGCACCTCGGAGACGCCCTCGACGAACAGGTCAGTGTGCTTCCAGAGGGTGCCGAAGTCCTCCTCGTGCATGCAGACCGCGTTGGTGATCGTCTGCGGGTTTCCGAACTCGTCGGCGATCGTCACGTCGAAATACTTGATCTCGCCGAGGCAGTCGCAGCCGAGCTTCAGGCTGTTCGCGAATCGGCCGAAGATGTACTCGCCGGTATCGAAGTAGTTCTGCCAGTACCGCGTCGGCGACGGGTCGGCATATGGGACGACCATCTCCGAGATCGAGGCGCGGTAGACCACCGGCCGCACCTCGCCGCCGTGGTCGGGGTCGGCGAAGGCGAGGTTGTAGAGGACCAGCCCCTCGCGCGCGTCGAAGCCGAGGCTGAACGTCCAGTTCGCCCAGCTGACCCGGTCGCCGGTCACCGTGAAGGACGGCCCTTCGGGCTGGGTGATCTCGATCGGCTTGAGGCCCTCCAGCGGCGCCGGGCGGCCCTCCTCAAGATGGAACTTGCTGGGCTCCTGGGGGACCGGCAGAAGCTCATTGTCGAGGACGCGGATGACCTTCTTCGCGACGATGTCGACATATGCGCACAGGCCGTCGACCGGGTGCGCCCACGGGTGGTCCGTCGGGTCGGAGAACTGGAACGCGAAGACGCGGATGATCCGCTTGCCCTCCTCGCCGGGATTCTCGTAGTGGCCCGGCGACAGCGGCGCGGTGACGACCTCGTCGGCCGCGATGCCCCGCTTGGCCAGCGCGGCGACCCACTCGGCGTCGGCCTGCACGATCGGGTCGATGGAGGCGAACTCCTCGATCAGGATCGGCAGCTGGCCCTTCGACGGGTGGACCGGCGTCGCGGCGACGGTGCCGGTGGTGAGGTTGACGGTCGCGTCCTGGGAGGCACCGGTCGCAGTGTCGAGCAGGAGTGCCCGGGCGCACCGGTCGGGGACTGGTCCCGTCCCGGCCAGCGCGGCCAGGACCTCGGTCTTGTGCGGCTCCAGCAGCCCGACGTAGGCGAACCGGGTCGTGTCCGTGACGTGCCCGGACTCGTGCAGCAGCTGGCTGGTGAGGCTGATCTCCGCGGCGGTGAGGCTTGACAGAGGGGTGCCGGTGACGGGGGCGGTGATCTGGATGGTCATGGCGTCCTCTACTCGGAGATGGTCTCGATGACGTGCTGGTAGGCGGCCGGCCGGGTGCGCCGCAGGACGAGGGCCTGGACCACCCCGAAGACCGGGAAGGCCGCCATCACCAGCAGGAACGCGATCGTCAGCGTGCCGAAGCGGGGCGCTCCGCTCGCGTCGACGTCGCCCATGAGCAGCGGGAAGTTGTCGAACAGGATCCAGGTGACCCAGCCGAGCCCGACGAGGCCGACGGCCGGCGCGATCCACGTCTTCCAGATGCCGCCCGGGATCCGGTTGCGGGCGAAGTAGGTGATCACCGCCAGGCAGGTGAGCGCCATCAGGACCACGATCGCGAACGTCGCGACGCCGCTGAACCAGGTGAAGACCTTGAGGAACGGGTCAAGCCGGAGCAGCGCGAACGCGCCGACGCACACCAGCACGGTCGCCGTCTGCAGCAGCGACGACCGGTGCGGCGACGCGTGCTTCTCGTGCACCTCGCCGAGCCGGCGCGGCAGCAGGCGCGCGTTCGACATCGCGTGCTGGTAGCGCGTGATGACGTTGTGGAACGAGAGCACGCACGCGAACAGGCTGGTCAGGAGGAGCACGTTGACGATCTCGGCGCCGGGCCGGCCCAGGTACTTGTCGGCCGTCGTGATGACGAAGCCGGCGGAGTCGTCGGCGATCTCCTTGTCGAAGCCGTTGCCCCAGGCCTGGACGAGCGAGTAGGCCGCGAACGTGTAGAACACGGCGATCAGTACGACCGCGGCGTACGTCGCCCGCGGGATCGTCTTCTCCGGGTCCCGCGCCTCGTCCCGAAAGATCGCCGTGGACTCGAAGCCGATGAACCCGGCCATGCAGAACATCAGCGCCAGCGCCGGCGAGCCGGCGGTGACCGTGGACGGGCGGAACGAGTCGACCGACAGGCCGTCCGCGCCGCCCTGGCCGAGGACCACGAACGAGAGCACCAGGACGATCCCGACCTCGCAGACCAGCAGCACTCCCAGCACTCGGGCGGACAGCTCGAGGTGCCGGTAGCCGAGTACGCCCACCAGCGCGACGAGGACGAGCGCCCACGCCCACCAGGGCAGGTTCAGGCCGACGTGGTCGTCCATCCAGGTGCCGAGCGTCAGGCCCAGGTAGCCGTAGACCGCCAGCTGGACGGCCGTGTATGTCAGCATCGCGAGCCAGGCCGCCGCGAGCCCGGCGGGCCGGCCGAGGCCGTAGCCGACGTAGGTGAAGAAGGCGCCCGGCTTGGCGACGTAACGGCTCATCGTCGACAGGCCGACCGAGAAGAACAGCAGGATGACGCCGCCGACGACGAACATGCTTGGCGCGCCAGCGCCGTTGCCGAGCAGCGCGGCGAGCGGGAAGCCGCCGCCGACGACGGTCAGCGGCGCGGCCGCGGCGACGACCATGAACACGATCGCGCCGGCGCCCAGCCGGCCGCTGAGCCTCTTGCCGGTGGGTGGGGCGGCGGTGGTCGCGGCGAGTGGATCTGCGATGGCCATGTGGACTCCGCGTCCAGGAAGGGGGCGATGAGTCCACTCAGCGTCGAACGGAGTCGTTCCGCACACGCTTCGTCGGCGCAAAGATCTGGAGCCGCCGAACGGGACCGTCTGCCATGGCGCGTCCCGTTCAGGAACCCTCAACCAGCAACGGAGGCGTAACGGCTACGCAACCGCGGTCGCCCTACCCTCGCACGTGCCGCAGCCGTCGGCTGCGGCCGCCCGCACGACCGGACCGAGGGGACAGGCGATGCGAGCCCTGAACCGCGCGATCGACGCTCCCCCCGCCGTCGACGCGGTTCCGGCGACCTCGCCGATGGCCGGCCTGAAATGGCGCGCCATCGGCTTCGTCGACGTTCTGGCTCAGTCGGTCGGCGCGATCGCCCCGACGGCGGCGGCGGCGTCGACACCCGCGCTGGTCGTCGGCCAGACCGGCGGGTCGCTGCTGCTGTGTCTGCTGCTCGCCTGGCTGCTCGTAGGCGGCGTCTCCGCCGCCATCAAGCAGTTCACCCAGCGAATGCGGGCTCCCGGCTCGCTGTACACGTTCACGACGAAGGGGCTCGGCCCGCACGCGGGCTTCGCGGCCGCCTTCGCGCTCGTCGTCGGCTACGGCTTCGTCGCCATGTTCGGCCTCGTCGGCGCGGGCATGTACGCGCAGAACCTGGTCAGTACCGCCGGCGTCCACTCGGGCGGGTGGGGCGCGGCGGCCGGCGTCGCGTTGTTCGGCGCCGTCTGCTTCGTCGTGCTCAGACGCGGCATCCGACTCTCGGCCCGGGTGACGCTGGTGGTCGAGCTGGTCGCCGTCGCGCTGATGCTGACGCTGCTGGGGATCGTGCTCAGCCACGCTGACGCGGCCGCACTCACTCGCCCGGTCACGGCCGGCGTGCCGAGCCCCGGGCATCTGGCGGCCGGCACCGCCGTCGCGATGGCGGCGTTCGTCGGCTTCGAGAGCGCCGCGGCCCTCGGCCGGGAGACCCGCCGGCCCTTCTTCGCGATCCCTCGTACGATGCGCTGGACCGTCCTCGCCGTCGGATTCGCCTACCTCGCCAGCATGTACATCCAACAGGTCGGCACCGAGACCTTCGGGCTGCCGCTCGCCGACAACGACCTCGCCATGACGCAGCTGGCCGGGCACAGTGGCGTGCCCTGGATGGGGCGGCTGGTCGAGTTCGGGCAGGCGACGTCGCTGGTCGCCTGCGCGATCGCGTCGCTGACGGCGCTGTCCCGGGTGCTGTTCACTCTCGGCCGCGAGGGGGTGCTGCCGGCCGCGGTCGGCTGGGCCGACCCGCTGCGCGGGACGCCGCTGGTGGCGCTGGCCGCCGTCATCCCAGTGACGGTGGCGGTGCCGCTGGTGCTGCTCGGGATCGGCTGGACGCCCTGGCACACGATGTCGGCGCTGCTGGTGGTGTCGGCGGTGGGCTACCTGACGGCGTACACGCTGGTGTGCGCGGCGGCGCCCGCCTTCCTGCGGCGGATCGGCGAGCTCACGCCGCGGGTCGGCGTCGTGGCGAGTGTCGCCGCCGCGGTCCTGGCGGTGGTCGTCGGCGTCTACCTGACCGTCGTCGCGCGCACGCAGACGCTCGCGCTGTGGCTGGTGCTGGCCCTGGCCGGCATCGGGCTGGGGCTGTACCTGTGGTTGCGGCTCACTCGGCGCTCGCGGCTCGCCGGGATGGGCCTGTTCGACGAGACGACGGCCGCCGACCTGCTCGGCGCCGACACGCTCGAGGGCGCGGGACGGGTGTGACGCAGCGACGCGCGGACCTCACCGGCCGGCAGCCGGGCGCGGTGCTGTCGGCCTTGTCGGTGCTGGAGGAGGTAGCCCGGGCCGGGCCAGGAGTGACCGCGCGGCAGATCTCGGCCAGCCTCGGGCTGCCCCGCGCGACCGCCTATCGCCTGCTGAACCTCCTGGTCCAGGACGAATACCTCGTCCGGCTCCCCGATCTCAGCGGCTTCGCGCTCGGCCGAAAGGTCGCGCTGCTCGCCGGCCTGTCGGTGCGCCAGGAGACCGAACGTGAGATCGGGGCCGTCCTGACGGCGATGCGGGCCCGCATCCGCGGCGGCGTGCACCTGGCGGACCTGCGCGGCGGGAACGTGGGCTTCCTCGACGTCGACGAGGACTTCCCGCTCAGCGATCCCGACCGCATCACGAGCGACCTGAAGGCCTCAGCGGTCGGCCGGCTCGTCCTGGCCGAACGTCACCGCCCCGCGAACACGGAGCCGGCGCCGTACGCGATGCAGGTCGGCGTGCTGGTCCCCGGCTTCGGATGCTGTGCCGTCCCGATCCGCGACGGCGCGGGCCGCCTGGTCGCCGCCGTCGCGCTGGCCCTCCCCGCGACCCGCCTGGCCGACCCACCGGCACTCGCCAGCCTGCTCGCCGACGACATCCGCCGCCTGGCGTCCGTCCTCGAGTCCCGCCCCTAGTCCGGTCAGCCGCGCGGGCCGACGGCCGGGTCCTTCGCACGTCGGCGCGCCCCGGGGCGCATCCTTGAGCCATGGACACCGGCGACGAAGCTGGCGACGTCATGGAGACTGGGAAGCTGCACCCACGAAAGCCCAGGTCATAAGCGCGATTCTAGCGGCGGCCAAGTTGCCGGTCTGGATCTTGACCACGGTTTACCCACATCTGTGGGCAGTCCGCGCACGCATCGCGGCAGCCATCGCCCCGTTGGGCCGTACCCAGGGCCAGCACTCCCCCACGGTCGCCGCCTGGACCGATGCCATCGCTATCCCCGGCCGGCGACGCTGCCGGAAGAACGGCCCCGGCTGCCGGGAGCATCTCGACCGGGACGACCAGCTCCCAGACGATCAGCTCACAGGTCCAGCCGGCGACGTCGGCCGTGACCTTGTGCTGGACTGCCGGGCGGTTTCTCCTCATCGGTGGCCGCGCCGCGCAGGTGATCGGCAGTGGCGCACCCACCGGGCCGAACTCCGGATCGCCGTTGCCGAACTGTCGGGCCGGGCCGAGGCCGGCGACCTCGCTGCCGTCGGCGGCCAGTTGCCGAAAGTTCTGGCGGACCTCCGGCTGGCCTCCCACGTGTACGAAGGCCACCGGCGCGAGCAGGTGATGCGTCTGTGGGCCGAGGCCCTCGGCGCCGGCCGCGGATTCACCCGGGGCCTCGGCTACTTCGACCTCGCGCTCGTCCTGGCCGACCAATACGACGTGATCGCGTCCCAGTCCGCCGACCCGCTGTGCGTGGCCCTCGGGGTCACCAAGCGCGCCCAGGACTTCGTGGCCGTCGGAGACCCGGACACGGCGCTGGCCATGCTCCAACGCGCCCGCGACGACCTCGAGCCCCTGGTTGCCGAAAACCGGCCCGACGCGATCTCTGTCTAAGGAAATCGCCCACCACCTGGTGACTTCCGCTGGCAAACCAGCAGGTCACCGGGCGGATCGGGGTTGTGAGACCCCACACGGTCGGGGTCGAGACGAACGCGGCCGAACCCGGCCCCGACAGGGGTTGGGGGCCGGGTCCGGCCGCAGGTGAGCGCCTACCTAGCGCTGGCTACTTGAGGGCGACGCCTCCGGAGTTGCGGTAGGCGATCGTCTTGTTGATCAGGTTGCCGCCGTCGGTCTCGGGCGTGGTCTGTTCGGACCATCCCGCGCCGAACAGCAGGGCTGCGACATGGGCATCGGCCACCTGGGTCATGTGCGAGAACAGCCAGTCCACCTTGTCGTCCTGGTAGTGGCTGGGCGTGTTGTTCTGCGTCATGTTTCCCACCGGGATCTGCCACAGCACCACCGGCTTGCCGACCGTCTCGGCCATCGTCTTGTAGAAGCTCAGGGCGGTGGCGGCCTTCTGGTCGGTCCAGAAGGTGTCCTTGCCCCCGTGCGCCGGCTGGGCGTACCAGCCCGCGTCCCGGTCGGAGATGTCGGTGACCAGGAAGTCGCCGGCGTTGGCGCCGAGGTCGACGTAGTCGCTCTGGCACTTCTTGATGTTGCTCTGCCAGTCGAAGCAGGACATGTGCAGGCCCACGCCGGCGTTCGGCGCGTACTTGCGGGTCATCGCGATCATGCACTGGGCCAGGCCGGAGGCGCTGTTCTCCTGGGAGCCGCAATCGGTCGGGTTCGCCGACCTCACCTGCGCCGGAACCTGGTGCAGATTGCCCAGCGATCGGGCGAAGCCCCAGAAGTCCGGCTCAAGGTCGATCAGGTCCTGCGACGTGCCGATCTTCTGCAGGAAGAACCGGTAGTCGTTCAGGTACTTGCCGAGCAGGTCGGCGTTGTTGATGACCTTGACCTCGTCCGGGCCTTCACTCAGGCCGGCCATACCTGCGACGTCGATCAAGGAGTACCAGTCCCAGACCATCCTCTGCGGGTGCGCCTTGCCCTGGTAGGTCGCCTTGGCTACGGAGTTCTCGCGCACGGTGATCTGAGTACCGGGTGCGGTGGTGGGGCCGGTCCAGCACCCCCACCAGTTCGACCATGCCGGATCGCAGCGCGCCGCCGTGTACGCGGCCGGCGTAGGTGCGGGCCGGCTGTGCACGTAGCTGTACTGCAGGTCGAACGGAGCGGCGGACATCGAGGCGTCGGACATCGAGCCGCCGACCAGCACCGTGCTGCTGCCCATGAAGGTCTTGGTCGAGCCGCCGCCACCGGTGGGCGACGCCTCGCCCGGGGTGCTACTGGCAGCCGATGAGGCCGATGAGGAGGCCGATGGGGTGGTAACGGGCTGCGTGGTTACCGCCGAAACCGTCGGCGTCGGCGAAGGGCCAGCCGCGGATGCGGGCGCCTTGATCGGGTTACACGCCGTGGCCACGCAGAGCGTCATGCCAATTCCGAGCAGGACCGCGGCGGGCCGCCGGGGACGCGGGGGCTGCGATGGTCGAGCTGTGGCATGGCGTGGTCGCGCGAACGTGCCGCTGGGGGCGGACAGGGGCATGAACTCTCCGTTGTCGTTTCTACGCGACCGCGAGGTCACGCGGGTCGAGCCCCCAGCTGTTTCGACCCTAATGACAACCTTTAGCGCATGTCTACATCGATGCCCGAGTTGTTACCACCTTGAGCTGATGTAGGTCAGAAGGCCAGGTCGTCCCAGGTGATGGTGATCGGGATGGGGTTGGTGATCTCGGGAGGGCCGCTGGCCTCGTCCTTCATGAAGGTGCCGAGGTGTTTGTAGAGCATGCTGGCGCGGTCGAGGGCGTAGCGTTCGATGCTGGTGACGCCGTCGTTGTCGAGCCTGGTGATCCAGTAGTGCGGGATACCCGCGCGGGCGTACTCGCCGAGCTTGTCGGTGGTGTCCTGAGTCTCCGAGCCGGGCGAGACGATCTCGATGACGAGCAGGGCGTGCTCGGCGCGGAGCCGTTCGCCGCGGTCGCGGTCGAGGCAGCGGTAGAGGATGACCTCGGGCCGGCGGTTGAGCAGTGGGATGTCGCGGAGCCGCAGGTCCACGTCGTTGTTGACCGTCAGGCAGCCGAACCGGCCTGACTTCACCGCGTCTCGGGCGTGTCGCTCCAGGAGGTTGGCCAGCCGCCGGCCGGCGGTCTGGTGGTCCGGGGTGGGGGCCTCGCAGAACACGACGTAGCCGTCGACGATCTCGATTGCCCGGGCGAGGTCCTCCGACAGCGCCTCGTATTCGGCGGCCGTCACGCGCGCGGGCTGCGGGCGCAGGTCATGCAGCCAGCTGTCCTCCGGCAGGGCCGTCGTCACCATCGCCTCCCGGCCAGGTTTGATCGCCGGACGTCCACGACGTCGGTGGACCGCGGTCCACTCGTCCCAGCGTAGATCCCAGGCGCACGGCCGCGTGCGCGCACCGCATCAGCGACACCGCCTCGCAGTGCCGCGCCCGTTCAGCCGGCCCTAGGCAGCGCCCACCCGGGCCGAGCCTGACGGCACCGCCGGCGATCACCACCAAGCGCTGTGACGTCCCGCACAGGAGCGCGGCTCAACCGACCTCCTTACCACGGAGTACTCGGCCACAGGCTGTGCCGCGCGAGCGCGCCTGCAGCTGTACTGGCACCGCTGGTCGACCGCCCCACCCCCACCGGAACTGGCAGCGCTGCTTGACCACGTAGGTCACTCTCACCCGCTGGCCGCCCCAACCTGACCAACCAGCGACTAGCCGGCGGCGCCGATCTGGCGGAAGTAGCGGGCGGTCGGCCGTGGGGAGAGCTGTAGGCCTTCGGGCCGTCCCCAGGCGCTGCCGGAGCTGGGTCTGCACGGCGGTACACCGGCCTCGGTCGAGGTGTGGGGAACCCAGGCACGGGTCGTCTTCGACGCGGACGTGGTGTTCCTGGCCCGGTTCCCGGCGGGCTGGCAGGTCAGCGCGGCGGGCTGCGAGCCGGCGCCCGACACCTACGACTGCACGGTGGAGGGATGACGGGTGCGTACGGTGTTCACCGCGACGCTGGTCGTGCTGCTGGCAGGGGTCGTCTACTTCTCCGTGCTGGGGTTGATGCACCGATGACCAGGACGCGGACGTTCGCCCGGGACAATGGGCTGACCCTGTTCTTCGGTCTGCTGTTCCTGCTCGCGCTGACCGGCCAGGCACTGACGGGACACACCGACTTCAACAACCGGCAGCAGGCCGACGGCGCACCGACGGTGTCGCTCGCCCACTACCTGACATCGTCGGCGTTCGCGGTCGACGTGGCCGAGAACTGGCAGTCCGAATACCTGCAGTTCTTCCTCTACATCTTCGTCACGGTGTGGCTGGTACAGCGCGGCTCCAACGAATCGAAGCAGCTCGACGAGCGGGGCACCGAGTCCGACGAACAGCAGCACGTCGGCGCACACGCTACCGACAGCTCGCCGGCCCCCGTCCGCGCCGGCGGGATACGCGCCATGCTGTACTCGCGCTCGCTGGGACTGACGATGGGCACGGTCTTCTTCCTGTCGTGGCTGGCCCAGTCGATCGCAGGCCGGGCCGCCTACAACGCCGACCAGCTCACCCAGCACGCCGACACCGTCAGCTGGATCGGCTACGTCACCTCCGCCGACTTCTGGAACCGGACCCTGCAGAACTGGCAGTCGGAGTTCCTCGCGGTCGCCTCGATGGCAGCCCTGTCCATCTACCTACGCCAACGCGGCTCACCGGAATCGAAACCCGTCGGGACCGGGCACGACGTCACCGGCGCCGAAGGATGACCGGGCAATCCCCGCCGCCGTCGGGCCTGACGCCGGGACGGGGTCTGGCCAGGTTGGACTACCGCGGCCTGCGAACGGTTGTCGCCCACAGCGGGCAGCGACTGCCGGCGGCGGTCAGTTCGGTCGGTGACCGGCACAAGCCGTGGCTGCTCGCCGCACTGCTGCTCGCCGGGTCGGGACGACGCCGAGCGGCGGTGCGCGGACTCGAAGCCCTCGCTCTGTCGACCATCTCCAGCACCTCGCGTTCGCGTTCGGTGAGTGCCCCAGTTGAACTGGCGGTGTCTGGAGACTGGTCACATTCACGACCCGTCGCGACGTCGGGCTCACACTTACATTCGTTCGGGGGCGGAGACACCGAGCAGCCCCAGCCCGTTCGCAAGGACTACCTTTGTCGCCTCGACCAGCAACAACCGGGCGCCGGCCAGCGGGGTCGGCTCCTCGTCGCCCTGCGGGAGCACCCGGCAGGCGTCGTAGAACCGGTGGTAGACCCCGGCCAGCTCCTCCAGATAGCGGGCCAGCCGGTGCGGCGCGCGCAGCGTGGCCGCCGACGTGACCACACCCGGGAACTCCCCCAACGCCCGCAGCAGGTCCCCCTCCCGCGGATGCTCGAGCAGCGCCACGTCGACCCCGTCGAGGAGCTCGCCCGACCCGCCGACCGAGGCGATCCCGAGAGCGGCGGCGTTGCGCAGCAATGAGCAGATCCGGGCGTGGGCGTACTGCACATAGAAGACCGGATTGTCGTTCGTCTGCCTGGCGATCAGGTCGAGGTCGAGGTCGAGGGACGAGTCCATCGATGACCGGACCAGCGAGTACCGCGCCGCGTCGGCCCCGACGACGTCAACGAGGTCCGCAAGCGTCAGGAAGTTCCCGGCCCGCTTGGACATCTTGACCGGCTGGCCAGCGCGCGACAGCGTCACCAGCTGGCCGATGAGCACGTCGAGAGTCTCGTCCGGGTTGTCCTCATAGCAGGCCGCGAGCGCCTTCAGTCGGCCGACATAACCGTGGTGGTCGGCTCCCAGCAGGTATACGAGCCGGTCAAAACCTCGACGCCTTTTGTCCCGGTAATAGGCCGCGTCGGCGCAGAAATAGGTCGGCTCGCCGTCCGACTTCACCAGCGGCCGGTCCTTGTCGTCGCCGAAGTCGGTGGTCCGCAGCCACACCGCACCCTCGGCGTCATAGACATGGCCATGCGAACGCAGATCCGTGACGGCGGCGTCAAGCTCGCCAGCCTCGTGCAGGCTTCGCTCGGACTTCCAGACGTCGAAACGCACGCCGAAGCCCGCGAGCGTCGACCTGATCTCCTCGAGCATCAGCGTGAGCCCGGCGCGCGTGCACACGGCGAGCGCCTCGGCGGCGTCGCCCGCGAGCAGGCCAGGGTTGTCGGCCAGGACCCGAGCGGCGATCTCGGCGACGTAGGCGCCCTGGTAACCGTCCGGCGGCGCCGGCTCGTCCTTCGCCGCCGCGAGAACCGAGGCGCCGAACCGCTGGGTCTGCACCCCGGAATCATTGACGTAGTACTCGGTGCCGACGTCGAAGCCGGCCGCGTCCAGAAGCCGGGCGAGCGCGTCCCCGACCGCCGCCCACCGGGTGGAGGCGAGCGTGACCGGGCCGGTCGGGTTCGCGGACACGAACTCGATGTTGACCCGCACGCCCCGGCGCCGCCCGGCCCGGCCATACGCGTCGCCGGCCCGCACGACCGTCCGGGCCAGCTCGCCGAGCGCCTCCGAGGCCAGTCTCACGTTGAGGAAACCGGGGCCGGCGACGTCGACATCGGCGACTCCCGGGTCTTTGCGCAGCCGCTCGGCCAGCAGCTCCGCGACCGCACGCGGCGGGCGCCGTGCCGCCTTGGCGAGCTGGAGCGCCACAGGCGAGGCGTAGTCACCATGCGCCGGGTTCTTTGGGCGCTCCACCGGGACCGTCGTGGGGACTGCGACGTCGATCGCCCCGTCCGCGACCGCGTCACGGACGGCCGACACGATCACGTCGGCCAGGTCGGCGGGAGTCATGTCGCGATGCTATCGGCGTGCCCCGGCTGTAGTATCGCCCTTTGGTCTCGGCATGATCATGTCGTCGGCCACGGGCGGCCGCGAATCACGTTCACGACCACGCAGCCTTCGGTAATGACCCTGCCATATCCGGGGTCACATGCGTTCGGGCGCCGTGATGCCGAGGAGAGAAAGACCGTGGTTGAGCGTGCGAGCGGTGAGCTGGCAGATGGCCAGGCGGTTGGAGCGGAGGGGCTCTTCGGCGTCGAGGACACGACAGGACTCGTAGAAAGTCGTGAAATCCCGGGCGAGCTCGTAGAGATAGCCAGCCAGTCGGTGTGGCTCGAGTGTCGTGCCGACCTCGGTCAGGGTGGCGCTGTAACCGTCGAGCTGGAGAGCCAGGGCCCGTTCCGCCGGCTCCAGGGCCAGGCTGGTGTCGACGGCCACCTCGGCGTCACCCGCCCGCCGCAGGATCGAGCGGATCCGGGTGTGGGCGTACTGCAGGTAGACGCCGGTGTTCCCGGTGAACGAGACCATGCGGTCGGGGTCGAAGACGTAGTCCTTGAGCCGGGACGTCGACAGGTCGGCGTACTTGACCGCCCCGATCCCGGCCAGCTCGGCGATCTGGTCGAGATCCGCGTCCGCCAGCTCCGGGTTCTTCTCCGCGACGACGGCCCGGCCCCGCCAGACCGCCTCGTCGAGCAGGTCCATCAGCCGGACGGTGCCGCCCGCCCTGGTCTTGAACGGCTTGCCATCCTTGCCGAGGACGGTGCCGAACGGCACATGCTCCGCTTCGACGGCGTCGGTGAGCCAGCCCATCCGGCGGGCCGCCTCGAAAATCATCTTGAAGTGCAGCGCCTGCCGGGAGTCGGTGACGTACAGCAGCCGGGTCGCCTTGAGGTCGTGAATGCGGTAGCGGATCGTCGCGAGATCCGTGGTGTCGTAGCCGTAACCGCCGTCGCTCTTGCGGACCATCAGCGGCACCGGGCTGCCGTCGGGGCCGGTGACCTCCGCCGAGAAGATCACCAGGGCGCCGTCGCTCTCCACCGCGAGGCCGGCACTGACCAGCTCGTCGATGGTCCCCGCCAGCATGGGGTTGTAGAACGACTCGCCGACCGAGTCGTCAGGGCGCAGCAACACCCCAAGGCGGTCGTAGATGACCCGGAAGGCCTTCTCGGACTCGGCGACGATCTCCTTCCATTTCGCCAGCGTGGCGGGGTCGCCGGACTGGAGGTCGACGACCCGCTGCCGGGACCGGTCGGCGAAGGCCGGGTCGGCGTCGAACTCCCGGCGCGCGGCCTTGTACAGCTCGTCCAGCGCCGACACGGCCGAGGTGTCGGCGGAAAGCTCGTCCTGATGCCAGGCGGCCGCGGAATGCTCGTCGAGATACTGGATCAGCATCCCGAACTGGGTGCCCCAGTCGCCGAGATGGTTCTGCCGGGTCACCTCCGCGCCCAGGAAGCCCAGCACCCGGGCAAGGCTGTCCCCGATGATCGTCGTCCGCAGGTGCCCGACGTGCATCTCCTTGGCGATGTTCGGCCCGGAGTAGTCGATCACGGTGCGCTGCCCGTCCCCCGGCAGGCCAACACCCAGGCGGGAGCTCCCCAGCCGCGCCGCCACCTGTCCCCAGACGGCGGCGTCGGGAATCCTGATGTTCAGGAAGCCGGGGCCGGACACCTCGACCGCGGCGATCGGCCCGTCGGCGAGGGCTGCGACCAGCTCGGCGGCGAGGTCGGCGGGCCGGACCCGCGCCCGTTTGGCGAGCGCCAGCGCCGCGTTGGCCTGGAAGTCAGCATGCTCCGACCGGCGCACCACGGGGTCCGCTCCCCCGAGCTCGGGGCGCGCTCGGCCGATCGCACCGGACACGGCGTCGGCGACCTGACCCAGCAGCGGCTGCACCTCGTGGTTGCTCACGCAAACCATCCTTCCTTCGTCACTGTCCATTCTTCCAGGCAGGTCCACCCGTCAACGGCGGCGACGACGCGGACCGCCCCGAACGGACCTAGCCGGCGCGGGCTGGGCCGGCCGCTCATCCCAGGAGGGCGTCGAGCGTGACGAAGCCGTAGCCGCGGTCGCGCAGGGCCCCGATGAGGGCGGGCAGCGCGTCGGCGTCGAGCGTCGAGTGGTCCTGCGGGTGCGAGCCCAGGTGCATGAGCACGATCTCGCCGGGCACCAGGGCATCCAGGACTCGGGACTGGACGGACGCGGCGCTGCGGCCGCCGGACGTGCCCTGCCAGCCGAGGGTGTCGACCGTCCACCGGACGGTCACGTAGCCGAGCGCGTTCACCGCGGCGATGTCGTGCGCGTTCCGGTCGCCGAACGGGAACCGGAAGAAGGGCCGTGGGTCCTTGCCGCCGGCCGACAGGATGTCGCGCTCGGCGCCCAGCACCTCGCCGCGCAGCGCGGCGTCGTCGAGCCTGGTGAAGTACGGGTGGGTCGACGAGTGGTTGCCCATCCGCCCGCCGGACGCCGCGATGTCCCGCACCTTCGACGGGTAGCTGTCCGCGAACTGGCCGGTGAGGAAGAACGTCCCCGCGACGTGCTCCCGCGCCAGCGTCGCGAGGATCGGGGCGACGCCGTCCGCGTTGGCGCCCGCGTCGAAGGTCAGGGCGACGATCTTGCGGCTGGTCGGGATCCGCTCCCAGTCCTTCCCGAACACCCCCGCCGGCAGCCCGGTCCCGGGCGTCGGCGGAGGCGGCCCGATGGTGCCCGGCCGCGGCCACGGCGTCGGCGGTGGTGGTCCGGCCGACGTGGCTGGCACGGCGGTCGGACGATCCGTCGGCGCCGCGGAGGGGCTGAACACCGACCTGCCGAGCGCCGAGCTCAGGCTCGCCGCCTCACTCGCCCCGGTGGCCGCCCGCGTCGCCGCCGCGGGCCCGGGTCCGGTGGTGCGGCTGGGAACTGGCGGCTTGGCAGGCGCCCCACCGCTGCAGGCGGCGAGCGCTACGAACAGGCACACCGGCACACCCCAGGCGACCGCGCGGCGTCGACGCGTCATGGTGGGTCTGACGTCCCCCAGACCCGAGCGGTTGTCCAGCGGCGGGCCAGGTGCTCAGGGCCGGGTAGGAGACCACCATGACCGGTCAACCACGAGCAGACGGCACGCCGGCGCGCATCAGGCTCTCCCGTGCGGCGGGCTGGCGCATGCCCGCGGGCGCGGTCAAGGTCGACCGCACGACCTCCTGGGGGAATCCCTTCGACCATCGCGGCCCCGGCCGCGACCGTGCCGTCGCCATCCACGAGTACACCGCCTGGCTCGACGGCGAGGGCCCCGACGAGCTCCTCGCCGGCCATCGTGTCGTCTCCCGCTCCTGGGTCCTGGCGCACCTCGACGAGCTCGCCGGTCACCGGCTCGCCTGCTGGTGCCCCCTCGACGGCCCCTGCCACGCCGACGTGCTCGCCGCCCGCGTCCGCCGCGAAACCCACCCGGCCGCCGGGGCCCGCCGCTGATCAGACTTCCCGCCGGCAGCACGCTCCCGGTGGCACGCGTCACGGAATGTGGCCGCTCGCGCTCGGAGCTGGCCTGGCCTCGCGAAACTGCGTCTCGCTGCTCACACACAGGACGCCGGACTCTCAACAGCGGCGCTCCCCGGGGCAAGAGCAGTAGGCCCGCCGCCGACCAGCCGGCAGTCGCTTCGACGTCAAGGCAGGAGGCGGAGCCGTCCGGAACGCGGCATATGGTGCCCTCGACCTGCGTTTCGCGGCCCGACGGGCTTTGGCCGCCGCCCGTCGGGCGCTGGAGTGCAGGTGCGGATGGGCCGAGACACGCCGAAGTCGGGCGAACACGTCCCGGCCCCGTCCGGCCGGATAATGCGGGGCCGGCGCGGTCGCGATCCGGCCGGTGCTCACGCCCGGTGCACAAGCGGACGCGTCGCCCGATGGGCGGAACATGCCCCGACGGGCGGGAGCTGGCGGCAGACGTGCGACGGCAGACGTGCGACGGTGAGGTCGCGACGATGGAGGTGACGTACCCGGTGACGGTGACCGACGCGGGCGGCCGCGGTGGCGCGCTGCCGAACGGCACGCCGCCGAACGGTACGCGTCTGCCCCGTCCGGACGGACCGGCCGACCAGGCCGCCAAGCTGGCCGGTCCGGCCGCCGGCGCCGCGGCGCCGGTCAGCCCGCCGGTCGGGCGGGTGATGGGCACGGAGGAGGCGACGCCGCTGCTCTTCCACGTCGCGCTGAACGAGGGCAGCTACCTGCAGCTGGACGACGTCGTCGTCACCGTCCGCACCGTCCCCGGGGTTGGCCCGGTGATGACGGCTGGCGTGGTCACGCAGGTCGAGGCGCGGCACGAGGGCGCGAGCTTCGACTCGGACGTGTTCCTGATCGCCGAAGGGGTGCTGCCCGCCCAGGTGCAGGAGATCGCCGAGGTGACGACGACCCGCCTGGAACCGGAGATCTACGTTCCGCCCCGCCCCGGCGAGCTGGTCCGGCGCGCCACCGGCGACGAGCGGGCGACCGCGCTCTACTTCGACCAGATGGACCGCCGCGTCCCGGTCGGCCTCGGCCGCGACGGCACGCCGATCTACGTCAACCTCGAGTTCCTGGACGGCACCCGCGGCGCGCACGTCTCCATCAGCGGCATCTCCGGCGTCGCGACGAAGACCAGCTTCGCGCTGTTCCTGCTGTACTCGGTCTTCCGCTGCGGCGTCCTCGGCCGGGCGGCGGTGAACGCGAAGGCCCTGGTGTTCTCGGTGAAGGGCGAGGACCTGCTGTTCCTCGACCGCCCGAACACCCGGCTGACCGACGAGGTCCGCGAGGTCTACGGCCGCCTCGGGCTGCCGGCCGAACCGTTCGCCTCCGCCGGCTTCTACGCCCCGCCGCTGCCGGGCGACACCACCGGCCGCCCGCATGTGGCGGCGCGGACGTCCGGGGTGAGCGCGTTCTGGTGGACGCCACGCGAGTTCTGCGCGCAGGAGCTGTTCCCCTACGTCTTCGCCGACGCCGAGGACGACCGCCAGCAGTACACGATGGTCGTCCACCAGGTCACCAACCGGCTGCGCCTCGACGCGGTCCCGTTCGGCACGGACGGCGCCGTCAAGATCGAAGGCCAGGTCATCAAGACCTACGACGAGCTCGTCGACTTCGTCATCGACCGGGTGAACGACGAGGGCGCGCGGGCCCAGTGGGCCGGCCCGGCCACCGGCGCGGGCACGGTGAACGCGTTCGTGCGCCGGCTGCGCTCGTCGCTGCGGGCGCTGCGGCCGCTGATCCGGGCTGATCTGCCGGACGCCGGCGACCGCCAGGTCAGCACGGCCGGCCACCAGGTGACCGTCGTCGACCTGCACAACCTGCCGGAGCGGGCGCAGCGGTTCGTCGTCGGCGTGGTGCTCGCAGCGGAGATGCGGCGCAAGGAGGAGGCCGGTCCCGGCGGGCTGCTGTTCACGATGCTCGACGAGCTGAACAAGTACGCCCCGCGCGACGGGACGAGCCCGATCAAGGAGGTGCTGCTCGACATCGCGGAACGCGGCCGGTCGCTGGGCATCATCCTGGTCGGCGCACAGCAGACGGCGAGCGAGGTGGAGCGGCGGATCATCGCGAACAGCGCGATCCGGATCGTCGGCCGGCTCGACCCGGCCGAGGCGTCCCGGCCGGAGTACGGTTTCCTGCCGCCCAGCCAGCGGGCGCGGGCGACGCTGGCGAAGCCGGGCACGATGTTCGTCACCCAGCCCGAGATCCCCGTCCCGTTGGCCGTCACGTTCCCGTTCCCCGCCTGGGCGACCAGACCGTCCGAGGCCGGCGACGACGGTGCTCCGACGGTTACGGGGCCGGCGCCCGGCGTCGGCGGACCGGCGGTGCCCGCGCCGGCGCGCCCAGACCCGTTCAGCCTGCTGCCCGACCCCGACGACGACCCGCCACCGTTCTGACCAACGGCATCACCGAACCCCCGCCGACCGCCCCCGCCGACCGCCGTCGCCGCCGTTCCGTTCGCCCGCGGTGGACATGCCAGGCGTCCGGCCGCGCCACGAAGGACGGCTCACGATGAGGTTCCTGCACACGTCCGACTGGCACATCGGCAAGTCGCTCAAGGGCCGCAGCCGCCTCGACGACCAGGAGGCCGTGCTGCGCGAGGTCGTCGGCATCGCCCGCGCCCACGAGGTCGACGCGGTCCTGGTCGCGGGCGACGTGTACGACTCGGCGGCGCCGTCGGCGGAGGCCCAGCGGCTGGCGATCCAGACGCTGCTCGGGTTCCGCGGCACGGGCGCCGAGGTCGTCGTCATCGCCGGCAACCATGATCACCCGCGCTCGTTCGAGGCGTACCGGCCGTTGATGCGCGCCGCGGGGATCACGATGGCCGGCACGGCACGCCGGGCTGACAAAGGCGGCGTCGTCGCCTTCACGGCGCGCGGCACCGGCGAACCGGTGCGCGTCGCCCTGCTGCCGTTCCTGTCGCAGCGCTTCGCGGTGCGCGCCGCCGAGCTGGTCACCCAGACCCCCGCGGAGAACGCGGCGAAGTACGACCAGACGGTGCGCGACGTGCTCGCCGCGCTGGCCCGCGGCTTCGACGACGACGCCGTCAACCTGGTGCTCGCGCACCTCACGGTAACCGGCGGCCGGTTCGGCGGCGGCGAGCGGCTCGCACAGTCGATCTTCGACTACTACGTGCCGGCGACGGCGTTCCCCGCGGACGCGCACTACGTCGCGCTCGGCCACCTGCACCGCCGGCAGACGCTGCCGGCGCCCTGCCCGGTCGAGTACTGCGGCTCGCCGCTCGCGGTCGACTTCGGCGAACAGGACTACACGCCGGTGGTCCGCGTCGTCGACGCGGCGCCGGGCGTCCCGGCCAGGGGTGTCGACATCCCGGTGACGGCGGGGCGGCGGCTGCGGACGGTGCGCGGCACCGTGGCGGAGCTGGCCGACACGGCGGCCGACTACGGGGACGCGCTGCTGCGGGTGTGGGTGCGCGAGCCGGCGCGCGCCGGGCTGCGCGAGCAGGTCCTGGAGCTGTTGCCGAACGCGCTCGAGGTGCGCATCGACCCGGAGTTCGCGGCCGCGGTGGCCGGCTCGCGGCCGAGCCGGCCGGCGGACGGGCAGCGCGCCCCGGCGGACCTCTTTCACGAGTACCTCGGCGCCGAGAACATCGCCGACGACCGTGTCGAGGCGCTCTTCGCCGCGTTGCACGACGAAATTGTCGGAGCCGACAGGGATGGTTAGGCGATCGGCGCCCGCCAGGTCCGCCCAGGTCTGGGCGTCCGTGCCAGCGCGTGGGCCGGCGCTGGGGCCGCCGTCTGGGCCGGCGCTGGGGCCGGCACGTCGGCCGGGTTCCAGTGGCGGGCGGGCGATCGTGGATTGGAGGAGTTGATGCGGCCGGTACTGCTGGAGATGGCCGGTTTCGGCTCGTTCCGGGACGAGGCGACGGTCGACTTCACCGACGCCGACTACTTCGCGCTCGTCGGGCCTACCGGGTCGGGCAAGTCGACGGTCATCGACGCGATGACGTTCGCCCTCTACGGCTCGGTGCCTCGGTGGAACGACCGGCGGACGGTGTCGTTGGCGCTCGCCCCCACGGTGGCGCGCGGAACCGTCCGGCTCGTGTTCGACGCCGCCGGCTCCCGCTACGTCGCCGCCAGAGAGCTCCGCCGGGCGGCCAGCGGCGGGGTGACGGTCCGAAACGCCCGGTTGGAGAGGCTCGCCGACCCGACCGGGCTCGGCGCTCCCGGCGAGCAGACGGAGGTCGTCGCGGCGGACTCCGAGGTCAGCAGGACCGTCGAGACGCTGCTCGGCCTGAGCTTCGAGCACTTCTGCTCCTGCGTCGTGCTCCCCCAGGGCGACTTCGCCGAGTTCCTGCACGCCAAGCCGGCCGACCGGCAGAAGATCCTCACCAACCTGCTCGGCCTCGGCGTCTACGACGAGATCCGCGCCGCCGCGAACGACCAGGCGAAGGCCAGCGAGCACGCCGCCGAGGCGCTGGCGAACCAGCTCGCCGGCTACGAGGATGCGACCCGGGAGGCCGAGCAGGCCGCCGCCGCGCGGGTGGACGCCCTGGTCGCGGTGTCCGCCCAGGTCGACACGGCCCTGACGGACATCGCCGCCCGGGCCGCCGCGGCCCGCGAGAGCGAAGCCGTCCTGGCTCGCGTGCGCGCCGAGCACGAGCTGCTGACCGCCGTCCGCACGCCGCCCGATGTGGTCACGCTGGCGGCCAGGCTGGCGGCCACCGAGCAGGCCGCCGTCGACGCGGCGCACCGGCGGCGAGCGGCCGAGCGCTCCGACAGCGAGGCCCGCGCCGCGCTCGCCGGCGCCCCCGAGCGGGCACCGCTGGCGCAAGCCCGCCGTGACCACGGCGAGCTGGCCGAGAAGCTGGCCGTCAGGCCAGGCGCCGAGGCCACCCACACCGCCGCGCGGACTGTCCTGGCGGGGCTGGCCGTCGCCGTCGCCGAGACCCGGGCCGCGCGCGGGGCCAGCGCCACCGCCCGCGACGAGGCGGCCCGCGCCGCCCAGGCAGCGGCCGAGGAGGTGAACCGGCTGCGTGACGAGCGCGACCGGCTCGCCGCCGTCCGCACCCCACCCGAGGTCGTCGAGCTGGCGGGCAGGTTGCGAGCCGCCAGGCAGGTGTCGAGCGCGGCCGCCAGGCGGCGGGACGACGCGGAGCGGGCCGACACTCAGGCACGGGCGGCCGTGGCGTCAGCACCCACCCGATCGATGCTGGAACGGGCCCGCGACGGGCATGCCGAACTCGCCCAGCTCGCGCCGGCGAAGGCCGCCGCCGAGGGCGCGCACGCGTCCGCGCGCACGGCGCTGGCGGCGGCCGTCGCCGCGGTCGAGGCCGCCCGGCGCCGCCGCGACGACGCGGCCGCCGCCGCGGAGCACGCACGGACGGCGGACCTGGCGGCGGCGCTGCGCCCGCATCTCGTCGCGGGCGAGCCGTGCCCCGTCTGCGAGCAGGCCGTCGTCACCGTGCCGGCCACCGGCCACCCGGCGACGGCCCTGGCCGCGGCCAGGGCCGCCCTCGACGCGGCGGCGCAAGACCTGGCCGCCCGGGAGCGGGACTCCACCGAGGCAGGGCAGGCGGAGTACCGGGCCCGGCTCGACCTGCGCCGGCTGGCCGAGCGCGAGGACGAGGCCCGCCGGGCGCTGGCCGGCGCGCCGGACGAGGCCGGCGTCGCCGTGCGGCTCGCCGAGCTGACCGCGCGGGAGCAGGCCGCGGCCAAGGCCGCACGCGAACTGGTCGCCGCACGCCGAGACGCCCAGGCGGCGGACCGCGCCGCCGCCGCGCTCGCGGCGGCCGGCTCCCGGGCACGGGCCCACCTCGCCGAGATCCGCGACCCGCTGGTGGCGCTGGGCGCCCCCGCCTTCGTCGACGATCGCGCCGACGACGACGCAGCCGACCACCCGGCTGACGGCCACACGAACGGCGACTACTCGGACGACATCCGCGGGAACGGCGGTCACGGCGGCACGGCCGTCGGCCTGTCAGGTCACCGCCGCCTGGCGGCGACCGGCGTCACGACCGGGCTGGGTGTCGACCTTGCCGCCAGCTGGGCCCGGCTGGTCGGCTGGGCTGGAGAGCTGGCGGCCGAGCGGTCCACCCGGCTCGGCGCCGCCGCAGCCACTGACGCCGCCGCCCGGGAGGCGCTGACCGGCGCCGAGGCGGCCCTCACCCAGGCCACGGCCGCGGCGGAGCGGGCCGAGCATGACCACGTCGCCGCGCTGCACGACGAACGCACCGCCGCGGGCCGGCTGGAGACGCTGGACACCAGGATCGCCCAGCTGCGCACGCTGCTCGCGGCCGCCCCGCCGCCCGACGAGGTGACGGCGGCGCTCGCCGAGCTCGACCGGCTCGCCCAGGTCGCGCGCGCCGCCGACCAGCGGCTGCGCACCGCCCGAGCTGACGCCGACGCCGCCGACGCCGCGCAGCGCGCCGCCCGGGACGCGTTGCGCGCCGCCCAGACGGTGCTCGCCCGGGCGCGGGACACGGTCGTCGCGCTCGGCGCGCCGGTACTCGCCGGCCACGACCTGCGTGCGGACTGGGAGACGCTGACAGGCTGGGCATCGGCCGAGGCCGAAACGCGGGCGGGGCGGCTGCCCGCCCTCGGCGAAGCGGTGGCTGATGCGGGGAACGCCTGGGAAACGGCCGCACGCGAGCTCGCCGGCCTGCTCACGGCGCACGGCATGACGCCGCCGGCGGACCTTACGGCCGTCACCGACGGCGCGGCGCGGGCGGTCGCGACGACGCTGGAACGAGCGCGGGCGCTGGCCGACCGGATCGCCGAACGCCGGGCCGAGGCGGCGGGCGTCCAGGCGGAGCTGGCCCGGGCGAAGGAACACCAGCAGGTCGCCCACCAGCTCGGGACGCTGCTGCGCTCGAACGGGTTCCAGCGCTGGCTCGTCGCCGCGGCGCTCGACACGCTGGTCGCCGACGCGTCGGTGACGCTGACCGAGCTGTCGGGCGGGCAGTTCGAGCTGACCCACGAGAGCGGTGAGTTCATCGTCGTCGACCACGCCGACGCCGACTCCCGCCGCCCGGTGCGCACCCTGTCCGGCGGGGAGACGTTCCAGGCGAGCCTGGCGCTGGCGCTGGCGCTGTCCGCGCAGCTCACGACGATGGCGGCGGACGGTGCTGTCCGGCTCGACTCGATCTTCCTGGACGAGGGCTTCGGCACGCTCGACGACGCGACGCTCGACATCGTCGCGACGACGTTGGAGAACCTGGCCAGCGGGACTGCCGCCAGCGGGACTGCCGCCAGCGAGGAAACCGCCGCAGCCGGCGGCGGCCGGATGGTCGGCATCGTCACCCACGTCCGCGCGCTGGCCGAACGGGTTCCCGTCCGCTTCGCGGTCAGCCGCGACCAGCGCACCTCGACCGTCACCCGGGAGAACGCGTGACCACCACAGCGAGCCCGGCCGCCGCGGGCAGGACGTCGTTCCCGGCGCGCGGCGGCATGCGGTTCAGCGTCGACGCGTGGGACCCGAGCTACGGCACCAGCGTGGTCGGGGACGATCTCGCCGACTCCAGCGCCCGCGTCGAGCTGAACATCGAGGTCCCGGCGGCGTCGTGGCGGCCCAGAGCAGTCCCCGGGGCCAGGTCGCGAACCGTCGCCGCGCCCTCCGCGGTGCTGTTCGTGGACGGCGTGCGCCGGGTCGAGGCGCGGGCCTGGATCCACGACCCCGCACCGGACGGCAGCCAGGCGACCTCCGCCTCGCCCGCCATCTGCGCGTCCTACGCGGGCGGCGTCGTCTGCTGCTGCGCGCAGGGCGCCCACCTGCTCGGCGCCCACGTCCGCCGCGGGCTGTTCACGGCCGCCAGCCATGCCAACGACCTCGCCACCGGCGGCGGCCGGTACCGCGTCCGGACGGCGAAGGACGGCCCCGACGGCCCGACCTTGGCCCTGCAGCAGGAGCTGCTGGAGCTGGAGATGCGGACCGCCGCCAAGGCCCGCGGCACCCATGAGCTGGTCCAGACCATCGACGATGACGACGAACCGTTCGCCGGCGTCGTCGAGCACGCGCTGGACGACGACCACCGCGGCTGGCCGCGGGCCGGCAACGGGGCTGGCAACGGGGCCGGCGGGGGTAGCGGGCCGGCCGGCGATCTGATCGTCGTCGACGGACCGCTGCGCGGCCGCACCCGCCTGCCCCGGACGCTGGGCTTCGTCAAGACCCACCATTCCCAGTACCTGCCCGCGGCGCAGCACGCCGTCGTCGGCGCCCTCGGCCCGGCGGAACGCTCCCCGGTGTTCCTCCTGAACAACCGCCGGGACGCCAGCTGGGACCGGTTCAGCTGGTATCTGCGGCTCCCCAGCCGTCCGGGTGCGCCGTGGGCCGGCGTCGCCCGCGTCGAGTGCCGTGCCGACCTGTCCCCGGACGAGGCGGTCGCGCTCGCCGATCTGAGCCAGACGGTGCTCCCCCGGTTCGCCTCCCAGGAGTTCAAGGAGGGCCGCGCTCCGCAGAATCTCTACCCCATCGCCGGCCTGGAACGAGCACTGCGCCGCCGCCTCGGCGACGCCCAGCTCCTCTACCGCTCCCTGCGCAGCGCCGCCGTCCAGTAGCCAGGACCGAGGCTCAGATCTTGGTCCGGCGGTAGTAGCGCAGGGCGCCGTCGTGGAGCGGGATCGGGGAGGTGGCGATCGCGCTGCGGCGGTCGAGCGAGTAGGCGACGGGCACCCGGTCGGCGATCTCGGCACGGGCCTCGAACAGGATGCGGGTCACCTCCTCGACCAGCCCCGGGTCGGTGTCGGCACGGGTGACGAGCAGGTCGGGCACGGCGACCGTCGACGTGTCCGCGTCCTCGCCGGTCAGCTGGTAGCTGCCGGCGACGATGATGCCGGCCCGGTATGCCGGGTCCCAGCGGGTGTGCATACCGGCCGCCAGCTCGCCGAGCGGGACGAGCCGGACCGGGGTGTCCCGCGCCAGCTCGGTGATGCCGGCCGTCGGCAACCCGCCCGACCAGAAGAACGCGTCGATGTCGCCACGCTGCAGCGCGGCGACGGACTCGTTGATACCGAGCCGGCTGACGCTCAGCGCCGCCGGGTTGACCCCGGCGACGCCGAGCATCCGCTCGGCGATCAGCTCGGTGCCCGAGCCGTCCGAGCCGACCGAGACCCGCCGGCCGACGAGGTCGGTGATGGAGCGGATCGGGGCGTCCGCGCGGACCACCAGATGCAGGTAGTCGTCGTAGATCCGGGCGAGCGCGCGGACCGGCACCCGCCCGGTGAACGGCGCGCGTCCGTCCACGGCGGCGGAGGCCGCGTCGGCGGCCGTGAAAGCGAAGACGTTCGCCGAGCGGGCGACCTGGCGCACGTTGTCGACCGAGGCGGTGGTGGCCATCGCCTGGGCCTGCACGCCGTCGAGACGGCGGTTCACCGCCGCGGCGAGCTCCACGCCGTAGGTGTAGTAGATGCCCTTGGTTCCGCCGGTGAGGATCATGATGGTGCCGTGCCGGTACTGGCGGTCCTGCTCGTCGCGCGCGACCTTCGTCACGGTGACGGCGACGACGGCGAGCACCGCCGTCGCGGCGGACACGAGGGCAAGCACGCGCCGGCGGGTCAGCCAGCCGCGCACCACGCGCCCCACTCGTAGCCGCCGCATTACCGCCCGACCCTACCGAGACAGCGTGCTGGACGGGCCTGCGGTGGCGATGCCTGGCCGCGGCCGCCGCTCGACTCCCGTATCACCGCGGCGGGGAGACGGCAGCGAGCCAGAAGCGTCAGGACGCCGACACCTTCGCGGGGGGTGTCCTGGCTTCCAGGGCGACGATGGGTCGGCGAGGAATTCGCAGCGTCACAATCAGGCCGGTCGGTTCGGCCAGTGCGACCGCCAGCGCGCCGCCGGAGGTGCCCAGCAGGGCGATGGCGATGCTCAACCCCAGGCCGGAGCCACCCACGTTGACGTTGCGGGGGCTGCGCCAGAACCGCCTGCCGACGGCGGCCAGCTCCTCCGGCGGAACGCCTGGGCCTTCGTCGCGCACGACGACGCGGACCGCGTCGGCGTCCCGGAGCACCGTCACCTCGACGGTGGAGCCGGCCGGAGAGAACTTGATCGCGTTGTCGACGACCGCGTCGAGGGCGCTGCCGAGGGCCGTGCGGTCGGCGTACCCCGTGGCTTCGGACAGCCCCGCCTGGGTGAGGGCGATCTGCCGTGCGGCCGCGACCGGCCGCCAGGCCGAGAGCCGCTCGCGGGCGACCGTGGCGACGTCGAACAGGGCGGGACGGATCGCCGCGTGCTCGGCCTGGGCGAGCGCGAGCAGCTCGTCGAGCACCTCCGTCAGCCGCCGCCCCTCGGTCCTCGTCTCCTCCAGCTCGTCGAGCCACTCCGGTGGCAGGCCGAGCCCGATGTTCTCGATCCGCAGCAGCAGCGCGGACAGCGGGTTGCGCAGCTGATGGGAGGCGTCCGCGACGAACGCCCGTTGCTGGGAGATGACCTCCTGCACGTGATCGGCCATCTCGTTGAACGCGCTGGCGAGCCGGCGCAGCTCCGGCGGCCCCACCCGCTCGGAGACCCGGGTGGACAGCTGACCGGTGGCGATCGCGTGGGTGACCGCGTCCAGGCTGTCGATCGGCGCGAGCAGCCATCTGGTCAGCCGCAGCGCCACCGCGACGCACAGCAGCAGCGCGGCGAGCTCACCAAGGCCGAGTAGCAGCCATCGGCGCAGCACCTGGCCGCGGAGCCGATCGGTGGGTGAGACGGTGAGCGCCGCCCCGATCACGTCACCGCCGGAGAGCACCGGCTCGGCGATCACGAGCGGCCGGTTCTGCCAGGGCCAGATCTGCCCCGGGTTCTCCCCCGCCCGGCCGCGCAGCGCCGCGTCCAGCTGCGCCCGCACGCGGGAGTCGGGGGTGATCGGCGGGCGCCGCGAGGCCGCACGGACCGTGGCGGTGCGGTCGTAGACGACGGCCTCGACGCCGTACACCTGGTCGTAGCGAACCAGCTCGTCGATCAGCGCACGGGTGCCGTCGGGGCCGGGATTCTGGCCGGCCACGCCGGCGAACCGGGTGGTGTCGCCAAGCCGGTCCAGGAACATCGCCTGCTGGCGCCCCTCGGCGACGCTGCGGGCGAGCGGGACACCGAGCACCACGAGCGCCGCGGTCATCAGCGACAGCAGGATCACCAACAGCCGGGCGCGCAAGGACGATCAGGCCCGCCGACGCCGTTTGACGATGGCCGCGGCCGCAAGCTCCGGCAGGCCCGCGCCCTGCTCGCCGACGCCGGTCGCGGCAGCGACGCCGGTCGCGGCAGCGACGCCGGTCGCGGCAGCGACGCCGGTCGCGGCAGCGACGCCGGTCGCGGAGCCAGTACCGGTCGCCGCCGTGACACCGGCGTGCGTGGGCTCGGCCGGAGCCGGAGCCGGAGCGCCCGCCAGCGCCAGCCGGTAGCCGACGCCGCGCACCGTCTGCACGACGAACGAGTCACCGAGCTTCGCCCGCAGCGAGGCGACGTGCACCTCGAGGGTCCGCGACGCCGACTGCACCGACGAACCCCAGACCTCGCTGATCAGCTGCTCGCGCCGGAACACCACGCCGGGCGCCCTGGCGAGCTCGGCGAGCAGGTCGAACTCCTTGCGGGTCAGGACGATCGGCCGCCCGTCGCTGGCCGTGACCTCACGGCTGTCGAGATGGATGCGCAGGCCGCGGGTCTCGACCACTCGGCCCACCTCCGCCGCCCTGGCGCCATCCGCGGCGCCGCCGCCAGCGCCGGGGCCCTGGCGGACCGGCGCGGCCGAGCTGCCCGAGCCAGCACCCTCCGGCCGCGCGGCCATCCCGCTGGCCTGGCCGGATGTGTCGAGGTCGACGGGGGTGAGCGGGTCGGGCCGGGAGCGACGCACCACCGCGTGGATGCGGGCGATCAGCTCGCGCAGGTCGTAAGGCTTGACTATGTAGTCGTCCGCGCCCAGGTACAGCCCGTGGATCCGCGCGGACAGCTCGGTCCGGGCGGTCACCATGATGATGGGAATGTTGGACACCTTGCGGATCCGGCCGCACACGTCGAACCCGTCGCGGTCGGGCAGGCCGAGGTCGAGCAGCACCAGGTCGGGCCGCGTGTGCATGAGGTCCATGGCCCGCGCGGCCGTGCGGGCGCGGACGATGTCGAAGCCGTGCCGCCCCAGCACGCTGGACAGCGCGGCCGCGACGCGGTCGTCGTCCTCAACGATCAACAGCCGCATGGGGCACTCCCGTCCGGCGAAGCCACGCGTGCTCACGCGCGGCCCACCCGTCTGGCCTCACCGCCGCGGCCGGCCCTTCTTCGCGCCGCCCGTCTGACCCGACAAGGTAGCACTCCCGCCCGCCACGTTCGCCCGCCACGATCATTCAGATCACCGCGGTGCGGCGCCGGATTCAGTCTGGCCCATGGATATTCGCGGGCAGGATTGCGGGGGCGGCTCAGCCGGCGGGGGCCGGCAACGTCTCGTCCACGGACCGGCGCCCGGCGGCGCGTCGACGCGCCGCCTGCTCGCGCGGCGGATCGTCCGCCGGTCGGGTACGGACCGTGCCGGACAGGAAGGCCGCCACCAGGCAGAGGAAGGCCGCTGCGTACCAGGCGGCCGTGTAGGTCCCGGTGGCGCTGCGTACCCAGCCCGCAGCCGCCGCGGCGGCTGCGGCGCCGAGCTGGTGGGACGCGAAGACCCAGCCGAACACCACCGGCGCGCGCTCGGGCCCGAACACGGAACGGCACAGCGAGATCGTCGGTGGCACCGTCGCCACCCAGTCCAGTCCGTACACGACGATGAAGGCGATCATACTGGGGTGCGGCTTGGACGAGAGCAGCAGCGGCAGGCCCGCCAGCCCGAGCCCGCGCAGCGCGTAGTAGGTGACCAGCAGGTATCGGCTGTCGAACCGGTCGGTCAGCCAGCCGGACGCCACCGTTCCGACGATGTCGAAGATCCCGACAACGGCCAGGAGTCCGGCCGCGGCGACCTCCGGCATACCGTGATCATGGGCGGCGGGAACGAAATGCGTACCGATGAGCCCGTTGGTGCTCACGCCGCAGATGAAGAACCCGCCAGCGAGCGCCCAGAAGGCCCGACTCCTGGCCGCCTCGGCGAGGCCGGTCAGCGCCGCGGCCGCCGCACGCGACGCCTCGCGCCGCCCAGAGCCGTCAGACCGGCCGGTCTGGCCGGACCGGCCACGCGGCTCCTGGATGTCCGCCGGAGCGACGGCGCCGTCAGGCGGTGCGAGTGGACGGGTGGCGAGCGCCGAAGGGCCCGGTTCAGGCGCGCCGTAGGGTCGCAGTCCGACGTCGCTCGGACGGTCGCGAATACCCAGGATCGCGAGCGGCACCACCGCCGCCGCCGCGATCGTCACCATGAGCGACGCGGTCCGCCACCCGTGCCGGTCGACCACCACCGCGAGCACCGGCAGGAAGATCAGCTGGCCGGTCGCTCCGCCCGCGGTGAGCACGCCCACCACCAGACCGCGGTGTCGCTCGAACCACCGGCCGGCGATCGTCGCGGCGAACACGAGCGCCATCGACCCGGTACCCAGCCCCACCAGGACGCCCCAGCAGGCGACGAGCTGCCAGGTGGCGGTCATGAACACCGTCAGCCCACTGCCCGCCGCCACCAGCAGGAGCGCCGCGGCGACGACCCGCGCGATCCCGAACCGCTCCATCAGCGCCGCCGCGAACGGCGCGGTGAGGCCGTAGAGGACCAGGTTGACCGACACGGCCGAGGAGATCGTGGCCCGTGACCAGCCGAACTCCTCCTGGAGCGGCACGATGAACACGCTTGGTACCGCCCGAAATCCAGCAGCGCCGACCAAGGCGACGAACGCGACGCTCGCCACGATCCAGGCGCGATGCGGCCACGGCACCCGTGGTGACCGCCCGCGCGCCGTCCGGGTGGCTCGCTCGTCGACCGTCAGCTCCTGGGAATCTCGGGCGGGTGAGGTCACATATCCAGCATGCAGCACGCACTGGACGCCCGACGAGATCGCAATGTCAACCGGCCCACGTCTGGGGTCCCCCCGGCCACCAGCCCGGCGTGCCGCGATGGCGATCGCGGCACGCGCTCGCGATGCCACCGTTCACGACCACCAAAAGACAACGAGAAGCCGATACGTGACCGAGGCAGTCCAGAGCTGCGCATTCGGCGCGCTTACGCCGCCCAACACGGGAACAGGCAACTATCGCCGGGAAAACACCGGTGGCATCGTTCCCACAGGAATAGGCGACAATTACCGCATGTCCAGCCTCGCCCGTCACCAGGTCCGGCGATTTCGCGACGGGTGGCGTTCCGGGCCGCCGTACCCGGCCCATCCACAGTGGCTCGGGGCGTGACTCGGGGCATGGCTCGGGGTATGACTCCCGCCCGGAAGCGACCTGAGGTCGACACGGACGACCGCGAGTACCCCCGATGATCACCATCGGGCCGCCGTCCCGCCGCTACCGGATGGTCCGCGTGGGCCAGCTCCTCCTGCTGGTCGCCGCGGTGGCGGTGACCGCCGCCGGGTTCACCGACGCGCCCTGGCTGGACAGGGGCGCCTGGTCACTGCGCAACACCTTCAGCCTCGGGGTAGGCCTGCTGTGCGTCCTGCGGGCCGCGCTCGTCCGCGGTGACCGCACGCCCTGGGCGATCCTCGGCGGCGGGCTGCTCCTCTACGGCGGCGCGACCCTCTGCTCCTACGTCACCGGGTTCGCGGTCCAGGGCAAGCAGCAGGTGATCCCACCGTCCGTCCTCGACGCTGGCTGGCTGGCGTTCTACCCGGCCTGCTACCTGACGGTGATCCTGCTGCTGCGCGGCCGGCTGCTAAGGCTGCCGCGCAGTCTGCTGCTCGACGGGCTGGTCGGGCTGCTCGGCGTCGCGTCGCTCACCACCGGCCTCGGCGTCGTCATGAAGCGGCGCGAGCCCGGCCTCGGGCTCGCCGACCTCTCGATGATGTTGGTGTACCCGCTCGGCGACCTGCTGCTCGCGCTGCTGGTGGTCAGCGTGTTCGGCCTGCTCGGCCGCCGGGCGGGCTGGGCCTGGTGGCTGCTCGGCTTCGGCCTGCTCTGCTTCGCCGCGGCGGACGCGCGGGTCGTCCAGCAGACGGCGACCACCGGCGGCTTCTCTCCCGGCGGCCCCTGGGACACCCTGTGGGCGTTATCCCAGCTCCTGCTGGTGTTCGCCGCCTGGCAGCGCCAGCCGCGCATCCCACCGGCCAGGGCGGCCGGCTGGGGCATCATCTTCGTCCCGACCGTGCTCGCTCTCACCGCGCTCGGCATCCTGGTGGTGGGGGCGACGGCGCGGCTGCCGATGGTGGCCGTCATGCTGGCCGCCGCGACGGTGATCGCCGCCTTGGCCCGGGCCGCGATCACCTTCTTCGAGGTGCAGCGACTCGCCGAATCCAAGGCGCTGGCGCTCACCGACGACCTCACCAAACAGCTCAACCGCCGCGGGCTGGACGAACGGCTGCGCGCCGCCGTCACACGCGCGGCCGGCGAGGGGAACCCGCTGGCCCTGCTCCTGCTCGACCTCGACCGGTTCAAGCTGGTCAACGACTCACTCGGGCACCGGGTCGGCGACGAGCTGCTCGTCGAGGTCAGCGGCCGGATCGCCGCGGCGCTGCGCCCGCAGGACGTGCTCGCCCGGCTCGGCGGCGACGAGTTCGCCATGCTGCTGGAACGGACCGACGGCACCGGCGCCCAGCTGGTCGCCGACCGGGTGCGCGCGGCGCTCGACAGCTACTTCCACGTCGGCACGCTCACGATCCCGGTGGCGGCGAGCATCGGCGCGGCCGTCTACCCGGACCAGGCAGCCAACGCCGACGAGCTGCTAACGCGGGCGGACATCGCCATGTACGCAGCCAAGCAGCGGCATACCGGCATCGAGCACTACGACCCGAGGGCCGGCGGCGCCGCGCTGGTCGAGCTCACGCTGACGGAGGCGCTGCGGGCGGGCATCAGCGGGGACCAGATCGAGGTCCACTTCCAGCCGAAGATCGAGATCGCCTCCGGCCGGGTCTGCTCGGTCGAGGCGCTCGCCCGCTGGAACCATCCCGACCGGGGCCTGCTCGCCCCGGACTCCTTCGTCCGCCTCGCCGAGCACGCCGGGCTGATGCGCCCACTGACCACCGCCGTGCTCGGCCAGTCGTGCGCGCAGCTCGCGAGGTGGCGCCGCGCGGGTTTCGACGTCACGGCCGCCGTGAACATCTCCGCCACCGACCTGCTCGACCAGGCCTTCCCCGACCAGGTACGCGGCCTGCTCGCGGCGCACGGGCTCGGTGCCGGCGCGCTCGAGCTCGAGCTGACCGAGACCACGCTGATGCTCGACCGCGCCCGCGCGGGCGCGGTGCTCACCGAGCTGCACGAGCTGGGTGTACGCATCGCCGTGGACGACTACGGCACCGGCTACTCGGCGCTGGGCTACCTGTCCGGCGATTTCCCGGTGGACGTTCTCAAGCTGGACCGGTCCTTCGTCAGCAGACTGGAATGCGACCCCACCGCCCGCAAGATCGTCCGGTCGACCGTCGACCTGGCCCATGACCTCGGCCTTCGAGTGGTCGCCGAGGGAGTCGAGACGGAACGGGGGCTTGCGCTGCTGCGCGACTTCGGCTGTGACCTGGCCCAGGGCTTCTTCGTCGGTGAGCCCGGGCCGGCGCAGGACATCGCCCCAAGGCTCACCCGCCCTGCGAGCACGTCCAGGACGCGAACCGTCGCCGGCGCCCAGCCCACGGCCGGCGACCCGCCCGACGTCCCGAGGCCGTGACCCTGACCGCTCGCCCCGCCCGGCCCGGCCCGAGCTGGTGGGACACGCTGCCGCTGACCGAGGGCCCGGCCGACGCGCCAGTGGTCGTCGGCGGCGCCGCGGTGCCGGAGATGCTCATCGACGCCTACCGGGCCGGGGTGTTCCCCTGGCCGGCCGAGGACGACCAGACGGCCTGGCGGCTGTACCAGGTCGCGCTGCGGGCCATGGGGGGCCGGCCTGGGCGTCAGCCCCGGTTCGGCGACCTACCGTGGTGGTGCCCCGACCCGCGGGCGGTGATCCCGGCCGGCGGGGTGCGCGCCAGCAGGTCGCTGCGCGGCCGGATCCGCTCCTGCGGCTGGACGACCACGATGAACCAGGCCTTCGAGGAGGTCGTCACGCACTGCCGGCGCACCGGGCCCGAGGTCTGGATCACCGACGAGCTGCGCGCCGGCTACGCCCAGCTGCACGCCCTCGGCTGGGCGCACAGCCTCGAGGTGTGGGCGGGTGACCGGCTGGCCGGCGCGGCGTTCGGCATCCTGGTCGGCGGGGTCTTCGTCGGCGAGTCGATGTTCCACCGCGAGACCGACGCTTCGAAGGTCGCCCTGGTCGACCTCGACGCCCGGTTCACCGCTGCAGGCGGCCGCCTCATCGACGTTCAGATCGGCAGCGACCACATGCGCCGGCTCGGCGCCGTCGACATCGCGCGCGGCACCTACCTGGCGACGCTACGAGCGGTCCGCGACGACGACATCCGCCTCGTCACCGACCGCCTCCCCGTCGCCAGGCTGGGCGCCTCCTCCCCCGCCGGTTGAACCCACCGAGTGAGGGGTGGCCGGGATCAGCAGGATCAGCAGGATCAGCGAGGTCAGCGGGGTCAGGCGATGGCCGGGCTGACGGCCGCAGGCTCGGCACCCGTCTCCGCGTCGGACGGGTTCGGGTCGCCGGTGGCGCGGCGCAGCGGGAAGCGGTCGGCCGCCGCGGCGACGACGCGCAGCAGCTCCTCGATCTCCTCGTCCGTGTTGGCCGCCGTTATCGATATCCGGAAGCCGGTCTCGCTGCGCGACACGAATGGGTACGACACGACGGAGGTGAGAATTCCCCGTTCGAACAGGAAACGTCCGAGCGGCTCGATCAGCTCGGGCTCGGCCAGCGGGATCTCGACGATCGGGAAACCGGTCGCGTTCAGTGTGTCGAGGCCGAGTGCCCGGATGCCGCTGAGCACCCGGGCGGCCTGGCGGTACAGCTCGGCGCGCCGTTCGTCGCCATGCGCGGCGTTGAACCGCAGGCCGGCCTGGGCGGTGGCGAGTGAGGCCACCGGCGGCGGGCCGGAGTACGTGTACGGCCCGGCGGTGATCCGCAGGAAGTTCCTGATCTCGGGCGGGCAGGCGACGAAGGCCAGCAGCGACGAGTACGCCTTGGAGAAGCCGCCGACGAGGACCAGCCCGTCGTAATCGCCGCCGAGGTGGCGGACGATGCCGTTGCCGCGGGAGCCGTACGGCGAGAGCTCGTCGGCGGACCGCTCCCCCAGCACCCCGAACCCGTGCGCGTCGTCGACGTAGAGCACGGCGTCGTACCTGTCGGCCAGCTCGGCCAGCTCGGCCAGCGGCGGGCCGTTGCCGGTCATGCTGTTCACCCCGTCGACGCAGATGACGCGGGGGTAGCGGTCACTGGCCGCGAGCTTGCGAGCCAGGCCCGGCAGGTTCTCCTCGCGGAACCGGATGACCCGCGCGCCGCGGGTCGCCGCCATCCGGGCGCCCTCGTGCATCGTGTGGTGGGCCCGCAGCTCCAGGAACACCGCGCCGGTTCCCGCGAGGGCTGGCAGCACCGAGAAATGGATGTGGCTGACGGTCGGCAGCAGCAGGGTGTCCTCGACGCCGAGCAGCTCGGCGAGCTCCGCCTCGATCTCCGCGAACAGCCGCGGGTTGCCCACCAACCGGCACCAGCTCGGGTGGGTGCCCCACTGAGCGATGTATTCGGGGACGACCGCGCTTATCTCAGGCTCGAGATCGAATCCCAGGTAATTGCAGGACGCGAAGTCGATGAGCCACTGATCGCCCACCCGGATGCGGCGGCCGTCGGTCTGATCGACGACCACATCCCAGAACGGAACATGTCCGCGCAGGCGGTGCATCTCGGCCAGCGCACCCGCCGGCTGAGCCAACACGTGCCCGAACGCTGTCGTGAGCGATCTCCTGGCGGCTGGAACCACCGCCGACGCCGAGCTGCCGACCGCGCCAACGGGAACCAACTCGCTCACCCCCCTTGTGCGGACACCGTCAAGTCCCCGGAGCGGGCATGGGTCGTCTCGCGGATCCGGGCGACACGGGCGATGCGGTCAATACGACAGTTTAGACGTACCGTGTTGCGACGTTAGCGAATGGAGACATTTCCGTCCATAGTTGGCAGGAGGTTGTCGGAGTGAAATCGTGCGAACACTGATCGACGATCACACGGACACCGACGGCCCCGTCCCGCCGCTTACCCGCGGCGGTGGCCGCCCCCGCGCGGGCGGCCACCGCGCCTTGCTGGGCCGGTGTTATCGTCGCCCGCATGGCTGAGACGGTGCCCGCAACACGGGTCGACGCGGCTGGCCGCGCGGACACGGCGAGCGGAGCGACCGGCTCACGCACGCACGCACGGACGGAGGCCGCCGCCACAGCCGACGGATATGAAGGACCGCCGGTGGCCCAGCTGCCCTATTCCGGCTGGGGCCTGCAGCGCTCGGCCACGCTGTTCCTGGCGCACCGCAAGGAGCCCGTCGACCCGGCCGGCTTCTACTCGCTGATCGCGGCCGACTCGGTCCGCCAGCTGGAGCGCTACGTCTCCCTCGCCGGACAGCTCGTCCTCGACGTCGGCGGCGGCCCCGGCTACTTCCGGTCGGCGTTCCTGGAAGCCGGCGCCCGCTACTACTGGGTCGAGCCCGACGTCTCCGAGATGGAGGCCGCCAGCATCGAGGTTCCCGGCCGGGTCCGGGGCAGCGCGCTGGAGCTGCCCTTCCGCTCCGACTCGATCGACCTCACCTACACGTCGAACGTGCTCGAGCACGTGCCCGACCCGTGGCGGATGTGCGGCGAGCTGGTACGGGTCACCCGCCCCGGCGGGCTGATCTTCCTCAGCTACACCTCGTGGCTGTCCCCCTGGGGCGGGCACGAGACGGCGCCCTGGCACTACCTCGGCGGCCACCGCGCCGCAGCCCGCTTCGAGCGGACCCGCGGCCAGGCGCCGAAGAACCGCTACATGTCCACCCTGTTCCCGGTCTACGTCGCGGACTGCCTCGCCTGGGCGCGCAGCCGGATGGACGTCGAGCTGGTGGACGCCATGCCGCGCTACCTGCCCGACTGGGGCAAGGTGATCCTGCGGATCCCAGGCCTGCGCGAGATCGTGACCTGGAACCTCGCCATGGTGCTGCGCAAGAAGTAAGGCGGTCGGCTCAAGGTCGCCCAGGGGCGACCCATACCTCCCAGATCGCTTCGCGATCCGGCAGGGACCCCGGCCGCTCCGCCGGTCGGGCGCTGAGCGCCCTCCTGGGCCTGGATCCGGGGCTGGCGTATATCCCCGGGGCCGGCCTGGAACGGGGTGAGGTGGTGGTCGCCTTGCGCTGAGCGCTGACGCGGGGGCGACCCAGACCTCCCAGATCGCTTCGCGATCCGGCAGGGACCCCGGCCGCTGGGCCGGTCGGGCGCTGAACGCCCTCCCGGGCCTGGTTCCTTACAGCAGGCGGAGCTGTTGGCCTTCGGGGCGCGGGCGGGGCTTCTGCTGGCCGGGGCGGCCGGACTGGCGGTCGAGCAGGGCCGCGTCCAGGTCAGTGAGAAACGGCGACGGCGTCCGGCCCGCGGCTCCGCGCCTCGCGGCGTGGCTGAGGACGAGACGGCCGCGGGCGCGGGTGATGCCGACGAAGAACAGCCGACGCTCTTCGGCCAGCGGGCCGTACGCGGGGTCCACCGCGTCGGCATCGCCACTGGCCGGGCCGCGGGCAGGGCCGCCACCGAAGGTCATCGGGAGCAGGCCGTCCTCGCAGCCGACGAGGAAGACGAGGCCGAACTCCAAGCCCTTCGCGGCGTGCAGGGTAAGCAGCGAGACCCGGTCGGCGCGCTGGTCGAGCGTGTCGGCCTCGGTCGCCAGCGACACCGTCGTGAGGAAGCCCGCCAGGTCATCCGCCGCCGCGGCCGCCGGCGCGAGCAGTTCCACCCCCAGCCTGATCTCCGCCTCCGAGGCTGAGGCCAGGGCCTCGGCCCCGGCCCCGGCGGACCCGGCGGCGCGCGCCTCGTCGGCGGCGACCGCCGCGAGCGCCGTGCCGCGGGCCGCGGCCCGCTCGCCCGCGCGGGCCGCGGCGTCGCGCAGCGCGGCGCTGACCGTTCTGGCTGGCCCGTCACCACGTGCGCGCAGCTCGGCGAGCAGCGCGGCCACGCCCGGGGCGTCGGCGAGCGGGCCGTGTGAGCGGCGCTGGAACGGGAAGCCGCGCTTGGCCAGCGCCGCCATCACCGGCTCGGCCTGCCGCGCCGTGCGGTAGAGGACCGCGATGTCGGCGAAGCCCAACCGGCTCGTGGCCGAGCCGTCCGCACCCGAATCGAGAGCGTGGAATGACGTGCCGCCGAGCGCCTCGTCGATCAGGTCGACGACGGCCAGCGCCTCCTCCGCCTCCGTCGCGCAGGCACGCAACAGCACCGGCGGCCCGCCAGGCGCCTTCGTCCGGGGCCGCTGCGCCGGGACCGGCGGCGCCGCCGACGCGTCCGGTCCCTCGGGGTGAACCGCGACCAGCTGGCGGTCGGGGACGAACGTCGCCGGCGCTATCGCCGAGCGGGCCGCGGCCACGATCGTGCCCGTCGAGCGGTAGTTGCGGGTCAGCGAGGCCCGCCGCGTCGTCGGGAAATCCTGCTCGAAGCGGAGGAAGAACCCAACGTCGGCGCCACGGAAGGAGTAGATCGCCTGATCCGGGTCGCCGATGACCGACAGGTTGCCTCCCGGCGGGCACAGCGTCCGCAGCAGCCGGTACTGCGCCTCGTCCACGTCCTGGTACTCGTCGACCCAGACGTGGCGGAAACGGTCGCGGTAGTGCTCCGCCAGCTCGGGCTCGGCCGTCAGCAGCGCGAGCGGCAGCGCCAGCAGGTCGTCGAGGTCGACGAGGTTGTGCTCGCGCAGCGCGGCGTCGTAGCGCGCCAGCACGCCGGCCAGCGCGTCGCCACGCACCGCCTCGCCGAGCGCCCGTAGCCGCTTGAGCTCGCCGATCCGGCGCGCGGCCGCGGCGCGGGCGGAGGTCGTCGACTCCCCGAGGGCTTCGGCCAGCAGCTCGACGCGGACCGCCTCGTCGGCGACCTGCACACCAGGCCCACGCACGAGCCTGGCGTACTGCTCGCGGATGACGAGCAGCCCCAGCCCGTGGAACGTCGTCGCGGTGACCCGCTGCGCCTGGGGGCCGAGCATGCCTTCGAGCCGTTCGGCCAGTTCGTCGGCCGCCCGCCGGGTAAAGGTCACCGCCAGGCACTGGCTGGCCGGGACGCCGCGCTCGAGCACCCGGTGGGCGATGGCGTGCACCAGCGTCCGGGTCTTCCCCGTGCCCGGGCCGGCCAGGATGACCAGCGGCCCCTCGCTGACGGCCGCCGCCGCGCGCTGGTCCGGGTCCAGCCCGTCGAGCACCGACGAGGCCTGCCCGATGGCCGCGAGCCCGGCGGCCTCCAGGGTCGCCTGCGCATGCCCGGCTCCGGGCTCGGTGCCGAGGTTCGACTCGGGGCCCGGGACCGGCTCAGGGCCGGGCGCTCCCTCAGGGTGGGGCACTGCCGGAGGGCCGGGCACTCGCTCAGGGCCGGCCTTGGGTTCCGGCTTCCGGGAAGGCGGCGCCGGCACCGCCGCCGCACCCTCCAGGAGATCACTCCGACTGTCGGACGCGCGGGCCTGGCCGGGCGATGCCACGGCGGACCGCCGTGAGCGCCTGGGGCCTGCGGCCGGCGCCGGCGCTTCCAGGTCGACCGGTGCATCCAGGTCGACCGGTGCATCCAGGTCGAACAAGGTCGCCGTGTCGCCCGCAAGCTCGCCCTTGGCGAACATCCGGATGACGCCGTACTCGCCGTCGAAACCGGCCTCGCGGACGACCTCGCCGCGGCGCAGCCGGCTGACCGCCTCGACCAGCTCGGCCGAACCCGCCTCGCCGATCGCGGCCAGCTCGACGTCGCCGAGGATGCCGAGCTCCGGTCCGAGCCGCTCGACGAGCGTGCCGACCTGTGCCGCGACCGCCTTGCTCTTCGGCCCGACGCCGAGGATCTCGCCGACGATCTCCGGGAGGGCGACGAAGGACCGGGGCCGGCCGGCGGTGGCCGGAACGGTGCTCTGCTCCCGGTCGGCGAGCGCGTCGACACGGTGCAGCACGCCGACGGTCAGCGGCTTGCCGCAGACAGGGCACGTGCCGCCGGCCGCCTTCGTCTCCTCCGGGGTGAAGCGCACCCCGCAGGCCCGGTGCCCGTCGTGGTGGTACTTGCCCTCTTCCGGGAAGAACTCGACGGTGCCGGTGTAGCCGTCTCCCGTGCGCAGCGCCTCCCTGATGGCGAAGTAGTCCAGGTCGCAGGACAGCGCCGTCGCCTCGCGGCCGAGCATCGGCGGCGAGTGCGCGTCGGAGTTGCTCACGAGGCGGTAGCGGTCCAGACCGGAGATCCGCCAGAACATCTCCGGGTCGGCGGACAGGCCTGTCTCGAGGGCGAAGACCTCGTGGGCCAGGTCGCCGTAGCAGTCGTCGACGGCGTCGAACCCCGACTTGGAGCCGAGGACGGCGAACCAGGGCGTCCACACGTGCGCGGGCACCAGGTAGCTCGCCGGGTCGGACTGCAGGGTGATCTCCAGCAGGTGCCGGGAGTCGAGGCCAAGGATCGGGCGCCCGTCGGCGGTGAGATTGCCGATCTTGGCGAGCGCGGCGGTGATCCGCCCGGCCGCCTCCCGGTCCGGCGCGTAGAGCAGGTGGTGGACCTTGCGGGTCTTGTCGCCCTTCTTGTAGATCGTCGAGATCTCGGTGGAGAGCATGAACCGGGTCGCCGTGCGACAGGACGCAGGCAGCCGGCGCAACACGTCGCGCTCCAGGTCCGGCGCCAGGCGGAACAGACCCGGCTCGGCCGGCACGAGCTTGTCCTCGAGCTCCTGGGCCCACGCGGGGTGGGTGAAGTCCCCGGTGCCCACGACGCGGATGCCCTTGCGCGCCGCCCACCAGGCCAGGTGCTCCAGGTCGCAGTCCCGGCTGCATGCCCGCGAGTAGCGCGAGTGCACGTGCAGGTCCACGTAGAACGCCGGCCGCGCCGGACCACTCCTGGCGATTTCTCCCGGCTTGTTCGTCTCTCCCGGCCCGTCCATGTCGGGCAGCCCGCCCGTGTCACCCACCGCGTCCATCACGCCCGCTCCCGCCCCGCCGCTCCAGCCCCGCCATTTTCCCTTCGCCGCCGGTCAACGCCCCCGGCCCCCCTGCCGGCGCCACCGAGAGACGACAGAAACCCTCATGACTGCCAACCGTCCAGGATGCCTCCTGGCTACCGTTGACCCTGCCATCGTCGAATGACCCTGCCGTCGTCGAACCGTGCCAGGATCGTGGAGCAGTTGGGCGACGACGTGTCCATCAGTGTTCGGACAAAATCAGCGGAGGGCATCCTGGACAAGGTCAGGCGGATGACCGAAGGCTCGGGCTCGGGCTCGCGCCCGGGCCGGCCCGCCTACCGGGCGGGCGACGTCATCGACGCGGTCGGTGCACGCATCACGACCTCGAACATTCACGACCTCGAGCAGGTCCTGGATGCGGTGCGGGCCCACTTCGGTGTCGGCGACGGCGGACGCATCCTGGAAGTCGAAAACATGTACGCCGCGCCGAAGAGCAAGAATCCGGCGTACCGCGTCATCCCGCTCGTCGTGCGGACGGACGTGGAGGGGCATGCCTATACCTTCGAGCTACAGCTGACGACGCGGCGAGCCTCCGTCGCCGCCGATCTGGAGCACAACACCGTTTTCAAGCCTCATGTCGAGATGTCGCCGGACGACAAGGCCACGGTCAAACAGACGCTCGCTGAAGCGGCCGCGCTCGACCTGCGGGAGACCTTGTGATTTCGCTGGATCTTGGCCAGACACCTTTCCGCGAGCGTCTGACCTTCGTGTGGCTCGCCGCCGGAGCGCACGGCGAGTCGGAAGCGGCCTACGTCATCGACACTTTCGATCTGTGGGCGGAGAAGTTCGCCGCCGACGACGAAGCCGGCCAGTGATGGAGACCTTCACCGCGAAGGAGGGCTGGCCCGCCCTTCGCGCCGCGTGGGCGGCCCGCCTCGGGCCGGCGGAACTGGCGGCGTTGGACGAGGCCGTGGCTTTCGCCGCGCACTGGCATGGCGGTCAGAGCCGGCCCGCCGGTGAGCCCTACCTGGAGCACCTGCTGGAGGCGACGCGGGTGCTCGTCGAGGCGGTTGGGGTCACCGACGTCGACGTCCTGCGGGCCGCCGTGCTGCACGACGTGGTCGAGGACACCGCGTGCACGCTCGCCGAGGTCCGGGATCGTTTCGGTGAGCGGGTGGCCGTTCTGGTCGACTGGGTGACGAAACCACCGCGGGGGGAGGGCCAGAGCCGACAGGAGGCGAGAGCCGCGTACCTGGAGCGGCTCGACGGTGCCCCGGACGAGGCGGTGCAGGTGAAACTCGCCGACCGGTTGAGCAACGTCCAGCGGTTGGGCACGCATCCGCGGCCGGAGAAACGCCGTGACTACTACCGCGAGACCGTCCGTTTCATCGTTCCGCTTGCCGAGCGTCACCCGTGGTTCCGTGACTGGTTCGGCGCGTGGCGCGCCGAGTTCGGCCACCTCGACGGCACCGCCGCGGCCGCCCGGGACTGATCCGCCTGCATGCCGCAACACTCGAGGCGGGACAGCGCGGGCGATGCAGGTGTTCCAGCAGATGACCGAGAACCAGGCGCAGCGGGTCGCCGACCTGCTGGATCCCAGCACCGATGACCTGCTGCGGCTCATCCCGGACGACATTGCGCCCCCAGCCTCGGCCGCTGAGCGCCCACCACCGCGCGCCGGGCGCCAGGGCCGGATCACGGTCTGGCATGCGGGCTCCGGATCGTCCCGCCGTCCCGCCGTACCGCCGTACCGCCGGGAACAGCGGGATGATCTTTGCTCGGAAGTCGGCGGCCGTCTCGCCCGGATCTCCGAGTGGCCACCAGGCCGACATGGCCAGCGCGTGGCGGAGCGCGGGACCAGGTACGGCATTATCGGTGAGTCTGCACGTGGAGGGGTGGGATGACGGCGGCATCGGGGGAGCAGGAGCGGTTCGCCATGCTCGCCGACCGGTGTCACCGGTTGGTGCGGTTCCTGCGCGAAATAGCGCTGTCCCAGGCCGACCAGGTGACGGCGGTCGAGGACAACCCGCTGGTGGTGTGGCTGGCGGAACTGCCCGACGGCCTGTCGCTGTTCGAGCACGCGGCCGCGGGCGAGGTGGTGCTGGAGGCGCCGGCAGCGGCCGTGCTGCCCTCACCACCGCCGCTGCCGGACGCCTTGGCCGGCTGGGTCGTGCTGCCCGAGCCCGGCGACCTGCCGGCCGACTCGCCGCCGCTGCGCGAGACCAGCCTGCGCTCCCCCGCCGGCTGGCCGGACGGGCTCTGGCCGGACGGGATCCCGCTGCGGCCGGGCGGCCAGCCGGTCGCCGAGGAGCTCAGCGAGCTGGTCCGGCTCGTCGACCGCCCCGAGGTGCCGCAGGCCTACCAGGACTGGCTGCCGACCTGGCAGATCTGGGCTGCCAGGGCGCGGGCCGACGCCGACCGGCGGGCGCTGCACGGCCTGCTGCACGGGGTCGCCGGCCGGCTCGCGCAGGAGGGTGACGGGCTGGAGCTGGTCCTCGCCACCGGCCTGCTGTCGTGGCGCGCCCCCGACGGCCGGAGGCTGCGCCGGCACCTGCTGACCACCCGGCTCGCCGTCGAGGTCGACCCGGTCACGTCGGCGATCCGGCTGCGGGTGCCCGGCGGCGTCGCGACCCGGCTCGAGGATGGCCTGCTGGGCGACTTGGCGGTCTTCCACGCCGAGCGCACGAACGCGCTGCACGAGCGGCTGCGCGCCCGCCCGGCCGCGCCGCTCGGCGGCGACGACGAGCGGCTGCTGCGCGACTGGCTGTCGCTCGCACTCGACGTCGGCCACGACGGCTGCTCGACGTCCTGGCAGCCACCCGGCACGCCGACCGACCGGCCGCGCATCGACCTCGCCCCGGCACTGGTGCTGCGCGCCCGCGGCAACGCCGCCCTGCTGAACTACTACGAGCAGATGCTCGACGCGCTGCGCGGCGACGGGCGCCCGCCGCTCGGGCTCGTCCAGCTGGTGGAGACGCTGGAGGCGGACGAACGGCTGGCCTGGCTCGCCGCCGAGGGCGCCGAGGCGTCGGCAGGGAGCGCCAGTCCGGCCCGGTTCGCCGAGGACCCGTTGTTCCCGCTGCCGGCGAACCCGGAGCAGTCCCACGTCATGGAGCGGCTGCGCCACGACAGCGGGGTGATCGTCGAGGGCCCGCCGGGCACCGGCAAGACGCACACCATCGCCAACCTGGTCTCGGCGCTGCTCGCCGACGGGCAGCGGGTGCTGGTGACCAGCCAGAAGGCTCAGGCGCTGCGAGTGCTGCGCGACAAGCTCCCGGAGTCGCTGCGGCGGCTGTGCGTCTCGCTCACCGAGGCCACCGGCGCGGGCCTCGCGCCCGCCGACCTCGCCGCGAGCGTGAGCGCGCTCGCGGCCGAGAAGGCCGCCTACCACCCGGACGGCCAGGCCCGCCGGATCGACGAGGCCCGCGGCCGCCGCGTCGCGGCGGTCGACCGCCGCGACGCGCTCACCGCGGCCATCCAGGAGCTGCGCGCCGCCGAGGCCGTCGGTCACCCGGAGAGCGAGGTCGCTCCCGGCTGGTCGGGGACGCGCGGGGCGATCGCCGCCCGGGTGCGCCGCGAGCGTGCCGAGCAGGGCTGGCTTCCGCTGCCGGTCCCCCGCGACCCCTCCCGTGAGCCACCGCCCGCGCCGCTGACCGCCGCCGAGGCCGTCGCGCTGTGGACACTGCTGCGGGCCGGCGACGCCCCGGCGCCGGACGACCGCGTGGGCGTCGGACGACCGCACGGTGACAGGTCCGCCGCGGCCGTTCTCGCCGAGCGGGACGAACCGAGCGGGACCGGCGGGAAGGGCGGGAGGGACAGGAAGGACAGGAAGGGCCGCACGGACGAGCTGGGGAGGCCGGTCGGGCCGGAGAGCGAGGCACTGCCGGACGATCTCGGCCTCGGCCAGGTCTCGCTGCCGGCCGTCGACGCCCTCGAACAGCTACTCGAACGCGAGCGAATCACCGCGGCGCAGGCGGACACCGCGGCCGAGGCCGCCGCCGCACCGGCGGTCGGGGAGGTCGCCGCGGCGCTCCACGTGCTGGACACAGCCGGTCTCGACCGGCTGGCGGCGGCGGTCGGAGCCGTCACTCGAGCGCTCGACGTCGCCGGCCGGACCGCCCGGCGCGCCCCCTGGCTTCCCCGGGCCCTCGACGACGGGCTCGCCGGCCGTGACGGCGCCCTGTGGGGGAAGGTCGCGTCGGCCGAGGCGGCGCTCGCCGAGGCGACCGAGGCACTCGCGACCCTCGGCCTGCACGCGGTCACCCTGCCTTCCGCCGCCCCGGACCGGGCGACGGGCGCCGATCCCGCGGGGGCTCCGGCCACGCGCCTGCTCGCCGCCGCCGAGGCGCTGCGCGGGCATCTGCAACAGGGCGGCGGCCTGCGCCGCATGTTCCGCTCCCAGGCCCAGCGGGACGCCGCCGACCTGCTCGCCGAGGCCACGGTCGACGGCCGGCCACCGACCACGCCCGAGCTGTTGGGCCTGGTGATCGCCCGGCTGCGCGCCGAGGTCGCGATCGACGCCGCCGCCCGGGCCTGGGCGCTGGTGGGCGTGACCGTCGGCTTCGGCCCTGACCGCGCGGCCGACCATGGCGGCGCCGCCCACGCTCACGCCCACGTTCGGGCCGACGGCGACGTCGATCCCGGTCGGGAGACGGCCGGCAGAGCGGCCGGTGACGCCGCGGGCAACGGGCCGCGCGGCGCCGGCGCGGCCCCCGAGATCCGGCTCGCACGGCTCACCGAGGCGCAGGACGCGCTGGCGGCCGCCGTCGCCGTCCTGACCGCTCGCGATCAGGCCCATTCCCTGCTCGCCGCGCTGGGCGCCGAGACCGGCACGCCGCTGGCCGGCCCAGGGCTCGGCCGCGGCCTGATCGACCTGGGATCGGCCGAGGCGCTGCGTGCCCTGGCCGAGGCGCTGGGGCTCGCCCGGCTGCGGCTCGCCGCCGCCGACGCCCGGGCCCAGGTCGAGGAGCTACGGGCCGAGGTCGAGGGCGCCGCTGCCACCAGCCGATTCCCGGCCCAGCTGCGCCAGGTCGCGGGCGCGCTGGCGACCCGCGACCTGACTGCCTACCGCCTGGCGCAGCGGGAGCTGTTGGCCGCCGTCGCCGCGCGGCGCGCGGCCGCCCGCCGCGCGGACCTGCTCGAGCGGCTGAGAACGGCCCACCCGGCGCTGGCCGAGCTGCTGGTCGCCGAGGCGTCCGCGGCCGGTCAGGGCGCCGCGGTGCCCGGAACGGATGACGAGTGGCGCGGCCGGCTCTCGGCGTTCGAGGCCAGCTGGTCGTGGGGGCTGGCCGCGGACTGGCTCGCCGCCAACCGCGCCGTCGACACCCCGGCAGGCCTCCCGGCGCGGGCCCGGGGAATGGCGTCCACCCGGCCGGGCCAGGCAGCTGGCGCGCCGCCGGGCGCGCCCGGCACCCAGCCGCCCGGCACCCAGCCGCCCGGCGCCCACGACCTCGACGCCCAGCTCGACGCCGCCGAGGACGCCGTCGACGCCGCCACCGCCGAGCTCGCCGGCGCCAGGGCGTGGCGGCACTGCCTGGAGCGGATGGGCACCCGCGAGTCGGCCGCGCTGCGCGCCTACGCCGACGCGGTCACCGCCGGCGGCCGGTTCGCCGGCCGGCACGCCGAGCGCTACCGGCAGGCGGCCAGGGAGGCGATGGCGATAGCGCAGACGGCGGTACCGGCCTGGGTGATGCCGATCGCCGACGTGCTCGCTACGATCCCGGCGGTTCGCGACAGCTTCGACGTGGTGATCGTGGACGAGGGCAGCCAGGCCGGCCTGGACAGCCTGTTCCTCCTCTGGCTCGCACCCCGAGTGATCATCGTCGGGGACGACCGGCAGTGCGCTCCAGCGGTGGCAGTGGCGGTGGCGGCCCGGCCGGCACCCGCCGGCCGCCCGACCGGCGTCCGCGGCCACACGGACGCCACCGGCCGCACGGACTCCGGCGACCTCGACCGTCTGGGCCCCGACCGCCTCGCCGACAGCCCGGCCGTCAGCCCAGCCAGCCATGGCGCCAGTGCCGACACCGACACCGACGCCGACGAGCTGGACCCGGTGTTCCGCCGCCTCGACGCGTTGCTGCCCGATCTGCCCGGCTGGCTACGGGTCGGGTTCACCCCGCGGTCAAGCCTGTTCAGCCTGCTCCGGACGAGGTTCGGCGAAGTCATCCGGTTGCGCGAGCACTTCCGCTGCATGCCGGAGATCATCGAATGGTCGTCGGCGATGTTCTACCGGGACGCGCCGCTGGTGCCGCTGCGCCAGTTCGGCGCCGACCGGCTGTCTCCGGCATGCGCCCGCCATGTGCCGCACGCCTACCCCGCCGGGGCGGGCGCCGCACTGCGCAATCCGGCCGAGGCGGAGGCGCTGGTCACCCAGGTCCTGAGCTGCGCGGCGGACCCCCGCTACGACGGCGCCTCGTTCGGCGTGGTCGTCCTGCAGGGGACGGGGCAGGCCGATCTCATCCGTTCGCTGCTCGCCGCCCGGATGCCGGCCGCCGAGCAGCAGCGCCGCCGGCTGCGGGTGGGCACGCCCCCGGACTTCCAGGGTGACGAGCGCGACGTGGTGTTCCTGTCGATGGTGGTCACGCAGGACGCCGCGGCCGTCCCGCTGCGGCGGCAGGAATACCAGCGCCGGTTCAACGTCGCCGCGTCACGCGCCCGCGACCAGGTCTGGCTGTTCCACTCGGTCGGCCTCGAGGACCTGCGTCCCGACGACCTGCGCCACAGCTATCTGAGCTACGTGCTCGCGCGCAGCCAGGACCACGAGGCGGGAACCGAGCATCCACCGCGGCTCGACCAGGTATCCCCGGACATCCCGCATCCCCTTTTCGGCTCCCTGTTCGAGCAGCGGGTCTTCCGCGAGCTCACCCTCGCCGGCTACCGGGTCAGTCCGCAGGTCGAGGTGAACGGCCGGCGGATCGACCTGGTGGTCGCGGGCGGCCAGGCGCGCCTGGCGGTCGAGTGCGACGGCGACGAGGTCGGCACCCCGGCGCAGGTCGCCCACGACTTCGCCAGGGAGCGGCAGCTACGCCGCGCCGGCTGGCCGTTCTGGCGGGTCCGCGAGTCCGACTTCGAAAGCGACCCGGCAGCGGCCCTGGCGGGTCTCTGGCCGCGTCTCGCCGCGGCTGGCATCAGCCCGGTTGCCGGGCGGGGTGAGAGCGGCGTGCCGGCCGAGGCAGGAGACGTCCCCGCGGCGAGTGAGGACGGTCATCGGGCCAGTGGTCACCCGGCCGCCGGCGACCCCGCCGCCGGCCATCCGGCCATCGGCGGCCCAGTCGGCCCGCTCCACGCATCCGGTACCCCCGGCGATGCCACGGATGCGGCATCGAGCGCCAGCCCGCCGGGGGTGGTGGGAACGGCGGGGACCAGGACGGCTGGCCGTGGTGACGCGGGCGACGTCCCCCGTCGCTGGTCGCCGATCACGCTCTCCAGCCTCGACGGCCTGGACGACGACCCGGCGTAAACCCGCCTCAACGAAGGATCACCGCGTCCAAGCCCAGACGACCGCTCACCCACGGCCCGAACCAAACCTCCTACCCGACAAGGCCCCCTGCCCCTTCTGACCACCGGGATGAGGGCGATGGGGTCAGCGGCCGGCAGTGGAGGGGCTTTCGGGGGCCGGTCGGCCGGGTGCCTTGGCCACGCCGCGGGGCGCCGGGCGGGGCTTGGGCGGACGGGGTGCGGCGGCCGCATCCCGTCCTGCGCTCGCCTGCGCGTCGCCGTCGGCCTCCTGCTCGCGGACGGCGTCCGGCGCCTCGCCGGTGCCACCCAGCGCCTTCACATCGGCATCACCCAGCGCCTTCACGTCAGCGACGGCCGCGTCGAGGCCGCCATCACCGGGTGCGCCGACGCCAGACCCGCCGACATCGTGGTCATCGAGGTTCTGACTGCCAGCTGCCAGCCCATCGACGCGCTGCTTGCTGCCGGCCGTCTCGCGGCCGCCCGGCAGTCCTGCGTCCTGCTTGCCAGGGCTCCGCATGCCGGCACTCTGCTTGCCATTGACCGGCTTGCCATTGACCGGCCTGCCAGCGACCGGCCTGCCAGCGACCGGCCTGCCAGCGACCGGCCTGCCAGCGACCGGCTTGCCGGCGGCCAGGTCGTCGATGACCGGCGGGTCGTCGTCCGCGCTCTCCTCCGCCGAGTCGGCGGCCGCGGTCGGGGCTCGGGTACCGGCCGCCCCTGTGGAGGGGCGGCCCCGGCCGCCGCCGTGGCGGTTGATGGTGTCGCGGGCGCCGCTGTCCTGGAGCTCGTTCTCGGCTGGCAGGTCCAGATCCAGGCCGTCTGCGTCCTCGTCGCCGTTGCCGACAAGCCGGCCAAGCGCGGCGCGGGGCAGGCGAGGCCGTGGCGGCGTCTCGCTGAAGTCGATCCGCCGGATCCGGCAGTAGACGGTGTGCACGCCGTTGACGATCTGGCTGATCCCGAAGTCGGCCGCCGCCGACAGGTAGGCGAGCGCGGCCGCGCGCTCCAGCCCCAGCCGGCTGGACAGGAACAGCACGGCGGAGCGGGCGGCTCGCCGGGCCGCCTCGGCGACGTCGACGTCCAGCCCGAGCGAAAGCCAGCAGGTCTCGGTCTCGACGAATGGCTCCCGCAGCGCTCCCAGCGCCGCCCGCGCGGCCGGCTCACGCATGGTCGTCAGCCGGAAGGTCGCCCGCAGCGGCCCTTCCAACGCGGTCAGTCCGATCTTGCCGTCCCCGGCGGCGTAGTGCGGGTCCCCTACCGCGAACAGCGCTCCCGGCACCTGCACCGGCAGGTAAAGCCGAGCACCGGCCCCCAGCTCTCGGCAGTCCAGCGCCCCGCCGTGCAGCCCGACCGACGCGGACGGGACAGTGACCGCCCCGCCGTCGCCGTCGGGCTCCCCGCCGGTGTCCACCGCCACCGCCATGATTCCCATGAACGGCGCGAGCGGGAACCGGACCCTTGAGCCGCCGACCGTCGAGGCGTCGAGCGCGCCGAAGAGCTTGCCGCGCCGCCGCTCGACCGCGCAGAAGCTGCTGACGGTCCGGAACCCGTGCCAGTGCCGCGAGTCGGCGTCGTCGTCTGGCGGCGGGCCCTCCGGAAACTCGCCGGACAGCAAGCCCTGACCGTGCCGGTTGGAGATAACGCCGTAACGAGCCCTGGGCAGCAGCGAGAGGACCTCGACCCGCAGGACGTCGCCGGGCTCGGCATCGCGCACACAGATCGGGCCGGTCACGACGTGCGGGCCATCGACGCCGAAACGATGCGGGATCCCGGATGCGGCGATGGCTCTGGCATCCTCCAGGACCTCCGCCGACGTGACGCCATGGCGGCCGAAGAACGCGTCCGGGTCGCGGCCCTGGTCCTCCAGGATCCCTTCCTGGCTGACCGTGTCGACGGTGACAGTCGCGCCCGTCTCGACCGTCAGCACCGGCCTGGTGCGCGCTGTCGGCAGCTCCCCCCAGCTGATCGTCTCCGGGGTGGACGGCAGGTAGTGCTTGCCCTCGATCTTCCCCTTCCCTGGCTGCAGTGCCACCGGCGCCCTACCGACGCCCGGTCACGGCGACGGGGTACCTGCCGACGATCGAGCAGGAGCCTCGACCAGCGCCGATCAGCGCGAATCCTCGCGGCGGTCCCGACAGGCCCGCGCCGGCGCCCGGCAAGGAGCCAAGTACCAGCAACCGGCCCGGCCACGACCAGGATGCGCGCGCGACCGATGCCACTGGGCGACTCGGGCAGCAGGGGATGACGAGTGGCACGGGCGTCAGAGTCCCAGCGGAATATGACGGTCAGATGTCGCCGATGTTGCCATCAACCGCCGCCCGTCATGACCTTGCTGGCCAACGTCAAAGGTGCAGCCAGAACGGAACACGCGCGGCCTGCGGTCTCGGGCCAATCCTGCCGCGCCTGCCCGCCGGTGGCGAGGCCGTCGCGCCATCACGACGATCTGACCGCCAGGCGGTGACCGACGAACAGCCCCGCCCGAGGCGGTCAAGGCAGTGGCCGGGGCCCGGGCATGGCCCGCCGCCGATCGGCGATGCGGGCCAGCAGCTCGATCGAGGCGACAGGTAGCTCAAGGCGGCAACTCGCTCAAGGCGACAGCTACCTCGAGGCGACCGCTCGCACGGGACGGCGGCCGGCGAGGAAGGTCACGGCGGGGGCGGCGGCGCGACGCCCGCATCAGCCGGGCGGCCGCGTGGCGCGACCAGGCTCCGGCCAAAGCAAGGAATAGCCACGCCGTGCCGCGAACAATGCCGAAAGATGGCGCCCTCGAGAATTTTCCCGCCACCGCCGAAAAATGACGACTAAAGGCGCGCGTGACACAATGCACGACGGCCAGCCCTTCGAGGGCGGCGACGCTCGGCGCGCCGAGCTGCAATTGTCACGGAGGTCGGACAGCGCCTCGCCCGCCGGGTAGGGATCGATCCTGCCGCCGAGCGACGGGCGCACCCTGAAAAACACTGGTCCGCACCATGAGGCGCACCAGTCGGCGCGGCCGAGGACACGATCTACGCATGACCGCCGGTCGGCCTCGGCGCTAGAGTGCCGACGTGCGCCCTCCCCCGCCCGCCCGCCACCGATGACGGGCGTCGTGGCCGATCTCGGCGAGTTCGGCCTGATCAGGGCGATCACCGCTCGGTTCCCCGCCGGCGACGGGCTGTTGATCGGCCCGGGTGACGACGCTGCCCTGCTAGCGGCGCCGGACGGACGGGTCGTCGCCACCACCGACCTGCTGCTCGAGGGCCGCCACTTCCGCCGGGACTACTCGTCCGGCTACGACGTGGGCCGCAAGGCCGCGGCGCAGAACCTCAGCGACGTGGTCGCGATGGGCGCCCGGCCGACCGGCCTGCTGATAGGCCTGGCGGCTCCGGGGGACCTCCCGGTCGCCTGGGTGCTGCGGCTCGCCGACGGGCTGCGCGACGAGTGCGCCGAGGTCGGCGCCGCCATCGCGGGCGGCGACGTGAGCTCCGCCGACCGGGTGCTCCTGGCGATCACCGCGCTGGGCGATCTGGGCGGCGCCGAGGCGGTCCAGCGCCGCGGCGCGCGGCCCGGCGATCGCGTCGTGCTGGCCGGCCGGCTGGGGTGGGCGCAGGCCGGTCTCGAGCTGCTGGACGCGGGCTTCGACGGCCCGGTCGAACTGCTCGACGCCCACCGGCACCCACGGCCGCCCTACGCCGTCGGCCGGGCGCTGGCGGCGGCGGGCGCGAGTGCCATGTGCGACGTCAGCGACGGTCTGCTGGCCGACGTCGGCCACATCGCGACCGCCTCCGGCGTCAGCATTCAGCTGGGCTCGGCCGCCTTCGAGATCGCCGAGCCGCTGCGCGCCGCCGCCGCGCTCCTGGCCGCCGACCCGGTGCGCTGGGTGCTCACCGGCGGCGACGACAACGCTTTCGTCGCGTGCCTTCCACCCGACGCGCCGCTTCCGTCGGGCGCCGTCGTCGTCGGCGAGGTGAGCGAGGGCTCCGGCGTCATGGTCGACGGAATGCCGTACCAGGGCGCGCAGGGCTGGGATCACTACCGGCGCCGTTAGGGGCTACCGAGGTCCCCAAAACCAAGATCGCGCCCCGGCCTGGAGCGCGATCAAGGAGAAGTGCACCGGCCCGCCAGGTCGCCTCACGGGGCAATGTCGCTCGTAGCGACGTGTTTTAGGTCCGGGGGCCATGATGCGGACCGGCACGTCCATGCTAACGACGCAGGCCACGGGGCTGTTCCCGACGCCAGACGATGGGGCGAAAGTCCCTACTGTGTTTATATTGCGCTACCCAGCGTTACCCGCGATGGGGCATCCGCGATCGAACGCGGTCATCTCGGCCAGGCACAGCGCTCAGCCCGCCGGGCGGGTGAGGGCAAGCGTGCCGACGGGATCGACTCGGGCGGTCCAACCGGGGCGAACCAGGCAGGTGGCCTCAGCGAACTCGACGATGGCTGGCCCGGCCACCCCGTCACCCGGGCCGAGCGCGGCCCGCGGGATCACGTCGACCTCCAGCCAGCCCGCGCCGTCGTCATCCGCGTTGCCTGACCGGACGGCTGAGCCACCGGAGACGGCTGAGCCACCGGAGACGGCCCGGCCGCCCGAGGCGGCCGGCGCGCCGTCCAGCCAGATCCGCCGCCTGGTCCGGACGGCGGCCGGGTCCGCGGGTTCCGCGACGATCGCGGGGCGCAACCCGGGGACGGTGGCGACGAGCCGGACCGCGACGACCTCGACGTCCCGGTCGGGCGCCACGTGCCCGTAGCGTCGGGCGTGGGTGTCCTCGAACGCCGCACGCGTCGCGGCCGCGAGCGCCGCGTTCTCCTCGGCGGAGCCCCGCGAGTCGTCCAGTCCGTCCAGGCCGTTCGATCCATCGAGCCTGTTCGATCCGTCAAGTCCGCCCAGGCTGTTCGGTCCCCCTGGCCCGTCCGCCGGCGTCGACGCGCCGGCGTCGACGGTCAGCTCGTGCGCCTGCCCCGCGTAACGGCAGTCGACCCGCCGTTCCAGCAGCAGGTCGTCCAGGCCACCGTGACCGTGTTCGAGCGCCGCTGCCTTCGCCTGCTGGGCGAGCCGGGCAAAGGCGCCCGCGAGGTCGACGTCGCCGAGGCGTCCCCGCAGCGGCGCCGCGTGGTCGCGGCGCACGTCGCCGAGGGCGAGCCCCAGCGCGGACAGCACGCCCGCCGCCCGCGGAACCAGCACCGTCGTCATCCCGAGCGCCTCGGCCAGCGCGCAGGCATGGGTCCCGCCCGCGCCGCCGAACGCCACCAGCGCGAGCGTGCGCGGGTCCAGCCCCCGCTCGACGGAGACCACCCGCAGCGCCCTGGTCATCTCCGCGTCCGCGACGGCGACCACGCCGGCGGCTGCCTGGACGGCCGAGAGGCCGAGCTGGCCGCCCAGCCGTTCGAGCGCAGCCGTCGCCGCCGCCGCCGACAGCGTCACCTCACCGCCGAGGCTCACGCCGTCGCCGAGGTAGCCGAGGGCCAGGTCGGCGTCGGTCACGGTCGCCGCACGCGGCGAAGCCGCCGCGTCTTCATCGACCCGCGCGTCTTCATCGATCCGCGCGTCCTCCTCGGCCAGAGCGTCCTCCTTGACCAGAGCGTCCACCTTGACCAGAGCGTCCTCGTTGACCGGGGCACCTTCGCCGACCGAGGCGCCTTCGCCGGTGGCGGCCCGGCCGCGGCGCTGGTAGCAGGCCGGGCCGGGGTCGGCACCCGCGGAGGCCGGCCCGACGCGCAGCGCGCCACCCGAGTCGACCCAGGCGATCGAGCCGCCGCCCGCGCTGACGGAGTGCACGTCGACCGTCGGAAGCATGATCGGGATCCCGGCCAGCACCGACTCGGAGGTCGTCAGCGCCCGGCCGCCGAGCACCGGCGCGACGTCGGTGGATGTCCCGCCCATGTCGAAGGTCAGCAGGTCGCGGACACCGGACAGTCCGGCCACATACGCGGCGCCCACCACGCCTCCGGCCGGGCCGGACAGCACACAGGTCGCAGCGTGGGCGGCGGCCTCGTCGAGCCGCGCCACCCCGCCCGACGACTGCATGACGAGTGGCTCGCGGACACCGGCCTCGGCGAGGCGCCCGCGCAGCCGGGTGAGGTACGTCGACAGCTTTGGCGTCAGGTAGGCATCCGCGGTGGCGGTGGTGAAACGCTCGTACTCGCGGAAGGCCGGCAGCACCTCGCTGGAGGCGACGACGGTCACCCCCGGGAGCCGGGCGCGCAGGTTCTCGGCCAGCCTCCGCTCATGCTCGGGCCAGGCGAACGAGAACAGCAGGCAGACGGCGACGGCCTGCAGCCCTTCGACGGCGGCGACCTGGTCGGCCACGCGGGCGATCTCGGCCATGGTCAGTGCCTGGAGCACTCCGTCCGGGCCGCAGCGTTCGCGCACCGTGAAACGCAGCTCCCGCGGCACCAGCGGCGCCGGCCGGTCCTTGGTCAGGTCGTACAGCGACGGCCGGTTCTGCCGGCCGATCTCGATGACGTCACGAAAGCCATGCGTGGTGACCAGCGCGGTCCGAGCCCCCGCCCGCTCCAGCAGGGCATTGGTCGCCACCGTCGTGCCGTGTGCGAACCGCTCCACCTGCCCGGCTGGACGTTCGGCCCGTGCCGCCGATCCGGCGGGCGCCGCCGGGCTTCCGGCCGAGCCCGCGATCTGGAAGGCCGCGGCGAGCGCGGCCAGCACCGCGACCGACGGGTCCGCAGGGACGGAGGGCACCTTCGCGAACAGGGCCCGCCCGTCCGGCGCGACGGCAGCGAGGTCGGTGAACGTGCCGCCGACGTCGATGCCGACCCGGTAACCGGGTCGGCCTGCCGGATCGCTTCCGTCCCGGCGGACAGCCGCCCCGGCTCCTGTCATGCCAACCCGCCCGTCCGCCACGCGGGCAGCGTCGCATGCCTGCGACGGCAGCCGGAACGGGGATGACCGACGGGAGGTCCGCCGCGCCCGCGCACGGCCCGCGCTTGGCCCCGATCAACACGGCCGTCGACCAGACGAGGTGGCGGCCCCATCGGGATGCCGGGAAGCTCACATCGACCACACCGGACGATCAACAGATAGCCGGCCGATCACAACGGGCGAGTATGGAGGCACCCACGATGCGCCAGACGACCGGGGCGCCCGCCCCAGCGCCGCGGTGGATGTCTCAGGGCAGCCTCGCGACCACGCCTCGCCACCGATAACGGCCCGACTGGTGGCCGTGAAGCCCCTACCGGCGGCGGCACACTGATATGCCGCAATGGGCCGCGCCAGGGACCTTCGGCCCGGCGAGTAGCCTGGACAGACGGTAGCGGAAGGGCCTTTCGAAGGCCGCCTTTCGGCAAACGTGAAGTCTCCACCGTGGATAGAGGCGATTGGCCCCGTGACAGCACCGACGGTACCCGCGTCAGGACCTGACTTCGGAACCAACGAGTGGCTGGTGTTCGAGATCTACCAGCAGTACCTCGCGGATCCAGACAGCGTCTCACCCGAATGGCGTGAGTTCCTGTCCGACTATCACCCGAGCGCCCCCACGGCGACCGACAACACCGACCCCCAGAGCGCCCGCGCGGTCGTCTCCGCCACGCCGGACGACGCCAGCCCCGCTCCCGCTCCCGCAGCCGCCACCACGCCCGCCGCGCCGGTGGAGGCGCCGTCCACTCCCAAGGAGCCGGCACCGAGCGCCGCGCCGTCCCCGGCGCCCGTGCCCGTGCCTGCGCCCTCGCCCGCCGCCCGACAGGCGCCGTCCGCGCCGAGCGGGCCCGGCGCCGCGCCGACCGTGACGCTGCGGGGCGCCGCCGCCCGGGTCGTCACCAACATGGAGACGTCGCTGCACGTGCCGACGGCGACCTCCGTGCGCGCCGTGCCGGCCAAGCTGATGATCGACAACCGGATCGTCATCAACCGGCACCTGGCTCGCTCCCGCGGCGGCAAGATCTCCTTCACCCACCTCATCGGTTTCGCGATGGTGCGGGCGCTCGCCGACTTCCCGGAGATGAACAACTCGTTCGCCGTGGTCGGCGGCAAGCCGGCCCTGGTCACGCCGGAGCACGTCGGCCTGGGTCTCGCAATCGACCTGGTCACGGCCAAGGGCCGCCAGCTCGTCGTCGCCGCGGTCAAGGAAGCCGAGGCCATGGACTTCGCCCAGTTCTGGGGCGCGTACGAGGACGTCGTGCGCCGCGCCCGGGCGGGCAAGCTCACCACGGAGGACTTCACCGGCGTCACGATCAGCCTGACGAACCCCGGCGGCCTCGGCACCGTCCACTCGGTGCCGCGCCTGATGGAGGGCCAGGGCACGATCATCGGCGTCGGCGCGATGGACTACCCTGCCGAGTTCTCCGGCGCTTCCACCGAGACGCTCGCGAGGATGGCGATCTCCAAGGTCACCACGCTGACCAGCACGTACGACCACCGGATCATCCAGGGTGCCCAGTCGGGCGAGTACCTGCGCCGGATCCACCAGCTGCTGCTCGGCGAGGACGGCTTCTACGACGAGATCTTCCACTCGCTGCGGATCCCGTACGAGCCGGTTCGCTGGGTCACCGACATCCCGACCAGCCACGAGGGCGACCTCGACCACAGCGCACGGGTGCAGGAGCTGATCCACGCCTACCGCGTGCGCGGCCACCTGATGGCGGACACGAACCCGCTCGACTTCACCATCCGCAGCCACCCCGACCTCGACATCCGCAGCCACGGCCTGACGCTGTGGGACCTCGACCGGGAGTTCCCGGTCGCCGGGTTCGCCGGCCAGCGGACGATGACGCTGCGCGACGTGATGGGCGTGCTGCGCGACTCGTACTGCCGCCGGGTCGGCATCGAGTACATGCACATCCAGGAGCCGGACGAGCGCCAGTGGATCCAGGCCGGGGTCGAGCGGTCCGCGGAGCGGCCGGACCCGGCGGAGCAGCTGCACGTGCTGGAGCGCCTGGGCGCCGCCGAGGCGTTCGAGTCCTTCCTGCAGACGAAGTACGTCGGCCAGCGGCGGTTCTCGCTGGAGGGCGCCGAGTCCGCCATCCCGCTGCTCGACGAGGTCCTGACCCAGGCCGCGGGCACGGGCATGGACGAGGTCGTCATCGGCATGGCGCACCGCGGCCGGCTCAACGTGCTGGCGAACATCGTCGGCAAGTCGTACCGGCAGATCTTCGCCGAGTTCGAGGGCTACCTCGACCCGCAGACTGCGCACGGCTCCGGCGACGTCAAGTACCACCTGGGCGCCGAGGGCGTCTACACCTGCCGCAACGGCAAGACCGTGCCGGTGTCGGTGGTCGCCAACCCGTCGCATCTGGAGGCGGTCGACCCGGTCCTCGAGGGCGTCGCCCGCGCCAAGCAGGACATCCTGGACAAGGGGCCGGAGGGCTTCACCGTCCTGCCGGTGCTCGTGCACGGCGACGCGGCGTTCGCCGGCCAGGGCGTCGTCGCCGAGACGCTGAACCTCTCGCAGCTGCGCGGCTACCGCACCGGTGGCACCGTGCACCTGGTCATCAACAACCAGGTCGGCTTCACCACCTCGCCGACCTCGGGCCGCTCGTCGGTGTACGCCACCGACGTCGCCCGGATGGTGCAGGCGCCGATCTTCCACGTCAACGGCGACGACCCCGAGGCATGCGTCCGGGTGGCGGCGCTGGCGTTCGCCTACCGGCAGGCGTTCCACAAGGACGTCGTGATCGACATGATCTGCTACCGGCGGCGCGGACACAACGAGATGGACGAGCCGTCGTTCACCCAGCCGCTGATGTACGACGAGATCGCGGCGAAGCGCTCCGTGCGCAAGCTCTACACCGAGGCGCTGATCGGCCGCGGGGACATCACCCGCGACCAGGCCGAGGAGGCGATGAAGAGCTACCGCTTCGAGCTGGAGAAGGCGTTCACCCAGACCCGCGACACCACCGGCGACCGGCCGACGCCGCAGCCCAGGATCGTCACCACGGCCGAGGACGCGGCCGCCGCCGCCGCGGTGAGCACAGCCGTGTCGATCGACGTCGTCAAGCAGGTCATCGACACCCAGGTGAACCTGCCGGCCGACTTCACCGTCCACCCACGGCTGCGCCCGCAGTTGGAGCGCCGCGCGCAGATGATCGAGACGGGCACGATCGACTGGGCGTGCGCCGAGACGATCGCCTTCGGCAGCCTGCTGCTAGACGGCCGCTCGATCCGGCTCACCGGCCAGGACAGCCGCCGCGGCACCTTCGGCCAGCGCCACTCCGTCCTCGTCGACCGCTACTCCGGCGAGGACCACACCCCGCTGCGCACCCTGCGCCGCGCCGACGGCGGCCCGGTCGGGACGTTCTACGTCCACGACTCGCTGCTGTCCGAGTACGCGGCGATGGGCTTCGAGTACGGCTACTCCGTGGCCCGCCTCGACATGCTCGTCCTGTGGGAGGCGCAGTTCGGCGACTTCGCCAACGGCGCCCAGTCGATCATCGACGAGTTCCTCTCGGCCGGCGAGGCCAAGTGGGGCCAGCGCACCACGCTGACGCTGCTACTGCCGCACGGTTACGAGGGCCAGGGCCCCGACCACTCGTCGGCCCGCATCGAGCGGTTCCTGGCCCTGTGCGCCGACGAGAACCTGACGGTGGCGTATCCCTCCTCGGCCGCCAGCTACTTCCACCTGCTGCGCCGCCAGACGCTCTCGCCGGTGCGCCGACCGCTGGTGGTGTTCACGCCGAAGTCGATGCTGCGGCTGAAGGCCGCGACGTCCACCGTGCAGGAGCTCACGTCGGGCTCGTGGCGGCCGGTGATCGACGACGCGTCGGTGACCGACCCGGCGGCCGTGCGCCGGGTACTGCTGTCGGCCGGCAAGGTGCACTGGGACCTGGCTGAGGCGCGCGGCAAGCGGGACGACGCGGACCAGTTCGCGCTGCTACGGGTCGAGCAGCTCTACCCGACCCCGGGCCCGGAGGTCGCGCAGGCCCTGAGCCGCTACCCGAACGCGACCGACATCGTCTGGGTCCAGGAGGAGCCGGCGAACCAGGGCGCCTACCCGCACATGGGCCTGCACCTGCCGGAGTTCCTGCCGGGCGGGCTGCGGCTGCGGCGGGTCTCGCGCAAGGCGGCGGCTGCGCCGGCGTCGGGCTCGTCGAAGGTCCACGAGAAGGAGCAGCGCGCCCTGATCGAGGCCGCTTTCGCCGAGTAGCGGGCCCTGCCCTCCGCCACCGAGCGGCCCTGCCTTCGCCGCTGAGCGGTCCCTCATCGATGAATGTCCGATGAGGGACCCAGATCGGATCACGGCGCTTCGGGGGGCATGACAGGGTTTGGTGAGGCAGGCCCGGGCACCGCAGTGCGGACGGCACAAGCCGGGCCAGGCGGTCGGGGCGAGGAGAGCGAGCGGCGATGTACTTCACCGACCGGGGGATCGAGGAGCTGGCCCAGCGCCGTGGCGAGGAGACAGTCACCCTCGAGTGGCTGGCCGACGCCCTGCGCACCTTCGTCGACGAGCATCCCGAGCACGAGGGGGCCATCGAGTCCCTCGCGACGTGGCTCGCCCGCCCCGACGACGACCCGGATCTCTGACCCACCGCGCCTCACGGCGGCCCCGCAGCCACCCATGGCTACCGCTGGTCATGCCAACCGCCTGAGGCCGCCGTCAGGGCCGTACGGGCCGCCTGGGCAGGCCACACAGCCGGGCGGCGCGGTGGAGCCTCGGACGGCCTGGGGCCTGCGTGCGCCGGGTCATCCCGTCGGCGTGGCGGTGACGACATTCGACGGCTCGCCATTACCAGCACTGTTCGACCCAGTTATCCGAAACTCGTAGGTATGCCCCGCTCAGACGGTGAGGACGAGCTTGCCGAAGACCTCGCCCTCGGCGAGGCGCGCGAAGGAGGCACGGGCGTCGGCCAGCGGCCGGACGTCGTCGACCAGCGGCCGGACGCCGGTACGGTCGAGGAAGTCGACGAGGGCGCCCAGCTCGTCGCGGGTGCCCATCGTCGAGCCGACGACGTTGAGCTGTAGGAAGAAAATCCGGTTGAGCTCGGCCGGCGGGTTGGGGCCGCTGGTCGCGCCGGAGCAGACGACCGTGCCACCCGGCCGCAGCGATTTCAGCGAGTGGCTCCAGGTGGCGGCGCCGACGGTCTCGATCACCGCATCGACCCTGGCCGGCAGCCGCGCGCCGGACTCGACTGCGACGTCAGCTCCCAGGTCGAGCGCCCGCTTGCGCTTGGTCTCGTCACGAGAGGTGACGAAGACAGTGTGGCCGGCGGCCTTCGCGAGCAGCAGCGCGGCCGTGGCGACGCCCCCGCCCGCGCCCTGGATCAACAGCGTGCCGCCGCCGTCGGCAGGCAGGCCCGCCTTGGTGAACACCATCCGGTAGGCGGTGAGCCAGGCCGTCGGCAGGCAGGCGGCCTCCTCCCACGACAGCGACGCGGGCTTCGGCACGAGGTTGCGAGTGGGCACGGCGATCCGTTCGGCCAGCGTGCCGGGGTGCAGCTCGGACAGCAGCGTCCGCTTCGGGTCGAGGGTCTCGTCCCCGCCGCCGGTCGCAGGATCGCCGATCACCGCGTGGACGATGACCTCGGCGCCGTCGGCCGTCACGCCCGCGCCGTCACAGCCCAGGATCATCGGCAGGCGCTCGGCTGGCAGGCCGACGCCGCGCAGGCTGAACAGGTCGTGATGGTTGAGCGCGGCGGCCCGCAGCGAGACGGTCGCCCAGCCGTCCGGCACCGCAGGCTCCGGTTGCTCCCCCACGGCCAGACCGGCCAGCGGGTCCGATGGACTGATCGTCACTGCGGCAGCGGCAAGCACGGACAAACCGTAGGTCCCGGCGCCGGCAGGCGCCAACGGATCGGCCGGCCGGGCCCACCGAGCCGCCGGCCGGGCAGGACAGTCCTGGGCTTTTGGGACCACCTGTCGCCACTCCGGGCGGTCGGTGGGGAGGCTGGCTCGCCGCCTGTCGTGGCATGTGCTGGACTCGTCATCATGGTGGCTCTTGAACCGACGTGGCCCTCGACCGGTCCCACGAACGCGGGCCTCCCGGCCGCCCAGTCACCCATGCCCCAGCCGGGGGCGACACCTGCGCTGACGGCCGAGCCCGCCGTGGCCGGGACGCTCGCTCCGGCCGTGCCCGACCCGGTGCCTGCCGGCCCATCGCCTGCCGGCCCATCGCCAGCCGACCCATCGCCAGCCGACCCGTCGCCGGCCGGCACCGGGCCAGGCGGCTCCAAGCCGGCCGGACCTGCGGCGGCGACGGAGGCCGATCGAGGATGGCCGCGGCGCGGCCCTCGCTGGCGCCGCCAGCGGCCGGAGATCGACCCGGAGCCGCCGACGTCGACGCTCACCGACGACGGCCGCCCGCTGATCGTCGTCCCCCAGACCGACTTCGTCGCCTGCTCCTACAAGAACTGCGGAACGCTGCGCCCCATCGACGAGGTCGCGGCCAAGGACCCCTGCCCCGGCTGCGGCCGACGTTAGGCCCAGCGCACCGCGCCTGGGCCCAACGCCGGCCTGCGCTTCCGTCCTGACAGCGCGCAGCCGGGTGCCGCGGCCGTCCTAACGGCGCGCGACGCCGTCCGACTTGGCGGCGGCGGCCACGGCCGCGGCGACGGCCGGGGCGACCCGCGGGTCGAAGGGGCTCGGGATGATGTGGTCCGGCGCGAGCTCGTCGGCGATGACGTCGGCGAGCGCGCGGGCCGCGGCGAGCTTCATGCCCTCGGTGACCCGGCTCGCCCGCACGTCCAGCGCGCCCCGGAAGACACCGGGGAAGGCGAGCACGTTGTTGATCTGGTTCGGGAAGTCGCTGCGGCCGGTGGCGACGATGCTTGCGTACTTGTGGGCGATCTCCGGCCGGACCTCCGGGTCGGGGTTGGCCATCGCGAAGATGATCGCGCCCGGCGCCATGGTGGCGACCGCCTCCTCGGGGACGGTGCCCGATGACAGGCCGATGAAGACGTCCGCCCCGGCCAGTGCCTCGTTGATCGAGCCGGTCAGGCCCGCCTTGTTGGTGACCGCGGCGATGTCCCCCTTGACCGGTGTGAGGTCGCCCCGGCCGGCGTAGATGATCCCCTTGCGGTCGCCGACCGCGATGTCGCCGATGCCGGCGGCGAGGATGATGCGGGTCACCGCGATGCCGGAGGCGCCCGCGCCGGACACGACCGCCCGCAGGTCGGACAGCTCGCGGCCCGTCAGCCGGGCGGCGTTCTCGAGCGCGGCGAGCGCGACGATGGCCGTGCCGTGCTGGTCGTCGTGGAAGACCGGGATGTCGAGACGCTCCTGCAGGCGCCGCTCGATCTCGAAGCAGCGGGGGGCGGAGATGTCCTCCAGGTTGATCCCGCCGAAGCTCGGGGCCATCCGGGCAACCGTGTCGATGATCTCGTCGGTGTCCTTGGTGTCCAGGCAGATCGGCACCGAGTCGACGCCGGCGAAGTGCTTGAACAGGGCCGCCTTGCCCTCCATGACGGGCATGGCTGCCGCCGGGCCGATGTCACCGAGGCCGAGGACGGCGGTGCCGTCGGTGACCACGGCGACCAGGTTGCCGCGCCAGGTGTAGTCCTCGGCGAGAGCCGGCGTCTCCTCGATCGCCAGGCACACCTTCGCGACGCCGGGGGTGTAGGCGAGGGAGAGGTCGTACGCGTTCTCCAGGGGCGAGGTCAGCTCGACCCCGATCTTCCCGCCGCGGTGCAGCGCGAACACCGGATCGTCGTCGGAGGTCCGCGGGCTGACCGGCATGGGCACGGCGCCGGTGGCGGTGGCGGTGGCGGGGCTGGGGGACTGATCAAGAATCGGGTGATCTGCGGTCGCTGTCACGGAAGTGCTCCTGGGTACGGGCGGCCCGGCGGCCTGCGTACGGCCCGGGGTCGTCGAGGGCTGGGGTTGCGGTGTCCGGGGGTCGCCCATCGTGAGAGGTGGTGCCGGGGCGAAACGCGCGGCCGGAGGAGGCCAGCCGACTGGCTCCCCCGCCAGTCAGCCGCGCGGACCAGCGAGAGCCCCGGCGGTGAGCGGGGTGAGCCGGCGGGGGTGGGACCGGGGGTCGCCCGGGGCACCTTCAAATATTGCACGTCAGCGCCCGTAGGCGGTGGGCGGGCAACCAGGTTCCATCGTCCGACCAAACATGACGATCACACTCAGGACATCCAGACGAAATGTCTAGCAACGTTCACGATGCATCCATGTATCACTACTGGCACGTAACCGCGCTTGGGTGATTGCCCAGGACGTGCGCCGCCGTTGTCGCCTGCCCCACCCGAGTCCGGACAGCCGAACCGGGCCATTCGGACCTGCCGGCCGACTGCCAGATCGCGTCACGATCCGGCAGGAACTCCAGCTTCGACATCCGGCAGGAACCCGGCCGCGCACCGTGACGAGGTACACAGCGCCACCCGTCAGCCGGGCGGTCCGCTGGCGGGGCAGCCGACGAACACGCGCCCAGCCGCCTGCGATGGGCCGCCGGCCCGGGCCAGCGTGGCGGAGCCGTCCGAACCGGAACGATCTGGAGCCTGGAGAGGATCGGCATGCGCCTTCAGACATATCGGATCATGGACCGCGGCGTGGGCCGCCGGGCCGTGCGCAGGGCGCTCGCCGCAACCGCGGCGGCCGGCCTGCTCGCCACGCTCGCCGCCTGCGGCGGGGGCGACGACTCCGCGGAGGGGGGCAGCACGGTGGCGCCCACCGGGGCCCCCGTGGTCGCGGCCACGCTGCCCGCCAAGTACGCCGGCAAGACCCTGAAGGTGGCCGCCGACGCCTCGTACGCGCCGAATGAGTTCTTCGACACGGACGGCAAGACGGTCATCGGCATGGACGTCGACCTGATCAAGGCTCTCGGCTCGGCGCTCGGTGTGAAGGTCGAGGTCGAGAACGCCGGCTTCGACGACATCATCCCGGGCCTCGCCGCCGGCAAGTACGACATCGGCATCTCGTCGTTCACGGACACCAAGGAGCGGGAGAAGGTCGTCGACTTCGTCACCTACTTCTCGGCCGGCACCTCGTTCTTCACCAGTGCTGACAAACCGGCCACCCTGACCGGCCTGGACGACCTGTGCGGGCTGACCGTCGCGGTCGAGACGGGCACCGTCCAGGCCGACGACGCCGCCGCCCAGGACACGAAGTGCAAGGGAGCGGGCAAGCCGGGCGTGACCGTCCAGAGCTACCCGGACCAGAACCAGGCGAACCTGGCGCTGACCGCCGGGCGCGCGCAGGTGTCGATGGCCGACTCGCCGGTCGCCGACTACCAGGTCAAGCTCTCCGAGGGCAAGCTCAAGCTGGTCGGCACGCCGTACGGCACCGCTCCGTACGGCATCGCCGTGCCGAAGAACTCGGGCCTCGCCGAGCCGCTGCTGGCCGCCCTCAAGGCGGTCATGGCGGACGGCTCGTACCAGAAGACGCTCGAGAAGTGGGGCGTACAGGACGGCGCCATCACCGACCCGCAGATCAATGGCGCTGTCAGCTGACAGCGCGCCAGCCGGTGAGCCGGGGGCGCAGGCCCCCGGCTCACCGGCCGCCTCCGCAGGGGGCGCGGCCGACGCCGGAGCGTCAACGGCCGACGCGACCATGGATGCCGGGGCCAAGGACGACGTGATCAGGGCGATTCCCGTCCGTCACCCGGGCCGCTGGGCGTCTATCGCCGTCCTGGCCGTCCTGGCGGCGATGCTGGCGCACGCGCTGGTCACCAACGACGCGTTCGGCTGGGACATCGTCTGGAAGTACCTGTTCTCCGAGCAGATACTGCGCGGCCTGTGGGCGACGCTCTACCTGACGGTCTACGCGATGGCCGTCGGCGTGGTCGGGGGCGTGCTGATCGCCGTGATGCGGCTGTCACCGAACCCGGTCCTGCGCGGAAGCTCCTGGCTGTACACCTGGTTCTTCCGAGGCACACCGGTGATGATCCAGATCCTGTTCTGGGCCACGATCGGCGCCCTCTACCCGAGGCTGTCCATCGGCATCCCGTTCGGCCCCGAGTTCGCCTCCGGCGACTCGAACACGCTGGTCCCGCTGCTGGGCGCGGCGGTCCTCGGGCTCGGGCTCAACGAGGCGGCCTACATGGCCGAGATCGTGCGGGCCGGCGTAGGCGCGGTCGACGTCGGCCAGACCGAGGCCGCGCACGCGCTCGGCATGAACCAGGCGCAGACGATGCGCCGGATCGTGCTGCCCCAGGCGATGCGGGTGATCATTCCGCCGACTGGCAACGAGACGATCTCGATGCTCAAGACGACCTCGCTGGTCAGCGTCATCGCCTACACCGAGCTGCTCTACGCGGCCCAGATCATCTACAGCCGCAACTACCAGACGATCCCGCTGCTGATGGTCGCCGCGATCTGGTACCTCGCGGTCACATCGGTGCTCAGCGTCGGCCAGTACTTCCTGGAGCGGCACTACGACCCGGCCGGCCGTAGCCGCGTCACGCCGGGCCGGCCGATGCAGCGCGACGAGGGCAGGCGATGACGTGACGGACGCTCACATGGATGGCGCGGCGGCGGACGGCACGGCGGCAGACGGCACGGCGGCAGACGGCACGCCGATGGTGCTCGCAGAGAACGTCCGTCGCTCCTTCGGCCAGCACGAGGTGCTACGGGGAATCGACCTACGGGTCGAGCCAGGCGAGGTGCTCTGTCTGATCGGGCCCTCCGGCTCGGGCAAGACCACCATGCTGCGTTGCGTCAACCACCTGGAGAAGATCGACTCCGGCCGGCTGTGGGTGGACGGCGAGCTGGTCGGGTACCGGGAACAGCGCGGCCGCCTCTACGAGCTGCGTGAACGCGAGGTCTGCCGGCGCCGCGCGGACATCGGCATGGTCTTCCAGCGTTTCAACCTGTTCGCCCACATGACAGCGCTGGAGAACATCATGGAGGCCCCGCTGCGGGTGCGCCGGGAGAAACGATCCGAGGTCGAGGAGCGGGCCCGCGGGCTGCTGGACCGGGTGGGCCTTGGGAGCCGGTGCGACGCCTACCCATCCCAGCTCTCCGGAGGCCAGCAGCAGCGGGTCGCCATCGCTCGGGCACTGGCGATGCGCCCCAAACTCATGCTGTTCGACGAGCCAACCTCGGCGCTCGACCCGGAGCTCGTCGGGGAGGTACTCGACATCATGCGGGGACTCGCCGCGGAAGGCATGACCATGCTCGTCGTCACCCACGAGATGGGATTCGCACGCGAGGTAGCCGACGCGGTCGTCTTCATGGACGGCGGCGTCGTCGTCGAGAGCGGCCCGCCGAGCCAGGTGCTGGTCGACCCCCAACAGGAGCGGACGAGATCATTCCTGGCGAAAGTGTTGTGATTGGTCCGCTCCGGTGCGTCGCGCTGGACCTCACGAACCGGGGTTGATGCCTCGCGTGAGGCCGGGCGGCGCGCACTAGGCAGAAGGCGCGGATAGGTGATTTCACCGTGCGCCGACGGCGAATTGTCCGGATGACCGCCGATTATTCCTTGGCCGGTGCCCGGCGGGACCGAGCCGCCTCCGGCGAGCTTTCCAGAGAGTAACGGCGGCCCAACCATCTCGCTACGCGAAGCGCTTCCCCGTTGGCGGGCGTAGCAGGCGGCTAACAAGATGACCGGGCGCGCGACCTGCGCGGACGACCAGCCACCGGACCCGGTACGGTCGGCAAGCGTGGATGTCACCGAACTCTCTGTATCAAACGCGTGGGTCTTCACGCCCCGCGTGCACGCCGATAGCCGTGGCACGTTCCTCGAGTGGTTCCGCTCCGATGCACTAGAAAGGGCGGTTGGGCACCCCCTTCGACTCAGCCAGGCGAACCACAGCACCAGCAGGGCGGGGACCCTCCGCGGGGTGCACTACGCGGACGTGCCGCCCAGTCAGGCGAAGTACGTCACATGTGTGTCTGGCCGAGTGCTGGACTGCGTGGTGGACATTCGCTCCGGCTCGCCGACGTTCGGCCAGTGGGACGCGGTCGTGCTCGACGACGTGGACCGTAAGGGGCTTTATGTGTCCGAGGGCCTCGGTCATGCGTTTCTCGCCCTTACCGATGGCGCGCAGGTTTCCTACCTGTGTTCCACGTCGTACGCCCCCGGGCGCGAGCATGGGGTACATCCGCTCGATCCCGAGCTTGGCCTGCCCTGGCCGTCCGACCTCACCCCGCTGCTGTCCGACAAGGACGCCGTCGCCCCGACCCTGAAGGAGGCAGATGCCGCCGGGCTGCTGCCCAAATACGCCGACTGCCTGGCCTTCTATGCCGACCTCCGCAACCAGGCTGGTCTGGGCCAGTAACGCAGCAACACACGCCCGAGCACGTCATCAGTGGTGATCATGCCGAAGGCGGCGCTGTCCGTGCCTACCCCCACGTTGTCCGACCGCAGCCACCAGCCGCCCTCGGCATCACCGAACGCGATCCGCTTCACCCCGAGCCCACGGCCGTCCGGCAGCCGGGCGACGACCACATCGCCCGGCCGGGGGCCGCGCCCCCACCAGACCAGACAGGCGTCGCCGTCGCGCAGAGTAGGCAACATCGACGCGCCGCGGACGCACACCGCCCCCACGGGAACCGATGGCCGCACAGGGGTAGGTTGCCAGAAGGTGGGGACACGGGCCGCCACCCCGTACGACACCACCGCGGCGGACCGCCGAGCGGTCCGTCTCGCGCCCAGGCGCCACCCGTGCCCCCGACGATCGAACGTGCGAGGAAGGACGGCGGCATGAGCCTGCTGCACCCCACCACCAGGGTGAGCGCGCACTGCGACCTGCCCTGCGGCGTCTACGACCCGGCGCAGGCCCGGATCGAGGCCCAGTCGGTCAAGGCGATCCAGGAGAAGTACCAGGGCAACGAGGACCCGGTGTTCCGGTCCCGCGCGCTGTCCATCAAGGAGGAGCGCGCCGACCTGGTCAAGCACCACCTCTGGGTGCTGTGGACCGACTACTTCAAGCCGAACCACCTGGAGAAGTACCCCCAGCTGCACGACCTGTTCTGGCAGGCCACCAAGGCCGCCGGCGCCGCCGGCGCGAAGGCCTCCGTCGACCCGGCTGACGGCCAGAAGCTGCTCGACCTGATCGCGGAGATCGACAAGATCTTCTGGGAGACCAAGGCCGCTGCCTGAGCCTGGGCGCGACACCATGTCGCCGGTCACCGGTCAGTCGACCGGTGACCGGCGACATTCTTTTGCGCCGGGGCGCGGAACTCCTCGGCCGCGTCGGCGCCGCGTGCCTGACCGGCGGCCGCGAGGTGCACGGGCGGATGACGGGATTGTCCGCGCCATCGCCGAGGACGTGATGACTTTCACACGACAACGGCATGGCCTGACGGATGTGGGAGGCAAGTCGGTGATTCGTGCGGCCCTGCCGGATGACGTGCCGGTCGTGCTGAAACTGGTGCGGGAGCTCGCGGAGTTCGAACGGGAGCCGAACGCGGTGAAGATGACCGAGGCGGACCTCACCACGGCGCTCTTCGACGACCCGCCGGCAGCCGCGGCCCTGGTGGCCACTGATGACATTCGCGACGGCGATGGTGCCGGCGCCGCCGGTGTCAGCGACCTCGACGGCGTAGACAGCGGCGACGGCGACGGCGCCGAGCAGGTCGTGGGTTTCGCGATTTACCACGAGACGTTCTCGACCTGGACCGGGCGGACAGGAACCTTCCTCGTCGACCTGTTCGTCGCGCCGGAGCATCGCCGTGCCGGCCACGGGCGGGCCCTGCTCGCCGCTCTCGCGGCCGTGGCACGTGACCGCGGCCACCGGCGGCTGGAGTGGGACGTGCTGGACTGGAACACCCCCGCGCACGCCTTCTACAGGTCTCTGGGCGCGGTACCCCAGGAGGGCTGGACGACCTGGCGCCTCGACGCCGCGGGCATCGCCGCCCTGGCGGCTGGCAGCTGAACCGCTGAACCGCCGGACCGCTGAACCGCCGGACCGCCAGGCCGGCGGGCCGCTCGACCCACCACCCGGGGCCGGGAAGTGGGACGGCACGTGGGCATTGCCGGGCGCCAGCCAGTCACCAGGCACAACCCACCGGAGAAGCTGCCGACCATCAAGGCATGCCCACCACCCCAGGTGACGCGGTGGGCAAACTTTTTCGATCACCCGACCTGCACCACCGAGCCAACGCTGGGTACCGTGGGAACGGTGAGCGGCACGGAGCCGGTCATCGAAGGTGCCACCGACGGCACCCTGATGTTCGGTGCGTCTGAGGCGTCCATGCGGCCTGGCCGGTGTTGTCCGGGGCATAGCAGGCGTTTGGTGGGCACTCGCCGGGGAGACCCACTCCCTGCGGAGCTCGCGGGGTGGGAATGCCCCGCACGCGGGGCGGCACTCCCGCGGGCCGCCCGTGGTTTCTGTGGGGAGGCATCATGCTGGATGCGCCGTCGATGACCACTATGGCCCGGGGCCACGCGGACGCGACCTCGGGTTGGCCTGGTGGTGGCCGGCAGTCGAGCGCCGGATGCCCGCCGCGACGAGCCGGTGCCGGCGCCGGATGATGTAGGCGAGCGATCCCACCGGGAGCCGCGTGCGACCGGCGGACACAACCACCACCAGCGGCGGGCCGCGCCGCTGGAACAACGCAGTCACTGGGGGTAGAACGTGGATCCGACGCCTTCGGCCGGTGCAACGGTGAGTTCCGGCGGTGTCCACGGCGGCGGGCTACGCGACGTCGTGCAGCTCACTCTCCCGGCCGCGAGCGCCTACCTCACGGTCCTGCGCACCGCCACCGCTTCCCTTGCCGCTCGTCTGGACTTCACCCTCGACGACATCGAGGATCTGCGGATCGCCGTGGACGAGGCCTCCGCGCTGTTGTTGGTCTCGGCCGTACCCGGCTCGGCACTGGAGTGTGCGTTCACCCTCTCGCCCGGGGTCATGCGGGTAACGGTCTCGGTGGACAGCCTGGATGGCGAGCCGCCCTCGAAGGACACGTTCGCGTGGACCGTTCTGGACGCGCTCGCCGGTGAGGTGTCCAGCTCCACCGGCCCCGGCCAGCGGGTGACCATCGAGCTGGCCAAACGGCGCGGTACCCGGGCCGACCTCGGCGAGCCGCCGGCCGGCCATGTGCGCAGCCGCAGCGCCGATTCGACCGAGCTTGGCCAAGGCGCCAAGCTCGGTGCCGTGGGGACCTCATGACCTCGCCAGGACGCAACGCCGCCAAGCCTCCGCCGCTGGTCGATGACCAGCCTGCCGGCCACTTCGGCGGGCAGACCGGCCCGCGTGACCGGGTGTCGGCCCTGAGCCAGCGCGCCGGCGGGCCGGACGAGTCTCTCGCCGACCCGCCCGAGTCCGCTGGGACGCGGCGGCATCGCCCCGGGCCCGCCGCCCGCGGCGATGCCGGGACCGCCACGTTGACGAGCCAGACGCCGCCTAGTGGTGTCAATGACGACCTCGAGCCCGAGGATGCCGTGACCGACCTCGAGGACACCGGAAAGGCCGAACCGCCGGCCAAGGCGGGCGAACCCGGCAACGAGACGCCGGGGGCCGAGGACCGGGACGAGCACACCGCGGACCGGACCAGCTCACCCGACCGGGCGCACGCGCGTGCGCTGTTCGCTCGGCTGGCCGAGCTGCCGGAAGGTGACAGCGAACGGTCGGAGATCCGCGACCAGCTGGTCCGGATGCACCTGCCGCTCGTCGAGTATCTAGCCCGCCGGTTCCGCAACCGTGGCGAGCCGCTGGACGACCTCGTCCAGGTGGCCACCATTGGCCTGATCAAGTCGGTCGACCGGTTCGACCCGGAGCGGGGCGTCGAGTTCTCGACCTACGCGACCCCCACCATCGTCGGCGAGATCAAGCGGCACTTCCGGGACAAGGGCTGGGCGATCCGGGTCCCGCGACGGCTCCAAGAGCTCAAGCTGTCGCTCACCAAGGCGACCTCGGAGCTGTCCCAGTCGCTCGGCCGGTCGCCGACGGTCGCCGAGATCGCTGCCCATCTCCAGATGAGCGAGGAAGAGGTCCTCGAAGGGCTCGAGTCGGCCAACGCGTACTCGGCGGTCTCGCTGGACGCGCCCGACTCAGGTGACGACGAGGCCCCGGCCGTCGCCGACACGCTCGGCGTCCAGGACGAGTCCCTGGAAGGCGTCGAGTATCGCGAGTCGCTCAAGCCGCTGTTGGAGAAGCTCCCACCTCGGGAGAAGCGCATCCTGCTGCTGCGCTTCTTCGGGAACATGACCCAGTCCCAGATCGCCACCGAGCTGGGGATCTCCCAGATGCACGTCTCGCGCCTGCTCGCTCGCACCCTGGCCCAGCTGCGCCGCGGCCTGTTGGAAGACGGCTAGCGGGAGGGGCCTGCCGCCGACTGGTGAGCGCAGGCCCGCTGCCCGACGGACCCAGGCGATCAGGGAATCAGGGGGTCAGGTCTTGGAGCCGTCGTCCGAGGAGGGTCGCAGGCCCGCCGCGACCAGGGCGGTGAGGATTGCCGCGGCCACGGCCAGGAGTGGGATGCCGTAAGCGTAGAGGCCGTTCTGGATCATTGCGGCGCCGACCGGGACGGACAGCAGCTGGATGACGATGATCGGAGACCTGGTCGCCGTCCGGTTGACCACCAGCGTGCGGGCGAGCACCACCACCACGAGCCCGCAGGCGAGCGACAGCACTCCGCCGAACTCCGCCCGGGCGAGGTCATCGATGCCGCCGCCGAAGCCCCGCACCACCTGGAGAACCCCGAGGCCGACGAGCAGCAGGCCCTCGGCCGCGACCAACCCCGCGGCCACCGCCAGCGGCCGCGGCGCCACCGCCAGCGCGGTGGCGGTCTCGCGCGCCCAGGCACCCGGGCCAGCACCTGGTGTCTCGCCACTTCCCATGCTCTGACCCTACGGCGCGGTGCCTTCACCCGTTCTGGGTCGTCTCCGGTCGAGGCCGCTCCCGACACAGCGCAGGAGCATGACGCCAGACCACGACGAGGCGACCGCTCCGGGTACTACGCCTACCGCACCCGTACTGCGCCGGTACGTTGCCATGAGGTGACGAATAAGGGTCCACTACGCAGCGACATGCACCGTTGACGGCGTTCTTGGCATTTAGCTACTTCGCTGTCATTGTGAGACATTCCGCATGCGGGCGCCGGAAAGCGGCACAGTACTACCGTGGTTGGCATGCGAGGGCTGCTGGTCGTCAATCCCGCCGCGACGACGACCACGGAACGGGTCCGGGACGTCCTCGTCACGGCTCTGTCCGCTGACGTCGCCGTCGAAACCGTCATCACCAAGGGACGTGGGCACGCGGCCGAGCTCGGCCAGCGCGCCGCCGTGACCGGCGTGGACGTGGTGATCGCCCTTGGGGGCGACGGCACGGTGAACGAGGTCGTCAACGGCCTGCTCCACAACGGCCCGAGGCCGGACGCGCCCGCGCTCGCCGTGGTTCCCGGCGGCAGCACCAACGTCTTCGCCAGAGCGCTCGGCTACTCGGCGTCCCCCGTCGAGGCGACCGGCGAGCTGCTGGCCAACCTGCGGGAGAACCGGAGCCGTCGCGTCGGCCTCGGCCACGCGCGGTGGGCGGGCGAGGCTCGCTGGTTCACGTTCTGCGCGGGGATGGGCCTGGACGCGGAGGTCGTCGGCCGGGTGGAACGCCGACGCTCCGGCGGGCGGCCCAACAGCGCTGGGCTTTTTCTGCGCAGCGCCGTGGCCCGGTACAGCGGCGGCGTCGGCCGCGATCGACCACGGATCAGCCTCGAGCTCGATGCGCAGCAGCCCGAGGCCGAAGCCGCGACGGACCGCCGCGAAAGCGACGAGGATTCGGCTGGCTCAGCCGCTCGCGAGGTGGGGGTCGCGGTCATCTGCAACGCCGTGCCATGGACCTACCTCGGGGGGATTCCGGTCCGAGCCTGTCCGGAGGCGTCGTTTGACACCGGGCTAGACCTCTTGGGGATGCATACGGTGCGACTGTCGAGTCTGCTCCGTACCAGCAGGCAAATGCTCTTCGGGACGCGCGGTCCGCATGGACGCAACGTGATCCTGGAGCACGACCTGAGCAGGATCAGGTTGACGGCGGCACCCGCTGCACCGTTCCAGATGGACGGCGAGTACCTCGGCGAGCACGCCGAGGTCGAGCTGACGTCCCACCCCCACGCGCTCAACGTCATCGCGGCTGCATAGCGCGCAGGGCACGGACGACCTCGGCCGGGGCGTCGCAGATGACGCCGTCGACACCCGCGTCGCGCAGCCGCAACGCGGCCCGGTCGCTGGTCACCGTCCAGGTGACCAGCCGCACTCCGGCCGCGCGGGCGCGTTCGGCCGCGTCGGCCGCGGCGAACACCGCCGACGTGTGGGCGTGCAGTTCTGCGTGCCCGGCGGAGCGCACATAGGACAGGCCGCCGCTCACCGACATGCGCGGCATCGTCAAGAACGCCGTGCGCACCCCGACACCGCTGCCCCGCACGTGTTCGATCGCGAACCAGTCGAACGACGACACCGTCACCCCGGCGTCGGGCCCGGTGAGCCCGCGGGCACGCAACAGCTCGACGAGCGTCTGTGCCGATCGTTCCCGTGGTGCGTCGAAATCCGGTTGGCCGGGCTGGTTCTTGATCTCTATGATGATCCGACCTCGGCCGCCCCACGCGTCCAGCACGTCGTGCAATGTCGGCACGCCCTTCGCCAGCAGCTCGGCCGCGGGGCGCCGGATCACCGCCCGGCCGCCGATGCGGGGCATACGGGCGTCGTGGACGCAGACAAGCTGACCGTCGGCCGTGCGCCGGATGTCGACCTCGATACCGTTCGCTCCGGCCGCTAATGCCGCGTCGACGGCGGCAGCCGTATTCTCGGGACCAGGGTCCCGGCTGCCACGATGTCCTAGTACCTCCATGCAGCCCTCCCGCCTGTCTGCCAGACCATGTCCCGCTAGCCATCCTGCACCGCGGGCACGGGCTCTGCCGAGAAAGGGGATCGGTGGAGACCGGCGCCACGCAGGAACGTTCCCCGCGCTGCCCGGCCTCCAGACCAGCCCACTGGTCCCAAAGTGGGGGTGGAGGCTCGGTCTCCTGGCCGAGCGAGCTCTACCACAGACCGCGGGCCACTCGCCGGCTAGCACGGACGAGCCAGGCGAAAATGCCTAGTTGGCATGGCCACCAGGTGGGGACAGGATATGGCCTGGTCGGACTATCTGGACAACACCCTGCCGATAGGGCCAACTGCCCATCGCCACCAGGGGTGCAGACGGCCGGGACTAGTCATCCGGAGCGCAGCCGGTCGTGGTCCGTACGTGTCCTCAATGGACAAGTGCAGGCCAGAGATGGTGTGAAGGCGACAGCAGGTTCTTGCGCCCCTGCCGGTTCCGGTGGGAGGGTGGCGAATGTCCGAGGTGGATGGACCACATACACCCGGGCGCACGCCTGCACGAAGTTGACTAGACGACACCTAGGTAGCGACGGGGGTACCTCGGTGGGTCAGCACTTCTCGTTGGGACGCAACCCGGGAAGCCGGTCGGGCGTCTCATGTGCAGTGTCGCCCGCTACGACAGAGGGAGTAGGACGCATGGACTGGCGCCACAGAGCGCTCTGCCGTGAAGAGGACCCCGAGCTCTTCTTCCCGATCGGGACAACCGGGCCCGCAGAACGCCAGATCGAAGAAGCCAAGGCCGTGTGCCGGCGGTGTGCCGTCACATCCGACTGCTTGAACTGGGCACTCGAGACCGGCCAGGACGCCGGCGTCTGGGGTGGCCTCAGCGAGGATGAGCGGCGCGCACTCAAGCGCCAGGTGCTGCGGGTCCGCACCGCCTGACCGACGGCGATGCACTCGGCTCGAGATCGACAGCCGATCCGCGTCACGCCAAAGACAAACGCCAGCTGTGCCTGAGGGGATAGCCCTCCCCATGAGGCCGAGCGAGACTCGGCCGACGGGTCCGCAGGCCGGCAGGCGACAACGCCACCCATTGGCCTCATAACACGAGAATCGCTGGCCGACGCGACGCGCGGCTCAGCGGTAGCTGCATCCGTGCCCATGTTACGGAAAGCATCCATCCAATGCGTCTCCGTGCATGGCACTCCCGACCGTTCTGTCCACATGGCCGCCGCTTCCGGCTGGCGTGCCATGGACGGAGCGGTCGCAGCCATTTCTGCGGCCAGCGCGGCCGAAGCCGGCACGTCGGGAGCCGGCACAGCAGTGGCCTGCACGGCAGGAGCCTGCATGGCTGGCTCCTGAGCAGTCACCGCCCAGGATCCCCGCGGCACCAGCTGGACGACGCCGGAACCCGGCGACACCCGACGTCGGAGCGTGGTACGCAACGTTACGACGGCACGAGTGGAATGCGACGCAACGTGAACGTTCGATGCACGCTCACCGAAGGCACACTCCACAAGCAGGGTGATACCCAGCTTCCAACGCCCCAAACACTCAACTTGAAGAAAGTGGGATCGAGAGCAATGCCTCGGTCCCACGCTCGGCGCCGGCCTGCAGACGGATGGTGCCCTGCATCTCGCCGAGCACGAGCTGGCGGACGATCTGCAGGCCAAGACGCGGCGAGTGCTCCAGTTGGAAGTCGTCCGGCAGGCCGGCGCCGTCGTCGGCGACCACGACGTCGAGCCGGTCGGCCGTACGCCGCACCCTGACCTCGATCGAGCCCGCCGAGCCATCGAACGCATGTTCGACAGCATTCTGCAAAAGCTCGGACAGTACAAGCGCCAACGGCGTGGCGAGCGCGCCGGAGAGCATGCCGAACGAGCCTGCCCGGCGAGTCGTCGCCCGCGTCCCGGTGGTCGCCAGGTCGACGGTGACCGAGGTGATCTGGTCGGCGATCTCGTCGAACGGGACCGACTCTCCCAACGTCTGCGAGAGCGTCTCGTGGACCAGTGCGATCGACGTCACCCGGCGCACCGACTCCCGCAGCGCGTCCCTGGCCTCGTCGACCTTCGTGCGACGCATCTGCAGCCGCAGCAGCGCCGCCACCGTCTGCAGGTTGTTCTTCACCCGGTGGTGAATCTCACGGATGGTCGCGTCCTTGCTCAGCAGTTGCGCCTCGCGGCGGCGCAGCTCGGAGACATCGCGCACCAAGACCAGAACCTCCCGGGTCTGTCCCGGGAAAAGCGGAATCGCCCGCAGCAGGACCACGGTGCTGCCGACCGCGAGCTCGACCTCGACCGGCCGGCGCCGCCCGATCGCGTGCCAGACCGCGGGCGTGGTCGCCGGCAGGTTGAGCGCGCGGTGCACCGAGCGCAGGTCCTCGCCGGTGACGTTGCCGGTGTAGCCGAGCCGGCGATACGCCGACAGCGCGTTCGGGCTCGCGAAGATAACCTTGCCGGCGCCGTCGAGGCGCACCATCCCGTCGCCCACCCGGGGGGCCTCCGGCAGCTCGGCCGAGCTGCCCCGGAACGGGAACAAGCCTTCCGCGATCATCAATGCCAGATTGTTGGCGCACTGCAGATAGGCGGACTCCAGCGCGCTCGGGGTCCGGGTGGTCGCGAGGTTGGTGTCCCTGGCGAGCACGGCGATCACCTGGTCGCCATGACGAACCGGAATCGCCTCCGTGCGCACCGGCACGCCGCCATCCCACTCGGGCTCGCCCTCGCGGGCGATCCGGTGCTCCCGCCAGGCGTTGCGCACGACCCAACGATTGATGACGACGCTGCCGACCTCGTCGTTGTGGTACGCCGTCGGGCCGGTGGTCGGACGAACCTGCGCGACGACGAGAAACTCGGTCTGGCCCCCCTTGGCCGCGCGCTGGCTGGAGATGCGGCTGGGAACGAGCAGGAGCAGGTCCGCGAACGAGAGATCGGCGAGCAACGCCCAGTCCGCGACGAGCGCGTGCAGATGGTCGATGTCGTCGTCGCTCAGGTCGGTGCTCGCGCGCAGCATGTCCGCCAGGGTTCCCACGGCAGGCAGACTGCCAGAAGATCCCGCCTCCTGAACAATCTCGTCCTCCGCATGGGCGCCGGCCTGGGGTTCGTCACCGCGGCGACGGGCAGAACTCGCAGCCTGTCATCGGCTACCGAAGACAGCGGAATGAGACGATTCATGGTTCACAGCACGGACGGTCCAGCCGCCATGGCGACGTAGAGTCGCGGCGTGACCATGGACCAGCGGCTCTCGGCCCCGCCCGCTCCTCTCGCCTGGCTGGACGCGGACGCGCAGGCCCGGCGCGAGGCTGGGCTGCGCCGGGCGGTACGGCCCAGGCCCGCGGCGGACGATCTGGTGCGCGTAGACCTGGCTGGCAACGACTACCTGGGCCTGTCCCGCCACCCGGCGGTGATCGAGGCCGGCGTCGAGGCCCTGCGCGTCTGGGGCGCCGGCTCCACCGGCAGCCGGCTGGTCTCCGGTTCGACGACGCTGCACGCCGAGCTGGAGGAGGCGCTCGCCGCGCACACCGGGTTCGCCACCGCCCTGGTCTTCGCCTCCGGGTATGCCGCGAACCTCGGCGCCCTCACCGCGCTCGTCAGCGCGGGCGACCTGGTCGTCTCCGACGAACGCAACCACGCGTCGATCGTCGACGCCTGCCGGCTGTCGCGCGCCGACGTCGCGATCGTGCCCCACCTCGACGTCGCGGCCGTCGACAACGCCCTCGCCAGCCGCCGGTACCGGCGGGCGCTAGTCGTCACCGACTCGGTCTTCTCCGCCGACGGTGACCTCGCGCCGCTGGCCCTGCTACACGAGGTCACCCGCCGTCACGGAGCGGTCCTGCTGGTGGACGAGGCACATGCGCTCGGCATCGTCGGCCCCCATGGACAGGGCGCGGCCGCGGCCGCGGGTCTCGCCGGCGAACCGGACGTCGTCGCCACGGTCACTCTGTCCAAGTCCCTCGGCAGCCAGGGCGGCGCCGTGCTGGGCCCGGTCGAGGTGCGTGACCACCTCATCGACACCGCCCGCACCTTCATCTTCGACACTGGTCTCGCACCTGCGGCGGCCGGTGCGGCGCTCGGCGCGCTGCGGCTGCTGCTCGCCGACCCAAGCCTGGCCGCCCGGGGCCGGGCCAGGGCGGCGGAGCTCGCCCGTATCGCCGGTGCGCCGCAGCCCGCCGCCGCGGTCGTCTCGGTCGTGCTCGGCGCGCCGGAGCGGGCCGTCGCGGCCGCGGCGGCCTGCCGGGAGCACGGCGTCGCGGTCGGCTGCTTCCGCCCGCCGACGGTGCCGACGGGGACGAGCCGGCTGCGGCTGTCCGCACGAGCCGACCTCACCGACTCCGACGTCGCCCTGTTCACCAGGGCGCTGGCCGCGGCGCTACGGGCCGCCGACGACGCCGTACGGCGGGTGAGGCGGGCATGAGCATCCTCGTCATCACCGGTACGGGGACGGAGGTCGGCAAGACCGTCGTCACGGCGGCGGTGGCGGCGCTGGCAGCCGACCGGAGCGCGCCGGTGGCCGTGGTCAAGCCGGCGCAGACCGGCGTCGCGCCAGGCGAGCTCGGCGACGTCGACCTCGTCCGCGACCTGGCCGGCGTCGACGACGTGCATGAGCTGGCCCGCTATCCGGAGCCGCTGGCCCCGGCGACCGCGGCGCGGCGAGCCGGGCTTCCCCCGCTCGACCTCGTCGCCGTCGCCGACGCGCTCAGCGAGCTGGCGGCCGACCGCCGCCTCGTGCTCGTGGAGGGGGCCGGCGGACTGCTGGTCCGCTACGACGACGACGGCCGGACGCTCGCCGACCTGGCCCGGCTGCTGCGAGCGCCGGTGCTCGTCGTCACCCGCCCCGCGCTCGGGACCCTGAACGACACCGCCCTGACGCTGGAGGCCCTCGCCCACCGGGGGCTGGAGCTCGCCGGCGTCGTCATCGGCAGCTGGCCGGCGTCGCCGGGCCTCGCCGAGCGGGCCAACCTCGCCGACCTGGAGACGGTCGCCGGCCGGCCGCTCGCCGGTGCGCTGCCGGCCGGCGCCGGCCTGCTCGACCGCGCCGGGTTCCGCGGGCTCGCCCGGCGCTCGCTGGCACCGTCCCTGGGCGGGATGTTCGACCCTGCCGAGTTCCGCGCCCAACACGCTCCGCCGCTTGGCCCGGCGGTCTCAGTCCGCTGAGCGCAGGCAGAAGCCGCGCCCGGAGGCAGAAGCCGCGCCCGGCGGCCGCGTGCCAGATGCCACGTTCGTCAGGCGCGCGCCACGAGTCGACTGGTTCGACAATGAGCGGGGCCACGGACCCGACGATCCCGACGATGACACCACTGTCCCCGACGCCGGCTTCCGGCGGCTGGAGCGAACGAAGTGACCCCACCTGTGACCACCGCCATTCCCGCTGTTCGGTCCGCCGACGCCGCCGAGCTGCTCGCCACCGCCCGCCAGCAGGTCCTGGTCGAGGGCAGGGGACTGGACGAGCAACAGACGCTCGCCGTCCTCCAGCTGCCGGACGAGGCGTTGCCCGAGCTGCTCGCGCTCGCGCACGAGGTGCGGATGCGTTGGTGCGGCCCGGAGGTCGAGGTCGAGGGCATCGTCAGCCTTAAGACCGGCGGCTGTCCGGAGGACTGCCACTTCTGCTCGCAGTCCGGCAAGTTCGACTCTCCCGTCCGGTCCGCGTGGCTGGACGTGCCGAGCCTCGTCGAGGCGGCCAGGGCGACCGCAGCCACCGGTGCGACCGAGTTCTGCATCGTGGCGGCCGTGCGGGGGCCGGATGCCCGGCTGATGGGTCAGGTCCGCGAGGGCGTCGCCGCGATCCGGGCGGCCGTCGAGATCAACGTCGCCTGTTCGCTGGGCATGCTCACCCAGGAGCAGGTCGACGAGCTGGTGGCGATGGGCGTGCACCGCTACAACCACAACCTCGAGACGGCACGCTCGCACTTCCCGAACGTGGTGACGACCCACAGCTGGGAGGAGCGGCTCACGACCTGCGAGATGGTTCGCGCGGCGGGCATGGAGCTGTGCTGCGGCGCGATCGTCGGGGTCGGGGAGAGCCTCGCGCAGCGCGCGGAGCTCGCCGCGCAGCTCGCGGCGCTGGAACCGGACGAGGTGCCGCTGAACTTCCTCAACCCACGGCCAGGGACGCCGTTCGGTGATCTGCCCGCGGTCGAGCCGCGCGAGGCGCTGCGCACGATCGCCGCGTTCCGGCTGGCGCTGCCGCGCACGATCCTGCGCTACGCGGGCGGCCGGGAGATCACCCTCGGCGACCTGGCCGACCAGGGCATGCTCGGTGGGATCAACGCGGTCATCGTCGGCAACTACCTGACGACCCTCGGGCAGTCCCCCGATGTCGACCTCGCCATGCTCGACCGGCTTTCCATGCCGATCAAGTCGCTCCAGGCGACCCTGTAACCGACGCCGCGTACCTTCCGCGCGGATCCGCGAATCCGCGCGGCAGGTCGCCTGACCGGGCCCCAGCAGACACCTAAGAGATCAGAAACGAGGGACGAGGTGACAGGCCCCCTAGGAGGCCCCCTGCCAGCGGCAGCCGTCGACGCGGCCCCGGCGGTCTACTGCGACCGGTGTGGCGAGCCGGCGGCCGAGGGCTCCCACGACCGCTGCACGGCGGCGCGCACGCTGGAACCACCCCGCTACTGCGCGATCTGCCGGCGCAGACTCGTGGTCCAGGTCATCCCCACCGGCTGGACCGCCCGCTGCGCCGAACACGGCGCCACCGCTGGTTAATTGGTCCGCGCCGTCCGGGCACGGCGCTACGGCCCTTTACTCGCTTCGCTCCAAAGGACCAATTAAACAGCCTCGACTATCGCGATCAGGTCGCCGTCTTGGACGACGTCGCCCTCGCGGACGGCGATCTCGGACACGGTGCCGCCGTCCTCGCTGATGACCGGGATCTCCATCTTCATCGAGTCGAGGATCACCAGCGCATCCCCGGCGGCGACGGCGTCGCCAACCCCCACAACGACCTTCCAGACGTTCGCCACCATCTCGGCGCGGACTTCCTCGGCCATGGCCATCCCTTCGAGGGCACGGTGCGCATCGCGCGCGACCAGAGATCCGGCTGCTGACCGGGCCGCGACGTCTTTGGCCCTCCGGTCCGTCTGCCAGCGTAGTCGGTTCGGGGCGCTGGTCCTCGGGAACGGCGGGCGCGGCGAGTGGCGGCGAGACCACCGGGGCGACGGCCCAGCGGCGGCGTCTTGCGAAACTACAGGTGTGTTCGTTCTCCTCGTCCTCGCTCTGCTCATCGGCCTGCTGGTCGCCCGCCTGCGCGGAGGGACCCTCGACGCGCTGGGACGCATCCGGGTCCGGCTCGGCTGGCTCGCCGTGGGCGTCGTCCTGGCCCTGGTGCTCGCCGCGCTCGTGGACGGCGCCCAGACCGTGGGGTGGGTCGCCGCCGCCGTGCTCGCTGCCGTGCTCGCCGCCGCGAATCGGCGCATTCCCGGGCTTTTCCTGCTGTTCGTCGGGCTCGCGCTGAACGCGGCGGTGATCAGTGTGAACCACGGCCGCATGCCGGTCTCGACGGCGGCGATCAGCTCGGCCGGGCTCGTGCGGGACGACGTGGAGTCCTCGCGGCACCACCTCGTCGCCGGCGACGGAACTCGCCTCCGAGCTCTCGACGACAAGATCCCGTTCCCCTTCTGGGGAACGCCTACGGCACTCAGCGCCGGCGACGTCCTGATCGCGTCCGGAGTAGCGCTCTTCGCCGGGCTCGCGCCGGTACGGGCGAACCGGACGCTTCGAGCCCGCGGAGTCGACCGGGAGCGGCGGCGCCAGCGGCGGCAGGCCGCGTCCGCGACCGCCGAGGGCGGCCTCGACGATGACGCGGACAGCGCGGGGGATCTCGGCGGTGCGCCCATCCGCCGGCGGGCAGAAGCGCTGCCAGCCGCCCGACAGACCAACGTCCGGTCCAGGAGGTCCACCGCGGCTTCCGTCGAGTTGGAACCCGACGGGCGAACCGACCCGTGATCCTGCGGTCCCCCGGCCCGCCGCCCCGGCCGCGGGCTACATTGTCGAACGCGACGCGTTTGACGACGGGTGGACGGTGCCCGGCGGTCGAGGCGGCGACAGACACGAAAGGAGGTCGCGGCATGGCGAAGAAGAAGCGCAAGCGGCGCGCCCGCGCGAAGAGCAAGGCCAACCACGGCAAGCGCCCCAACACCTAGAGCGCTCCCCCGCCGATTGGCCGAGAGTCGCTCGACGCCTGCGCTCAGGAGCGCGGCGTCGAACCTCGTTCGGCGGCCAGTCGGCGGGGATCCGCTACTCGGTGGTCAGCTCGCTGGGGACGTCGGCTCGCTGGGGACGTCGGCCTCGACCCGGGCCGCACGCAGGCGGGCCAGGAGGTTGGCGCGCAGGGAATCGGGGGCACGGTCACCGCCGCATTTGCGCGCCACCAGCATCTTCACCTCATGCTCGACACCGAACTCGCGCAGACACGGCGAGCATTCGTCGAGATGGGCACGAATCAGGTGTTGCTGGTTCCCGTCACATTCTCCGTCAAGATACAGAAATACCGCATCGAGAACCTTGCGGCAGTCGATGTCATGCGGGTGGCCGCAGCTCACGAAGCACCGCCCTCGTTCCCAGGAGAGCCGGCGGGAACCAGCCCGCGCTCCCTGGCGTAATCCTCCAGCGACTTGCGCAGGCCGCGCCGGCCCCGGTGCAACCTGGACATCACCGTGCCGATGGGGGTGCCCATGATCTCGGCGATCTCCTTGTAGGCGAAACCCTCCACGTCGGCCAGGTACACGGCCATCCGGAAGTCCTCGGGAAGCGCCTGCAGCGCCTCCTTGATGTCGCTGTCGGGCAGGTGCTCGAGCGCCTCCATCTCGGCGCTCTTCAGGCCCGTGGAGGTATGCGACTCCGCCTCGGCGAGCTGCCAGTCCTCGACCTGCTCGGTCGGACTCTGCAGCGGCTGGCGCTGGCGCTTCCGGTAGTTGTTGATGAAGGTGTTGGTCAGGATGCGGTACAGCCAGGCCTTGAGGTTCGTGCCCTCCTGGAACTGGTGGAAGGCTGCGAACGCCTTGACGAAGGTCTCCTGAACGAGATCTTCGGCGTCGGCCGGGTTCCGCGTCATCCGCAGCGCGGCCGCGTACAGCTGGTCGAGGTAGGGAAGGGCGTCGCGCTCGAACCGCGCGCCCCGCTCCTCGGTGGTCTCGTCGACCAGGATCACTCCCTCACCGCTCGGATGGCCCGGGAGGGTGCCCTCCCCGGCCAGCATCGCGGGCCGCGGGGATGCTGACCCGAGGTCAGCGACCACGCTGGCTCGCTGGCCGCCCGCCACCGTCGTCACCGGGTCGCCCGCCCTCGACGGGTTCACGTCCGTCTGGGCGTCCCCCGCCGCGGCCTCGCCTCTCAGGGCGTCACGGCCCGCTATGTCTTCCCATCGTGTGATCGGCTGCATCGAGCGGCTGTCACCGGTCTTCCGTGGGGACGATACCCCGCTCACCGGAGGTTCGCCCGTCCCTGGACCGACCCCGTAGGTCGGCCACCGGTCTGGACTGCCAAACGGGGCCATCTGGCCACCATGCCGACGCAGCTGGCTTTCCGGCGTCAATCGAACCTCCGTGACCTTGATGTTCGTTATTCGTAACCGCCTAGCCGTCTTCGGGATTCCCTGCGATCGACGGCGGAGGCCCGTCCAGCTGCCGCAGAAGCCAGGTCGCCCCCAGGGTGGCGGCCTCCTCTATCACCTCCTCAGCGGTCCGGCCGTCGCGGACCCGCACCTTGAACGAGTGGTCGGCGCCGGCCACGACGACCACCTCGACTCCCGCGGCCGGGTCGGCCTCCGGCCGGCCGAAGGCGTCCCGCTCCCCCTGGACGACGCGCACCGGCACGCCCGCGCCGGACAGCTCCCCCTGACGCAGGTCCTGTCGGCTCTGACGCGCTGCCGAGCCGCCTGAAGAACCAGAAGAACCAGCCGCTGGACGGGGTGGGGGATTCAGCGGGAACCCCAATGCCAGCACCGCGCGCGCCCCGACAGCCCTGGCAGTACGCATCGCGACCCGGGAGCCCATGGACGCTCCCGCCAGCGCGAGCCGTCGAGAGGCGGCCGTCGTAGGCCCGGCGTCTTCGGTCAGCGCCGCGACGGCCGCCATGAGCACGGCGTCCAACCGTGCCGGCCGGTCAGGCGCCTTGCGGCCGGCTACTCGGTACGGCATGTCGAGACGGCCGACGGTGACACCAGCGAAGACCAGCAGCTCGGTGAGGCGGCGCATCAACGGCGTGTCCGTGCCGGACCCGGCGCCGTGCAGGAGCACCACCACCGGTGGGCCATCAATTTCCTGGCTCGCTCGGTCCGCATCCGGGTTCCACCGCTGGTGGGCGCCGGGAACCACGAGAAGCCGCCCGCCGTCCACAGAAACGGTGGTTTGCGCGGCGACGGATGTGGCCATAGCGATCTGGGCAGCCGGAACCCCCGAACCGACTCCGGAGCCGATTCGGAAGGACACCTGAGGTGCCGCGTCCTGGATGGCTCGAGTCACAAGATCAGGATGTGTCGTGCGTCTCATCGAAACCTTCCCGACTGCGTCGCGGTTGCCATACCACGCAAGGCGGCGCACCCGGCGAACCCCATGATCGAAGGTCCCGCGGCGTTTGAGACGTCCGGCCTTCGCTTGTGACATGCCTCGCATCGTGGCCCTTTGAAGGGTAGGAATAGTTCATGCTGTCTGGTCCTGGCGCCGATCCAGAACTTGGCGATCCGGAGCTTCATCGCTCCGTCTCGCCTTCCGTGGTCTGCGAGGCACCAGCGGGCAGCGACGACCCCTACTGGTCGTTCTACGACGAGGTCGCCTCGGTTCAGCTTCGCGAGTGGCTGCCGAGCGCGCCGTCCAGGGTCCTCGATGTCTCGGGGCAGCGCGACCGTTTCGCACGTCAGATGGTCGCCGCCGGGCACCAGGTCGTCCGGGTCGTCGGCGACCTGGCACACATCGCGAACCTGCCAACCGACCGCGCGGAGCGCAGGTCCACGCCCTCCTCGCGATCCGGGGTCCCCGCCCGGCCAGCGGCGGGGTTCCTGCCAGCCGGGCTTCGCCCGGCCGGCAAGCCGGCGATCAGGCAGATCCGACCGCCAGGCGGCGAGGAGGCCCGCCACCTGGCCGGCAAGAACCCGCCAGCGCATGGCGCCCGACGGGTCGGCGAGCGGCCCGGCGGGGCCGATCCCCCAGGCGCTCTGCGCAACGTGGTCGGCGACGCTCGCAGCCTCGACTGGTTCGCGCCGGCGTCGTTCGACGCGGTGCTGGCCGAAGGGCGGGCGCTGTCGTTCTGCCTGGCCACCGAGAGCACCCTCGAGGAGATTCACCGGCTCCTACGGCCGGGCGGCCAGTTGCTGCTGTGCGTCGACTCCCTGTTGCTCGGCCTGGCGAGGCTGGCCGAGCAGCACCGCTGGGCCGAACTGTCCGACGTGCCACGCGCCGACGTCGTGCTCGTACCGGCCGAAGACGGCACGATCACTCGGTGCTTCTGGCCCGAGGAGCTCAAGGCCGTGCTCACCAGCGCCGGTCTGGAGGTCGACTGGGTCCGGCCACGCACCGTGCTGTCGGTCGAGGCGGTGAAGCGAGCACTGGCTGCTGACATGGCGTCGTTTCCCACTTTGGTCCGTACCGAGGTCGAGCTCGCCGCTGAACGCGAAGGCGAATCCATCGGGATCCACCTCATCGCCTCCGCAAGAAGGCCCAGCTAGCGCCCGATTCGACCGCCGGATCCAGAAGCGATACAGAACTCGGCCGGTCGCGGAAGGCATGCTAGGGGCGTGACGACAGCGACACGTAGTCCGGCCAGGCCGTGGCCGGCACAGACGGCCGGCGGCCCGACGCGGGGGCTGGCCTCGAACGACACCGGACCGAACCTGTCCTTGAACGACGCTGAATGAGCGGAGCGCGACGAAGCGGGCGCGATCTCGACGAGGATGACGTCCGCACCCGCCCAGGGCGCGGCTCGCGGCCGCGTACCCGGGACCGGCCCGAACACACCGACGCCATGGAAGCAGTGGTCGTCGCGGTCGACCGCGGCCGCTACACCTGCCGACGCACCCTGCCAGGCGGTGGGGCCGACCCCGCGGGCGCGATGGTCGCCGCAGTCCGGGGCGGCGACCTGCGCCGGGTGCCAGTCGTCGTCGGTGACGGCGTCGCACTCGTCGGCGACGTGTCAGGCGATCCGGGCGCCCTTGCCCGCATCGTGCGCCGCGCCGAGCGCACCAGCGTGCTACGGCGCACCGCCGACGACAGCGACCCGGCCGAGCGGCCGATCGTCGCGAACGCCGATCAGCTCGTGATCGTGACGGCGCTCGCCGACCCGCCGCCGCGCACCGGGCTGATCGACCGCTGCCTCGTCGCCGCCTACGACGGCGGCCTCGATCCGGTGCTCTGTCTGACCAAGGCTGATCTCGCGGACGACGAGGGATTGCGCGACCTTTACCGGCCACTCGGCCTGACCACCATCACCAGCCGCCAAGACGTCGATCCGGCCGAGCTGCGCGCACTGATCGCCAACCGGGTGAGCGTGCTGTTCGGACACAGCGGCGTCGGGAAGTCGACGTTGGTCAACCGGCTCGTTCCCGAGGCGGCCAGGCAGATCGGCGAGGTGAACGCGGTGACCGGCCGTGGCCGGCACATCTCCTCCGCGGCGGTCGCTTTGCCGGTGCCGGGCGGCGGCTGGGTGGTGGACACGCCCGGAGTGCGCTCGTTCGGGCTCGGCGCGGTCAGCCCGGCCAGAGTGCTCGCCGCGTTCGCCGAGCTGGCCGAAGCCGCGGCCAGCTGCCCACCCGGCTGCACCCACGCCGTAGGACTCGCCGACTGCGCCCTGGACGAGGCGGTCCGCGACGGCCGCGCGGAGAGCGCACGCCTCGCGAGCCTGCGCCGCCTTCTCGCAGCCAGGGTGTGACTGGGACATTGGTCCGCTCCGTCCGGGCGCGGCGCTCCGGCCCCGTGCTCGCTTCGCTTCGCACGGGACCTCCGCGCCGCGTCCTCCTCCGCGGACGGTGCCCTCCGGCGACCTCCGCGGAGGCCCAACCCCCTTCGCTTCGCTCGGGGGCCGGGCCTCCGCGGAGGCACGCCTCCGGGCCAGCTCGCTTGCGACACGCTCAAACGTCACGAGCGGAGTAGACGCCCCGCACGTGGGCCACTTCGCTTCGCTCGTGGGCGGCGTTCATGCCCGATCGGGAGAGAAGCCACGAGCGAAGCGAAGTGCCCCCAAGCACATGCAGACGTGCAGCGGAAAGCAACCGAGCTGGGTGCGCAGGCGCACCTCCGCGGAGCCCCGGCCCACGAGCGAAGCGACCTGGCCCTACGGGAATGCGGCTTCGGGTCGGTGACGTGCAGCGGAAAGCAACCGAGCTGGGTGCGTAGGCGCGCCTCCGCGGAGGCCCGGCCCACGAGCGAAGCGAAGTGGGTTGGGCCGCAGCGGAGGTCGCCGGAGCACCCGTCCGCGCAGGAGGACGCCGCGCGGAGGTCCCTTCCCGAAGCGAAGCGAGGGAAGGGGCCGGAGCGCGGCGCCCGGACGGAGCGGACCATAAACACAGCCCGCGTCTGGGCCTAAGAGCTGTCTTTGGGTCGCTTGGGCGCCACAAGTGAGATACGGCTCACATAAGGCACCTCGGCCGTCGCAGTATCGACTGCTGCGGCGGCGGCGTGACATCCGTCTCACTCCTCAAAGTTATTGCTCACGTCCGCCGTGCATCATGGAGTGACGCCCGTCTCACTTCGAAGACCGCTGCCTGGCCGCTCTCTCGTACCTGTCGGTGAAACTGGTCTCATTCAAGGTCGACACAAGGTCGGATCGTCGCCACGTTTGCCACGGGATCATCCGCAGGCCAGACCAGCAACACCTGAAAGTCCGGCCCGAGCGCAGCGATTGACGATTCGTGGGGAAGACGCCGCGCGGACGATGCCTTGACGATGCCTTAGGGAAGGTTCCGCGAGGACGGAACCGTAGGCTTTCAGCCGTGAAGCTGTCTGATCCGGCGGCGGCCGACTCCGCCACCACGCCCAGCTCGACGAGCGAGCCAGCCATGGGCATTTCGCCGACGCCGGCGGATGACCTTGCCCTCGCGCTGAGCCTTGCGGACGCCGCCGACAAGATCACGCTGGCCCGATTCCAGGCTGTGGACCTACGAGTCGAGTCGAAGCCGGACAACACGCCGGTGTCGGACGCGGACACGGCCGTCGAGTCGATGATCAGGGAACGGCTCGCCGCGGCGCGGCCGGCCGACGCGGTGCTCGGTGAGGAGGAGGGGCTGACCGGCGACGCTCGCCGGCGGTGGATCCTCGACCCGGTCGACGGGACGAAGAACTTCGTGCGTGGCGTTCCGGTCTGGGGCACGCTGCTCGGGCTCGAGGTGGATGGCGAGATCGTCGTCGGTGTCGCCAGCGCCCCGGCGATGGGCCGCCGGTGGTGGGCGGCCAAGGGCAGTGGCGCGTTCACCCGAACCGCCGTCGGCGACACCCGGGCACTGCGCGTCTCCTCCGTCTCTCGGCTCGAGGACGCCTTCCTGTCGTTCGCCTCGCTGGAGGGCTGGACCGAGCGCGGACGGGTCGACGAACTGCTGCACCTGGCCGACAAGGTCTGGCGGACCAGGGCGTACGGCGACTTCTGGTCGCACATGATGGTGGCCGAGGGTGCCGTCGACATCGCCCCGGAACCGGTGGTGTCGCTGTGGGACCTCGCCGCGCTGCAGATCATCGTCGAGGAGGCTGGTGGGCGGTTCACCGACCTTCGTGGTCGTCGCGGCGCCGGCCACGGCACCGTGCTCTCGTCCAACGGTCACCTGCACGAGGCGGCGCTGGCCTCATTCGTGCCAGGTGGCTCCGCTCGCTGAGCGGGCCGCTCAACCCGCCGGGCGCCAAGCCGGTACCCCTGCGCTGACGGCCTGGCCCACAGTCGGGCCGTCAGCGCACCCCCGGAACCGCTGCCGTGGCCGCTCTATGGCCGCTCGGCGCCGACCTCGCTCGGCGTGAGCGACGATGTGGACGGTGATGTCATGGACGGCCAGGACGACGCGCCCAAGCCGACCGTCAGCAGCGGACCGATCGGATTCGCGCATCGAGGAGCTCCCGCCTGGTATCAGCGCGAAAACACGCTGCCGGCCTTCGCCCGCGCGCTGGCGCACGGCGCCGCCGGTCTGGAGTCGGACGTCTGGCTTGCCGCGGACGGGGTGCCTGTGCTCCTCCACGACAGGGAGTACGGGGGGCCGGGCCTACGGCGCGACGTCACGGCGCAGGCCGCCGGAGCGCTGCCGAGCTGGCTCCCGACGCTTGCCGATTTCTATCGAACCCTTGGCGCCGACTTCGAGTTCAGCCTGGACGTGAAGACACCGGCCGGCAGGACCGCGGACGCCACCGTGGCCGCGGTGATCGCCGTGGCACGGGCAGCCCACCCGGATGGTCCAGGCCGGCTGTGGATCTGCGGACCGCTGGGCAGCCTGCGCGTCTGGCGCGACCTTGACCCCGACGTCCGCCTCGTCAACTCCACCTCAATGCGCGAGATCCGAGAAGCCGGTGGAATAGGCCGCTATGCCCGCGAACTGCGCACCGTCGGCGTGGACGCGTTGAACCTGCGTTCCCGGGAGTGGGTGGCGCCTACCGCCCCGATCGCCCAAGTGCTCCACGACCACGGCCTGCTGGCGTTCGGCTGGGACGCACAGCGCCCGGCCACACTCGCTCGTCTGCTCGGCTATGGCTTGGATGCCGTGTACTCAGACCACATCGACCGTCTCGTCGCCGCTACCTCCCGTCGCACCGCCTAGTCAGGCCGGCGCGACGCCGTCACGAAATGAAGCGGACATTGCCGCCCAGAATTGCGCGGCACTCACCGCCTTTGCGGGACGCGACATCAGTCGGCATGGCCCGACTCCGTCGATTCCGCCGGCGTCACCGTATGGGTGCAATCCGCGAACAACCGTCCCGGATCCACAGATGCGTGCGGTGTCGACGCGGTGACCGACGAATCGATGACAGAGTCCCTGCCAGATCCGCGAAGCCAGGGGTCCTGCCGGATCCCGAGGCGATCTGGAGGCCTGCTGGGAGGCCTGCTGAAGCCCTGCCGGCGGGTTAGGTTCAGTCGTCGTCGTCGGCTGCGGCTGCAACTTTCAACATCTGCGACGGAAAGCCAGTCCGCTGCGCGACATTGTCCACCGAGTAACCCTGACGTACCAGGTCACGAGCCTGTTCGAGAGTCCAGCCGCGGCCCGGATCGAACCGCGTCACTACAACCTCGCTCGCGTCTCGGCGTTCATCCGGCCAGCTGAGACGTGCACGGCGTGCCAAGGATCGACCTCCGAATAGTCCATCGGGGTGTCCGCGTGACCCTTCGGCGAACTAGGCGGCGCACGCGGTGTCTCGCCGCAGCCTCGCCACCGAGACCGGTCACCAACATTGGTCAGATTGCCGGGGGCCGGCGGATCTAACTCTACGGTAGCGCTTCCTGGAGACTAAATGTGGAACTTACCCGTGCCACTTGTCACGGGCCTTGAAGTTACCGATCGATGACCCTCGTGCCTGGTGCGTCTCGCCGCCGACCCGACACCGGGCCGGCCCACGAAGGCTAGCCGACAGGCGCCGATGGGTGCAGGCACCCCGGAAGCGCACGATCCGGCCGACTCTGGTCACTCCAGGCTTCCTGGCCGCCGCCAGCGAAAGTCCTCGAAAGCGTCGAGGCGCGGGCGCGGTGTTCGCCCCGGCACTGCATCACCCCGCTTTGAAGAAACGCCTGAAGGACTCATGGGGTTCGGGCGTCATCCCCGGTTCGGCGGGCTTCGCCGACATCGTCGACCGACTTGGTGGATCGGGCGGATCGGGCCGGTCGGGCCGAGCCGCCCGGTCGGGCCTGCCAGGCCCCACGGTCGCCCCGCCGGTGCCGCGGACGTCGCCGTCGATGGTCTCCCGTCGGCCGCTGGCGCCCCGATGTCGGCCGCTGGCGCCCCGATCGACGGACGCTGGTCGTTCCCCGCCCGTCTCGCCCGCGAGTGGCTCGCCGGGCGGCAGCGAGCGCGAGCGCAGCAGGGCGCGCCACTTGCGCGTCGAGTGGCTAGCCGGACGGGTCGTGGCGAGAAAATCATCGAGGACGGCCTGGAACCGGTCGGGGTCGGTGTGGTGCGGGAAATGACCGGCCTCGGGAAAGATCTCCAGCCTGCTGCCGGGCATGGCCTCGTGGGCGATCCGGGCATGGGCGACCGGAATCACGGCGTCATGCTCGCCCCATATGATCAGCGTCGGCATCCCCTGTGCCAGGTAGCAACGGTCGAGCATCGTGATCGCCTGACCACGAGAGTCCGCGGCGGCCCGCAGCGTGCGCAGAAACGCCACTCGCGCGCCGGGCGCCGTCAGCGTCTCGAACAGTCTGGCCAGATCGTCCGCGTCCCGGCCGAGGTCGGCGCCGAGCAGGCCCAGCGCGCCGATCACCGTCTGCCCGGCGAGCCGGGCCGGCGGCAGCCGCAGCAGCGAGAGCAACGTCTCCCCGCCCGGGGAGGCTGCCAGCCGCAGGACGGGATGCAGCGCAGGCCCGACGCCGCCGGTGCCGACGAGCACCAGCCGCTCGCAGCGCTCCGGAAACTGGTAGGCGAACTGCATGGCCACGCCGCCGCCCAGCGAATGCCCCACCACGGTGACCCGCTCGATACCCAGCACCGTCAGCAGATCGCGCATCCCACACGCGAAGCCACCGATCGAGTAGTCGGCGCGCGGCTTGTCGGACATGCCATGACCAAGCAGGTCCGGCGCGATGACCGTGTACCGGCGGGCGAGCCTGGGCAGCACCGGCTCCCAGGTCGCCGAGCTGTCCCCGATGCCGTGGATGAGCAGCACGGCCGGGCCGCGCCCGGCCCGCAGATAAGCACGGCGATAACCGTGCACCGTGACGAAACGCTGCGACCATCGTCCGTCCCGACGCCCTTCGGCACCCCGACGCCCTTCGGCACCGGCCGATCCACTCGCCCGCATCGCGACCACCGCCTCCGCGCCGCCGCTAGTGATCTCGAGGGGCGGCGCTTCCGCGAGACCTAGAACTCGAGGTTATGCATCACGTGCTTGATCCGGGTGTAGTCCTCCAGCCCGTAGATCGAGAGATCTTTGCCGTAACCGCTCTTCTTGAAACCACCGTGCGGCATCTCCGCGACGATCGGGATGTGCGTGTTCACCCATACGCAGCCGAAGTCGAGGTGACGGGTGACCCGCATCGCCCGGCCGTGGTCGGACGTCCACACGCTGGACGCCAGGCCGTAGTCGACGCCGTTGGCCCATCGCACCGCCTCGTCCTCGTCCGAGAACCGCTGCACGGTCACGACCGGCCCGAAGACCTCCTGCTGGGCCAGCTCGTCCTCCTGGCGCACGCCGGCGATGACCGTGGGTGGGTAGAAGTACCCTGGTCCATCGAGCGCCACGCCACCCGCGGCGACCTCGGTGTGCGCGGGCGCCCGCTCGACGAACCCGCTCACCCTGGCGAGCTGGTTCGCGTTGTTGAGCGGCCCGAAGGCCGCATCGAGGTCCGACGGCGGTCCGACGCGGGTCGAGCGAGCGGCGGCGGCGAGCGCGGCGACCAGGTCGTCGTAGATGCCCGGCGCGGCGAGGACCCTGGTCGCCGCCGTGCAGTCCTGGCCGGCGTTGAAGTACCCGGCGCCCGCGATCCCTTCCGCCACCCGCTCTGGGTCGACGTCGTCGAACACGATGACCGGCGCCTTGCCGCCGAGCTCCAGATGCACCCGCTTGAGGTCGTCGGCCGCCGCCTTGGCCACCTCCATCCCGGCGCGAACGCTGCCGGTGACCGAGACCATCGCCGGCACCTTGTGGGCGACCAGGGCCCGGCCGGAGTCTCGGTCGCCACAGACGACGTTGAGCACGCCCGGCGGCAGGAACTCGGCAGCGATCTCGGCCAGCAGGAGCGTGCTCGCGGGGGTCGTGTCCGACGGCTTGAGCACCACCGTGTTGCCGGCGGCGAGCGCCGGCGCGATCTTCCAGATCGCCATCATGAACGGGTAGTTCCACGGGGTGACCTGGCCGCAGACACCGATCGGCTCGCGCCGCACGTAGCTGGTATGCCCAGCCATGTACTCCCCGGCCGCGCGGCCTTCGAGCAGGCGGGCGGCGCCGGCGAAGAAGCGCACCTGGTCGGCTGACGGCGGGATCTCCTCGTCCAGGGTGAGCTGGACCGGCTTGCCGGTGTTGCGGCTCTCGGCTGCGACGATGTCGTCGGCCCGTTCCTCGATGGCGTCCGCGATCCGCAGCAGCGCGCGAGCCCGCTCGCTCGGCGTCGCGTCCCGCCACGACTCGAACGCGCTCGCCGCCACGCCGACGGCCCGGTCGATGTCGGTGGGGCCCGAGAGCGGAGCCTCGGCATACTGCTCACCGGTCGACGGGTCGACGATCGACATCGTTCGGCCGTCGGCGGCTGGCAGGTGCTCGCCGCCGATGAAGTTGCTCAGAACCGTGCCCATCCGCCCTCTCCCGCTACCTATGTCAGCTCGCGGCGGTCTCAAGCCCGCCAGTGCTCCTGGGGACGGCCGGACCTGCCGGCCGACCTCCCAGCTGACCTGTCAGATCGCATCGCGATCCGACAGAATCCGGACGGACGCGCGCAGAAGGATCACCCTTGCGCGCCGCTCGGCTCTCTAGCCTCAGCCTCCACCACATCCCGGCGCGCGGCCGTACGACACGGGAACGTGCTGGACCTACGGATGCCGCCGTCTGACCCGGTAAGTACGGTCGAAGACGGCACTTATTTGCAGATTAGGACACGGATACGACACTCGGATAGATGTCCTGTTACTTGGAAACACAGCTCGACCATCACTCGGCGTTACGTAGCCGGGGCCCGGCCACGGGTCGCCGCGGACGCCTCGGGCGCGAGCCGCCAGGATGCGCGGTAAGAACTCCGGCCGGACCGCCTCCGGCCGGTCTCAGATCCGGCTGGGCCCGCGTCCGGCCGGGCACGGATCCGGCCGCGCTGCCGAGCGCGGCCCGGTGAGTCTCCCGTTTAGAAGGGTGGTCAGAGCCAGGTGGCTGACGCGAGCCGGATCCTCCAACGGGCAGTCCGCCGCCCCGCACGCCCGTCGCCGGCGCTGCCGGCGACGCTGTGGGCCGACCAGCTGCCGGCGCCAGTGACCCCGCGGCCTGCGCTGCGTGGCGAGCTACGGGCCGATGTGTGCATCGTCGGTGCCGGCTTCACCGGGCTGTGGACGGCCTACCACCTCTCCAGGCTCGCGCCGGAACGGCGAGTGGTCATCGTCGAGAGCGAGGTCGCCGGGTTCGGCGCGTCTGGCCGCAACGGCGGCTGGTGCTCCGCGCTGTTCCCGGTCGACTCGCTCGCCAGCAGGATGCGCCCGGCCCTCGCGGCGACCATCGACGAGGTGGGAGCGATCGCGGCCGCCGAGGGCATCGACTGCGACTTCGCGAGGGACGGGTATCTCTGCCTGGCCACCACACCCGCGCAGCATGCGAGACTGCGCAACGATGGCGGCGCCGAGGGCGGCACCTGGCTGGACGCCGACCAGGTCGCCCGGCTGGTGCGCGTCCCTGGCGCGCTCGGTGGCGTGTTCGACCCGGACTGCGCCGCGCTGTCGCCGGGGAAGCTGGTCAGGGGGCTGGCGGAGGCGGTCGAGCGACGCGGCGTGACGATCTTCGAAAGGTCGGCGGCGCGCCGGGTCTCCGCCGGGCTCGTCGAGCTCGGCGGCGCCACCGTCCGCGCCGACGCGGTGATCCGGGCGACCGAGGCCTGGACGCCCAGGCTCCCCGGCCACGACCGCGACCTCGTGCCCGTCTACTCCCTGGTGATCGCGACCGAACCGCTGTCGGCCACGGCCTGGGACGAGATCGGTTGGCAGAAAAGGTTTACGCTGGGTGACGCTCGCCGCTTGATCATCTACGCGCAGCGCACCGTCGACGGGCGCATCGTCCTAGGGGGCCGGGGCGCGCCCTACCATCTCGGCTCACGAATCAAGCCGGCGTTCGACCGGGTAGACGCCGTCTTCGAGCACCTGCGGCAGACCCTCGGCACGTTGTTTCCAGCAGCAGCCCAGGCCGAGATCACCCACCGTTGGGGTGGGCCGCTGGGAGTGCCCCGCGACTGGACCCCCTCGGTATGTTTCGACCCGTCGACTGGGCTGGGCAGCGGAGGCGGATACGTGGGCGACGGGGTGGCCGCGAGCGCCCTGGCCGGCCGGACGCTCGCCGAGCTGATCGCGGGGCTCGACACGCCGTACACGAAGCTTCCCTGGGTGAACCGGCCGGGCCGGCTGTGGGAGCCGGAACCGCTGCGCTGGCTGGGTGTCAACGCCGGCCGGGTCGGCGCCGCGGCGGCCGACGCCCGGGAGAACCGCACCGGCCGGCCGTCCCGCCTCGGCAAGGCCGTGGATCGCCTCATCGGCCACTAACGCGACCGCAGGCGCTCGACCGAACGGCGCCACCCAGCCTCGCCGGGCACGACATGTTGGACGAATGCGTCGAACAGCCGCAAAATCAACCGATACACAACCAGGGAGTGGTTTCAGGAGTCCGACAGAGGGCGAGGGCCGGATGTCAGCCGGCCCCGGTAGATAGGACGGCCCATGCCACTGGTCGGACGCGAGCCAGCCGATAACACTCTGGTGACCCGCCTCGGTGGGTCCGAGATCACCATCCGGCCGGAATCGCCAGCAGGCGCCAACAGGCCGCCGACCATCCTCCTTCGGGTGGTCTCCCCGATGCTTGACACGATCTCGGCCGCCTATCTGAGCACGGTCGAGGCCCGAGCCCTGGCTCAAGCCCTGCTCACCGCCGCGGACACCATCGACTCCGCAGGCCCGGGCGGCTGGCGCACACCACCCCGCCGCCAGCCGGGATGAGACCTGGCCGGGGCACTCCAGCCTGCCCGTGCCGTGGCCTCAGCGGACGCCCCAGGCGTAGGTCTGCTTGACCAGGCGCAGGTAGACGAACGTCTCGGTCTCTCGGACCTGCGGAAGCGTCCGGATATGGTCGTTGACCAGCGAGATCAGGTGCTCGTCATCCTCGGCGACGATCTCCAGGAGCAGGTCGAACGACCCGGCCGTGATTACCACGTAGTCGACCTCGGGCAGCGCCGAGAGCGCTTCCGCGACGACTCTGGTGTCGCCGGTCACCCGCACGCCGATCATCGCCTGGCGCTTGAACCCGACGCGCAACGGGTCGGTGACCGCGACGATCTGCATGATCCCGGCGTCGAGCAGCCGCTGCACCCGCTGGCGCACGGCGGCCTCCGACAGCCCCACCGCCGCGGCCATGGCCGCGTAGGACCGCCGGCCGTCCTGCTGGAGCTGTTCGATGATCGCCTTGTTGACGTCGTCCAGCAGCGGCTCGGACGAGGTGCGACCACCCACCGCCCTGCGCATCTGCACCGCTTCCTCCTCGCCGACCGGGCGGCCCACGCGCGACCCGGCCACACCCGAGGCGCCGCTCCCGCCGACGTCGGCTGCCATCGTATGACCGTGCGATTTCCACCATGATGCGGTAAGTAGAAGGGCAGCTTTCAACGGATTCCATCGCCGATCACGGCAGGAGGCTACGCTTTCAGCGTTGAGTCTGTTCGTGCTGAGACTTGAGAAGCCTTAGGAGGCTGCCGTGACCACGGCTGACATGCGCAGGGCCGGGTGGGCCTCGGCGTCGCTCGCGCAGCGGGCCGTCGATCTCGCGAGCCGCGAGGAGGCGCGACTGGAAGCGGCTACCCCGGGCTCCGGCGCGCTGCACGACCGCGCGATGCGGACCATGACCGGCGGGGTCCCGTCCTCCTACCAGGAACGTGATCCCTGGCCGATCTACCTCACCCACGGACGGGGGGCACGCGTCTGGGATGTCGACGGCAACGAGTACGCGGACTTCCACAACGCGTTCGGCTCAATGGTGCAGGGTCACGCCCACCCCGCGATCGTGCGGGCCGTCACGGAGCGAGTCGCGCTCGGCAGCCATTTTGCGATGCCGACCGAGGACGCCGTCGTCGTCAGCGAGGAGCTGGCGCGCCGGTTCGGGCTGCCCCAGTGGCGCTTCGTCAACTCGGGCTCCGAGGCGACGATGGACGCGATCCGGATCGCCCGCGGGCTCACCGGCCGGGAGACCATCGTCAAGATCTTCGGCTCGTACCACGGCCACCACGACTACGTCATGGTCTCGATCGGCGCCCCCTACGGCGACATCGGCCCGGCGGACGACATGAACTCGCTCGGCTACGGCGCCGGCATCCCGGACGCGGTCATCGACCTGACCGTTCCGGTGCCGTTCAACGACGCCCCGGCCATGGAGCGCCGGATCGAACGGCTCATCGACGAAGGCCGCAAACCCGCCTGTGTGATCATGGAGGCGGCGATGATGAACCTCGGCGTCGTCCTGCCCGAGCCGGGCTACCTGGAGGCGGTCCGGGACATCACCCGCCGGCACGGCATCGTCCTGATCTTCGACGAGGTGAAGACCGGGCTGTGCGTGGCTCCGGGCGGTGCGACCGAACGGTTCGGCGTCCGGCCGGACATGGTGACGCTCGCCAAGGCGCTCGGCGGCGGCCTGCCCACCGGGGCGATCGGCGCCACCGGCGAGATCATGGAAGTCGTCGCGTCCGGGAAGGTCAAGCAGGTCGGCACCTACAACGGGAACCCGCTCGCGATGGCGGCGGCCCGCGCCAGCCTGTTCGAGGTGCTCACCCCGGAGGCGTACGCGCGCCTGGACCGGCTGAACGACCGCCTGATCGCCGGCTGCGACGAGATCCTCGCCCGTCACGGCGTCCCGGGGTACACGGTCGGCATCTCGTCGAAGGGCTGCGTCCACTTCACCGACGCGCCGATCCGCGACTACACGTCGTTCATGGCTCACCAGAACGAGGCGCTGCCCGGGCTCGCCTGGCTTTACAACGCCAACCGCGGTGTGCTGATGGCGCCGGGCCGCGAGGAGGAGTGGACCCTCTCGGTACAGCACACGGACGCCGACGTGGACCGCTACCTGGAAAGCCTCGACGCCATGTGCGCCGACCTCACCCGTACGACCGACTGACCCGCCGCATTCCCTACCAGACACAAAAAAGCCGGAGGCCATCTCAAAAGACGGCCTCCGGCTTACTGGTAGCGGGGACAGGATTTGAACCTGTGACCTCTGGGTTATGAGCCCAGCGAGCTACCGAGCTGCTCCACCCCGCGTCGGTGTGACACCTACTATACACGCCCCGTTGGTCGACCTGTCAAAGCCGGCCGCCGGACAGTCCTGCGCCTGCCCGTAGCCCTCACGGGCGACGACCTGGACAGACAGAACACGGCTGGCCCGAAAGGACCAGCCGTGCCTATTTTTGGTAGCGGGGACAGGATTTGAACCTGTGACCTCTGGGTTATGAGCCCAGCGAGCTACCGAGCTACTCCACCCCGCGTCGGTACCCGTAGGTCGAGCGAAGCTCGACATCGGGGGTCCGGGGGTCGCCCCCCGGGGCAATATAACGGCTACCGGGAAGGCAACCGAAGGTTGTCAAACAAGGCAA
>Ga0068862_100000026_pt1 | contig 194499 bp, 152 predicted proteins | sample KBSSwiS52_FD_66598 | JGI IMG/M metagenome (GOLD analysis project Ga0068862, IMG submission 66598) | Switchgrass rhizosphere microbial communities from Kellogg Biological Station, Michigan, USA - KBS Switchgrass S5-2 | ecosystem: Host-associated > Plants > Roots > Rhizosphere > Soil ...
CCGGAGCGCTCCGGCACCGCGACCATCGGTTCGAATGGACGAGGAACGAGTTCGCCGGCTGGGTGAGCGGCCTGGTCGCCCGCTACCCCTACACCGCGCGCCTCGGCGGGGTCGGCGCCGCCGACCCGGAGCTTGGCGCGCCCACCCAGCTGGCAGTGCTGGAAAGGATCGGTTGACGCGGTGACGCACCCCCACTCCGAGACCACGTCCGCCGAGACCACGTCCGCCGAGACCGCGCCCGCCTCCGGCGCTCCCGGAAAGTCCGCCGCTTCCGGCGAGTCCGCCGTTTCCCGCGAGTCCACCGGCGGCGCCCGGGAGCCGGGCGTGATCGCGATTCCGGAGGTCTGTCTCGTCGTGCTCGTCGGCGTGTCCGGCTCCGGCAAGTCGACGTTCGCCCACGCCCACTTCCGGCCGACGCAGGTGCTCTCGTCGGACTTCTGCCGGGGGCTGGTCGCGGACGACGAGAACGACCAGTCCGCCTCCGGCGACGCGTTCGACGTCCTGCACTACATCGCCGGCAAGCGGCTCGCCGCCGGTCGGCTCACCGTGGTCGACGCGACGAACGTCCAGCGGCACGCCCGTCAGTCCCTGGTCGCGCTCGCCCGCGAGCACGACGTGCTGCCGGTGGCGATCGTGCTGGACCTGCCCGAGCGGGTCTGCGTGGATCGCAACGCCGCCCGGCCCGATCGTGACTTCGGTGCGGGGGTGATCCGGCGTCAGCGGACCGACCTGCGCCGGTCGCTGTCCGGTCTCACCCGGGAGGGCTTCCGGCACGTCCACGTGCTGCGTTCCGAGGCCGAGGTCGCGGCGGCGGCCATCGCCTACACCAAGCTGTTCAGCGACCTGCGGCACGAGACCGGCCCGTTCGACGTGATCGGCGACGTGCACGGCTGCCGCGGCGAGCTGGAGACGCTGCTCGGCGATCTCGGGTACGAGCTGCGCCGCGACGAGTCCGGCCGGCCGGTCGGGGCCGCCCACCCGGCCGGGCGGCGCGCGGTGTTCGTCGGCGACCTGGTCGACCGCGGGCCGGACACGCCCGGCGTGCTGCGCCTGGCGATGGGGATGGTCGCCGAGGGCAGCGCCTTCGCCGTGTGCGGCAACCACGAGAACAAGCTGGTCCGCGCGCTGGGTGGGAAGAAGGTGACCGTCTCGCACGGGCTGGCCGAGTCGCTCGCGCAGCTCGACGCGGAAGGCGCCGAGTTCCGGGACGAGGCCGCCCGGTTCTGCGACCGGCTCGTCGCGCACTACGTCTTCGACGGCGGGCGGCTCGTCGTCGCGCATGCCGGTCTGAAGGAGGCCTACCACGGCCGCGCCTCGGCCCGGGTGCGCTCGTTCGCGCTGTACGGGGACACCACCGGCGAGACCGACGAATACGGCCTGCCAGTGCGTTACCCGTGGGCGAACGAGTACCGCGGCCGGGCGACTGTCCTCTACGGCCACACGCCCGTGCCCGAGCCGGAATGGGTGAACAACACCCTCTGCCTGGACACCGGCTGCGTCTTCGGCGGCCGGCTGACCGCGCTGCGCTACCCGGAACGCGAGCTGGTCTCGGTCCCGGCCGGCCGCGTCTACTTCGAGCCGGCTCGCCCGCCGGGCGGGCAGCCTTCGGTCCCGGCGCCTGACCCCGCGGCTGGCCCTGCCAACCCGATCGGCCCCGGCGGCCTGACCAGGCCGGCCGGCCCTGCAAGCCCCGCAGGCGTGGCCGCCGTGCCCGCGTCGGCCGAGGATGCAGCCTCCGCCGAGACGCTGCTGGCCGCACTGCCGGCCGTCGCGTCAAGCCCGGCCGCCGCGCCCGGCCCTGGCGGGTCCGGGACGGGCGCGTACCGGGCCGGCGACCTGCTTGACATCACCGACGTCCTCGGCCGCCGGGTCGTCGAGACCCGCCACGGCGGCCGGGTCCAGGTCCAGGCCGAGAACGCGCTCGCCGCACTGGAGGTGATGAGCCGGTTCGCGGTCGACCCGCGCTGGCTGGTCTATCTGCCGCCGACGATGAGCCCGCCGCCCACGTCGTCGCTGCCCGGCTACCTGGAGCATCCCGCCGAGGCGTTCGAGACCTACCTGGCCGACGGCGTCGACGACCTGCTGTGCGAGGAGAAGCACATGGGGTCACGGGCGGTCGCGGTCCTCTGCCGGGACGCCGAGGTCGCGGCGGCCCGGTTCGGCGCCCCCGACGGGGCGACCGGTGCGGTCGTCACGAGGACCGGCCGGCCGTTCCTCGCCCCCGAGCTCGCCGAGAAGCTGCTCGGCCGGCTGCGGGACGCGGTGGCGACGGCCGGCCTGTGGGACGAGCTGGGGGTCGACTGGCTGGTGCTCGACGCGGAGATCATGCCGTGGAGCGCGAAGGCCAGCGAGCTGCTCTCCCGGCAGTACGCCGCGGCCGGCGCGGCGGCTCGGGGCGCCCTGCCGGCAGCGGTCTCGGCGCTGTCGGCCGCCGCCGAGCGCGGGATCGACGTCGCCGATCTGCTCGCCAAGACGGCGGACCGCTTCGACAATGCGCTGGTGTTCACGCGCGCCTACCAGCGCTACTGCTGGCCGGTCGACGGCCTGACGGGCCTGAAGGTCGCGCCGTTCATGCTGCTCGCCGCTGGCCCCGCGAACCAGACGGGCACCGGGACGACCTACGTCGACCGGCCACACGACTGGCATCTGGCCGTCGCCGACCGCCTCGTCGCGGCGGACGACGACCTTGTCGTCACCACCCGCCGGATCCCGGTCCGGGCGAGCGACCCGGCGTCGGTCGCCCGTGCGGTCGCCTGGTGGGAGGAGCTGACGAGCGAGCAGGCCGGTGGCGAGGGGATGGTCGTCAAGCCTGCGGCCGGCCTGGCCCGGGGACCGCGCGGCCTCGTCCAGCCGGGCGTCAAGGTCCGGGGCCGGGAGTACCTGCGCATCATCTACGGCCCGGACTACCTGCGGCCCGAGCACCTCGACCGGCTACGCTCGCGCGGCCTGGGCCGCAAGCGCTCGTTGGCTTTCCGCGAGTACGCCCTGGGCCTGGAGGCACTGGAGCGCGCCGTCGCCGGCGAGCCGCTGTGGCGTGTCCACGAGTGCGTCTTCGCCGTCCTCGCGCTCGAGTCCGAACCGGTGGACCCCCGGCTGTGACGTCCCGCCGCAGCGCCTGCCCCAGCCCCCGCTACAGCGGCTCGTCCGGGACTGCCCAGTACTGATCGGAGAGCGTCTGCACGACCGGGTGATCGGTCGGCCAACTGACGTCGTCGATCGCCGTGACCGGAGTGACGCCCGTCGTCGCGTTGGTGGTGAAGACCGCGTCCAGGCGCGGCAGGTCCGCGAGTGTCACGACGGCCGTCGTCGTGGCCCCGCTGCGTGCCTGGTCGATGAGCCGCATCGTGACCCCGGGCAGGTACTCGGCGCGGGGCCAGAGGACCTGCTCGCCGCGGACGAAGCCGAGGTTGGCCGTCGCGGCTTCGGACAGGGCACCGTCGGCGCCGGTGAAGACCACGTCGTGGAAGCCGGCACGCTGCGCCTCGCGCCGCAGGTACAGCGGGCCGAACAGGCCGACGTGTTTGACCTCGGGCAGGTCACGCCGGTAGCGGACGGACCGCAGGCGCAGGCCCGGCGGCGGTGGCAACGGGGTGGCCGGACTGACTGCCTTCCCGCCCTTGGATCTGCCTCTGGCCAGCGGCCGGGTGGTCACGAGGATGCGCGGACGCGCGTCGTCCCCGAGCCGGCCGAGCTTGAGATCCGGGTCGAAGACCGTGACCCGGACGACGACCGACGCCACCGCGTCGGCCACGACGCGGCGGACCAGGTACCGCACCCGGTCCGGGTCCAGGTCGGCGTCGAACAGCCGGCGGCAGTCACCCACCAGACGTTCGAGGTGCAGCGACAGGCCTCGAACCCGCCCGCGGCCGACCAGCATCGACGTGAAGTGCCCGTAGTTGACCAGTGCGAGCGCCTCGAGCTGGGCGATGTCGACCGCGACGCCGTCGAGTTCCGCCATGCCGCCAGTCTGGCATCCGGGACCGACCCCGATCCCGGATGCCAGCCGGGCCGGGCTAAAGCCAGTCGCGGCGTTTGAAGATGGTGTAAAGCGTCACCGCGCAGGCGACCAGCACGGCGACGCTGACCAGGAAGCCCCATTCGCGCCCGAAACCCGGATAAGGCACGTTCTGGCCGTAGAAGCCGGTGATCGCGGTCGGCACGGCGATGATCGCGGCCCACCCGGTCAGCCTCTTCATGATCATATTCAGTCGGTTGCCCTGGATCGTCAGGTTCGTCTCCAGGACCGTGGTGACGAGGTCGCGCAGGCTCTCCGTCCACTCCGTCGCCCGCAGGACGTGGTCGTAGACGTCCTGGTAGTACGGCGCCATCTCGGTGTCCACCAGGTGCAGGTCGCGCCGCATGATCGTGTTGACGACCTCGCGCATCGGCAGCACGAGCCGGCGCAGCAGCACGAGGCTCTTGCGCAGCTGGTAGCTGCGCCGCTGGACGTCGCCGTCCTGCGGGCGTTCGTCGAACAGCATGTCCTCGAGCGACTCGATCTCGGTGTCGAGCGCCTGCACGGCGGTGAAATGCTGGTCGACGATGAAGTCGAGCAGGCCGTGCACCAGGTAGCTCACGCCGAACTGGGCGAGATCCGAGTCGGCCTCACCCCAGTGCGCGATCAGGCCGTCGACGTCGAAGCCCTCGTCCGCCCGGACGGTGACCAGCGCCCGCTCGGTGATGAACGCGCCGACCTCGTGGCTCGTCAGCTCACCAGTGTCCCCGTCCAGGGTGACGGCGTAGGCGTTCAGGAAAAGATGGCTGGGATAGCGGTCCAGCTTCGGGCGTTCCCGCGGGCTGACGGCGTCCTCGACGGCCAGGGAGGAAAGGTTCAGCTCGTCGCTGATGATGTGCAGCTCGTCGGGCCGCGGCGCGCACAGGTCGAGCCATACGACGGTGTCCGACTGGGCGAGGTAGTCGCTGATCTGGGCGACCGGGAAGCCCTCGGCCTCCAGCTTGCCGCCGCGGTAGACCCGGGTGCGCGGCAGCGCCCGGCCCACCCGGTTCAAGGGATCGGCATCCGGATCGACGCGGCACTGCTCCACTTGTCGACCATCGATCCGTCCACTCCCGCCGGCGTCACGTTCCGTGACGCCGGCGATGGCCTCACCCATCGGGCTCATCCTTCCCTCAGTCTCTTGGGTCAGCACCGACTTCACCATTCGGCGTGTTCGCAAACATTCGGAGAGTCTGGACGGCCCGGACGGCCCGGACGGCCCGTCTCTCGGCAGCCGAGCCACGTCCGTGACCGGCATCAGCGGTGGCCTTGGTGTTTGACTGTGGCTACGAAGCAGACCGGCCGGGAGGAAACGTGAAGATCGGGTTCGTCGGGCCGGGCCGGATGGGCCGGCCCATGGTGGACCGGCTGATGGCCGCCGGACACGACGTCAGCATGCTGGTCCGCCGCCAGGAGGCTCGCACCGCCGCCGAGGCCGACGGACTGACCTGCGTCGACACCATCGCGGCAGCCGCCCGGGACGCCGACGTGGTCATCGTCGTCGTGCTGACCGACGAACAGGTGCGAGCGGTATGCCTGGGCGACGACGGCGCGCTGGCGGCGATGAAGCCTGGCGCGACGCTCGTCCAGCACACCACCTCCGATCCGGCGACCGCCGCGCTCCTGGCCGAGGCCGGCGCCGCGCACGGCATCGGCGTGTTGGACGCCGCCCTCTCCGGCAGCCCGCACGACGTGGCCGCGGGCCGGCTCACGCTCTGGGTCGGCGGCGACGAGGCGCTGCTGGAGCGGACCCGGCCGCTGCTGTCAGCCTATGCCTCGCCGGTGCTGTTCGTCGGACCGGCCGGTCACGGTCAGCGGGTGAAGCTCGTCAACAACGCACTGTTCGTCGCCCAGGTCGGCCTGGCGATCGATGCGGTGCGCCTCGCAGGCTCGCTCGGCCTCGAGGAGCAGGCGATCCTCGCCGCGCTCCAGCACGGCAGCGGCGCCAGCCGCGCCCTGGGGGTCGTCGCCTCCCTCGGCTCGGTCGACGCCGTCGCGGCCCGGGTCGCGGACCTGATGCGCAAGGACGTCACCGTCGTGCGCGACGTCGCGCACTCCGCCGGGGCCGACCTGGGTCTGCTTGGCGCTGTCCTGTCCTCCGACGCCGTCGAGAAACAAGTCCTCACGAATCCGGCACCCTGACCGCCACGCCTCCTGAGCCTCCCGGCCCACGTCGCCCGAAGGATCACTGGAGGCGCAGCGGCCCAGCCTCCGTGAGCACCTGCTTGGCCTGCCAGAGGGGGTCCACCCGGGGGCCGAGCAGGCCGCGGGCGACGGCCGCGTGCGTGCGCGCCGCGCCCACGACCAGGTAGGCGGCGAAGCACGACAGGACCAGGAACACCGCCGCGGTCGCCAGCGCCGCCGGGAGGGTTCCGATCCACACGCCGAACCCGCCGTCGGACATGTGTGGTCCGTGCGGCAGATACCCGATCATCACGCCGTGGTCGCGCACACCGGTGTCCTCCCACGTGTGGGGGATCGACCAGTACCACAACGGCAAGGTGATCATGGCGACGAAGCTCACCCAGACAGCGAAGGCGACCGCGTCGAGAAGCATGAGCGTCCCGAACAGCACAAAGAGATAGGAACAGTCGCGATACGTCGCGGGATCGCGCCAGCGGGTTTTGATCTGAGCCATCAGCCCTGTTCGGGTGATCTGCTGGTAAGGCACAGCGATCCGGACGCCCGCCAGCGCGGCCCGGGCGCGTTCGATTTGCGCGCAACCGCGTATCACCAGCGCGGCGGCCGCCAGCAGTGGCAGCGTGACCCAGATGATGCTGAGCGACACAGCCGTGGCCAGCACCGTCAGCGCGATGCCGAACAGAAGCGGACCGAGGACGAGGTAGCTGCCGAGATACGCTGTGGCGGCCCAGGGCGCGGTGGAGAAGAACATTCTCAGCGGGTTTCGGTAAAATCGCAGCCCGCCGCCGCCCGGGGAGTCGGCCGTCATTCGACGCTCCTGAGGATCTGCTCGATCGTGTCGAGCCTGGTGTTGAGCTGGTCGAGCCTGGCCTTGAGTGACTCGTGGTACTCGACGGCCTGTTCGGCAAGTTTCCGATAGCTGGCCATGGCCACGGCGTCGGCCCGGTGGCGCTGCAGGGAAAAATAGGAACTGACGGTCGCCGCTATGCCGCCGATGGCGATCAGGACGACGACGATGGCGACGAGCCCGCCACTCATCTCGAATTCTCCCTCAGGTTCGTGCACCCTTCGGTGCCGGCTCTATGCGTCATCAGTTCTTCCGGCGACGCGCGCGTCCTCACGTAGCACCTCAAGGATCGTGTCGACGGACAGGTGTAGTTCGAACGGGGTGAGCGCGAAGTACTTCATCGCCTTGCCGTCCGTGGATAGTTCGAGGTTTCCGGCGACGATGCCGGCCTTCTCCAAGCGGTCGAGGTGCATGTAAAGCAAAGGCCGCGACAGACCGAGCCGGCGGGCCAGCTCGCTGACGTGTACCCGGCCACCAGCGAGCTCCGCGATAATCCGCAGCCGCTGGGTGTGCCCCACGGCGGCGAGCACCATCAGGAGCTCCTCACTGGTCAGAACGGGCCTCCCGACGGCTTTGAGGATCACCGGTGACTACGGACATAGGAGAACTGTACGCTTCCACCTGTAAGTGTCAACTTACAGGTGTACGAGCGCTGATGAACCCGCGGCTAGTCGAGCGACGAGCCCGATCGGTCGACGCGGCCCTCACCGAGCAGCTGCCGGACGGGCGGGTCACCTGGAAGAGCACCGACGGCACCAGCACGCCGGCGTCGTGGCCTTCCACCGGCTGGCCGACAACGAGGCCCTGGCGACGGTGCAGCTCGGCTGGCAGCCGGACACGGTGACCGACAAGGCCGGCGCGGCCACCGGCTTCGACGACGCCGGATGAAGGGCGACCTGAAGCGGTTCAAGTCGTTCATCGAGGAACGCGGTCCCGGCAACCCGACCGGCGCGCGGCGCGGCGAGGTCCCGCGTCCGTGAGGGTCAAGCCCTGCTGGTCAACCCGCGACGATCAACCGATGACGATGCTCTCGCGGCGACTCGACCGTCCTGATCAGGCCGTTGTGTTGTGACCCGGCCCTGGTGACCCGGCCTTGACGACAATGGGCTGCCGACCACCTGGCGCGGCGCCGGCCCGGGCCTCGGGCCGGCGCCGCGCCATGCTCAGGCCGGCTCGGCGGAGCCGGCTACTTGCGGCGGATGCTTTCCGTTTCCGTGACCCACCTGGCCAACGGGACCGGCGGGACCGGCGGGACCCACTGGACCGGCGTTATGACGATCTCGGCGATCTTCCGGTCCGCGGGACAGTTGTTCTTGCCGCCGCGCCAGTGGTCGTCCCGGTGGGCGACGGGAGGCATCTCGACGTGCAGGCGGACCGACTTACCGTCGGCTCCGACAGCCTCGCCCGTCACGGCCGACTCGAAGTCCCAGCCCGCATCAGCGGTGTCGACCTCGCCAGCCACCGGCACCCCGCTTCTCTCGTTGTGACCAATCAGCCCGAACTACGCCGGATGGTAGCTGTTCGTCCGCACCCATGAGCATCCCTCGGCATACTGCCAGCGCCGACAAGATCCCCGGAATGGACGTCGACGCACGTCACGCGGCTGCGGACCACAGCCTCGGCATGCGCGCACCCACGGGGGGTGACATATCTCTCGCGGGAAACTGCGGGCTTCTCGCGGAAATCACCGGTCCCGGCCGATTTCTGCGTCGCCGGCCTGCGTTTTGGCCGGACGGACACGTTCTTCTTTGACGCGCAGCCGGAACCGATGTCCGCCGACCGACATGCCCTGGTGTCCGGTCGAGCGTCGAATCGACATCTTCCCGTGGTTGTCTGGTGTGAGTGTCCGACCCTGGCGGTTCGTCCGGTTTGATCGGTTACGACCCTGGGCCAGGGGATGGCATCCACGCGGTCCTGGCCGGGTGGACGAGGGCCGCGGCTGTCGTCTCGCGCTGGTGGGGCGGTTGTCGCCGTGGCATCGGGTGCGCACAGGCCCGCTCAGGCTGAGCGAGGCCTGGTTGACCGCGCCCAGGCACGCCCATCCGGCAGGACACCCGGCATGGACACCAGGTAGGCCCTTTACTGGCGGAGGTATCTGCGTGACCCCGGACGAACTGCTCGCGTCGGCGCGCGAGACCACCGGCCTCGACGACTTCGGCGACGACGAGGTGTTCGGTGGGGACGGCTGGCGCGACGGGCTCGGAGTCCTGCTCGACAGCCTCGAGACCGAGGGCGGGCTGACCGAGTTCGGGCGGCTCGCCGTGGCCGGGGATCTCGGCGGCTACCTGGCCAACCGGCTGCGCGTCGTCGCTCATCACCGCCAGCACCCGGGGATCAGGGAGCAGGACGTCACCCCGCCAGTCGTCATCATCGGGCAGGCCAGGACCGGCACCACGCTGCTGTTCGACGTCCTCGCCCAGGACCCGGCACACCGCGCGCCACTGACGTGGGAGGTTGAGGCCCCGCTTCCACCGCCCCGGACCGCGACCTACGAGACCGACCCGCGCATCGCCGAGGCAGACGAACTCATCAAACTCGTCGACCTGTTCATCCCGGAGTTCCGCACCATCCATCAGCTTGGCGCGCGGCTCGCGCAGGAGTGCGGCCGGATCACCGGCAGCGCGTTCACCAGCGCGATCTTCGCAACTCAGTACCGCGTCCCCGGTTACCTGCGCTGGTGGCTGCACGACGCGGTACGCGACGGCCATGTCGCCGCCTCCTACACGTGGCACCGCCGCTTCCTGGAAGTGCTGCAGAGCGAGCACCCGGGCGCCCGGTGGCTGATCAAGTCGCCGGCGCACGTCTGGACGCTGCCGCAGCTGATGGCCGAGTATCCGGACGCGCTGCTCGTGCAGACCCACCGCGACCCGGCGCGGGTGATGGCCTCCACCGCCAGCATGCTCGCGTCGCTGCGCCATCTCTACACCGACGAGGTCGACGTCGCCGAGATCAGCGAGGAGTTCGCCGAGCTGATCCTCGACGGCCTGGAACGGACCGTCGACGCACGGCTCGACGGCACGGTGCCGGCCGCGCAGGTCATCGACCTGCAGTTCGCCGACGTCATGCAGGACACCCTCGTCGCCGTCCACGAGCTCTACGACCGGTTCGGCTTCGGGCTCTCCGCCGAGACGGCCGCGCGGATGCGGCGGTTCGCGTCTGACTACGCCCGCGAGCCCCGCGGCCACCAGTACACCTTCGCCGACACGGGCATGGATCTCGACGAGCTGCGCGGCTGCACCGCCCGCTACACGAAGTACTTCGGCGTCACCGAGGAACCCGTGTAGACGATCCTCTTCGTCGATCCTCGACGCTCCGAGCGTCAGGAAAGGCGAGCGTTCGGGCCGCGATCTCGGCCGCACGTTCCTGCGGTGTGGACCTCACGTGACTCGTCAGCGCGCGGTCCACACCGGCGGCCAGCCGACTGTCAGGCCCGCGACTTCGTGACGGCACGCGCGATGCGGTCCCGCCGTGGCATCCGTCCCGCGAGCCCCGGTCGCCGATGATCCTCCAGCCTCAACGATCAGGCCCCCTTCAAGTGGTGCTCGGGACTAACACATGCCGTTATCGGTATATGATGATGCAATGGCACGAGCAGCGACGACGTCGGACGTCTTCAACGCGATCGCCGAGCCGCAGCGCCGGGAGATCCTGGTCCTGCTGCGGGCCGGTGAGCGGCCGGTGACCGAGTTGGCCCAGGAGCTCGGGATGACCCAGCCGGGGGCGTCCAAACACCTGCGGGTGCTCCGCGAGGTCGGGCTGGTGCGGGACCGCAGGGCAGGCAAGCAGCGCCTGTACGGCCTTGACGCCCGCGGGCTGCGACCGGTCCACGAGTGGACCGGCGGGTTCGAGCGGTTCTGGAACGAGAGCTTCGACCGGCTGGACGCGTACGTGCAGGACCTCAAGCAGGCAAGGCAGGAGAGGTGAGACCGATGGCAGCGACGGGACGGGACGCGCCGGCGCAGTCAGCGACAGCCGACCGCGAGATCGTGATCTCCCGGATCATCGACGCCCCACGGGAGCTGGTGTTCGAGGCGTTCACCGAAGTCCGGCACCTGTCGCGGTGGTGGGGACCGGAAGGGTTCACCACCACCACGCGGTCCTTCGAGTTCCGCGTCGGCGAGGAGTGGGACTTCGTGATGCACGGACCGGACGGGACGGACTACCAGGAGTGGATCTCCTGGACCGAGATCACCCCGCCGGAGCGGATCGCGCTCCGGCACGGTGAGTTCCGCGGCGACCCCAACGCCTTCGAATCGGTCCTCACGTTCGCGCCCGACGGCGCGGCGACCCGGATCGAGATGCGCACGGTGTTCCCCACCAGGCAGCTGCGCGACGAGGCAGTCGAGAAGTACCACGCGATCGAGGGCGGCCAGCAGACCCTGAGCAACCTGGCTGCCTACGTCACCGAGGCCGTTCGGAAGGGAACCGAGGACTGACGGCCGGGAAAGTGTCCTCGGCCCAGCGGCCCCTTCATGACAGCAAAACGCCGCCCGGATCAATCGGGCGGCACACTGGCCCTCCATCGCTTCCCAAGGGTACCCCCCAGGGGTATTGTCGGTTTGTCGGCGGCAGCCCCGAAGGCCTCGCCGCCGGCACGCCCGTCGCGTCGACCCTTGGCGCGCCGCCCTGAACTTCGAGGAGGACCTCCCGATGAGCCAGACCACCTACACCGTCACCGGTATGACCTGCGGGCACTGCGTCGCCTCTGTCACCGAGGAGGTCAGCGAGATCGCCGGCGTCACGGACGTCGCCGTGGACCTGAGCTCCGGGGCAGTCACGGTCACCAGCGATCGCCAGCTCGAGACGGCCGAGGTACGCACCGCCGTCGAAGAGGCCGGCTACCAGCTCGTCGGCTGACGCCGGACGTCCTCGCGGGAGGCGTCCCGCGAGGATCACGGCGCGAGAAGGGACGGTGAGAGATGAACACCATCGTCAAGCTCTCCGTGTTCGGTGCGGCGCTCGCCTTGGTCGTCGGGGTCGCCTACGGTGTCGGCACGGCTGTCGGCCCGCTGGACACGGCCACCCCGAACGCCGACCACAGCTCACAGGACAGCGGCTCCGGCCACGGGGAGGCACACGGCGACACCGCCCAGGCCACGGCATCCGACCTGCCGGGCGGGCTGGCGTCGAGCGCGGCCGGATACACCTTCGCCCCGGCGATCTCGACCCTGACAGCGCAGGCCACAACTGTCTTCACGTTCCACATCACGGGACCGGACGGGCGCTCCGTCTCAGCGTTCGACGTCGAGCACGACAAGCGGATGCACCTGATCGTCGTGCGCCGTGACGGCACCGCGTTCCAGCACGTCCATCCGACGATGGCACCCGACGGCACCTGGTCGGTCCCCCTCACGGTGCCCACGGCCGGCTCCTACCGAGCGTTCGCCGACTTCACCCCCACCGGCGCAGCCCCCACCACGCTGGGCGTCGACCTCGCCGTCCCGGGTCTGTTCGAGCCGGTCACCCACGCACCGACGCGCACTGCCACCGTCGACGGCTACGACATCACCCTCGCCGGCGACCTGATCGGCGGGCGGGACTCGCCGATCACCCTGACGGTCCGGCGGGACGGGCAGCCGGTGACAGACCTGGAGCCCTACCTCGGCGCCTACGGGCACCTCGTGGTGCTCCGGGAGAGCGACCTGGCCTATCTGCACGTCCATCCCGACGGTGGGACCACCTCGGCCGGCCCGGACATCCAGTTCGTCGCCGGCGTCCCCACCGAAGGCAGCTACCGGCTGTTCCTCGACTTCAAACACGACGGCGTCGTCCGGACAGCGGAGTTCACCGTGCCCACCGGACCAGCCGCGCCCGCACCTGGCACCCCGCCGCCCGCGGCGGGTCACGCCGACGACGGCCACGGACACTGATCGCGAAGGGAGAGCGGCGGCCATGAGCACCACCACGACGACTAACGCCACCGACACCTCGGTCACCGAGATCGAGCTCGCGATCGGTGGAATGACCTGCGCGTCCTGCGCCAACCGGATCGAACGCAAGCTCAACAAGCTCGACGGCGTGACCGCCACCGTCAACTACGCCACCGAGAAGGCCCGCGTCAGCGCCCCCGGCGGCGTCGACCCCGCCGCGCTGGTGGCCCAGGTCGAGGCTGCCGGGTACACCGCCGAGCTTCCCCGGCCGCCGGCGGTCAACGCGGAACCCGGGCCCGGTACCGCCGCCGGACCGGACCCAACCCGCTCTCTGCGTATCCGCCTGGTCGGCAGCGCCCTGCTGGCGGTGCCGGTCATCGCCATGGCGATGGTCCCGGCGTTGCAGTTCACGAACTGGCAGTGGTACTCCCTCACGCTCGCGGCCCCCGTCGTGACCTGGGCCGCCTGGCCGTTCCACCGCGCCGCCTGGACGAACCTGCGGCACGGCGCAGCGACGATGGACACGCTGATCTCGATCGGTGTCGGTGCGGCGTTCGTGTGGTCGTTGTACGCGTTGCAGTTCGGCACGGCCGGGACACCGGGGATGGTGCACCCCTTCGAACTGACGATCGCTCGCGGTGACGGCACCGGCGACCTCTACCTCGAGGTCGCGGCCGGGGTCACCACCTTCATCCTCGCCGGCCGCTATTTCGAGGCACGGGCCAAGCGGCGCGCCGGCGCCGCACTGCAAGCGCTGCTCGAACTCGGCGCCAAGGACGTCGCGGTCCTGCGGGACGGGGCCGAGATACGGATCCCAATCGGCCAGCTGGCCGTCGGTGACCGGTTCGTCGTCCGGCCCGGTGAACGCATCGCCACCGACGGTACGGTCGAAGAAGGCTCCTCGGCCATCGACGCCTCGATGTTGACCGGCGAGTCCGTCCCGGTCGAGGTGACCGAGGGCGACGCCGTGACCGGGGCGACAGTGAACGCCGGCGGACGGCTGGTCGTACGCGCCACCCGCGTCGGCGCCGACACCCAGCTGGCCCAGATGGCCAGGCTCGTCGAAGAAGCCCAGAACGGCAAAGCCGCCGCACAACGGCTCGCCGACCGAATCTCCGGAGTGTTCGTTCCGGTCGTCATCACCCTGGCCGCGGCCACCCTGGCCTTCTGGCTGGGCGCGGGAGCGGACACAGCGGCGGCGTTCACCGCCGGGGTCGCCGTACTGATCATCGCCTGCCCGTGCGCCCTCGGGCTCGCCACCCCGACAGCACTGCTGGTCGGCACCGGACGAGGAGCGCAGCTTGGCATCCTCATCAAGGGCCCCGAGGTACTCGAATCGACCCGTCGGGTCGACACGATCGTGCTCGACAAGACCGGCACCGTCACGACCGGCCGGATGACCCTGGTCGGTGTCCATGTCGCCGCGGACACCGACAGGACCGAGACGATGCGGCTGGCCGGAGCGTTGGAGAACGCCTCCGAGCACCCGATCGCCGCCGCGATCGCAGCCGGCGCCCGCGACCAGGTCGGCACCCTGCCCGACGTCAAACAGTTCAGCAACGTCGAAGGACTCGGCGTGCAGGGCGTCGTCGACGGGCACTCCGTCCTCGTCGGCCGAACGGCGCTCCTGGAGGAATGGAGCCAACCGCTGCCACCCGATCTGGCAGCGGCCAAGGCTACCGCCGAGGCGGCCGGCCGCACTGCCGTCGGCGTCGCCTGGGATGGCCGAGCCCGCGCCGTGCTCGTCGTCGCGGACGTGGTCAAGCCCTCCTCGGCACAGGCTGTCGCCCAGCTTCGCCGGCTGAGGCTGACCCCGGTGCTGCTAACCGGCGACAACACGACAGTGGCCCGCGCCGTCGCCGCAGAAGTGGGCATCGACGCCAGCCCCGACACCGTCATCTCGGAGGTCCTACCCACCGGCAAAGTCGACGTGATCAAACGCCTGCAAGCCGAGGGCAAGGTCGTCGCGATGGTCGGCGACGGCGTCAACGACGCCCCCGCCCTCGCCCAGGCCGACCTCGGCCTGGCCATGGGCACCGGCACCGACGTCGCGATCGAAGCCAGCGACCTCACCCTCGTCCGCGGCGACCTGCGGGCCGCGGTCGACGCGATCCGGCTGTCCCGCCGCACCCTCGCAACGATCAAAGGCAACCTGTTCTGGGCGTTCGCCTACAACCTCGCAGCACTACCACTGGCCGCCGCAGGCCTGCTCAACCCGATGATCGCCGGCGCCGCCATGGCGTTCAGCTCCGTGTTCGTCGTCGCCAACAGCCTGCGCCTGCGACGCTTCACCGGCCAGATCGACGGCCCGCCAGCGACGACCGTGAGGCCACTTCCTCAGCTCGAACCGGACAGCACACCAACAGCCGCCTGAGACTGCACGGCGTGAAGCACCCTGCGACCGGGATGACAGGCACAGACACGTCCGCGCTCGGTCCGGGGTGCCGGCCCTGATCAACGCAGGCCTGCTGCTGCGTCGCAGCTGTCAAATGTGACCATCCGGCGACAGATGTGTGGTCCTGCCGGATCACCCTGCGGAAGCCAGAACCGGGAGACGATCCGGGCGCTGGGTCGTGCGACCCGCGGCCCCCGGGCGGCGCATGCTCATGTGCGTAGCGGCTAGAAGGGAGGACCGCGGTCGGCAAGGAGGGGACCTGGGCGGCAGCCCAACGGTCCGCGCGGCCCGTTCCTGTGCCGCTATACCCCCCGGGGGTCATAGCGTGGACTCATGGAGACATCGCCCCCGGTCCGGGGCTACACCGCCACCAAGGATCAGCTACGGGCCCGCCTGCGTCGGATCGAGGGGCAGGTCCGTGGCGTCCAGACCATGGTCGACGACGACCGCTACTGCATCGATGTGCTGACCCAGATATCCGCGATCCAGGCGGCTCTCGACAAGGTCGCGCTTGGTCTGCTCGACGGTCACACGCGCCACTGCATGCACGAGGGCGCCATCGAAGGACGTGCCGACGAGATGGCGACCGAGATGATGGCCGCCGTGGGCCGGCTGATGAAGCGCGGATGACCACTGCGAAGCATCGCCGGGCCGTTCCTGCGCACGGGCCCGGCGGGCAGTGTCACGCGCCCACGAGGTGCGGCACGGTCGTGCGTGACCTCGGCTCCGGGGCGCCCGTCCTTGACCACCGGCGCCCCAGCCACCCTCGCCTCCACCTTCCTCACCTTGATCGCCGGAGCCGGCGCCTACGCCATCCTCGCCACCACGACACCGGGAAACATCGCGCCGCACTGGGCGCTCGGCTTCGCCTGTGGCGCAGGCGGCCTGGTGGGCGGCTACCTCGGCGCACGCCTCCAGCCGCACCTTCCCAGCACTGCTCTGCGGCTACTTGTCGGCGGCCTGGCTGTCGCCCTCGCCGCCCTCTACCTGGCGCAGGCTTTCTGATCACGGCCGGGTATGGTTATCTGATCGAGACACCGGAATGCGGGAGGCTGCGGCAGCGGCGGTCATGCTTTCCAGGCCGGCCGTCTTACCGGCCCCCATGGCGAATCTTCAATGCGGTCGTCTGGCCAGAGACGTATGTCGCTTTCTCGGTCTGACCGCCGGACACAGCTCCCGGGACCTTCTGTGGATCATTTCTAGGCTCATGCCGGTATTACGATTGGTTCTATGAAGGGGGAGCCGGACACAATCACGGCGCCACGCGCCGGTGTTCCGTGTGGGCCGCACCGGGCGAGCTCCGCTTCTCATCCCAGTGTGTCGGGCCGGCCCAACTGGATCGTGTCGCTCGGTGCGCTTGCGAGCGGGCTCGTGGGCGCCGCTCTGCTGCTTGGCTTGGTCGTGATGCATGCCGGCCTGGCACCGACGGCGCTGCCCGCGATGACGATGGGGCCGCAGCGCGCTGACATGAGCGTGGCCGGCCACGGCTCGTGGATGTCGGATGGCCAGTCAGCCGAGCAGCGGACGTCGATGGCCGGCGGTGAGATGGCAGGGTTCGCGAGCGTAGGCGTGGTCATGTTCGCGGCCGTGCCTGAGCTGGTCTCGGCGATGCCCGGGGGTGCGGACGCCGGCGGGATGCCGGGGCATGCCGGCGGCCTGATGTGCCTGGCGGTATTGACGATGGTCGCGCTGTCGGTGGTGCTGCCCCTGCTGGGCGCCGCCGGCCGGTGGATGGCGATGCGGGCCGGCGGCCTGCCGCCGCCAGTTGTTCGTGCGGGATGGGTGGCGGAGCGGCCGCCAGAGCCGTCCGCCGCGCTCGCGCGGCTGTGTGTTCTGCGGACGTAGTAGCGGATCGCGGTATTTCGACGCCCTGATCCGTTCTGCCGGGCGGGTGCTGGACCGGTCCGTTGTCCGGTCATGCCCGGTTTCTTCGTCTGGAGATTCCGCATGTCTTCCCAAGCCCCTCCTTCATCATCACTGTCTGCGGCTGCGCCCGGAAGGCCGAAGCGTCGCCGTCGCCGGGCGCTCGTCATCGCCCTGGTCGTTGTCGTCGCGCTCGCCGCGGTGGCTGGCGGTGTCGTCACCCGTCTTGCCCGTGGGGGCGGCGACGGTCAGCTGGTGGCGCCGTCGTCGCCGGCGGTGCTCGCCGCTGAGCGGGCGCGCCCGACCAGCGGCCGGACCGTGACCAGGACCATCACCGCCCGTCCCGCGAAGATCGACCTCGGTGGAAAGACGGTGACCACTTGGACGCTGGATGGCACCGTGCCCGGCCCGCAGTTGTGGGTCCAGGTGGGTGACCGGCTGCGGTTGACGTTGCGTAACCAGCTGCCGGTCGAGACGTCGCTGCACTGGCATGGCCTCCAGCTGCGCAACGACATGGACGGCGCGCCCGGAGCGTCCAGCTCCGCGATCCCGCCAGGTGGATCGTTCACGTACGACTTCACCGTGCCGTCGACCCCGGGTACCTACTTCTTCCACAGCCACGTCGGAACGCAGCTCGACACCGGTCTGTACGCGCCCCTCGTGGTCGAGGACCCGGTGGCGCCACGTGACGACGACACGGACGCCGTGCTCCTGTTCGACGACTGGACCAACGGATTGGGCCGCTCACCCGACCAGGTCCTGAAGGACCTGAAGGCCAAGGGCATGGCCGGTATGGGAGGCATGGCAGGCGGATCGGGCGGGATGTCCGGGATGGACATGGGCGGCATGGACATGGGTGGCGGCGGGATGAGCACGCTCGGAGCTGACGCCGGCGACGTCGCCTACCCCGCCTACCTGGTCAACGGCCGGCTACCGGAAGCGCCCTACGTGCTGCAGGCGCGGCCGGGGCAGCGAATCCGGCTTCGGCTGGTCAACGCTGGCTCGGACACCGTGTTCCGGTTCGGCGTCGGCGGACACCGGCTCACGATCGTCGCGGCCGACGGACAGCCGGTGCGGCCGGTGGACGTCGACACGCTGCAGGTCGCGATGGGCGAACGGTATGACGTGGAGATCACCGCCGGAACCGGGGTCTTCCCGCTGGTGGCGGCCCCGGAGGGCAAGGACGGCATGGCGATGGCGGTGCTGCGCACAGCCGCCGGTGCGATGCCGAACCCGGCCGACCGGCCGGCCGAGCTGAACGGCCGGCTCCTGAGCTACCGTGACCTCTCCCCGGCGGCCGGCCAGGCTCTGCCCGCTCGCGCACCCGACCAGGTGATCACAGTGCGCCTTGGTGCCGACCCGACCGACTACCGCTGGACGATCAACGGCAGGTCCTTCGACGACTCACCTGGCGACCCGGCCGCCAGTCACCCGTCCGAGCTGCGGGTCCACCAGGGCCAGCGGATCCGGCTGGTGTTCCAGAACGCCACGATGATGAGCCATCCGATGCACGTCCACGGGCACACCTTTGCGGTGCTCGCGCCAACCTCGAACGGTGTCCGCAAGGACACCGTGCTCGTGCCGCCCATGGGCACGGTGACCGTTGACCTGGACGCCGACAACCCCGGCCAGTGGATGATTCACTGCCACAACGCCTACCACGCGGCGGCCGGCATGATGACCATCCTGTCCTACGTCAGCTGACACCAGCCATGGTCTTGGCTTGGCGGGCAGCTCACGGCCCACCAAGCCAAGACCGGTCACCAACCATCTACTGCCTCGGCGAGCACAAGCTACGGCAGGGGCTAGCCCGCCTGATCGGCGCGGATGACGTGGCTGGCCGGCTCAGTGCTTGACGAGGCGGTCGGCGTCGCGCAGAGCGGCCAGACGGGCTCGGAACTCCTGCTCGTCGATCTCGCCGCGGGCGAAGCGGTCAGCCAGGACCTGTTCGGGCGAGGGGCCCGCCGGTCCGTGCATGGTCGGCGGTTCGGCGGGTGGCCGCAGCGGGGAGCGGCTGTGGTGCTCGGAGCGGGTCAGGGCACGCACCAGCAATACCGCCCCTGTGATGAGCACGGCCCAGAACAGCAGCATGCCGACGGACATGGCAAACCATCCCCAGCCGCTCACGTCGTGGTCGTACCAATACATCATCGCCGTCACCTCCGGCAGCGACCCGGCGAGGCCTGGGGTCGAGCCTGCGCCGCGGTCCTTCCTCTATCCACGATGCCCCCTGTGGCGCGGGTGTGCAGAAGCTGAATGGCCCAGCGGTACCGGGCCGACTCGCTCACCGTTTCGCGTCGAGGCGCCCGGCATGCTCTGCTGTGCGCCGCACCGGCGATGCGCCTTGGAGGTGCGCGCGGCGGTCTGTCCACGTTCCCACCCGGGCGGCTCGCTCGGTCGTCCGTCGGCACGACGAGGACCATCAGATCCACGCCAACCACCCTCCGGGAACGGCCGAACGCCTCCCGCTCGGGCTTGCGCACGGTTTCGGTTGTGCAGATCTGCCCGTCCAACACGCATCCACGGGCGCGATCGTGCCGGCCTCCGTACGGCTGGGGTACGGGAGCCGCGGAGGACAGAACCAGGCAATATCTCTCCGTAGCCACTTGCGCATTGAGCGTGAGATAGCGTGGGGGACGTGGACCTGGCTCGCGGGAACACGACGTCGAGCTCGCCCAGATTCGCGGCGCTCGCTTTGATCGCTCTGACCGCGGCCCTCGTGGTCCACGGAGTCCTATGCGTCGCTGCCGCCCATGAGATCCATGGCATGCCGGCACACCACCATCACAGTGCGGTCACCCTGAGCGCGCCGGACGTCATCCCCGAGGCGCAGGCCGGCGAGCCTACGGTCGCCGCCGTATCCCCGGAGATCCGGTCCTCGTCCCCGATGCTCGGGCCTGCTCAGGACCATCCGGTGCTTGACTGCCCCGCTCAGCTCATCCCTCCGGCGCGGTTGGATGTCGTGGCTCCAGTCGCTCCGGTCGCCGCGCTGCTCGGGCTGACCGCGCTGCCAGTCCTATGGACGGCTGCCGGGGTCGAGCCAGGGCCGACCTGTCGCCGGGGTCGCGGTCACACGGCCACATGCGGGCTCTTCATGCGGATATGCGTACTTCGCACCTGATCGGCGGGCAGTGATCTTCTCCTTTGCCGCCTAGCCGCCAACACCGTGCTTCGCCTGATCGGCGGGCGCGCAGCGGCGCGGTCCGACACTGCGCATCCTCGCGCGATGCCGCGGAGCTTCGTGCCATGCCGCGGCCGACCGTCGTCCTGACGCTATGCACGGGCATCAGCCTCGAAGGAACGCCACGATGACAAACACCTCTGTCGCGGCCCGCGTACCCGTCCTGGCGGGTCCGGCCGGCACGCCCCCGGCGGCCCGTTCCCTTGCCGATCTGGTCGGCAACACGCCGGTGCTCTTGATCCCCGACGTCTGTTTCGGGGGCGCGGATGGGTTCTGGGCCAAGCTCGAAGGTCACAACCCGGGTGGCATCAAGGACCGACCCGCCCTGCACATGGTGGCGTGCGCGCGACGACGCGGCGAGCTCGCTCCGGGCCGGCCCATCATCGAGTCGACCAGCGGCACGCTGGGGCTCGGCCTCGCGCTCGCCGGCGTCGCGTACGGCCACCCGGTCACGCTCGTGACCGACCCCGGCCTGGAACCGATCCTGCACCGCCTACTGGTCGCCTACGGCACGAAGATCGACGTTGTCGAGCGGCCACACCCCACTGGCGGATGGCAGCAGGCCCGGCGAGACCGCGTCCAGGCCCTGCTCGAGGAGCATTCCGGTGCCTACTGTCCCGACCAGTACCACAACCCCGACAACGTCGCCGCCTACGAGCGACTCGCGTTGGAGCTGATCGAGCAGGTCGGACGTGTGGACGTCCTCGTGTGCAGCGTCGGCACTGGCGGACACAGCGCGGGTGTCTCCCGTGTTCTGCGGGATTCGTTCCCCGACCTGCGGCTGGTCGGCGTGGACACCATCGCCTCGACCATCTTCGGGCAGCCAGCTGGACGCCGGCTGATGCGCGGCCTCGGCAGCAGCATCTACCCGCGCAACGTCGCGTATGACGCCTTCAGCGAAGTCCACTGGGTAGCGCCCGGCGAGGCCGTCTGGGCCTGCCGGCGCCTGGCTGCCGCACGGTTCGCGACCGGCGGATGGAGCGTGGGCGCCGTCGCCCTGGTGGCATCCTGGCTCAGCCGGCACACAACGTCCGACACCCGCATCGTCGCGATCTTCCCGGACGGGCCACAGCGCTACTGGAACAGCATCTATGACAATGACTACTGTGCCGAGCACCAACTGCTGGACGTGGTGCCCGCCTGTAACCCCGATGCGCTCGACCATCCAACCGACCGAGTCGTGCGCCGGTGGACCCGCTGCGCCCAGGTGGTCGACCCGCTGTCGCATCCCAAGCTGGTGGGCTGCCGGACGGCGCAGCGATGACAGAGACCTGGCGCCAGGTCCGGTCCTTCGACCGGCCGATCCGGCTCCTGCTCATCAACCAGCTGGGCATCAACATCGGCTTCTACATGCTCATGCCCTACCTGGCGAGCTACCTATCGGTCACGCTCGGGCTCGCGGCCTGGCTGGTCGGATTCGTGCTCGGAGTCCGCAACCTCAGCCAGCAAGGACTGTTCCTGCTCGGTGGGAGCCTCGCCGACCGCTTCGGCTACAAGCCGATGATCCTCGCCGGGCTGGCACTGCGCACCGTCGGCTTCGCGCTTCTCGGCTTCGCCGAGGCCATCCCCGCTTTGGTCATCGCCTCCGCCCTGACGGGCTTCGCTGGAGCTCTGTTCAATCCCGCGGTACGCGCCTACGTGGCGGCGGAGGCGGGTGAACGCCGGGTCGACGCGTTCGCGGTGTTCAATATCTTCTACCAACTCGGGATCCTGCTCGGTCCGCTGATCGGGCTCGCCCTGCTGGCAATCGACTTCACGCTCGTGTGTGCCGTGGCCGCCGCGGTGTTTCTGTTGTTGACCGTCCTGCAAGCTCGGGCGCTGCCAGCGCGGACCCGAAACGAACACCCGGACATCGCCGGCCCCGAGCCAGCCGGCGAAAGAGAAACGAACAGCAAGGTCTCGCACACCAGCCGCAGCGGCGGAGCACCACTCACCATTATCCAGTCCTGGCGCGTCGCACTGGCCAACCAGTCGTTCCTGCTTTTCTCTCTGGCGATGATCGGGTCATATGTGTTGACGTTCCAGGTCTACCTGGGGCTCCCGATCGAGGTCAGACGCGTGACCGGCAGCGAGACCGGGGTGACGCTGCTGTTCGTTCTTTCCGGCCTCCTCACCGTGGCCGCCCAGGTGCGGCTCACCACGTGGGTGAAAGCCCGCTGGACCCCCGGCCAGGCGATGAGCAGAGGACTGGTGCTCATGGGCCTGGCGTTCCTGCCGCTCGTGCTATCGGCTTCCTTCGGCCGGCACGGGGCGGAGGCGTCCGCCCGGTCGCTTCCGGCCCAGGCGCTGGCAATGGTGCCCGTGCTGACCGCGTCCGCGCTCCTGGCAGTGGCCACCATGCTCGTCTATCCGTTCGAGATGGCCACCATCGTGACACTCGGCGGCGATCGCATGACAGGCACTTACTACGGCCTCTACAACACCCTCTCAGGGATAGGAATCGCCGCGGGAAACCTGCTCACCGGCGCCGCCCTCGACGCCGGGAAGAACATCGGAATCCCCGCACTGCCGTGGATCATTCTCGCGCTCACCGGTGGGCTTTGCGCGACCTCGGTCCACCTGCTTGACCGCGCCGGCCGCCTCGAACGACCACAAGGCGTGACCGTGAAATCTGAGACATCACGACCAAGAAGCGCCAGCCAAGCGGGATGACGGGCGTTCTTCACCCGGCCGACGCCCTCTCTGGGGTCAGCTGGCCGGCAGGGGCAGCGGGCAGTAGAGGACGTGCGTGACCGCCAGTATTGGTTCGGCGGCCACGGCGACGGGCGTGAGCAGCACGGCGGCGACCAGCACGGCGCCGAGCATGGTACGGGCGGTGCCGAGGGGGCGGGCGGGCTGCAGCAGGCGGCGAACCCGCCCCAGCGCGGTTGGCCCGCCGGCGGCAAGGCCCGCGGCGGGGCTGCCAGCGCCGGCCAGCACCGCCAGCGCGGCGGCCACCGACAGGCGTTCATGTCGGCGGGAGGCGGCGTCATCGGCGGCCAGCTCGACCAGTCGAGCGAGTTCGGCACGGGCCGCGGTGAACAGCGGCACGACGGGGAACGCCCGGGCGAAGGCGTCCGCACCGGTGATGACGAGGTGGTGCCGCTCAGTCAGATGGGCCTGCTCATGGGCGAGCACCGCGTGCAACTGGTCGACGCTCAGGGTCTCCAGCGCGGCGGTGGTGAGCACGACCTGTCGGGCACGGCCCGGCACGCAGTACGCCGCAGCGGCCGGGTGCGGGATCACAACGGCGTCCAGGCCTGGTGCTGGCCGTGCCAGGATGGCCAGCTTGGCGGCATGGGCGCGTCGGGCCCGGCCAGCGCGGACCAACTGGGCCGCGGCGCACGAGCCGACCCTCAGCGTCAGGACCGTTGTGAGCGTCAGCCCTGCACCGGCGACCATGGCCCCGCCTGGTGCCGCGTACGACACGCGCAGCGACATCGCGCAGGCGCGCAGCAGCTCTGCGATGCCGCTGCTGATCTTCGCCGTGGGGACCGCCAGCGCGAGCCCCGCAAGCCCGATCGCGGCCAGCACCGACACCGACAGCGCCTGCCACAGGCAGATCGCCAGGCGCGGCGCCCGATCGACCCAGGAGACGCCAACCAGCAGCCGGGGGGCGGCGGTGGCGAGCAGCGTCGCGTAGACAACCAGCGAGACAGCCACTCTCATACAGCTCTACTCCTACGGAGGTCACACCGCTGGCGTCCAGACCGCCGCCGGCCCGGCCGTCATGGCGAGCGCGTCACGTAGCAGCTGGGCTTCCTCGGGCGACATCTGCTCGACGAAGTGCATCAGCGTCGCCGCCCGATCGACGCTGTCCGCGAGCGCCTCACTCATCACCTCGGCGCTGTGCATCTCCCGGGAGCGCGTCGGTTCGTACCGGTAGGCCCGCCCGGCGAGCTCACGGCGCAACCAGCCCTTGCGGTGCAGGTTGTCCATCACCGTCATCACCGTGGTGTAGGCGATCTGCCGCTGCTCCCGCAGCTGTTCGCAGACGGCCCGCACGGTCAGCGGACCGGGCCCGGACCACAGCCGGTCCATGACCACGGATTCCAGGTCACCCAGTCCTCGCACGCCCTGCCCCTGATCGGCGCCACCAGCCCCTGATCCAACGCCGCCCGCACGTCGACACGGCGCGCAGCGACCTACGATGGCAAATCGTAGTTCATCTGACAGGTCTATGGACGCGGGCGTTCTCCCCGCGCTCCCGCCAATGGTCGTGGGATAAGCCCACAACGGCGGTTGGAACCCGCCGCGAGCGCGATCGGAAGTGCGAGCAACAAGGACCCCGAGGTCGCCAGCGGCCACGCCGAGTACCTATCTGTGCGGAACGACCGGTTTAAGGTGACCACCCCTATCTACTACGCAACCTAGTGGTCTAGGGTGACGTCGTCAGCAGCGCCGGGCCGCACCAGCCCTGCCTCAAGTCCGGCATTTCGGACATCGTGGCCGGGCCGGAGCGGAGGCGAGCCCGCGCGGATCCGCCGGTGCTCGCCGTCCGTGAACTCCTGGAAGTGCGACGGGAGCGGACCGGGGATCGGCAGGCCCGCCTGACGGCGGACCTATGGAAGGATGTGCGTTGCCTGCTCCCTACAGTGACCGTCCATCCGCGGACGAGGCCTGGTCCCAGCAGGGTCATCGCCCCCGGCGGCCACCGGCCGATACGGTCCGACGTCCCACGGGCTGGGCGTTTCGTCTCGCGCGGCGGCAGCACCGGGTGGCCACGATCGCGGCCCTGACCACCGGCAGCCTCGCGGTCTCTACCGCCAGCTTCGCCGCGACGGTCGCAACCACCGGTGACGACGCCGGTCCGGTCGAGGGTGCCCCGGTCACCCAGGCGGCGATGTTCGGCGGCGGCACCAGCGCCGCACCGGCCGCCCAGCGTGCTCCCGGCTCGCTCGCGGCAGCGCTCGCCGACCCGATCCCCGACTTCACCACCACGACGATCGAGGCCGAGAAGTCCTCCATCGCTCCGAACTCGGAGGCTCGGTTCACGATCCACGTCCGCGACGCGACGACGGGAGCGCCGGTCGCGGACGAGGAGGTGAACGTCGTCGTCGTGGCCGGAACGCGCTGGTCCAGGAGCGCGACGTTGCGGACCGACGACGACGGGGCAGCGCGGATCAGCGCGCGGCTGCTGTCGACCACCACGGTCACGGCGGTCTTCGACGGCGGGGCAACGCTGCGCCCGTCGGTGGCCGCCGCCGCCACGGTCATGGTCACCAGCCCCACCGCGAACCGCCCTACTGGTGTGGCTGCCATCCCGGGCAGCACGATCGGGGCCAAGGCGGTCTACCTGGCGTCCCTGCAGAAAGGGAAGCCGTATGTGTGGGGCGCGACGGGTCCGTACGCATTCGACTGCTCCGGGTTCTCCCAGTACGTCTACAAGCAGCTCGGCCGTTACCTGCCCCGGACCGCCCAGCAGCAGTTCGAGGCGACCCTGCGGGTACCGCAGTCGGCCAAGCAACCCGGGGACCTGCTCTTCTTCGGCACGCCCGACAACATCACCCACATGGCCATCTACGCCGGCAATGGCTACATGTGGGCGGCACCGCAGACCGGCGACTACGTGAAACTGGAACCGATCTACACATCCACGTACTGGGTGGGCCGCGTGCTGTAGGTCTCTGTGGCCGGCATCCCGGACAAGCACAGCACATCGCCGTTGCTGGCCTGACGCGCCGGGGCCGCCGCGGGGATCTGGAAGGATGAGGCAGTGACCAGCCCAGCTCGCCGCGTAGCCGGTCGCCTGGCCGGCGCCCAGGTCGGGGTGCGCGGCTTCGTGCTGGTCGGCGCCGTGTTGCTGGGGATCCTGCTGATGCACGGCGGGCTGGGCACTCACCTCGGCGCCGGAATGATGATGGAGCCCCGGGCCGGCATCGCGCCGGCTAGCGACGAGGTGGGCATGGCCCCGCCCGTCCCGGCGCCGTTGGTCTCGATGGCACCGGATTCCGCCTCGACCCAGCATGCTGACCACGATGGTGGCCTGGCCGGCGCGGCCAGGATGCTGACCGCCATTCCCAGCCATGATGGTCATGCGGGTGAGTTGTGCCTGGCGGTGCTGCGTTCCGTTGTGCTGCTCGCCGGCCTGCTGCTGGCGCTGCTGGTCGTCGGTGTACGCGGCGGCGGGGCGTGGCCGGGACCGCTCACCGCCGGCCAGGACCGGCGCCGCCATCTGGCACGGCCGACGGGGCCGTTACTGTCCGCCCTCTGCGTGCTTCGTCTGTAAACCGACGCCCACGCCCGCGCCGACGGCCATTCCAGGCATGCCACGACCCGCGCGATCCACACCGTGGATCGCCTAGCGGGCTTGCCGCATGCCCGGCACCTGGCGTTCCTACCTGTGCCTGTCACGCAGCGCATGCCGCACGTCCGGCGGATGACGCCGGGCGGCGAACCCCTGTCTGGCATGGACGCGCGGGCGATGACGCGTCCCGTCCGAACGGATATCCAGACGACCTCCTGCGAGGGATCTCATGAAACGACTTGCCATGCTGCTCGGCGCCGTGCTGGCCACCGCCGTGCTCGCCGCGTGCGGCGGCGCCTCGACCGGCGCCAGCGCCGGCACCGGCGGCTCCATGAGCTCGATGGGCACGACCGCCAGCGAAGATCACAACGCCGCGGACGTCGCGTTCGCGCAGGGCATGATCCCGCATCACCAGCAGGCCATCGAGATGGCCGACCTCGCCCCCACCCGGGCGTCCTCGCCTGACGTGAAGGCACTGGCCCAGAAGATCCGCGAGGCCCAGGCCCCGGAGATCACCACGATGACCGGCTGGCTGACCAGCTGGGGCGAGCCCACAACGGCGCCCAGCGCCAGCGGCGGGATGGACATGGATCACGGCGACATGTCGTCGATGCCCATGGCCATGCCCAGCGCGTCGACGGGCGGGATGATGAGCGAGGCGGACATGGCGATGCTGCGGAACGCCTCCGGCCGCGACTTCGACCGGATGTTCCTCACCATGATGATCCAGCACCACCGGGGCGCGATCGCCATGGCGACCACCGAGCAGCACGACGGCCGCTACGGCCCGGCCAAGCAACTGGCCGGCGCGATCGTGACCAGCCAGACCGCCGAGATCACCACCATGCAGACGCTCCTCCAGAAGATCTGACCCCTGACCTGGGTGGTGGGCTCCGTCAACCCGGAGCCCACCACCCAGCGCGGCCGACACGCGGCCCGCTCCAGTGCCGCCGACTCTGGCATCCACGACGATTTCACTAGGACGAAGAGAACCAAAGACGTCCTCTCGTTCCCACCGCTGGGCAGTCGCTGGCGAAGGACCTACCTCGCCGGGCCAACCGGCGGCCGGTCGGCGGAGACGGTAGAAACTGCGGCCACCGGCCCGGGCACGGCGACCGAACGGGGCAGTCGCAGACGCTTGAGAAGGATCGCGTTGACGGCGACGAGGAAGCTCGATCCGGACATCGCCAGGGCGGCGATCTCCGGCCGGAGGGTGAGCCCGGTGGCGGGCTCGAAGACGCCGGCGGCGATCGGCAGGGCGATGGCGTTGTAGCCGACCGCCCAGCCGAGATTCTGGCGCATCTTGCGCAGCGTGCCGCGGCCGATGAGCAGGACCGCCGGCACGTCGAGCGGGTCGGAGCGCATCAGGACCACGTCGGCGGTCTCGATCGCCACGTCGGTGCCGGCGCCGATCGCGATGCCCAGATCCGCGCCCGCCAGTGCCGGGGCGTCGTTGATGCCGTCGCCGACCATCGCCACCCGTCGCCCGGCCTGACGCAGCTCGGCGACCTTGGCCGCCTTGTCGGCGGGGAGAACCTCGGCGATGACGGTGTCGATGCCGAGCTGTCCGGCGATCCGCCGCGCGGTCACCTCGTTGTCGCCGGTGAGCATGACGACCTGGACGCCAGCATCGTGCAGCGCGTGCACCGCCTGGGCCGCGGTCGGCCGGGGCGCGTCCGCCAGCGCCACCACACCTGCTGCCGCCCCGTCCACCGCGACCAGCACCGCGGTCCGGCCACCTGCGGCGAGCATGTCCCGGCGTTCGCCCAGCTCGCCGGCCTCGACGCCTTCCCGCGCCATCAGCCGCAGGTTCCCGACCGCAACCCGGTGGCCGTCCACCGTGGCGACGGCGCCGTGCCCGGGCACGTTGACGAATCCGCTCGCCGGCGCGGATGGCAGGCCACGGGCATCGGCATGCCGTACGACCGCGGCGGCGAGGGGATGCTCGGACTCGCGCTCCACCGCCGCCGCTAGCCGCAGCAGGTCATCCTCGGCGACGCCGGCCGCGGCGACGACGTCGGTGACCTCGGGCTCGCCCCTGGTCAACGTGCCCGTCTTGTCCAGCACCACGGTGTCGATGCGGGCCGCGGACTCGACCGCGGTGGCGTTCTTGAACAGGACTCCGCGCCGCGCCCCGAGACCAGTACCCACCATGATCGCGGTCGGAGTGGCGAGCCCTAGCGCGTCCGGGCAGGTGATGACCACCACCGTGATCGCGAACAGGATCGCCTCGCGGGCCGGCCGGTCGGTGCCCAGCAGCCAGACCAACAGCGTCGCGAGGCCGCCGGCCAGCGCGACCAGCACCAGCCAGAACGCGGCCCGGTCGGCCAGCCGCTGCCCGGGAGCTTTGCTGTTCTGCGCCTCCTGGACGAGCGCGACGATCTGCGCGAGCGCCGTGTCGGTGCCGACCTTGGTCGCACGGACTCGCAGCGTGCCGTTGGTGTTGACGGCCGCCCCGATGGCCTCCGAGCCGGGCGCCTTGTGCACGGGCAGGCTTTCACCGGTCACCATCGACTCGTCGACGTCCGACTCGCCGGCCTCCACCACCCCGTCGACGGCGATCTTGGCGCCGGGGCGGACCAGCAACAGGTCCCCGACGACGACCTCGGCGGTGGGCACCGCGACCGGCTCGCCGTCCCGCAGGACGAGCGCCTGCTCGGGCGCGAGCTCAAGCAGGGCGCGGATCGCGTCGTTCGCCCCGCCTCGGGCGCGCATCTCGAACCAGTGGCCCAGCAGCACGAACGCGGCGAGCAGGGCCGCGGCCTCGTAGAAGACCTCGCCACCGCCTGTCAGCGTTACGACCAGGGAGTAGACCCAGCCGGTGCCGATCGCGACCGCGACCAGCACCATCATGTCCAACGTCCGGGCACGCAGCGCCCGCACCGCACCGTCGAAGAAGATCCACGACGACCAGAACACCACCGGCAGGCTCAGCGCCAGCTGGAACACGTCGTCGCGCAGGCCGAACGGCGCGGCCACGTGGAATCCGAGCACCTCGCGGCCGATTGACGACCACAGCACGATCGGCACGGCGAAGACCACGGCCACCACGAACCGGTTGCGCATGTCCGCGACCATCGCCGCCATCGACATGGACCCGTGCCCGCCATGGCCCATCGCCTCGTGCGGCGACGCCATCCGAGTCCTGCCGTGCTCGTGGGTGGCGGGCCCCTCGTCGGCGGCGTGGGCCTGGGGCGGTGCCAGGGTTCCGACCGCCGCCCGAGCCGACGTTCCGGCCGCGGGTGCGGCGCCGTCAGGCTCGTGGCCACCGGCGTGACGGGGCTCCGCGAGCGGATCGCAGACATGGTCCGGGACGGACTGCCCACCGCAGTGGTAGCCACAGTTCCGGATCCAGCCGGCGAGCTGCTCGGCGGACGTCTGGGCCGGGTCGTACCTGACGACCGCCGTCTGCGCCACCGGGTTCGCCGCCACCTCGACCACCCCAGGCCGCCGGCCCAGCACGGCCTCCACCCGCGCCTTCTCGGTGGCCCACCGCATCCCCGAGACCTGCAGGACAGCCGTCGCGACCGGCGGATGTCCAGATCCGCCGTGATGGGCGTGCATGCTCAGCTCCAATCCGGCGCGCGGCCTGGGCAGAGTTGTGGAGGGCAAGGCCGGAGCCGATCAGATCCGCCCGGTCTCACCCGACGGCGCGGCGACAGTGTCCCTCGATATACCCCCAGGGGGTAGGGTAGTGCTGCGTCGTCCCGACGGGTCGATGCGCACGCCGATAGGCGCCCAAATACCTACTACGATTCATCGTAGGATGTGGGGCTGGCGCACGACACCCGCGTCTGGATGGCTCGACGACCTGCCGGACTCGTCGTCACACGCGACTTCGTGGTTGTGCTCGGCGTGGTCGCGCCGCTTGCGGCGGGCTCCGCCGTCACGGCGACACGGATACCGGCGGCGCTGTGGGCGAAGGGCGCAGGCGGCTGCCACCCGAACCGCCGGACGGCCGAGGCGACTCGCGCCGCCGGCTTCGTCGTCGAGGAGATCGACCGGTTCGCCTTCCGGCCACTGCGGCTCCTTCCGCCGGCCGCCCACATCCTCGGCCGCGCCCAGCGCTCACCCGTCGACGACGCAGCTGCAGGCCACCAGGCGCAAGAGGCCGGACACGAGGCCGGATGACCGCGCATTGTGAGGACCGGTCGCCGACTGGGTCCTCGCTCGGATGCCGCGGCGGGTGCCTGCGGGCCCGGCCGGCGGACCGGCCCGCAGGCACCGTCTGGGGCTAGCGGACCCGGCCGACGTAGTAGGACGAGGTCCAGATGGTCTCGAGCTTGACCACGTCGCCGCTCTTCGGCGCGACCCACATCTTTCCGTCGCCGGCGTAGATGCCCTCGTGGTAGATCGACCCCGGCTCGCCGAAGAAGATCAGATCGCCGGGCTGTTCGGCGCCGCGCGAGACCCGGGTCGTCGCCGCGAACTGCTGGTCGGTAGTACGCGGCAGCGTGATGCCAAGCTGCTTGTAGACGTACTGCACCAACCCCGAGCAGTCGAAGCTGTACGGCCCCTCTGCCCCGTACACGTACGGCTTGCCGGCCTGCAGCGATGCCAGGTACACCGCCTTCTCCCCGATCGTCGTCGCGCCGGTGGGCGCGTCGGCGACGGTCTCGCCCGTGGGCGCGGGGACGGCTGACGGGGTGGCGGTCGCGGGCGGCGCCGGCCGGACGCGGACGACCGCGGCGTCGGAGGTCGCCGCGTCCAGCTCTGGGCTGCCCGTGAACGTCGCCCTGATCTGGGTGGTCGTCAGGACCTGCGCCGGGTAGCTGGCGTAGCCGTTCGCGTCCGTGCGCAGTGCTTTGAAGGTCGTCCAGCCGTTCGGGAACAGTGCCTGGACGAGGATGTCCTGGTTCGCGAGGGCGTCGCCGCCCCGGGTGGTGAACCGGAAGCCGACCTCGACCGGCTCGTCGGCGTTCACCGTGACGTCGGGCTGGGTTGGCGTCAGCGAGACTGCCGTGCGCAGATGGAAAGCCGCTGGCAGGGCCAGCTCGGAGGTGAGGGCCGCGGCGGGAGTGGCCGTGCCTCCCAGGGCCGCGCCGAGGGCGTTTGCGGCGATCCTGTGCGCTCCGCTGTCCGTGTCCGTGTCCGCCGAGCCGGGGCCGAGGGAGCCAGCCAGCGCCACCCCGGACACAGCCACGGTGCCGGTGGTGATCACCGCGACGGTGGCGCGGCTCGAAGTCCGAGCCAGCAACGTCCCCGGGCGGAGGCGTGCGCGGTGACGGCCGCGCCGGGCCGTGGCGGGACTCGGCGCGGACAGATCTGGTTCGCGTGCCTGCACGTGAAACCTTTCCCAGACGCCTGCGAGGTGAGCTGTCGGGTTCGGGCCGGGGAGCCCGGCCTGCCGTGTCGGACACGGCCGGCTTCACCCCGAGGACGCCGTTGGAGGATGCGGCGCCCGGTGGAACGTGGTTCCCCCGCTCCTGCCCCGGCTGCGTCGGAGGGGATCGCCGGACCGGGGGCAGGACTCGGCGTTCGGTCCGGCGGCGATACCAGACAAAGCCTAACAACTACACGCCATAGTAGGTCGCGTGGGGTGGAGGACGGGGCGCCCGCGGATCACCACACAGCTGGCAGCAGCAGAAACTACTATGCTTCATAGTTGATAGTCGATGTGCTGCCTACTCTGGGACGGGTTCGGGACATGACCAACCAGACCACTGATGACGGCTCCTCTGCCACGCCGCCTCGCGCTGCCACGTCCGGGTCGGGGCTGACCGCACACGAACGGAAAGCGATCGAACGGCGCGCCCGCTACCAGCGCAGGCGGCGGATCATTCAGACCGGCCAGGTGCTGATGGCGGTCGGCGTGGTCGTCGGGCTAACTCACTTGCTGGCGCACCTGGATGCCTTCGGCGGCCAGCCGTCGGGCCTGGTTGACCTGGTCGCCGGCTACCCGGCCGCAGCAGTGGTCTTCCTTGCCGGGGCCGTGGCCGCGGGTCAGCGGCAGTAGCCAACAGTCCAGGACCGCCAGGTCCGTCGACCGCGTCCGCCCGAGCTCCCTCAGTGGTCTCCGCCGAATGCTTCCTCCGGTGGCCGCCGGTCCGCCCGGTGGATGACTGCCGAGCCGTGGCACCACCTCATCGGCATGCGACCCCGACGCTTTCGGACTCCCCTATAGGACTTTGGTCCTTACAGCTCGGTCCTAGTGCCCAGACAGCACTCTCGAATGAGCGAGGCCCGGCTGGACCGGCGATTGGGGCCACTGATCATAGGAGCGTAGGTGCCACAACACCCGGACTAGATAGCTCTTGTGCACAGAATGTAGCCAATCAGTCCCGTCGGTAGACCCACCGGCTTCTTGGAGTTCTCGAAGCCCTAAGGCCCGTTGACGCACGACAAGGAGATGGCATGGAGGTGCTGCTCGCCGGTCGTTCTCGGTGGCGGTGTGTTCCGGCCCGGACACGACATCGGCCGCGCTGACCGCAGCTCCACACGGCCGATGGGTCCCTGCCACCTGACGACGGGGCGACCGTGGCGTGGTCCCGAGGTGCCGGACCAGGGGCGGCCATAGGTATGGGACGCAATCGGCGAGCACGCGCAGCGTCGCCGCTGGCCACACTGGCGGCCCGAACCCAGCGATCAGTTCCTCCGCCCTTCCAATAGTTTGTAGGCGGCACGCCCGCCGCGTCGAGCCGGCCACTCCCGGACCGTCCGCTCGGGACGATGCTGGCGCGGTGCTCGCCTGCTTGTGCCTCTGACCTCGATCGTGGTTGCCGCCGGGCGACGGCCACGCCCTTGCTGGCAATACCCGTCGTGGCCGATCTTCATCTCGCGGCGACGGCAAGATGTGGGCCGCGCCGCACTCCGGCACGGTGGTCCAGCTGCAGACGATCTGGAGCACCAGCTACCTAGTTGGCCGCGTCCTGTAGGCGACACGCGACGAGCGAGGAGGGCTTCCTCCCGAGCGCGACATGTGGCTCTGAGCTCCCTCAGTGGTTTCCGCCGAATGCTTCCTCCGATGGCCGCCGATCCACCCGGTGGATGGCAGCCGAGCCGTGACACCATCGCAACGTCCGGATTCGCGCGACGGCACACTCTGTATAGGTGGGCGGGTGATGGAGGCGGGATGGAGCTGTTCGGCGACCTCGAAGCCGAGGTGATGGACCGGATGTGGGCACGCGTCGAACCGGCCACCGTGCGCGACATCCTCGAAGAGCTGCAGCAGGCCCGCCCCCTTGCCTACACCACGGTCATGACGGTGATGGACCGGCTCTTCCAGAAGGGCTGGCTGTCCAGGGAACGCGTCGGGCGGGGATATGTCTACGCCACGACGCTGACCCGCAGCGAGTACACCGCCCGGCAGCTGAATGAGGTGCTGTCCGGCACCGACAACCCCGGGATGGCGCTGCTGCACTTCGTCCGCTCGATGGACGCCACCGAGGCCGAGGCGCTGGGCGACGCGCTGCGCTGGCGGGCCCAGGAGAAGGGCACCGACTGACATGGCGGCCCCGCTGCTGACCGGCTACATCCTGGCCATGCTGTTCCTCGCGCCACGGCTGCTGCGCGAGGCCTCCTGGACCCGCAGAGCTCCGCGCCTGGGCATCGGCGTCTGGATCGCCGCATGCCTGTCCGCGGTCGCCGCGATCTGCCTCGCCGGTGCCCTGCTGGTCGTGCCACTGCTGGCCGTCGGCCACGCGATCATCTCATTGGTCATGGCGTGCGGCATCTCGTTGCACCACGTCTCCCGCACCGCCGTGTCACTGGCCATGGACGCGGCCGGGGTCGGTGTCCTGGCGGTCATCGCGGTGCGCATCCTGTACGCGACGGCGGCCGTCGCCTTGCCGCAGCGGCGGTTGCGGCGCCGGCACGCCGCCGCGCTGCGGATGGTCGGCCGTCGCCACCCCACCCGGCGCGGCGTCCTGGTCGTGGAGCACCCAGTCCCGGCCGTCTACTGCCTGCCCGCGCGTCACCGCCTCGTCGTCGTCTCCGATGGCGCGCTCTCGGTGCTCGACCCGCCGCTGCTGGACGCCGTGATCGCCCACGAGCACGCCCACCTACGCGGCCATCACTACCTGATCACCACCGTGACCGCGGTCCTGACCCGTGCCTTCCCCATGCTGCCGCTGTTCACCGTCGCTGATGACGAGGTCCGCCGCCTGGTCGAAATGGCCGCCGACGACAGCGCCGCCCGCCGCTCCACCCCGCGCACCGTCGCCTGTGCCCTGCTCGACCTGGTCGCCGGCCAGGTACCCGCGCCCGCCCTCGGGATGGCCGGCGTCGGCGCCGCCGAACGCGTGCGCCGCCTGCTCGCCCCCAGCCGTCCCCTCAGCCTGGCGGCGCGATCCCTCGCCACCGCCGGCGCCGCCGCGCTGCTGCTCGGGCCCGTCGCCGCACCGACGGTGCCAGCCCTCGTCGACGACACGACCCACTGCCCCCCGGCCGCCACCGCCGCACCACACTCTGCCGAGGATCGTGAACCGGCCGTGCACGAATCTGTGCACGAAGAGGAGCCGTCGCCACTGGAAGACGACGACGATGAGGGCTGATGCCCTAGCTATCTGGGGTGGAGCTCCAGCGGTGGACCTTGAATCATGATCTTGACCGCTACCTGCGGCAACGTGCGCAGTCCCAGCCGGTCGACCACTAAATGTATTCATCCGACTCCAAGTTGTGACGAGGCCTGTCGAGATCTTGTCTCGGCGGGCCTCCTTACGTTCGGGGCGGCCAGGCACGCGGGGACGTTCATGATCTGGTGACATTTTCGGCGCTATAGCGTCGAAAATGTCACCAGATCATGAAAGCCGGGTCGCCGTGGCGTCAGGTTATTCCCATGCGGTAGGCGAGGCCGCGTAGGTCGCGTCCTCCGGCGGCATTTCGGGCGCGGTGGAGCATGGACGTGACGGTCTCGCGGACGAGTGGGTGAGTGCGTATCGTCTCTGGCGCGAGCCGTTCCGCTTCTCGCAGCATGGTGAGCGCTTTCGTTTCCTTGCCGCGCGTCTGGCTTAGCCCTCTACCGAGGTCGGCATAGAAGTACGCGCGGCGTCGCTGCGACTGAAACACCAACGGGTTCACGTCGCGTACGATCTCGGCCGCCTTTCCGCCGTCACCGCGTTCGATCGCGATACTCATGCGCCACGCCGCGACGTTCGCTGGCCCGAAGTTCAGGTCAAATGCGTTGTTCTCGCCTGTGCGGCTCGCGATGTTCTCAGCCTCGCGGAGGTGCGCATCGACGTAGTCCGCGCCTAGATCTGTTTCGGGCGCCGCGACGAGTGCCGCTCGGAGGTGCAACATGCCGTGGACTGGCGTCACTCGCGGATGGGCCAGTCCGCTCGTTGTGGAGTCGATGGCGCGCTCGGCAGCGTGGAGGGCGCGCGCTCGGGCACCGGTGGACTGGAGTGCAAGAACGTTCTGGTCTTCTGCCAGCGCCGTCAACGCCGGCTCCTCTAGGCGCCGCGCCGCTTGTGTCATCCGGTCGGCCGCGATCCACCCGAGGTCAGTGAATCCCAGATCCTTGCAGAGAACGAAGACCGTCCGATAGACCCCGATCAATGCGGCTAGGGCGGGGCGGTAGTCGTTTCCGCGCTTTGCGACGTGGACGTGTAGCTCCTCGATCAGCGTCGCCAGTTGTGGCGCGACACTCGCGTATGTAGCCGTCTCGCGGGCAGCCTCCACAGCGAGCGCGACCTGTAGAAGAACCTCGATGGGCCGGGCAGGCCAGTCCAGAGGTTCATCGAATGCTGTTCCGTGGATCGTCGCTCGAATTCCGGGAACGGCAGCCAGTGTCCGTGCCTGGACGGCGTCACTCGGCGGGTACGGCTGTCCCGTGAGATCAGTGATGGAGACCTGTAGCGCGTCGGCAACGGCTTCAATGTGCACGGCCAAACTCCACCCACCACTGGCCCAGCTCCTCGAAAAAGATCTTGAGCGACGGCTCGCGACCGAAACCGAAGACCTGATCAACGCCCAGCGCACCCCAGACGCCTCCGAGGGGTCGGACTCACCCTTCCCCCCACACAAAAGGCCACCGAACTCGCCCACGACAACGCTGGGCACCTTCACGGGCACAGCAAAACGCCGCCCGGTTTTCACCCCGAGCGGCGTGCTGGCTTCCAGGGTCCCGAGCCACCAACATCATGTTTCAAACGTGGCAACTCTGGTGGAGGTGAGGGGACTCGAACCCCTGGCCTCCTCCGTGCGAGGGAGGCGCTCTACCAGGCTGAGCTACACCCCCCAGAAGCACTTCGCAGCTTACAGGACGCGGACGTGCGTGTGGGTCATGGGGGCGACCGGGATCTTCCCGGACAATCCGGCCTACCGGCCGAGAAGCCGAAACCGCCGACAGTGCCGCCGACAGCGCCGAGGGGTGCCGAGGGGTGCCGATGCGCACCGACACGAGCCATCGCCGTCGGCGTGGCCGTCGCCGCGGTTCGCCGCCGGTCGTGGCAGTCGCCGCCGTCGTGGCCGACTTCACCCGGCTTCGCCGCCGGTCAACGGGACGTCCGTGCGGCAGTACGGGCGTCCCGGGTGCCCGCCGCACGGGCGGACGGCACCAGGTCACCGGGAAAGAAGTCGCGCAGCGGTGGCGTGGCCGCGACGGCGGGGGCCGCGGGGACGGCCACGCCGACGGTGGGGGCCGTGGGGACGGCCGCGCCAGCCGGAGAGAGGCCGCCGTGCGGGTTCGGACGCCAGAGCGCGAGCTCGGGCCGCGCGGCGGCGAGCAGATCGGCGAAGATCGCGGCAGCGTCGGCGGCGCGCAGCAGGCCCGCCTCGTGGCCCCGCCAGTTGCGCTCGCGCGCGCCATCGAAGACGACGAGATGGTCCGGGGCCTCCAGAGTGCCGCCGAAGGCGATCCGGGTGCCTTCGGGCACACCGGCCCCGGCGCGGGGAAGTGGCCGATGCTCCCACAGCTCCAGCGCTTCCTCCGGCAGCACGTCACGATCCCACAGCGGCACCTGCCAGGCCGAACGACCAGGCCGGTAGAGGCCGAGCTGAACGCGGACGCCACGGCAGCGCAGGTGCAGGCCCCAGCCGTCGGGCGCCACGGCGCGCAGTTCCACGGGCACGGCCGTGCTGGCCGGGCAGAGCAGATATCCGTCGTTCCGGAGCCGGGCGAGCCAGGCCTCGAACGTCACGGCGGCTGCCTTTCGATGGTGGTGGATGTGTGTCCACCCCGCCCACTCGCCTCGGCCTCGCGGCCGGGCTCGCTACCGCCGCGCTCCGATGCCGACAGAACGCTACGAGGAGGTGGTCGTGGCTGGGCGGCGGTCGGCCTGCCATGGCGACTGCGGCACGCGATGAACACCATGCGGGCGATGAACACCATGCGGGCGATGAACGCCAAGGACGGCGGCGACCTGGTGGGTGGGACCTTGATGGACCTGGGCCGGCCGGCTACCAGGCGATGGCTGGCAGCCGGACGATCAGCTCGCTGCCCCGCCGGTCGAGCGTCAGCCGACATCAGAGATCTCGGAACGCGGACGCCGTCAGGGGCGTCGCGACCAGCAGTCAGGTGCGGGATCAGCCAGCTCGGAGTCCCTCGCGTCCCAGCCTCGGCCTCCGGTGGAGACCCGCGGGGCTATGACGTCGCCGCGACTGGAGTGAACGCGGACGTCAGCGGACGCGAGGGCGTCGACAACGACAACACCGCGGACAGCGCGCGCAGACCACGGCGCCAAGCGGCGCGTGGCTCAGCTGCACACGGTGGGTCACAGCCCCATTATGCACGGCCGCGCGCCGACGCCCTCCCCTCCACGCGTCCGGCGACGACCCAGCCTGGTAGCCCGGCCCGGCGCCCGTGACCAGCTCAAATGGCCCAGGCCGGCCCCATCAGGCCCCGTACGACCACGCATCGGACCGTCGCCAGCCGTCCCAGCCGGCGATGACAACTCGTCCTGTCTTCCTGCCGACGAACCTGCCCGACTCTTCCTGCCGACGAACCTGCCCTGACGCACCTGAGGAACGGCCGGAGGCCCGACTAGGCCGGTCAGCTGCCGACGGCGGGGCGTAGTACTCGGACCACGCCGTCCGTGTCCTGCTGGCTGCCGTCCGGCTGGCCGCCGGGTGCCGCTCCGGCGGAGCCGGTACCGACCGCGCCGACCGGGTACGCGGCCGAGGCACCGGGCGGCGGTGCCGCTGCGCCCGCGGCCGGCGGGGCGGTGAGGCCGCCGTGCGTACCCGGCGGGTTCACCTGCACGCGGCCGGGCCTCGACGTCGATGGGCGAGCGTTCGGCCGGACGGGCGGGCGGGCGACCGTCACGCGCACGTTGTTGACATAACCCTCGGCGTTGGCCCGTCCCTCGGCGGTGTTGACGTAATCGTCGGCGTCGACATGGTCCTCGGCCTGGTCGGCGGCGGTGCCCGGCTGGCTCGCCCCGGCCGCGCCCGACGTGGACGTGGGCAGGGACGCGGCCATCACGTAGCCGCCGAGGTCGACGGTCTGGGCGTGCGCCGTCGCCAGCTCCTCGTCGGTCAGCGGCGGCCCGTCCTCGCCCGAAAGCCGGACGGGCGCGTACTCCGCCGGCACCGGCCGGGCGGCCTCCGCACCGGTCGCCCGCGTCTGCCTGTCCGAGTAGGTATCCGAGTAGGCATCGGCTTCCTCAGTGCCGCGGGCGGCCGTCGAGCGCCCCGGCCGGGACGAGTCCTGGAAGGATCCGGGCGACGATCCCCGCGCGGGGAATGCCCCGCCTGCTGCCGAGGCAGACGCTGGCGCCGCCGATCGGCCCGCGCGGCGGGCTGCACGGGCGGCCGCGATCCGCCGGTCGCGGGCGGCTCGGGAGGCCGCGAGCCGCCGCTCCGTCCGCGTCGTGCGGCGCAGGTGCGTGACGTAGCCAACGAGACCGGCGTCGACGAGCAGTTGGACGACGATCCACATGCCAGCGAGCCCAACCGCGAGCCCGACCGAGACGGGCACCGCGAAGAGCAGCAGTCCGAGCCGCTGACGCCGCAGGCGCAGCAACACCCGCCGTCGTTGGTCTCCGGTGCGCGCGGGGGGCACCGGCCGGGTCGGCCCCATCGCGACCGTGTGCGCGGTCTCGTCCAGCTCGGCGCGGCCGGCCGATGCGGGTGCCTCGGCGCCGGGCCGCGTCGCCCGCCAGCCCGGGGCGCGGTCCCGGCCGCGTGGTCCGGCCGACGCCGTCCCGCGAGGGGATGCCACGCCGCCGCCCGTGCCGATGGGCCGGCTCGTCGACGCGCCCCAGCCAGTGGCCACGGGCTTCCGAGCGGAAGCCTCGCCAGGCCGGGAGGGAACGGTGGCGCCGCCGGCGACCGGCGCCGCCGGCGACCCGGCGGGGTAAGCGCGGTGCATGCTTTGGCTGGACGCGGCGACGGCACCCGAGGCCGCCCCCATCGCCTCGCCGTCATGGCCGTCCCCGTCATCCGTCGAGTGGTCCGCCGTCTGGCCCGTCGGACCGCCGTCGGTGCCCTCGTCCTGAGCGGCGCCCCGACCGAGGAGGCGCGCGTCAGCGGCCTCGGCCCTCGCGGTCCCGGGCCGGGCCGCGGTCCCGGGCCGGGCCGGGCTCCCGGACTCGATCTGCGTTGACGTGGCCGGCAGCGACTGCGCGCGGCCACCGCGACGTGACAGCACGCGCATCGCGCTGGAGAACCGGTCAGCGGAACGCTGCTCAAGCGCACCGTCGTGATGACGCAGCCACATGGGGATAAGGACGAATCCCCAGACTCCAACGATCGCAAGCCAGATCAGTGCGCTCATGTGGCAACCACCCGGCCCGAGGCGCGCACGTCGCGACCGCCGTCTCCGCCGTCTCCGCCGCCGTCGGAAGCTCCACGTGCCGAGACCGCCCACTGACCGTGACGACGGCGCCAGTGCGACGCCGACCGCGCACGGAGCGTGGGAGAGTCGGCCATGTAACACCTTCCTTGGCGTGGTGTGACTTTAGCGGTGGGTTTCCGATTTCTTGCTTGACGCTAGTGATGGAAATCCATCCGGTCACCGACCACAAGCCCGCGTGTCGCGCAACTGCGGTCGACCGCCAAGCCCACAGATCTTCCCCGCGTCCAGTGGCTAGCCGGGGCACGGGTTACCCGCATCCCGCCGGTGCCCAGGCCCGTGGCCCACATGCTCCCCCGCGCCGCCGCCGCGACCTGCATAAATGGCGAGACCACACCGTGGTGGGCCGCGCCAACTGCCCCCACCGACCCCGCCGACCCTGCGGAGCGACGCCGGGTGGATGCCTTCAGCGCAACCCTCGCCAACGGCTCAGCAAGCCGTCAGGGATGTCCTCCGTTGTGAGTGCGTAGCTGATGTGGTCACGGTAGGCGCCGTCGATGGCCAGGTAGCGCCGGTGCATGCCTTCCTCACGGAATCCCAGCTTCTCCAGCACGCGCCGGCTCGCGGTGTTCTCCGGCCGAACGTTGGCCTCGATCCGGTGCAGGCCGGCGGGCCCGAAACAGTGGTCGACGACGAGCGCGAGCGCCGTCGGCGTGATGCCCCGGCCGGCGTGCCCGCGGTCCACCCAGTAGCCGACGTGGCCGCTGTTGAACGCGCCACGCACGATCGTTGACACGGTGACCTGTCCGACCAGCCTGCCGCCGTAGACGGTCGCGAACGGCAGCGCGATGCCCACCCTGGCCTGCTGGCGTAGGCGGCGCAGCATCTGGCTGTAGATGCCGAGCGTCTGGCGCTGCGCCCAGCTGAGCTGGGCGGACGTCACGGCCAGCGGGGTCGCCTCCCAGGGGGCGAGCCAGTCGCCGTTGCGCCGGCGGACGTCGACCCAGGTCGGACCATCCCGGACCCGCAGCGGACGCACCTCGACCGGACCTTCGGCCAGCCGGGCGGGCCAGCCCGGCGCGTTCACGGGCCTGCTGCCGGATCCACACCCTTGGCGTGGTCGCCGGCGCCGCGCAGCTGGTCGATCGCGTGGCCGACGACGGGGCCGAGCACGGCGAGGCCGTCGCGCACGCCGCCGGTCGATCCGGGCAGGTTCACCACGAGCGCGCGGCCGGCGACCCCGGCGAGCCCGCGGGAGAGCACCGCGGTGGGCACCTTGGCCTGGCCCGCCGCGCGCAGTGCCTCGGCGAGGCCCGGCACCGCGCGCTCGATGACCTCGGCCGTCGCCTCCGGGGTGACGTCCCGTGGCGCGAGACCGGTACCGCCGGTGGTGACGACCAGGTCGGCCCCCGCCTCGATCGCCGCCCGCAGCGCCGCGACGATCTGTGCACGCTCGTCGGGCACCACCACCGGACCCGCGACGGCGAAGCCCAGGCCGGCGAGCCCGTCGGCGAGCAGCGGGCCCGAACGGTCCGCGTATGTCCCGTGGAAGGCCCGGTCGGAGACGGTGACGACGCTCGCCCGGGCGCCGTCCGGCACCTCGGCGGCAGTGCTCACGGCTGGTTCCGCTCCCCGGCTGGCAGCTGGTTGGCCTGCTGCTGGGCGGCCGGCGGACGGGTCCAGTCGCCGCGCCGCCCGCCCGACTTCGCGAGCAGCCGGACACCGGTGAGCTCGGCCGTCGGATCCACCGCCTTGACCATGTCGTGCAGTGTGAGGCCGGCGACCGCGACCGCCGTGAGCGCCTCCATCTCGACGCCGGTCCGGTCCGTCGTCCTCACCGTCGCGGTGATCTCCACCGCGTCGTCGCGCACGGCGAGGTCGACCGTGACCCCTGACAGCGCAAGCGGATGACACAGCGGAACCAGCTCCGACGTCCGCTTCGCGCCCATGATCCCGGCGATCCGCGCGGTGCCCAGCGCGTCGCCCTTCGGCACGCCGTCACCGCGCAGCAGCTCGACGACGGTCGGGCTCACCAGCAGGCGGCCGCCGGCGGTGGCGGTGCGGGCGGTGACGTCCTTGGCGGACACGTCGACCATCCGGGCGGCGCCTGTCTCGTCGACGTGGGTCAGGCGGGGCGTGGGGTGCGGTGTGGCCATGTCTAGGCGTCGGTCTCCAGGGTCTCGGTGACGGTCGCCGCGGCGACCAGTGCGTCCACCGGGTCGGCGGTGAGCAGGATGGCGGTCAGTGGCTTGCCCGGCTCCACCTCGGTCACGTCCTCGGGGACGACGAGCAGCGCGTTCGCCGCGGCGGCCGCGGACAGGTGGTGGGAGCCCTGGCCGCCGGCCGACAGGGCCACCAGCGCGCCGTCCTCTCCTCTGCCGACGCGCACCCGCAGGTAGGAGCGCTTCCCGGCCGGGGAGGTCAGTGGCTCGGCGGCGGTGACGGTCACCCGCGGGCGGTCGGGCCCGGTGAGCCCGCGCATCCGGCGCAGCGCGGGCCGGACGAACAGCTCGAACGACACGAGGGCGCTGACCGGGTTGCCCGGCAGGGTGAACACCGGCACACCGTCGATCACGCCGAAGCCCTGCGGCTGGCCCGGTTGCATCGCGATCCGCTCGAAGGTGACCTCGCCGGTGGCGGTGAGCACCTCCTTGACGATGTCGTGTGCCCCGACGCTGATCCCACCGGTCGTGACGACCGCGTCCACGGTGGGCAGGACGGCGCGCAGCGCGGCCTCGAAGCGCGCCGGCTCGTCGGGCACGCCGGTGAGGCGACGGACGTCGGCCCCGGCCTCGCGGGCGGCCGCCGCGAGCGCGTGGCTGTTCGAGTCGACGATCTGGCCGGGGCCGACCCGTTCGCCGACCGCGACGAGCTCGCTGCCGGTGGACAGCACCGCGACCCGGGGGCGCCGGTGGACCGGCGGGCGCGCGACATTGATGGCGGCGAGCAGGCCGAGCTGCGCCGAGCCGAGCAGCGTGCCGGCGGCGAGCACGAGATTGCCCGGGGCGACGTCCTCGCCGGCGCGGCGGATGTGCAGGCCGCGACGGGCGGGCTGGCGAACGGCCACTGTCTCCTTGCCGCCGTCCGTCCACTCGACCTGGACGACGGTGTCGGCGCCCGGCGGGAACCGCGCGCCGGTCATGATCCTCACCGCGGTGCCGACCGGGACCTCCGCCGGCGACGCGGCGCCGGCGGCGATTTCCCCGAGCACCGGAAGGCTCACCGGCGCATCCTCGGAGGCGGCCGCGATGTCGGCGGCACGCACCGCATAGCCGTCCATCGCCGAGTTGTCGAACCCAGGAAGCGCGATGGTGGCCCGCACGTCAGCCCCCAGCACGCACCCGTGTGCGTCGGCCAGGGAAATGCGCCTTGCCGGCAACACCGCAATCGCGCTCAAAATGTCCGAAATGTGCTCATCAACCGACTTCATCGGCGCTTGACCTCCATAACCCGCGGACCGCCTTCCGCGGACACCCCGCCAAGCTCACGGCCCCGGTCGCAAGCTGTGACGAGTCTTAGCCCGACGTCGGACGCCCGAGCACGTCAGCCAACGGGTTCCAGCATCCCGACGACCGACCGCCGACCGGCAGCCCGGCGTTCGCGCGTCCCAGACCACGCAGCGTTCCGGCGGCACGCCATCGGCGTCAAGCGATCCCTTCTACCTCGTCGATTGCCGAGATCGCGGCCACGCGTCCACCGGCCCGTTCACGCTGCCCTTCGCACTGCCGCAGCCGGCAGCCGACCGGCTACGGCTCGCCAAAGGCCAGGCCGCAAGCGAGCCAGGATCGTCGCGACGATCGTTCCTTCAAGGAAGGGACATCGATGCCGGCTACAGCCGTGTCACCCATCGTGACCGCCTGTCGCCGATGCGGCCGCTGCCGCGCCGGGTGGCGCGCCGGTGGCGGGAAGCCCCGCCGGAAGCCCATATCCCTGTGAGGCATCAACCAAAGGGCCTATTAGTGGGATACCACCCACGCCGGCCACGGGCACAGCTGACGACCGGAGTCCGCCGCCAGCTGTCAGCTGTCAGCTGTCAGCTGTCAGCTGTCGGCTGTCGGCTGTCGGCTGTCGGCTGTCAGGGTCAGGGTCAGGGTCAGAGCAGCTTTCAGGGTCAGATGTCAGCCTTGGGGCCGCCGCCCGCGACGTACTCCTCGAGCCAGGGGTAGAGCTCGGGCCCGAGGTCGGGCCGCTCGCAGGCCAGGCGGATGACCGCCTTGAGGTAGTCGACCCGGTCGCCGGTGTCGTAGCGGCGGCCGGTGAAGACGACGCCATGCACCGGCTGGCCCGCGTCGTCCGAGGCCACCGCCAGCTCCCGAAGCGCGTCGGTCAGCTGGATCTCACCGCCGCGGCCGGGCGGGGTCCGCCGCAGCACGTCGAAGACCGCCGGCGCGAGCACGTACCGGCCGATGATGGCGAGGTTGCTCGGCGCCTCGGCGGCTGGCGGTTTCTCGACCAGGTCGCGGATTCGGACCGTTCCGTAGCGTCCGGTGGACCCCACCGGCTGCGGGTCGACGGTGGCGACGCCGTACATCGACACCATCTCCTCCGGGACCTCCATCAGCGCGATGACGCTGCCGCCGAACCGAGCCTGCACCGCCAACATCTCTTCCAGCAGGGGGTCGCGTTCGTCGATCAGGTCGTCGCCGAGCAGCACGGCGAACGGCTCGTCACCCACGTGCGCGGCGCTGCACAGGACGGCGTGCCCAAGCCCGCGCGGAGCACCCTGCCGGACGGAATGCACCTCCGCGAGCTCGTTCGAGTCCCGGATCCGCTCCAGCCGGCCGGCGTCGCCCTTGCGCTCGAGCGCCAGCTCCAGCTCGCCGTCGCGGTCGAAGTGATCCTCGACGGCCTTCTTCGACCGGCTCGTGATGAGCAGGACATCCCGCAGGCCGGCCCGGGATGCCTCCTCGACCACGTATTCGATGGCCGGCCGATCGACGACGGGCAGCATCTCCTTGGGCACGGCCTTCGTCGCCGGAAGGAACCGGGTCCCGAGGCCCGCAGCGGGAATAACAGCCTTCGTCACTGGCATGGCCGAGACCTTAGTAGCCCCAACTGTCAAAGGCACAGCCATCGTCTCACGGGTCGGTAAACGCCACATCGTCGGCAAGGGGGCTGGCTGGCTGGCAGCAAGCAACGACCCGTCGGCCGGCTCGCCGGGTCGGGCCGTGGCGCCGCAGGCAGCGGCTCCCGCGGCCGTTCCCACGAGCGCTGCCACTGAGGCAGGGTTGCCAGTGTCTGAACGAGCACGCGCCCGGGCGGAGTGAGGCAGGACACGAAACGATGGCAGCCTCGGTGGTGCCCGTGTTCACCCTATGGTCGACGACCTGCCCGTCATAGGGCCAGAGCCATCCATATGTCGTACATCGACCACATTTGGTAGCCAAACGACGAGGACAAGGCCGCGCGACCGCACGAAGGGGAACAGCAGAGATGAAGCCTGCGGAAGGCGGAAGGCGGAAGATCCACCCGGACGGCCGCTCCGGCCCGCCGTCCGCCGATCCAGATGCGGCACCCGCGGCTGCGTCCGCGGCCACGAACGCGGACACGGCCACGAACGCGGACACAGATACGGTGATCGGCGCGAAGGCGGAGCTTCGCCGACTGATGGCCGCGCGGCGTAGGGATACCGAACGGCGCACGAGGCCCGTCACCAGACCCGGTCCACAGCCCGGCACCCGCACCGCAGACGCACGGCCGTCGCACGCACGGCCGTCCGACACACAGCCGTCCGACGCACAGCCGTCCGACACACAGCCATCCGGTTCGCAGCCATCCGGTTCGCAGCTGTCCGACACACAGCCATCCGACGCGTGGCCGTCGGGAGACCGGCGGCCGGACGACCCGGCGAGCGACGACGAGATCGCACGTCGGGTACTGAGCCTGCCGGAGATGGCCACCGCGCGGTGGGTGGCGGCGTTCGTCGGCCTGCCGGGCGAGCCGAGCACCTTGCCGTTGCTGACGGCCCTACGCATCCACGGCAGGCGGGTGCTGCTGCCGGCCGTCCGGGAAGACCTCGACCTCGATTTTCGCGAGTTCACCGGAACCCTGGTCCGAGGGGCGCTGGGCACGCGCGTGCCGCCGCCGACGGCGCCGGTCCTCGATCTCGATGTCGCGGACGTCGTCCTCGTCCCGGCGGTCGCCGTCGACCGCCGCGGCCGCCGCCTGGGCCGAGGCGGTGGCTCCTACGACCGCGCGCTGCGCCGGATCCGTCCCGGGGCGCCGCTGGTCGCGGTCGTCGACGACCTCGCGATCGTGGGCGAGGTACCCGTCGACGTGCACGATCTGTCCGTCTGCGTCATCGTGACGCCGACCCAGGTCGTGCGTCGCGGACCGGTGTGATGGGCTGGATACTCGTCCGCCGGATCCGGCGGGAACGCGACGCCGGCTGAACGGTTACAGTTGGCAGTCGATACTGTCGAGTGCCAACTCCTGGGGAGGAGCCCGTGCCGACGTACCAGTACCGCTGCACTGCCTGCGGCAACGACCATGAGGCCGTGCAGGCCTTCAGCGACTCCGCGCTGACCGAGTGCCCGGTCTGCGGAGGCCGGCTACGCAAGGTGTTCGGCTCGGTCGGCCTGGTGTTCAAGGGCAGCGGGTTCTACAAGACCGACAGCCGCTCGGGATCGTCCGCGACCGCCCCGGCGCAACGGTCCAAGGAGACCGCGGCGGATGGCGCCAGCAAGGACTCGAGCTCGGACACGTCGAAGACGCCCGCCGCGTCGACGACCGCGAGCACCTCCTCGCCGTCGCCGTCGTCGTCCGGGAGCGGTGGCAGCGGCGGTGGCGGTGCCGCCGCCGCCACCGCCGCCGCCTGACGCCCACCACCCGGCTGACGCCCACCACCTGGCCGATGCGGGCCATGTCTGGCGGTGGCCCGCATCTGGCGGGATAGTCGTATCGGCTCCGGCGGCATTATCGCGCCGGGCAATATTTGGCCGCGTCAAAAGCCGCCGTGGTCGCGGCGCCCTTGATGCGAACCGCTTGATGACGTCCGCCACGTCGAGCCGCTCAGCCGCGCCGCTCAGCCGAGCGGCCGAGCGGCGTGGCGTGGCGTGGCGTGGCCGGCTCTCTCCAGCGGCGGCTCCAGCAACCTGCTCCGACAGGTCACCGAGCCTGGTTACCCGGCCTGCAACATGTACCGCTCGATGTACCGCTCGGCCTGCCGCTCGACGATGCCAGCGGATTCTGCACCCGGCCTTGTACTCGGTTCCCCGCTGGCGACCGCAATGTCGCGGGGGCCGGCGGGTGTGGGCGCACGCCGGGTCCACGAGCGCTCGAGTGCCCGAGCAGTCAACTCGTGGGAACCGACCGCCGAAGCGGAAGTGGGTGGACCGGGCAGGTGGTGCCCGGCCAGCCAACCGACTGAGAAGGACGAAGCCGACGAAGCCTCGGGAGTGGTCACGTTTGGCCACGGATGTTCCCGTTTTGCCCGGAAGAAATTAGGCACCCAGTGCCATCAAAGCTCCGACAGAAGACATCCGGGACGCCACCACCAATGGGCGCCTGGTCCGGTGTCAGACCGCCCACACGGCTACGTCTTGCGTCGGCGATAATGATCGATGATCCACGCATCGACCTCGCGCTTGCGCCACACCCTGGTGCCTTTGGCACCACTCCCAGAGGGCGCGTTGATGACTTGCAAGGGTTCCGGAAACCGGGGGTCCTTGCGGGTCCAGTAGTCCACTGCTTGGCGTGTGATCTTGAGCTGGAACGCGATGTCCCCGATGCCGACCAACCGCTCACCGTCGTCCACGGCGGACATCGTAGCGACTTTGCTCTCGTGCAACATAGAGACTAGGACTGTTTTGCTTTCCAGCGATAAGTTGCAGATGAATCCGGAGCTCATCGCGCGCACGAACGGAGACAGCCAGCACGACCCGCGGAACCTCAGCACACTGGTAGAGGGCACGATCGAACCATGACAACCGAAAGTCAGCCCGAGGCGGGCCGAACGGAGAACCGGATTCCAGCCGACGTCCCCGTTCCGCTTACACCCGCTCCGGCTTCCCAGGCTTCCCCAGCCTCCCCCGCGGCCCCAACCTCGCCCGCAGCCCCAACCTCGCCCGCGCCTCGGCGACGACTCGATCTCGACTGGGACGGCGAGCCCGCGCACGGCGTCGATCCCGAGGACGCACGCGGCAGCGGCGACGACGACCTCAGCCGCCTGCTCGCGGAAGTCCCCCCGCACCACGTCGGCTGACGAGCCGCTGCCAGCACCCAGCCGTCCATCGGCCCCAGCTCTCCGCCGGTCCGAAACCCTCCGCCGGTCCCAGACCCTCCGACGACACCCGGCCCGCCGACGACAGTCAGCAGTCGCCGACACTCGGGGTCTCCGGCACTCAGCGGTCGCCGGCCTCAGTGGTCCAGTGACCCAGCGGCTTCCAGTAGCCGCGCCGCGAACTCGCCGGGGGCCTCCAGGTGGGCCGCGTGGCCGCAGCCTGGGAGCACCTGCACCGTCATGCCCAGCTCGCGGCGTAGCAGCTCGGCCGCGCGGTGCCGAAAGTCAGGCGATTTTTCACCGACAGTGACGACCACGGTGCCGGGCGTCGGCTTGGGCGCAGCCGGCTCGAAGCGCAGGAACATCGCCAGGTCGCGGGCGACCGCGCCCGGGTCGGTCGGCGCGTCCGACGGCTGCCAACGGCCTCCGTACAGCGCGCGCCCGAAGGCCGCCACACCGCCGCTCTCAAACGCTGCCGCCATCGGCGCGAGCAGACCGGGCAGCAACGACCCGACGGCTGGCTCGTGCAGCACCGCGGCCGCCAGCGGCACCCCGGCGGCCAGCGCCGCCAGGCCCAGCGTCGCACCGCCACTCACTCCGCCGAACACGACCGGCGATGCCGGGGCTGGGGCTGGGGCCTCCGGTCGTGCCGCCGCCTCGACGGCGGCACGCAGCGCGGCCAGCTCCCCGGCCAGGTCTCCGGTGGACGGCCGATTGGGAGTCAGGACCGGGCGCTCACCCAGTTCGCCGCGCACGGCGGCCCAGATGGCGCCGGTTGTCGCGGCGCCGTGTAGCAGCAGGAACGACGGCGCGGTCGCCGGATCAGCGGTCCTCATCCTCGCGGTCACTCCTCCATCGTGAGATCGGCGGCTGATGCCGCCTCGCCGAACCCGCACACCGCCCGCCGCACTGAAACCAAGATCAGTCAGACGGTGCGCGTCACGCGTGACGCGCACCGTCTGACTGATCTTCGAACGCCGGCCCGAGGCCGAGTGGCCCGCCCACCGCGCGTCGTCCCGGGTCCGAGCCAGGCACCCGCTCCGACCAGGCTCTCGCCCGGCCGAGCCAGCCCGGCCGAGCCAGCCCCAAACCACGCTTAGGCCGCTTAGACCGCTCAGGCCGCTCGGCCAGCCGGCCCGCGGTCAGCCGCCCGGCCGTCATCATCGGTCCGTCCTGGTCGGGTTCGTCCGGGGGCGCCGGAGTCGACCCAGGAACGTAACAAGCGGCGCGTTGATCCGAAACACGGCAATCTCTACTGTCACCTGCATGTACACGGGGCTGTATACAGACCCGTATTCAAGCAGGAAGGGGGGTGGCGAGGTGCCGGAAGCAGCAGCCCGCCCACCACCGGGGTCCGTCGCAGCCCCCTCGCCACCGCGTCCCAGACCGTGCCCCCGACCGAGTCCCCGACCGCTGCCGGCGGCTGGGCGCCGCCCATCTCAGGAGGTACGACCGTGTTCCTCGCCACGCCCCAGCGCGGGCAGGCCGGGCTCGGTCACCGCCCGGGACCGGCGGACACCAGCAGCTCAGGCAGGCCGACCGGCCACGTCAGGAGAAACCTGCGTGCCGCGACCGGCCAGGGCCGCGACGGCCGGGATCGGGCGGGGGGCCGGGACACGGCGACGGCCCATGGCGGATGCTCGGCTGCATGACACCGACGCAGCCGCCAGCAGCTCGGCAGCCGGGCGCACAGCCGCCGGGTGCCGCGCCGCGCGCCGTGCAACGCCGGTCGGCCGCGCGACCTGCGGCCGGCGGGAACCTGCGCGAGCACGCCTACGTCGCCCTGCGCCATCGGCTCATGGAAGGCGAGTTCTCCTTCCGCGACCGGCTGACCGAGGAACGGCTGGCTGCCCTGCTCGGGGTCTCCCGGACACCGGTGCGCGAGGCGCTGACCCGCCTCGCCGGCGACGGCCTGGTCGAGAAGCGGCCGGACGGTGGCTACTACCCGGCGGAGCCCGACCTCGCCGGTCTGCGCGACCTCTACGAGATCCGGGTCGTCCTCGAGCTACGCGGCCTGGAACGGTCGTTGGAGTCCGGTGTCCCGCACGATGTCGGCCTGCTGGAGCCGTTGCGCGACAGCTGGCGGGCGCTGCGCGCCGCGCCACCGGATCCTGATCCCTCCTTCGTCGCGCTCGACGAGGGATTCCACCTCACGCTGAGCCGGGCGTCCGGCAACCTCGAGCTGGCCAGCCTGCTCGACGCCGTCAACGCCAGGATCCGGCCCGTCCGCATGCACGACTTCCTCACCGAGGACCGCATCGTCCTCACGATCGAGCAGCACCTCGACATCGTCGAGACGGTGCTCGCCGGCGACCTGCCCGACGCGGTGCGCAAGCTACGCAACCACGTCGGCGAGTCGATGGACGTCGTGGAGAAGCGGGCCGCCCGCGCGATCACCCAGATGGTCCTCCGCCGAGGCCGCACACCGCGCCAAGGCCCGTGACACCACCACGCCGCTAGCCCTCAGCCGGGGACCACTCGCCCCGGACTCACGGCCGGGTCGTAAGCCTTCGCCGAGCACCCACACCCGCGCTGTCTTCGTCATGCAAAAAATCAGGAGATCGCGATGTCACAACTGCCCGGGTGCCCGCCCGGAGCTTCACCAGGCCCGGGACCGTCAGAGGGCGCCCCATGTCCGCGGTAACCGTGGAGGCGCCCGGCGCAGCGACGACCACCGCTGAGCCGCTGCTGGCAGTCTCCGGCTTCACCAAGCGCTTCGGCGATGTGCTCGCCAACTCCGACGTGAGCTTCGACGTCCGGCCGGGCGAGGTGCACGCCCTCATCGGCGAGAACGGCGCCGGGAAGTCCACGTTGCTCAAGCTGGTCTACGGCATGTACCGGCCGGACTCCGGGGAGATGCGGGTGGCCGGCGAGCGGGTCGCCGTTGGCTCACCGACGCAGGCCCGCGCACTCGGCATCGGCATGGTGTTCCAGGACCTGCGGCTGGTGCCGGCGTTCACCGTCACCGAGAACTACGCGCTCGCACTGGCCCGCAACGGCATCACGCTGAAGCACGGTGAGTTGCGCAAGCGCATCGCCGAGGCGAGCGAGACCTACGGACTGGCCGTCGACGCGACGGCGCTGGTGCGCCATCTGTCGATCGGCGAGCGGCAGCGCACCGAGATCCTCAAGGTGCTGATGACGGGCGCGCGGATCGTCATCCTGGACGAGCCGACGAGCGTGCTCGCCCCGTCCGAGGTGGATGCCCTGTTCGCGATGGTGAACGGGCTGCGGGCGCAGGGCTTCGGCATCGTCATCGTCACCCACAAGCTCGCCGAGGTGCGCGCCATCGCCGACCGGGTGACGGTGCTGCGCGGCGGCCGGGTGGTGCTGGGCGGCGCCGACCCGAAGCCGATGACCGACGCCGAGCTGGTCGAGGCGATGGTCGGGCAGACGGTCGCGGCCCTGCCGGCCGAGCGGCCCACGGTGACCTCCGAGGCGCCACCGGCTCTGGAGCTGGTCGGGGTGAGCGCGCTCGGCGACCGCGGGGTCACCGCGCTGCACGACGTCACCCTCACGGTGAGCCCGGGCGAGATCGTCGGCGTCGCCGGGGTGGCCGGCAGCGGGCAGCGTGAGCTCTGCGAGGTAGCCGTCGGCGCCCGGCACCCGTCGGCGGGCACCGTCCGGGTGAACGGGCGGGAGCTTGGCAAGGGCGGACCGACCGCCGGGATCGCCGCGGGCGCGGTCGACGTGCCGGAGGACCCGGTGAACGACGCGGTCGTCCCGGCGCTGACGGTGCTCGAGCACATGGCGCTGGGCCACCTGCGCGCGTTCCTGCGCCGGGTCGGCGTCGACTGGAAGCGGGCCGGCAAGCACACGACGGAGATCAACGACAGGGTCCGGCTGCGGATGGCGCCGTCGCACCGCCGGGTCGCCGACCTGTCGGGCGGCAACATCCAGCGGGTCATGCTCTCGCGGGCACTCGGGCGCGAGGCCAACCTGGTCGTCGCCGCCTACCCGAGCCGGGGCCTGGACATCGCGACCACCCGGCGCACGCAGGAGCTGTTGCTGGCGCGGCGCGCCGACGGCGCGGGGCTGCTGGTCGTCTCCGAGGACCTCGACGAGCTGATGTCGGTCGCGGACCGGATCGCGGTGTTCTGCGCTGGCCGGCTCACCGGCGTCGTCCCGGCGGCGACCACGGACCGCCAGGAGCTGGGCGCCCTGATGACCGGAGCGCCGGCGGTACCGACCGACCAGGCCAGCGCGGCCGGCAAGACCGAGCAGACCGCCGCGGCCGAGCCCGCACCGGCCGCGGTACCGGCGGACGGCCCGACGCCAGAGGGGGGCGAGGGGGCATGAGCGACACGACCATTCCGGCCCCGGCCGAGGGTGGCGCGACCATTCCGGCACCGGCCGGAGGCGGCGCGACAATGGCGGAGCCTCGCACCGCCGGAGGCCCGCAGATCATTGCGCAGTACGTGCCAGCGGGCGCGGGGGGCGGCTCGGGAGCCGCGGTCGCCACGGCGACGCTGGTTCCCGAGGCGGCCGGCGCCGCCGGGACACCTGGCGCCCCGGCGGCGCCGGCCGCGCCGAGCGCCGAGGGCCGGCTCGCCGACTTCTCGCGCGGGCTCGGCCGCTGGGCGGCGGCGCTCGCCGGCGCGATCGCGATCTTCACCGTGCTCCTGCTGGTCAAGGGCGCGAACCCGCTGAGCGTCTACTCGAATGTGTGGACGTCGACGTTCACCAACCAGCCGTCGATCGAGCAGATCTTCGTCAAGGCGGCGCCGCTGCTGCTCGGCGCGCTCGCCGTGGTCGTGCCGGCGAGGGCCGGGCTCGTCAACGTCGGCGGCGAGGGCCAGATCGTGATCGGCGCGGTCGCCGCCGGCGGCATCGGGATCTCGCTCGGCGACAAGCTCGGCGGCGGGCTGGTCATGATCCTGATGGTGGTCGCGTCGATGGCGGCCGGCGCCGCCTGGGCGGGGCTCGCGGCCATCCTGCGTCTGACGGTGGGCATCAACGAGGCGGTCAGCACGCTGCTGATGAACTACATCGCCCTCGACATCCTGCTCTACCTGATCTACTCGCCGTGGAAGGACCCACACGGCACCGGCCAGCCGACGACGGCGCCGCTCGCGGACACCGCGAAGCTGCCGTACGTCGGCACGACGGTGGTGCACATCGGGTTCGTCTTCGCCCTGATCGCGACGGCGGTCGTCTGGGCGCTGCTGCGCTACACGACCTGGGGCTTCCGGCTGCGGGTCATCGGCGGCAACCCGGAGGCGGCCCGACGTGCGGGCCTGCCGGTGGCGCTGCTGCTGCTGTCGGCGATGCTCGTCGGCGGCGCGCTCGCCGGGCTCGGCGGCATGGTCCACTACGCCGGCGTCGAGTACAAGCTGCGCACCGGCATCACCACCAACTTCGGCTACATCGCCTTCCTGGCGAGCTGGCTGGCCCGGCACAACCCGGTGAGCGTCGTCGTCGCGGCGCTCGCGCTCGCGGCCATCACGGTGGCCGGCGACAGCCTGCAGCTCGACTCGGGCCTCCCGGCGGCGACGGTGAACATCCTGATGGGCCTGGTGCTGCTCGCCGTCCTCGGCTGGACGGCCAGCAAGAAGAGCGGGGGGAAGACGCGATGAGCAGCCTGGCGGTCGACGTCCTGGCCGGCGCGGTCGGCGGCGGCACGGCGATCATGTATGCCGGGCTCGGAGAGACGATCTCCGAGCGCGCCGGGGTGATCAACCTGGGCACCGAGGGCAGCATGCTGGGCGGCGCGCTGGCCGCCTACGCGGCGACCGCGACGTCCGGCAGCCCGTGGGTCGGCGCGCTCGCCGGCCTCGGCGCGGGCGCGGCGCTGGCCGCGGTGCACGCGGTCCTGGTGATCGCCCGCAAGGCCAACCAGTTCGCCTCCGGCCTGACGGTGATGTTCTTCGCGCTCGGCCTCACGTCGCTGTTCGGCGCCGCCTACGTCGGCCGGCAGATCCATTCGCTCGATCCGTGGAAGGTGCCGGGGCTGGGATCGATCCCCGCGATCGGCCCGATCCTGTTCGACCACGACCCGCTGACCTACATCTCGTTCGCGGTGGCCCCGCTGGTGTGGTGGCTGCTCTACAAGAGCCGGGTCGGCCTGCTGGTCCGCACGGCGGGCGAGCACTCCGAGGTGCTGCTCGTCCACGGCTACTCGACGAGCACGGTGCGCTACGCCTCCGTGATCGCCGGCGGCGGGCTGTGCGGGCTCGGCGGGGCGCAGCTGTCGATCGCCTACTCGAACGCCTGGTTCGAGAACATGACGGTCGGCCGCGGATTCATCGCGGTGGCCCTGGTGATCTTCGCGACCTGGAACCCGCTGCGGGTCATGGCTGGCTCCTACTTGTTCGGGGCGGCGCTCGCACTGTCCCCCGCGCTGCAGGCCCGTGGCTACGGGATCAACCAGTTCGCGCTGGACGCGATCCCGTTCGTCGTGACGATCCTGGTGCTCGCCGTGCTGGGCAAGCGCACCCTGCTCGCCGCGCCCGACGAGCTGCGCCGCGTCTTCGAAACCCGCGCCGCCTGACGGTCCTCATGGCCTGACGGCCGCCCTCTCATAAAACCGTTCTCCCAAGCCAGAAAGAAGAATCCGGGATCCTCCCTGCCCACCCGGATCGAATTCTGGCTGTCCCCCCTCCGTCCGCCTTCGATTTCAAGCCCACTCGCGGAGATTCTTCTACCTGGAGTCGCCCGCGGGGTCCCCGCCGATTGGCTACCGAGCGGATCAGGCCTTCACATTCCAACAATGCCCTGCCCGCCGACCAGCCAATCGGTGGGGAAGGACCAATTTCCACGGGGAAGGACCTCATTCGATGCGATTTCGCTCAGTGCCGCGAGTCCGGCGCGTCGCGGTGGCATTCACCGCGCTCGCCGCTGCGCTCACGGTCGCGGCAGCCGGCTGCAGCAGCGCGGCTTCCCACGACGCGGCCACCACCTCCGGCTCCTCGGCTCCGGGCAAGGACAGCAAGGCCGTCGGCTTCATCTTCGTCGGCCCGAAGGACGACTACGGCTACAACCAGGCCGCCTACGAGGGCAGCCAGGAGGTCAAGAAGGCCTTCCCGGACCTCGACGTCATCACGGCCGAGAACGTCCCCGAGGACGACAACGCGTCCCGGGTCATGGAAAGCATGATCCAGAAGGGCGCGAAGATTATCTTCGCCACCAGCTACGGCCACCTGGACGCCGCCCTCAAGGTCGCGGCCGCGCACCCCGACGTCGTCGTCGTCCAGCAGGGCAACGTGATCGCCGACGGCAAGGTCACGGCGAACACGGGCACCTACTTCGGCACGGTGTACGAGCCCGTGTACCTCGCCGGCATAGCCGCCGGAAAGGCGACGAAGAGCAACAAGCTTGGCTATGTCTACGCCTTCCCGATCCCGCAGACGATCGCGAACATCGACGCCTTCGAGCTCGGCGCGAAGTCGGTCAACCCGGACGCGAAGACCTACACCGTCAACACGTCCAACTGGTGTGACCCGGCGAAGCAGGCCCAGGCGACGCAGAGCCTGATCTCTCAGGGCGTCGACGTCATCACCCAGCACCAGGACTGCACCGGCACCGTCATCAAGGCGACCGAGGCCGCCGGCGCCTACACCGTCGGATACCACGCGGACGCCTCCGCGCTCGCCCCGAAGGGCTGGCTCACCGGCTCCGAGTGGAACTGGGGCCCGCTCTACACCGACATCGTGAAGACCTCGCTGGCCGGCAGCTTCACCGGTAGCAAGTACAACGCGAACTACCGGGTCGGTTACAAGAACGGCGAGAACCCGTTCGTCCAGTCGAAGTTCGGACCGTCCGTGACCGCGGACACCAAGACCGCGATCGAGACGGCCAAGACCGCCATCTCGGCGGCCGACGGCTCACCGTTCAAGGGCCCGATCACCGACCAGGCCGGCAAGGTCCGTATTCCGGCTGGAACGGTGCCGGACTATGCCACGCTGGACACCATCGACTACTTCGTCGACGGCGTCGTCGGAGAACTGCCCAAGTCCTGATTCCCGTCCTGGCCGCGGGGGTTATATCCCCCGCGGCCAGGACCGGCCCGGCGCCGCGGTCGATGGCGGTGCCTATGGGCACCGCCATCGACCACAGTCCGAAACCGATCAACAAACTGCGGTCGATGACGGCCTCTATTCAGACCGCCATCGACCGCGCTTGCGCCCTCGTGGCCCGGAGGAAGGGAACACCGATGAGCGGCAACGACGTCACGTTCGGCACCGTTGAGGCCAACCCGTACGACTGGCCCTACAACGGCTCGTTCTCGCCGGCGACCACCGCCGTCATCAACATCGACTGGCAGGTCGACTTCTGCGGCAAGGGCGGCTACGTCGACACCATGGGCTACGACCTGGAGCTCACCCGCGCCGGCCTCGCCCCGACCGCGCGCCTGCTCGACGTCCTGCGCCCACTCGGCTTCTTCATCATCCACACCCGCGAGGGCCACCGGCCCGACCTGTCCGACTGCCCGCCGAACAAGCTGTGGCGCTCGAAGCGGATCGGCGCCGGCATCGGCGACGACGGCCCGCAGGGCCGCATCCTCACCCGCGGCGAGCCCGGCTGGGAGATCGTCCCCGAGGTCGCCCCGCTGCCCGGCGAGGTCGTCATCGACAAGCCCGGCAAGGGCTCGTTCTACGCCACCGACCTCAACCTGATCCTCGACCGCGCCGGAATCACCCACATCATCCTTACCGGCATCACGACCGACGTGTGCGTGCACACCACGATGCGCGACGCCAACGACCGCGGCTATGAGTGCCTGCTGCTGTCCGACTGCACCGGCGCGACCGACTACGGCAACTACGAGGCCGCCCTGAAGATGGTCACGATGCAGGGCGGCGTCTTCGGCTCGGTCGCCACCTCGGAGGCGCTGCTGGCCACCGTCGCCGCCCCGGTCGCCGGCTGACCGGCAATGGTCAGCACCTTCCCCGAACCCGAAGCCCTGGCACAGCCCGAAGCCCCCGTTCCCACCCAGTCGGCGCAGGCACTCCCGCCGGCCGAGGTGTCGGCTCCCATGCCGACGCCGGCGATCCCCCCGATGCCGCTCGACCTGCAGGCCGCCGTCCTGCGCGACGCCTACCTCTCCGGGAGGCTGCGGGTCGCGGACGTCGTCGACGCGGTGCTGGCGGCGATCGCCGCCCGCGGCGACGACGGCGTCTGGATCCACGTCGCCGCGCGCGCCGGCCTGACCGCGCGCGCGGCCGAGCTCGACGCGCTGCTCGCGGCATGCCCACCCGGCGCGGGAGACGGCGACCTCCCGCCGCTGTTCGGCCTTCCGTTCGGCGTGAAGGACAACATCGACGTCGCCGGGATGCCGACGACGGCGGCCTGTCCCGGCTTCGGCTACCTCGCCGCCGACGGCGCGCCGCTGGTCGACGCGCTGCTCGCCGCGGGCGCCGTCTGTATCGGCAAGACCAACCTCGACCAGTTCGCCACCGGCCTGTCGGGCGTGCGCAGCCCCTACGGCATCCCCACCTCGCCGTTCGACCCGGCCATGATCGCCGGTGGGTCCAGCTCGGGTTCGGCGGTCGCCGTCGCGGCGGGACTGGTCACCTTCGCCATCGGCACCGACACGGCCGGCTCCGGCCGGGTGCCGGCGGCGCTGACGAACACCGTCGGCGTCAAGCCGTCGCGCGGGCTGGTCAGCTCCCGCGGCGTCGTGCCGGCCTGCCGGTCACTCGACTGCCCGAGCGTGCAGGCGCTGTCGGTCGCCGATGGCACGCTCGTGCTCGACGTCATCAGCGGCTTCGACGAGCAGGACCCCTGGTCGCGCCGCTTCTCCCCGACAGACCTGGTCGGTGGCGCGCCCGGGCGCAGGGGGTCGGGCGCGCCGCCGGTCCGGCTGGGGATCCCGGCCGCGGCGCTGGTCGCCGCGGACTGTGACGACGCGGTCCAGGCGGTGTTCGCGGACGCGCTCAGCCTGACCGCCGCCACCGGAGCGCGGCTCGTCGAGACAGATCTCAGCCCGTTCCTCGAAGCCGGGGCCATGCTCTACGAGGGGCCGTGGCTCGCCGAGCGCTACGCCGCGGTCGGCGACTTCATCGAGGAGCACCCGGACGCCGTCCACCCGGTCGTCGCGGAGCTGCTCGCGCCCGGCGCGCGGGTCAGCGGCGTGGACGTCTTCCAGGGCATCGACCGGCTGCGGACGCTGCATCGCCGGGCCGAGGCGACCTGGCGGGCGGTCGACGCGCTGCTGCTGCCGACCGTGCCGCGGACGTACTCGGTCGCGGACATGCTGGCCGACCCGATCCGGCGCAACGCGAGCCTCGGCCGGTACACGACGTTCGTGAACCTGCTGGACCTCGCGGCCGTCGCGGTACCGGTTGGCTTCGCGGGCGGCCTGCCCTATGGCGTAACCCTGATCGGCCCGGCCGGCTCGGACGGCCGCCTGGCCGCCCTCGCGGCCGACCTGCACGCCCGCTCAGGCCTCGCCCCCGGCCTCGGCACCTTCCCGCTCGCCGCCGCGTCGTAGACCCGCGGCGCCTCGCGCCCGTCATGGTCACGAGAGCCGCCCGTCATGGTCACAGGACGCCACCCGAGCCGTCCTGGGTGCCGTCAGAGCTCTCCGGTGCACTGTCGGTGCCGTCGGTGCCGCTCGGACCGTCGGGAGAGTGGTCGTGCCGGCCTTCGTCCGGGTCCCGGTCGTCGGGCCGTTCATCGGATGGGCTCGGCTCCGGATCCTCGCCCGCACCCGGGACCCGGGCACGGTCCTCGGGCGCCGCCCTGGCCGGCTCGGGCTGGTCTGCCGGCGCCGAGTCGGCGGGCCGTTCGGCCCCCAACGCCGCCTCGACAGCCGTGGTCTCCTCGACGGCCCTGGTCTCCTCGACGGCGGTCGTATCCGTGACGGCAGCCTCCGCGACGGCGTCGACCACCTGCAGCTCCCCGGCCGTCGCGGCGGCAGTCGTGGGGTCACCCTCGGCGGTCGGACCAGCGCCGGCCCTGGGGCCTGGCGCCGCCTCCTCCGACGGATCCTTGAGTCCGGTCGCCACTGGGCGCACGCCGGCGACCGGCCCCGCAGGAGGATGAGGAACAGGCGCGGCCACAGGGGCCGCGGCCGCCGGGTCGGCGAGCTCGAGCAGCCGGTCGGCGAGCTCGCGCGCGCTGATCCGGCGGGCCGGATCCTTGCGCATCGCGTCGACCAGCACCGCCGCGAGCGGCGCCGGGACACCGGCGAGGTCCGGCTCGGAGTAGACGACCCGTTGGAGCAGCGCCCGCGGCGAGCCGGAGCCGAACGGCGACCGGCCGGTAGCCGCGTTGATGACCATGGCTCCGCAGGCGAAGACGTCCGCCGCGGCCGTGAGCGGGTTACCCAGCACCAGCTCGGGCGCCATGAACGGGGGTGTGCCGATGGCCGCGGCCGGCTGCCCGCGGCGGCTTCCACCGGCGAACCGGGCGCGGGCCCGGGCAACGCCGAAGTCGATGAAGCGGGGACCGCCGGTGGCGAGCGCGACCCGAGCCGGCTTCAGGTCGCCGAGCACCAGGTCCTCGCGGTGCAGCTCGGCGAGCCCGGTCGTCAGGGCGGCGCCCAGCCGGGCGAGCGCGTCGACGGACAGCGCGCTACCGGACGCGATCATCGCGGCGAGGGTCGGGGCGTCGAGGAACTCGGTGACCACATATGGGGTCCGGCCGGCCACGTCGACGTCGAGGACCTCGGCCAGGCACGCGGGCGCAACGTCCCTGGCGTGCAGCGCCTCCGCGTGCAGCTGCCGGAGGAAGGCGCGGTCTCGGGCCAGCTCGGGAGCGATGACCTTCAACGCCACCCGCCGCCCGTCGTCCGCATGACACAGATGGACGACGCCGGTTCCACTGGTAACCAGCACACGCTCGACGGCGTACGAGCCGATCCGCGCCGGGCTGGTCGGGTTTCCCGCTCGGCGAACCTGGCGCGCGGATGTCGGGCGCTCACCGGCTAGAGCCACGCACCGACCTCCTGGAACACCGACCAGCCACCAGGAGACGCAGGTTCACCGGACTGCGGGCGGCCGAGGCCGGGCTGGCGGAAAGCACCAGTACTCCGGCTGCGACGGCGAGCTGGCCGCCCGGGGTGTTGGGCGGGCAGTCGTCGGCGCGGTCGCCGTTCGGTACGTCTCCCCCAGTTGGATGTTATCCGCGCGTTCCAGCAGCCCCGCCACCAGCCGGAACACGCGGGCCGCGTCGGCCTGGGAACGGTTGGGTTACGCCGCCGCGTACCACCGACAACGCACCGCCACACCGACCTCCGACAACGAAATTCCGCTACCGACGACCGCCGGCCGCCCGCGGCATCATCAGCCGGCTGGCGTTGACCGGGCGAATGGCTGCAGTCGCGCCACCAGCCCGCGCACCTCCGCGCCGGCGGCCGCGATGATTTCCTCGGCCGAGGCGTCGCGTGCGCCCTCCAACAACACGTCGAGCGCGATGAGCCGCTCGGCGACCTCGGTCATGAGATCAAAATCACGAACCCGCTGGTGAGCCAGCTCCCCAAGCCGCTCGTTCTTCTCGAAAAGCTCGACGAAAACACTGACCTTCGCCCGTAGCAGCCACGGGTCGAACGGCTTGGCGATGTAGTCGACGGCACCGACAGCGTAGCCCCGGAAAGCGTGGTGCGGCTCGCGGTCGATGGCGGTCAGGAAGATGATCGGCGTGTCCCTGGTCCGCCCACGCTGCTTGATCCGGTGGGCCGTCTCGAAACCGTCCATGCCGGGCATCTGCACGTCGAGCAGAATCACCGCGAAGTCGTCCACGAGCAGCCGCTTGAGCGCCTCCTCACCGGACGAGGCGGTGATGAGCTCCTGGTCCAGGGAGGCGAGGATCGCCTCCAGCGCCATGAGGTTGTCGGGCCGGTCGTCGACCAGCAGGATCTTGCTGCGCGGCCGTTCCGTGCTCGGCCCGTCTCCTGTGTCGACGGGACCGCCGGTCCGCTCGCTCACCCGACTTCCTCCTCCTGTCGCGATGCGCCTAGATCACGCCGTCTGGGCGGTGACGGTCCGTCAGGACCCTCCGCCGTGCCAGTGTCGACATACCAACCATCGCCGATAGCCGCCGAGCGGTCACCACCGCCCCCCGAACAATCCCCCGGTGAGTACCTGCGACGCCCGCTCGAGGTCGTTCCCCGAACGGGTCAGTCTGATCCAGGATGCCTCGCCGCGGGGCCCACAACCCAGCTGAGTAGTCATACCGGTAAGCAACTCACACGACCAGCCACAGAAGGTAGCGCCACCGAGCCCCGCACCCGGGTCCCGGCCGATGCCAACCTCCTAGATCACAACCTCAAGATCCGGATCCGGAAGAAAGCGGAGCCATCCTCGCGAGCATCAATCCCAACCTAGACACAGAAGGTGACGGCGCATCGACGCTGCATAGACTCGACCACCTTCCCAGCCTCGGACCGGCTCCAGCCACCGGCAAATGCCCGCACCCCGGACCAGCGCCCGGAGGGCACCCTGTCGCCCGACAGCTCGCATCTCTAGAGGCGCCGCCAGGCGCCTCTAGAGATGCGAGCGCATTACGGAGAGTAGGTAGTCGAGGTCGACCGGCTTGGTTATGTAGTCGCTGGCGCCAGCCGCGATGCTCTTCTCCCGGTCGCCGGGCATTGCCTTCGCGGTCAGCACGAGGATGGGCAGCTCGATGAACGCCGGCATCGCCCGGATCACCGAGGTCGTCTCGTTGCCGTCCATGCCGGGCAGCATCACGTCCATGAGCACCAGCCGGACGGCCTCGTTGGTCTCCTGTTGCAGCAGCCTGATGGCGTCACGCCCGTTGTCCGCGTAGCGCACCCGCATGCCGAACATCTCGAGCGCGCTGGTGAGCGCGAAAACGTTGCGGACGTCGTCGTCGACGACCAACACGGTGGTGCCCTGCAGCGGGTCGACCTCGTCGGGGTCCAGCTCGCGGCGCGGCCTCGAGGTCTCAATAAGGAACGGTGTCCCGATGCCGGTCTCCTGAGCGGCCTGGTCCGGGAGCTGCGGCGGGGCACCGGTCGCGGGGGCCGCCGGTTCGCCGCCGGGCAGCGCCCGGGCGGCCGGGAGCTCGGCCGCGGCCGGCTCGCCGCCGGGCAGCGCTGGCTGGGGCGGTCCGAGGCGCGTCGCCGGGGCGTCACCGGTCCACGCACCGCCAAGGCCGGCTCCCAGGCCAGCCGGGGCCGGGTGGCCGGGCGTCGGGAACGCCGCGCCCTGGCCGCCCTGGCCGTCGGCACCGGGCTGGAGACCGAGCGGCGCGCCCTCGTCCCCGATGATGATCAGGACGTCGTCCGGCTCGCCGGGGGTGAGCCCGTAGGGCACGTGGTCTGTGGGCATGACCGACGGGACGTAGAGCGTGAAGGTGCTGCCCTGGCCGGGGACGCTCGACACCGCGATCGAGCCGCCGAGCAGCCGCGCGATCTCCTTGCTGATCGACAGGCCGAGCCCGGTGCCGCCGTAGCGGCGTGAGGTCGTCCCGTCCGCCTGCTGGAACGCCTCGAAGATCATGCGAAGCTTGTCAGCCGCGATCCCGATGCCGGTGTCGGACACGGCGAACGACAGCACCGTCGGCGCCGAGCGCAGGCTCGGCACGATGAACGGCCCGTCGGCCGAGGCGACCGTGACATCGAGGCGAACCGTGCCGGCGTCGGTGAACTTGACCGCGTTCGACAGCAGGTTGCGCAGCACCTGCAGGATGCGCTGCTCGTCGGTGACGAACTCGACCGGCACGTCAGGGGCGACCGTGACCGCGAAGGTGAGCCCCTTCTGCTCGGCCAGCGGCCGGACCGCCTGGGCGATGGCGTCACTCAGCGCGCCCGTGTGCACGGTCGTCGCCTCGACGTCCATCTTGCCGGCCTCGACCTTCGACAGGTCGAGGATGTCGTTGATCAGCATGAGCAGCTCGGAGCCGGACGAGTGGATCGTCTTGGCGAACTCGATCTGCTGGAACGTGAGGTTGTCGTCCTGGTTGTCAGCGAGCAGCTTCGCCAGGATGAGCAGGCTGTTCAGCGGGGTGCGCAGCTCGTGGCTCATGTTGGCGAGGAACTCGGTCTTGTACTGCGAGGACAGCGCGAGCTGTTCGGCCTTCTCCTCCAGGCCGATCCTGGCGAGCTCGATCTCGCGGTTCTTCACCTCGAGCAGCTGCGCCTTCTCTTCCAGCTCGTTGTTGGTGCGCTGCAGCTCGACCGACTGGGAGCGCAGCTCCTGGGTGAGCCGCTGGGACTGGGCGAGCAGCTCTTCCGTCCGGGCGTTCGCCATGATCGTGTTGAGCACGACGCCGATGGTGTCGACGAGCTGCTCGACCAGGTTCAGGTGCAGGTCCGAGAACGGCGTGAAGCTGGCCAGCTCGATCACGCCGAGGACCTGGTTCTCGAACAGCACCGGCACCACGACGAGGTCGCAGGGGGGCGCGTTGCCCAGGCCGCTGCGGATGGTCAGGTAGCCGGCTGGCACCTTCTCCACCCGGATCCGGGTCTTCTCGACCGCGGCCTGGCCGATCAGCCCCTCGCCGAACAGGAAGGTGCCGTCCGAGCGGCGCCGCGGCACCGAGCCGTAGCCGGCGACGTAGCGCAGCTTGTCGCCTTCGATGAAGTCGAGCAGGTAGACGGTGCCCTGCTGGGCGTTCACCGCCGGCGTCATCTCGGAAATGATCATCTGGCAGACGGCGTACAGGTCGCGCTGGCCCTGCATCTTGCCGCCGATCCTGGCCAGGTTCGACTTCAGCCAGTCCTGCTGCGCGTTCACCTCGGTGGTCTCGCGCAGCCGGGTGATCATCTGGTTGATGTTGTCCTTGAGGTCCGCGACCTCACCATCGGCCTCGACCGAGATCGTCCTGGTCAGGTCGCCGCGGGTCACCGCCGTCGACACGCCACCGATCGCCCGCAGCTGGATGGTCAGGGTCGAGGCGAGCTGGTTGACGTTGTCGGTCAGGTCGCGCCAGGTGCCGGCGACGCCGGCGACGTTCGCCTGGCCGCCGAGCTTGCCCTCGATGCCGACCTCGCGGGCCACCCGGGTGACCTCGGCCGCGAACGACGACAGCTGGTCGACCATCGTGTTGACGGTGAACTTGAGCTCCGCGATCTCGCCCTGAGCGTTGACGGTGATCTTCTGCGACAGGTCGCCGTTCGCGACCGCCGTCGTGACGACGGCGATGTTGCGAACCTGGGCGGTCAGGTTGCCCGCCATCGAGTTGACCGACTCGGTCAGCTCGCGCCACACCCCGGAGACCCCGCGCACGTGCGCCTGCTCGCCCAGGTTGCCCTCGGTGCCCACCTCGCGGGCAACCCTGGTGACCTCGTCGGCGAACGACGACAGCTGGTCGACCATCGTGTTCAGGGTTTCCTTGAGGTCGGCCATCTCGCCCTGAGCCGTGACGGTGATCTTCTGCGAGAGGTCGCCGTTGGCAACGGCCTTCGCCACCAGCGCGATGTTGCGGACCTGGGCCGTCAGGTTGCCGGCCATCGAATTCACCGACTCGGTCAGGTCCCGCCACACGCCGGAGACGCCGCGCACGTGCGCCTGGCCGGCCAGGTTGCCCTCGGTGCCGACCTCCCAGGCGACCCTCGTCACTTCGTCGGCGAACGACGACAGCTGGTCGACCATCGTGTTCAGCGTGTGCGCGAGCGCGGCCACCTCGCCGCGGGCGTCGACCTGGATCTGCCTAGTCAGGTCGCCGCGCTGGACCGCTGCCGCCATGTCGGCGATGCCGCGGACCTGAGTGGTCAGGTTGGCGGCCATGACGTTGACGGAGTCGGTCAGGTCGCGCCAGACGCCCGAGACGCCCTTGACCGTCGCCTGGCCGCCGAGCTTGCCCTCGGTGCCGACCTCCTTGGCCACCCGGGTGACCTCGTCGGCGAACGCCGAGAGCTGGTCGACCATGGTGTTGACGGTGTGCTTGAGCTCGGCGATCTCGCCCTGCGCGTCGACTGTGATCTTCTGCGACAGGTCGCCGTTCGCCACCGCCGTGGTGACCAGGGCGATGCCGCGGACCTGGGCGGTCAGGTTGCCCGCCATCGAGTTCACCGACTCGGTCAGGTCCCGCCACACGCCGGAGACGCCCTTGACCTGCGCCTGGCCGGCGAGCCTGCCCTCGGTGCCGACCTCGCGGGCCACCCGGGTGACCTCGTCGGCGAACGAGGACAGCTGGTCGACCATCGTGTTCACGGTCGTGCCGATGCGCAGGAACTCACCACGCACGGGCTGGCCGGCGATCTCCAGCGGCATGTGCTGGGAGAGGTCGCCCTCGGCCACCGCGGCGATGACCCTGCCGACCTCGTGCGTCGGGCGGGCCAGGTCGTCGATCAGCGAGTTCACCGACCGGGTGAGGCTGCGCCAGCCGTCCCGGCCACCGAGGTCGTCCATCCGCTGGGTCAGCCGGCCCTCGCGGCGGATTACGTTGCTCACCCGGTCCAGTTCGCGGGAGTGCCGCTCCTGGGTGGCGGCCAGCTCGTCGAACCGGCGGGCAACCTCGCCGGCGAGCCCGTCTCGGGCCCCCAGCCGGACGCTGAAGTCGCCGTCACAGAGCCGGGACAGCCCGGCGAGCAGATCCGACAGCAGGTTGTCCACGGCGCCCCCAGCGAGGCCGTGGGCCGCCCCCGGCCCGTCGGGCGACCCGCCATTCAGGACGGCGGTCGCCGTTCCATGACGGCCCCCGTTCTCACTCGCCATACCGGCGGCAGCCGTGGCCCCCGCGTGATCCGCCGACGCCTCGCGGCCCTTCATGCTCGCTGCCGAACCAGGCAGGGCACCATCGTCTTGGCGCGCATCCGACGCTTCGTGGTCACGGTCGAGGCTCATCGGTCTCCTCGGGTCTACGGCAGCACATCGGCGGTAGTTATTTGTCCCTCGGCAGGTCACACCCGGCGCCAGTATCCGCCTTGCCGGGGACATCACAGGAGAGACTGACCGACATGAGCGCCGTAGGGCTGGATGGACGGCTACCTCACCACACCATCACACTGCCGCCGACCCCCGAGTCACCGCGTTCCGCCCGAAGGTTCCTGCTGTCCGCTCTCAGCGGAGCGATCGACGAGGACACCCTGGACTCGGCCTTGCTGCTGGTCACGGAACTTGTCACCAACGTGGTGGTCCATGCGGGTACTCCTGCGACGGTCGACGTCGCGACGTTCTCGCCCGGGGACCTTATGGTCTGGGTGCGCGACCTGCACCCGGTGCGCATCGGCGCCGCCCGGCGCGGTTCGAGGGACAGATCTCCTGCCGGCCAGGACGTCGACGGCGGCGAGCCGGGCCTGGGTGGCCTGCGCGAGGACGGCCGCGGCCTGGCCCTGGTAGATGCGCTGGCCAGCAGCTGGGGCACCGAGCACAGCTCCGGCGGCAAGAGCGTCTGGTTCCGGCTCACCGGCGCCGGCCAGCCCCAGCTGGCTGGGGCCGAGCCGTCCACGATCCCCCTTGAGCCAGCGGAAGATGTGATTTTTATCACATCAGACCTCACGACCGAGGCGCAGGCTCTAGCCGACCTAGTCGAGGCCACATCGACGCCCCACGGGGCCGCGGCAACGCCCGTTCTCAGCGGGCAGCCGACGGGCCCACACGCCGGGCCGACCCAGCCGACCGCGGTGCCGACCGACCCTCCCCCGATCACCACCCGCCCGCCCGGCCAGGACGCGGCCGGGGCGGCGCCGGCGCCCGCCACCGCACCGGCACCAGAGCCCTACCCGCGGGCGCCACGGATCATCTCCCGATCGACGGCCCGCGCACTGACGGCCGAGGGCGAGGTCGCCGAGCTACTCGCCCAGCTGGTGGACACTCAGCGGGTCGTCGGCGGGCTGATCCACCGGCCGTCGCACGACGACCCGGAGCCGGAGATCGTCGCGGCCCTCGGCCGCACGGGCGAGCCCGCCGACGCGCTGGCCTTCCCGCTCGACCCCACCCAGGACAGCCTCGGCGAGGTGCTTCTCTGGCTCGCCGCCCCCGATCCGGACAGCGGCGTCGAGACCGGTGGCGTCGAGACCGATGGCGACGAGGCCGGCGCCGTCGACCTCGAACGAGTTCAGCTCGTCGCGCGCTGGATGGCGCTCGCGCTCGGTGGCGGCGACATGCGCCAGGCCGAGGAGCGCCGGATCGGGATGCTGTCGTTCCTCGCCGAGGCCTCCGACCTGCTCGCCGGCAGTCTGGAGATCGAGCACACGCTGTCGATGCTCGCTCACCTGCCGGTGCCCCGGATCGGCCGGTGGTGCGCCGTCTACCTGCGCCGCGACGACGGAAACTCCGTGCTGTCCTCGGTCGCGCACGCCGACGAGACCGCCGAGCCGCAGCTCACCAAGGCAGCCACCGACCCCACCGGCCCGCTGATGGCCGCGGTTCGCAGCACCGGCACGACGCCGGTCCGGCAGGTGGTCACCCCCGACGGCCCCGTGCTCGTCGCGGTGCTGCGCGCCCGGCGCCGGGTGCTCGGCATGGTCGCCGTCGGCCGTGATCCGGGCGGCACGTTCGCCCCCGACGAGGCCGACCTGCTCGCAGACCTCGCCCGCCGGGCCGCGTTCGCGGTGGACAACGCCAAGCTCTACAGCCGGCAGGTGGAGCTGGCCGATGGCCTGCAGGCCGGGCTGCGCCCGCCGGTGCTGCCCGAGATCGCCGGTCTCGACCTCGGCGCTGCCTACGGCGCCGCCCGCTCCGCCGGCCTCGACGTCGGCGGCGACTTCTTCGACCTGATGCCCGGCCCGGGCGGCTGGACGGTCGCCATCGGCGACGTCTGCGGCAAGGGCGCCGAGGCGGCCACGGTCACCGGCGTCGCGCGGGCCGTGCTGCGGTTGCTCACGGGCAAGGCGGCCCCCGTCGGACGGATCCTCCTCGACCTGAACCGGACGCTGCGAGACACCGCGGCTGCCTATCCGCACGGCCAGCCGAGGTTCTGCACGATGGCCACGGCAAGCCTCGGCACACCGTCGGAGAAGGGCGTCCGCCTCACCCTGCACCTGGCCGGCCACCCCCAGCCGGTGCTGCTCTCGAACGAGGGGGAGGCGACCTACGTGGGCGTGCCCGGGACACTGCTCGGCGTGCTCGACGACGACGAGGTCGCCTTCCCGTCCGTGGACGTCGAGCTGTGCCCAGGCGACGCGCTGGTGCTCTACACCGACGGCGTGGTGGAGGCCAGGGCCGGCCGCGAGCTGCTGGGCGAGCAGCGGCTGCTGGAGGCGGTCGGTGGCTGCACCGGGCTGTCCGCCCAGGGCATCGCCGACCGGGTCCGCGCCGCGGCCGACAAGTTCTCGGGCGGCAACCTGCGCGACGACGTCGCCATCGTCGTCATCCGGGTCCCGAGTTGATCCTGGGCGCTGGACGCGCCAGGGCCATTCGGGCACCGAGGGCGCCATCCTGGCGCTGATATGGGGTGGGGGTTTGCGGACGAATCATCACCGAAAGTAACGCTGTTCACGCCGCCATCGCTCCGGACCGGATCGGGAAGGTGGGCGTCATGTCGTCTTCCGCCGCCCGAACGGGTGTCTCGCCTGTCCCGGTTCGCCGGCCGCGCCGGGCGCTTATGAGGACTCTCCGTAGTCATCGGCGCCGGGTGGTTGCGACAATGGGTAGCGGGGTAGGAGGCTGACGGCAGCCTCCGGCGATGACCGAACGTCATCCATGGGTGGTCTGGTCCGGAGCGTGACAGGAGGCAACCGGCCGCTGTGCGGCACCGCCAACGCTCCGCTGTCTCGGAGTACGCGGTGGGTCCCACCGCGCACGCCCGGGGCAGCGAGGCGTCTCGAAACTTGGTGCCTCACCGAGGCTTCCGGGCCGCTCCGGGGGGTAAACCGTGTTGGATGTCCACATTCCGGTTTGGTGGCCAATGAGCGCGATGCAGGTGTCCCCTTCGATGCCGCTCGCGGAACCGAAGGGGGCGGTGGTGCCGGTGGACGTGGTGCGCCGGGCGACGTCCAGCACCCCGCCCGCGACCCACATCCTCGCGGAGCTGCCCTATCTGCCCTCGGCGGTGCCGCGCGCCCGCCAGGTGCTGCGCGAGTCGCTGCGCGGCGCCGGCCTTGACGAGGACGCCGCCTCGGTCGCCGAGCTCCTGGTCAGTGAGCTGGTGACCAACGCCGTGAAGTACGGCCAGCCGCCCGTCTGGCTCCTGGTGGAGCTACGGCCCGGACTGGTTCACGCCTCCGTCTCGGACACGTCGACCGCGCTCCCCGAACGCCGCAGCGTCGACGACGACTCGGAGGGCGGCCGCGGCCTGCTCGTCCTCGACGCACTCGCCGGCAGCTGGGGTGCCGTCTGCGTCGACTCCGGCAAGTACCTGTGGTTCGACCTGGCGGTCACCCCGGCGCACACCCCCGACGGCCAGACCCCTGACGGCCACACCCCGGACAGCCCCTCCCCCGACGGCCAGTCTCCCGCCCCGCACCCGACGCCGGCCGGCTAGGGCGGCTGGCCAGGAGCCGTCGACGCCAGGCCTGCGGTGGCACGGAAAGCGGCGGGGAAGCCGCCGCCGGGAACACGGGTCAGGGCGTCGTGGTGGGTGTCGTGGACGACGCCCGGCCCTCCGGATCGCCGCCCGGGCGCGGGATGTCCGCCGTGGCCGCCAAGGCCGGCGCTGGGACGGAGGCAGGGACCCCAGCGGCCTCGCTGAGCCCGATGCGCGCGTGCAGCCGGCGCAGCGGAGCTGGAGCCCACCAGTTGACGCCGCCCGCGACCCTCATGAACGCCGGTACGAGGACGCCCCGGACGAGGCTCGCGTCGATCAGGATGGCCAGCGCGGTCCCCAGGCCGAACATCTGCATGAATCGCACCGAGCCGGTCGCGAACGCGGCGAACGTGACGGCGAGCAGCAGGGCCGCTGTGGTGACGATCCGGCCGGTGCGGGCCAGACCGGTGGCGACGGCCTCGGTGTTGGGCCGGCCGGCGTCGTGCTCCTCCTTGATGCGGGAGAGCAGGAAGACCTCGTAGTCCATCGACAGGCCGAACGCGATGCAGAACAGCAGCACTGGCATCGACGTGTCCAGCGGTCCGGGCGTGAAGCCGAACAGGCCGGTGAGATGACCGTCCTGGAAGATCCAGACCGACACGCCGAGCACGGCCCCGAGCACCAGCCCGTTGAGCACGATGGCCTTGAGAGGCAGAACCACGCTGCCGGTGAACAGGAACAGCAGCACGAACGTGGCGAGCGAGATCAGGCCGATGGCGAGCGGGAGCTTCGCGCTGATCGCGTGCTTGCTGTCGACGAGCCACGCCGACAGGCCGCCGACGAGGACCTCGGTGCCTGCCGGTGCCGGCTGCGCGCGGATCGCGCGGACCAGGTCCTGGCCGGCCCCGGACATCGGGTCGATCGCCGGGACGACCTGCAGGTAGGTCAGATCGGTCTTGGCGAAGCGAGCGGAGGCGGCGCCCGGCGGGGCCGTCTGGGCGCCGGCCTGGAACTCGCCGGCCGCGCTGTCGACCCGGCCGACGCCCGGGAGCCCGGACAGCGCGGTGGCGTAGCCGGCGAGCGTCTCGTCCGTGGTGTGGCCGGCCACGACGACGTCGAGCGCGCCGCTGATGTTGGAGCCGAAGTCCTCCCGCAGCACGTCGCCGACCACCCGACTCGACGCGTCGGCGCTGAGCACCCGGTCGTCCGGGGTACCGAAGCTGACGTGCAGGACAGGCGCGGCGAGCACCAGGAGCAGCGCGACGACCGGCAGGCCGGCGAACAGCGGCCGGCGCATCACCCAGGTCGCCACCGCGCGCCAGAACGGCGACTCGGTCGCCTCCCGGGGCGTGGCGGCCGGCGTGGCCGCGGTGGCCGGGGTGGCCGCGGTGGCCGGGGTGGCCGCGGTGGCCGGTGTGACGGCTGCCTCGGCGTTCTTTCGGTCGGCCCAGCGCCGCCGGAACAGGCCGACCAGTCCGCCGATCTGCAACGCGTTCACGCGCTCACCGAGCAGCAGGAGGACGGCCGGCAGCACCAACAAGGCGGTGAGCATCGTGACCAGGGTGACGGCGATGCCCGCATAGGCCATCGACTTCAGGAAGAACGGCGGGAAGACCAGCATCACGGCGAGCGCGACGATGACGGTCGCGCCGCTGAAGAGGATGGTGCGCCCGGCGGTGCCGACCGTCGCCACGACGGCCGCCCGTTTGTCCTTGCCGGTGGCGAGCTCTTCCCGGCTCTGCTGTCTTGCCGCGAGTTCCTCGCGGAACCTGCTCACCATCAGCAGCGCGTAGTCGATGCCGAGGCCGAGCCCCATCGCCGTCGCCAGGTTGACCGCGAAGATCGAGACGTCGGTCGCCTCGGCGATCGCGGACAGCGCGGCGAACCCGCCGAGGATCCCCACCAGGCCCACGCCCAGTGGCAGCAGCGCGGCGACGACCCCGGCGAACGCGATGACGAGCAGGACCAGCGTCACCGGGATAGCGATCGACTCGGCGGTGGCGAGGTCGGTGGTGACCTGGCTGCCGATGTCCCGGTTGACGCCCGCGATCCCGCCCGGCCGTACCGTGACCGGGCTGGCGGCGTCGGCCGCGTCCTCGTACTTGTCGACGAGGTCGTCCGCGTGGTCGTCGTCGACCGAGGCGACGACCAGCGCCGAGTGGGCGTCCTCGGCGCGCAGCGCCGGGCCGGCGCCCGTCCAGTACGACACGGCTCCGCGCACGCCCGGCTCCTTACCGAGCTCGGCGGTCAGGGCGCGGCCGGCGGCGGCCACGGCCGGGTCGTCGACGGTGCCCGACCGCGCGGTGACCAACAGGACCAGGTTGGGCGCGCCGCTGAACTGGTCGTCGACGATGTCGGCGGCGCGGGACGAGTCGGACTTCGGGTCGTCGAAGCCGCCCGTCAGCAGCTTGCCGAAGGCGCCGACGCCCAGCACGCCTGCCGCGAGCACGAAGATCAAAGTGACGGTGAGGACGAGTCGGGGCCGTCCGGTGACGGCTCCGGCGAGACGTGCGAACACTGTTGCCTCCCGCGAGCTACAGTCTCAAGAGAGAACACTGTTCGCTGACGAGAACATTGTCAAGAGCATCCGCCGTACGACGACCAACCGCCATGGCTGGTCGCCCAAGCCGGTCCCGGCTGGAAAGATGGCCCCGATGAACCCACTGGCACCGCGCCGCGAACGGCTGCGCGCGGCGACGATCGCGGAGATCAAGCAGGCCGCCCGCGACCAGGTCGCCCGCGGCGGCGCCTCGGCGGTCTCGCTGCGCGGCGTGGCGAGGGCGATGGGGATGACCCCGTCCGCGCTGTACCGGTACTTCGACAGTTATGACGTGCTGATCGGCGAGTTGTCCGCGGATGCGTGCAGCTCGCTCGCGGACACCCTCGAAGCGGCCTTCGATGCCGCGGTCGACGAGCCGAACCAGGCGAGGCGCTGGCTGTTGCTGGCCAGGGCTTACCGCCACTGGGCGCACGAGAACGAGGCCGAGTATGCGTTGTTGTTCGGGCCACGCACGCTGGAGCTGGACAAATCGGGACGGTGTGGCACGGAGATGCACCGCGCCACCGGCGTGCTGTTCCGTTGCATGATCGAACAGATCGCCACCGGCAACGTCGATCCGTCTCACCTCGACGGACAGCTCAAGCCGGAGTTGCGGTCGCGGCTGGTCGCCTGGGGTGTGGAGGAGGGCGCGCCGATCTCACCGGCGGGTCTGGCCGGCTGCCTGATCGTCTGGACCCAGTTGCACGGATTTCTGTCGTTGGAGCTGTTCGGCGGGCTACCGGAGGGATTCGGCGACTTCGACGACCTTTACGATCAGCAGATGCTGGACGTCATCGTCCGTATCGGTTATCGCCACCCGATCGACATCGAGACGACCGCCGCCCCCTCCGCCGCGGGCTGGCTGGGCGCGGGCTCGGCACCGGCCGGCGCCCACCATCTCACCCCGTAGTCCCGCCGCCTCCTGGCCCCGCGGCGTGGTAGCCCCACGGCCGAGCACCCACTTCAACCGACCTCAACCAACATCACGGGTTTTCCGGGTTCCCGCCGGCGAAACCGATCCGGCCAGAACCCGGAAACCCTCCGGGCGTCGTCGAAAAACCCCCGACGGCAAGGGCGCTCCCACGCCCGGCCGCCCCGAGTCAGGCGGAGGTGCGCATCTTGCGGCTGAGCGCGTCCAGCGCCGCGTGTCGCGCAGCCATGATCTCCGGCAGGCGCGCCTGGTACGCGGCCGTGTTCGCCAGCGGCTGGTAGAAACCGAGCCGCGGAACGAAGTCGACCTCGTCGTAGCCCGGAGGCCGACGCAATGCGTACTGCCGGCCCGGGAACAACAGGTCGTACTCGTCCGCGATCTCCTTGACGGTCACCCGGGGATCAACCCGGCGACGCTGGAAGTACGCCTCCAGAACGTCAACCGTGAAACTGATCTCATGGAACTGCTTGACCAGGTCGTGGTAGTGCTGGCCGACCTGGTACTTGATCGGCAGCTCGACCTGGGCGCATTCCTCGGGAGCCAGTAGATCCAGCGCCAGCACCTTCACCGACGTCTCCACGCCATACCCTCGGGAAAACGCCAGCGCGGCAAAGACGTCGGCGTCGAGGACGAACTCCCCGATCAGTGGCTGGTAGATCCTGGTGACGGACGGGACATAACCCGCGAGCTGCTTCGAGTAGAGCGAGCGCAGCATCTCCGTGGTGCGGCCGCCCGGCTGGCCGCTGCCGGTGAGCCGCGGCGAGCTGCCGTTGACGAACATCAGGCCGTCGTCCGCGGTGGCCGCGGCGGCGAGCCGACCGACCGTGGTCGGATCGTAGTTCTCCAAATCGGAGTCATGAAAGATCAGCCGGCTGCCGAAGGCAAGGTAGGCAAGGCTGCGCATGGCGCCGGCCTTGCCGCCGAGGGACGGCGCCTCCGGCCCCGCGTGCGCGGCGAGCACGCTTTCGCCGCGCACCGCCCAGCTGGCACCGGCATCCTCGGCGATCTCCACCAGGCCGTGCTCGTCGCCGTCCGAGGTCGGATCGACGATCACTCCGATCTCGTCGAGGACGTGCCGGTCCCGCATCCATCGATCCCGGACCCGCGCGATCATGTTTCCCAGAGTGTTCGCGGACTCCGGCCCCCTGGCCGGAATCAGGAGGCTCAGCGTGATTCCTTTTGCGAGCCGGTCTTCCTCGATCGCATCGAGGTCGAGGGTGGTGGGATCGAGCGTTTGCACGGACGCCCCTCTCTGGTGACCTGTGTCTTACCTGGACATCCCCCTCCACCCGGCCGCAGGCGCTATGTCGCACCACCGTCTGGACGTCGTCAGCGCAGGGTCGGCCACCGCGCGCGGGTTACGCCGAACCCGCGCCGCCCCGCTCCGGCTCACGCGTCCCGACAGCGATGGAACTCCCCCGGGCACTGTGTGCCCGGCCGGTTCCGCCCGTCGGCCGGAACACATCCTCTCTCTCGGTACGGTCGCTCCCCGGCCGCCCAGCGGCGGCATGGGTACCGAACAGCCATCACAACAGCCAGCACGTCGTCCACCGGGCGACGTGGGCCGCCCAAGTCGTCCTCACGGACCCCTCGGTCGGCCTGCCAGTGACCTCCCGGCCGACCTGCCAGATCGCTTCACGATCTGGCAGGAACCCGGCTACACGAGCTGGCAGGAACCCAGGCAAGGCGGATCAACGGCGGCCCCGCGTGGGCGGGCGATTCTGGAAAGGTCCTCCAGGCCAAAGTAACCGCTTCCCGCCATTCCCCGCAGCCCGAGCGCGACCCATTCTTCGCAGCTGAGCGCAACGCGGGACGTAAGGTGCCTCACACCCGCGAGCTGGCGCACACCCGCGGCCCGGGCGGCGGCCCGGCTGGTGGCGGCTCGTCGCCCTCGAGACCGCCGGTCTACGCCCCTGAACAGGGAGTACCCGAGTTTTCGGCGTCTGGTACGGACTACCCGCGGTCAGCCCCGCGCACTCCGGACGCCGTCCTACGAACTACCGGGCCGGGCGACGGGCCGGGCGCCGAGTTGGCCGTCGGGCTGGCCGTCGGGCCGGGGCCGTCCCTCGGCGGCGGGCCGGGCCCGTCCGCAGCCGGCGCGGGTGGCGACGACGACGCAGTCGCGGCCTGCCGCCTTGGCCGCGTACAGGGCCCGGTCCGCCCGGTCGACCAGCTCGGCGGCGCTCGCCGGCGCCGTCACGACCACGGCCGCACCGACGGAGACCGTCACCGTCAGCGGCACGCCGTCCGCGACGATCACCGGCGTCGCCGCGATCGTCGCGCGCAGCCGCTCGCCCAGGGCGCGCAGCTCGTCCTGGGCGACCCCGGTGGTGAGCAACGCGAACTCCTCGCCGCCATAGCGGGCCACGACATCGTCGGACCTCGCGACGGCGCGCAGCCGCAGCGCGACTTCGGCCAGCGCACGATCCCCGGTGGGATGGCCGTAGCGATCGTTGATCGACTTGAAGTGGTCGATGTCGACGAGGAGCAGAGCGAGCCCGCAGCCACTCGGCACCAACCTGGCCGTCGCCAGCGCCAGCCGAGTCTCCAGGAAGCGCCGGGTACACAGCCCGGTCAGCACGTCGGTGTTGGCCAGGCGACGCTGGTAGACCTCGGCACAGCGCAGTCGGAGCATGATGAGCGCCGTGGAAAGGGCCATGGTCAGCGCGCAGACCACCGCGGTGCTCGGATCAGCCTTCCCCCCGCGCTGAACCAGGACGAGCGGCGCAACCAGGCTCACAAGGTAGAGCGCGGACAATCGGAGATGACCAAGCCCGGCGGGGCGGCGCCCGGGCGCGGCGACGCGGGCCATCGTGGGATGCAGCACGGCGGCGCCGAGAGCGAGGTTTCCCGCCAGCCAGACCCCGTCGAGCCCGCCGTCCGCCGAGTTCCCGCCGCCGAGCTTGTGCAGCGCGTGACCGGCGTCCGCGAGCACGATGGCGACCAGGCCGGCAGTCAGCAGGCCGAGAACCGGAGGCCGGCGGCCGGCGGCGAGCAGAAGCCGGATACCAACCGTCAGCAGGATGAGATCGGCGATGACAACCGCCAACGCGGTGACGACGACCATGGCAGGCAGATCACCGCCGAGCCGCGGGCCGACCAGGTAGAGGTAGACCAACATCGCTATGCCGGTAGTGGCCAGTAGCCCGTCCAAAAGGCTCGGCAGGTCCCCGGCCGACGCGTGCAGCCGAATGATCGGCAGGAGGCCGGCGAGCAGCACCGGGTAGTAGACGAGGTGGAGCGCGTCGCCGATGGTCGGGAAGGCATTCGGGGCAGGCAGGTACGGACTGGCGCGGACGGCCAGATCCGCGCCGACGTACACCAGCTGGGAGATCCCGATGAGCAGCCAGGGTGACCAGGGCGCCGGCCGGAGCAGGTAAAGCCCAACCAGCATGGCCCCGACGACCGCGGCGCCCGCAGCGCAGGACACGGTGACCCGGGCTCCGGAGCAGCCCGCAGCCGCGGGGAAGCAACAGTAGGCGGCGATATAGCAACCCACGACGGTCACCGCGCCGACCGACAGGTAGACCAGCCAGGGCCGGTCGTCCCAGCGACGATCGACTCCCGAACCAACGGTCTCGGAGTCAGCGGTTTCCGCACGTCCGGCGTCGGAAGAACCGGCGTCGGAAGAACCGGCGTCCGAGCGACCGCCCCCGGCACGACCGGCCCCGGCGCGACTGGTTCCGAATCGATCGACTCCGGAACAATCAGGAGCTATTTTTCTCTCGGCGGCGGAAGCGGCCTGACGGACGAGGTAAGCCGTATCGCGAGCAAGGGGCGTCCGCCCGCCCAGGCCCATCGGGCTCGGCGGCGCGGCACTGGGCGTGCCGAGCTCCGCCGACGACGCGTGCGCCGGAAGCGACGAGCCGGCCTCGCGGAGGTCATTGGCCGATGCCATGCGCAGCCTTTCGGGTGGGGCGCAGTGGCGCGCGGCTAGCCAGGCGGCCGCCGCACGTCGGACCCGGCCGTCGACATCAGCGACCACGTCCCATGGCGGCGGGAGTCGTGTCGTGCCTGCCATCTCGGCCGGTGCCGGCGCCCACGGCGGCACCGGCCCGCGGCTCACTTACCTGCTGGTAGGGGGACGTTCGCTACCGGAAGCCAGCGAACCGCAGGTTCCAACGCAACAGTACCGAGCAGTCGCTCTTCGTATAGATCCCACCAAGGAACATGTGCCTTACTTGTCCAGGATTTGTTGCACTCGGTCGCAGGGCGCATTCGCGCCCACAGCCGCCTTAAGGTCCTCCGACGACGGTTGGCGGACCTGGACAGCAGCCGGAAAACCTCGATGACAGATAGAGGTTTCAACGACAGCCGAAGGCGCACGACGACGGAGGCTCCGCGGACGACGGTGTCGGCCATCCGACACCAGCTGGCTAACACCGTTCACCAGCCGCGATCGCGGCTAGCGTTGCATCTTGCGGGCTAACGACGTTAGCCAGTCGGACGTCATGCGCTCTCGAGGTCGCGCGCGCGACTGCCCGCAGATGGCCTCGGATGTCACATTCCCCGGGCCCGGTTCGTCAAGTCCGGGACCGCGACGAAGAGGGGAAAGAAGAGACGATGTCCGGGTTCTTGCGCCGGGTGGGTGGAGCATGCGCCGCGCACCCCTGGCGGGTGATCGGCGCGTGGGCCGCCGCACTGGTGCTGACATTTGGTCTGGCCAGCGCGTTCGGCGGCACGCCGCAGGACAACTACGACACTCCGGGCCTTCCTTCACAGGAGGCAACCGACCTGCTACGGGCCGGATTCCCGCAGGTCGCGGGCGCGGACGCCCGCGTCGTCCTGCATGATCCCGACAGCCGGCTCGACGACGCCGTCGTCACCGCCGTCTCCAAGAACCTCGCCGGCGTCCAGTACGTCGACCTGGTCGCCCCGCCCCGGCTGTCCGCCGACGGCGACACGGCCCTCATCACCGTCTACTACGACCGGCCGGTCACCCACGTCGGCGGCAAGAAGGCGCTCGACAGCCTGGTCGGCGCCGTGGCGGGCCCGACGAGGGCTGGCGGCGTGACCGCCGAGATCGGCGGGCAGGTCGCGGAGAACATCCAGAAGGTCAACGGCGCCGCGGAGGCGATCGGCATCACCGCCGCCCTGGTCATCCTGCTGCTCGCGTTCGGCTCGGTCGTCGCCGCCGGCGTGCCGCTGGCCGTCGCGCTCGTCGGCCTCGGCATCGGCTCCTCCGGGGTGACGCTGATCGCGGCGGTCAGCGAGGTCAGCAGCATCGCCCCCACCATCGGCACGATGGTCGGCCTCGGCGTCGGCATCGACTACGCCCTACTGCTCGTCACCCGCCACGTCGAGGGCCTGCGGGCCGGCCTGCCGGTGCGGGACGCCGCGGCCCGGGCCACGGCCACCTCCGGAACCTCGGTGCTGTTCGCCGGCGCGACCGTGGTGCTGGCCCTGCTGGGGCTGCGCCTCGTCGAGCTGAAGTCCTACTCCACGACCGGCTACACCACGGCCATCGTCGTCGTCGCGGTCGTCGCGACGTCGCTCACGCTGGTACCGGCGCTGTGCGGCCTGGCCGGCCACCGGCTGCTCGGCCGCAAGGGCCGCCAGGCCCTGGCCGCTGCCACGGCCGGCGGGAACGGAGTGGCGGGAGTGGCCGGCGGAGCTGACGCGGCCGGCGGAGCTGGCGCGGTTGCCGGGATCGGCGCGGGTACGGAGGTCAACGGCATCGAGGCGCCGGCTGGCCTGGCTGGCACTGCGGGCTCGGACGCCGCAGCGGGCTCGGACCGCGCAGGGGGCTCGGCAGACGGCGCCGGCAGGAGTGGCCGGGCGGCGAAGGAGCCGCTGACCGCCCGGTGGGCCGCCCGGGTCGGCCGCCGGCCGTTGCCGTGGGCGCTCGGGGCGCTCGGGCTGCTGCTCGCGCTGGCGGCGCCGGTGCTCGACATGCGCACCTGGCCGCAGGACGCCGGCAGCCAGTCGACGTCGCTCACCCAGCGGCGCGCCTACGACCTGATCGCCGCCGAGTACGGCCCGGGCGCGAACGGCCCGTTGCTGATCGCGGCTGACCTGCGCACGCTGCCGAAGGCGGAGCTCGACCCGCTGGCCGAGAAGATCCGGACCACTCCCGACGTCGCCAACGTCGCCGCGCCGATCTTCTCCGAGGACGGCTCGACCGCGCTGCTGGTCGTCGAGCCCACGGTCGGCCCGAGCGACCCGAAGGCCGCCGGGCTGGTCCGTGACCTGCGGGCCGACGTCCTGCCCGACGGCGCCGAGATCACCGGCTGGACCGCGTCGTTCGCCGACATCTCCAACCTGCTGTCCGACCAGCTCTGGGAGGTCGTCGGCTTCGTCGTCGGCGTCTCGCTGCTGCTGCTCATCCTGGTGTTCCGGTCACCGGTGGTCGCGGTCAAGGCGGCGCTGATGAACATGCTGTCGATCGCCGCCGCCTACGGCGTCCTCGTCGCCGTGTTCCAGTGGGGCTGGGGCGCCGAGGCGCTGGGCCTGCCGCACGCGATCCCGATGTCGAGCTGGCTGCCGCTGCTGATGTTCGCGGTGCTGTTCGGGCTGAGCATGGACTACGAGGTGTTCCTGCTGTCCCGGATCCGCGAGGACTGGCTGGCCACCGGCGATGCACGGGGCAGCGTCGTACGCGGGCTCGCGAAGACCGGCCGGGTGATCACCAGCGCCGGCCTCATCATGATCGCGGTCTTCACCGGCTTCGCGCTGGACCCGGACGTGACAGTCAAGATGATCGGCCTTGGCATGGCGGTAGCCGTCCTGGTCGACATGACCGTCATCCGCCTGGTCCTGGTCCCCGCCACCATGGCCCTGCTCGGCCGCTTCAACTGGTGGCTCCCCCGCTGGCTCGACCGCATCCTGCCGCACATCGACCTGCATGGCGAGAAGGTCGAGGCCCTGCCGGCTGGCGCGGCACTGCCCGCGGCCCGCACCGAGACCTCCGCCGAGGAGCAGGCCGGGGTCAGCTAGCCCACCCCGCCCACACGCGAAAGCCCCACCTGCTCCGCCTCCACGTCGCTCCCAAATCGGCCGACAAGGTCTGGCAGGCTCTGCGCGTCACCAGTGACGCGCAGAGCCTGCCAGATGGAGCTGGCCGCCCGCGGGGGCTGTCAGGCGAAGTAGCGGGAGATGAACTCGGCGACGCAGACGGGCTTGGTTCCGCCCTCGATCTCGATGGTGATCTGGTTGACGACCTGGACGCCGCCCTTGACGTCCTCGACCGTGAGGTTCTTGACGCTCGCGCGCAGCTTCGAGCCGACCGGTACCGGCGCGGGGAACCGCACCTTGTTCAGGCCGTAGTTCACCGCCATCGAGATGCCCTCGACGTGTACCACGTCGTGGAACAGCACAGGGATCATCGACAGCGTGAGGAAGCCGTGCGCGATCGGGCCGCCGAACGGCCCCGTCTTCGCCTTCTCGACGTCGACGTGGATCCACTGGTGGTCCCCGGTGGCGTCGGCGAACGTGTTGACCTGCTCCTGGGTGACCTCGATCCAGCTGCTGGTGCCCCAGTCCTGGCCGGCCAGCGCCTTGGCGCCCTCGATCCCGGCAATCGTCGTCGCCATCGGTCTCCTCCACCATCAGCCCAGTGCGGCCAGTGCTACCCAGTTCCACGCGACTCGCCGGAATCTGCCGGGTCGACAGGCCTCGCCGCGCGCGCCCGGCGCCTCGTCGCCGCGTCGGCAAGTATCCCAACCCCACGCTCCACACGCGACGGACCGCGAGATCGCTCACGGCCGCCGCGGCACCCGTCGCACCGGCGGGCTGACCATCGTGTCGCCAAGGCCCGACAAGCTGTTGGCCGACAGGTCATTGGCGACGATCTCGGGGACCGGCGCATGGAGAACGGCGCCAAGGACCGAGCTCAGGGGGCACATGGACGCCATGTGCCCGTCGTACGCTGGGAGTGATCCCGTCGCATCGAACCGGTCACACTTCGGACCGGTAATGCTGTCGATGGGCCAGACCAGCCTCGCGGGGCCGTGCCTGAGAGGACAGGAGCCGGTGAGTGTCGCCTACGCGTACGACTACGGGCCCTACACAGTCGAGGACCTGCACGGGTTGCCCGACAACGGCCGGTCCCGCGAGCTCGTCGATGGCTGGCTGATCGAATTGGCGCCCAGCACCCGTCACGACTTCCTCGCCCGGCGGCTGAGCAGGATCCTGGAACGTGCCGCGGAGGACGCGAAAGCCAGGGTCTACGTCCAAGCGCCGATGGACATCTCCACCCCGTCGGGGGCACGCAAGCCCGACGTCGCTGTGATCGACGCCGCCGCTGCCAGCAGCGCACGCAAGCTCGGCCGTTCGCTCTACCACGGCGCGGACGTGCTCCTAGCGGTCGAGGTGGTCTCCCGCGCTTCAGGGAGCGAGCGCGAGGACCGGGGACGAAAAGTCACCGAGTACGCGCTCGCCGGTATCCCCCAGTACTGGATCGTCGATTTCGACCCCGAGCCGCGCATCCAGGTCCTGCGCCTCGCCGAAAACCAGGACCGCTACGGCGCATCGCTGGTGTTCAGCGGCGACGACACCGTCAAGATCGAAGATCCGTTCCCCGTCTCGTTCCAGGTCTCCGACCTGCTGGACTTCGCTTAGCGGCCCGAGACGGCGTCGCCTACTTCTCCAGGCGACGCCGTCTCGACTGCTCGCAGGCGCGGCCCGCTGTCAGCCGGCGGCACCAACCGGGGTGAGGGGGTGGGCGGACCGGGCGCCCGGGACGCCGACGCCCGACGGCTCGTCGGACGACAGATCGTAGGCGAAGGCCTCCGGGGGCGGGCAGGTGCAGACCAGGTTGCGGTCGCCGTAGGCGCCGTCGATGCGGCGGACCGGCGGCCAGTACTTCGCCGCCCGCAGCGTCCCCACCGGGTAGGCAGCCACCGACCGCGGATACGGGTGGTCCCACTCGTCGCCGGTGACCATTTCGGCGGTGTGCGGGGCGTTGTGCAGCGGGTTGTCGTCCAGCGGCCAGATGCCGGCGGCCACCTTGTCGACCTCAGCCCGGATCGCGATCATCGCGTCGCAGAACCGGTCGATCTCGGTGAGGTCCTCGCTCTCCGTCGGCTCGACCATCAGCGTGCCGGCGACCGGGAACGACATCGTCGGCGCGTGGAAGCCGTAGTCGATGAGCCGCTTGGCAACGTCGTCGACGGTGACGCCGGTGTCCTTGGTGAGCGGGCGCAGGTCGAGGATGCACTCGTGGGCGACCAGCCCGTCTCGGCCCGTGTACAGCACCGGGTAGTGCTTGCGCAGCCGGCTGGCGATGTAGTTCGCGTTCAGCACCGCGACCGACGTCGCCGTACGCACTCCCTCGGCGCCCATCAGCCGCAGGTACACCCACGGGATCATGAGGATTCCGGCCGATCCCCACGGCGCCTCGGAGATCGGGCCGACACCGGTCGCCGGTCCCGCCTCCGGGCGCAGCGGGTGGTTCGGCAGGTAGGGCAGCAGCTTCTCGCCGACCGCGACCGGCCCGACGCCGGGACCGCCGCCGCCGTGCGGGATGCAGAACGTCTTGTGCAGGTTCAGGTGGGAGACGTCCGCGCCGAACCTGCCGGGGCGGGCCAGGCCTACGAGCGCGTTCAGGTTCGCCCCGTCGACGTAGACCAGGCCGCCCGCGTCGTGGACGATCGCGCACGCCTGGCCGATGCCCTCCTCGTAGACGCCGTGCGTCGACGGGTAGGTGACCATCAGCGCGGACAGCCGTGCCGCGTGCTGGGTGGCCTTCGCGGCCAGGTCTGCCAGGTCGACGTTGCCGTCGTCGTCGCAGGCGACCACGACGACCTTCATCCCGGCCATCGCCGCGCTCGCCGCGTTCGTGCCGTGCGCCGACGACGGGATCAGGCAGATGTCACGCACCGTGCCGCCTGTGCCGCCCGCCTCGCCTGTGCCGCCCGCCTCGCCGGCGCCGCCGGCGTGGTCGCGGTGGTAGGCCCGGATGGCGAGCAGCCCGGCGAGCTCGCCCTGGCTGCCGGCGTTCGGCTGGACGGACACCCCGGCGTAGCCGGTGATCTCGGTGAGCCAGCGCTCCAGATCCGTGATCATCTCGACGTAGCCGGCAGCCTGGTCGATCGGCGCGAACGGGTGGATCTCGGCGAACTCGGGCCAGGTGACGGCGGCCATCTCGGCGGTCGCGTTCAGCTTCATCGTGCAGGAGCCGAGCGGGATCATCCCGCGGTCGAGCGCGAAGTCGACGTCGGACAGCCGGCGCAGGTAGCGCAGCATCGCCGTCTCGGAGCGGTGGCTGTGGAACACCGGGTGCTCGAGGTAGCCGGACGTGCGCACCAGCGCGGCCGGCAGCGCGACGGTGGCCTCGGCGCCCTGCGTGGCCGGCGTGGCGGGCGGCGCCGCGCCCGGCGCCGGCACGCCGAAGGCGGCCCAGACGGCGTGCAGGTCGGCGTCCAGCGTCGTCTCATTGCAGGAGATTCCGACGTGGTCGTCGTCGACGAGGCGCAGGTTCACGCCGTGGTCCAGCGCCGCCGCCACGACGTCGGCCGCCCGGCCGGGCACCCGGGCGAGCACCGTGTCGAAGAACGCGTCGTGGACGACGTCGACGCCGCCGGCGCGCAGGCCGCCGGCGAGCCGGACGGCGTGGGCGTGAACTGTCGTGGCGATCCCGGCCAGCCCAGCGGGGCCGTGGTAGACGGCGTACATCGAGGCGAGCACGGCCGGCAACACCTGCGCCGTGCAGATGTTGCTGGTGGCCTTCTCCCGGCGGATGTGCTGCTCACGGGTCTGGAGCGTGAGCCGGTAGGCCGGCTTGCCTGCGGCGTCGACCGAGACGCCGACGAGACGGCCGGGCAGCATCCGTTCCAGGCCCTTGCGGACGGCCAGGTAGCCGGCGTGCGGGCCGCCGAACATCACCGGCAGTCCGAAACGCTGGGTGGTGCCGACGGCGATGTCCGCGCCGAGCTCGCCGGGCGAGGCGAGCAGGGTGAGCGCGAGCAGGTCGGCGGCGACGGTCACCGTGACGCCGTGCTCGCGCGCCTGGGCGATAACGCCGCGCAGGTCCCGAACCTCACCGTTCGCGCCCGGGTAGGCGAGCAGCACGCCGAACGCGTCAGCCAGCACACCCGTCGGCAACTCACCCGCCGCCTCAAGGGGCTGCTCGCCCGGCTCGGCGGGCAGCGGCACCGCCGGCGCCTCCCCCGGGGCGGGCACAGGGCGCGGGACGACGCCTTCGCGCAGGTCCGCGACGTGCACCGCGAGGCCCAGCGCCTCGGCCCTCGTCCGCACGACCTCGATCGTCTGCGGCAGCGTGTCGGCGTCGACCAGGAAGGTGGTGCGCTTCTTCTTGTCGACGCGGTGCGCGAGCTGCATCGCCTCGGCCGCCGCCGTCGACTCGTCGAGCAACGAGGCGCCGGCGGTCGCGAGACCGGTCAGGTCGGTGACCATTGTCTGAAAGTTCAGCAGCGCCTCGAGCCGGCCCTGCGAGATCTCCGGCTGGTAGGGCGTGTAGGCGGTGTACCAGGCCGGGCTCTCGAGCACGTTGCGCTGGATCACTCCGGGCAGCACGGTGGGGTGGAAGCCGAGGCCGATCATCGACGTCACCCGCCGGTTGCGACCGGCCAGGGCGCGCAGCTCGTCGAGCGCGGCGCTCTCCGAGACCGGCGCCAGAAGCTCCAGCTCGCCCGAGCGGATGCCGGCGGGCACGGCCGCGTCGACCAGCGCCGCCAGCGACGGGTAGCCGAGCTCGGCGAGCATCGCCGCCCTGGCGTCGGCGTCGGGCCCGATGTGCCGGTCGGCGAACACCGGGAACGCGGTCTTTGGGAGATGGGGGGCGGTCGCCGAGCCGTTCGTGGCGACGGCGGTGGCGGTGGCGATGGCGGCCGTAGTTGCGTCGGCTGCGGTCACGTTGGCCGCGGTGGCGGGCGTTTCAGGCACGGGTCGCTCCGAAGGTCAGGCGGCGCCGGCCTGAACCGGCCCCGCTTCGGGGTCCCGGGGTGGTCCCCGGCAGGCACGGAGAGCCTCGACCACGGTCAGCAGGCCAGAATGGCCCACCCGCGGGAATGTCCATCCCTCGGATTGGCCGGCCGGGAAGCTGACCGAGGTGCTCGTTCGCCGGCCGCCGTCGACGGACCGGCGAGACCCCGGCGCGGGGTCGCTCGCCTCAGCCTCCCCCTCTGTCATGGGCCTGAGAGCTTCACCGGGCGCCATCGCGGGGTGGCGCGCGTGCCCGGTTTGCACCGTCGGCGGGACGCCCGGCGGCGTCCGCTTTCCAGAGTTGCCTGACCCGGCGGTTGGGGGCCTGAGAGTTTGTGGGGAGATCTTGCTCCTTCGGCGCCACGGGCTGGCTTGCCCGGGACTCTCCCGCACGGGTGTGAGCGGCACGGTATGCAGTTGTGGCACCGGTCCGCGGTGCCCGCGAACTGGTGAGACCCCGCAGACCGCGCGGTTTTCGCGGCTAACGGAGGTCTGTACCGAGACTATCGGTGGCCCTCGCCCGACGCGACCGAGACAGCCACCACGAAACCGCCCCGCAACGTGCCCCAGCAACGTGCGCTCGCGCGCCCGCGCTCCGGCGCCGCAGGAACGTCACAATGCCTGCCCATCCAGGGCAGCTGGACCGTCTGTCCCCGCGTGCGCCATCACATCCGACGTCGCGTCAGCCACATTGCCTCAGCCGCGTTGCCTCAGCCACATTGCCTCGACGGGCATCGGGTCAGCAGACATCACGTCACCGGCCGAGCCATCCACCCCCGAAGATCCGGCACAGCGGATCTTCGGGGGCTCCGGGAGCTTGGGAAACGCAGTCGCTTCCAACAACCTGTCGCTCGGATCACCTGTCACTCAGAGCGACGCCGAGCCGGTCCGCCTGCCGGCCGCCGGCGCGTTCACTTGCGGGCGGCAGCGGTGGCGCGCCGGTTCGCCTTCTTGATCGCGGTAACGAGCTCGTCCTTCGCCATCCGGGAGCGGCCGGGAATATCCAGCTCGCGGGCCATCTCCCGCAACCGCGTCAGCGGAGCATGGGCGTTCACGCCCTCGGCGGTCGGCTTGGGCTGGCGCAGTTTCGCGGATGTGCTCTGCTTCGCCTGCGCGTCGGACGCGCCGCCCGCCGCCTTGGGCCGCCAACGGTCGCCGATCTTCTCATGGGTGTGCTTCAGCGCGGCGTACGCGGCGCGATGCGCGCGCTGGCCCTCGCCGTAGGTACCGACCGCCGAGTCGTGCGCCTTCTTCCACGTCCGGACGGCCTTGTCATCGGACCGCGCGATCGTCGACGGCACACCCACACGCATGTTCTGGGCCTGCGCCGTTTTGGTGGATCCAGGCGCCTTGCCGGACGGAGTTGCCTTGCCGGACTGGGTCGCCTTGCCGGACGGAGTTGCCTTACCGGACTGGGTCGCCATGCCGGACTGGGTCGTCGGACGCGTGGTCGATCGGGCCGCCGAACGGGTCGCCGATCGGGTCGTCGACTTGGTAGGCATCTGCATCACCTCCGTTGGAGACCCTCGCCACCGCGGCGACGAGGGCAAGCCGACTCGAGCGAGACGCCGGCCAAATGAGGGGAATCCCGTGCTGGACGATCTGCCGCTCTGTCTCCTGTTGCTGTCTGTCTCCTGTTGCTGTCCGTGTCCGTTGCTGTCCGTGTCCGTTGCTGTCGCGTTCCGCGGCATCGGTTGGCGCGTCTCGCTTCAGTGTCTGTCCGTGAGTTACCCGCTGACGCAACGCGAACCGCGCTTACACCCGCGTTGGATGAACGATGTCGGCGCGCGGGCGGACAAATGAGAAATCAGCGCAGCCCGCGCGGATCGGGCCAAAAGACGGTTTCCGTGTCCCGCAAGAGCCTCTCGAGCACGTGTGGTGGAACCGGCGCGGCATCGCCAGGCGCGGACGACAATGGCGTTATCTGGCTCACGAATCGGCTGGCCGCCCGCCGCTTGGCCGCAGCGACCGCGGGCGGCAGCGACACCCGCCGGGCCCGCCCCCAAGGCACCCGCTCATCGCCCGGTGATGCCCAGTGCCAGGTCCAGACCGGAAACTCGAGCAAGCTGGCGCCCGTCGAGGCGCTGGCTGCCGCCGCCGCGCGACCCACCGCCTCGTGGTCACGATGGCCGTCCTGCGCGTAGGTCGCGAGGCACCAGGCACCGGCAACCAGCCGGCGCGCGGTCTCGTCGGCGATCCGGGCCTCGTGCGCGGCGGCGGCGCCGTCGGGGATGCCCAGACGATGCACGGTGACCCCGTCGAGGCCGAGCTCGCCGAGCGCCGCGTGCCGCTCGGCCGCCCGCAGCTCGACCAGCCGCTCGGGCGTCACCGTCGGTGAACTCGGATGCGAACCGTCGCCGTCCGTCACGGCGAGCACGGACACCGGCACGCCGAAGCCGCGTAGCAGGGTCATCAGCCCGCCGACACCCAGCACCTCGTCATCGGGATGCGGCGCCACCACGAGCACGGCCGGTACCTCGGCGGCGTCGTCCAGGTCCAGCTCCGGCCAGGAGCCCAGACCAGGCCACGCCTGCCAGGCCGCCTCCGGCGTACCCGGATCCGCGATCATCGACGCCGCGAGCCCAGCCGCGGCAGGAGCCGGTGTCGGCGCCGACACCGATGCCGACACCAATGCCGATGCCGACGCCGACGCCGGCGTCGACACCGGCTCCTGCCCGTCCGCGGCGTCCGCCGCCGCGCTCACTTCGTCCCCACTGGTGGTGGCTCCTACCTCTGGCTCTTAACCTCAGCTCCTACCTCAGCTGGTCGGCCCTTGCCTTGGCCGCTTCGACATCGGTGGCCGCCCCGCCGCGCTCACGTTCGAAGAACGGCTCGACCGCCCGGTCAGAGGCGGTCTGGCGGGCAACCTGACGGGTCATCTCCTCGTCGCTGGCGCCGGCGCCAGCCTCGACGGTTCTGCCACGGGCCGCCCCGACCGTCCGATTCGGAGGTACAGCCGTTCCCTTGCCGGCTCGTCCGCCGGATGGAGTTGGCATCGTCCCCTCCCCCGTTCATCTCGCCACGTCGTCCCGTCCGCAAATACCCGGGCAGCAGGGGCAGAACCAGCCCGCGCCCGATTGGCTGATGCCGCAGCCCTGCGCGCTGCCGAGCCAGCCAGCCAGCCTGGCTGATCTGACTACCGCCTGACCTGACGGGGGGAACCCAATGACCACGACCTCACGCGTGTCCGGATCAAACTCCACGAACACGCTCCTACCGCAAATTATCCAATTCGATAAGATCAACAGATGCGGGAGGGTGGCGACCGAGCCCAGACCCAGGTGACGATCCCCGTCGCCGGCCGTAGCGGTGTCGGCGACCGGATCAGGCGGCGAAGTCGAAGATGAGGCGGTCGGGGGCGGTCAGCTCGGTGACGCGGTAGCCGACGACGTCGTCGAGGCCGACGCCCAGGTGGACGTAGCCCTCGAAGTCGCCGGCCATAGCCACCTGGCGCACCGCGGGCAGGCCGCCACCGCCGACCGGGGCACGCAGCGTGGACTTGCCGGCGTCGTCGTGGGCGTCGGCCGGGTTCAGGACGATCTCGAAGTTGGCCTGGCCGGCCAGGGCAAGCGGCGAGCCCTCACCCGGCCTGACCACCTCGTCGATGTACCGGGCCGAGTAGCCGGGCAGCCCGCCGGTGAACTCCAGGACGATCCGATCGAAACTCAGGCCGCCCTCGACGTTGTGCGCCGCACGCACCTGGACCAGCCGAGGCGAGGGCATCGTCGTCCGGGTGAGCGACGTCGGCGCGCTCGACCAGGCCGGCGTGCTTCCCGTGGGGCTGGGCGTCGTCGACGCGCCGGCGCCGGGACTCGACGTCGGGCTCCGGCCGGCGGCGGTGGCGGACGTCGACGCCGCCCCCAGGCCGCCCGCGCCCGGCGTCGACGACGGTGTGTCATCGTCGCCGGAACAGGCGGACAAGGCACCGACCGCCAGCACCAGCGTGGGGGCGAGCGCCCGCACGCCGCGCCACGACCAGTTCCGGGACCGATGGGGCGACCTGAACCGCGACACGACGGCCTCCGACCTGGTTCCTGGCCCGTCGAATGACGGCCCGGAAGCGACGAGGGTACGCCGCGACCGCGGCGCCCGGGCAAGAAATGTCCTCATCCTGGCGGCCACTGCGTGATCCTGACGGCCCCGAGGTGTCGTGACGGCCCCCGAGGCATCGTGACGCCCTCCACGGGCCGCTGGTCCCGGCGCCGGTCGCCGCAGGAACGGGCGGGAGGCCCGCGCGGTCATGGCGTGGCCGCCACGGCGACCACCCGCGTGCCGGCCGGGACCGACCCGGACAGCGTGGCCGCGTCGCCGAACGAAGAGACCCCGCCGGCCGCGTCCACCAGCCAGTACCCGCGGCCGCTGGGAGTCGTGGCGATGCCGACGATCGCGGCGCTCGGGGTCGTCGACGAGCCGTAGCGGCCCGCCGCGCCGTGCGCCGTCACCGTGCCGGCCGCGGTGACGGTCCAGTATCCGGAGCCTGTCGGGCTCGCGGCGATGCCGACCGTACGCGCGGACCCGGACGCCTCGGCCCCGGGAGCCACGCCGGCGGCGATGCTTTCGGCGTCGCCGAACGGGTAGACGCCGCCGGCCGCGTCCACCAGCCAGTAGCCGCCCCCGGTCGGGCTGGCCGCGATGCCGACGACCGGCGCCGCCGGCGCCACGGCGAGCGACCCACACCCGGGCAGGGTGCCGTGCGCGGCGACCACGCCAGCGGCGGTGACGGTCCAGTACCCGCCCCCGGTCGGGCTGGCGGCCGCCGCGACGACGGTGCCGGCGCCCGCATTAGCCGCCAGCGCCGCCGCGTCACCTACTGGGTGGCCGGCCCCCGACCCGTCGACGAGCCAGTAGCCGCGGCCGGTCGCCGTCGGCGCGAGCGCGACGGCCGCCGGCTCGGCACCACCCGCGCCGACCGATCCGGCGTTGCCCCGGGCGAGCACCGACCCGCCGTCGGTCAGGAGCCAGAAGCCTGGCGGCAGCGGGGAACCCGCGGACGGCGACGTCGGAGCGTGCCCGGGCGTGGCGGTCGGCGGCGCGGGTGGGGTGGTCCGTCCCGGCGAGCCGGCGGCGGTGGTCGAGGCGGGCGCCGGCGTGGCGGCGGGACGCGTCGTCGGCGGGCTGCCCGCCGAATCGGTGGGCACGTCGCCGCCGTCGGCGGCCGAGCCCGGCCCGGTGGACTGCCCGCCGGCGGCGGGCCGCGAGCTTCTCTGGCCGGTGCTTCCCTGGCCTGCTCCGCTCCCACCCGCGCCGTCCTGGCCGGTGCCGTGGCCGTCGGTGCCGTGGCCGTCGGCCAGGACGGTCTCGCCGGTGCCCGGCTGGCCGGGGTTCACGGTCGGTTCGGGTTGGGCCGTGGCCGTCGGCTCCGGCCGGGGCTGGGTGGCGGTCTGGCTGGCTGTCGGCCGCGGGTCGGTCGAGTGGCCCGGCGTCGACGGTGGCTGCTGCGGCTGCGGACCGCCCGTGGCCGTCGGCTGGCCGCCGCCCGGCCCGCCGGGCCGGTCGCCACCGCCGTTTCCACCGTTTCCACCGGTCCCACCGCCATGGTTGTCGCCGCCGCCACGGCCGTCGCCGTCACGGCCATCGCCGCGCCCGCCTTCCCGGCCATCGGCACCGGGCCGACCCGCTCCCGGCCAGATCTGCTCCCGGCCCCCCGCTCCCGCGCCGGCTGGCCCGGACGGCTGGTCTGGCCGTGCACCCGGCGTCTGGCCGGGCGGCAGCGGCCTGGGGGTGCCGGTGCGCTCCCCCCCGGGCAACGACGCGCCGAACTTGACGATGGTCCGCGGGACCGTGCCGTCGACGAGGACGACGTTCGGCCCGGCCTCGTCGTTGATCCAGAGCTGGCCGTCCTGGACGGTCGCGGTGATCCGGGCGGCCCCGCCGGCCGGCGCGACCGACACCGGCGCGGCGAACCGCCCGCTCGCCGGGTCGTAGGCCCAGACCACGCCCGCGTCCGAGTCCGGGACGTAGACGTGGCCGTCGTGCCACACGGGCTCGCCCAGCCGCCGCCCACCGGCCGCCGCAGCGGCGCCCGACCCGCCGGAGCCGGAGCTGGAGCCTGTGCGGGCACCGTTTGCGCCGGCTAGCGCGGCCAGGTCGACACCTGCGTCACCGATGGCGGGCAGTGCCGTCGACGTGACCTGACCGGAGGCCAGGTCGGCGAGCAGCAGCCGCCCGGTGGACGGCTCGACCAGCGCCACCACCTGGCCGCCGCTCGCCTGACCTTCGGTTTCCTGGCTGCTGGTTTCCTGACCTCCGGTCCGCGCCGGCATCAACAGCTCGCGGGCGCCGTCGGCGCCGGCGGCCGCGGCCGGCAGCCGGATCGTGGCCTCGGCCCCGGCCGCGGCGACGCGGGTGACGGTGCCGGCCGTGCGGTCGACGACCACCGGGCTGCCGGCGATCACGACCGTGTCGATCCGGTTGCCGGCCGGCGCGACGGCCACCGGTGTGCCGGGAGTCCCCGACCGGACGGGAACGACCGTGCCGGTGCTGGGCACCGGCACCCACAGGGTGCCGTCCGCCGTCTGCGCGACGGTTCCCAGCCCGCGGGGGAAGGTGAGCGGCGAGCCCAGCTCGCCCAGCGTGCGCGGGTCTATCCGGGTCACCAGGCCGCCCGCCGCGTCGGCGGCGTAGGCGTCGCCGCCCACGGCGCTGACTACCGTGCCCTGCAGGTAGGTGACGGTGGCGACGATCTCCAGGAGCGCCGGGTCGACGCGCCGCACCGTGCCCGTCACGGCATCGACGACGATCACCGCCTTGCCCGCGAACGTCGTCGCCGGGTCGCCGGGCAGGTCATCCACTCCCGCCGAGCCCGCGAGCGCACTCGGCGCGTCCGGGCCGGCGCCAGGCGTCGTCAGGTTCGCCGGCGCCTCCTGCCCGGCCGCCGACGCGACCGGGGCGGGCTGCGCCGTGGTGGTGGCGGCGTGGGCCCGCGCCGGGTCGGTGATGTCGGTGAGCACAGCCAGCTGGTGCCCGGCCGCGCCGGGGAGAGCGACCGCCGCGTCGGCGACCCCGGATGGGCCGTTGACGTGGAAAAGCAGGCCGAACTGCTCGCTGGCCAGCCAGCCCCCGCCGTCGGTCAGGTCGAGCGTCACCGGACGGGAGCCACGGCCGAGCACGGCCGCGGCGGCGAGGGTGGCCAGCGCGAGCGCCGCGACGGCCGAGGTGATCTGACGAGCCCGCCCGTGCCCGCGTTTCGCCGGGGGGAGCTCAGGACCCTCCGGGGCGTCCGGACCGCTCGGTCCGGCGGGGCCGGACGGCCCGGATCGGCCGGCGGGGCCGGATGGCGCATCGAGCCCGCCACGTCCTGACGTGCCAGGCCCGGACAGGTCAGCGGCGTCGCCACGGCGGCCAGGTTCGCCAGCGCCGCCAGACCTGTCGGGACCGCCGGGGCCGTTCGCGGGGCGCCGCCCGGCCGGGCCGCCACCGCGGCCGTACGGCCCGCCCAGCGCGTCCCGGCCGACGAGCCCGTTCAGCCCGGCCGGACGCGTCGAACCACTCGGGTCCGGCGGGGTCGGCGGCCCGTAAGGGCCTGTGCGCGTCACGGCACGTCGGACGTCCGGAGGCCTCGACGAGTTGCGCCCGCGTCTTCCGCGGATACACGGGACGCCCGCCGCACCATCCGCGGATCACCCAGAAGACACGTGATCCACAACTCATGGGTGAGCGCGCGCAACGAACTCGAACGGTTCGCCGTCGTATGTGAGCGAACCGAGTCGGGCCGTGGGGACACGGGCGCGCACCCCGCTTGGTTCCGGGTGGCTCCCCCCGCCGCCCGCGGGCGGGTCGCGCCGGATCGTCCCCCTCGGACGGCGCGGCCCGCCTGTCATCTCGGCCACAGCGGCGTGGCCTGGAGTGCCAGCCGGCACGCCAGAAACGATCTTTCTGGAGCCGGCTGTCCTTCTCCAGATCACGGGTGGTGGCACCGAGCCGAGGAGGAGCCAGCGCGGGTTCCGTCCGCGAGCTCGGTGCCGCCATTCCTCGCGACGACCGGATCCCGTCGCTCACGAAGATCCTCCCCGCGGGAGGCCGATCGGCCCACCAGGCCCGGCCGGCCCCGTCGAGAGCGCGCCAACTGGCTCCTGCCCGCCGAACGGCCCGCGGCCACCGAGAGGGCGGCGGCCGTCAGAGCTCGCCGCCCGTAGTTCGCCATCCGTCCGAGAGGAGCGACTGTGACGATCGCCGGCATCGTTGGGCCGAGGGGCGTGCGGTGAGCGCCGAGCTGGACACGTTCGCTACCGCGTTCGCCGACGTGGTCACGAACGTCGAGCGGGTCATCCGGGGCAAGCGGGAAGCGATCGAGCTGGCCGTGATCTGCCTGTTCGCCGAGGGCCACCTGCTGATCGAGGACGTACCCGGGCTCGGCAAGACGACGCTGGCTCGCGCGTTGGCGGCGTCGGTGAGCGCGAGCTCCCACCGGATCCAGTTCACCCCCGACCTGCTGCCGTCCGACATCACCGGCACCACGGTCTACAACCAGCGCCTCGGCGAGTTCGGCTTCCGGCCCGGCCCCGTGTTCGCGAACCTCGTCACCGGCGACGAGATCAACAGAGCTTCCCCGAAGACCCAGTCCGCGCTGCTCGAGGTGATGGAGGAACGCTTCGTCACCGTCGACGGCACCCGCTACCAGGTGCCGCTGCCGTTCATGGTCGTGGCGACGCAGAACCCGGTCGACATGGACGGCACCTACGCGCTGCCGGAGGCCCAGATCGACCGGTTCCTGATGCGGCTGCGGCTCGGCTACCCGGATGTCGAGGCCGAGCTGGAGATCCTCGAGGGCCGCCAGGTGGGCCGCCGGGTCGAGGATCTCGTGCCGGTGATGCGCGCCGAGGACGTCGTCGCCCACAGCGAGCGCACCCTCTCCGTACACGTCGCGCCGCCGCTGCGCCGTTACGTCGTCGACCTTGTCGCCGCGACCAGGCGGATCCCCGACGTGCTGCGCCTCGGCGCGAGCCCGCGGGGCAGCATCGCACTGCTGCGCGCGGTACAGGTGCGCGCGGCCGCCGCCGGCCGCGAGTTCGCCACCCCCGACGACGTGAAGGCGCTGGCGGGGCCGGTGCTCGCCCACCGGCTCGTGCTCAGCCCGGAGACCGAGCTGAAGCGGGTGACCGCCGAGGACGTGGTCGACGAGGTCCTGCGGGCGCTCCCGTCGCCGCGCCGGCTCGCGGGCGTGTAGCGGTGGCCGCGCACCCGACGGGCACTCGTGGGCCGGCCGTCGGCACGGCGGACCTCGGCACGGCAGATCTCGGCCTGGTGGATCTCGGCGGCCCGGAGCCGGGCAGTGCCGCGGGCGCAGGCGGGAAGGGCGCAGGCGGGAAGGCCGCGGACGCCCTCGCCGGCACGGCCGGCCGGCCGGCGCTCGCAGTCCCGGACGCCGATCGCTCGGACTCTCCTCGCCTGGAACCGGCTCGCCCTCAGCCCGAGCGCCCCCGGCCCACGCGCCCCCAGCCGGCTGGGCATCCTCGGCCAGCTCCGGCGGGATCGGGTCTTTCGGCGCCGGGCCCCGCCAGATCGGTGCCCTCGGCGCCGGCTGCCGTCACGTCGGCTCCGCAGGCCGAGCCGACGGTCGTCACCCGCGTAACCCCGCTGGGCCTGGGGCTGCTGGCCGTCGTCATCGTGCTGGCGACCGGCGCCGCGGTCCTGCGCTACCCGGAGCTCGTGGCGCTGGCCGCGGCGGCGGCCAGCGCGCTGCTGGTCGCCGCGCTGTCGGTGGCGCGCCGGCCGCGGCTGCGGGCGACGCTGCGAGTGGCGCCGGGGGGCGTCGTCCGGGGCGAGCCGGCGACCCTCGTCGTCGAGATCCACAACCCGTCCAGACGGCCTTCCCCGCCGGCGCGTCTCGACATCGCGTGGAGCCACGCCGCACGGTTCGCCGCGGCGCCGCCCGGCCGCCGCCGTGGGCCCGCCGGCCGCTCCGGGGGTCGGGTGGGCGGTGGCACGGCCGCCCACCCGACCGGAAAAGTCGTCGTGAACGTCCGGCGGCTGCCCGGCGCGGGCACCCGGTCGCTGGACATCGCGCTCGACACGAGACGGCGTGGGATGGTCACGTTCGGGCCGGTCCTGGTGCGCCGCGTCGACCCGTTCGGGCTGGTCAGCTCGACGGTGCGGCTGTCCGCGACCGACATCCTGCGGGTGCGGCCTCGAGCCCACCCGCTCGGCGCGCCGCCGGCCGTGCCGGCGCGCGACCCGGACGGCCGGACCGCCGACGGCGCCGCCGGTGGAGTGATCTTCCACGGGATCCGGGAGTACGTGGCCGGCGAGGACCTGCGCTTCGTCCACTGGCCGTCGAGCGCGCGCATGGGCGTGCTCATGGTCCGGGAGCACGTCGAGCCGAGCGAGCCCGCCTCGATCGTCGTCCTCGACACCCGGCCGTCCGCCTACCCCCCGGGCGAGGCCGGGGCCCAGGACTTCGAGGAGGCCGTCGACGTCGCGGCCTCGGTGGTGCTCGGCTGCGCCCGGGAGTCTCTCGGCGTCGTCTTGCTCACCACCGGCGGCGTGCGCCGCGCCGGCCGTGGCCAGGCGCCGCGGACCGACGCGCTGCTCGACGACCTCGCCGAGGTCGCCCTCGACCCGGCCGGGACGCTCGAGGTGCTCAGCACCGTGCGTCGCGGCGGCATCGGCACCCTCGTCGTCGTCACCGGCGGGTTCGACGACGGGCAGCTGCGCGCCGTCGCTCCCGTCGTGCATCGCTTCGGCCAGGCGGTGGTGATCCGGGTCGGCGCCCGCAGCATGGCGGCCGCGCGGGCGCGTTCCCGGCGCACACCGGCCGAGCGGCCCCGGCTGCGCCGAGTGACGGCGGGCCCGGACGCGGCCACCCTGCTCGGCCGGTTCGACCTCATCGGCCGGCCGAGCGATGTCGTCAGCAGCGTCGCCGGCCGGCTGCGGGTTCTCGACATTCCCGAGGCGTCGCTGCTGCCCGAGGCGTGGCCGGCGGGCAGCAGCGGCCGGGCCGCCGGGCTGCGGTCGAACGCTCGCGCCGGCTACTTCGGCGGGGGCGTGTGAACGGCCCGGATGGTCTCGACCTGCTCGGGAACCCGCGCCGCCCGGCGCGGCGTGGAACGCCGCAGCCGCGTCCGGGAAGCTCCGCGGGAGCGCCGCGGGCAGCGGGAAAGACCGACTCACCGACGGCGCCCACGGTGCCCATGGCCAGGCCGCCAGACGCGCCGGACGAGTCGGACGGGCCGGACGTGTCAGACGCGGTGACGATCGCGGCGCCGGTGCTCGTGCCGCGGGTGGATGATCGTCTGGACGACGCCCCCGCTGGCGTCGCCGCGCCCGGCGCTCCCCGCGGCGTCCGTGGCTTCGGTGGTTTCGGTGGTTTCGGTGGTTTCGGTGGCTCAAGCAGCCGCGGCAGCCGCGGCAGCCGCGGTGGTCCGAGTGGTCCGAGTGGCGGGGCCGGCGTCAGCGCGGACGGGCGCCTCGCCGGGCCCGAGCGACGCGCCCCGCGCCCCGCGCTCGGTGGACGCGGCGAGCGGGCGGTCGACGGCACCCGGGCGGGCCAGGGCAGGCGGGGGCGCCGTTCCCTCGGGCAGGTCTCCTCCCGGGTTTTCCTCGGCGCGCCGACGGGCTGGTCGCTGAGTCTGGGCCGGCGCCGCGCGCCGCGGCCGGTGGAGAGCTGGCGGCGCAGGGTCCTGGCGCTGACGGTCGTCGCCGGGCTCGCGGCGGTCGTCGGCTGGAGCTTTCTGCGCCTGTTCGCCTTCTCCGACCTGCGACTGGCGCTGCCCGTCGCCGCCGCCGGGCCGGTCGCGCTGGTCACGGCGGTGTCGCGCCGACGGGGGCGGCCGGCGCCGTTCGCGCTGTCGACACTGCTGTGGGCGGCCGGGTTCGTGGCGCTCGCGGCGGCGACGGTCGCGACCGGCTCGCCACTCGATCGGCTCGCGGCGGTCCGCGCCGGCGTGTTGGGCGGGCCGACCCGGCTGCTCGACGTTGCGGTGCCCGCCCCGGCCGAGCCGGACCTGCTCCTGGTGCCGGTGCTGGTGACCTGGCTGACCAGCGCCGTCGGAGCCGAACTGGTCGTGCGCACCAGGGCCCGGCTGTTGCCCGCCCTGCCGGCGCTGGGCGGGCTGCTCGCCGGGACCGCGCTCTCGCTCCCGGCGGCCGGGTCGAACCTCGCGCCCACGGCGGCCCTGACCGGGCTCGCCGGTCTGCTGGCCCTGGCCCGCCGGCCGGCCGCGGCAGACGACGCACCCGGGCCGGCCGACGCGCCGGTGGCGCTGGCCGCGTCCTCGGGCCCGGTGCCAGACTCGGCACCGGGCCCGGCAGTAGGCCCGGCACCAGAGTCCAGCCCGGCCGAGTCCGGGGCGCAGGTCACGCTCGGTCCGGACCGGCCGTCACGGTTGCCGGGGGCGGCGCGGGCGGCGACAGCACTAGCGGTGGTCGTCGTGATCGGGCTGGTGGCTGGTGCCTGGCTGCCGGGTACGCTGCGCGCGGATGCGCCGGTGGACCCACGGGCATACCGGTCGACGGCGACCGCTCCCGCCCACGGCCTGAACCCGCTGTCCGCGCTGGCCGGCTGGAGCAGCCATCCGGACGAGTCCCTGTTCACCGTCCGGCTGACCGGCCAGAGCCCCGGCCCGATCCCCCTGCGGCTCGCGGTCCTCTCCGGCTTTGACGGCGCCGACTGGACGTCGTCCACCCGCTACACCCGGACGGGCCGGGCGGTGCCCGCCGAGACCGGTTCCGACGTCGCCGGTAGCGCACAGGTCACCCAGCAGGTGACGGTCACCGGCCTGGACGGTCAGCTTCTGCCTGCGCTCGACCGGCCGGTCGAGCTCGACAAGACGACGACCACCACCCGCACCACCGACAGAGCTCGCGCCGGCGCCGGCACGACCACCGATGGCGACTTCGCCGTCGACCTGGCCGACGGCCTGCTGCTGCGGACCTCCCCACTCGCCGCCGGTGAGCGGTTCACCGTCGTGTCCGCGCCGTCGCCGACCCGTTCCCTGGATGAGCTCGCGGCGCTCACGACCGCCACCGCGGCGACCGCCACCATGGATGCCGCGTACCTCGCGTTGCCGGCCGAGGTCCCACCGGTGCTGCGCGCGCTGGCGAAGGTCGCCGCTGGTCAGGGAAACGGCCCGTTCCAGCAGGCGGCGCTCCTGCAGCACTACCTGGCCACCAACTTCCAGTTCGATCCTCGACTGCCACCGGGGCACTCGCTCGCTCACATCGAGCACTTCGTCGCCGACACCCGGCGCGGCACCTCGGAGCAGTTCGCGACCGCCTTCGTACTGGCGGCCCGCATCCTCGGGCTGCCCAGCCGGGTGGTCGTCGGCTTCGTTCCCGAAGCGCCGGCCGGATCGGCGACGGTCACGGTGACCGGGCGTCAGGCGCTCGCCTGGGCCGAGGTCCGCTTCGACGGCGTCGGCTGGCTGTCTTTCTTCCCCACCCCGGCGGCGACCGACGCCCAGGGCGCCGCGCTCGCCGGCTCCACCCTGGGCGAGTCGGCAGCCCAGGCGGCGGCCGTGAACGCGGCGGTCCGCGGTCCGCTGACCGTCTCGGCCACCACGCCGCGCCTCGCCGCGACGCAGGCCCCGCCGGTTGGGCGAGCCGCCGACGCCCGCCGGCCCGTCGCGATCGCCGGGCTTGGCTGTGCCGCGCTCGTGGCCGGTTACCTGCTGGTCGCGTTCGGCCGGCCGGCGGCGCGCCGGCGCCGACGGCTGGCCACGCAGGGCGCGCCGCGGACACGGGTGGTGCTCGCCTGGGCGCATGCTCTTGACGCGCTGGTCGCGGCGGGCAGGCCCATCCCTGACTCGGCGAGCCCGGCCGAGGTCGTCCAGCTCGCCGCCGGGCCGGTCGGCCGGGCCGCGGACCACGGCGGGGCGCAGGCCGCCGCGCTGAGCGCCCTACGCAGCCTCGCGAACCTGACGACGCTCGCGTTGTTCGCCCCGGACCCCGTCGCAGGTCCCGGTTCCGGTTCCGGCGCCGGGTCCAGCGCCCGGTCCGGTTCTGGCGCCCGGTCCGGTTCTGGCGCCCGGTCCGGTTCTGGCGCCCGGTCCGGTTCTGGCGCCGGGTCCGATTCCCGGTCCGGGTCCCGCTTGCAGGTCGGCTGGGAGGGGCCGTGGGGAGCGCGTGCGGCCGACGAGGCGCGCCGCCTCGCGGTGACGGTCGAGCGCACTGCCTGGAACTCGGCCTCCCGTCGGCACCGCCTGGCCACCCGCCTCGCGCCCCGCCGCGTCTTCGGCCGTCCCCAGGCGAGCCGGTAGGTTCGAGCCGTGCGACTTGGGCTGGTGGCATTGATCGTCGAGGAGTACGACCCCGCGATCGCGTTCTTCACCGACGTCCTCGGCTTCGAGCTGGTCGAGGACTCCGCGGCGCTGACCAACGACGGACGCGCAAAGCGCTGGGTGGTCGTCCGCCCGCCCGGCGCCGAGACGGGCATCCTGCTCGCCCGTGCGGACGGTGAGCGCCAGGCGGCGGCGGTCGGCGACCAGGCCGCCGGTCGGGTCGGCTTCTTCCTGCATGTCGACGACTTCGACGCGACCTACCGGCGAATGCTGGCGGCGAAGGTGTCCTTCGTCACCGAGCCGCGGGTCGAGCCGTACGGCAAGGTCGTCGTCTTCCTCGACATCGCGGGCAATCGCTGGGATCTCATCGGCCCGGCCTGAGCGACGACGCCGTCGGCGTCGATGTCGTTCGGTGGAGTTCGGTGGCGGGTAGTCGTGCTCGACGGAAGCCGGCGACGGCCTGCGACGTTCGGCGCGCGACAATGACGCCATATCCTTCGGGACCTCGTCAGTCGGCTCCCGCCGCCCGCCCGTCCACGGCTCCACCTTGTGCTTTCCGTCCGGGGATCACGTCCCCATCCGTTCGTCACGGAAAGCACCAACCAGGTGCCGTTGGGTAGAGGAAGGCAGTATCCGGCTGGCGGACAGGCGGCGCAGCCGCCGGCCGCTTCCGGCGAGTCGGCGCCCAACGCTGTCGGACCTGTCGGGTATACGACAGAAGACAACCAGACTGTTGCGCTGTGCGTCCTGAAGGAGGGACGCGCGGTCGTCCGACCACATCCAGGTTCATCCCCGGGGGCGACGTGGACTCACGCGGAAGTGCGGGCAACTCGCCCGTGCTCGGGCATGACGTGTCCCCAGGCAGCGAGTCCGTCCTTCTGGAAGAGGACGCTGCCGGCGCCGAGGCCGGGGCCGGGGCCGTGGCCGCCGAGGCCGCCGAGGCCGAGGCCGCCGTGGCCGCTGCCGCCGAGCTCGACAGACCGCCCGCGGCACTGCGGACGGCACCGCCTCCCGGCTACCCGCTACACCCTGCCGACCCCCGCGAGCTGGGCGGCTACGAGCTGCTCACCCGGCTCGGTGAGGGTGGCATGGGAACCGTCTACCTGGGTCGCTCGCCGGCCGGCCAGCGGGTGGCGGTCAAGGTCGTGCGGGCGGAGCTCGCGGACGATCCCGAGTACCGCGCGCGCTTCCGGCGCGAGGCTGAGGTCGCCCAGCGGGTCGCCCGCTACTGCACCGCCGAGGTACTCGACGCCGTCGACCCGCCGGACGGGGCTCCCTATCTGGTCACCGAGTTCGTCGACGGCCCTTCGCTGGCCGAGACGGTGGCGACACACGGACCACTGGGGTCGGCCGATGTGGAGCGGCTCGCGGTCAGCGTGGCCAGCGCCCTGGCCGTCATTCACGCCGCCGGCCTCGTACACCGCGATCTGAAGCCCTCCAACGTGCTGCTGTCCCAGTTCGGTCCGCGCGTGATCGACTTCGGCGTGGCCTGGGCGCCGGACGCCGTCACGGTCACCAGGGACCTGGTGGTCGGCACTCCGGCCTTCATGGCGCCCGAACAGGCCCGCGGGGAGCGGGTGACGGCCGCGGCGGACGTCTTCGCCTGGGGCGGCCTGATGATCTACGCGGCGACCGGCCGACGACCGTTCGGCGGCGGAGCCGTGCCTGCCGTGCTGTACCGCATCGTCAACGACGAGCCGGACCTCGACGGTGTGGACCACTCGCTCGCCGACCTCGTGCGGGACGCGATGGGCCGCGCTCCCGCCGAGCGCCCCACCGCCAGCCAGCTGGTCAGCCGGCTCCAGACGCTCAGCCCGACGCGGACCAACGGCCGGGGAATCAGCCCCGTTCCCCTCGTTCCGGCACAGGCGGAACCGGCTTCCGCGCCGCGCTCGGAGGCGGCGGATGCCAGACCTGCTCGATCGGCTCCGCCGATCGAGCAGGAACCCCGGGCGGATCCGGCCGCCGACGCTGCACCGGCCGTAGACCTCCCGGTCATGCCGGCCGAGAGGCCGGCTGCCGGGGGCGCGGGCATCCTCGCCGGCGGCGCGGTCATGGCCGCTGGCGGGGCGGCCGGCGCCGGCCAGGGCGAGGCCGGCGACCGCCCGGCCACCACCGCCGAAGGGGACGACGGTCCCACCCTGGGCACCGGACCGGTCACCGACGCCGCGGCCGACGGCGACTACACCGAGGCACTCCTCCCCCTCGACGCCATCGACACCGCGGGCACCGGCGGCGGCGGTGGGCGGCCCGCGGCGAGCGGGAAGACGCCGACGTCGACGGTCGTGCTGCGGGCAGGCCAGGGACGGGAACAGACCGCCCAGACGATGGCGTTGGCAAGCCGCGGCGGCGGGAGCCCACGCGGGGGGTACGCCGAGGCGCCCACCGCATCGACCGACTACCCCCGCCGCGACGAGGTCGGCCAGCGGCGGCGCGCCGTGACGGGCCGGCTGCCCTGGACGACGCTCATCAGCGCGTTCAGCGTGCTGGTCGCCTTGGTGGCGGTGGGCGTCGCGGCCGGGGCTGCGCTGAACCAGGGGTCGGGCAAGCACACCACCGGAGTCCTGGCCGCCGCCGAGCTCACCGTCCCAGGAGACCTGACGGGACTCACCGCGGCCGAGGCCGAAAAGCGCCTTCAGGCGGCCGGATTCATCCACATCCGCCGTGAGATGACCCCGAACGTCAAGCCGAAGGGCACCGTGCTGCAGGTCCGGCCAGGCGCCGACAGCCGGCTCGACCCGACGGAGACGATCACGCTCGTCGTGTCGGCCGGCCTCGAGTCCATCAAGATCCCGGAGGTCGTCGGGCTGACCGAGGCCGCGGCCCGTGGCACCCTGCAGGACGCTGGCCTCACCGTCGTGGTGCGCACGAGCACGGGCCCCGCGATCGTCGGTGTCGGGCGGGTCGCCGCCATCAGTCCGGATGCGGGGAGTCAGGTGACGGCCGGCTCGACCGTCACGATCACAGTCATCGTCCCCAACAGCACCCGGTCGCTGGCGAAGATGCCGAACGTCGTCGGGCAGCCGACCGACCAGGCGCAGGCGGCCGTGCGCGCCGCTGGCTTCACCGACGTCGCGCTGTCCTATGTGGCGGGCGCCGCGACCGCCGGCACCGTGACCGCGACCGACCCATCCGCTGGCCGGTCGGCGGCCAAGAACGCGACGGTCACGTTGACGGTGTCGACCGGTCCGGGGCACGCCACGGTGCCTGACGTCGCGGGCCGGTCCGAGGCGGACGCGCGCACGGCGCTGGAAGGCGCCGGGCTCGTCGTCACGGTCAGGTACAACACCGGGCCGTCGTCGATCGGGCCCGGCCTGGTGGAGACGGTCGACCCGGTCGCCGGCAGCCAGGTCGGGCTGCACAGCAAGGTGACGATCACGGTCGTCAGCACACAGGTGACGGTTCCGAACACGGTCGGAACCCAGCGCGCACAGGCCGAGCGGACGCTCAACTCGTACGGGCTGCAGGTGACCGTGGTCAGGCAGGTCAGCGACCAGGCCGTCGGCACCGTGCTCGACCAGTCGCCGCTGTCCGGCTCCGTGCGACGCGGCTCGAGCGTCACCCTGACCGTCGCCAAGGCGCCGGACCCGCCGAACGGTGGCAGCTCCTCCGGTCCGCCGACGGATCCGACCAGCCCGAGCTCGCCCCCCGTCTCCCCGACGCCGATGCCGTGAGCGGCGAGCCGCGGGTCCGGTCATCGGTAGGCGTGGCCACGCCACGCCTACCCGGCGGTGATGCTGCGGCGACGTGGCAACGGTGTGGCGGCGCCGAGGGAGCACCGGCTGGCTCGACGAGCGTGCGGTCGTCGTCACGCAGCGACGGGTGTCGACCACAAGACAGCCACCGACTCGGCCAGCTCGACCGGAAGGAGGATGCTGTCGGACCACCTCGGTAGCATCGCCGTGCATTCAGCCGATCGGCGCTGGTAGAACATACCTTGCGATAGGTATACGGAGGGCCTAATCTGGGTCGCGGTCAAGAGGACGGCGTCAAGACCTGGCTCGTCGTCCGGCAACCTTCGCGCAAGGTGCCCCAGGGAACGACCTGATCGCCATCGGCGAGTGCTGGCGGCGGTAACGCGGATCTCCCGGGCCGACGGCCACGGGGGTCCACCGAGGCCCCCGGAGGTTACGTGTCGATGCGTTCGACTCCCAGCCGCGCCGAGCTGTTGGCGTTGCTCGGTGCCCACGCTGACGCCACGGTCGCGGTCGCTTCGCGCGCCTACCTGGACCGTCGGCGGGAGCTGCTGACCCACGACCCGGACTGGCGCCGGCCACAGGTCGCGCAGCTCGACGACGCCTTCGCCCGGTTGCGCGCCGCCGCGGACGTCGAAGCACGGCTCGCCCGCTACCAGCCGGCCCGGGTCCGCATCGGCATGGACGACGCGACCATCGTCGTCACCCCGGCCGCACTCGGTGTCACCGACGGCGACTTTCCGTTCCCCGACGCTGCGCCCGTGCACGTCCTCACCGCCTTCAACCCGGGCTCCAGGCCACTGCGCCCGCACGAGAACGCCAGCCGGCAGCGGGCCCTCGCGGCAAGGATCGCCGCGACCGGGCTGCCCTCATGGCCGGCCGTCGGCGGCGACGAGGCGACATCCGAGCTGAGCATCGCCGTCGCGGGCCTCAGCACGGAGCGGGCCCGCACCCTGGCCGCCGAGTTCCATCAGGACGCGATCATCGAGTGGACCCCGGCGGCGTGGCTGCTCGTGCCGTGCGACGACCTGGTGGCGCCGCGAGAGCTCGGCTGGCAGGTCACCCGGGTCGCGTCGCCGCTGCCGGACCCGCTGGCGGTCCGGACCATGGAAGACGCGGCGAGTGGAACGGGCGTCGTACTGGCCGCCACCTTGATCATTCAGGCTGAGGCCGCCGAGGCCGAGGCGATCGTCCGGGCCCGGAGCCGGGCGGGGGAGTCGTCGTCCAGGACGGTCGCCGAGTCCGCCGACCCAGCCGAGCCGAGCCAGTCGCCCGCGTCCTGCACCGGCCCGGCGTCGCCGTCGGATGCCCCGCCGCCTGCCGAAGCCGCGCCCGCCACCCCGGTCGACGAACCCACGTCGCCGCGTCCCGCGAGCGCCGCGAAGGGAGACGCCTCCACCGCGCCACGCGAGCACGGGGGCGGCAGTGAGTGACACGGTGGCCTTCAACACCGGGCTTCCGCTCGCCGCACGGCTACGCGAACACGTCCTGCGCCACCTGGGCGCCGAGGACGAGTGGATCGGCCAGGGCCAGGACGGGACCGGCATAGTCTGGCGGCACAGCGAGCTCGGCACCCTGCTGGAGCTGCTCGGGGTGCCCGGCGGCGCGTCCTCGGTCGCGGTGCTGCGCATCACGACGCCGGTCACGACCGTGGGGGACGCCGCGCGGGCGGCCGCGCTGTGCCGGCGACACAACGGCGTCGGCACACTGAACCGCTGGCTCGTCGGCCCGTGGCCCGACATCCCCGACCGCGGTGAGGTAGCCGGGGACCTGGACGCCGATGACGACGACTACACCGGCGACCTGGACACCACCGAGGACGCGGTCGCCGGCCGCAGCGACGACTCCGGCCGCGGCGACGCCTTCCTGATCCACGACGCTGGCCGAGATGCCCCCGCACCCGGGCGTGCCGCGCCAGATCACCGGGCGGCACCACCCGGCGCCAGCCCGGCGAGCCCGCAGGACACCGCCACGCCCGTCCTTCCAGGCACGCTCGGCGTCGACGAGCCCTCGAGCCACAGCAGCGAGCTGGATCAGGCCGACGAGGCCGACGAGGCCGACGGCGACAGCCAGGACCAGGACAGCCAGGATGACGACAGCCAGGACGACGTGCTCTATCTGTCGTGCTCGTTCGTGGTCGGGCGACGCGATTCACCGGACGACGACGAGGACGCCGACGAGGACGCCGAGACCGAGACCGAGACCGACCCCGAGACCGACGAGCTTCTTGGCGAGGCGGTCCCGGGTGGGGCGGCGCTGGCCAGGCTCGTCATCGCGACCGTCGGCGACCAGATCGCCACCGCCGTCGGCGCGCTGGACTCCGGGCTGCACGACGAGGTCGCCGGCGTCCCGTTCGTGCACCGTGACGAGAACGGCCTCGCCCGCCAGCGCCGGCACCGGATCACCCAGTACCACGACGTGCTCCACGCGGGCGCCGACGCGGACAACACCCCGCTGTGGCGAGGGCTGCTGACCGCCTTCGACGAGCTGCGCTACGACCAGGAAAGCGACGGCGGCCCGGTCTGGGGCTCGGGCGACGGGCGGGGCTTCCGCTGCGAGGTGCCGTTCGGCTGGGGACCGTTCTACGCGCCGGATGACCGCCCGGTGGAGGTCGTCGTCGCGCGGGACACGCCGGGCTCGGCGACGAGCATCGTCCGGGCCAGCCGCCAGGACCCGCATCCCGAGGCCGGTGAGGGCCTGGCCATCAGCATGCAGACGCCGGTGCACCTGCGACCGGGCGACGACGTCGCCGGGCTGCTGGCGGCGCTCAACCGCCAGGACGTGGTCGACCCGGGGGGCGCGCACGGCATCGGAGCCTGGGTCATGGACGGTGACCAGCCGACCTGGCACCTGTTCCTACCGAACGCGGTGGCGTCCGCCAGCCCGATGGCGACCCAGGGGATGCTGCGCGAGGTTCTGCTGGCCGCGGCGGGCGCGTCCCTGCTCGCGCGCCGGCTGCTGCTCGCCGACGAGGATCTCACCAGGTTCGACCGGCGCCCGGTCGGTCCGGCGTCCCGGCAGCCGGCGGGGCTCGCGTTCGCGGCGAGCATCGCCGGCGGCGACGAGCCGGCCCTGGTGCTGGACACGCTCTACTCTGGCCTCGTCGGGCCGGACATTGAGTGGGCGGTGCTGGACGACTGCGGATTCGACTGGTGGCCGCATCTCGGGCGCCAGCGGGTCCGGATCACACCGCGGCCCGCGCCGGAGCGCCGCCGGGCCGGCTCGTTGCGGATCTCGACCGAGGTGGCCAGCGGTGCGCGGGCGACCCCCGAGCTGCTTCGGCTGCTCGCGCGCCGCAACGCCGAGAACGGCCGCTCGGCGCTGGTGCTCGACCCGGCGACCGGGTGCATCGAAGCTGTCACCAGGATGCGCATCGGGCCGATAGCCTGGACGCCCGACCGGATCTGGGCGCGGCTGGTGGCGATCGACCAGCTGGTCGGCGCGGCCGAGGCCGCCGTCGAGGTCACCCGCCTTCCGGGCCTCGGACATGGCGCCGTGGCAGTCGCGTCGGCGCATCCGACCAACGGCCCGCGCCCCGGCCGCGACGTGCTGTTCGGCGCTCGGCCCGACATCCGTGAGCAGGCCCGCGAGACCATGCCCAGCACACGGGTGCGCCCGCTCGTGCTGCCGGTCGCGCTGACAGCGCTGATGGCCCCCGCACACCACGTCCTGCGGCACGAGCCCGGCCAGGCGCTCGCCGCCGAGTGGTGGACCAGGACGTTCGACCCGTTCGGCCCGGCGGCCCGCGCCCGCGGCGAGCTGTTCGTCACCGAGCACCCGGAGCTCGGTCCAGGGGTGCAGGTCCGCACCTGCCTCGACCACCTGCCCGGCGACGTGGACGAGCGGGCCGCCTGGTGCAACGACCGCAACCGGGCGCTGCTCGCCGCGACGACGGCCGACGACCTCACCGTGGTGGGCGGCTGGGGCCTGGACGCGACCGACACCCCGTGCCTGACCACCTGGTTCTTCCCCGAGACCCTGCTCGGGGACCACCCGGACGAGCTGGCCGCGGCGCTCGGAAAACTGCTACGGCTTCAGCAGTGGGTCGTCTTCGTCAGCCTCGCCGACTCACCGGTGGCTCCGTTGACCGACGCGCGTTCGGCGCCCGACCTCGCGACCGGGCTGCCGTCGTTGTTCGGTGCGTTCCGCGCGGTGCTCGACTACCCGCCCGGGCTCACGCTCACCGCCCGCGCCGCCGAGCTCGAGGACGCCGCGGCGGGGGTCATCGTCGAGCTGGCACGCCCCTTCACTCCGCCGGCGCACGAGGAGCTGATGAGCTGGCCTCGGCTCGCCGAGCCGACCAGCGACCCGGACCGGCCACGGATGGTCACGCGGATCGAGGCCGGGCTGGACGGCCTGCGCGGGCCGCTGTCCCTGCTGCTCACCGCGCTGGCGTCGGGCAGCCGTACCTGGCTGCCCGACCTGAGCCTCGTGGCGGACCCGGCCCAGGCGGCGGCCGCCGCGCTCACCGTGCCGGGTCACCTCGGAAACGCGTTCCGGGACAGCCATGTCCGCGACGCGCTCGATCGGCTGCTGTTCGACGGCCTGATCGCCGATGACGGGGAGGGCACCGGCTTTCTCGTGCTCGCCGAGCCGAGCACCGCGACCGAGCCAAACAGGCCGGCCGAGCCAAGCAGTCCGGCCGAACCGAGCAGTCCGGCCGAACCGGGTGCCGCGGCCGAGCCGAGCACGTCGCCCGAGCCAGGTCCAACGACCGAGCCAGGTCCAACGACCGAGCCGGAAGCCGCCGGGGCCCACGCGATTCCTGGATCAGCCGGCGCCGACCGCCCTTCGGCGGGGGCGACTGGAGGAGCCGAGACCGGCTTGGGGCAGGACGCGGACCTTGGCTCCTCCTCGCCGTCCGACTACGCGTCCGATGTCGACATCGGACTGGCACTGGCCGGAGAGCTGGGGCTTGGACGGACGGCGTCCGGCGCGATCGCCCGGCTCGCTCCGCCCTATCCCAACGACCATCCGTTCTACGGTTCCGGCGTGATGGTCCTCGACGTCCATCTCGACAGGGCCCTCACCCGGGCCGCCGGCCTGGCCAGACCGACGCGGTCCGGCCGTGCCAGTGGCTTCGAGAACCAGGACCCGGATCTCGCCGACCTCGCGGACCGACCGGTCGACGAGGCCGAGCTGGCCGCTGCTCTCACCGCCATCGGCGGTCTACCGCCCATGGCGACCTGCGGCGCCTGGATCGCCCATGAGAAGACGGGAACTCTCACCTACCGGATCTGCCTTCCGCCCGCGTGTCTCCTGTGGCCCTCGCCGGACGCGGTCGGCTCCGTCGTCGACGCGGCCTGGCGCATCGCCATCAAGCAGGCCCAGGCCGCCGCCCGCTACTTCGCGCTGCCCAACCCCGGCCGGCGCCGTAGCTCGCCGATGGCCTGAGGCGGCTGCGACCTGCCGGGGTCTGAGACCGGCGCTGTCTCCGTCTCCTGGCTGTGCGCCCAGGGTGGTGGTGACTGCCTATGGCGCGGTGAGTGCCTACGACGCGGTGAGGAGAAGCGCTCCGGCGATGGGACCGCCGCCGGCGCCGACGGCGGCGCAGGGTCTGACGCGAAGCGCGGCGAAGCGAAGCGCGGCGTCAGGCGTCAGGCGTCAGGCGCTGAGGACGTGGCGCGCGATGTCATCGACCCGCCGCTCGATCCGCCGCAGCGTGCGCAGGATCTGCAGGGCGACGTCGGGCTGCGCCGTCAGGGCGGGCTGTCGCGTCACCCGCACCCGCGGCCCGCCATACTCACCGGCTCCGCCAGCCGTGCCGCCGCCTGCGGGGGGCTCGATGGCGTCGATGGCGGCGGTGTCGGCAGACCGTTCGGACGCCGAGGCCTCGCCTCGCGGCCGGGCGGTCGGCGTCGCGCCGGCGCCGGCGCCGGGGTACCGGTCGCCGAGCAGCACCCGAAAAAGATGGTCATCAGGCCAGGCGAGCGCGCGCGACACCGCGGACAGCGTCGAGTTCTGGACCCGCCGGTCGCCATTGCCCCGCTGCAGTACCCGCACCGTGGTGACCGAGACGCCGGCCGCCAACGCGAGCTCCTGCTGGCTGACGCGCCGAGTGGACATCCGCACGCCGAGGGCCGCGGCGACGGCACGCCAGTCCTCGTGCACCGCGCGAAGGTGACGATCCCCGTGTTTTGTCATACAGCAAACATACCGCCCAGATCAATCGCATGATCGGCGGGAGCGCAGAAGACCACAATGTCGCCGACGGCGAGCATCGATCAGCAGGCGAGACGAGTGATTGCGGTCGGGACGAGACGGGCAACCAGTCGAATTCCACCCGCATCGACGGGCGCCATCTGCGGCGCCTGCACCGGCATTATGGCCGGCATAGAAGGAGTTTGCGGTGCTGATTCCTTGATGTCAGCCGAAACGGCCGCCACGGAGGTGGGCTCCCTGCCGGGGATCAGTCGAGCGGTGCCGCGGATCTCGACGACGGCGCCTGGAGCTGTCAGATCGTGCACCGCGACGCTGACCGGGACCTCGGCCGCGAGCTGCCGTCTCGGCGGTTGGTGGGTAGCGACAAACAGCAGCAGCGCGTCGCCGTCACGGCGCAGCTGGACGGCCCGCGACCTGGGCTCGCCATCCGGTCCCACGGTCGCGAGGGTCGCGACACTTGGACCGTCCAAGATCGCACGGACGTCGTCTTCCAGCACGCCGTCCCCCAACACGCCGTCCCCGCACGCACCGTCGCGGCACACATCGTCCCCGAACGTTTCCCTTCGGTCGTCTGCCTCCGAAGCGCCTGTTCTTCGGACGGCAACAGCCAGAATAGGAACGGCATGAGTTGAAGAAGTCTTATCGGCGTCGCCGATGCGGTATCCAGCCGAAAGACGAGTAAGCTGCCACGCAACCAGCCCAAGCAGGGCGGCGGTCGGAATCTCCACGAGCAGCGCAGTCAACAGGCTGATGACAAACTCACTCGTTCCAGCAGCGAGCGTGACGTCAAACCAGGCATCACACAGAAGAAGAGTGGCCGTGACCACCGATGCGGGGACGAGCAACCAGCGGTCACGTAGAGCGCCGTAGGCCGTGACGCCCAGCGCTATGAGCTCGACGACGTCGTATCCGGTCCAGGCGAGCCGCCATCCGCCGGTTTCGTGGTACGCGGGCAAGGTCAGCGAAAGGCCGACAATCCAGACAATCAGCGCCGCACAGCCAAGCAGCAGACCAACCCCGAGGCCGATGCGACGCCGTCGGGCCAACGCAGGCAGTCGGGTCGGCGCGGGCGGTTGGGTCGATGTCGGCGGTCGGGTCGGCGCGGGCAGCGGCGGACGCGGCACGAGTGCTGGCATGACGGGCTCCCGTGGTTCAGGCGTCCAACCTCGACCTGGTGGGCACCTGTAGGGACCAATGTGCGACACCTCGCCGTTATGCCCACCCAGCCGTTATGCCCACCAACGCAGAACCTCGCACCGGCGACGGAGAACGCGGCCGAGGCCGGCGATGCGTCGGCGGCTGAGCCGCTACGAGAGGCCGCGCGGGTTGCGCCGGGGAAGGAGGCGGCGCCGCGGAACGCCGGAGGTGTCCGTTGGCTCGGTGATCGGTTCGAGGCTGTCGTCGGCGCCAGGCTGGCTTTCGGACCCTGACGGCCTAGGCGAAGATGTCCGTCCAGTCCTCACCGGAGATCCGACCCGACCGCAACAGCAGTGGTTCCAGCCCGGGGGCGGCGGCGGTGTCGGCGGCGATCACGAGACCCGAACGAAACACGACCGTGCCGCCGACTCGGGCGCCCTCGGCCCGCAGGGTTCCCAAGAACCGCTCCTCACCGAGGTCGGACAGAGCGGTAAGGAACAGCGAACTATCCGTCACGAAGTCGTCTCGTCAGGTGACCAGCCGGATATATCAGCCGCCGGTGACAAGTTAGCGGATGAAAGGATAGAGTCCGAGTTAGCGGATGAAAGGATAGAGTCCTAGATATCGAGGTGCCGTCGACTGAATTAACAATCACCCAAATGCCGAACAATTGGCCCAGAGTCCAGCCCGCTTCGCCACAATCGCGGGCCGTCCTCTGGGACGGACGGGGAGCAGCGAAATGGACATCGAGACCGCGCTCAAGGAAGCGATGACGCTCGAAGGTGCTCTTGGAGCAGCCTTGGTCGACTACGAGAGCGGAATGATGCTGGGGGCGGTGGGCGGCGGGCACACGCTGAACCTGGAGATCGCCGCCGCCGGCAACACCGACGTGGTCCGCGCCAAGGCCAGGACCCTGGAGGCACTGGGTGTGCGCGAGGGGATCGAGGACATCCTGATCACTATCGACCGGCAGTACCACATCATCCGCCTCCTCTCCCGCGGTGGGAGCCAGCTCTTCCTCTACCTGGCGCTGGACCGTACTCGGGCCAACCTCGCGCTGGCCCGCCACCGCCTTCGGGTCATCGAACGCGAGATAAGCATCTGACCCTCAGGTAGGAACGGGCTGCCGGCCCCCACCGGGGCGCAGCCCGTTCCCGCTGCCTTCTCGCGATTGTCTGTCGGCGCCGTGACGTCCGAGCCTGCTCCGGATGTCGATGCCGAGCGCGCCGCGCCATCGTGCCATCCCGCCATGACAAGGACGCGGCCGGCGACGCCGAAGCGCCCGCCGCGTCAGCGCGACTTCCGACAACCGTCGCTGTCACAGCCTTCGCCGTCAGAAGTGGCGCAGAAGCTCGTCGAAGGTCCGCAGCTGAAGCACTCCGGCGTCGGCCACGTCGAGATCCGCGTGTTCCAGCGCCCAGGTATTGGCATTCGGGATGAAGACCGCTCCCCAGCCGGCGGCCCGCGCGGGCAGGATGTCCGACTTCGGCGAGTTCCCGACCATCCAGGTGGTAGCCGGCTCCAGAGCCAGCTCACTCGCCAGCGACCGGTAGGCCGCCACGTTCTTCTCGGCCACGATGTGGGTGCCCGCGCCGAAGTACGCCGCAATACCCGATGCATCGATCTTTGCTTGCTGCTCCTTCTGGGCACCCTTGGTGAGCAGCGCGAGCTGGTGACGGCTACCGAGCTCGCGCAGGGTGTCGGCGACCCCGGGCATCAGCTCGACGCGATGGTCGCGCAGCGCCGCCGCGAGCTCGTCGATCTCGCGTCGTTCCCTGGCGTCGGCCGGCCGTTCCCACAGCCGCTCGAACAGTTCGTGCAGGCAGCGCAGGAACACCATGCTCCCGTAGCCGTGCACGACCACGTTCGCTGACTCGATGTCGTTGAGCATCCTACGCAGGACAGTCAGCTCCAGCGTCGGATGGGCCAGCCACTCCAGGTAGTCGGCGATCACGCGCTCGAAGCGGATGTTGTTTTCCCAAAGGGTGTCATCTGCGTCAAACACCAACGTAAACCGCGCACCAGCGGCCAGATTCGCCGAGTCCATCCCTCGATCTGAGCAGAAGCGCATAGGCCACGTCGACCGGATTTCTCCCACTTCTGCCGGCACCTCCGCTTGACTCGGACGACGGCGCACTATCGCCGGCCGGCCGGGTATGGGCTCGTCGTCTGGACGAAGTAAGGAGGCCGCAGTGACTGCCCTCATGACCGCGGACCTGGACACCTCGCGGCTTTTGACCACAACCGGCCCGGTCGCGTCGCTTTACCTGGGCATGGCGGACAACCTCGACGGCATCGCCCACGAACGGGCGCTGCGGTGGCGCGGCCTGCGCGACCAGCTGGCCAGCCAGGGCGCGGACGAGGCGACGCTCGCCGCGCTGGCTGACGCCGTCGACTCGCTCGGCCCCACCGATGTCGCGCTCGCGGCGTTCGCAGCCGACGGCCGGGTCGTCGCGCAGCGGCAGGTGGCCGAGCGGTTCGGCGACCGGGGGCTGTGGTCGTCGCTGCCCTGTGTTCTCCCGCTGCTCGCCTACGAGCAGCGGGCCGTGCCCTGCGTGGTCGCGCTCGCCGATCGGACCGGCGCCGACCTGCGGGTCGAGATGGACGGATCACGCATCTACGCCGAGGTGGAGGGCACGGACGACGAAATCGAGCGCAACGCGCCCGGTGGCTGGTCACAGCGCCGCTACCAGGACCGTGCCGAGGACTCGTGGGCGCACAACGCGGCCAAGGTGGCGGAAGCGGTGACCAGGCTTTCCGACCAGATGGACGCCGAAGTGGTCGCCCTGGGCGGCGACGTGCGAGCCGTTCAGCTGGTGCGGGAGCACCTGCCACCGCGAGTCAGCACGCTGGTCCACCAGCTGACGCACGGCAGCCGTCATCCCAGCCGCGGCGACCGGCGCCACGAGCAGGAGGTCCGCGACCTGGTCAGCGCCCTGGTCCGTTCGCGGACGAGCGGCCTGCTGAGCCGCCTCGCCGAGGACCGCGCGCACGGCCGGGCCGTCGAGGGCACTGCCGCGACCCTCGACGTCCTCGCGAAATCCCAGGCGCAGACCCTCGTCGTCGTGGACGACCCGCGCGACGACCGGGTGGCGTGGTTCGGCCCGGACCCGGTCGACGTCGCCGCCCAGCCGGCGACCCTCGCCAGCCTGGTCGGCTCACCGTCGCACGGCCGGCTCGCGGACGTGGCCGTGCGCGCCGCCCTCGGCACCGGCGCCACCGTCCACGTCCTGCGACCGGGTCTCGCGGACGAGCCAGCCGACGGCCTCGCCGCGCTGTTGCGCTACCCGCGCGGGAGCGGGCAATGACGTTCGCCGGTGCCGTGGACGTCGACATCCCCGCCGGCGAGGTGTGGCTGGGCGGCCGGTTCACCGCGCCCGAGGGCGCGGCCGCCGTGGTCGTCTTCGCCCACGGCAGCGGCAGCAGCCGGCACAGTCCACGCAACCGGTATGTCTCCAACGTGCTGATCGACGCAGGATTCGCCACGCTGCTGTTCGACCTGCTCACGCCCGTCGAGGACGCCCAGCGGGCGAACGTGTTCGACATCGGCCTGCTCGGCCGCCGGCTCGTCGAGGTGACCGGCTGGCTGCGCCGCGAGCAGGGCGCGGACGGCATTCCGCTCGGCTACTTCGGGGCGAGCACCGGCGCGGCCGCGGCGCTGTGGGCGGCGGCCGAACTCCGGGCCGACGTCGGCGCCGTCGTCTCCCGCGGCGGCCGGCCCGACCTCGCCACACCGCAGCTCCCCAGGGTGACCGCCCCCACCCTGCTCATCGTCGGCGGCAAAGACGAGGCGGTGCTGGAGCTCAACGAACGCGCCGCCCGGCAGATGACGACCGAGAACGAGGTCGCGGTCATCCCGGGAGCGACCCACGTGTTCGAGGAACCGGGCGCGCTCGAAGCCGCCGCTGGCCTCGCCCGCAGCTGGTTCACCCGCCACCTCATCCCAGCGACCGCGCGCCGCCACTGAGCCCGTCGTCTAGCCTGCCTGTCCGGCGGGCGGTGTTGGGTCTGTCTTTGATCACCGGTCATGGAAGAGCGCGCCAGGTGGTGGTTCAGGAATTGGATCCTCCGGTCTTCTCGCAGGACGGCCTCGCCGCGCGAGGTCACATCCTGCCGACAGTGCGAACGACGAGATCCGGACACAAGGGGACCGCAACGGACGGTGTCGCCGCGTGCCGCTGGGTATCGCCGCCAAGGGCAGGGGATGATTTTCCGTCCGGGCCGGAGGAGGCGGTCAGCCGTGAGCCGCGTCATCGACGGTCCGTCAGCTCGCCATCTGGGTCGGGCGCCTCGGCCTGGCCACTTACTGACGGCTTCCCTGGTGACACTCGTCGTCAGCGGATCGATCTTCGGTTTCCTCGTCTTGCGGGTGGTGGGCAGTGATGGCCCGATCGGCGCTGACTCCCGCCTGCTGCGGGACGTCGTCGGTCATCGCGAGGACTGGCTCACGCCGGTCGCGCGCGTCGTCACCAACCTGGGCGCCGGGCCCCTCCTCTACGCCGTGGTGATCACGCTCGGGGTGGCGCTGTGGTGGCGGACGCGGGAGTGGATGCTGCCGGTCTGCGCGGTCGCACTGCTCTGGGCGGGCCAGGCGGTACGGGTGGCGATCAATCATGCGATCGGCCGTCCACGACCTCCACGAGACCTGTGGCTCGTCGAACCTGGGGGCTTCGCCTTCCCGTCCGGTCATACCGAGATGGCGACGGTCGGCTATGCCCTGGCTGCCGTCCTGCTGGTACGCCTGCTGTCCGGAGGCCGGCGCATGGTCGCGGCCGTCAGCACCGTCGCGGCGGTCCTAGCCATCATGATCGGGCTGTCCCGCGTCTACCTGGGCGTCCACTGGCCCAGCGACGTCGCCGGCGGCTGGTCCTTCGGCGTCGCCTGGCTGGCACTGGCGGCTACCGTCGCGTGCCTCTGGCAACGACGATCGGCCGGTCCAGGTCCAGGTCCAGATCCAGATCCGGGGTCGGGGTCGGAGTCGGATCCCGCGACGGGTGACGCCGACGGATCCGCCCCGCGGGAGACACCTGACTGACGCCGGTCGGTATGCTCGGCCAGCCATGCCCGAAGGTCACACCACCCACAGACTCGCCGCGGCCCACCGGGATCTGTTCGGCGGCCGGCCGGTCACGGCCACAAGCCCGCAGGGACGGTTCGCCGACGGGGCGCGCCTGCTCGACGGGCGAATCCTCGACGAGGCCGAGGCACACGGCAAGCACCTGCTGTTGCGGTTCGACAACGAGCAGATCCTGCACGTCCACTTGGGCATCTACGGGAAGTACGCCCTCGGGCCGCCGCCTGCCCCCGTGCCGACCGGGGCCGTCCGGCTGCGGCTCGCCGCGGCCGGCGGCTACGCCGACCTGCGGGGCCCGAACGCGTGCGAACTGCTGGAGCCGGGCGAGGTGAAGGCGCTGCGTGACCGGCTCGGGCCCGACCCGCTGCGCGCCGACGCCGACCCGGACGCGGCCTGGCGCAGGATCAGCCGCAGCCGCACGTCGGTCGCCGTGCTCCTCATGGACCAGACCGTCGTGGCCGGGCCGGGCAACATCTACCGGGCCGAGGTGCTCTTCAGGGCCGGCGTCGACCCGTGGCGACCTGGCAGCCGGCTCACCCACGACGAGTGGGACCTCATCTGGGCCGACCTGGTCGCGCTCATGGCCGACGGTGTGCGTACCGGCCGGATCGACACGGTCCGGCCCGAGCACACCCCCGAGGCGATGGGCCGCCCGCCCCGCGTCGACGATCACGGCGGCGAGGTCTACGTCTACCGCCGCGCCGGTCAACCCTGCCTGATCTGCTCCACCGAGGTCAGAACCGTGGCTCTGGCCGCACGCAACCTCTTCTGGTGCCCCACCTGCCAAGCTCGCTGAGCCTCTCCGCAGGCCGGCTGAGCGCCGAAAGCCAGCGAAGCCGACGAAAGCTGACGAGAGCCGTGGAGGCCGGCCGAAGGCCAAGCGGAGACTGATCGGCAGCCGGCCGGAATCGGGACATTCGACATAGTCCGGTCCCGGGCCGGCCTCGGGGGATGGTTGGGTTGTCGGAGTAGCTCTCCGGCGGTCAGATCGGCGGTCCGGTCGCCCCGCGGGCGGCGGCGCGGCCGCCCTTCTCGAGGGTGTCCTTCACCCGGTCGACGACCGAGGCGAAGGGACCGACCATCCACTGCCTGACCGGCGAGCCTGCGGTGCTTGGGTGCGGGTGGGTGGGGGCGAAGCGCTCCACCGTACGCAGCGCATCGCCCATGGCGTGCCGTTGTTCGGCGTCGCATTCGGCGCTCACCGCGGGGAACTCCGAGGTCTCCTCCCGCAGGGCATGCCGGCCGACCATCTCCTCGAACGTGGCCAGCCGCGCGTCGAACTCCGCGGCGAAGACGTCCATCTTCTCCAGCTCGCGCAGGTCGCGCGTGGCCTCGGCCTCCTCCTTGTCGCGGGCGTTCGCGACCTCTTCTCCGACGACCCGCCTGCTGACCGGACGAAGCACCAGTTCCTCAGCGGTCTCGTGGACCGCGAGGAGCGCACGTAGCTCGGCGAACGCCTGCCGCCGGTGCTCGCCGTGCGTGGATCGCACGTCCACGAACAGGTCCCGGATCCGCGCGTGTTGTTCGAGCAGGGTGCGTATCACGTCCCCTTCCGGGAGTCGGGCGGCTTGCGCGCGTTCGCGTTCGGCGGCCTGAACAGCCATGTCGTCACCTCCGTCGGGTCAGCGCACCCGCTGGCACCGGGCAGCGCCTGGCATCAGCTGCCCTGCCCCATCCCCGGGCCGACAACCGGCCATGCCCCCAAACCCTTGCCGGCGCCGTAATCGGCAGCGCCGACCACGCCCTGATCGCCGTCTGTGCCCCTGATGGTCGCCATCTGGTCTGGTCTCTCGCGCCCAACGACCGGGGGCCGAAACGACGATCAGCGGCTACGCGGGAGCCGGGCACGGCCCGCTGGGCCGTCAAGGGTAGATCTTCTTGCCCTCGGCGAGCACGGCGACGTACTTCTCGATCCGGCGGGCCCTGGTCTCGGCCTTCTTGGCGTCCTGGATCCGGTAGAGGATGGCGTACCGGTTCTGCCGGTCAATCGTCTCGAAGAAGGTCGCCGCGGCGGGACTGGCCGCCAGGGCGACGGCGAGGTCGTCCGGCACCGAGGCCGTTCTGGCGCTGTCATAGGCCGCATCCCATCGGCCGTCCGTCTTGGCCTGCTCCACCTCGGCGAGCCCGGCCGGGCGCAGCCGGCCCTGCTCGATCAGTGCGACCACCCGGCCACAATTGATCTTCGACCATCTGCTGGTCCGCTTGCGCGGGGTGAACCGCTGCAGCCACCACTCGTCGTCGAACTTGGCCTTCTGCCCGTCGATCCAGCCGAAGCAGAGCGCCGAGTCGAGGGCCTGTGTGTAGTCGAGTGCCTCGACGCCGCCGGCTTTCTTCCGGAGCTTCAGCCAGACACCCGAGGAAACCGCGTGCTGCTCGCTCAGCCAGGCCTCGAACGCCTCCGCGGATTCGAACGAGACGATCTCCAAGTCACCAGTCACCCCGCCAGTGAATCCCACCCAGGTGGTCACTGGGCGGCTATGCCGCCAGCTGCGGGTAGAGACCGGCGAGGTCGCCCGCGAGGGCAGCCTTGACCTGGCGGGAGATCTCGCCTGCGAGAACCTCGCGCAGGCCCGCCTCGACACCGTCGAGGGCCAGCTCGGCCACCCCACGCGGGTCGGCCTTCGGCGACTGGATGTTGGCCGCCATGTCGGTGTCAACGTAGCCGACATGCAGGCCAGTCATCTCGATGCCGTGCGGGCGCAGCTCGCGGCCCATCGGGCTGATCACGGCCGACCACGACTGATCGCGGCCGATCGCGACAACCACGCCCGGCTGGGATTGGCCTTACCGAACCAGCGGCAGGACCTCCTCGGCGAGGAAGCGGATGCCTCCCGCTTGATCTGGACCCATCTGGGCGACGTAGACCTCGTCGAACCCGGCGTCGATGTACTGGCCGATCGCCGCTGCCGCAGGCTTGGGGTCTGGGCCGCAAGGCACCAGGCTCGCCACCTGGTCAGGGGTCGTGTGCTTGCCGATCGCCTCGTATCCCGCCCACATCGGCAGGTCCTGCGAGGTCTGGCCGCCGGTGCCCTCGTGGCCCCACAGCCGATGCGCGGTCTCAGCCGCCTCTTCTGCGGTCGACGCCCAGCAGATCTTCATGCCGGCCTGGGTGCGTCCCATCCCGCCGTCCCGCCGGTAGGCCTTCAGGCCCTCGACATCGGGCCGAGTGGTGATCCACCCGTCGCCCACCCGGGCGGCAAGCCGGATGGCCTTCGGTCCGAACCCGCTGATGAAGATCGGCGGTGGCTGCTCCGGCCGGCTCCAGATCTTCGCGTTGTGCACGGTGAAGTGCTGGCCCTCGTGGGTGACGGTTTGACCGCTCCACAGCCGGCGGATGACGTCGAGCGCCTCCTCGAGCCGTTCGTGACGCACGCTGACCGGCGGCCACGCATCGCCGAGGATGTGCTCGTTCAGCGCCTCGCCCGACCCGACCCCGAAGGTGAACCGGCCGGGGGCGAGCGAGGCGACCGTCGCCGTCGCCTGGGCCACTATCGCCGGATGAATCCGGAACGTCGGGCAGGTCACCGCAGTCGTCAGACGCAGCTTGGTCGTGGCGGCGAGCGCGCCGAGCACCGTCCAGACGAACGGGCTCTCGCCCTGGCTCGACTGCCACGGATGGAAATGGTCCGACACCCACACCCGGTCAAATCCAGCCCGCTCGGCCGTCTGTCCGTACTGCACGGTTTGCGGCGCGCTCAGCTCCTCGCTCGACAGGAAGTACCCCACCTCAGTCATGCGCGCCGCGTACCCCTCCCTGGACCCACAACGCCCATCGAAACCACCAGAGCAAAGATCGGGAGTACCAGAACATCTCGATCGCGCTGAACATCGGCAAGGGCTACCTCGACGAACGCAGCGCCAAACGCTGGACCGCCGGACAGGTCACCGACCCCCGAGCCCCCGCCGCCGCCATCCTGCACGCCATGTTCGACACCGACGTCGCCACCCTGCTCGGACCACCACTTTCACCACGACCGCCGCATGACCCTGCCTCCGAACATCGCCCGGGGCTGGTCGCCACCGGCCGCACAGGTGACGATGGAAAGACCCATCCGGGTCTGGACGAGGAGGCGAGTCCGACGCATCGCCGAGACCTGCTCACCGCTGGCGCCCTGCTAGCCGCCGCTAGCGCGACCGGTAGCCCCGCCGAGAGAGCCGCCCAGCTTGAGCATGGTGTCTACGAGCTCGCCGCCCGCTTCGAGGTCACCCCTCTGGGGGAACTGGTCGCACCGGTCGAGCGAGCGTGGGGCGACGCCGAGACCCTGTTGGGCGCCTGCCTGTCGGGCGGCGCACGCCGAGATCTCGAAAGCGTCACCGGGTGGTACTCCTTCTACCGGGGCCGCCTAGCCTCCCACACAGGTGAGCAGCACACCGCGCTCACGTTCCTTGTCCTTGCTGGTCAGCACGCCGACGCCGCCGGAGACACCCTGCTAGCTGGCTCCGCCGCGGCCGAGCGATCCGCATTGGCGTTCTTCGCTGGCCAGTTCACGACCTCCGCCAAGATCGCCCGTCAGGCCCTGCCTGGCGCCCATGCCTACGTCCGCCCCGTACTCGCCAGCCAGGTAGCCCGAGCATCGGCCCAAGACGGCGACACAGACAGCGCATTGGCCGCTCTACGGACAATGCGAGTCAGTGTCTGGACGGGCGGACCACAGCCAGGAGCCGGCGCAGGCGACGAAAAGATCTACGAGGCGTTCAGTGCGGCCACGCTTAGCTATCTGGGGCAGGACGAAGACGCCGAACGACACGCCCGCCGATCCCTCACCCTGCTCACCGAGAGCGGGTGCCACCTCCAGCTAGCCGGGACGCATCTCGCCTTGGCTCGCGCATTCCTTCACCGCTCCGAACCCGACCCTGAGCAGGCAGCCGCCGCCCTGAAGAACGCCCTCACAGCGGCTGAGGGCAACGGCCACGGCCGGACCGTGACCCGAGCCGCCGGGATCTACCGTGAGCTTGCCGCAGGGCCAGACTGGGCACGCCTCCCCACCGTCCGAGAACTCGGCGACCGGCTACCGTCCCGCCGAGCCCTACCTCCAGCCACGAGCCTGTGATGACCTGCGGAAATGCCGACCCGTGATCGTTCCTGTGGAAAGACAGCACGGTTTCGAGAGCGCCTCACACCCTTTCCGGATCTCCCAGCGCGCTGACCGGCTCAGCCCGCGAGACACGAGCGCGGATCGCGAAGCACGTAAAAGCCGTAGTAACAGCATCGAGGCCAGGGAGACCTCAATGGCGAAAAAGGGCAAACACCGAGACGGCGACGCCGACGATGACTCCGGAAACAGCGACGCCACCGGCCGCCACCGACAAAACCTCACGTGCAACACGTGCGGGGGTAGCGGATTCGTCGAGGTTGAGCACGACGGCGGGCAAGGCGGCAGCGGGACCACCAAGGTCGAGTGCTACATGTGCAACGGCTCCGGCATCGTATGAACCGGGCCGACTTCATCCCCGACGTCATCTACACGCGCCGCGACGACGGCCTAGCTGTGCCGGTCAACAGGCACAGCGACCCCGACCGCTGGTGGACCCTCGTCAACGACAACGACGGCGTCATCACCCAGCTTGACGACGGCCAGAAGCCCGGCAGCCCCGGCATCGTGCCCACCAGCTCGTCAACCGCCCTCGACACCATGGCCTACATGCTCGAGCTCCTCGACGTCGGCCCCGGCATGAACGTCCTCGAGGTCGGCACTGGCACCGGCTACAACGCCGCACTCCTCGCCCACGCGGTCAGCCCAGGCCGGGTGACCACCATCGAGATCGACCCGGCCGTGGCCGAGCACGCGCGGGTTGCCCTCGACAGAACCGGCCTGTCGGTCACCGTCGTCACCGGCGACGGAACCGCCGGTCATGCCCCGCACGCCCCCTACGACCGAGTCATCTGTACCGCGAGCGCCTTCCGCGTCCCCTACGCCTGGATAGAGCAGTGCCGCCCCAGCGCAAAGATCGTGCTTCCGCTCGTGGGCACCTTCCGCCACGGCATATTCCTGTCCCTCACGCGAGCCGACGACAAGACCGCGTCTGGCCGGTTCCGAGGACCCGCCGCTTTCATGCGGCTACGCACCCAACGCGACCCGACCTCGAATGCCCCGCTCTGGGACCTCGAGGGAGCAAAGACCACGACGACCAAGGCGTACCACCCGGAGCCCTTCAACGAACTCGACGCCGCTATAGCCATGAGCTGCCGGTTTCCCACATGGGCCACAGGCTTCCGGCCAGAAAAGACCGGGCCGATCCTGAGAATGTCGCACCGCGCCTCAGGGTCGTGGGCGACCGTCTTCCCCGCCGCCGACGGTATACACAAGGTCGCCTACGAAGGTCCGCTCCAACTGTGGGAAGACCTGGACACCGCGTACCGCTGGTGGCTCGACGCCGGCCGACCCGACCACACCCGGTTCGGTCTGACCGTCACCCCCGCCGGCCAGACGTTCTGGCTCGACAGCCCAGACAACCCGCTACCGCCTATCGGAAAGGGCACAACCGCCTGACCTGGGCAGACATGTCAGGACGCGACCTTTTCCTGATCGCGTCGCAGAAAAACTTTACGGTCAAGGCGCCGCGCAACGCCGCACGCGACACGCACGGGCGGGGCCTGTCAGCCCCGCCACACCCCGGGGCCCCGCCTCGCTTCGCTCGGCACCCCGGGCGTGTCGGGTCTGCCACCCACCCGCGCCCGTCGGAGCGGCGGCGCGTCGCCAGTCCTCTTGAACGACATGGAGCTGGCGACGACTACGTCAACCTGATCCGCCAGCGCCGTGCAGAGGAAAGTGTCGCCGGTGAGATTGCCGCACTCCGAGCTCGCGCCCAGGCTGCCGCGGATAAAGCCGAACAGGCCGCAGGAACCGCCGGAACAAGCGCCTCTCCGCTCACCTCATCAGACGCCGGGCGCCGTCATCAGCCCTGCGCCGACGTCAGCCCTGCGCCGACGTCAGCGTGACGTCGAGGGTGGGCTGTACCCGGGCGGCGAGCCATTCCTGCTCCCCTGGCCTGGCGCTGCCCGGCAGGTTCCGCCAGCCGAGACCGGGAGTCAGCAGGGCGAGGTCGCCCGCCGCACGCCGGACCAATGGAGTCCTTTCCTCCCAGCCCGAGGCAGCGGGGCCGTCGCCGGTGACGAGCCCGACGACGAGTTCGGCGGGCAGCGACTGGCCCGCGGTGCTGATCTCGCCCGGGCCGCCGCCTGCCGCCGCGGTGAGGACGAAGGTGTGGGTGACGGTGCCGGCCCGATCGTCCACGGGCAAGGCTGACAGGTCCTCGGAAAGGAGCTGGCCGCCAAGCCGCACGTACATCCGTCCCCCTGCGCCGGCCGCGGGCGGCTTGACGGTGACTCGGATCTCGATGCGGGTGCCGGTGATGCGGGTCAGCGGGACGAAGGAGCCCCGGTAGCTGCCGGGGACGCCGGCGTCGACGAGCTCGTCCGGACGCAGCCGGTAGAGGGTCCGTCCGGGCACCCGGTCGGGCAGGGCCGCGATCGCGGGACCGATGTCCGCCGCGTAGATGACCGGGCCGTCCAGTTCCGGAGAGTTACGCAGGGTGTGGTATGGCACCTGGGTGTATCGGCTTGGCGTTCCCGGGGTGACGACGACCAGCGCCGGGCCGGGCAGGTCGTCCGGGACGAGGGAGTCGAGGAAGGTGTTGCCCGCGTTCACGTTGCGCTGCACGTCGAGCCGGGGCTGGATCGTGGGCAGGGTGAGCGCGAGCAGCCCGGCAGCCGCGAGCGCCAGCGCCACGGGTCGGACGAGCCGGGCGTGCCGACCGAGGCGGACGCGGCGCACGGGCCGGGCGGCGTGCGCCGACCGGCTGCCCCGCGGCCGGGTCGGCAGCAGCAGCCACAGCCACCGGGCGCCGGCGGCCGCGAGGATGACGACCGGAGTGAACCCGGCCACGTGGTAGTGCGGCCCGAGCCCGTTACGCAGCCCGGGCACGGCGAACGCCGAACCCCACCAGAAGACGTAGCCGACCAGCACCGCGGCGGTCGTCGCGCCGAGCAGAAGACGCTCCGCGCGCCGCCGGGGTGCCAGCAGGCCGACGACGGCGAGCGCGATCAGGCCCAGCCCGCCGAAGAACCAGCTCGGCGCCGCTCCCAGGGTGTCCCAGAGAGCGTCGGCGGCCGCCCGGCGGGTGAACAGGAACGTCTTCTCGCCGGGCAGGATGCGCCGCGCGCCGAATCCGAAGGTGTCCAGCGGGTCGGAGGCCGACAGCGGCAGGCGCAGCGGCGATCCCGTCACGTGCCAGCAGTAGGCGAGCAGGATGGCGACGAGCGGGGCCGCGCCGAGCGCCGCCCAGGCCGAACGGGTCACGATCGTGCGCGGAGTCCGCCGCTGTCGGACGGCCACGAAGACCATGAGCGGCGCCAGTACGAGAACCGCGTCGAACGGTCGGATGAGCAGAGCGAACCCGGCGAGCGCGCCCCCGCCGGCCAGACAGCGCCGCGAGCCGGTGCGGGCACCTCGGAGCAGGAGCGCGCTGGCCAGCGTGAGCACGGCCGCGCAGCAGCCGTAGGCGAGCGGAAGCGCGGTGTGTAGCAGGAAGAGCGGTGAGAGCGCGAGGAGCACGGAGGCGGCCAGCGCCGTCCACGCGTCGTCGAACAACTCGCGGGCGAGCAGGTAGGCACCGATCACCCAGAGAGCGGCGACCGCGGCCGGGGCGACGGTCATCGTGCCGAACACGGCCTGGGAGGCGGCGAGCAGCGCGGGCCAGCCGGGCAGGTACTTGGTGAAGACGTGGCCGTCGTGCACGCCGGTCAGCCATGGCCGGAAGTACGGCTCGACGGCATGGGCGTCCAGGGTGAGGTGCCCGTCCAGCATCATGCGCGCCTGCAGGACGTAGGCGGCCTCGTCGGCGTCGCCGGAGCCCTGCGGGTAGAGGACCAGCTGAAGAATGAGGCTGACGGCGAACGAGAAGAGGGCAAGTCCGAGGACAGCGGTGCCCGGAGCGCCGATCCCGCCTGGGCCGCCGATCCGGAGCCATCGCGGCCACCGGTGGCGATCGGAAACTCTCAGAGCCGAGACTCTGAGCGACGGGACCCTGAAAGACGGGACCCTGAGGAACGGGACTCCGAGTGGTGTGCCTCGCGGCGTCGGCCTGGTAGTCGGCTTCTGGCCGGTGGCCGGCTGTGGGCGCGACGAGCCGCCCGCCCGCCGCCGAACCGTGTCGGGCGTGGGTGAGTCGATGGTCACCGTGCGCCGAAGTGCCCGGTACGGCCGATACCGCTGGTACCGCTGGTACCGCAGATGCCGACAGCCAGAGCCGCCTCACGGTCTGATGCCGATCGCCCCATCATGTGTCCGCCCAATCCGTTACATGCCTGCACCACTTGTGGCGACAGGCCCGGACCCCCGCAACACTCCCAACGATCCAAGTTGGGATGGTAGGGGAACCATTCAGGGCGGTTGGGACGGGGACGACGCGACATCGGATGACGTCACTGAAGCGGCACCATCGGTGCAGAGCACAGCCCAACAGTTACGTAGGGCAACGAAATCTCCGCGAAGCGGTCAGTCTCAACGAGGCGCGTCGCTCACTCTGAGCACCAGATCACGATCATCGAGCTCGGTCGATGGCGGCCAGTCAGAGCTTGCGGTAGCGGGCCTCCAGGAACGAGTAGGCGCCGAAGAGCAGCAGGCCGACGGCGCAGATCCCCAACAGCCAGGGCCCATAGGCATGGCCGGCGATCGTCTTCAGGGTGCCGTCCAGCCCCTTTGCCTCTCCCGGGTCGAAGTTCACCGCCGCCTTCGTGACGAAGATCCCTGCCAGGCCGAACACGATCCCTCGGGCCAGGTAGCCGGCTTGCCCGGACCGGACGGTCAGCGTCCGCACCCGCGGCCCCATCTCGCCGCGCCGCAGCTTCTCGTCGAACTTGGTGGTGATGCCGCGCCAGATCATGGCCAGGCCGACCACGACGACCGCGATGCCGACCACGCCGACGAGCCACCGCCCCCCGGTGTGCCCCATGACCCGTGCGGTGTACGGCGCCGGCTCGCCGGATCCGCCGTGCCCGGAGGTGAGGAACTTGATCGTGCTGCCCGCGATGGCGAGGTAGATCAGGCCACGGACGCCGGACCCGACGCGTTTGGCGGCCTTCTTCTTGCCGTCGTCCTCGTCGGCGTGCCCGGTGGCGGCATCCAGCAGCCGCCAGATCGCGTAGCCGATGAACCCGATGATCAGAAGGACCAGGACCACGGTGCCGAAAGGCTTGTCGGCAATCTGGCGCAGGGCACCCTCGCGGTTCGTCTTCTCCCCGCTGCGCCCCGCGGCGACCTGTATCGCGAGCACACCGATCAGCATGTAGACAAGCCCCCGCGAGGCCAGCCCCAGGCGGGCCGTCAGGTTCACCGCCGTGCTGTGCTCGGCCTTGCTAGCCATACGACCGCCGCCCACGGTGGCGGTGCCGGGCCTGGACGCGCTGTTGACCGTCACCATTCCTCCACGAGGAGAGTCGCCGGATGGACTTTCCTGACGTTGCCCCGGACCGCGGGGGACAAACCGCGCATCACACGGCTAGCGGGAGAAGCGGCCCAACGGAGCAGCGTCAACGGGAACGAGAGAAGACGCACCGGGTCGCGCGCCAGACTGTGGGACCAGTCACCTATTAACCCGGTGCAAACGAGGGCATAGGCGAACTGTCGTCCACATTGGCAGATCACGCCTTGCCGGCCGAAACCCTTTCGGGAGCGGTGTTCGTGAGCAGCTCAGTCGCGATGTCCCTGCCCGCCGCCGACTCGTCGCCCGCGGTCCTCGTCGTGCTCGTCGCGGCCGGGGCCGTCGGCTTCGCGCTGGCATTCGTCCTCGACTGGGTCGTCCGGCGCGCCGGACGACGCTACGAGGTCGCCGCCGACATGTCCCGGCGCGGGCGGCGGCCGCTGCGCATCACGGCCGTCCTGCTCGGCCTGCTCATCGCGGCGAACGCGGCGCCGCACCAGGACTGGACGCTGCCGCTCGTCCGCGTCCTCGGGGTGGCGCTCATCGGCGGGTTCGCCTGGCTCACCGCCGTCGCCGCGTTCGTCCTCGAGGACCTCGCGCTCGCCCGCTACCGGACCGACGTCGCCGACAACCGGCACGCCCGCCGGATCCGCACCCAGGTCACCCTCGTCCGCCGGATCACCACCGCCGTGATCACGATCATCGCGGTGGCGGCGATTCTGATGACCTTCCCGAGCGTGCGGGTGGCCGGGGCCAGCATCTTCGCGTCCGCCGGCGTCGTCGGCATCGTCGCCGGCCTCGCCGCGCAGACCTCGCTGGCCAACGTCTTCGCGGGCATGCAGCTCGCGTTCACCGACGCGATCCGGGTCGACGACGTGGTCGTCGTCGAGGAGGAGTGGGGACGCATCGAGGAGATCACCCTCACCTACGTCGTCGTCCACATCTGGGACGACCGCCGGATGATCCTCCCGTCGACCTACTTCACGACGACCCCGTTCCAGAACTGGACCCGGCGGGAGTCCGCCGTCCTGGGCGCCGTCGAGCTCGACCTGGACTGGACCGTGCCGACGGACGAGCTGCGCACGCAGCTGCACACGGTCCTCGACGGCACCGATCTGTGGGACGGCCGGGTCGCCGTCCTCCAGGTGACCGACGCCGTCGCCGGCTACGTGCGGGTCCGGGTCCTCGTCAGCGGGAAGGACGGGCCGACCGTCTTCGACCTGCGCTGCCTGGTGCGCGAGGCGCTGGTGCGCTGGCTGCGGGAGCACAGCCCGGCGGCGCTGCCGCGGACCCGTGTCGACGCGCCCTACCCGGACCTGTTCAGGAAACCTGGACGGCTCGAGCAGCGCCGCGGCGACGGCACCGACGGCGCCGACGGCAACCGCACGAACGGAAACAGCACGAACGGAAACAGGACGGACGGCGGCGCCGCCGCGGGCGCGCGCACCAGAGTGCAGCCGCCCGACGGCGACGACGCCCGGCTGTTCGGCGGCGATCCCGAGGCAGAAAGACGATCACGGGCCTTCAGCGAGACAGGCGAGACCAGCAAGGTCAGCAAAGTCCACAACCACACCGCGCGGTAGCACTCGGCACCCGTGGACGCGTGGCCCCGCAGACGCGCGGTCGCGGGGCCGAGCGCCACACCCCAGGCCGACCTCGGCAGGTCGGTCGGCGGACTCATGGCTTGGTCCGCCACAACTGGATGCGGTGATAGTCAGGCGCGAATCCGTGGCCGACGCCCCACAGCACGGCTTGGGAGCGACTGGTGGCACCGATCTTGCGGTAGAGGGCACGGATGTAGGACTTCACCGTGTTCGGGCTGAGGCAGGTGATCTCGGCGATCTCGGCGTTGTTGCGGCCCTGCGTGATCAGCGCGAGCACCTCCGCCTCACGCTCGGTCAGGCCCTCGCCTCGGCCCGGCCAGTCGAGGCCGGCCATCACCCGGGAACGATGCGGCGGGCTCACGACGATCTCGCCCGCGTGCACGGCCTCCAGCGCGACGACGAGCTCGCGGGCCGGCAGCGTCTTCGACAGGTAGCCGCTCGCACCTCGAGCCAGTGCACCCCTGATGAGGTTCTCGTGGAAGTTCCAGGTATAGACGACGAGCCTGCCCGAGTGCCGGTTGGCGATGATGTCCGCGATCTCTTCGCCGCCGGCCTCCGGCTGCGCGAAGGAGTCGTAGAGCACGACGTCGACGTCCTGGGTGACGGGCCGGTTCGAGTCGATCTCCAAGACGCGGACGCGGTCCTGGTACGGGGCCAGGATCCGCGCGATGCCCGCCAGCACCACGTCGTAGTCGTCGACGAGCGCCACCGTGACGGGCTTCGCCGCCTCATCCGTCATGCTTCGGGGCTTACCACCCGCCGGAGGCGGTGGAAACCACCCTCAGGGGTGTAGCACGCCCTGGATTTGTAGGGGTTAGGTGTGCAGTAGGTGGCCGGAACACCCTGCCAGTATCGGTACGCCGCGTGCCATGCTGGCCTTCCGGTTCAGGGGGGTATGAACTGGGTTTGACGATCCGATCGCTCCGGTGTCTGGACAGATCCGGATCGAGCACGGAGATGAAAGGACCACCGAACCCCCATGCACATCGTGGCCGAGCTGCCGGCACAGGCGGCAGCCCAGCCTGGGCAGACCGGTTGGCCCGTCCTGCTCGTCGAGGACGACGACGGTGACGCCTTCCTCGTCGAGGAGCTGCTCAACGAGACGCCGGCCCAGGTCCGGCTGCTGCGGGCCAGCAGCATGGCCGAGGCGCGCACGATGGCAGCCGGCGCCCGCTGCGTCCTGCTCGACCTGGGGCTGCCCGACAGCCAGGGCCTGTCCGCACTGGAGACGATGCGCCGGCTCGCCCCGCGGGCCGCGATCGTCGTGCTGACCGGCCTGGTCGACGAGCACCGCGGCGTCGAGGCGATGGCGGCGGGCGCCCAGGACTACCTGGTCAAGGGCGAGATCGACGGCAAGGCGCTGGTCCGGGCGCTGCGCTACGCCATCGAGCGCCGCGACGCCGAGCACGCCGCCCGCGCCCTGCGCGAGTCGGAGCTGCGGGCTGAAGAGAACTCCCGGCTGGAACGCGGCCTGCTGCCGACCCCGCTGCTGCGCGCCCACCTCGGGCACACCGCCCGCTACCGGCCAGGGCGCCGGCAGGCGACGCTCGGCGGTGACTTCTACGACGTCGTCGAGACTTCGGACGGCGTGGTCCACGTCCTGCTCGGCGACGTCTGCGGGCATGGGCCGGACGAGGCCGCGCTCGGCGTCAGCCTGCGGATCGCCTGGCGGACGCTGGTGCTCTCCGGGATCCGGGAGCCCGACCGGCTGGCCTACCTGCAGGACGTCCTCGTCAGCGAACGCACCAACGAGGAGCTGTTCGCGACCGTGTGCACGCTGGCGCTGGCTCCCGACCGGGCCTCGCTCGGCATGCGGCTGGCCGGGCATCCGCCGCCGGCGATGGTCCGCCCGGTGCTCGCCGCGCTGCCCGACGACGAGGTGGGACCGGCGCTCGGGGTGCTCGACGACGTGGACAGCGAGTTGGTCACCGTCCCGCTGCCACCCGGGTGGGAGCTGCTGCTGGCCACCGACGGGCTGCTCGAGGGACGCGACGGGCCGGCCGGTGACCGGCTCGGGTGGGACGGCGTGCTCGGCGAGATCGCCGCGATCAACCCGGCGGCTGGCGACGACACCCTGCCAGATGTCCTCATCGACCGGATCGAGCGGCGCAACGGCGGCCCGCTGACCGACGACGTCGCCCTGCTGCTGCTGAGGGGACCGGCGACGTGACGCAGGAGGCCAGCCCGGCGGCCGGCGGCGCCTCGTCGGCGGCGACGAGCTCTCCGCCGGGGGACCCCAGCGCGCCGACGGCTACCTCCTCGTCTTCCTCGCCTGCTCCCGCTCGGCCTGGCCCGATCAGACGAGGCGGCCGGCTCGGGCCCATCGCCCGGGCCTGGCCACTACGGCGCCGGCTCGCCGCGGCGCTCGTCCTGACGTCGGTCGTCCTTCTCGCCGGCGCCGGCCTCATCACCGCCAGCCTGGTCCAGCTGGAACGGTCGATCCACGACCGGACCGACATCATCTCGCCGGCCAGGACCGAAGCCGCCCAGGTCATGACCAGCCTGGTCGACCAGGAGACCGGCCTGCGTGGCTACCTCCTCGACGGCAACGCCGTCTCGCTCGGACGGTACGACGACGGCCGGCGCGACCAGGACACCCACCTGACCCAGCTCGACCAGCTCGTCGGCGGCCGTCCCGACCTCGCCGGCGACCTCGGCACGCTGCGCGCCCGGATCGCCGACTGGCACCGGTTGTACGCCGACCCGGTGGCGGCCGCGGCGCGGCGCGGCGACGCGGCCACCGCCCGATCCATCGACCCGGCGAACATCGGCAGGCCGGCGTTCGACGCGGTCCGAGCGTCCTACGCCCACCTGGACACCGAGATGACCGACCGGGCGACGGCGGCCCGGGACCGGGTGTCGGCGACGTTGCGCCAGCTGGTCGTGATCCTGATCGTCGTCGGCGTCGCCTTCGCGGGACTCATGGCCGGCATCGGCCGCGCGCTGCGGCTCTGGGTCACCGGTCCGCTCAGGCAGATCGGGCAGGACGCCCGCACGGTCGCCGGCGGGAAGCTCGACCACACGGTGTCCCGGGTCGGGCCGCCCGACGTCGCCGAGCTGGCCGACCACGTCGAGTACATGCGGCTACAGCTCGTCCAGGAGCTGGGCACCGTGTGGGAGGCGGCGGCCAAGCTGGAGGAGCAGACCGACGCGCTGCGCCGCTCCAACCGGGACCTCGAGCAGTTCGCCTACGTCGCCTCCCACGACCTGCAGGAACCGCTGCGCAAGGTGGCCGGCTTCTGCCAGCTGCTGGAGCGGCGGTACGGCGACCAGCTCGACGAACGCGGCCAGCAGTACATCGACTTCGCGGTCGACGGCGCCAAGCGGATGCAGAAGCTCATCAACGACCTGCTGGCGTTCTCCCGGGTCGGGCGGACCACCGACGCGTTCGTGCCAGTTGCCCTGAACGACGCGCTGGCCAGGGCCAGCCAGGCTCTGTCCGCGGCGGTCGAGACGTCCGGGGCTGAGATCAACGCCGACCCGCTGCCCACCGTCATGGGCGACCCGACCCTGCTCGCGGCCGTGTTCCAGAACCTGATCGGCAACGCGATCAAGTTCCAGGGAACGGACACTCCCAGCATCCACATCGGCGTCACCGAGCAGGCGGACACCTGGGAGCTGTCCTGCGCGGACAACGGCATCGGCATCGAGGCCGACTACGCCGAGAAGATCTTCGTCATCTTCCAGCGCCTGCACCGGCGGGAGACCTACGACGGCACCGGCATCGGCCTCGCCCTCGTTCGGAAGATCGTCGAGTTCCACGGCGGGGCGATCTGGTTGGACACCAACGCCCAGGGCGGCACGATCTTCCGCTGGACGCTTCCCAAGCAGCAGGCGAACGGTTCCGCCGAGCAGGTCATGGGTACGGTGAAATCGCCGGTCGGCACACCTGGCGCACATGAAGGAGCAGCGTGACAGACCCGCTTCCCCAGCCAGTGGTACCGATCGAGGTGCTCCTCGTCGAGGATGACCCGGGCGACGTGCTGATGACGCGGGAAGCGTTCGACGACCACAAGGTCCAGAACAACCTCCACGTCGTCGGCGACGGCGTGGAAGCCCTGAGCTACCTGCGCGGCGAGGGCGAGTACGCCGGCAGCCCTCGCCCGGACCTGATCCTGCTCGACCTGAACCTGCCGCTCAAGGACGGCCGGCAGGTGCTGGCGGAGGTCAAGTCGGACGACAAGCTGCGGCGCATCCCCATCGTGGTGCTGACCACGTCCGAGGCCGAGGAGGACGTGCTGCGCAGCTACGACCTGCACGCCAACGCCTACATCACCAAGCCCGTCGACTTCGACCGGTTCGTCGACGTCGTGAAGCACATCGACGAGTTCTTCGTCAGCGTGGTTCGCCTCCCGGGCCACTGACCGCCGTCTGCTTCGCTCCCCTGGTCTTCCGCCTCCGCCGGTCGGCCGCCGGCCCGGTCACGTTCATCCAGCCGCCATCGTAAAATCGCCCTCGTCGGACGTCAGCGGCATCGGACGTCAGCGGCATCGGACGTCAGCGGCATTGAAGGTCGGCGGCATCGGCGCAGCCGACTCATTTCCGCACGATCTTGCCCGCTCGGTCGCGTCCGCGTGGTCACCGTCTGGGCGGGAGGCGTGGTGGAGAATGTTGACGACGTCGCCGCCTGCCTGGTGGAGGTTCTCGGCCCGGTGCGGCCCGGGCGGCTGCAGAAGCTCGTCTACTACGCCCAGGCCTGGCACCTCGCCGACCACTCCGAGCCACTCTTCGCGGACGACATCGAGGCGCGGAAGAACGGCCCCGTCGTGCGCCGGCTGCACGACCAGTGGCGCGGCCGCGACGGCGCCACGGGTGGCGGCAGGCAGGGTGGCGGCAGGCAGGGTGGCGGCGCACGCGCACGGCCGGCAGGCGACCCGGCGCGGCTCGGCCAGCGGGCGCATGCTGTCCTCGCATGGACGGTGCGGTCCTATGGCCCGCTGCCCGACGACGAACTGGCCCGGATCGTTCGCATCGAGACGCCATGGCGGCTTGCCCGCAAGGGGTGGCTGGCCGCCAGACGTTCCGGCAAGGTGATCGATCCGAAGGTGATGGCCGATTACTACCGCGGGCTGCGCACCTCCGCGGAGACAGCGGTGCAGGTCGCCGTCGGCAGTGCCCGGCTCGAAGGCTACGAGTTCGGCCCGAACAGCGCGGACCGGCTACGCGAGGTGGCGACCGGGACCCGCACGGCGGACGACGTCATCGCGGAGCTCGTCACGCGGTTCGGGACGCCGTGACGGCCGATTCCTCCACACGGCCGACGGGCGTCACCTCGAGAATCACCGATGGTCCTGGGGATCACCGATGGATGTAGACCCGTACTGCTGGCCGGGCACCACCTGCCTGCGCAACCTGCTCGGCATCCACGACCCGAAGGAACTCGACCGGGCCGAGCACGAGATCGTCGGCGTCCGCACCGCCGAACTCACGGCGTCGGTCGTTCCCGGTACGTACGACACCGCGCATCTGCTGAGATTCCACCGGCTGATATTCCGGGACGTCTACGACTGGGCTGGTCAGCCCCGCACGGGCGACATCTCGAAGGGCAGCGTGTCGTTCTGCCGGGTGCAGGATCTTCAGCACCGGCTGGACCTGCTGTTCACCCACCTCGCCGCGCGCAGGTTCCTCGCCTCGCTGGAGCGGGACGCGTTCGTCGTCGCCTTCGCCTCGCTCTACGGCGAGCTGAACGCCATCCACCCGTTCCGGGAAGGCAACGGGCGGACCCAGCGGGCGTTCCTGCGCCAGCTCGGCGCACACGCCGGCTGGACGATCGCCTGGCAGCATCTCGAACGCGCCGCGAACGACGGCGCCTGCCGCGACTACGCCACCACCTCGAAGCCCGATTCCCTGATCAAGCTCCTCACGCCCATCATCGAGCCCCGGCCGCAGTAGCCGCCCCGCGGTCGCGGCGACCGACCTGCCGCGGCAGACAGCGCTTTGCCGCGCCTGACCAGGCGAAGCGCCCGGACGGCCATGACAGCGCGCTAGCCCGCTCGTTCGGTTGGGGGCGTGGGGCGTTCGGTGTTGGCGTGGCCGGGGGTGATGTCGAGCGCCTGGGTCTGGCGTAGCGGGGTGAACGGGTCGGCTGCGGTGACCACGACGGGTTCCAGGGTGAAGCACACGTGGTCCCCGCCGTCGTCCAGGACGCAGAGCCGTCGGCCCACCAGCCGGCGCGGCAGGTCGGCCAGCAACGGCACGTCTCCGGGGCCGGACACGACCGACCGGCCGACGAACTTGTCGGTGTCGTCGCCGGTGAGCGAGCCGAACGCCTCGGCCGTCGCGTGGTCGTCGGCGGCGACGAAATGCAGCCCGAAATGCGTCGCACGCAACCCGACGCGATAGGTGTAATTTGCCTTCGAGAGCCACACGCAGTATCGGGGCGGCGTGATGCTCGACTGGGTGTGGAAGCCGACCAGACAGCCGGCACGTTCTCCGTCCGCAGCGACGGTCACGATGATCATCTCAGGGTTCGCGCTTTTCAGCAGGATGCCCAGGTCGTCGTCGGCCATTGTTCCTTCCCCACGAAACCATCTCCAAACCGGCCCATGCGGGTCCTACCAGACCCACCCGCTGGCACCTCGTATTCGCCTTCGAACGGCGGCATGAGCCGCTTCCCCGCCCGGTCTTCACGGTCGCCGTCGCCGGGACCGGGACCGGCTGCGGCGCCGACGCCGGCCGCCGCCGGCGGCAGACCGGGCCTGGCACGGCGACGGGCGGCTGAGGCTCCGTTGCCTCAGCCGCCCGGTCGGCGGATACCGCCGTCGGCGCTGCTCAGCGTGGCTCGCCCGCCGGCAGATCCGTCATCGGGGGGTACATCGTCAGCGCAGGACGCGGCGGTGGTGAGCCGCCCGGTAGACCAGCAGGGCGACGATCGCGCCGATGATCGACCCGATGATGCCGGACGGCTGCAGCGCGCCCTCGCTCAGGTCCTTGCCGACGATGAGGTACCCAAGGAATCCGCCGATGAATGAGCCGACGATTCCGAGGAGAATGGTCGCACCAACGCCCATCGGGTCGCGGCCAGGCACGAGAAGACGTGCGACCGCACCAGCGATGAGGCCGAGCACGATCCAGGCGATGATTGTCCAGAGCATGGGTCCTCCAGGTGGGCGGAATATTTCCGACGATCCCTCTTCGTTCGCATCGAAAGCCTTACCCCGCCCACCGCACCGCTCAAACAAAGCAGTTCGCGAGACCGCCGTCGAAGCAGGTGAGACGGCCCTCCTGCCGCCTCTGGACACCTATTTTGACACCCAGAGGTGTCACGGAAGCACAATCAGTAGTCACCCCGGTGCCTTTCCATCCGCCGTGCCCGCCATAGCGGCCGGGGGCGGCCGGTCGTGCCGGCGAGGGAGCCGGCCCGCGCCTCCTCAAGCTCGTGGCGGCGGCGCGCCCTGACAGTGTCGGTCGACTACGGCGGCCTCGCCCTCTGGGGCGGCCGGGTAGCCCACGACCTGCGCTTCACCAGCCGAGGCCTCGTCGCAACACCGGACCGTACGCACTCGCGACATCGACGGACCCGGAAGCCGGCGAGCACGCTGCTGCCAGCGAGCACGCCGCCACCGGCGTCGAGCAGATCGCCGGCAGACCCGGAGGGCAACCTGCGTCTCGAATGCGCTGACAAGCGCGACCCGCGGTCACGACGAATGCGACCGATCTGCGCACCTAGGGCGGCGTCCAGCCAGCTGAGCCCACGCCCGCCCACCGTCGGCTTGGATCGCTTTTGTGTCGAGTTATGCTCGCCCCGTGCGCACCGTTCCAGACTGGCTCAGCCCAGCCGTCGCCCCGCTGGCCGGCTCGTTTTCCAAACGCACGCCGCTCTGGCCGGCCGGTCAGCCGCCAATCAGCAGCTGAGCCCGGCGGCCTGGCGCGAATCCGCAGGCCACACGCGCGCCAGGTCGTGGTGCCACCGGACCGCACGGCGACACATGTTTGACCGCCGAACGGCAGTTCCTCCACGGACGGCCTTCAGTCAATAAACGCCCACTGGCGCCGGGGAAGCCATCACAACTGGGGGGTCATGGAAGCGGGGGCACCGATGTCGGCTGGGCTGACCGTCCGAAGCGGAGACGAGATCCTGGTTGTCATTCCGGCCGGCCAGTCCTGCGTGATCGGACGAACGGACGACGGTGACCCTCTGTTGGCGGACGACCGGGTATCCCGACGCCACCTGCTCATCGAGCCCACCGCCAAGGGCTGGGCCGCGGTGGACATCAGCATCTTCGGCACCTGGCAGAACGGCGGGCGGGTCGGCCGGATACTGGTCCACGGCGAGTCGGACCTGCGGCTCGGCTCGCCGGACGGCCCGGTGCTCACCCTGGTGCCGCACCCACCCGCGGATCCCGTGGCGCACCCGGCGACACACCCGCCGGCGTCGGCAGTGTCCGTCACGTCGGTGGACGGGCCGGCCGGCCAGCATCCTCAGGTCAGCGACGCGACGGAATGGCCGCAGGCCGACGGATGGGGGCAGCAGGCCAGCGGTTGGGGGCGGCAGCCCGAGCACTGGGACCAGTACGGGAACGCCGACTGGGACTGGAGCCAGCCAACCGAACCCGAGCCCACGCCCACCACTTCCTGGGCCCCGCACGTCACGTCGCCCCACGTCATCTCACCCCACGTCACGTCGCCTCAGGTCGACTCCTGGGACCGCCAACCGGATTCGGCCCGCCTGGAGCCGTGGGACACCGCGCCCGCGCCGGCCGTCATCCCCTCGGCGCGACGCGAGGACGAGCAGGGCGGCGCCTCCGCCGCGGCTGGCGGCGCCATCCCGCCGAAGGTCAAGCAGCACCATGAGCGCCAGACGCTGCTGCCGAGGAAGGCGCGGTCCGGTTCGGGGCCCCGGATGCCCCCGGCCGAGGGTGAGCCGGCGGACACCGGCGCGGGCCTTGGCCGGCTGCACCGGCTACAGCCGGGCCGGACGGTGATCGGACGCGGGTTGTCGAGCGACGTCGTCGTCGGTGACCTGCTGGTGTCACGGGAGCACGCCGCGCTGTTCGTCGACGCCGACGGGGTCGAGATCGTCGACCTGGACTCGGCGAACGGCACGTTCGTCAACGGTCACCGCGTCGAGCGGGCACGGTTACGGACGGGCGACTTCTTCTCGGTCGGGCACCACGTCTTCCACACCGGCGTCGCCGCAGCCCAGCGGGACGCGGCACCAGTTCGGCTGGTCGAATATCTCGACCGCGGCGACGTCACCTTCCAGGTGGACGGGCTGTGTGTGGACGTCGGTGAGACCCGGCTGTTGCATGACGTCACCTTCCGCCTGCCCGGGCGGGCTCTGTTGGGCGTGATCGGCCCCAGCGGCGCCGGTAAGTCCACGCTGCTGGGCGCGCTCACCGGCTTCCGCCCCGCGACGATCGGATCCGTGCGCTACTCCGGGCGCGACCTCTATGCCGAGTACGACGAGCTGCGCCACCGCATCGGCTACGTCCCGCAGGACGACATCCTGCACACCTCGCTCACCGTCCGGCAGGCCCTCGAATACGGCGCCCAGTTGCGTTTCCCCGCCGAGACCACCCGGGAGGAACGCGCCAGGCGGATCGACGAGGTTCTCGTCGAGCTGGGTCTCACCCATCGAGCGGACGAGGGGGCGGCGGGGCGCTCCGGTCGGGATGCTGGCGCCGCCGCCGGCCGTCGCGGGCCGGATGGCGCCGACAGCTCGGACGAGTCCGGCGACCTCGTCGCCCTCGGTGCCGACGACCCCGACGGCGACGACCTCGACGGCGAGGAATCCGACGGCGCGGGCGGCTTCGACGTCGCGGCGCCCAGTGGCGTCGACCTACCCGGGCTGAAGGTCTCGAAGCTCTCCGGTGGGCAGCGCAAGCGGACCAGCGTCGCGCTGGAGCTGCTCACCCAGCCGACCCTGCTTTACCTGGACGAGCCCACCTCGGGCCTCGACCCCGGGCTCGACAAGGAGGTCATGGGGTCGTTGCGCCGTCTCGCCGACGGCGGCCGGACCGTCGTGGTCGTCACACACAGTGTCGCCAACCTCGACGTGTGCGACTACCTGCTCGTGCTCGCCAAGGGCGGCCACGTCGCCTATTTCGGCCCGCCGCAGCACGCGCTCGAGTTCTTCGGCCGCGACAGCTGGTCGGATGCCTTCCAGCTGCTCAAGAACCCGGCGACGGCGGCCCGGCTCGCCCACCGATACCGGAACTCGAGGTACTTCATTCGGGGCACGGCGAGCGTGCCGAAGCCTCGACCGGCACCGCTGGAGAACATCCGCCAGCAGTCGGTGGTCTCGCAAGCGCTGACGCTGAGTCGTCGATATCTGCGGGTCATCGCGTCGGACCCGTCCTATCTGCGGCTGCTGGTCGCGTATCCGATCGTGCTCGGCCTGATACCCCGGACGCTGCCGTCGGCCTATGGCCTGGTGGCGCCGTCCGCACCCGACCAGGCAAACAAGGCCGCGCCCTCGATCCTGCTGATCCTCATCCTCATGGCCTGCTTCATGGGCATGTCGAACTCGATCCGGGAGCTCGTCAAGGAACGCGAGATCTACCGCCGAGAACGCGGCATCGGGCTGTCGACCGTCGCGTATATCGGGTCCAAGGCCGCGGTGCTCGGAATGATCACGGCGGCACAGAGCGCGGTGCTCACCGTGGTCGGCCTGGCGGGCATGAAGATGCCGAAGTACGGTGTCCTCGGCGGCATGCCGCTGTTAGAGCTCATGGTCGCGACGGCGGCGGCGGCGATCGCCTCGGCGATGATGGGCCTCGTCGTGTCGGCGCTGGTCGACAACGCAGACAAGACCCTGCCACCGCTGGTCGTGTTCGCGATGGCACAGCTGGTATTCATGGGCTCGATGATGCCGTTGAAAGGGAAGGCCGGCCTGGAGCAGCTTTCCTGGCTGTTCCCCGCCCGCTGGGGATACGGTGCCGCCGCCTCGGTGATCGACCTCATCAGCGTCCAACGGATCGGCGATCAGCGCCTCGCGCCCGGCATCCCGGTCGACCCGCTGTGGAAACACACGGCGGCGACCTACCTCGCCGACCTCGCCGTCGTCGCCGTTCTCGGCCTCGGCTGTCTGTTCGTCGCCGCCCGGCTGCTGCGCCGCCTCGATCCACAAAACGCCCACGGTGCCAGGCGCGGCAAAGCCCACGGCCGGGTCCGCACCCGCCGACGCCGTTGACCCGGCACCTCGCCCACCGCCATCGCCACCGCCACTTCCGCCCCCCGTGCCGTCGGGGGCATGCGGTTTCGGCTCTCCGTCGGCTCCCGCGTCACTCTGTCCCACCGCCAGGCTCCACCACCCTGCGCACCGTGACGCACACCAAGCATGAGGACGGTCACACCGGCAGCAAAGGCCAGCTCACCGAGCATCCAGATTTGGGTCTCCGCGCGCCTAACGGTGGCTCACTGCGGTAGCACTAGGGTCGTGCAGCCTCTCTCGGTCGTCCTCGTTCATCGCGACCAACCCGAGCGACTCCTCGACACCATCGACGCGTTCCGCGCGCAGGACGTGCCGGTCACCATCACGATCGTCGACAACGGATCAGCCGTCGTGCCGCCCGTCGAGGCCGACGACGTCACCGTCGTGCTGAACGGCAGAAACCTGGGCTTTGGACCGGCCGTCAACATCGGCTATCGCAAGTTCCTCGCAGACAAGGATGCCGGCGACTGGGTGGTGATCGCGCCGCACGACGCGCTGCCGGAGCCCACCTGTCTGAGCAGCATGCTGCGCGTCCTCGCGGACCATCCCCGAGCGGGCCTGGCGTGCGCCGACGTCGGTGACGGCATGACGCCGATCGTCGATCCGTACCTCGGCGGGATCCTCGTGCCTGGAAGCGTCGCCAAGGGCTGGGAGCCGATCGGCCAGCCACACGGCACGCTGATGCTCGCCCGACGCGCCTGCCTCGACGAGGTCGGCGTCTTCGACGAGCGCTACTTCGCGTACATCGAGGAGGCGGACCTCGCGCTGCGGGCGAAGGCCGCGGGCTGGGAATCCGGGCTGGTGCGCGGCGCGATGGTCAAGAACCCGTACGTCGGCTCCGCCTCCGCGGCGATCGACTACCTGCAACAACGCAACACGTTGCTGCTCGTGCGGGAGCACTTCGGCCGCTACCACGCGTTCGTGCGGCTCGGCATCGCCCTGTGGTTCCTGGTGGCGGGCGCGGTCCGGCCGGCCCGGCGCGACCCTTACTGGAGCGGCGAGGGATCCACCCGCGGCATCCTCGACTTCGTCCGCGGCCGGTTCGGCCCGCCGCCGCCACACCTGTTCGTCAAACGCTGACGCCGCCGCGCCAGCTTGATCGGCGGGACTGTAGCCGGATCCGAGCTGGCGGACGCTCGGAGTTCGGATTCGCCTACAGTCGCGCGGCGACGCGTCGTCACGTGCTTCGTTTCTGCCGAAGCGGCACGTGACGTTGATGCTGCGGCCCGGGCTGGCCGAACGGCACTCGGTTACCGCGGCCCAGGTAACCGCCGGAGCGGACCCGGCACCGGTGTTTACGGCCCGACGGTCGGCAGGACTCCCGAGCGTGTTCCCGACGGTTCACGGACCTTTTTCCGGTCGATGGGCGTTCGCGAAGACTCGGCGCTGAGAAGCCTCGACACCTCCAGCACGGAAAGGCGGTCCTCGGTGATGATGCGGCGGGTGGTGACGCGTTCCGGATAGCAGCGCATGAACATGTTGGTGAAGTGGGTTCCGTAGTGGATGCGCTCGGCGCTGGCCGGGTCGAACAGCGGGCGGGCACAGGCGTCGAAACCGGGCTCGTGGAAGTAGGCCAGGGCGAACCGCTCCCGGGTGTTCAGCCGGACCTTGTGCGGGGTGGAGAGCAGGTGCCCGCCAGTCATGAACTGCAGGATGTCGCCGGGGAACACGGTCAGAACGTCCGGTACCGGCCTGACGAACGTCCACGGCTCGTCGTCCTCGTACCTGCCGGCGGTGCTCTCGGAATCCAGCCAGTTCCGCCCGCGGTCCTCGCCCGGGACCGGGGGCCGGATGTACAGGCCGCCGACGTCGTCCTGCGCGGCGATCACCAGCAGGCCGTAGTCGGTGTGCGCGCCGATGCCGCGGGCGGTCGCCGCCGACGCCGCTGGGAAACGCAGCACCCGCATGTGGTGCCAGCCGTCGGCCGTCAGGCGGGTCAACGCCTCGATGTCAGCCAGGCCGATCCCCAGCGCGACCAGCCGCAGCAGCTTCTCGCCGATCACGCCGAGCGCGTCCATGAACGCGCGCATGCTCGTCTCGTACTGATGGCTGGGCCATGGCACCGGGCCGTGGCACGGAAGGCCGCCCTGTACCCGCGGGTCGCCCAGCGGCACGTCCTTGCAGACGGTGAATATCTCGGAGTGGTCGGCCTCGCCGGCGGTCATTTCCTCGCCGGACGCGATGTAGCCGCTGTAGGTGAGGTCACTGACGTGCCTGGACTTGACATCGAACGGCTGGCGGAAGAACTGCCGGCTGGCCTCGATGGCTCTTTCGGTGTGCCGGCGCTGGGTCGCGTCGGTGGCGACCTGGAAGATGCCGTCGGCCCGCCACGCCTCGATCATCGCCTGGGCCAGGCGGACATCCGACTCCGTTCCCGCAACGGATTCAGGCAGCTGGAAAGTACGCAGATCTTCTGCCATGCGGCCACCCCTGGTCCTTGACCCAGATCGGAGAATCTCGACGAAGCGACGAAGCAAGGATTCCGCTGAAGGCCAGGCGAACGAAGAAGCCGGCAGGCCGTACGTCGGCCGCCAGACCGGTCAGCCTGCATCAGGTCCCGACAGGTGCCGTTGGTCGTGGAAGTAGCTAACTTGGTGCTCTCACTATAGGGCCGATGCGCCTGTCCCGAAAGAGAACGCCGACTCATGGCAGGTCTCGGCGGGCAGGTCGAACCCACCGCCTCATTAGCAGGCGAGGCGCAGGCCGTAAGGGAGCCCCAGGCTGGCGAGTATCTGGCAGTAGGAGTAGCGGCTGACCTGCCAGCCGGTGGCGGTACGGACCACGTCCCAGGACTCGCCGGTCTGACGAGTGACGCCGTCGTCGGACCGCGGCATGGGCAGCGTCGGGTCGGTGAAGGTGAACGTCAGCGCGACGTTGACCTTGTCCTTGTCGAAGGCAGCTAGCTGGTCGACCCGGACGGTCAGGGTGGTCGCGAAGCCGGCACGTCGACCACGCCACCCCCGGTAAAGGACGAACCGACACCCGCCCCGCACTCTGCCAGCGCAATGGGAGAAATCCTCTGCGCTCGTTATATCTCACCGCCGCCAGCGGCTCACCAGCCGGCGATCCGCGACCGACGACCCACCGGATGCAGGTTCGGTGTCGGAGCGGACTCCACAGGCCGTCAGCGTCGCCGACGATGGCGGCGCATGCCGTCAACCTTCGCCGCGAACTCCCGCGGACGAAGAATCGGAGTGCCGCGCCATGGCGACATTGATGTGAGGTCTGCGTCGTCGGACACGACCAGCAGGGCGCCGACGTCGACAACTAGGTCCAGGATGCGGTTGTCCTCGTAGTCCGCGCAGTCGTGCACTGTCACCGGCGGGTCCAGTACGCCGCCGCCGCTGTGGTCGGTCACCTCGACCAGCAGGGACAGATAGCTTTCGATCCTGTCCGCAGGCCACTTGAAACCTTCGGCGAGGACCCGGCCGGTGTTGTCCAGGATGTGCGGCGAGAGCCAGAGCGCGAACTCCGCCGCGTCCACGACGATGCCCAGGCAGTCCGCGAACGGGTTCCCCGACGTCGGCGGCGGCGACGGCCACGACCGGAACGGACTGTTGCCACCCGCAGCAGCGCCGACCAGCACGTTCACGTCATAGACCACCGGGACCGGTGCCATGAGGGTCTACTCCCGGCCCTTCAGCACCCGCCGCGTGATCGCCGTGACGTCGTCCACGCTGAGACCCTGCGCGGCCAGGTTCTGCTGACCGAACGCCTGCAGTTCGCGCAGCTCCTCCGCCAGCTTCACCGACCGCATGATCTTGAAGGTCGCCCGCAGATACGCCGACCGGTTGCCCTGGCCGAAGTACTCGACCAGCTCATCCAGGACCGACCGATCCTCGTCCGAGACCGCGAACCCCAGCGTCGTCGTACTCATGCATCCAATGATACCCGGATCGCATGTCAGATGCAGTTCACTGCATCTCGACGCTTCTCAAGAATCTGCAGCCGGTCATCTTCGCCCCTGCCGCCGTTCGCCACCCGCCTCGCCACCGCCGGTGACGATCAGACCGTTCGGTTGTGGCATACGCCGTTCCGCTGGCTAGCGCTGTTCGTGCCGCTGCCCGAGGAGGGTTGGGCGTCGTTTTTCCCCGACGGTCGCTACCACGTACAGGGCAACCCGGCCGGCCGGGTATGGCACACCGTCAAGCTCAGCCGTTTCGAGGTCGGCGAGCTCGACCCCGCCGCCCTACGCCGTGGCCACCCCGGCTGAAGGTGACCGGGATCGGCGGTCCGCCGGCCTGAGGTGCCCGTACGCTGCGGGCGTGCAGATGATCCGGACGGCCGAGGTGCTGGCCGCGCTGTCGCTGACGACCGATCTGGCCTCCGGGATGGAGTTCGAGAAGGGGTTGCGCACCTGCGCCGTCGCAACGACGTTCGCCGGCCAGGTCCTCGGCGCCGATGCGCAGGCGTGCCGGGTGGTGTTCGAGGCGGCACTGTTGCGGTCGGTGGGCTGCACGTCGTTCGCGCCGGAGAACGCGGACTACTTCCGCGACGACGTCGCATTCCAGGCGGCGCTGAAGACCCTCGACCCGGGCGACCCAGCGGTGTTCGCGCAGCAGCTGCGCGCGTTCGGTGGCTGGGCCGGAGCCGCCGAGGCGCCGCGGCTCGCCGAGACGTTCGCGCAGATCGCGCCGACGGTCGGCGTGCAGGCGGCGACCACCGGCTGCGAGGCATCCCGCTCGCTCGGGCCTGGGCTCGGCCTGCACCCGGACGCGGTCGCAGCGCTCGACGACGTATACGAACGATGGGACGGGCTCGGCATCCCCACCGCCCGCCGCGGCGACGAGCTCTCGCGCACCGGCCGGATCGTGCACGTCGCCGAGCAGGCGGTCATCGCCTACGCGCGCGGTGGGTTCCCGGCGGCCGTCGCCGAGATCCGCCGCCGCGCCGGCGGGCATCTCGACCCGCAGCTCGCCGCCGCGTTCGTCGCGGGCGCCGACGTCGTGCTCGCGCCGCTCGCCGAGCCGGACACGATCGCCGCCGTCCTCGCGCTCGAACCGCCGCCGCACGCCACCGTCGCCTTCGGGTCGGTTCCGCGGCTGTGCGCGGTCCTGTCGCGGGTCGTCGACCTGAAGAGCCGCTGGCTGCTCGGGCACAGCGAGCACGTGGCCGAGGTCGCGGAGGCGGCCGGACGGGTCGCGGGCCTGCCCGACGCGGCGCTCGTCGAGCTGCGTTGCGCCGCGCTGCTGCACGACCTGGGCCGGGTCGGTGTGTCGAGCGCCGTGTGGGACCGTCCTGGGCCGCTCGGGGTCGCCGAGCTGGAGCGCGTCCGGATGCACACGTACTGGACGCAGCGCGTCCTGGAACGGGTGCCCGCGCTGGCATCGCTGGCCGGTGTCGCATCCGCGCATCACGAACGGGTCGACGGCGGCGGCTACCACCGTGGCTTCCCGGCCGCCGCGCTGTCGCAACCGGCCCGGATCCTGGCGGCCGCCGACGTCCTCGCCGCGCTGACGGAGCCCCGGGCCTACCGGCCGGCCCACGATGCGGCACAGGCGGCGAAAGTGCTGGCGGCGCAGGCCGACGCCGGCGGGCTGGACCGCCACGCGGTCGCCGCCGTCCTGGAGGCCGCCGGGCTTCCCCGGCCGCGGCCTGTGCTGCCGGCGGGCCTCACCGAGCGGGAGGCCGAGGTGCTGCGGCACGCCGCCCGTGGGCTCAGCAACCGGGAGATCGGTGCCGAGCTGACCATCTCGGCACGGACCGTCGGCCACCACCTCGCGCACATCTACGACAAGACCGGCCGCCGGACGCGCGCCGGCGTCGCCCTCTTCGCGATGGAGCACCGCCTGCTCCCATAGGCACCCTTCCGGCCGTGCCCGTGGCGTGGCGCACCCGCGCCGGATAGGTCGATCGACCGATGCCCGGGGCGGCTCCGCTGGGCGACCGTGTCCGTCGGCGCCCGAGCGGGCGCCGACGGACATCACCGGCGCCAGGCCGGGCACCGCCTCGGGAGGATCGATCACCATGGCAGCGACCACGACCACGACGACGGAGCCGACGACCGGCACCAACGGAGCCGCCGGCACCGGCAGCGGCGCCGGCGCCGGCGGTGATGCCGGCGCCAGCCAGCGGGCGGCGCACGAGGCCACGGTCCAGGAGATCTACCAGGCCTTCGGCAGCGGCGACATCCCGGCGATCCTGGCGCGGCTCGCGGACGACGTCAGCTGGGACGCGGACTGGAAGGACTACTCCGCGCACCGCGCCCCGGTCGTCCCCCACCTCGCCGCCCGCCACGGCCGGGCTGGCGCCGCGGAGTTCTTCACCCTGCTCGGCGGCTACACGGTCCATGACTTCGCGGTCCTCGGTCTGCTCAGTGGTGACGACGCCGTGGCGGCGAGGATCAGGGTGGCGTTCACCGTGCCCGGCGGCGGGACCGTCGAGGATGAGGAGATCCACCTGTGGGTCTTCGACGAGCACGGCCTGGTCCGCTCGCTACGGCACTACTCCGACACCGCCAAGCACCGCGCCGCCATCCCCACCGCGGACTGACCGCCCGGCGCGCGAGGACGGGTCCGGCGGGGTACGTGGGGCCCCGCCAGGATCCGTGCAGGCTCCCCCACTCGAGTGCCGCCGGTCAGGCGCGGCCGGCCACGGCCGAAACCCCCTACCTGCCAGGATGACGACGCATTGAACCGGGGCGCGCCCCGGTTCGGTGTCTCGGTCGAGCGGAACCGTTTGACACAGCGATCCGCTGTCGCCGGCGAGCGGTGGCAGGATGCACCGGCATGGGAGGCAGCACCTTCACCGTGCAACGTTCGACGACCATTAACGCATCGGCTGAGCAGGTCTTTGACCAGATCGTCAACTTTCGCCACTGGGGTGCCTGGTCGCCATGGGAGGACATGGACCCCAACCTGACCCGCACCTACTCGGGGCCCGAGTCAGGCACCGGCGCGTCCTATGCCTGGTCGGGTAACCGCAAGGCGGGGCAGGGGAACATGAAGATCACGGGCGTTGACAGCCCCAGGACGCTACGGATCGAGCTCGTCTTCGAGAAGCCGTGGAAATCCCGCAACGACGTGCTGTTCAGCATCGAGCCAGCTGGCGACGGCGCTCACGTCACCTGGTCGATGACCGGGCCAAGACCGTTGATGTTGCGACTGATGGGTTTTGTCATGTCCATGGAGAAGATGGTCGGCCCCGACTTCGAGAAGGGACTCGCCCGCTTGAAGACCGTGTCCGAGAACCCGGGCGCGTCCTGAGCCCACATCGCCAGCTGCCATCCCGCGGGGAGCGAACGCCGGGTCTCCATCGACCCCAGCCATGTCGACGAGCCGGCCGCTCGGCCGATGCCGCCAGCACGGCCAGAGCCACGGCGGGCCGGTCACGCCTCGTGGATCCTTTGTCTTGCATTCGGGGCGCACGCGATGGGTCCAGGAGGTAAATTGGCATTAATCGGCCCGCTTGGGGAGGGCAGTGTGTCACGATTCGACCACTACGCCGTGGCGCCGGACGCCATCGTCGTGGGCTACGACGACTCGGGTTATGTCGACTCGGGTCTCATCGACATGAGCAATGTCGACCTCGGACAACTGGCCGCCGCCGGGCGTTGTCCACCGGATTCGGCGCTCGGCCGCTCGGTGGCGCGGGTTCTTGCCATCGCAACCAGCCGAGACCAAGACACGTCCGATTTCAATAGCTCGCTCTGACGGTTGGCATCGTTGTGCTGCCCATCGTCGGGCCGGCGCCCAACCGGCGGACGGCAGCCGCGGAATGGCCGCGGGACCTGCTCGACGTCGCCGCGCTGCGGAAAAACGGCTGGCAGCCGGTCCCGATCCGGCAGTTCGTCATCAAGATTCACAGCCGCTGCAATCTTGCCTGTGACTACTGCTACATATATGCGATGGGGGACGAGACCTGGCGCGACCAGCCACGGATGATGCCGCCGGCGGTCACCAGCACGGTGATGCGGCGGATCGCGGAGCACGCCGCCAAGCACCGGCTGGCCCGCGTGCAGGTCGTCCTGCACGGCGGCGAGCCGCTGCTCGCGGGCCAGGAGGCGCTGTGCTCCTTCGCCCAAGAGCTGCGACGGGCCGTCGCGCCGCCGACCCAGGTCGTGGTCACGGTCCAGACCAACGGCGTCCGGCTGGACGAACCATTTCTGCGCGCCCTTCTCGCGCACGACATCGGCGTGAGCGTGAGCTACGACGGTTCCGCGGGCAGTGACCGCCGGCCCTTCGCCGGTGGCGCGGCCAGCGGCCCGGCGGTCGTCCGCGCGCTGGGGCTGCTTGGCGACTACCGTTTCCGGAGGATCTTCCGCGGGATTCTCTGCACCGTGAACCTGGACACCGACCCGGACGCCACTCTGGACGAGCTGGCCGCGTTCGGCCCGCCACGGATCGACTTCCTGTTGCCGCATGGGAACTGGTCCGCCCCGCCCCCCGGGCACGGCGCCGGGGACCTGGTTGCGCCGTACGGCGCGTGGCTGGCCCGCGCCTTCGACCGCTGGTACGACGCGCGGCCCTGCCCCACCGACGTCCGCCTGTTCTCAGAAATCATCAACCTGCTGCTCGGCGGCAGGAGCCAGACCGAGTCGCTGGGAACGTCGCCGGCCGATCTGGTGGTCGTGGAGACCGACGGCGCACTCGAGCAGGTCGACTCCCTCAAGTCGGCATACCCTGGGGCGGCGGCGACCGGCCTGACGATCACCGGGCACTCGTTCGACGACGTCCTCTCGCACCCGGGGATCGCGGCCCGTCAGCTCGGAGTGGACGCGCTCGCACCGGCCTGCCAGAGCTGCCGGATACGGGACGTCTGCGGCGGCGGCTACTACCCGCACCGGTACCGGGCTGGCAGTGGGTTCCGCAACCCCTCGGTGTACTGCGCGGACCTGCTGGCCCTGATCGAGCATGTGCGCGGGCGGGTCGCCCAAGATCTTCGGGCTGCTCCCGCGGTGGGCCGGTGACCGACGGTACGCACCGCATCTCGCTCGCCGAGTTCGACGCCCTCGCCGCGGGCGACGGCAGCGCTTCCGGAGTGCTCCGCGCGGCCGAGGGCAGTCTGCGCCTGGTACTTCTCCATACCGTGGTCGCCGCCGCCCGGCAGCACCGACCAGACGAGCTCGCCGAAAGCGGTGCCGCGGCCGGTCTCGATCTCATCACGGAGCTGCTTCGGGTCGACCAGGCAGCGGTCACCGAGGCGCTCCTCCATCCGCCGCTGGGCAGCTGGGGGATGCACTGCCTGCAGCGGCTGGGCGGCGTCCCGCCCCCCGGGCCGGGCGAGGGAGGAACAGGCAGACCTGTCGACGATGGACCATCGCTCGCCGCCGACCTCGGTTACCTCGCCGGCGCGGCCGCCGCCGCCGCCATCCGGGTGGGGATACCGTTCGAGCTGCGGGTGCTGGCTCGGGACGGCCTGGTGCACCTTCCCGGCCTGGGCACCGCGGCTGTCGGGGGCGACGGCTGGTATGTGATCCGCGGCGGGTCCGCCGGGACGGTGGTCGCCGGCCCCGGCCTCGACCGCGAACCGATCCGGGTCGACGCGGCCGACGAGCGCTGGCTGCCGGTCCGGCGGCTGCGCAGCATGGTGGACGGCCTCGGGCTCGACGTGGCGTTGGACGACGTCGACCCCTTCCGTGGCTTCGGCGGCCTCGCGCCCCGGCCGCGCCTCGACCAGGCCACCGTGGGGGCCTGGGAACGTCGGCTGGACGAGGCCTGGCGGCAGCTCGTCCGACATCACCGGCCCCAGGCCGAAGTGATCCGCGACTATGTCACCTGTCTCGTGCCGACGCACGAAGGGCCGACCGGGCAGGAATCGAGCGGAAGCTCAGGGCACGCCTTCGGCGCTGTCGCGTTGACCACCCCGTCGGGCGGGCCCGCGTTCGCCCTCGCGCTCGTGCATGAGACACAGCACGGCAAGCTGTCGGCGCTGTCCCACCTGGTCCGCCTGGTGGACGGGACGTCACCGACGCCCTGTTACGCGCCTTGGCGGCCCGACCCACGGCCGCCAGGCGGGCTTCTTCAGGGTTGTTATGCCTATCTGGGCGTCACGGACTACTGGTTGCGCAGGCGTGCGGCACTCGAGGACGCCGACGAGCACGGGGCTCCGCGTAGGCAGGCGGACTTCGAGTTCGCCCGCTGGCGCCAGGCCGTGCTGGCGGCACTCGACTCCGTCGTCGGGTCCGGCCAGCTGACCCGGCACGGGGAGCGGTTCGTCGACGGCATGCGGCAGCGTCTGGGGCCGATGCTCGACGTGCCGGTCCGGCCCTGGATCGAGCGCCTCGCCGCCGACGTCGCCGCGAGCCACCTGGCCGGATGGCAGCTTCGCAACGTCATCCCGGACGAGGCGGCGACCGAGCTGACGGCCGCGGACTGGCGGGCCGCGACGCCCTCGCCCCGGGGCCTGCCGCCCGCGCGGGTGCCACCGACCGGGGCGCGCCACGTCCGGGACGTCCGAGAAAAGCTCGCCCATCTGCGTATCCAGGACCCTGATCGGTTCGCAGAGCTGGCGTCGCGGCCGGCTCTGCTGGCACTCGAGGTAAGCGGCGCAAGGCCCGGCGACGTGCTGCTGATCGCCGGGCACCACGCCGAGTCGGCCGCGAGCTACGTGGCAGACATCCAGGCCGGTGACCCGGGCGACGGGTGGGCGGGGCTGGCGGCGGCGAGCAGGCGGATGGACGGGGCCGGAGCGGAGGGTTTGTACCTCCGCCCGGCCCACGTGGCAGCCCTGCACGGGGCCGTCCGGCGGACAGCGAACGCCCCGGATCCGCTGGCGCTGGCGCGCTGGCTCGGTCGTTCCACGGAACTCACCTCGCCAGCGCCGCCAGGCTGAGGACCCGAGTAAGAACCGGAAGGGTGGTGCCGCCTCGGAACTCACCTCGCCAGCGCCGCCAGGCTGGGGACCCGAGTAAGAACCGGAAGGGTGGTGCCGCCTCGGCGGCACCACCTCAGGTGGCGAACGGCTACAGCGGCGGCGGCTCGAAGTCGAAGTCGACCCGTCGGCCGGCGGCCGCCGCCTGGACGTCCGGATGGTCCGCCTTGAGCTCGGCGGTGTACCGCGCGATCGCGTCCGTCTGGCGCCGCTTCCCCTCTTCCGTCTCTCCCAGGGCGAGCAGGTCGAGCGCGAGGTTCGCGGAGCACGCAATCGTGTGCGGATGCTTCGGGCCCAGCAACTTCTCGAGCCCGAGAAGCGCCTCCTCGTCCAGCCGCCGCGCCGTGTCCCAATCTCCCATCTCCGCGTGCACGTTGGCGAGGTTGAACACGCAGGTCAGCGAGAAGTGATGCTCCCGGCCGAGGCTTCCCTCCAGAGCCGCGCGGGATTCCAGCAGCAGCTGCCGGGCCTCGTCGACCTCGCCGAGCTGGCGCTGCACCAGGGCCAGGTTGAGGGCACATCCGTATACATAGGGGTGGCTGGGGACGAGCGCCTCCTTGTACCGGTCCACCGTCTTGCGGATCCGGTCGGCTGCCGACTCCCACTCCTCCATGGCTCGCAGCGCGTTGCCCAGGTTCATGGCGGCCGCGAGCACGTCGAGCTGCTGCTCGTCGAAGGTCGCCACGTACCTTTCATGGACCTCCTGGCCGAGGGCGAGCGCGGACTCGAAGTCACCGGCCTTGCGGCGGGCGACCGAGAGGTCCTTCGCCGCCAGCAGCACCGACGGGTGGTTCTCGGTGAACCGCCCGCCGGATGTCAGCAGGGCCTGGTAGCGGGCGTATGCCTGCTCGGCGAGCTTCCGGCCGGCGACATAGTCCCCGGCCTGCCGCATGTCCCGCGCCCAGGCGCTGAGCGAGAAGATCACCGATGGGTGGTTGTCCGCTCCGTAGAAGTCGAGCCGGTCGCGGTAGTTTCGCTCGTCCAGCTCTCGGGCGGCCTTGTAGTCGCTGTTGAGCCCATGATCGACCGCCAGGTTGTTGGCGATGTTGAACGTTCTGGGATGCTCGTCGGTGAAGGTCTGCTTGTGGCGGGCGAGGGATTCCTCGTCAAGTTTCTGCGCCGCCGCGAACTCCCCGCGGACCCGCAGGTCGGCGCCGTAGCCACTGGTGACGACGAGGGTGTCATCATCCGCGTCCCCGAGGGCGGCCCGCATCTGTTCCAGCGTGGGCCGGCGCAGGTTGTATGCCTCCTCATAGCGGCCGAGCTGCCACAGGACGTCCGACTTGAGTGAACGCATCCGCAGCACATCTCGGTCGCCGCCACCGGAGTCGGCGACCCACCGCCCGAGTGCCGTGTCCAGCAGCTCCAGGCAGGTCGTGTAGTCACCCGTCTCGTACAGGTACTGCACGATGTTGGAGTACAGCCGCCGCACGTCGGGATGGGTGCTCGACACGACCTCGGCCGGCACCACGTGTGCCAGCAGTTCCTCGAACTTCGGCCAGTTGGTCGGGTCGCTGGCGTCGAGTGGGTCGGCGGCCGCCAACAGTTCGTGGACCTCACGCTGCATGCCGGCGGACTGCCCCTCGTCGAGTTCATCGCGGATAAGTTTTTGGATGAGCCGGTGTACTTGGACCGTCTTCTTCCGGTTGTCGATCCGGGCCAGCGCGTACCGGCCCAACTCCCGCATCGCGCGGCTAATCAGGATCGGGTCCTGGAGAGAAGCACGAATCGGCGAGTCGATCACGGTTCGGCCACGGTCGAACACCTCGCGCGGGATCGGCTCCGGGCCGAAGAAGGCGCAGCGGCGCAGCAGGTCCATCGCGAACGGCATCTGCTCGCTGAGGCGGCTCACGGACAGGGCCCACGCTGCGGCGACCGGAACCGGGTAGTCCGACGGCGAGTTCTCCGCCAGCAGCTTGCTGGCTTCCTCTTGCAGCAGTCGCAGGTAGTCCGCCACGAGCATGCCGGTCTCGGCCTGGAGAGCGCCGGCCTGCTCGAGAGCCAGCGGAAGGTCACCGAGCTCGTCGGCCAGACGATCGGCGTCGTCTCTGCCGATGCCTGGCACCCGGCGGCCCAGGAAGGCCAGGCTCTCGGAGCGGGTGAACACGTCGACCTCGACGACGTCCGCCTGGCTCTCCCACCGGTGGTTGCGAGAAGTTACGAGCACGTGCCCCGGCGAGTGGCTGGTTCCCTGGATGAGCCGCGGCATCAGGTCCTGGATGGTCTCCGGCTGGTCCGCGTTGTCGAAGATGAGAAGCCAGCGGGCATACGGCACGCCAGTTCGCAGCGCGTCCAGCACCGCGGGGACCGCTTCTTCGAGCCGCCCAGGAGCGACCCCGCTCAGGCCGAGCCTCGGCGCGAGGCCTGCCAGCGCGGAGCGGGCAAGCGGCTGCTGGTCCGCCGAGACCCACCACACGAGGTCGTAGTCCTCGGCGTACCGGTAGGCGTACTCGACAGCGAGCTGGGTCTTACCGACCCCACCCAGGCCGTGCAGTGTGTGCGGGAGCACCGCGGTGACCTTGCCGGTGAGCCGCTCGCGCAGCTCCTTCAGCAGACTCTCCCGGCCGGTGAAGTTCTTGTTGCGCTGGGGAACGCTTCCCCAGATGAACGGCACGCCTCGAGTCACCGGAGAGGTTGTGTCCTCCGTGTCCGTGTCCGTCACTGGGGCCCCCGCCTGCTCGTTCAGTTCCAGATGTTGTGTGATGATACGCTGGTACGTCGTTCAATCAACGGCAACAGGCCCAGCAAGTCGGCCACTGCGGCCGCATCAGGTCCGAGCAGCCGCATCAGGTCCGACCATTTTCCAATGTGCACCCCGGCTGACCTGGACCACCTGGGACTGAGGATACCCAGTCGCCCTTCCGAACCGAAGACCGTCACGTGACCAGGAATCCACTCCCCGTCCGCGACCGCACCCGGACCGCCGCCCGGCAACTGTTCCCTAGCACTCTTATCAGGCCCGCTGCGCGGCCTGTCAAGCCGGACGTGCCGAACGTCGCGCATCCGGTTGCGGCGCGCGGTAACGCTGCGCTGGCGTTTCCGGCAGGCAGGCGCGCAACGCACGGATGACCCTCGACCAGGCAACACAGCGTTAATATGACAACCAGGAAAATAGGCAGGGGTTGGTGACGTGACTGGAGCCAGCGCGAGAGCCAGCAGCAGGTGGCCAGACGAGGCGTGGCCAGGCGAAACGTCCCACGGCTAGCGCTCGACGGCTGGCACGGTGCCGCGTCCGGTGCCACCGTTGATGGAGGGTTGCGACGAACAGCCGTGACACCCGGGCCGCCGGACGCAGGAGGCGGGTGGCCATTAGCTTGTGTGCTGTCAGGTGCCGGCAAGCATGTCGCGACGTGATGGGGCGGGATACGGGCGTGAGGGGGATGGGCAGACCTGTCGCGGATGTCATGGTCTACAGGGCATCCGCGCGCGAGTCGGCCACCGGTGGGCGCATCGGCCGGTGCGAGGTGCGGCCTGTCCGCTCGCCGGCCAGATGTGGCAGGAGCAGGACGCGGCTCAGGAGCGCGATGTGACGGCGCGACTGGTTTCCACGACGAACCCCTATGTGGGCGACCGGCCCTACCGGACCCATGAGGCCGACATCTTCTGCGGCCGAGACAGCGCCTCGCGTGAGCTGGCTGATCTCTGCGTGAGCAGCAGGGTCGTCGTGCTACACGGCGCGTCGGGCGTAGGCAAGACCTCTTTGGTGCAGGCCGGCGCCATGCCCCTGCTCTGGGCACGAGCGCGGGCGCGGGAGATCGGCGTACTTCCCATTGGCCGGGTGACTGGCCGGCTGCCCGTGCCGACGGCCGCCCTTCCCGAGCACAACCCGTACACAGTCGCTCTTTTGTCATCGTGGTCGCCGGCCGAGTCGCCGGGGCAGCTGGCCGGCGTCTCGATCGCCGAGTTCATCCGCCGGCAACGCGATTCCGGAAACGTCCGTGCCTCCCGGCCGACGGTCGCCATCATCGACCGGCTGGACAGTGCCGTACACGCCTCCGGTCAGGCAAGCGTCAACCGGCTCGCTTTCTTCGACCAGTTGGCCGAGTTGATCGAAGATTTTCCGGACATCCGACTGATGGTCTGCGTCCGGGACGAGTCGCTGCCCGATCTCGAGCCACTCGTCGACCGTCTGCGTAGCCAGACGCCGGTAATGCTTCACCTGCCCCGACTCGCCCCCGACGAGGCTTTTAGGGCCATTGTCGAGCCACTGGCCGGATCGGCCCGGTCGATTTCCGTCGATGCGGCGGAAGAGCTGCTGCACATGATCCGCAGCGAGGCTGCCACCGGGGTCTTCGCCGACCATCACTCGGTGCTGGCCAACTGGGTCGAGCCGGTCCTGGTGCAGATCGCCTGCCACGCACTGTGGGTTGGGCTGCCGGCCGACCTGTCCCTGATCAGAGCCGACGACGTGCGCCGGTACGCCGACGTCGACGGTGCGATCGGCAGGTTCGTGGCCACCGCGGTAGCCGAGGTGGCCGACCTCTTTGGCGAGCGGCCGATGCGGCTGGCCGAGTGGCTGCGCCAGACGAGCCGGTCCCGGCCGGGCAGCGCTGCGGCCTGGACGGCGAAGGCCGAGTCCCCGCCCGCGTCGGTAGTCCGGGCGCTCGTGGACCGGCACGTGATCCGCCACCCGGCACCGGAGGACGGCTCCTCACCACCCGGCGAGCGCGGCGGCCCGGTCCCGCTGAGCGGGCGGTTCCACGCGTCGCTGCAGTACCCGGCCGTCGGGCCGGAACCGAGCCAGGCGGCCGGCGCGGCTCTCCTGGAGGCAGCGGAGGCGGCATTCGCCGACAACGACGTGGTGCTGGCCGAGCGGCAGGCGACGCGGGCCACCGCGGCGCTGGAGACCGCAAGTCCGCGGGACCGTGGGCGGGCCGAGACGCTGCTCGGCGACGTGCTGTTCCGCTTCGGCCGGCTCGACGACGCCCGCGACAAATACCGGCTGGCCGCCGCGTACTACGAGATGGCACAGGACCACGCGACAGTTGGCTGGCTGCTCGCCGCCGAGGGACGCCTCCTGGTGGAGGAGGGGCGCTATTCGAGTGCCACGGAGCAGCTCGGCGCCGCGGTGCAGCGGTTGCCAGCCGAGCTGGCTGTGAAGATCGAGCTTGCTCAGGCCCTGCGGCTCGCCGGCAATCTGCGGGCCGCGGCGGCCTGCTTCGGCTCAGTGCTCACGATCGCGCCGGACGCGGTCGAGGCTCTGGCCGGTCGGGGCGAGGTGAACGCAGCCCTGCACGACTATGCCGATGCCCTCCGTGACCTGGAGAAGGCCCAACGACTGCGGCCGGGTATCGGTTCTCGGCCCACGGTCCTCAGGGCACGCGAGAGCGCGATTAACGGCCTGGACGTCACCCAGCCGCGTTCCATCAGTCAGACGTGAGCCGCAGCGCCGGTTGCGGGACCGGAACCTGCCAGTGCGCCATCATCTGAACGCGGTCGTCGTGAGGTCCGTCGCCAGGGAGGACCTCGATCCTGGCGGCCGTCGTCCTGACGACAGCCGGATCCTCGGAACAGCAGGCACAATGGCGACAGGCACAACGATGGAGTGCCGACCGTTCGCTCCGCGGACCGGACTCGCCGCACCACGGGGGTGCAGGTGGTCGAGCCAGCCTGCTTTTTCAGCTATGCGCACGTAGACGAGGATCAAGGCGGTGGACAGCTCGGGCTGCTCCACCGCCTGCTCACTCATGAGCTGCGGGTGCAGTCCGGGCGAGACTTTCCCGTCTTCCGAGACCGTGATCATCTCACCTGGGGCCAGGCCTGGGAGGAGCGGATCTACAGTGTCCTCGACGCCGCCAACGTGCTACTGCCGATCATCTCGCCCAGCTATCTCCAAAGCGAGCAGTGCGTCGCGGAACTACGATGGTTCCTGAGCCGAGAACGGCGCCTGGGCCACGCCGGGCTGATCCTGCCGATCTACTGGATCGACATCGGGCCACTCGACCCGCAGGCCCACCCGGGCGTCGAAGACGTGGTGGCAGTGCTGGCCGAGCGGCAGTTCGACGACTGGCGGGACCGGCGCTTCCACGTGGCGCGGCACCCCGAGGCGTTCGAGCCACTGGCCAGGCGAATCCGTGACGCTTTCCCAAAGGTCGTAGATCAGAGCGCCCATCGCGCCCCAGTGCCGACCGGCCCGGCCATGGTCGCCCGTGACGCCGCCGCGGACACAGCAGGTAAGGCGTTGATTCGGTCCGTGGGCGTGCCACCCGTCGAACCCGCCCTCCGCCAGGCCGTGACCGTGCTTCACCTGCCGAACCTGCGGATCGGCGATGCCGCCACGCTGCCGCAGGCTTTCGGCCAAGATCTCGTCGACGACCTCCAGCGGACGGTGAACGACGAACACTGGAGCCCGCCCGACCTGGTCGTGGTGACCGGAGACCTCACGGCGACCGCCCGCAAGCAGGAGTTCGTCCGGGCCGCGGAGGTGCTGGCCTTTCTGGCCGAGGCGCTGGCGATACCGCGGGAGCACATCGCGGTCGTCCCGGGCCCCCGGGACGTGAACCTCGACCTGTGCCGCGGCTACTTCGCGTCCTGCGCCGGCCATGACGTCGAGCCGCAGCCGCCGTACTGGCCGAAGTGGATGCACTACCGGGCGCTGCTGACCGACCTCTACCAGGACACAACCGACTGCGGCTTCATGGTCGACCAGGAGTGGTCGCTGTTCGAGATGCCGCACCTGTCCACGGCCGTCGCCGGCTTCAACACGACCTTCGCGACCAGCCATGAAACTCCGCCCGCGGGCTCGCCCGGTGCTGAGCGCGCGGTCTCCCTCGGACCGGGGCAGGCGGCCTGGTTCGACGCGGCGTTGGCGCCGTGGGAGCAGCGCGGCTGGCTACGGATCGGCGTCCGCCACCATGCTCCCAGCCACACAGCTCCCAGCCACACAGCTCCCGGCCACACAGCTCCCGGCCGCGCACGGGGCCCATCCGGTCCTGCGTTTCCTGGCGCGGAACGTCCGTGGGTGGACGAGCCGGAAGAACATGCCGGGCGGCTGAATCCGGAGCCCGGCACCGCCCGGCTCAACCTGCTGCTGCACGGCGGCCCGCGGCGAGCGAGCCTGCCGGCCCGGCCAGGGTCGGCGGATCCCGGCGGGCCGCTCGTCCTCGGCGTCTACCCGGACCGCCCGCAGCCCGCCAGCACCGGCCATTACCAGCTGCTGCGCGTCGAGGCTGACGGCGTGCACCGCGTCCTGCGGGAGTACCGGCCGCAGCAGGGCGGATGGGGTCCACCCGGAGACGGGGAGCCGGCCGGGCCTGTCTTCTGGCGGCGGAACTGGCGGGACGTCGGAACGGCCCTGCCCCGGCCCTGGGGCCGCCCGGCCGTCGAACGGCCGCTCGCGCACGAGTCCGGGCCAGCGCTGCCGCCCGTCGAGGCCTCGCCGCCGGACGGTGACGCTCCCGGGCTGGCCGAGGCCACGCCGCCCGCCAGCGCGGGCGACGCCGACGGCTTCCTGGCCCGGGTCGTCGAGGCGACCCACCTGCGCAAACCCGGCGCCACGGTGACGGTCCTGCGCTCGAAGGTGGGCGGCGCGCCCTATCTCCGGGTCGCGCTGGCCCAGGACGGCGTCATCCGGCAGTTCGCCGTCGGGATCTGTGAGAACGGCGTCGACGAGTCCCAGGTGCTCGCGTTCGCCGACGGCGTGCACCGCTCGTACGCCGCCACCGACCCCAACCTCGTCTCCGAGCTCGTCTACAGCGGCCAGCGGGCAGCTGACAGCCTGGTCGCGGCGGCGATCCGACAGGGCATCCAGCTGACCAGCTATCTGGAGTACCAGGGGTTGTATGACCTGCGGCCCTATCTGACCCGGCAGGCTGCCCACCTGGCCGCCGACACCCGGTACCGGCCGTCGCTGTACGTCCCGCAGCGCCTCGCCTGGCTCGAGCCCACCGGCGAGCGGATCGCCGACGGGGCCCTCGACCAGGTCGTCGACGCGCTGGCTGGCGACGGCGCCCGGGTCGTCGTCCTGTTGGGCGGGGCGGGCCAGGGCAAGACGTTCCTGCTGCGCGAGCTCGTCCGCGTCCTTCCACACCGGTGCCCCCATCTGACGCCGGTGCTGGTCGACCTACGCGGCCTGGAGAAGGCACATTCGCTGGACCAGCTGCTCGCCATGCACTTCATGGCCGCCGACGAGCAGCGTTTCGACCGCCAGCAGTTCCGGTACCTGCTGGGGGCAGGGCGGCTCGTGCTGCTGTTCGACGGGTTCGACGAGCTGTCGTTTCGGGTGACCTACGAGAAGGCAGCGGAACACCTCGACCGGCTGCTGGCCGGCGCCACCGGCGACGCAAAGATCGTCATCGCCAGCCGCCTCGAGCACTTTCGCTCGACTGACCAGGTGCGTACCGCGCTTGGCCGCCGGGTCGAGCTGGAGCCGCGAAGCCGGCTCGCCCGGCTGGAGAGGTTCACCGAGGAACAGATCCTCGAGTTCCTCGTCAACCTGTTCAGCGCCGCCGACGACCCAGCCGGCGGCGCTGACACCAACGCCAGCAGCGGTGGTGGCGGTGGCGGTGGCGGTGAGCCAAGTTTCGACGGCACGGCCGAGCGGCGCGCGAGGGAACGGCTCGCGGCGATCCGCGGCGTGCGCAATCTCGTCGACCTCGCCCGCAACCCGCGAATGCTCGGATTCGTCGCGACCCTCGACCCCGAGCGGCTGCGGCGGGTCGCCAAGCCCGACGGCGGGTCCGACGCAACCGGGCTTTACCGCGAGCTGGTGTCCGACTGGATCGACTTCGAGGTGGCCAGAGCCCGGCCGCCCGGCGCGGCCGAGACCCTGGACTTCGCCGCGCGATGGCGGATGGTGACCGCGCTCGCCGTGCGCATGTGGCGCAGCGGGACCGGCACCGTCAGCCTCGAAGAGCTCACCAGCACCGCCGCCGCCACCCTCGCCGCGCTCCTGGAGCCGGGCCTGGAGCTTGACCAGGCCACCCACCTGGCCGGCTCGGGGACCCTGCTGACCCGCGGCGAGGACGGGCGTTTCGGGTTCGTGCACGACTCGGTCCCCGACTACCTGGTCGCCGCGGACCTGGCCACCCAGCTGCGCACCGGCAACCGGCCCAGGACGCTGGCCCTGCACGAGATGTCCCCGCTGATGGTCGAGTTCCTCGTCTCCGAGACCGGGCAGGAGGCGGCGCGAGGCTGGGCCCGGTCCGTGCTGGGCGCGGGAGTGCCCGCCGGCCCCGAGCGGACCAACGCGCTGGCCGTGGCGCGCTTCCTCGGCGAGTCGGGCCTCACGGACAGCGGGCTCGCCGCCGGCCGGCACGAGGCCCTGGACCTGTCCGGCCGCCAGTTGCACGGCGTCGACCTGACCGGCTCCACGCTGGCCGGCTGCACCGTCACCCACGCGGACCTCACCGGCGCGGACCTCACCGGCGTCACCGCCTCCGGCTGCGACTTCACCGGCGCCAGTCTCGCGGGAGCACACCTGGTCGGCGCGCGGCTCGAGTACTGCAGTCTCGCGGAGGCCGACCTCACCAGCGCCGACCTGACCGACGCCACGCTGGTGGGATGTTCGCTGGTCGGCGCGGTCGTGACCGGCTCCCGGTGGGAGGGCGCAGCGCTGATCGCGCCGAACCTCGACGATCGGGTGGGTGCCAGCCCGGAGCTGGCCGACGCCGCCGTGGTCGGACGCGACCGAGCCAAGGCCGCGGTCGCCCCCGAGCCCGGAGCGCTGGCGCTGGCATTCACGGCGGACGGCACCCGGCTGCAGGCACTCGTCGCCGCTGGCACCGTGATCAGCTGGGACTGCCGGACCGGGGCCGCGTCCAGGCCAGCTGCTGGGCCGCGGCTCGTGACCGGCCTCTCGCCCACGGGGTCTTCGCCGGCGCCATCCGTCACGGTGGCGCCAGGTGGCCAGCGAGCGGCCGGTCGGCTCGACGGCCGGCTCGACGGCCGGCTGGAGGTCGTCGACCTCGTCACCGGCGTGAGCCACCCGGTCAGCGGCCCCGGCAGCGACGCTGTCCGCGCACTCACGTTCAGCCCGGACGCGGCTCTGCTTGCCGGCGGCGACGACGAAACGATCACACTCTGGAATGCCGACACCGGCGACGCGCTCGTTCGCCTGGCCGCGCCGCGCGGCGGCACCGCGGCACTCGCCTTCCGCTCCGACGGTGGCCTGCTCGCGGCCGCGGGCGGCGGCCGGGATCTGCTCGTCTGGGAGTCGGCGACCGGTACCGTCCACGCCCGCCTCACCGTCCCGGGACGGAGTGCCGTAGCACTGGCCTTCGCGTCGCACGGGCAGCTCGCGTGCCTCGACGAGCAGGGGCGGGTCTGTCTGGTGAACATGCTCAACAGCCGGGCGGTCTCTGCACTGGCTGGTTCAGTGGGAGCCGCGGGGCGGCTGTGCGTGAGCCCGGATGGCACGCTGCTCGCAGCTGGCGGCGAGGAACGCCTCCTGCTCTGGGACCTCGCCGACGGCTCGCCGCGGGCCCGGCTCGTCGGCCACATCGGCAAGGTGTCGGCGGTGGCATTCTCGCCCGACGGCGAGCTGTTGGCCTCCGCCGGCGATGACGGCACGATCCGCTTGTGGAGCCTGCGACCAGCCGAGAAGAGCAAGGTGGTGGCGGCGGACGGCCGCGCGGTGCTCTCGCTCGCCTGCCGCCCTGACGGGTCCCAGGTCGTCACGGGTGGCGCGTCGGTCCAGGTCTGGCCGGTGGCCGTCGACGGCCCGGTGGAGCAGCTGGCCGAGCCCGGTCCGTGGATCCGCTCGGTCGCGTACTCCCCCGATGGCGCAGTCCTCGCCTATGGCGGCGACGATGGGGTGACGCACCTGCGCCGGATCTCGCGTCCACCGGACGGCGGGCCGGCTCAGAAGAGTGTGGCGGCGGGCCCACCGCTGCGGCTCGAGCGTCATGGCGCGGCGATCCACGCTGTGGCGTTCTCACCGGACGGCGCCCAGCTGGCCACCGCCGGCGGAGACGGCACCGTACGCCGCTGGGACGCCGCCACTGGTGCGGAGACCGGCCCAACCATCATCACGCCCTGGGCATTGGCCGTCGCCTTCGCGCCAAGCGGTCAGCGGCTGGCCACCGGCGGCAGCGACGGCCGGGTCCGGATCTGGGACGCCGGGTCCGGGCGCCAGCTCACCCAGCAGCCCAGCCGCGCCTACTGGGTGCGGGCCGTCGCCTTCTCCTCGAACGGGAAGCTTCTGGCCAGCGGCGGCGACGACGGCATGGTCCGGCTGTGGGACGGGATGACCGGCCAGGACCGCGGTCTACTCCCCTGCTACACCCAGGCGGTGGCCTGCGTGGCGTTCTCGCCGGACAGCTCCCGGCTGGCCAGCGGCGGGCAGGACGGCACGATCCGGATCTGGGACCTGGACGGTGGCCCGGACGGACCCCGGGAGCTGGCGGTCCTGCGCGGCCACGCCGAGTGGGTCTGGTCAGTCGCGTTCACGCCGGACGGCACCGGGCTGGTCAGCGGCGGCAGCGACGGCACGGTCCGGCGTTGGCGGCTGCCGTTCACCCCGGCCGCCACACTGGTCCACCTGCCGCCGGATGGCTGGGCCGTCCTGCGGCCGGACGAGTCCTACAAGCTGCAGGGGAACAGCGGTGGTCGGCTGTGGTGGTCGGTGCGGCACCGCCGGTTCGAGCCCGGCGAGCTCGACGGCCATCTGCCGGCGGTACGCCGGCTGCCAGCGGACTTGCCGCTGCCGTGACGCGATGCGCGCTGGCCGTAGCCTCGAAACCCTGGTGGGGCCGAACGCATGCGAGGACACCGATACGGCGGAAGGATGACGGGCATGATGGACAACCTGGTCAGGCTCCGGCCCGTCGAGGTATCGGACCTCTGGTTGTTCGAGCGTCAGAGCGTCGATCCGGAGGCGGGGGGCGACTTCAATTGGTCGGGCTTCAGCGACGCCGCGGACGCCGGACGCCGGCATGCCAGGGACGGCTGGCTCGGCCAGGACGATGGCCGTCTCATCGTCCAACGTGATTCCGACGTGACCGGGCATGTGAGCTGGCAGCGGGCGACCTACGGGATTCTCGCCTGGTGGTGCTGGAACATCGGAATCGCGCTGCTGCCGGAGTTCCGGGGGAAAGGCATCGGCACGGCCGCCCAGACGATGCTCGCGGAGTACCTCTTCGAGGTCACCGCCGTCCAGCGGATCGAGGCCTACACGGATCGAGACAACGTCCAGGAGCAGCGGAGCCTGGAGAAGGCAGGGTTTCTGCGCGAAGGCGTCATCCGGTCGGCGCAATTTCGCCAAGGCCATTGGCGCGACATCGTCATGTACAGCATGCTCAGACCCCTGCCCGGCGCCTGAGCTGCGACTTGTCGCAGCAACTTGTCGCCGCAGCTTGTCGCCTTCATCGAGACGGCGGGTCCGCGGCAGATAACCGGCGTTCGGTTACGATCCGACGCAGCACGGGTCGAACCCGTGTCAGCCAGCGGCGCAGGGGGTGCTGTAGCGAGGGGCGCCGTAGCGAGCGTCCTGCTTCTGACGGAGGAATCGCCGCGGAGCCCCACCGGGATACGCGAGGCCTGAAGGCGCCACGACACGCCACCTGCCAGCTGCCCGGCGGACCGCGCACGGCGACACGACGCCCACACACTTCCGCCCCTCGCCGGCCACAACCAGGACCTCGCTCGGGTCATCCGTGGCGCGCCGACACGATCACCTGACCCCGCGTCGGATTCGAGAGCTCGCCGCGGCCGACCGCGACGGAATCCCAGCGGCCGGTCCGATGTTTTGCGCGAATTGTGGCATGATTTTGTGGCCGTCGGCTCGGGAGCCTGCGCCGAGAGCACCGCGATGTTGTCTCGACGTTCTGATCGGGCGGCCTTGCCGCGCATCAGGCCGCCCAGTTTCCTGACGATGCAGCGCTCCGCGGCTGTTCGCGGCGCGCCAGGTAGGCGAAGGGGAATGATGACGAGGGAACGTGTACGTGGGCATGGCCCGGCGAGACCGGGTCCGCACCGTCCGGGGCCGACTGAGCCGATCCGGAACGGACTGGTCGGCGCGGGCACGCTCAGTGGCTCGACCTCGTCTCCCGATCGTTGCCGACACAACGAACCGGTCGGTCAGCTGCACCACGTCACCGCGTCTGTCGCTCTGTGGTCGTATCATTCGCAGCTACCGGGGCGGGGGTCGGGGAACCCGCCGGTAGGCCCATCCCCCCGTCCGACGCGCCGGCGGTGCGCACGCGAGGGGACCGGAGAAAGGACCTGCGCAGTGCCGCGAACCCATCTTTGGGCAAGCCTCCCGGTCCCAGCCCGGACGGTGTGTGGGTGACCCTCGTTGGAGCACGTCCCAAAGGGCCTCGCCCGGACCTGAAGAATGGACCCCAGAAAACGCTGCTGACCCGCCTGAACGAGCTCAACAATCCTTATCGCGTCAGCTACGACATGGTTGCCCGCCAGCTCTGGCCGGATCAGGGTGCCCCCAATGTCCAACGTTCCCGGACGCGGGACCTGAGCCGCCAGTTCCGCGGTGAGAAGGCCATCGAGTGGCCGGTCGTCGAGATCTTCGTCAACCTGCTTTTCACCGCGACCGACCAAGCGCTGACGACCGAGCTCGCACTCCTGCGTGAGCTGCACACGCAGGCCTTCGGAACGACCACCGTCGAGCCCGAGGGCGTTCTGTCGTCGGAACCAAAGAGCGCGCCCATCGACCCGGCCTACGTCGCCGACCTGGAACGCCAGCTCCAGGAGAGCCGAACCCGGGCGTCCTTCGCCACCGCGCTGCTTGTGATCGTGCAGGCGGAGAACACGGCGCTACGCGGCCGTGGCTCGTCCTTCGACTGGTTCAAGGAGCCGAAGCGCCCGAGCAGCAGCGCCGACCAGGCCGCCGAGAACGGCGCCCGCCCGCGCACCGGCAGACGGGCCGTCACCGGCCCCGTTGCCACGGCCGCCCGGGCCGGCGGCGACACCGCGGAGACCACCCGGGCCACCACCACGCCACCCGCGGGCGGTTCCGTGCCGGGGACGGCACGCCGGGAGCCAGGACCTCGCCCCGGCGGCGGCGCGGCGCGATCCGCCGACCCGGCCACTACACCGATTCCCCGGCGCCAGGGCCACCGAACCGGGCAGCGCCGCCGCCCCGGCCCGAACAGGCCGGCCGCGGCCGACGCTCTCCCGGCCGGGGTCCGCACGCCGGCCTACCCCGCCCCCGCGCCGCCGGCCCCCCCGTCGACGCCAGCACCGTTATCGACCCTGGCCCCGTCGTCGACGCTGGCCCCGTCGTCGACCCTCGCGCCGTCATCGACGCTGGCCGCCCTCGCTCGCAGCCGCGCCGCCTCGAGCGCGCTGCGCCACACCCCGGCGACCGATACCACCCCCGAAGACTCCGGCATCGACCTCCTCGTCAGCGGCGAGAAACGACGCCGCGGCAAGGGTCGCTGAACCTCGGCGATCCAGGTCCGCGGGCGGCGCCGTACGGGTCCGCGCGCCGGCCGCGAATCTGAAATGGCTCGTCGGCTCGTCGGACCGAAAGCCGCCGGCCCTGGGCCGCGAAGCCGAAAATGCGCACGTCACCGCCTCCTCAGAAATTGGCGCGATAGCCGCCACTTGATCTCCCGGACCTGTCAGACAGACCAGATCCCCGGAGACAACGCCGCGATCAAACCAGCTTCAGCGAGACGGCCAGAACCCGCGGGACCACAGATCGCCCCTGAGAGGCCACAGGCCCCCTGCCCGGGAACCACCTTCGGCGAGACGAGGCCAAGTAACACGCGACCGGACGGCAGACAGGATCGCGCTAGCCCGGGCCGGTTATCCGCCGGTGTTCTCTTGAATACGGCTGCTTTTCGCCACGCCGTACCATTCAATTGGATTACGGTCAGACCACGGAAACGCCGCGCCACGGACGGGTGTATGGTCGCCGCCGCAACCGTCGGCTGCTTGACGGCGACCCGGCAGGATGGAGTGGCTTCGGTGGATGGGCGACGGGCTCGGGGCGTCCGGGTGGCGGAGGTCCTCGTTGGACTGTCCGCCGTGGCCGATCTCGGGATGGGCCAGCCGGTCGGGTCGGCGGCACGTACGTGTTACCTGGCGGTTGCCCTGGCCCGGGCGTGTGGATGCGACGAGAGCGTCGCTGCGGACGTCTTCCTCACCGCCCTGTTGCAGCACGTCGGTTGCACCGCGTACTCGCACGAGGCGTCGCTGCTGTTCGCCGACGAGCTGTCGATCAAGAGCGCGGCGCTGGTGACGGACTTCGACAGGCCGGGCGAAGTGCTCGGCGGATATCTGCCTCGCATCGTCCGGGAGGCACCAGCCGGGCAACGGCTGCGCACGGCGCGGGGCGCCTTGTTGCACGGGCGTGCGTTGGAGGACGGTTACAGCCGCGCCAACTGCGAGGTCGCTTCGGTCTTGGCGCGGCGACTTGGCTTGTCGGTCGGCGTGCAGACCGGGCTCCTGCACATTTTCGAGTGGTGGAACGGTCAGGGCCGCCCCCATCGGTTGAGCGGCGATGACATCTCGGTGGCGGCGCGGATCGTCAACGTTGCCGCCGTCGGCGCGCTGTTCGACCGGCTCGGCGGCTGGCACGGCGCGACACGAGCGCTGCGGCAACGATCCGGGCGGCTGCTCGACCCGGCAGTCGTGGACGTCTTCACAGCGACCGCGCACGAGCCGTTGAAGGAGCTCGGCGAGGTCGATGCCTCCGACATGCTCCTTGGCGTCGAGCCCAGCCCGGCCATGACGGCGCCCGACGCGGACCTCGACGACATGCTGCGTGCCTTCGGCGATGCCGTGGACCTCAAAGCGCCCTTCCTGCACGGGCACTCGACTGGCGTAGCCCGGATCGCGACGGCCACCGCGACGGCCCTGCGACTGTCCACCGACGAGGTGCGCGACCTGGGTCGGGCGGCGTACACGCACGACCTGGGTCGATGCGCCGTACCAAGCGGCATCTGGGAGCGCACCGCCACGCTCGGCCACCAGGCCTGGTCGCAGATACGCCTGCACGCCTACCACTCCGAGCAGATCCTCACTCGATCCGCCACGCTGGCCCCGCTGGCGGGTCTGGCCGGCGCACATCACGAACGTCTGGACGGATCCGGTTATCACCGCGGCACGAGAGCGGCCCAGCTGAGCCTGCCCGCGCGGGTGCTCGCGGTCGCGGACGTGTTCCAGGCGCTGACGTCCGACCGGCCGCACCGCCGCGCGTACCCCGTGGACCAGGCGGTCGTACATCTGCGCCAGCTGGCGCGCGACCGGCGGCTGGACGCCGACGTGGTCGAGGCGACCGTCGGTGCAGTCGGCGCCGCCGGTGCCGCCGCCGGCGCGCGTGTTGCCCGCGCGGCGGCGGGCGGACGCGCGGGCCTCACCGCCCGCCAGGTCGAGGTGCTGAACCTGCTCACGCAGGGCCTGTCGAACCGGGCGATCGCCGCGCGGCTCACCATCTCGCCCCGTACGGCCGAACACCACATCCAGGATGTGTACGCCCGCATCGGGGTGTCCAGCCGGGCCGCGGCGGCGATGTACGCGATGGAGCACGGCCTGCTGCCCCAAGATTGGTAGATCTACCCATGCGGTCGAGTGGTCACCGCGGGCAGGCTGACGGCTGTTATCCCGAACCAGTGGAGGCAGTTGTGAGCGAGCAGAACAAGGCCTTGATCAAGCGATTCGTGACTGAGTACCAGACCGGACACGACGAGACGGCGCTGTACGAGCTCATCGCCGAGCACGTCGTCGACCACAACGCGCCGCCTGGACTGCCGCCCGGTCGGGCCGGCGTCAAAGCGCTGTTCGACACGTTTTTCACGGCGTTCGAGGGCTTCTCCGCGCAGATCCACGACCAGGTCGCCGAAGACGACAAGGTGGTGACGAGCAAGTCCTTCCACGGCCGCCACGTGGCCGAGTTCATGGGCATCCCGGCTACCGGCAAGAACGTGAAGATCGACGTGATCGACATCGTGCGTATCGCCGACGGCCAAATCGTCGAGCACTGGAACGTCGTCGACCAGCTCGGCCTGATGCGCCAACTCGGCGTGCTGCCCGCCTGATCCGCCGATCACGCCGCCCGGTCGACGGAGCCGCCTGTTCGACGGAGCGGTCCGTTCGACGGAGCGGTCCCTGCCCGGCCGATGGCCCTGGTGCTGTCGCGAGAGCTCTTGGTGAGGAGCAGCGGCGGCACCAGAGGGAGGATCTCCGTGACGCTCTACGGGGCCACCCGAATGAGCTGGGCTCCGAGGTTCCCGACCCAATTCAGTGCCACATCGGAGGTTGGGAATCGAAGAGCCGCGGCCGCTATGGCAACACGCCGTGGCTCCGGGAGGACGTCAGGGCCCGGGACGTCATGGGTAGGTGAGGCCAAGGCCGGGCGCGAACGGGCGTGGGTCGACGTCGACGAAGCTCGCCCGCTCGAACCGTTCCCGGAGGTGGAACGGCGCGGTGGCGTCGAAAATGGTCTTGGCCGTGGTTCCGCGCGCCGGCAGGAGCGGGTTGTAGTCGGGGCTCTGGGAGGGGTCCAGGACGTGCCCGGCCACGCCGGGAACCGTGATGATGTCCAGGTCTGACTGCATGCGGGTCTGCATCGCCCACAGCACGTCGTCGGTGTCGAACACGTCCACGTCGTCATCGACCAGGATGACGTTCTTCAGCTCCGAGAACACGCCCAGGGCGATGATCGCCGCCTGGCGCGCCCGGCCGTCGTCTCGCGTGTTCGTCTTGCGGCAGCCCAGGATGACCAGCAGCTTCCCGCCGCCCGCCGTGTGGGCGTAGGCGTCGGTGACGAATCCCGGCATCGCGGCGTCCAGCGCGCCAAGAATGCTCGCCTCGGTCGGAATACCAGCCAGATTCGTGTGTTCCTCCCCCGGGCCGACCAGCGTCTGCAGGATCGGGTTGCGCCGGGTCGTCACGGCGGTGACTTTCAGGACCGGGAGGGCGGGCGCGGCGGCACCGTGATAGCCGGGGAACTCGGGCATGGCGTGGCCCGTTCCGGAGTTCTGGTCCTCCGCCACCCTGCGGTCGGGGAGAATATGGCCCTCGATGACGACCTCGGCGCGGGCGATGGCCTTCTGGTCGACGGTCAGACAGTCCACCAGGCCCACCGGAGCATTGCGCAGGCCGCCGGCCACCGACAGTTCGTTGTACCCGATCGGGGTGGTTGGGGCCTCGAAGCTCGCCGACAGGTAGATGGCCGGGTCCAGGCCCATGTTGACCGAAACGGGGAAGGGCCTTCCCGCTTTCTCCGCGCGGGCCCGGAACGCGTCAATATGCCGGCCAGGCGCGAAGAATATCGAGACCTCGTCCTTTCCCTGGACACATAGCCGATGAATGGTGACGTCGGTGCCGAGCTCGGGGTCGCTGCCCAGCACCAAGCCGAGGCAGAAGTACGGGCCGGCGTCCTTGACGGTGTTGGTCGGCGCCGGCAGGATGCGGCGAAGGTCGAAGCCCGGGTCGTCGGCGCGGTGGACGACCTCCTGGCATACGGCCTGGTCCGACCCCACGACCACCGGCGGCAGCGCGTCGCGCAGGGCCTGCGCCATCCGCCGCCCGAGGTGGCGCGGGGGCGTGTCCAGGAGCAGGCCGGACCGCTCGCGGCCGGCCATCATCCCCACCAGCACCCGGGTACCGGGATACCCGACGACATTGTTGAAGATCATCGCCGGGCCGGGTCGGGTGGGCCGGGCTACGGTCCCCCACGCGCCGACCCTCTTGTACACGCCGGCGAGCTGCCCCGCCGGATCGACGGGGTGGTCGGTCTCGATGAGCTGACCGGGAACCTGGGCGATACGCCGCAGCGCCGCCCGCAGGTCGACTCCGCCCGCAGCGATGTCTGTGCCTACGTCGATGTCTGTGCCTACGTCGATGTCGCTGTCGGTGTCGGTGCGAGTGCCGTACCGGCCGCCGCGGTCGTCGGTCCCTTTCACGTCGTCTGCCACGGTCACCGGGCATCCCCACAGTGCGCGTCGACGATCTGGGCGAAGTTCCCCGCGCACGTCAGCTCGAGGCGTGCACCGCTCGGCGCGCGGAAGTACAGAACACTGCGCCCGCCGGTCGCGGCACCGTCGCGCGGGTTGTAACCGCCGCCGTCGGCGCGCAGGGAGAAGTCGGCGAGCAGCGTCGCCCGTAGCGCCCGCAGGCGGATGTCCGTCGGGTCAGTGACCATGAGCGCGACATGTGCCTCGTTGTTCTCCCGGCGCTCGCGCTCGATCATGATCCCGGGTGCCGACGCCCGAGGCACGCAGAATGCCTCGATCCCGCGGCGCTCCCCCGAGCCCAAGGTGGTCGACGCCCGCAGGATGGACACGTCCAGGGCGGACGAGGCGAGCCCGTAGCGGCTGGTCAGACGGCTCCGGACCACCACGCTGGGGACCGCGTCCGCCACCTCGAAACCGCGCTCGCGTAGAAAGCGGGCGGTGTCGCCCACCCTTTCCGGAAACACCAGGATCGCCTCGTGGTCAAAGGCGCATTGCTGAGCGACGGCCGCACCGGTCGCAGCCGTTCGCGGATCAGGATCGGGACCGGCGATGCTGGCGAGCACTCTTTCCACGCCGGTCCGGCGCACCCTGCTGGCGAGGAATGCCAACCGGACGGTGTCGGTGAAATCAGAACCGCTCGATCGACTGGTCGTGTTGCGGCCCACCACGCTGCGCGTGCGGCGGCGTTTCACGGAACGCGTCGAATGTATCGTCGTCCTGGCAACGGCGACATCCGCGATACGATCGAAATTCGGCAGCACGCGAGCCTCCACTGGGCATGAATGCGCGCGCCGTCGGCATGGAAATGCGCTCCACGATTCAGGCGGCGACCGATCGGCGCGCGATTTCAACCATACCTGGCGGCCCGACGCCTCGAACGATTCAGGCGCCAGTAGGACTTTGTCGGGATCCCGACCGCCGCCGTGCGGCCGACGCACGAGGCCGCTCGTGCGTCGGCGCCAGGATCGGCGCCGGCCTGCACGACGATGGTCGCCGCGCAGGTCGGGCACGATGACCTCGAACCCGGCGGCGGCGAGCGGGCCGATGTTGCGCCACCAGATCCGTTTCGTCTCGGGTAGCCGTGCAGCAGCACCAAGGGTGTTCCGCCGGCGCCTTCACGAACGTAGGCGAGCGTCACCCCCGTCGACAGCGCGGCGTGGTGCGTCGCGAAGGCGTCCGCGGCCGGGCGCGGCGGCGGCTGCGGCGGCTGCGGCGGCGCGGCGGGTCGTAAGGCACCCCACGAACGAGCCGCAAAAAGCCAGGACATCGCAGGCGGCGCGGCCTGCGGCAGATCGCCGCCGCGCGCTGATGGGATCGAAATGGTATCGTCATCCCATGGAAGCTGTCGTGGATCAGGCGGGCCGGATCGTACTGCCCAAGTTCATCCGCGACGCGCTGGGACTCCTCCCGGGTACGAAGGTGGACATCTCGCCTTACGGGGCTGGCGTACAGGTCGTGCCGGCCGGCAGGACCGCGCGCCTCGTCGAGGAGAACGGTGTGCTCGTGTCGTCCGGCGACACACCCGTCGATGACGACGTCCTGTTCGGCCTCATCGACGCGGGACGTAAGTGACCATCGCCGTCGACACCAGTGTCGCCGTTCCCCTGCTCGTCCGCTCTCATCAGCATCACGCGGAGGTGGTGCGGTGGTGGGACGGACAACAGCTCACACTGAGCGGGCATGCCCTCGCCGAGACCTACTCGGTGCTCACCAGGCTGCCGGGCGACGCGCGGCTGGCCGGGCCGGACGCCGCACGCCTGCTCGACGCGAGGTTCACCGCGCCGCTCGAGCTCAGCGGCCCGCCCGCCCAGAAGGTCCACACGACCCTGAGTCAACTCGGCATCGCCGGCGGCGCCGTGTATGACGGGCTGGTGGCGCTCGCTGCCAAGGAGCATGGCCTGGCCCTCGCGACGCGGGATGCCCGCGCGCGTGGAACCTACGACGCGGTCGGGGTCAAGGTAGTTCTGGTCGGGTGAAGTACTCCGCGTCTCCGAACCAGGCCGCGAACCGTCCCGACGGTCTTGGCTAGCTAGTCGGACGACCCCGTCGCGACCTGACCGAGGAACGGATCAAGAGCCGTGTCGCGTTGACGTGGTGGACCGGTCTGGCCAAAGGCCTCAGGGGGTAGAACGCCGCGACGTTCACCGCCGCGTGTTCGATGACCTTCCTGACCCTGTCTGTCGGCCCGCCCGGTCGTAGCCGTCGGCGACCGCGCGGCCTGGTTGTCTCGACGGTACGGCCGGCGGATGCGCGGCGAGCTCTGGGGAATGCCCGCAGATCAGTCCCGCGGTGGCGGTGACAAACTCCTGGGCCGCGCGAGGAATCCACTAGGTGAGCGTTCCGACTCCCAGGAGCAGGCGGTCGACGGCGGCGACGGCCTGGTTCCTGGCGGTGGACGGATCATCGGCGCTGGCTGTATGTCAAAGATCACCGGGTAGACGGCGTCCGGGGGCCGGGCCTGCTACTCGGCCATCCCGTCGAGGACCCGGTCAGTAGCGACTCGGCGCGACTCGGCGCCTCGCGATGCGACAAAGCCGCTCGGGAGGCGATCGTGATAGCCGGTGGGCGGGGTGGCTACGGTCGGGGATGTGCGCTTTGGTGTTTCTCCCTATGGCTCGGGCCGGGCCGAGACGGTCGCGTTCGCGGACGTGGCGGTGGCCGGCGGGGTCGACACACTGTGGCTAGGCGACGGGATGTTCCGCCGCCCGGACTTCGCCGGGTGGCGGGGCGGGCTGGAGTCGATGGTCGAGCTCGCCTGGTTTGCCGGGCGGCACTCGGACATCCGGATCGGGATCACTGCCGCGGTCCTTCCGGTGCGCGACATCGACTGGCTGGTTCGGCAGGCCGCGACCCTCGACCAGCTGACCGAGGGCCGTTTCGTGCTTGCCGTCGCGGCCGGATTCTGGGAGGACGAGCTCGCCTATCGGGGAGTGGTGCCAGGCGAGCGCGGCAGGCGCTTCCGGGAATGCCTGGACGAGCTGCGGGCGGGCCTCACCGGTGATGTGCTGTCCCCGGAACCGTTCACGCCGGGCGGCCCGCCGATCTGGCTGGCGGGCGCCGAGGCGACGATGCGGCTGGCGGCTCGGCTCGGGCTGCCCTACCAGGCCTCCCGCGCGCTGCCCGACGAGCTGGCGCCGCTGGCCGCCCGCTGGCATGATCTTGGCGGCGGCCTGCTCGCCCACCGGATCTATGTCGAGGCGGGGTCCGAGGTGCCGGACGGGGTCCAGGTCGAGCGGCACGTGCTCACGGGCTCGGGCGAGAAGATCCTCGATGGCCTGGCCCGTTACCGTGACCTTGGCGTCGCCGACCTGTCGATGGTTCTCGGCCACGATGACACCAGTGCCCGCCACACTCTCGACATCCTGCTTACCGAGGTCTTCCCTCGTCTTTGACGAGCGAGACCTGAATGGCTTGGCGGGCACTGTCATGTCCAGCCAAGCCAAAAGATCTTGCCCGCAGAGCCTTCCGCGATCAGGCTCCTCGGTCGCCCGCCTGGCCTCCCATGGTGGCCGTGAGCCTGCCGTCTCGTGCATGGGTGCGGTGGAGGTGGTGAGGCCTCCCGATGGTCTGGCGCGCACGCTCCGAAATCCACCGATGAGTTTCGGCGGCCCGCCGCGTCTACCAGGACGTACCCCATCGCACTACCGACCTGGAGACCTGCCGTGACCATCCCCGCGCACCCCGGCCGCATGCTGTTCGTGAGCATCCCCGTCGCGAACCTCCCGCGCAGCAAGGCGTTCTTCTCGAAGCTCGGGTTCACCTTCAACCCGGCCTTCACCGACGGGACCGGCGCCTGCATGCTGGTCGGCGCACAGGCCAGCATCATGCTGGTCAGCCAGGAGAAGTTCGCGGAGCTCTCGAAGCTGCCGACGGGCGATCCCGCCACGCACGCACTTGCGCTCTACTGCTTCAGCGTGTCGACCCGCGAGGAGGTAGACACCGTAGCGGAGGCCGCGCTGGCCGCGGGCGGCGTCGAGGCGGACGGCCTCGAGGACTACGGCTTCATGTGCTCGCGCAGCTTCTTCGACCTCGACGGCCACGGCTGGCAGGTCATGTGGATGGATCCCGCTGCGGCGTCGAGCGGCCCCGAGGAGTTCGCGGCCTCCGCGCAGGGCACCGACGCCACTGCCTGACCCTGACCTACACCGGCGCTGGCCAGCCCCGCCCGATTCCCCGGACGGGGCACGGCCAGCAGGCCCCGAACGAGGCTGATGGCACTCCTGGTCTCTTTTACCGTCCTGTTCTGCTTTCGCGGGCTAGGTTGGCACTCCGCTCCACCCGAAGCACCCGAAGCACCCGAATGTTTCTGGGTCCAGACCACAGCATCTGCAACCGATGGAAATTCTCCGAATTTCCAATGGACTTGTTGACCTCGCACCTGCCAAGTACCTGCCAAAGATGCGATTCACTCATCCAGCTCGGCCATGCGTTCGATGCGCCCCCACTCGCGCCAGCCACCTGCGAGGCACGGCCTGCTGGGCCGGCCGCTCCGCCTCGTGTGCGGCGGCGGTGTGCGGCGGCGGCAGCGGTCGTGAGCACGGCACCCGCATCTCGGTCGCCTGCGGTAGCTGCCCGACCGGTGCCGCGCCCACCCCTTGCCGCCTCGGGTACCGTGGTCGGTGATGCCGGTGTGGCGCAATTGGTAGCGCACTCGACTTGTAATCGAAAGGTTAGGGGTTCGAGTCCCCTCACCGGCTCCACACCCGGGGCGCACTTGGAGCTGCGGGCGACCATCGGCGGCTGGCGCTGGAGCGTGTGCCGCGACGGTTCTGCGTGCCGCAGGGCCTGTTGTGGCCGGCCACAGCGGTGATCCTGAAGGGCGGCCATTTCCATCAGTAGATCTTGATGGCTGCAGCCATGTCTTCCCGCGGTGCAGCAGCCCTCGCCGGCATGCCTGATCGAGTAGCGCATCGTTGCCTGTCCTGGCAGGTGGACTGGGCTGGCCGGGCAGTCTTCGGCCATCTGGTCTCGCCGCACGCACTTCGCGAACGATGACATAGCGTCATCGGTGCGACCGCACCGTGCCGCCGCGGCAGCGACCAGTTGGGTTCCACCGTCACAGCCCGATGTGTGCTCATGGACGGGTCAACAGTGACACAGACACTGGTCTGACCAGCACTGCGCACTAATCCGAAGTCGGGGTCCCCAGACCCCGACCGAGGCTGGGTTTCCGCGCACCGATGGCGATCTCCAGTCGGCCTAGTCCGCGCCTGCGGCCCGGCAAGCTGTAACCGGGCCGGTGGCGGCAGCCTTGTCGTCGGCGCCAGCGTGGGAGAGGAACCGTTCGACGTCAGCGGCCTGGGCATGCAGGGCAGCCGTGGTCTCCGGTGTCAGCGGGGTCAAAGGCGAGAGGACGACTTTGCCGGCGGGCATGGCCCAGGTCGCGACGGCTTGACCGGCTACCAGGGCGATCGGACGGAAGATGCCGTTGACGGTGACGATGCCGCGATGCGGGCCGGTCACCCAGTCTCGGGACGCCCAGCCGTGCAGAACCGGGTCGAATGGGCCCAGGAGGCGAGGCGGCGGTAGTTCGCGGCCCACCTCGTCCAGTACACCGCCGCCATCTTGGCCCGCACCGGCGGCACTGTGCGCAGCCAGGGCGTCAGCTCCAGAGGCATCAGAAACATCAGAGCTGCGCCGGCAAACGACCCATCTGTCGTCCAGTGTCTGGATCGCCTTCGCCTCGGCAGCCAAGGCGAAGCCGCGCCTGGTGTCCCCCAATGGCAGGCCGGACCAGACAGCCAGGTCGCGCTCGTCGGCGGGACCATGGCCGGCGAGGTATCGCGTCGCCAGGCTAGCGAGCGCGGCATCACGGTCGACCTCGCGGCCAGTGACGGCCGGAGCGGCTAGATCGCCGAGCCAGTCCTCAGCCAGGACGTAGGCCTGTTCCGTGCCGACCATCGGGCCGCGGACCAGCACGCCCCGCCGGCTCGCGAAAGCGAGGATCATGATGAGTGCCTGCCGCTCGACCCGCACGCGTTCGCCGTCGAGCAAGTCACGCAGCTGCGACCGGGTTTGCGGCCCCTCGGCGGCCAGCGCGCGTTCCACGAGGCTGATGCCGCGTTCGGCCTCGGACGGCGACACGCCCTCCTCAGCGAGCCGCTTGCGCAGAAAGGACTCCTGCCGGGGCGCGGTCAGCGCGTGCAACCAGCCGTAGTCTTCGGCCCGGACCAGGTGCAGCGTTTTCCGGTTCAGCCACGTCACCACGATTTTCCGCTCAGCAAAGGCCCGGTCGACGTCCGTGACCGTCAAGCCGGTGGTACGTGAACGCACCGCCAGCCGCATGCCGCGCAGGTCCTGCGCCTGTACCCCGAGGATCCGGCCGACCGCCTCGACGACGACCGAGACCCGCGCCGCGTCCGCCGTCGCGGCCGGCAGCGGATCGGTCAACAGTTGCGACGCGAACCGGCGGGCAGCCACCTGAGCAGCGGCCTCCGCGGCGACATGCGCGGCGGGGACCCGGGCGCCCGTGGAGCTGGAACGTGCCATACACCCAGCATCCCGCGACCCCACGACAGAACCCGCACTCGTCCTCGCAGCGCGACGCCCCGGACCCACGCCCACGCCCACGCCCGCGACCGCGACCGCGACCGCGACCCTGAATACCTGCGAATCGCGAAAGGGTGGAGATAAGTGGCCGAAGATCGTCGGCTCCCATCTCCACCCGTTTCCTATTCCCATGACCCGCCTCAAGCCGTCTGGCCCGCCGGCCCCCTGTACCGGCGGGCCAGATCGGCTAGCGGCGGCGGTAGCACTGCTTGGACAGGTCGGCCGCCGCCGTTGGGGGAAGGCGAGTACCCCCATTTCCCGGCCGAGATAACCGGCCGGCGCTGAGACATATGTTCGCCGCAGCCGCGTTCCCGATGGAAGAGGGAGCCGTCCCGGATCGCCCGGGAATTTCTGGGAGGACGCTCCTACCCGGCGCCCGGGACGATCCGGGATAATCCCAGGTCAGCGGCCATCCGAGACGGTGCCAGAGCAGCCTGTCCGCGGCCCTGTCGGTCGGGCGACAGATAGGTCGCCGCCCTTGGGCGAACGACCGAGTCGCAGCGCAGAATTTCCATTTCTTCGGCCACCCGCACAGCTCGCGCAGCTATCCGCCGCTGGAGCAGCAGAGACCTTCCATCATGATCACCAAATGAGTCGCAGCCGCACGTCCGAGGCACGGTTTGACGTGCGCGGTGCGACTACTGCGGTGATCAGCGGGCGATGTGCCGGCCTCGGCGCGGCCAGCGCGGCCAGCGCGGTTGGCGCCGTTGGCGCCGTTGGCGGTTGGCGCGGGCGGCGCGGTTGGTCGGGCCAGCCACTGCGCGAGGCCCACGTCACCCCACGGCTGCCGCGACGACGCGACGGCACGGACAGCACGGACAGCACGGACGGCACGGACGGCACGACGGCAGGACACGACGTCACACGACGGCAGGACACGACGTCAGGAGGGCACGACGACGGCACCGGCCATCCCCGCGCCAGCACTTCACGGCACACATCGCCGGTTCCCCGCCAACGAGCGACGCCGGAGATTGGTCGCACAGGTCGCGTGGATCGATCGCGCGTAGCGGTGGCGTAACGGGGCGGTCGTAGATTCACGCCGGCATGGCTGAACAGACCGCCCACTGTTTCGGACGGCTCGACCACCGACCACCGACCACCGACCAGCGATCACCGACCAGCGGCCGGCAGGGCGCGCGATGAGGCGCGGCAACGCGTGCGGCGGCTTGCAGTACGCCGCGGTCCGACGCGACATCTTGATCGGCGCACACGACGGCGTGTGACGGAACGGCGCCCACGAGAATGAGGAGGCGGTGCGGTGGAGGTCGTCGAGTTTCGGCCGGAGCCCGAGCAGTTCGCGTGGACGTTCGGCGGCGTGTCACCGATCCGCAAGGTCCGGCCGGGCACCGTTCTGCGGCTGTGGACCGAGGATGCGTTCTGCGGACGGTTGCAGACGACGTCCGACCTGCCCAGCAGCGCGTTGAGGATGCCGTTCGTCAATCCGCAGACGGGGCCGTTCTATGTCGAGGGCGCAGAACCAGGCGACACGCTCGTCCTGCATCTCGTCGATCTCACTCCGGCACGCGGCTGGGGAGCGTCGACGACGATCCCGTTGTTCGGCGGGCTGACCGGCACGGACAGGACGGCGACGCTTCAGCCACCGCTACCCGAACGGACCTGGATCTACGAGGTTGACCGGTCCCGCGGCACCGTCACCTTCAGCGCCCTGACGAGCGAGTTCCAGATGGACCTGCCCATGTCGCCGATGCTCGGCACGGTCGGCGTCGCACCCGCCGCGTTCGAGGCTCGCTCGGCGCTGGTCCCCGACCGGTTTGGCGGGAACATGGACACTCCGGAGATGCGGGCCGGGGTGACCTGCTACCTCGGCGTCAACGTCGAAGGAGCGCTATTCTCCGTTGGCGACGGCCACTACCGCCAAGGCGAGGGCGAGGCCTGCGGAACGGCCGTCGAGGGCGCGATGGACGTGACCCTGATCGTCGAGCTCATCAAAGGTCGGGCGCCGCTGTGGCCGCGGCTGGAGAGCGACACCCATCTGATCACCGTCGGGTCGAGCCGGCCCTTGGAGGATGCCTGGCGGATCGGCCAGGTGGAGATGGTCCATTGGCTCTGCGAGCTGTACGGGTTGGCGACTCTCGACAGCTACCAGCTGCTCAGCCAGCTCAGCGAGGCTCCGCTGGCCAACGTCGTCGACGTGAACTACAGCGCCCTTTCGAAGGTCGCGAAGGCCTACCTCCCGCAGGCCACCGCCTACGACGGCATACACCGCCATCTGCGCGAGTTGGCCGCCCAGATCCCAACACCTTGATCCCGCCCTGATGCGAACCGCCACCCGCGGACTCGAAGGTCCAAAGTCCCGCTGGCGCAATGGGCCGCAGGCTCCATCACTCAGGGCTCACGTGCCGTCCGCTGCTGGTCGGAGTCCCGAGGCCGGTCCTGGATATGTGGCGATACGCCTGCGGTAGCCACCTGTACCGAGACGTGTGCCAGCGGCTCGCGCGTTGACGTGCCATGCCGTCCGACCCTGCCCGTTACCCAGGTGTCCCCCGCTCCAGGCGGCGGTGCGCGGCGGGATACGACCCCTCGCTCATGGACCGAGCACGTGGCCCGATGGACAACTCTCGCGGCGCTCGACGTCTGTAATCAGCTGGAAACTTCGCATTGGACAATACGGACCCAAGACCGCCAAACGCCAAAGGAAGACGACAAGTTGCACTGTTGGCCGTGGATCCGATCAGACGGACAGGGCAGACAGGGCGGATGGGGCGGATGGGCGGCGGACAGGCGAGCCGGCCGGCACGCGCACGCGCCGGGTGCGTCGGACAGGATGAACGGGTGGGACAAGGACTGCCGGCCGCCGGCGGGGGCCACTGGGTGAACGTCGCACCGGAGCGGCTGGCCGGCTGGCTCGACCGGTTCGCCGAGCGGCACGGCCCGGTCGCCTGGTCGGAGTCGCCGCTAGCCCTGACCGCCACGGCGGCCGACGGCGCCGAGGCCGACTGCCACGTCCCCTTTCCGCCACTGCCGCCCAGGGATGCCACCGCCACCACTGCGGCCACCGAAGCAACCCACGCAACCGAAGCAACCGAAGCAACCGAAGCTAAAGCAACCACGGTAACGGCCACCGCTGCGGCCACCGCTGCGGCCACCGCTGCGGCCACCGCTGCGGCTGCGGCTGGCACCTCGGGGCCAGCCGCAGCAGACGATTCACCGGCGCACCGGCTTGCGGTGCACGCGCTCGCCCAGCGGCAGGTAGGAGTGCTGCTGGTCCGGCTCGGCGGATACGCCGCCGGCGTGTTCGACGGAACCCGCCTGGTCACATCGAAGGTCGGCGCCCGGCAGGTCCACGGGCGCAGCGCAGCCGGAGGCTGGTCGCAGCAGCGGTTCGCGCGCCGCCGCGACGGCCAGGTCAGGGTGGCGCTGGCCGCCGCGGCGGACGCGGCGGCGGCCGTTCTACTTCCGGCGTCGGCCGGGCTTGAGGCGGTCGTCCTCGGCGGCGAACGGCGTGCGGTGGATCAGGTCCTCGACGATCCACGGCTTACACCGTTGCGCGGGCTGGTCACCCCGCCATTCCTGACCGTTCCTGACCCGCGCCGGCGAGTCCTCGACGATTCGCCGGCGCAGTTCCGCGCCGTGCGTATCCGCGTCACCGAGCCCGCACCCGTTCCTTGATGAGGCCTCGGTGAGACCCATGCGGTGAGGCCCATGCGGTGAGGCACGTCTGGCGAGCCACGTTCGGCGAGGCACATCCGGCCAAAGAGCGGCTCCCGCCAGCATGGCGAATTTCCGATTTCTGCGGTATCGGCGCATTCGCGTCGCCCGCGCATGGCGTATGTCACAGTGGCGACTTTGCGCGACCGGCCAGCGGCGGACTGACGAACGTGCCACCAGACCGGCCACGGGCCGTGCCCGCGCTCGCCGAGACGAGCGGACCGGCCACGGCACGCATCACCGGACGAGCCCGCGGACACAGTTGTCGGGCCCGTCCAGCCCCAGAGACCCATATGAGTCACGTCACATCTGTTTTCTGGTTTTACCCACGGCTCGCCGCGATGCATGGTGATTGCCGTGCCCGACGACGGGTTGGGTACCTGCCGGGTGGCACACCGCGCGCCTGCCCCCGCCCGGTCGAACAATGCATGCGGCAGGTCCGAGGAACGGCGGCGCGACTACGCGCCCGATCGGGTCACGAACCGGCTACGGTAGACCGCCGGGATGCGGCACCGAACGGCCCACAGGGCCGAGCGCCGGAAAGACGGTCTGACTCCATGACGTCACTTTTCGATGATGTCGGTTTCTGACTTCCGTCGGCGCGATCGTCCAGCGGAATGAACAGCCTGACGTGGGCCGACGAGCCCAGATCATGGCCTGGAGCCGCGATGTCCTTGGCGGTGTGGGGAAGGAATCTCTGGTGTCCACTGCACGCAACCACCTCAGTCCGCCTCGGCTGAGGCGCCTCGGGCAGCGCGACGCTTCACCGTCGTCGCGAGCCCCACGCCACCGCATCCGCGCGGCGTTCCTCGCCCCGGCCCTGCTTGCCAGCATCGGCGCCGGACTCGCGGCCGCGCAGCCTGCCGGCGCCGCCGTATCGGCGCCCCGTTTCCTGTCGGCGGTCGTCCCCTGCCAGTCGGCGGTCGATCCGGCCGTACTGCGCTCGATGGCCCCGGCGCAGTACCCCGCCCACTCCGACGACTCGTCGGACCATGTCTCGTCAGGCCACGTCTCGTCGGCGCTTGCCCGGCCCTGCTGGGCGCGGGCTCACTAGTTGATCACTCCGCTGGTGCCGCGTCCGGCGACGTCCGCCCGGCGGCGCGTCCCCCGGCCGTCGCGTCAGGACTGCCGGCGCCGCCGCGCGATCTCGGCGAGCGCGACGCCGGCGGCCACGCCGGCGTTCAGCGACTCCACCTCGCCGGCCATCGGGATGCGGACCGTCAGGTCGCACGTCTCCCCCACGAGCCGGGACAGTCCGCGCCCCTCGGAGCCGACGACGAGCACGAGCGGGTCGGTCGCGGCCGCCAGGTCATCGAGGGTGACGTCCGCGTCGGCGGCGAGGCCGACGACCACCAGCCCGCCGTCGGCGAACGAGCGCAGCGTCCTGGTCAGGTTGGTGGCTCGGGCGACCGGCAGCCGAGCCGCCGCGCCGGCCGATGTCTTCCAGGCGGCGGCCGTCATCCCCGCGGCCCGCCGCTCGGGCACCACGACCCCCTGGGCGCCGAAGGCCGCCGCGGAGCGGACCACGGCGCCCAGGTTGCGCGGGTCGGTCACCCCGTCGAGAGCGACCAGCAGCCCGGCGCTCACGGCCCGGGCTCGCTCCAGCAGATCGTCGGGGTGGGTGTAGCGATACGGCGGGACTACGAGCGCGAGGCCCTGATGCGGCGCCGCTCCGCAGATCCGGTCGAGCTCGATCCGGCCGACGTCGACGGCGGGCATCCCGGCACGGCCGGCGAGCTTGCGCGCCTCCACCAGCCGTTCGTCGAACTCCAGGCCGCCGGCGACATAGAGCGTGCTCGCGGGCACCCCGGCCCGCAGCGCCTCGACGACCGCGTTGCGACCGACGACGAGCTCGTCGGTCTCGCCGGCGCGCCGCCCACCGGCGCCGCGCGCGCCGGCTCCCACGCCGCCGGCACCCCCGATGGTCGCGCGCGCCGCGCCGCCGTCGCGCCCGGTGCGGGCGCCGGTCGCCCCGGCTCGGCCAGTGGTCGAGCCGGCTCGGATGCCGGTCGACCCGGCTCGGGCGCCCGTTGACCCGGTTCGACCACTGGCCGACCCGGAGCGCGGGCTGGCAGCGCCCTCGGCCTTGGCGGCCGCCGCCGCTCTGCGCTGTGCCGGGTGACCCGTGCGCATCTCCGCCGGCGGCGTCGCGCCCTTGCCGCGTAGGGCCCGGCGGCCCTCGCCGCCGGAGCCGGCCGCGGCGCCCTTGCGATGCGAGCCGGCCTTCGCGGCCCGGCCGCCCTGGCCACCGCGGGCCACCCCTCCGCCGCCGCGCCGTCCCGTCGCCATCGCTGGCTCACCCCTCGTCCTCGGCGTCGCGGACCCGCGTCCGCGAGCCAGCTCCTCGTCGTCCTGCCCCGGCCAGCATCGGCCCTGTCCTACCCGAAACGCGCCACCACGCGTCACGTCATCACGCGTCGGCGGGCCGGCCCGCGACACCGCGGGCCGTCAGATCACAGCTGCGGCGGCTCACAGCCGCCTACAGCGACGAACGTCGAGCTACCCCACTGGAGCAACCCCACTAGGACGAGCGCAAACCGCGGGCGGCACCTTGCGGCCAACCCGAGGCGACCATGTCCCGCCGACCTCGAGCCACGCCCAACGCGCGTTTCTCGCTCCCCGGCACAACATCCAGGTTTGCGTCCCTGGCCGTGTCGTCCCGCGGCCGTACCCGTCCCCGGCCGTACCGTGCCGTACCCCGACCGTGCCGTCCGGGCTACCACACACCACGCACGCATGGCCACCCAAGCACTCAACGGTAACCGATCTCGGCACCGATCCCACCGCTCGAGGCAGCAACCTCACCCCAGCCACGGCATCCCCGGGCCTCAACACTCGCAACCACCCTGCCGGCTCCGCAGCACCAAGCCGTCAGCCCGAGGAGGGCGCCCCAGCGCCCGACCTCGGCTCGCCGTGGCGACCATCAAGCGCAACCCAGCCATAGCAAGTGACAGCGCATTGGCGCAGCACCAACACAACCACCATGTCACCCCGGACCAGCCCGACCACCGCCTTAGTCCCCTCACCCCAGTCCAGCGCCGGGAGGGCGCCCTGGCGCCCGACACGGGGCGAGCGCGTCCAGCGCCTCGCCCCGATTGCCTATGTCCACCACGATCAGTAATCATTGCGGCATGTCAGTGCGGCCTGAGGGCCACCCATCCGCACAGGTGGTCGAGACGACCACTCCCCGAAGCCGGGCGGGGCGATGACCGCCCCTGCGAGTTCTCACCTCGTGATCGCGAGCATCGACGGATCGGGTCTTATGCTGCGAGGATTCTCCTCTAGCAGGCTCCGGATTTCCGAGCCGGCCAAGGGGATGCCGGAGGCACCGCGGCGGGCGGGAGGCATGACAATGGTGACGCGCACGCCGTCGGGACGCGGCGAGGGTCGGCCAGTCATATCGTCGATGCCTACCATGGCCCCGTCCGGGGTGGCCTACGCGACCGGACTCCCGAACGCGGGATGCCGGAAGAGCCGATGCATGGGACGCCGGAGAACGGGATGACCGTGGAGCACGACGCCGCTGGAGGCTACGACGGCGGGTCCGGCTATGCCCGGGGGGCCGGCTATGACGGCGGGTATGACCCGCGCGACCACGGCATACCGGAGAGAGGACGGTCTCTGATCGACGAGCGTATGGGCCGCTGCCCGCGCTGCGCCGCCACCGTCTACGACGACGACCGGTACTGCGAGGCGTGTGGGTTTTCGCTGGTAGGTCCGCCGGTGACCAGCGGCGACTCCGACCACCGGGAGAAGGACCTCGGCGCGCTTGCCGGTGTCAGTGACCGGGGCGTGCGGCATTCGAGCAACGAGGACGCCATGGGCGTCGCCGCGGTGTACGGGACGCTGATCGCCGTCGTCTGCGACGGCGTGTCGACGACGCCTGGCTCCGCGCAGGCGTCGTCGGCGGCCGCGTCGGTCGCGACGGCGATCCTCGCCGACGCGATCCGGGCGCATGGCCCGGGCCGTCCGGTTCCGGTCGGGGGCGGTGGGCGCAGTCCGTCCGACGAGATGCTCGACGTCCTCGAGCCGTCCGATGAGGACTACGGCGACGAGGCGGTCACAGTCTCGAGCACGCTGGTCGGCGGTTTCGGGCCGGAGGAGGCCGAGCTCGCGCTGCACCAGGCCGTGCATGCGGCGCAGGAGGTGATCGCCGAGCTGAGCGCGGCGGAGGGCCGGATGGCGCCGTCGTGCACGATCGCGGCGGCGCTCGTCTCGCCGCCGACGGCGGAGGGGCCGAGCACGGTCACCGTCGGCTGGGTTGGTGACAGCCGGGTCTATCTGCTGGGGCCGCGCTGGTCTGAGCGGCTCACCGCTGATGACACGTGGGCCGCCGAGGCTGCCAGGGCCGGCCTGATCCCGGCTTCGGAGGCGGAGACACACCGGCGGGCTCATACGCTCACTCGGTGGCTGGGTGGCGACGCCGAGGATGTGGCGCCGCACACGGCGGTGTTTCCAATCGAGGCGCCGGCGACGGTGCTGGTCTGTAGTGACGGGCTGTGGAACTACGCTTCTCGGCCGGACGTCATGGCAGCCATCATCAACCAGCTTCCGCCGGATGCCGAGGCGATCGACGTCGCTCGCCACCTCGTGGACTTCGCCATCGACCAGGGCGGGCACGACAACATCACCGTGGTCGCGGCCCGCGTGGACCGTTGAGCGGTCCGTTACCCGACGGTTACCTGACCGTCCGCGCGAGTAAGCACGGACGGGTCAGTGCTCGTCGTCCGGGAGCCGCTGCGACACTGGAGGCGGAGCCGTCGGGGAGTGCTGCAGGTTCGGTGGCGACCAGGCAGGCAACACAGCAACCCCTCGGCTCCTACACAAGCCGGTGCAGATCGATAATCCAACAACGGGTACGGTTCGTCAGAGGAAGCGAGGTCGGCCAGCGTGACGGGGGGTCTCTCGGCACCTGGCCGGCGTGGACCGTCCGGGTGAAGGTGATCAAGTGAGCGCACGCTGCCCGGAGGGGCACCTCTCCCAAGATCTCGACTACTGCGACCAGTGCGGTCTCCGCATCACCAGTAGTCAGGACAGTTACGGCTACCGGTCAGACGACCGTGGCGCGGCGGTCGGCTCTTACGGGGGCGGCGGCTCAAGTCGTGGCGGTGGCGGCGGCTACGACCCCCTTGGGGCCCGCCACGCCAGCGACACCGGCGCCCGCGGCTCGGCGCGCGGCGGTGGCGGCAGTGCCCCCTACGGCGGCGCCCCCTACGGCGGGGACCAGTACGCCGGGGAGCAGTACGGCGGCGGCTACAGCTCGGGCGGCGGGTACGACGACCGCCCGCCCCGTACGCCGTACGGCCAGGAGTCGTACGACCAGGAGAGCTACGCCGCCCCGCGTGGCCGGGACGCCGCCGAGGACCGCGACCCCGACGGCTACACGCCGCCGCGTGGCCGCGACGGCCGAGGCGCCCCGGACGCCGGCTACCAGGGCCGTGGCCGGGATGCGGGCGACGAGCGGGACAGGGACACCTACTCCCCCCGCGGCCGCGACGACGGCGACGCCGCGTACGCGCCGCGCGCCAGCCGGGACGACTACGCCCGCGACGACTATGGACGCGGTGACTATGGCCGTGACCAGTTCGGCCGGGACGCCGACGGCGAGGCCTACGCCCCGCGTGGCGGCCGGGACGACGTGGCCCCGGAACGGGACCGCTACGGCGTGCGCGGAGGCCGGGACGGCGCCGGCGCGCAGGGTGGTGACCGCGGCGGCTACGGCTACGAGGCCGACCCGCTCGGCGTGAGCGACCGCAGCGGTGAACGGGCCGAGCGCGGGCGCGGTGAACGGCCCGCGGGGGCCGGCCGATACCCGCAGTGCCCGAACTGCCGGGCGTTCCACGAGCAGGGCGCCCGGTTCTGCGAGAACTGTGGCCTGGACTTCACCACGGGGCACATGCCCGGTGCCGGCGGCGGAAGCCAGACCGGACGGCGACAGACCAGCCCGCCGGTGGACGACGCCGACTACGGCCAGCCCGTCATCACCGGCTCCGCGGCCAACTGGAACGGCGGCGGCGGTGCGGCCTCGGCGACGACCTGGGAGGCGGTCGTCGAGGCGGAGCGGGAGTACTACGACAGCGGTGACGACCACCGCGTCCCGTTCCCCTCGTTCTACCCGCGCCGGGTGTTCCCGCTGAGCGGCCCACGGCTGCTCGTCGGCCGGCGTAGCGAGTCCCGTGGCATCCACCCGGAGATCGACCTGTCGGGCGCCCCGGAGGATCCTGGTATCTCGCGCGCCCATGCAGTCTTCGAGCGGCAGCCGGACGGCAGCTACGCCCTGCAGGATCCGGGTTCGACCAACGGCACCCGGCTCAACGACGAGCCGGACCCGATCGAGCCACACGGCCGCGTCCCCCTCCAGGACGGCGACCGCGTCTACCTGGGCGCCTGGACCCGCATCACCGTCCGCGCGCGCTGACACAGCTGACACATTGGTTCGCTCCGTCCGGGCGGCGCGCTCCGGCCCCTTCCCTTGCTTCGCGGCGGGAAGGGACCTCCGCGCGCCGTCCTCCTCCGCGAACGTGCCCTCCGGCGACCTCCGCGGAGGCATCCCTACTTCGCTTCGCTCGTAGGGATGCCTCCGCGGAGGCACGCCTCCGGGCCAGCGCGGTTGCGAACCGCTTGAACGTTACGACCCCAGCCGCATGCCGGGCAGCGGCAACATACGCCCTCAGGCATTAACTCGATTCGTACCCGTGCAGCGGCACGCAACCGAGCAGGGTGCGGAGGCACGCCTCCGCGGAGGTGGCGGACCTCCCAGCTCGGCTTCGCCGAGCTGGGAGGTCTGCTGGGAGGTCCGGAAGCGAAGCGAGCACGGGGCCGGAGCGCAGCGCCCGGACGGAGCGGACAATCAGGAAACGTGCCAGCGTTGCCCTTCGGGAGTGTCCTCGACGGCTATGCCAGCCTCGTCCTTGAGGCGGGCGCGGATCGAGTCGGCCTCGGCGAAGTCGCGCCGGGCACGCGCGGACGACCGCAGATCCAGCACGATCTCCATCACGCCCTCCAACGCGGGCCGCAGCTCCGCGCCGGCCGACGGCCACTGCTCGACCGGGTCGAGCCCGAGGACGGTGAGCATGCGCCGCACGGTCACCACCCAGCCGGCGAGCTCGCGGCTGTGTGCCTTGGACAGCACCTGGTTGCCCTGACCCACCGCGCCGAACAGCGCGGCCAGTGCCCGGGCGATGCCGAGGTCGTCGTCGAGCGCCGCGGCGAAGTCCGCCCAAGCGGCCGCCGGCGACGCCACCGTGCCCGCGGAGGCCCCGCCGGCGGGGCCCGCCCCGGCAGCGCCCTGCTGACTTCTCTGCTGCTTTCCCTTGCCCCGCCCGGGCACGACAGCCGCGAGCGGTGCTGGCGCGGTCTCGGCCGCGAGCGCTGCGGCCTCCTGCGGTCCGCCGAGGATGTCCAGGGCGTTGCGGACGAACGTCTCCACCCGGTCGTGCGCCGCCGCCGACTCAGCGAGCGTCGCGACGCTGTACTCCAGCGACGAGCGGTAGTGCGCGGAGAGCAGGTGGTAGCGCAGCACCTGCGGGCGCACCTGGCTCAACGCGTCGACGGCGAAGTACGAGTTGCCGAGCGACTTCGACATCTTCGTGCCGCCGGTCGTCAGCAGACCGCTGTGCATCCAGTAGCGGGCCATCTCCGGGTCGGCGGGCGTGCCGTCGTGGCCGGCGGTCGCGCACACCGTCTGCGCCCGCTCGTTCTCGTGGTGTGGGAAGACAAGGTCCAGGCCGCCGCCGTGGATGTCGAACACCGGGCCCAGGTACTTGCCGGCCATCGCGGAGCACTCTAGATGCCAGCCGGGTCGTCCGGCGCCCCACGGCGATTCCCAGGCCGGCTCGCCCGGCCGCGCCGCCTTCCACAGGGCGAAGTCGCGCGGGTCGGCCTTGCCCGGCTCGGCCTCCGGCGAGGCCTGCATCGCGTCCGGCCGCTGGTTCGACAGGGCGCCGTAGTCGGCATACCGGCCGACGCGGAACCACACCGAGCCGTCGCCCTCGTAGGCGAAGCCCCCCGCGATCAGCCGCGCGATCAGGGCGTGCATCTCGGGGATGTGGGCCGTGGCGCGCGGCTCGATCGTCGGCGGCAGCACGCCGACGGCGCGATAGGCATTGTCGAACGCCCGCGACTCCCGGGTGGCCAGCTCCCAGACCGAGACGCCTTCTCGGTCCGCGTTGATGATGATCTTGTCGTCGATGTCCGTGACGTTCTGCACGTACGTGACGGCGTAGCCCGACGCCAGCAGCCAACGCCGCAACAGGTCGAACGCGACCGCGGAGCGTAGGTGGCCAACGTGCGGGGCGGACTGGACGGTCGGCCCACACACGTAGACGCCCACGTGGCCGGGGCGGAGCGGCTCAAACAGCCGCACACGCCGCGTACGCGTGTCGTAGAGGTGCAGGCTCATTTGTCAAGAGTACCGGCGAGGCCCGCAGAAGGCCTCAGACCTCCGGGCTACCAGGCAGGAGACTAGCCGGTTGTGAGGATTCGGGTGGGGGTTACCCGGATGACGACGCGGACGGCGTCAGGCTCGTCCCATTTGTAGGACTCGCCGGTGTATTTCACCGCGAGGCGGTCGATCAGCTCGCGGCCGCCGTCCTCGGACAGCGTCGCCGTGCCGCGCACCTCGACGTAGGAGTACGGGTCGCGCTGGTCGAGGAACATCAGCGCGACGCGGCCGTCGCGCGCGAGGTCACGTTCCTTCGCCCGGCCGCGCACCGTGGAGAGCAGGAGGTCATCCCCGTCGCGCTCGATCCACAGCACGGTCAGCCGCGGCGAGCCGTCCGGACGCAACGTCGCCAGGGTGACGTACGTCTGCGCGTCCGCCAGCGCCTTGACCGTCTCCGGCAGCCGAACATCCATCAGCGCGCTCCAAGAGGAACCAGACGGCCGGCGACCGCGCTCGGCACGCGCCCGCCCCAGCCGCTTGCGTCCAGCAAGAATTGCCCTTTTCGGTCAACTTTCCCTATCCCGGACCCGGCGCCACGCGCACCATGCCAGATTGGCATCCGGCAATTCCGGCTGGCGGCGGCTACCGAGGCGGCAGGCGCCGGGGCGACCCGTGCGGCGTCGCGCACGGCGCCGCACGCTAGAGCCGCGCGACCAGCGCCGTGGCGATGGCGGCCAGGCCCTCACCGCGGCCCGTGAGGCCCAGACCGTCGGTCGTCGTCGCGGACACGCTGACCGGCACGCCGCCGAGCGCCGCCGACATCGCCGCCGCGGCCTCGTCGCGCCGCTTGGACATCCGCGGCCGGTTTCCGACGACCTGGACCGCGACGTTGCCGACCGTCCAGCCGTCGACCGCCAAGAGGCGAGCGGTCTCGCCCAGCAGCGCGGTGCCGGACGCGCCGGACCACTCCGGGCGGTCGGTGCCGAAGACCTTGCCGAGGTCACCAAGACCCGATGCGATCAGCAACGCGTCGCAGGCCGCGTGCGCGGCCACATCGCCGTCGGAATGACCGGCAAGGCCGGTCTCGCCCTCCCAGAGCAGGCAGGCGACCCAGCAGGGCCGGCCCTGCTCGAACGGGTGGACGTCGACGCCCACCCCGACACGCGGCAACGCGACCGGAAGGCGCGAGGCCGCCGGGTCGGGCGCCGAGGTGGGCACCGATGCCGGCCCCCCGATGGGCGTCGAGGCCGGTGCCGTCACGACGACCGCCCCGACTCGGCGAGCGGGCGCCGCGCGAGCAGCGCCTCCGCGAAGACGAGATCGGCGGGTCTGGTCACCTTGAACGCCTCGTCCGCGCCGGGGATGGTCGACACCGGCACCCCCAGCCGCTCCACCAGGCCCGCGTCGTCGGTCACCGCCGGCTGGCCGTCGTCCTGGTTCGCGTAGGCGGCCTCCAGCACCTCCCGCCGGAAACCCTGCGGGGTCTGGACCGCCCGCAGGCGGTCACGAGGCGGGGTGCGCAGCACCCGCCCGTCGGCGTCGATCTCCTTGATCGTGTCCGCGAGCGGCAGCACCGGGATGACGGCCGGACTCCCGCCGAGCACCGCGCGCGCGACCGCGTCGACGAGCGACGGCGGGGTGAGCGGACGCGCGGCGTCGTGAACCAGCACCACACGGATGTCGTCGTCGAGGGCGCGCAGCGCACCGCGCACGGAGTCGACCCGTTCGCTACCGCCCGGCAGGACCCGCACGTCGGGGCCCAGCAGCCGGCTCACCACCTCCACCAGGGTGGGTGGCGCGGCCACGACGATCTGCGACACCAGATCGGCCGCCGTCAGAGCCTGCACCGCGTGCACGAGCATGGGGCGACCGCCGAGCGGCCGCAGCGCCTTGGGTACCCCGCCGCCGAGCCGCTCACCCCGGCCGGCCGCCGGCACGACGACGGCGACCCGCGCTCCCGTCGCGTCCACCGCGGTCACCGCTGACCTCGCTTGATCTCAGACCTCACCAAAGTCCATACCCACCAGGCCGAAGAAGCTCGCTCCGAAACCTACCGGCCGCCTTGGCACTCCACAAACGGGCAGCACCTCCCCAGTCGTGCCCGCTGCTTAGGCGTAGCGCTCGAGGATGGAGGATTCGGCCAGGCGGGAGAGGCCTTCGCGGACGACCCTGGCGCGGGCCTCGCCGACGCCTTCGACGGCCTGCAGGTCGTCGACGCCGGCGGCGAGCAGCTTTTGCAGCGTGGCGAAGTGGTCGACGAGGCGGTCGACGATCAGCCGTGGCAGCCGCGGGATCTTGGCGAGCATCCGGTAGCCGCGGGGGCTGATCTGCCGGTCCAGCACGTCGGCACCGCCCCCGAGGCCGCCGGCGCGGGCGAGCGCGGTGAGGTCGAGCAGGTCGGTCGCCGACATCGCGGCCAGGTCGGCGAGCACCTCGGCCGGGCTGCCGACCTTCGCGCCCACGGGCAGGTAGTCGCGCACGGTCAGCTCGCGCTCGGTCTCGACGCCGGCCATCAGCTCTTCGAGCTGCAGCGAGAGCAGCCGGCCGTCGGTGCCAAGCTCGACGACGTAGCTCTCGATCTCGTCGGCGATCCGGCGGACCATCTCGAGCCGTTGCAGGACGGAGATCGCGTCGCGCACCGTGACGAGATCCTCGATCTCGAGCGCGGACAGCGTGCCGGCGACCTCGTCGAGGCGCAGCTTGTAGCGCTCGAGCGTGGCGAGTGCCTGGTTGGCGCGGGACAGGATCGCGGCCGAGTCGTCGAGCACGTAGCGCCGGGAGACGACGTACAGCGCGATGATGTGCATCGACTGACTCACCGAGATCACCGGCAGGCCGGTCTGCCTGGCGACCCGCTCGGCGGTGCGGTGGCGGGTTCCGGACTCCTCCGTCGGGATCGTCGGGTCAGGCACCAGGTGCACCGCGGCGCGCACGATCCGGGCCAGGTCGGACGACAGCACGATGGCGCCGTCCATCTTGGCGAGCTCGCGCAGCCGGGTGGCCGAGAACTCGACATCCAGCTCGAAACCGCCCGTGCAGATCCCTTCCACGACCTTGTCGTGGCCGAGGACGATCAGCGCGCCAGTGTGGCCGCGGAGGATGCGCTCGAGGCCGTCACGAAAGGGGGTTCCGGGCGCCACGGCGGCCAGCGTGGCCCGGAAGACGTCATCTCCGGGTGGTCCTGCCATCGGGTTCCCTCTGCTCCTCCCACCGAGACCCTCCCGGCGAGCGACTATGCCTGCGGCTGTGCCTTCCACCGTGCGCCGCCTTCGCGTCCGGGGTCTCTTACCACGGACGCAATGCTATCGAGCCCGCGGGTACCACCACAGAGGGCCTCCGCGGGGCCTCCGCGCGCGATGCCTCAAAACATTTGACCTGGCAATCAGATAGCTCCGCCGGCCCTTGTTAGCCGAGCGGGCATCTCACCATCGAAACACAAAGGATCCACTACCAAGCCACGTCGACGCGCCGACGACGGCGAAGCGGCAGTCATCGACGTGAACATCCGGATGAACGCGGGCGTCAGCGTCGTCCGTTGCCGCTATTCGCCAAACACGTCATCAATCGCCGTGGTCAGGTCCGTCACTTCGGTCACCGTCATCCCTTCGGGCGTCATCCCGGACAGCCGGGGGACGAGCGCACGACGGAAGCCGAGCCTGGCCGCGGCTGCGAGGCGCCGTTCGACGCCGCTGACCGAACGGACCTCCCCCGTCAGCCCGACCTCCCCGAGCGCGACCAGGTCGGGCGGGATCGCCAGGTCCCGGGTCGAGCTGACCATCGCCAGGGCCACGGCGAGGTCGGACGCCGGCTCGATCAGCCGCACGCCGCCGACCGTGGCTGTGAAGATGTCGCACCCGCCGAGGTTCGTGAACCCCGCGCGTTTCTGCAGGACGGCGGTGATCATAGCCACCCGGGCGCCGTCCAGCCCGGACACCGCCCGCCGCGGTGGCAGCGGCGCCGGCGCGGCGCCGCCCGGACCGCCAGTCCCACCACCCCCGCCGCCGGTCCTCGCGACGACGTTCTGGGGCGCGACGAGGGCCTGTACCTCGGCGACGAGCGGCCGGCGGCCCTCGACCATCACGGTGACGCACACGCCGGGGACCTCGCTCGCGGCGGCCCCGCGTGACAGGAACAGGCCGCTCGGGTCGGCGATGCCCCAGATGCCGTTCTCGTTCATCTCGAAACAGCCGACCTCGTCCGTCGGCCCGTAGCGGTTCTTGACCGCGCGGATCATGCGCAGCGCGGTCTGCTGGTCGCCCTCGAAGTGCAGCACCACGTCGACCAGGTGCTCCAGCAGCCTGGGGCCCGCGATGCCTCCGTCCTTGGTGACGTGCCCGACCAGCACGATGGCCAGCCCCAGCGCCTTGGCGGTACGGATGAGCGCCGCGGCGACCTCCCGGACCTGGCTCACACCGCCGGCCACGCCGTCGACGCCGGACGCGGAGATCGTCTGCACCGAGTCGACCACCAGCAGCGTCGGCTGGACCTCCTCGACATGGCCCAGCACGGCGCCCAGGTCGGTCTCCGCCGCGAGCCACACGTCCGGGTGCAGCGTGCCGGTGCGGCCGGCCCGCAGCCTGACCTGGGCGGCCGACTCCTCGCCGGTGACGACCAGCGCCCGGTGGCCGGCCTGCGCGCTGCGCGCGGCGACCTCCAGCAGCAGCGTCGACTTGCCCACCCCCGGCTCGCCGGCGAGCAGGATCACGGCGCCGGGCACGATGCCGCCGCCGAGGACCCGGTCGAGCTCGTCGACACCGGTTGCCCGGCGGGTCGCCGGCGTCGGGTCGACCTCCGTCAGCGGCTTGGCCGCCGTGGTCACCGTCGCGGCGGCGGTGGCGCCCGAACCGGGCACGGCCGCCCGCCGCGGCGCGGCCTGCTGCGCCTCGAGCGTCCCCCATGCCTGGCAGCGCGCGCAGCGACCGGCCCACCGGATCGACTCGGCGCCGCATTCGCTGCACCGGAACCCGCCGTCGGCCCGCGACCGGCTCGCGCCGCCACCCGTAGCTCTGCCACCCGTAGCTCTGCCACCTGCCGCTCTGCCACCCCCAGCGCCGCCACCTACAGCGCCACCACCTACAGCGTCGTTCCCGCTGGACCGCGAAACCGCCATGGCCCGAAGGTAGCCGTCAGCTCCGACAGGTTCGCCCGGGCCGGGGCAGACAGGCCCGAGCGGGACTCAGCCGGCAGTTGGGGTGGTGCCTGGCACGGCGGTCGAGCCCGCCGTCGGCGAGACGCTCGAGCCGGCCGCCGGCGACGCGGTGCCGGCCGCCGTGGCGGTCGCGGCCGCGGTCGCGGCGGCCGTCGCGGACGCGGACGGCGTGGCGGTCGGCGACGCCGACGCGCCCGGCGCCGGCTTCTCGACCGGCACGTCGAGGGTCACGGAGCCAGCCTTGGCGAAGGTGAAGGTCACCTTCGTCGCGGAGCCGACCGGAAGGTCCTTCTTCAGGCCGGTCAGCGCCGGAGCGGACCCGTTCGCGATGTAGATCTGACCGCCGGCCGGGGCGAGCGTCGCCGGGCTGCCCGGCTTGCCGCCGGCGGCGTCCGGCGACGAGATGCCGACCAGCTCGTCGTCCTCGCTGCCGCCGTTGAACAGGGCGGAGATGACCTGCGCGTCGCCGCCCGTCTCGACCGGGCCGGCGACGTAGACGTTGCGCAGGTCGATCGTGCCGACAGCGCCGTTGGCGGTGTTCGTCGTCGTGCGCGCCAGGTTCGTCATCGCGTCCGTGCCACTGGCGCAGGCCGCCAGCGCCGGCGCGCACAGCAGCGCGGCGGCCGCCAGCGCCGCCGCGCCGCGGCGCAACGAGCGGGGCGGCACGGCGCCGAGGGCGGCACGCGAAAGGGGCTGGGCGGGCGAGACGGCGGGACGGCGCGAGAAGGCTGCGCTGCGCGCCCCCGGACGGCGGCTCACGGCTGGGTGACTCCTGTCGTGCGGGCGCGGCACCCGGCAGGGCGCCCGCGCTGGTCCAGTTGCGCAGCCGGACGACGATACGGGCCGGAAGGATGGCCGCGACGGGGCGCCTTGGGCTGCTCGGCGCTAAGACTAGCCACCTGCTATGGGCACGTGCCGCGCGCGGGCGACGAGCTCGGGCGTGGTGTGACGGCTGCCTCCCCTGCGCTCCGCCGGGGATCCCCTGGCACTGGCGCCTCGCCGGCGAAGCGAGGTGGGCCGGGTCGGTGGTGAGGCGGGCCAGCCGGCGACGGGCCGCCTCCGCTGGGAGCTGGGTGCCAGCCAACGCCCGAGATCAAGCACCGGGCGGCGCTCAGTTCTGCGCTGCGCTCATCCAGCGGTTTCGCGGGCAGGATCGACCCGGCCGCGTGGAGCGGCCCGGATCGCGTCGTAGTGCGGTTCAGCGGGCGTAGCACCGACAGAATCCCGCGATTGCCAACCACTCAGCTACGAAGCGCCACTGCATTGCAGGTGACGAGCGCGTGCATCCACCACGACCCGGCGCGGCGTAATGCGACGCGCCGATGTGTGGGTGCGGTTCGTCATGGTGGAACAGCGGCCGTGCCGAGCCGCGCATCGCCGCCATGTGACGCGGAGTACTCATGAACCGGCCGGTGAACCGGCTGGCACGATGGTCCGTCCTGCCGAGCGCAGCCCGGCGGCCGTGCCGATGTGGCGAGCGTTTCAGCAGGTCGGGCCGAAGGTTGGACAGTTCGGTCAGGTCAGTCGGACGGCCTGGCCGAAGCGGCGCAGGCCGACGCCGGGCGGTGTTGAGGATGGGCGGAGCGTGGTCGGAGCGCTCCACTGCGCCCAGCCGGAGCGTGCCACCCGTCGTACTCGACCCTGCATGCGTCTGACCTGCAGCGATGCGTGCGTGTTACGCTGGTAGAGGCGGAAGGGGCACGTGACACATGGCTTTCCAAGTCGGCGAGACCGTCGTTTACCCGCATCATGGGGCTGCTCTCATCGATGCGATTGAAACGCGCGTCATCAAAGGTGAAGAGAAACTTTATCTCGTGCTCAAGGTGGCTCAGGGCGACCTGACCGTGCGCGTACCGGCCGACAACATCGGCATGGTCGGCGTACGCGACGTCGTCGGCCAGGACGGCCTGGAGCGCGTCTTCGAGGTGCTGCGGGCGCCGCACACCGAGGAGCCGACCAACTGGTCGCGTCGGTACAAGGCAAACCTTGAGAAGCTGGCCTCGGGTGACGTGAACAAGGTCGCCGAGGTCGTCCGTGACCTGTGGCGTCGTGACCGCGAGCGCGGCCTCTCGGCCGGCGAGAAGCGGATGCTCAGCAAGGCCCGGCAGATCCTCGTCAGCGAGCTGGCGCTCGCTGAGGGCACCAACGAGGACAAGGCGGAGGCCATGCTCGACGAGGTCCTCGCCGGCTGACCGCACCTCAGTTGGCTGCTGGGTACGGCAGCTAACCAGTAGAGCAGTTCGCGGACCTAGCGGTTCGCTGGCCCAAATGGGCCACGCAAGGCGGGTCGTCCTGCCAGTCAGTTGTCGGCGGAGACGGCCCGCTTTGCCTTGCCCGCGGACACCAACCGACCCGCGGTTCGTAACGTTCAAGCGCAACGCAACTGAGCTGGCCCGGGGCAGAAGGTTGTTTCCGGTCCGCTCCGTCCGGGCGCTGTGACATTGGTCCGCTCCGTCCGGGCGCCGCTCTCCGGCCCCTTCCCTCGCTTCGCTTCGGGAAGGGACCTCCGCGCGGCGTCCTCCTCCGCGGACGGGTGCTCCGGCGACCTCCGCTGCGGCCCAACCCACGTCGCTTCGCTCGTGGGCCG